>APMI01000262.1_pt1 | contig 262120 bp, 243 predicted proteins | sample 667938 | NCBI WGS metagenome assembly APMI01 (sample SAMN01084076, study PRJNA167559) | wastewater metagenome | biome: Wastewater | place: Denmark: Ejby Moelle, Odense | collected 2011-11-28
ACGGGGAGCCGGCGGGCGATGGCGTTCTGGAGCGCCGGCAGGCCGGCGGGGTCCATCACATAGCGGGCGATCAGATCGGGATCGCGCAGGGCGGCGCGGTTCATGTGCCTGCGCAGGGCTTCGGCGGGGAACAGCGAGGCCTCGGGGCAGGCCGCGCCGAGAGGCACGAGGTCGGCGCGGCGGTGCGCGTCGACGATGCGCATGGTTCGCGCCGAGGTGCCGATCAGGCGAGCTTCGGAAGGGCGTTCGGCGACCGTGCTTCGGGTGAGCGGGGTGCCGGGGGCGCGCACGAAATAGCCGGACCGTGGCCGTGCCTCGATATGGCCCTCCGCTTCCAGCCAGCGATAGGCCGCGACGGCGGTGGCGAGGCTGAGCCCGCGTTCGCGGCAGAGTGCGCGCACACTCGGCAGGCGATCGCCGGCCTGCAGGGCGCCGCTGGCGATGCTGGCGGCGAGGTTCTGCCCGACGCTACGGTACAGGAAATCATCCATGACGCATTCTGTTATTGTTAAATATTTGCAATTCTATATCTGTTACTGCTTTGTTTGCTGCGGGAAAATGTGTTCGATTCCACCGATTGCAGGAGACGAAGCATGATCGAATTGGCCGAGGCGGCATTTGGCCGCCTGCTGCCCAGGCTGGTGTCGGTGCCGTTCAATCACCTGTTTGCGCGCGCGGTGCTGGATGGCCATGCCGGTGGGCGCGTCTGGGTGGACGATGCGGCGCGGCCGGGGTTCGTGCACATCCTCACCCGCTATGGCATGTCGCTGGTGATCGGCGAGGGGCCGGAGGCGCCGGGCTGGCGGGTGCTCGGCGAGCATTTGCGCGCGGGCAGCTACCGGCAGAAGGACGAATGGATGCAGGTGCATCTGGCGACCGATGCCGAGACCTTCGATCGACTGATCGATTACGCGAAGCCGATGCCGGGCGCGCCGGTGGAGGGCGAGCGGTGTCAGTGCTTTGTGCGGCTGAATTTTCGGTTCGATCCCGCGCGCCACCAGGCAGGGGGGCAACAAAACGACCCGCCGGAGCTATGTGTGCGTTCCCTGACGGCAGCTGAGTTCGCGCTGCCCGACGTGACAGTGTCGCCGCATCTGTTCTGGCGCGACTTTGAACAATGCGTGGCAGCCGGTGGCGGTTGGTGTGTGGAGGTGGAAGGCGAACTCGCCGCGCTGGCGTTTGCCTCCTTCCGCTCGGGAGAACGGCTGGAAATCGGCATCGAAACCCGCCCCGCCCATCGCCGCCGGGGACATGCCCGGCGCGCGGTGCAGGCACTGATCGGGCATTGCCTGCGCGAGGGCCTGGAACCGGTCTGGGCCTGTCACGGCGACAATATTGGGTCAGCCGCCACGGCGCGCAGCCTCGGTTTTGTCGACACGCTGCGGCTCCCCTATTATCGTCTGCCGGCCCGGACTGCCGCGTAGGCACCAAGACCCGGTTCGCTTGCTGAAAGGATGCACGAATGAAATACCCCCTCTACCAGATCGACGCCTTCACCGACCGGCCCTTCGCCGGAAATCCGGCCGCCGTCGTGCTGCTCGACGAATGGTTGCCGGATGCGCTTTTGCAGGCCATCGCGGCGGAAAACAACCTCTCCGAAACGGCGTTCGTCATCCCGCGCGACGACGTGTCGCCCCTGCGTTGGTTTACCCCCGCCGCCGAGGTCGATCTATGCGGTCATGCCACGCTGGCGACGGCCGATGTGCTCTTGCGTCACTTTTACCCCGCCAGCGACACCGTGCAGTTTTCCACCCTGTCGGGTGAATTGCGCGTAGATCGCCAGGGTGACTGGCTGGAACTCGATTTCCCGGCGCGCCCGGCCATGCGTCAGGCTCTCGACCCCGCCGTGGCGGAGGCGCTTGGCGGCGTGCCGTGCGAGGCGTGGCTGGCCCGCGCGTTGATGCTGGTGTTCGCGTCCGAAGCCGAGGTGGTGGCGCTACGTCCGGACTTCCGCAAACTGGCGGCACTCGCACCGGGCAAATTCATTGTCACGGCGCCCGGCGAGCAGGTCGATTTCGTCTCGCGGTTTTTTGCCCCGGCAGTCGGCATCGACGAAGACCCGGTAACCGGCTCGGCGCACTGCACCCTGATTCCTTACTGGGCTGACCGCCTCGGCAAGGCCGCCTTGCACGCCCGTCAGCTTTCGCCGCGCGGCGGCAACCTGCGGTGCGAATATCGCGGCGAGCGGGTTGGCATCACCGGGCAGGCGGTAGAGTATTTGCGCGGGGAGATTGTCGTGCCGGGGTAGAGGTTGAATGCGGTGGGTGAGGGGAGGTTCGGCCGGAAGCGGACATCGGAAATAGGTGGCTTCGCTCGGCGACATTACGACTCGGCGATTACCTCCTGACGCTGATGCCGGTCAGCTTGGCCACAGCCCCGATAGTGGCGGAATGGGTGCCAGGGCCGTTCATTTTGCTATTGCCATGCTTCTCCGCGTGCTGTTTTAGTAACCGGCCGCCTGCCCGTCTTTACGAGATTCGCTGGCCCCCGCCCAGGCACCGTTCGGCAAGCGCATGATGGCTTGATAGCCGCCGAAGGCACCGATGTCGATACCGATCCGGTGACGCATCTGGGCCAGGCGGCGCACCGTCTCGGGGGCGAATCCGTTCTCGAGCATGAGCCGGCCGCCGTCAGTCATTTTTCCGCCTGTCGGTTGTTCGGGCGAGTCCCAGAAGAATCGCGGGGCATCACCGGCTTCCTGCAGATTCATGCCGAAATCGACCAGATTCATGACGATCTGTACATGTCCTTGCGGCTGCATGTCGCCGCCCATGACGCCGAAGCTGACCCAGGGTTCGCCATTGCGCGTAATGAAGGCCGGAATGATGGTCTGGAACGGCCGTTTGCCTGGCGCGAAAACGTTGGGGTGATCGGGGTCGAGCGAAAACAGTTGCCCACGATCCTGTAGGATGAAACCCAGCCCGTCGGGCGCCATGCCGCTGCCCATGCCACGGTAGTTGCTCTGGATCAGCGACACCATGTTGCCCTCGGCATCGGCCGTTGTCAGGTAAATCGTGTCCGAGGTCTTCAGAGCCGTCCCGCCGGCACCGACTTTTTGCGCGGCCCGTTGCGGGTCAATCCGGGCGCGCCGCTCGGCGGCGTAGGCCTTGTCCAGCAACCCCTTCACCGGCACGTCGGCGAACTGCGGGTCGGCGTAAAACCGGGCACGGTCGGCAAACGCCAGCTTGATCGCCTCGACTGCCGCGTGCAGGTGGCGGACGCTGCCAAATCCTGCCGATTTGAGATCAAACCCTTCAAGGATGTTCAAGGCCTGTAGCGCCGCAATGCCTTGCGAATTCGGCGGCAATTCCCAGACCTCGACGTCGCGATAGCGCACCGACAGCGGTTCGACCCATTCGCTGCGATGCGCTGCGAGGTCTTCGACCGACAGGAAGCCGCCATTGCGCTGCACATAGTCGGCGATGGTTTGCGCGATTTCGCCACGGTAGAACGCCTCGCGTCCGCCATCTCCAATCCGCTCCAGGGTCCGCGCCAGATTCGGATTGGTCCACATCTGGCCTTTCGCCGGCCCCGCGCCATCGCGCATGAACTGTTCCTTGATGCCGGGAAATTCCTGCAGGACCTTGACGTTGCCACGCCAGTAATAGGCGATCACGTCGCTGACCGGAAAACCTTCGCGAGCGTATTTGATGGCCGGCGCCAGAATGGTGCGCATCGGCAGCTTGCCGAAGCGTTGGTTCAGCTCAAACCAGCCATCGACGCAACCCGGAACGCTGACCGGCAGCGGGCCATGCGGCGGGATTTCATGGAGCTGGCGGCGCGCCAATTCCGCCTTGAGCTGCTCGAAGCTCAAACCTTTCGGCGAGCGTCCGCTGCCATTGAGGCCATACAGGCGCTTGGATTTGGCGTCCCAGACGATCGCAAATATGTCGCCGCCGATTCCCGAGCCAACCGGCTCCATGAGCCCAAGTGCCGCATTGGCGGCAATTGCGGCATCGACTGCATTGCCGCCCTGCTTCATGATATCCAGCGCGATCTGGGTCGCCAGTGGCTGGCTGGTCGCGGCCATCGCATGCGGTGTGAGCACTTCGGAACGCGTCGCGAACGGGGCATCGGTAATCCGGTCAGCCGCCAACGCGGGTGAATTCCATGACAGTGCGCAGACCAGCGGAAGGAGTTTTCGTGCGAAGTGTTTCGTCTTCATTGGAAGGAATCTGTGTCTGTCGATCAGTCGATGATTTCGATGGCGAATTATGCGCCGAGGCCAGCGAAAAAGACGATCGTGCGGATTACCGACGGGACACGAACGGTTCCGCTCTCTAACGTATGGGGAAACACTGCCAGATGTCCGGCGAGGATGTGTTGCCAGTCGAACTCCTCGCGAGCGCGGAACTGGCCGCGAGTGGCCAGTTGGTTTCTGAGTTCGGGCTGTGCGTGCAGCAGCTGGATTTCCTCGGTCAGTTGGCGGATGTTTTCCGGGTCGAAAAGCAGACCGTTGTCGCCGTCGTGGATCACACTCAGGATGCCGTCTGAGCGGCTGGCCAGCACGGGCATGCCGGTGGCGGTCGCTTCACACAGGACACGGCACATGGTCTCGACGTTGCTCGCGCTGGTGACCGGGTTGCGGCTGTCGCGGCTGGCGAGCACTAATAAGTCGCTGGCGGCATAGCAGGTGTGGATGTGGTGGTGCGACACCCGGCCGATGAACGTGATGTTGCGGATACCTGCTGGGCGCAGTGCTGTTCGAACCGTCACAGGTATTTACCATCGCCGACGGCGACCAGATGCAGATCCAGCAGGGAGGATTACAGACGTGTCAGGACATTCAGCTACAGGTTGATGCGTTTCTTGGCGACGAACCGGCCAGTGGTCATCAGCACAAAGGTGATTCCGGGAGTTGCAGAATCCTACGGGCGCCGTGTTTACTCAGGCCGGGTGTGGCGGGCGAAGAGATCGAGGTTGTGGTGAAAGGAGAGTCGCCCGAGGATGCGATGCACCGTGTAGGGCTGCTTTGCATCGTAAGTGATGGCTTCTTCGGTGAGGGCGGGGGCGCTGATGCGGTGGGTGAACACTCGATCGCATGACCTTGCTCGGCGAGGTGGCGCGCCGGATACGCCGCATGTGTCTGCATGCCGCCGATGCGCGGCGGAAACTCGGTCAGGACGAGCAGGAGGCGCCCGCGGGATTGTCCCAGTACGGCTCGGGGCCGAAGTGGTGGGCCAGGAAGTCAAGGCAGGCCCGTACTTTGGGGAGCAGATGGCGGTCGGGCAGGAACGTGGCGCTGACGTGATCGCCAAACGCCGTGGCGGGGGCGGTGGAGGGGAGAACCGGTCGCAGCCGTCCGGCGGCAAGATCGGGGCCGATGAGGTAAGAGGGGAGCAGGGCGATGCCCAGCCCCCGCAGTGCCGCGGTGCGCAGGGCATCAACGTTGTTGGCGCGAAAGCGGCTGCCGACGCGGACTTCGCTCTTGCCTTCGGGTGTCGCAAAGCGCCAGGACAACTGCCATGTGTAGGCGAGGCACTGATGGTGCGCGAGATCGGCGATGGTCTGCGGCTCGCCGGCTTGGGTGAGGTAGGCGGGGGCGGCGCACAAGACGCGCCGGATCGGTGCCAGCCGGCGGGCGACGAGATGTTGGGCGGGGGTGGCGCGCAGGCTGATACCGATGTCGAAGCCCTCGTCGACCAGATCGACCTGCCGGTCGAGCAGAATCAGTTCGAGACTGACTTCCGGATTGGCCGCCAGAAAATCGGGGAGTGCCGGAACGATGTGCAGTCGTCCGAAGGTGACCGGCGCAGTCAGGCGAAGATGCCCCCGTGGCGCCCCATGCAGACGGGAGAGTGCTTCCCGCCCCGCCTCCATTTCAGTCAAGGCCCGCAGACAGTGCTCGTAATAAACCTTGCCGGCTTCGGTCAGGCTCAGTCGGCGCGTCGTACGCTGAAGCAGGCGCGTTTGCAGGCGGGCTTCCAGCATGCTGACACGCTGGCTGACCATGGCTTTGGAAAGCTTCAGCGCATCGGCGGCGGCGGTGAAGCTTTTCAGTTCGACGGTTCTGACGAAAGCGGTGATGGCAGCGAAGTCGTCCATCAATTTGTTTTGCTTTACTAAACAGTATTTATTAATTATCACTATTTAACACGATCAAGCACTTAAATAAAGTGTGATCCATGCCGCTCATATCCTTGTCCAACCGAGGCGGCCTGACAGGAGATCAACATGAAAGCTGTTCACGGGTTCTATATCGAAGATGTCGCGCCGGGCATGAGCGCATCGGCCGCCAAGACCATTTCCGAGCGGGACATTCAGCTGTTTATGACGGTGAGCGGCGACGACAATCCGGTCCATAGTGATCCGGCGTATGCCGCCACGACGCCGTTCAAGGGGCAGATTGCGCACGGCATGCTGACCACTTCGGTGATGTCGTCGGTTCTTTCCAATCAACTGCCGGGGTATGGCTCGATCCTGCTCGATGTCGCGGCGCGTTTCAAAGCGCCGGTCTATCCCGGCGATACGGTCCGGACGACGGTGACCGTGCGTGAGGTGATGGCGGAAAAACGGCGGGCTGTATTCGACGCGGTGTCCTATGTCGGCGGGAACAAGGTGCTGGAAGGGCAGGCGACGTTGCTGCTCGATTCGCGGGCGATGCATTGATTGACGGAAAGGCGAAAAATTATGAGTGATATGGAATTTAAGGCGCTGCTGTTGAAGAGCGAGGCAGGCGAGGTGCGGCCGATCATCGAACGGATCGGACTCAATGTATGGCCGGATGGCGATACGGTCGTCGATGTTCACTACTCGAGCATCAATTACAAGGATGCGATGGCCATCGGCAATCGCGGCATCATCCGTAAGTTTCCGGCGGTGCCTGGCATCGATTTGGCCGGTATCGTGCGGGAGTCGGCCAATCCGGCATTCCGACCGGGCGATGCGGTGGTGCTGACCGGCTGGGGTATTGGCGAACGGCATTGGGGAGGATTCAGCCAGGTGGCGCGGGTGCAATCGGGATGGCTGGTTCCGCTGCCGGCCGGGCTGACGTTGAAACAGACTATGCAGGTCGGTACGGCCGGTTTGACCGCCATGTTATGTGTCGAAGCGCTGGAGCATGCGGGCCTGCGACCGGCTACCGGACCGGTGTTGGTGACTGGCGCTTCCGGCGGTGTCGGCAGCGTGGCGGTTGCCGTGCTCGCCAGGCTGGGTTACGAGGTGTGGGCGATGTCCCGGCCGGATCAGGCCGATTATCTGACGGCACTGGGGGCCAGCAGGATCGTTGGCCGCGACGACTTTGCCCCCGCGAAACCGGGACGGCCGGTGCTCGAAGCGGAAACCTTCCCGGGTGTCGTCGACACCGTTGGCGGCGCCACGCTCGCCAATCTGCTGGCGCGTGTGGCGTATCGCGGCAGTGTCGCCGCCTGCGGGCTGGTGGGCGGCACCGATGTCGATACCACGGTCTATCCCTTCATCATTCGCGGAGTCAATCTGCTCGGCATAGATTCGGTGCGCTGTCCGACGCCTGTGCGCCAACAAGCCTGGCAGCGCATTGCACGTGATCTGCCGTTGTCAATCTTCGAGCGGGCCTCGCGCGAGATCGCGCTGGAAGCGGTGCCCGGCGTGGCCGCCGAAGTGCTCGCCGGACATGGGCATGGGCGGGTGGTGGTGAATCTGCACGCTTGAACGGGCATGGCTTGTCGTCGAGAACATGACGCGCAATACTACTTATTTTGCAACGGTACGGAGCGCGTCATGCAACGACAACTGATCATCGGTGACAAGATTTTTTCTTCCTGGTCCTTGCGCCCTTGGCTGGCGCTGGTCAAATCCGGCTTGCCCTTCGAGGAAATTCTGATCCGCATCCATCGGCCGGAGAGTGTGGAGAACATAAAGAAATACAGTCCGGCGGGCAAGGTGCCGGTGCTGATCGAAGAGGGCGTCGCGATCTGGGATTCGCTGGCCATCATCGAATGCCTCGCTGAGCAGGCGCCGTCGCTATGGCCGGCGGATCGTCTGCAACGCGCATTCGCACGTTCGCTGGCGGCCGAAATGCATTCCGGTTTCGCGGCGCTGAGGTCGACGATGTCGATGAATGTTTGCGCCTCCGGGGTTCAGGTCGAAGCGGGTGCCGACGTTCAGCGCGACATCGAACGTATTCAGTCGATCTGGACGGATTGCCGGGCGCGTTTCGGGGCGGGTGGTCCTTGGCTCTTCGGCACATTTACGGCAGTGGATGCGATGTTCGCGCCGGTGGTGACGCGATTCCGCACGTACAACGTGAGCGTTTCGCCCGTTGTGCAAGCCTATATGGATACAGTCTGGAACGATCCCGCAATGCAGCGCTGGGTGGCGGACGCACAGGCCGAGCAATAAGCGGGGCGTCGTGCGGGAGAGCGTTGTGGCCATCGATCGTGGAACCTGTCCGGGTGCCTCCCGTTTTGGGCGCCTGATGAAATGCGGGTGGGCGCTGTGGGGAGGCGTGATGACGAGCGTATGTCTGGCGGCTGGCGTCTCGCCGTTGCCCCAAGTGGATACGATGATCGATCCCGGGCGGAGTTTCTGGAGCAACCACGTGCATTACGGCGTGCCGCATCAGGTCGCCAAGGTGCGGGATGGGCGGGGACGTCTCTGGCAGTTGGCGTATCTTGATCTCTATCAGGGACCTGACGAGAAACGTAGATCCGCGCCGGTGCTGGTCATGCTGCATGGCCGGGCGATGAATTCGGGATATTGGGGCAATCTGCTGCAACGTCCGCTGGATGCCGGGTGGCGGGTCATCTCGATCGATTGGTCGCACACAGGCAAGTCGTTGCCGCTCAACCTCGATTTGCCGGTCAATCGCAGCCTCGACGATGCGCGCCATCTTGTCCACGAACTTGTAGTCGAGCAACTGGGGATCGCACGAGCCAGCTATCTCGGGCATTCGCTCGGCGGACAACTGGCGGCAGGCTACGCCATTCGACATCCAGAGCATGTCGAGCGGCTGGTGCTGTATGCCCCCGGCGGATTGGAAAGCATGCCGCCCGTCACCCGGCAGGGCATTCGGATTGACGATCCCGCACTGGCGGAGGGCGCCGACGACTTTCTGGTGGAGTGGGAAAAATCGGGCATCCTGCCCAGCATGGGCCGAACTGCCGAGGCCGTCGAACGCGGCTTCTACGAACCCTTGCGGCCGGGCAGCCGCCCGTATGTGCGGCGGGGCGATCCCCTGGGCGAGTTCATGGTGGCGTCGCGGGCGTCGATTCTGCGCGGTGATCCCCGTGAGAAGCAACGAGCCTTGCTTTCCTACGGTTGGGACAGTTTGTCGGCGTTGATGGAATGCCGGGTCGAAGATGCCGATTCCTTTCCCGGTCGATTGACCCGGTTGAAGGTGCCGACCTTGCTGGCGCTGGGCGTTCAGGATCCGCTCTATCCCTTGCCGGGCTCGGGCAACACCAGTCTGGTCGGCGATACCGTTCAGACTGTCTGGATGCTGGCCGGCGGCCCGCGCTCGCCATTGCAGATTCGTCTATATCCGGGAGCGGGGCATTTTCTGCATACCGATCTGCCGGAGCTCTTTGGCGGCGAGGTCATGGCTTTTCTGGCTGAAGGCAAGTGGCCGGAAAAATTGTACGAAGGCGATCCCGCGCCCTGGTTGCCGCCGCCCAGAGCGGCCTTGCGCGATCTGCCGGAGGACGTGGCCGCGTTCAAGCGCAGCTATGAACAGGCCTTTCTGCGGCACGATCTGGACGCGGTGCGTCAGGTGATTCACCCCGATTACCGCAAGAACGGGGAGAGCCGGGAGCAGCGACTCCAGACCTATCAATCCTTTCTCGCGGCAGTAACTCGCTGGGAACTGAAGGTGTACAGCATCGAGCGCAAGGGCGATGCGATCGAGATGGAGGCCGAAACGGTCACCAATTTTGGCGTGTTTCCGGACCGATTCACGCTCAGGGTTTCAGAAGGCGTCTGGCGGAGTTACGGCAACCAGCTTTGAACAGCGGGGCGCACGCGGCGTAAAATCACCGCCATTCACATCAGGGAGAACACCATGTCGTTACCGCACGATCCCGTCGTTTGGCAAACGATTTCTCGGAACATCGACGCTCGCCACTCCGTCCGTTCATATCTACCGACCCCGGTGCCGAAAGCCGTGGTCGAGGAACTGTTGCGGATCGCGTCGCGGGCACCCTCGGGCACCAATACACAACCCTGGCACGTCTATGTTGCAATCGGCGCTGGACGTGACCGCGTGGTCAATACCGTCTGCGCGGCCTACGATGCCGATCCAGACCGCATCGAGAACAGCTACCAGGATGTGTACTGCAATCTCAACGGCGAACCCTACATCACCCGCAAGAAGCGGCTTGGCAAGGCAATGTACGGTCTGATGGGCATCGGTTTCGGCGAGCGCGAGAAAATGCACGCCCAGCGCCGCCGCAACTTTGAGCTTTTCGGGGCGCCGGTCGGCATCTTCGTGACGGTGGACAAGGCCGTCGGGCGTGGAAGCTGGATGGATGCGGGCATGTTCATGCAATCCTTCATGCTCGCGGCCAAGGCCTATGGACTGGATACCTGCCCACAAGCGTTCTGGGTGCAGTACGAGTCGGTTGTGCAGGAAGCCCTGCGCTGGCCGGACGACCAGCGCCTGGTCAGCGCGATGTGCTTGGGCTATGCGGACGACAGTGCGCCGGAAAACCGCTTGCGTTCGGAACGCGCGCCGGTCGAGGAGTTCGCAGTCTTCGTCGAATAGCCGGTCCCCAGGTGGCGCAGGCGGCGCCCGCGTGGCGCCGCCGGGCATGGATCAGACTGCGCTTTTGAACAGCTCCATCTCGAACAGTTCTCGCTTCAGGGTCAGTTCCTTGGGCGTTCTTTCGCCGAGCTTGTCGAACCATTCCTTGTGACCAGCCAGTTCGGATTTCCAGGCATCCGCGTCAATGCGCGTCAGCGCCTCGAATTCGGCTTGGGTGATGTTGAGTCCTGTCCAGTCGATATCCTCGAACTTGGGCATCCAGCCCAAGGCGGTTTCGCGCGCGGCAATGCGGTCCTGGCAGCGGTCGACGACCCACTTCAGCACGCGCATGTTCTCGCCGAAACCCGGCCACATGAACTCGCCCTGCTCGTTCATGCGGAACCAGTTGACGCAGAAGATCTTGGGCGTCGCTTCGACGGTGTGTCCCATGCGCAGCCAGTGGTTGAAGTAATCGCCCATGTGGTAGCCGCAGAAAGGTAGCATGGCGAAGGGGTCGCGACGCACCACGCCCTGCTGGCCGAAGGCGGCGGCGGTGGTTTCCGAGCCCAGCGTGGCGGCCATGTAGACGCCGAAGTTCCAGTTGAATGCCTGGTAGACCAGCGGCACCGTGGTGGCGCGGCGGCCGCCGAAAATAAAGGCAGAGATCGGCACGCCGGCCGGGTCTTCCCAGGACGGGTCGATGGAGGGGCACTGGCCGGCCGGGGCGGTGAAACGCGCATTGGGATGGGCAGCCTTGCGACCGGCCTTGCCGTCTTCCGGCGTCCAGTCCTTGCCTTGCCAGTCGATCAGGTGCGCCGGCACTTCCTTGCTCATGCCTTCCCACCAGACGTCGCCGTCGTCGGTCAGCGCGACGTTAGTGAAAATGATGTCCTTCTTCAGGGTGGCCATGGCGTTGAAATTGGTCTTCTCGCTGGTGCCGGGGGCAACGCCGAAATAGCCGGCTTCCGGGTTGATGGCGTAGAAGCGGGTGACGCCGTCCTTGTCCTTGCGCGGCTTGATCCAGGCGATGTCGTCGCCGACGGTGGTGATCTTCCAACCGTTGAGTGGCTCGGGCGGGATCAGCATGGCGAAATTGGTCTTGCCGCAGGCCGACGGGAAGGCGGCAGCGATATAGGTCTTTTCGCCAGTGGGCGATTCGACGCCGAGGATGAGCATGTGTTCGGCCAGCCAGCCTTCGTCGCGCGCCATGGTGGAGGCGATGCGCAGGGCGAAGCACTTTTTGCCGAGCAAGGCGTTGCCGCCGTAGCCGGAGCCGTACGACCAGATTTCGCGCGTTTCCGGGAAGTGGACGATGTATTTGGTGCTTGGGTTGCATGGCCACTTGCTGTCGGCCTGACCGGGTTCGAGCGGTGCGCCGACGGTGTGCACGCAGGGCACGAATTCGCCGTCCTTGCCCAGCACGTCATACACGGCCTTACCCATGCGGGTCATGGTGCGCATATTCACCACGACGTAGGGCGAGTCGGAAATTTCGACGCCGATGTGAGCGATGGGCGAGCCGAGCGGGCCCATCGAAAACGGAATGACGTACATCGTCCGGCCCTTCATGCAGCCCTTGAACAGGCCGTTCAGGGTCTGGCGCATCTTGGCTGGGGCTTCCCAGTTATTTGTCGGACCCGCGTCTTCCTGTTTTTCGGAGCAGATGAAGGTACGATCCTCCACCCGCGCGACGTCGGAAGGATCGGAACACGCCAGATAGGAGTCCGGGCGCTTATGGTCGTTGAGCTTGACTAGCGTGCCCGCCTGAACCATCTCGGCACAGAGATGGTCGTATTCCTCCCGTGACCCATCGGCCCAGTGGATCGCGGCAGGTTCGGTCAGGGCCGCAATATCGGCGACCCACTGGATCAAGCCGGGATGTTGAACATGTTGGGGATGGGGCAGTGCCATTTTTAATGTCTCCTCTGTAAAGGCATAATTATGAATCACCGTACGTTGCGGGTCGCTCAAGAGTGACGTAGACAACGAGGTTTCGAGTTTGTTTCCACGAAGCTACAATTCACCCTCTTTATTAATAACGATTCAGCAGGAACCCCCATCATGGACAACCAGTTGCGTGAAGCCGCCCTGAACTACCATTGCCAGCCGAAGCCCGGCAAGATCGCGGTGGTGCCTACCAAACAGCTCACCAACCAGTATGACCTCTCGCTGGCCTATTCGCCAGGCGTGGCGGCGGCTTGCGAGGAGATCGTCGCCGATCCGGCGAACGCCTCGCGCTACACGTCGCGTGGCAATCTGGTAGCCGTGGTGACTAATGGAACGGCGGTGCTCGGCCTGGGCGCCATCGGCCCGCTAGCGGCCAAGCCAGTGATGGAAGGCAAGGGGGTGCTGTTCAAGAAATTCGCCGGCGTCGATGTCTTCGATCTGGAAATCGACGAACGCGATCCGGACAAACTGATCGACATTGTTGCGGCGCTGGAGCCTACCTTCGGCGGTATCAACCTGGAGGATATCAAGGCGCCGGAATGCTTCTACATCGAGCAAAAGCTGCGCGAGCGGATGAAGATTCCGGTCTTTCACGATGACCAGCATGGCACTGCCATCGTGGTCGGGGCGGCGGTGATGAATGGCCTTTATCTGCTCGGCAAGGAACTGGCTGACGTCAAGGTCGTGACTTCAGGTGCCGGCGCGGCGGCGATTGCCTGCGTCGACCTGCTTGTCAGTCTTGGCGTCAAGCGCGAGCACGTCTTTCTCACTGACCAGAAGGGCGTGGTCTATGTTGACCGCCCGGCTGGCATGGACCCGGCCAAGGCGCGCTACGCCCAGACCACCGACGCGCGGACGCTGGACGACATCATTGATGGCGCGGATGTGTTTCTGGGATTGTCGGCTGGCGGCGTGTTGAAACAGGATATGGTCAGGAAGATGGCCGCCAAGCCGCTGATTCTTGCACTGGCCAACCCTACGCCGGAAATTCTGCCGGAACTGGTACATGCGGTGCGCGACGACGCGATCGTGTGTACGGGTCGTTCTGACTACCCTAATCAGGTTAACAACGTGCTTTGCTTCCCCTTCATTTTTCGGGGCGCACTCGACGTCGGCGCTACGACCATCAACGAAGAAATGAAGCTGGCGGTGGTGCGCGCGGTCGCCGAACTGGCGCGCGCCGAGGTCTCTGCCTCTGTGGTGGCGGCCTACGGCGAGAAAATGCCCGCGTTCGGGCCGGAATACCTGATCCCCAAGCCGTTCGATTCCCGTCTCATTACCCGCGTCGCGCCGGCGGTAGCCGAGGCGGCGATGGCGACCGGCGTGGCACTGCGTCCGCTGTCCGATATCGAAGCTTATCGCCAGAGTCTGGACGAGTTTGTACATCAGTCGGGGTTCATCATGCGTCCGGTCTTTGCCGAAGCTAAAAAGAACCCAAAGCGGATTGTCTTTGCCGAGGGTGAGGAAGAGCGCGTGCTGGAGGCGGCGCAACTGGTGGTCGACGAAGGCCTAGCGCACCCGATTCTGATTGGCCATCCCGCCAATATCAACCGCAAGATCGAAGCTGCCGGCCTGCGCCTGAAGCAGGGCGTCGATATCGAGATCATCGACTCGCACTGTGAGTTCTTCCAAACCCATTTTGAGGACTACTGGCGCGCCTACCATCGCGCCAACGAGCGTAAGGGCGTATCTCCCGAAATTGCGCAGCGCGAGATTACCCGGCGCAACACGCTGTATGCGGCGCTGATGGTGCGGCACGGCCATGCCGATGGTCTGATCTGTGGTATCAACGGCAATTTCGGCATGCATCGCCGCCACATCCAACGCGTGCTCGGCATTCGCCCCGGCGTCGAGCGCTATGCGGCGATGAATCTGCTGATGATCCCCGGGCGGACGGTGTTCATCGCCGATACCTATGTCAACGCCGACCCCACCGCGACGCAACTGGCTGACATCACGATCATGGCGGCCCGGGAAATCCGCAAGTTCGGTATCGAGCCCCGGGTTGCCCTGCTCTCGCATTCTTCGTTCGGCACCCGCGATACGCAGAGTTCGCTGAAAATGCGCGAGGTGCTTCGCTTCGTCAATCAACGCGCGGCGGATATCCAGATCGAGGGCGAAATGCACGGCGACGCGGCTATGGACGAGCAGATCCGTGACGCGATCTTCCCGAATTCCCGCCTCGTTGGCCGTGCCAACCTGCTGATCATGCCGAATCTCGACGCGGCCAACATTGCCTTCAATCTGCTGAAGGTGGCGGCATGCGATAACGTGACAGTTGGCCCGATCCTGCTTGGGCCAACCAAGCCAGCACATATCCTGACGCCGACGGCCACAGTGCGGCGCATTGTCAACATGACTGCGTTGACAGTGGTGGATTCCGCTGTCTTAAAGTAACTATGTAGAATATATCTCTATCTGCCTATTTTTCTTGATTTATTGGAAAGTGTTGTTAAACTTTGGCGCATTGTGTCAAGGTGATGTGGGAGAGGTTGCATGAATAAAAAGCTGGGAATGGCGCTGTTGTTCGGCGCCTGGTTGGGGCTCGGCTTCAGCGTGCCGGCGGCAGCGAAGTCCGAGCCGGCAGTTCATCACAAGGTCAAGGCCGGCAAGAAGGCAAAGTCGGCCAAAGCACCCCGGGCGGCGAAATCCGTCAAGGCGGGCAAGCAAGCCAAACGCGCTCAGGTGGTACCGGCGCGTGCACACAAGTCGGTGGCGAAGAAGGGGATGCGCAAGGTCTCGTTCGAGCAGTTCGAGCCGGGTCGTCTGGCGCTCCATTCGGCGTCGGCCTTTGTGCTCGATCAGGGCAGCGGCGAAACGCTGGTCGACAAAGGTTCGCAGGCCGTGCTGCCGATTGCTTCCATTTCCAAGCTGATGACCGCCATGGTGGTTTTGGATGCCAAACAGGACATGCAGGAAGTCATCAGTATTGGCGACGCTGATGTCGATGGTCTCAAGGGCACCCGCTCCCGCCTGCCGGTAGGCACGACCATGACGCGCGAGACGGCGATGCTGCTGGCGCTGATGTCATCTGAAAACCGTGCCGCCCATGCGCTCGGGCGCCAATATCCGGGTGGCCTCGCTGTATTTGTCGAGGCCATGAATCGCAAGGCGAAAGCATTGGGCATGACCAGTTCCAACTTCGAGGAACCGACCGGACTGTCCAGCAACAACGTTTCCACCGCTCGCGATCTGGCCCGGATGGTGACGGCGGCCGCGCAGTATCCGGAGATTCGCACGATGTCCACCACGCCGCAGGCGATGGTCAGCCTGAACGGTCACATTCGCGAGTTCAACAATACCAATGCGCTGGTCAAGAGCGATCATTGGGAGATTGCCGTCTCCAAGACCGGTTTCATTTCCGAGGCGGGTCGTTGTCTGGTGATGCAGGCCAAGGTGGCTGAACGCCCGGTGGTGATCGTGTTGCTTGACTCGGTCGGCAAGATGACGCGGGTCGGCGATGCGAATCGTATCAAGCGCTGGATGGAAAGCGCCGGGGCAGGTACGGGAAATCGCAGCGCCTGATCTAAATCGCAGCGCCTGATCTGGATGGTGATCATGAAAAAGCCCGCATTTGCGGGCTTTTTCGCTTGAGAATGGATGGCGTGTTCAGGTGGGCAGAAAGCGTTCGCTGAAGATGCGCGTGGCAGGTACCCCGGCATCTCGCGCGGCGCGTTCGCCAGCTTCAATCATGGCGGGCGGGCCACACAGATAGATGTCGCTGTTCAGCGCTTCGGTCAGCCAGTGTTGCAAACCGTCGACGGGCGTTCCGGCGGATTGGCTGCCGTCGCTTTCCCAAAGGCGGATATCGACGCTCAGGGCAGGCAGGTCGGCGCGCAACGTGTCGATCATGTCGAGTGCGAAAAGATCGCTCGCCCGCGTGACGCCAAAGACGAGCCGGCAGCGATTGCCTTCGCCGAACTCCGCCATGCGGGTCAGCATTGCCAGCATTGGTGCGATGCCTGTGCCGCCGGCCACGAAAGCGCGCGGGCGGGTGCCGTTATCCTGCAATACGAAAGCGCCTTGCGGGCCACGAACCTGAAGGCGGCTCCCGACATTGGCCGTGTCCTTCAGCCAGCGCGAGAACTGGCCAGTGGGATGAAGGCGGATCAGGAAGACCAGCGTGCCGCTCCAGTTGGCGGTATTCGCCAGCGAATAGGCGCGCGTCAGGCCGCTTTCCGGAACCGTGAGCTCGACAAACTGACCGGGATCGAACTCGGCGCCCGTGCCCAGTTCCGGATCGTCGTCGAGTTGCACGACCAGACGGACGGTTTGTCCGCCGATATGCTCCAGTCCGGCGACCGTCCCGGTCCGTTGTGGAATAGGGCGGAAAGAAATGTGGCCGTGATCGTAAGGGGTGGTGATCTCCAGGTCGCTGTCGGCATAGGTGCGGCAGAGCAGCACGCCGCCATGTTGCCGTGCGTCGTCGGAAAGGGCGTCACGGCTCGTTTCGCCCAGATGGAAATCGCCACCGGTGCAGGTGGCGTGGCAGGCGCCGCAGCCGCCGCCCTTGCACAGCGCAGGCAGGTGGATGTCGGCACGGGCGGCTGCGCTAATCAGGTCCTCGCCGTCGGCGCAGGCAAAGTTGAGCGACTGGCCGTCGCGGGTAGTGAGTCGAATTTGATGCTCGGACATGGGCGTATCACTTGGATTCAATGGCAACGCCCCGCGCCTTGGCGCGGGGCAGACAGCCGGGTGGGTCAGGCTGCTTTTTTCAGCGAGGCAGCAATATCTGCTTCGGGTGTACTGATGGTTTGAATGCCGAAGGTGCCGACCAGCACGTTGATCAGGTTGGGCGTCAAGAAGGCCGGCAGTGTCGGACCGAGACGGATGTTGCGGACGCCGAGCGAGAGCAGGGTCAGCAGCACGGCGGCAGCCTTCTGCTCGAACCACGAGATGACCAACGACAGCGGGAGGTCATTGACGCCGCAGTTAAAGGCCTTGGCCAGCTCGGAGGCAATGACGATAGCCGAATAAGAGTCGCTGCACTGACCAAGATCGAGCAGGCGCGGAATGCCGCCGATGGCACCGAATTCGCCCTTGTTGAACCGGTATTTGCCGCAGCCCAACGTCAGAATCACGGTGTCGTCCGGTGCCTGTTCGGCGAAATCGGTGTAGTAGTTACGGCCAGGCAGGGCGCCGTCGCAACCGCCGATCAGGAAAAAGTGGCGGATGGCGCCGCTCTTGACGCCTTCGATGACCTTGTCGGCGACGCCAAGCACCGTATTGCGCGCAAAGCCGATGGTGATCCGCTGCTCCGGCGCGTCTTCCTTGAAGCCGGGCAGTGCTTTGGCGGCCTGTACGACGGCGGAGTAGTCCTTGCCGTCGAGATGACGCACGCCGGGCCAGCCCACCGGGCCGAGGGTGAAGATGCGCTGACGATAGCCGGGTTGCGGCTCGATCAGGCAGTTCGAGGTCATCACGATGGGGCCGGGGAAGGAAGCGAAATCCTTCTGCTGATCCTGCCAGGCGCCGCCGTAGTTACCAGCGAGATGCGGATAAGCCTTGAGTTTGGGGTAGGCGAGGCCGGGCAGCATCTCGCCATGGGTGTAGACGTTGATGCCGGTATCCTGGGTCAGTTCGAGAATGTTAAGTAGATCCTTGAACTCGTGGCCGGACACCAGAATCGCCTTGCCGGCAATCGGCGTGACACGCACCGAGGTCGGTTCAGGGGTGCCGAAGGAGCCGGTGTTGGCGGCATCGAGCACTTCCATGGTCTTGAAATTGACCTGGCCGAGGGCCAGCGCCTCTTCCAGCAGGCGCGGCACATCGGTCGGCTCGCCCGCCAGAAAGTCCAGTGCCTTTTCAATGCCACCGTAGATGGAGGCGTCGTCATAACCCATCACTTGCGCATGGTAGGCATAGGCGCAAACGCCCTTCAGGCCATACAGGATCAGGTTGCGCAGACCGATCACGTCGGCGCCGGCCGTGTCCTGCCCGGCAAGAATGCCGACCGTGGCTGCCTGCTTCAGCAGGCCATCCATGTCAGCGGCGGGCGCGAAGGCGGCGGGGCCACTCTGGGCTTCGATAGCCTGCCCAGCTTGTTGAGCGGCTCGTTCGTAGGCGGCGCGGGCGGCGTCGCGCAGTGCGGCGGCTTCCGCGATCAACGCCACGAAGCGGGCTGGGGTGAAGTTGACGTTGGTCAGCGTGGTAAACATCGCATTCGGAATGAAACGCTCGGTGGCCGTTACCGGCGCTCCCAGCTGGCGCGCGCGCCAGGCGTATTGCGCGATGCCTTTGACGGCGTGGATGAGCAGATCCTGAAGGTCTGAGGTGGTGGCGTCCTTGCCACACAGGCCTTTGCTTGCGGCACAACCGGCGCCGGCTTCCGAACGGTAGGTTTGTTCGCACTGATAGCAAAACATGAAAAAGCTCCTGAAAGAGGGAAGTGAATTGAAGGCGCGGATTGTCGCGGCGCAGCAAGCCTGATTCCTTGATGGGGATTAAATTCAGCCGGATATGCGACGAATCCATTTGCATCTGCAATGCGACCTTCTGTCGCTGCCGCCAGGGCGAGTTGGCGTATTGCGTCGCCACATCACGACTGATCAAATTATGCGAAAGGAATTCAATGTTCCCATAATGCATATGCATTATGGGACTATTTGATAACAAATATTCCGAATAAACATGGTGTTGAAATTTTGTAGTATTGACAACCCGTCATGAATGCATTACATTGGCGACGTTGCTGCAATGCAATATGACTTTGGCGGCACTGGCCCTGGCAGAACTCTCTTGCACATCGCCGCGTCTACTTCCCGACGCGATGGTGTTTGCAATGTCCCCACCAGGCGCTTTCCTCCTGTGAGAGCGCTTCCCCTTAACCGCCCATCGGGCTGGCTTTTGACCCGATGGCAACAGTGAAGGAGAGACCATGTTTCAATCACTTACCTTTTCTCCCACGTTTCTCCGGTATGCCGAGACGGGCTGGCGCTGTTTGCGTCATGTGCTGCTGATCGCCGGTGTCGTGTTTCTATTTGGTTCCGCGCAACTGCTGTCGGGAAACGACCAGTTGCGAGAATGGTTACGGCCCCTGCTGATGTTACCGGGGGTTTCGCTCGCCGTGCCCGACGACGAGGTGGATGATGCACCCGATGCGGCGAACGACAGGCTGAGTCCGCGCATGCAGGCAGCGCTTGACTATGCTGCCCGCCGTTATCGGGTTTCCGCCGAGGCGTTGCGGCCGATATTTGCAGTGGCCGAAGAGTCGGCCCGCGAATGGCGGCTTGACCCCATGCTGATCGTCGCGGTGATCGCCGTCGAATCCCGTTTCAATCCGCTCTCCGAGAGTGTGATGGGGGCGCAGGGGTTGATGCAGGTGATTCCGCGCTTTCACAAGGACAAATTGCCGGCAGAGGCTTCCAGGGCAGCACTGCTCGACCCGCTTCTCAATGTGCGGGTCGGCGCGCGTGCGCTGCACGAATACATTCGGCGCCAGGGCGGCGTAGCTGCGGGACTCCAGCAATTTGCCGGTGCCGCGGATGATGCTGATCAAGGCTATGCCGCACGCGTGCTCGCTGAAAAGGACAGAATGGAGACGGCGGCGCGCCGGCGCGCCGGCAGCGAGGGCTGAAGATCTGCCCAGAAACGGTTAAACTGACGCTTTTTGGCGTCGGTGCGACCGAAATGGAATTCAAGGCCGAAGGCCCCCTCGCAGTCCCCCTGTGGATCAATGGCCGCCCCTATCTCAGCATGGGCGAGCGGCTATTCGATGTCGTCAATCCGCTGACCGGCGCCGTGGTTCGACGCGTACCGCTGTGTGGCGTGGCCGAAGTCGAGGTGGCCGTCGGCGCCGCCCTTGATGCACTGCCTGGTTGGGCAGCCCAGCCGTTATCGGCGCGACACCGTCTGCTGATTGTGCTGGCGGAAGCATTGCAGGGCTATGCGACGCATTTTGCGAAGCTGTTGCAGGACGAATCTGGAATTTCTGAAACCGAGGCGCTTGCCCAGATCGAAGCGGCCGTGAATTGCCTGCAAGACGGGCGGGTGCATGCTGCTGGCGGGGGCGTTCTGGGTGGTGTGATCGACCGCCAGCGCCCGCTTTCGGGGCTGGCGACAATGCTGGCGCCGGTTGCGCTGGCGGGGGGCGCTCTGGTTTGCAAGCCCAGCCCGCACGCGCCTGGCGCAGTATTTGCGTTTTGCGAGTTGACACAGCGGGCCGGTTGGCCGGCGGGCGTGGTGAATCTGGTGCAAGGTGATGACGGTGTGCTAAGTGCTCTGTGTCACCACGCCGACATTGCGGAAATCGATTACTGTGGTGGCGCCGAGCTTGCCGAACCGTGTCGTGCCAGTGCTCTGGCTGCAGGCAAGCGCTTTGTCGACGTCACCCCCAGACGTCCTTGATTCGATGGAGACGACCATGGTTGCGGAAGACGGCGGCAACAAGGTGGGCGACGACCTCAATGCCCAACGCTTTGCCATGCTGGAAGACATCGCCAAAGAACTAGCTGGCGATATCTATTTCCCCACCTGTTTTGAGACTGCGGACCAGTTGCGCCGCCTGCTCGATGATCCCGAAGTCTCGCTGGATGTCGTCGCTGCGGCGGTCAATCTTGATCCCCTGGTTAGCACCAAATTGCTGAATCTCGCCAACTCGGCGGCTTTTGGCACGCCCGGGCAGTCGGTACGCGACGTCAAGTCGGCAATCTCGAGACTGGGATTGCAACGCGTGCGGACAACCAGTATGGCCATTGCGATCAAGCAGATGCTGATGTCTCGCGACATGGTGCCCTTTGCTGCATTCACTGAGAATTTGTGGGAGCATTCGTTGTACAGTGCTTCCGCCGCCTGGGTAATCGCCCGCCGTCTGACCCGCCTGAACCCCGACGAAGCCCTTCTGGCGGGCATGGTGCACGACATAGGTGCGTTTTACATGCTGTATCGCGGCGTCAAGTATCCGGAACTGGTCAAGCGTCCGGATACGCTGCGTCACCTTGTCATGCAATGGCACGAAAGCATTGGTGTGGCCTTGCTGATGAGTTTGAAAGTACCGGACGACATCGTCGAAGCCATCGCAGACCATGACCAGTTGCGGCCCATTCCCACTGTGCCGCATGGGCTCAGGGACGTGGTTTATGTCGCCAATGTGCTGGCAGGTTCGGGCTTTGAGTGGGCCCATCAGGACATCGCTGTCGATCAAGTTGATCCCGCCGCGGTCGAAGCGCCGCCGGCCTATCTTGAATTGATCGACGAAATCGCCGCCCACGCTCAGGAAATGCGCGCCGTATTCGTCTGACCGGCGCAGGCGAGGTGGAAGCAGAGAGCGAAACTGGCTGACCCGCTTTCGCTCGCGGTCAGAGAACCCTAATAGCCGGTTTTCTTCGGTGTGGCGGGCAGCGCTGTAAATTCCGCCGGCACCCAGGAGAAGCGGTCCGCGCTTTCCGCCCGCACATGCCCGATCCCCGGGAAAGGCAGGTGCACCCCGGCAATCAGAAGCCTTCCTTGGCGACTGCTTTCATCGGTGCTCGCCGGCTGGCAATAGCCTGCTTCTGGTCGATATCGAACTCGATGGAAATACCCGGGCGGGCAAATTGCACCGCACGGGCATGCACCATCTCATCCCAGATTACTAGGGCCTTGCCACCCGATTCAATGCGGAAGGCGGTGTGGTCGTGTGCGTCGGTAGCGTGGATGTCCGGTACCAGTTCGTCGCCCGGCTTGAACGTCTGCCATCGGCCGGCAGTCTGATACGGTGCGGCCAAGTCGCGCGCCATCTTGAAGAATGGCTGCATTTCGTTCGGGGCGGCTACGGCCACCTTTTCGGAGAGCCAGAAATCGTGGTCTGCCTATGCAGCGAAGACCCTGGTGTTGGGGAAAGCCGCCTGGCCGTTTTCTCTGATCAGGCCACTGATGTGATCGCCATGAAGATGAGTAATGACTACGATATCCACCTGACCCGCTTCGTAACCGGCCGCCTTCAGGCTTTGCAGGATGTAACACAGTCCGGGGCCAAGCAGCTTGGCGGCACCAGAGTCGAACAGCACGAGAAGCTTGCCGGTGTTGATCAGATGGCATTCACTGCTGTCTGGATCTTGGGGTTGGCGACGAACATGCGCGCCAGGAGCCTTCGCAATTCGTCCTCGTTGGTGTGCTTAAGAAGCTTGGTATCGAGTTCAGCGGCGCCATCGAACAGTACTGTCACCTCATACTGTCCAAGCGTTTGCCGCTAATAGCCAGGCACCTGGGTGCCCTGAATCGGTGCTTCGGCGCGGACAGGCAGTCTCGTGGCAGTAAGCAGTGCGGTCAGAAACTAGGGCGCTAGGCGCCTCAACATCGCATTACCCTCATTCCTCTTCGGTTGAGGGCGCGCCACGGCACGCCCGAATCCAACCGCATTGGCGCGATACGGCCCTGCAGGCGGCGATCACGCTCCCAGTGCCTTGCCGACTACCTCGGCGACATCCCGCGACAAATCCGGCTTTGCCTGGATACGCTCCAGCGCCGAACGGGCGTGCGCCTGCCGGCCGGCATCGAATGCGCGCCATCGGTCGAAACTGCGCGAAATGCGTGCCGCGACTTGCGGATTCAGGCTGTCGATCTCGATGATCGCGTCGGCAGCCAGCGCGTATCCGCTGCCGTCGGCGGCATGGAAATGCTTGGGATTGGCGGAACAGAAAGCGCGAATCAGTGCATACACCTTGTTCGGGTTCTTGATATCGAAGGCCGGGTGACGCAGCAGCCCGCGCACGCGCGCTGGCGTATCGGCAGCACGCGAGGTCGATTGCACCAGCAGCCATTTGTCGACCACCAGTGCCTCGTGTTGCCATTCCGTCAGAAAGGCTTCCAGTGCGGTCTCACGCTCTCGGCAATCGAACTGGGCCAGAGCCGTCAGGGCCGCCATGCGGTCGGTCATGTTGTCTGCACCGTTCAGGTGAGCGACCACCAAACCATGGTGGCTGTCATCCGCTTCCGCGAGATAGGCGAGGCAGGCGTTCCTGAGCGCACGCTGGCCGGCCTGCGCGGCGTCGGGCGAATAGGCGGCTCTTACCTGCAGGCGGTCGTATGCGTCGCGCAGCTCGTTGTAAAGGGTCTCGGAGAGATGACGGCGCAAGGTGAGGCGCGCCCGGTGGATCGCTTCCGGATCGACCACGCCTTGTAACGTTTCGGCCAGCACCACTTCCGAAGGTAGTACCAGCGCCTCGGCGACCAAGGCCGGATCGCCACCGGGCAGAAATGCCGAAGCGAGCAGGGTACGCACCGCGTTGGCATAGCCGGCGGGGATCCAGTCCGTGGCATCGGGCCGGGTGAGGCCGCCAAGAAGTATGTCGGTGGCCAGGCGTTGTCCCGCTTCCCAGCGGGCAAAGGCATCGGCGTCGTGCGCCATCAGGTGGATCAACTCGGCTTGGGAATAGGGGTAATCAAGCACCACGGGGGCGGAAAGTCCGCGCAGCAGCGAAGGCACAGGCGCAGCGTCGATATCCTCGAAAACGAACTGCTGGCGATCGGCGGTGACGGCGAGCACGCGTTCGGTTCCTGCCGCGGTGGCTTCGCCAGCCAGGCGCAGCGGTAGCGCGCGGCCGTCGTTGGCCAGCAACGCCATCTTGAGGGGCAGGTGATAGGGCCCGCGAACGAGCGGCGTGCCTTCGTCGGCGAGACGCTTTTCGTAGGCGGTTTCCGGGTAATGCTGTTCAACCCGCAAGGTGAAGCGGCGGGCGGCGGCATCGAATTCGCCGCGTGCTTCAAGGCGCGGCGTGCCCGCCTGGTTGTACCAGCGCTTGAATTGAGTGAGATCGAGGCCGGAGGCGTCCTGCATCGCGGCGACGAAATCCTCGCAGGTCACGGCCTGGCCGTCGTGGCGCTCGAAGTACAGATCCATGCCCTTTCTGAAGGCTTCGGCACCGATCAGGGTGTGGATCATGCGGATGACTTCGGCACCCTTTTCATAGACGGTGGCGGTGTAGAAATTGTTGATTTCGGCGTAGGCGGCGGGGCGGATCGGGTGCGCCATCGGGCCGGCATCCTCGGGGAATTGCGCCGTGCGCAACGTGCGCACTTCCTGAATGCGGGTGACACCGGCCGAGTGCATGTCCATTCCGAACTGCTGGTCGCGGAAGACCGTCAGGCCTTCCTTGAGCGAGAGCTGGAACCAGTCGCGGCAGGTGACGCGGTTGCCGGTCCAGTTGTGGAAATATTCGTGTGCAACGACGCGGTCGATGTTCTGGAAATCGATATCGGTAGCGGTGTCGGGGCGGGCAAGCACGTACTTGGTGTTGAAGATGTTGAGACCCTTGTTTTCCATGGCGCCCATGTTGAAATCGCCGACGGCGACGATCATGTAATGGTCGAGGTCCATTTCGAGGCCGAAGACGTCTTCATCCCACTTCATCGACTTCTTCAAGGCTGCCATCGCATGGGCGCACTGGTCGAGTTTGCCCGGTTCGACGTAGACGGCACAGCGCACACGACGTCCGGAAGTGGTGATGTAATGATCTTCCAGTACATCGAGCTTGGCGGCGACCATGGCGAACAGATAGCTCGGCTTCTTGAACGGATCGGCCCACTTGGCCCAGTGGCGGCCATCGGCCTCGTCGCCGGCGGCGACGGGGTTGCCGTTCGAGAGCAACACCGGAAACTGCGCCTTGTCGGCGTGCAGGGTGCAGGTGTAGGTTGCCATCACATCGGGCCGATCGAGGAACCAGGTGATGCGGCGGAATCCTTGCGCCTCGCACTGCGTGAAATAGCCATCCTTGGAACGATACAGGCCCGAGAGGCAGGTATTGCGGTCGGGGTCGATACGGCTCACGGTGGTCAGTGTAAAGCGCGCGGGCAGCGGGGCGGGCAGCGTCAGACTGTGGTCGGTGGTCGAGTACGCCGTTGCCGCCAGCGGCACGCCATCGAGCGCCACCGATTCGAGGACGATGTCTTCGCCGTCCAGCACCAGATCACCCTCGCGCTGGCGAATGCACGCCAGAGTGGCCGTCACGCGGGTATGGTCGGCGAAAATGGCGATGTCGAGATCAACTGTTTCGATGGCGCAAACGGCCGGGCAGTAGTCCTTCAGGTAAATCGTCTGGGGGGTATCGGAGCGCATGACGGCAGCCTCGCAGAAATCGGTGAGGCGGGCATTTTAAACCAATCGCGCCTCGTCGCTGTGGTAGCCTTGACGCCTTTCGTCCGCCGTTTGCCGCTTATGTCTCCGCTTGACCTTCGTCGCTTTCTATATTGTGTGCTGATATGGGGCACCACCTGGCTGGCGATCACCTTTCAGCTTGGCTCGGTGACGCCCGAAGCCAGCGTCGCCTGGCGCTTTGGGCTCTCGGCACTGATTCTTACCGCGGTGTGCCGCTGGCAGCGGCTGCCGCTCCGGTTTGGCTGGCGCGTTCATCTCCACCTGGCGGGGTTTGGCATCACCATGTTCGGCGTCGGCTATCTCTGTGTGTACTACGCAGAAAGCCATGTTGCCTCCGGGCTGGTGGCCGTCGGTTATTCGGTCTTGCCGCTGACCAACCAGATCGGAGCTCGGGTTGCCTTCGGTTCGCCGATCAGCCGTCGGGTCAGCATCGGCGGGCTGGTTGGCCTGTTCGGCGTGATCTGCGTGTTCTGGCCGGAACTGGCCGGATTACATCCGGGGAGTGATGTCATCCTTGGTGCGCTACTGACTATCGGTGGCGTACTTTCCAGCACGGCGGGCAATGTTTGGGCCACGCAACTCGAGCGCGAGAAGGTGGGCGTTCTGCAAAAAATGGCCTGGGGTATGGCCTACGGCACTGCCACCTGTCTGATCGCGGTGCTGCTGACCGGACAACCGATGACGTTTGATCCCAGCCCGGCATATGTTCTGTCGTGGTTGTATCTGGCTCTGTTCGGTTCGGTTGCCGCGTTTTTCTTCTATCTGAAGCTGCTGGAGAACGTGGGTGGCGGGCGTGCCGGCTACATCGGCGTGATGACGACCGTAGTCGCGCTGGTGATGTCGTCGCTGTTCGAACATTTCACCTGGACGCCGCTGTCTGTCATCGGCTTGGTTGCAGCGATTTTTGGGAATGTATTTATTTTGCGGCGAAGCCCCGCTGATTCGAGCGAGGCCTGACATGCGGGCGCTGATTCAGCGAGTGCGCCGAGCGCGAGTGGATACTGGAGGGAAAACGCTGGCAGCGGTCGGGCAGGGTTACGTGGTGCTGGCGGGGTTCGAACATGAGGATGGAGAGGCCGATATCGAATGGACGGTCGGCAAGCTTGTTCGGCTACGACTCTTCTTGGACGAAAGCGGTGCAATGAACCGGAGCATCACGGAGGTTGGTGGGGAGATCCTGGTAGTGTCGCAGTTTACGTTGCATGCTTCGACCAAAAAGGGTACTCGACCGTCATGGCACCGTGCGGCCCCTGCGGCCCTTTCCGAGCCGATGTTCAGGCTGTTTGCCAGGCGATTGGAAGGGGAGTTGGGGCGGCCTGTCGCCGTCGGCATCTTCGGGGCGGACATGCAAATCGAGTTGATAAACGATGGGCCGGTAACCATCATGCTCGACTCCAAGCGGCCTGAATAGGTCGACTCCGAGGCCATTCGCCATTTTTCCTTGGTGCTGGCGACGAGCTTGTTGCTCTTGAGCCACAAAGCACTTTTGGTAGCGCCAATCTCGTGACGATGCGCGCATCCATCTGGTCCTGGGAAAGGGCCGACTCGCCGATTTCGTGTGATGTCAGAATGAATTGGTGATATGCCGGCAAGGCGGGGGCGAAACCCCGGAAAGTCCCTTCCTGCATGTCGGAAAGGGCTTCGCACGAACCTTTCCTTTTGTTGTTGGCACGCAACAAAAGCATGCGGTTTATGTCATGAAAGTGGGAATGGAATTGCCTCGAAGTTAAGCCTTGCCTGAAAATGGGAACAGCCTCTCGGTTTAGAGAGCTCTGTCAGTTTTGCTGTGCCGGCGGCCGGCAAGACTGGTTTCCCAAACACAAGGAGAATTTTGATGCAAAAGAAACTGATCGCTCTCGCCGTGGCCTCCCTGGCCGCTGGCTCCGTGTACGCTCAGTCCAGCGTGACCATCGGCGGCTGGATGACTATCGGCGTCAAGAACTACAAGGGTTCTGACCTCAATACCGCTGCTCGTGGCACCGCGCAAGTTTTCAAGAACGAATTCCGCGTTGATGACGACTCCAATTCCCGCTTTTGGTTCACCGGCAAGGAAGACCTCGGCGGTGGCATGGATGCCCACTTCTACATTGAAAGCCGTTTCGGCGCCGACAACGGCCCGTCCGCCACGACCTTTGGTCTGGCTGCTGGCGACACTTTCGTCGGTATCACCGCTCCTTACGGCACGTTTGACTTCGGTCGCGTGACGACCTACTACACGCAAGGTGTCTTGATTGAACTGGACAAGTCCCTGTCTGGTAACAACCAGCTGTCCCTGACCGAACTGAGCACGATGGGTACGATGGTGTTCAACAATTTCTCGCGCAACAGCAACAACATCCGCTACATCACCCCGCGTGTGGCTGGTTTCCAAGGCAAGATCGTCTATAGCCCGAACTTCGCCCCTGACGAAGGCAAAATCCCGACCCCGGGCGCTGCCGTCAACAACAGCTATAGCAAGGGCGATGCCTGGACCCTGTCCGCTGACTACATGAACGGCCCGATCTACTTGAACGCCGCCTATTGGAAGGCCAACATTGAAGGTCGTCCGGGTCAGCTTGCCCCGGTTGCCAACATGCTGCTGGCCGATCAGGAAAGCTATCGTCTGTCCGGTTCCTACACGCTGCCGTTCGGTCTGAAGATCGGTGCGTCGTATGACCATGGTTCTGTCAAGAATGTTCTGGCCGGCACCCGCATGCCGACCGTCTTTGCGACGATTCCGAACACCGATGCCGCTGCTGGCGGTCATGTCCTGAATAACGGTAAAGTCAGCCGCAATGCTTGGTTCATCCCGGTCAGCTATGCATTTGGCAACAACACCGTTTTTGCGAAGTATGGCCAAGCTGGCAACATCAAGAACTGGTCGCGCACCGATACCGGCGCACGTTTCCTGGTTCTGGGTTACGACCACGCGCTCTCCAAGCGCACTGCCATCGGTGTGAGCTATGCCGTGACCGACAACGACAGCAACGGCACGTACCAACCGTTTGCTGCCGGTTCGACCCACACCGGTTCGCAACTGGTTGCTGGCGAAAAGGCTACCGTTCTGCAAGCCAACCTGACGCACCGCTTCTAATCGGTTCGCAAATTGCTGGCCGGAAGAGATCCGGCTCAGCAAACGCAATCAAGACGCCACGGCATGCCGTGGCGTTTTTTTGTGCCTGCATGGCGAAGCGGGACTATTTTCAAGTTGGGGAAGTGTATATCGACGACACGAATCTGCAACAATCGTGTCGTATTGGCGGGTTATGATGAGCCACCTTGTGTTTGACCCCATTGACCCTACTTTCCTATTTTGACTTTCAAGGAGTGGATCTTGAAGAAGAAACTGATTGCGCTAGCTGTTCTTGGCGCTGTTGCTGCGGTTCCGGCGATGGCTCAGTCGAATGTCACCATTGGCGGCTACATGGCCATCCAGGTGAAGAACTACAAACTGAGCGATCTCAATTCAGCGGCCCGTGGCCTGGCCCAGAACGCGACCAACGAATTCCGCGTCGATGACGACGCCAACTCCCGCATATGGTTTACTGGCAAGGAAGATCTAGGGGATGGCCTGGATGCCCACTTTTACCTGGAAAGCCGCTTTGGCGGTGACAATGGCTCTGCGGCCTCCACTTTTGGTCTGGCCGCCGGCAATACCTTTGTCGGTCTGGGTTCCAAGTCCATGGGCACGCTTGATCTGGGCCGCCTGGAAACGTACTACATTCAGGGCGCTGGTATCGAAGCCGACCGCACCAGTGTGAGCGCTCATCAAGCCAACAAAGCCATCATGGGCGTCATGGGCGGCCAAACGATCAACCGCCTGAGCCGTAACGATAACAACATCCGTTACATTTCCCCGATTATGGGCGGATTTAAGGCGACGGTGGTGTATTCGCCAAACTATAACGTCGATGAGGGCAAGATTCCCGCTGCCGGCACGACTCCGGTAAATAACGCCTATTCCAAGGGCAATGCCTGGACGTTGGCTGGCGAATACGCCAACGGCCCGCTTTTCCTGAACGCCGCTTACTGGCGTGTTACCACCGAAGGCAAGCCGGGTGATTTGGTGGCTACGCCGAATACGGGTTACGTGACAACTGCTCAGGCCGATCAGAAGGCGTGGCGAGTGTCGGGTTCCTATATGCTGCCGTTTGGCCTGAAGATCGGCCTGATGTACGACAAGTCGCGTCTTGACAACGTGCGCGCCGGACAATTGATCGGATCGCCTGCAAGCGCAGCGGCCGGTGGTGGTACGGTACTGGCCAATGGCGCAGTCTCGCGCTCGGCCTGGATGCTGCCAATCAGCTACACCTTCGGCGCCCACGCGATCTACGCGAAGTATGCCGTGGCTGACGATCTCAGCAATTTCAAGGGTGCCAAGGCCGGTGGTAGTGGGGCAAAGTTCTACAACCTGGCCTACGATTATGCGCTTTCCAAGCGTACGGCGTTTGGCGTGAGCTACACCGTTATCAACAACGACCCGAACGGTACCTACCAGATTAATGGTGCCGGGACGACCGGTGGCGGCTCACTGCTGGTGGCAGGCGAAAAAGCCTCGTCCATCCAGTTCAACCTGAAGCACAGCTTCTAAGCGGATAATCCACCCACCAAAAAGCCGCCCTCGGGCGGCTTTTCTATTGCCGATGCGAAAGATTGCTAACCGAACCAGATCAGGTTGTCGCGGTGAATGAGTTCCGCCTCGTCGATGTAACCCAGTATGCCGGCAATATCGGTGGTCGAGTGGCGAGCGATCCGACGGGCATCGCCGCTGGCGTAATTGCACAAGCCCCGCGCGATTTCCTGAGCGTCGGGTGCAATACAGGCCACGACAGCGCCGCGCTCAAAGTCACCTTCAACGCGCAGCACGCCAATGGGCAGCAGGCTCCGGCCCTCCGCGAGTGCCTTGACGGCGCCGGCATCCAGATGCACTTTGCCCGTGAGCTGCAAATGGTCGGCCAGCCACTGCTTTCGCGCTGCCAGTGGCGGCGTTTCGGCGGTCAGCAGGGTGCCAACCGATTCTCCCGCGGCCAGGCGAATGATCGGGTCGGGCTCGCGGCCACTGGCGATGATGGTGTGCGCGCCGCTGCGAGCAGCGCGTTTGGCCGCCAATACCTTGGTGATCATCCCGCCACGTCCGATCGCAGTGCCGGCACCGCCGGCCATGCCTTCCAGAACCGGGTCACCGGCCTTTCCTTCCGCAATCAGCGTGGCATCGGGGTCTCGCCGAGGATCCGCCGTGAACAAGCCCGACTGATCGGTCAGGATAATCAGCGCATCGGCCTCGACCAGGTTAGCCACCAGCGCTCCCAAGGTGTCGTTGTCGCCGAACTTGATTTCGTCGGTCACGACCGTATCGTTCTCATTGATGATCGGAATAACGCCCAACCCTAGCAGCGTGGTGAGCGTTGAGCGGGCGTTCAGATAGCGTTTGCGATCCGCCAGATCGTCATGTGTGAGCAGGATCTGCGCGGTACGGAGGTTGTGCTGCGCAAAGGCGGCCTCGTAAATCTGCACCAAGCCCATTTGCCCGACCGCGGCCGCTGCCTGTAATTCATGTACCGACTGTGGCCGCTTTGCCCAACCCAGTCGCTGCATACCGCAAGCGATGGCGCCCGAGGACACCAGGACAACCTCCTTGCCATTTGCACGCAAGGTGGCGATCTGGCGCGCCCAATCCCGGATGGCGAGTTCGTCAAGTCCGTTGCCGTTATTGGTGACCAGCGCCGAGCCGACCTTGACCACCAGTCGGCGGGCCTGAGCAATGCGCGTCGCCAAGCTCATGCTTCGTCGTCCTCGGAGAAGGAATCCGCGTCCTCCCCTTCTTCAAAGACCGGCTGTCCGATTTCCTGCAATGCCTCGTAGATTTTGTATACCAGTTCGCGCGTTCCGTCGCCGCTAATGGCCGTAATGCAGAAATGAGGGCCGCAGTCACCCGCTGCACTGCGGTAGGTAGTCAGGAACGCGTCAATCCGCTCCTGGCGTTCTTCCTCGGGGATGAGATCGAGTTTGTTAAGCACCAGCCAGCGGGGTTTGGCGGCCAGTTCTGGGCTGTATTTCTCGAGTTCGCCGACGATGGCAATCGCATCCTGCACGGGGTCGGCCTCAGGATCGAAGGGCGCAAGGTCGACGAGGTGCAGCAGAATGCGGGTGCGCTGAAGGTGTTTCAGAAAGCGGATGCCGAGGCCTGCCCCGTCTGCGGCGCCTTCGATCAGGCCGGGCACGTCGGCCACGACGAAACTCTTTTCCGCATCGACGCGCACGACGCCGAGATTGGGGTGCAGCGTCGTGAAGGGGTAATCGGCCACCTTCGGACGCGCGGCGGATATGGCGCGGATCAGCGTGCTCTTGCCGGCATTGGGGAGGCCCAGCAAACCGACGTCGGCCAATACCTTCAATTCGAGCTTCAGTTCGAATTCTTCGCCCGGCTCGCCCTTGGTGCACTTGCGCGGTGCGCGATTGACGCTGGATTTGAAGTGGATGTTGCCGAGACCGCCCTTGCCGCCGCGGGCAATCAGCGCCTTCTTGTCGTGCTGGTCGAGGTCGGCCAGCACCTCTTCGGTGTTGAGGTCGGCGATGACGGTCCCGACCGGCACGCGCAGGACGACATCGTCGCCGCCCGCGCCGTAGCAATCGGCGCCGCGTCCGTTTTCGCCGCGTTGGGCGAGGAACTTGCGGGTGTAACGATAATCGACCAGCGTGTTCAGGTTGCGGTCGGCGATGGCATAGATGCTGCCGCCCTTGCCGCCGTCGCCGCCATCCGGTCCACCCATCGGGATGTATTTTTCACGACGGAACGAAGCCACGCCGTTACCGCCGTCGCCGGCTTTGACATAAATCTTGGCTTCGTCGATGAATTTCATGTTTTTTCTCTATAAACGAAAAAGCCCTATCGCAGGGATAGGGCTTTCTGTCCTGCGCCGGAAGTTATTCGGCGGCGGGGACGATGCTGACCGTGCGACGGTTCTTGGCGCCCTTGATGGCGAACTGGACGGTACCGTCCTTCAGCGCGAACAGGGTGTGATCCTTGCCGCAACCGACGTTTTCGCCCGGGTGGAATTCAGTGCCGCGCTGGCGAACCAGAATGTTGCCGGCGAGAACGAACTGACCACCGTAGCGCTTGACGCCTAGTCTTTGGGATTCTGAGTCGCGGCCGTTACGGGAACTGCCGCCTGCCTTTTTGTGTGCCATGGTTTACTCCTTCTCCCGATTACGCCGCGATCACGTCGATGCGCAGTTCGGTGTAATTCTGACGATGCCCCTGGTGCTTCTGGTAATGCTTACGGCGGCGCATCTTGAAAATCTTGACCTTGTCGTGACGGCCCTGGGCAACCACGGTGCACTTGACGCTTGCACCGGCGACGAGCGGGGCGCCGACTTTCACCGTCTCGCCTTCGCCTACCATGAGGACCTGATCGAGGGTGATTTCTGCGCCAACTTCTGCCGGTATCTGTTCTACTTTAAGTTTTTGGCCAGCGGACACGCGATACTGCTTGCCACCGGTTTTTACGACCGCATACATGTTGGACTCCGAAATTGCTACTGTGAAGAACCGCGCATTATACGCACAAATTCAAACAAGTCAAAGGGTTGAGTAGTTTATGTTAGACTGCCACCCTTTCGTTGAGGAGAACGCCATGAATGCACGCACATCGGCCAGTGGCCTGGTCGTCGAAGACCTTGTCTTGGGCGAGGGCGCCGAAGCCGGCGTACGCAACGAAGTCACCGTTCACTACACTGGCTGGCTGACGGATGGGCAGAAGTTCGACTCCAGTCACGATCGGCATAGCCCGTTCTCGTTCACGCTGGGTGTCTATCAGGTGATCCAGGGGTGGGACGAAGGCGTGCAGGGCATGAAGGTGGGTGGCAAGCGCAAGCTGACCATTCCGCCTGAGTTGGGTTACGGACGCCAGGGAGCCGGCGGCGTGATTCCGCCAAACGCCACGCTGGTGTTCGAAGTCGAGCTGCTCGAGGTGCAATGAGCGAAGGTGTCCGCCTCTCCAAACTGATGTCCGAGCGCGGCCTGTGCTCAAGGCGCGAGGCGGATGTCTGGATCGAAAAGGGCTGGGTGTTCGTCGATGGTGAGCGCATCAGCGAACTCGGCACGCGCGTCGATCCTGCGGCGAAAATCACGCTGGCCCGGGAAGCGCAAAAAAGCCAGGCACGACAGGTCACCATCTTGTTGCACAAGCCGGTTGGATATGTTTCTGGCCAGCCGGAGCCGGGCTGCACGCCGGCTGTGGCCTTGATCTCTGCCGACAATCAGCAGCGCGGGCCGGGCGACGATGTGTTTCGTCCGGCCATGCTGAGGGGCTTGGCGCCGGCCGGTCGGCTCGATGTCGATTCAACCGGGTTGTTGGTGCTGACGCAGGATGGCCGCGTCGCCAAACAGTTGATTGGCGACGACAGCGAAGTCGAGAAGGAATATCTGGTGCGGGTACGCGGCAAACTGCTCGAAAACGGCCTCGGACTGCTGAACCACGGTCTTTCGCTCGACGGCAAGAAACTGCGCCCTGCGAGAGTTGAATGGCTGAACGACGATCAGTTGCGCTTCGTTCTGAAAGAAGGGCGAAAGCGCCAGATACGGCGCATGTGCGAACTGGTCGGCCTGACTGTGGTGGGGTTGAAACGGGTCAGGATCGGTCGCGTTCGTCTCGGCGACATGCCGCTCGGGCGCTGGCGCCTGCTTGGGAACGGAGAGGGATTTTGAATCGGCTAAAATGCGGCGGAAACGGCACTTCGCGTCAGGCGCGCAGAGGAAACGGATGGGATTGACAGAAATGGCACGCTGGCGGGCAATCATGGCTCGTCCGAACCGGCAAACGAACGCTAACACGTTGTTCGGTGGGGAGAGATGCGCGTTTGCGCTTAAGGTCGTCGTGATGTCGGCGTTCGTGGGAGGCGCCATCCAATTTCAGACGGCTGCTTGGGCACAAGAGAAGCCGAGTGCCGAGAGACGCGAGAAGGCCGCCGAAAAGCCGCTGTCCAACACGGTTTTTTTCTGTCGGCATGAAGGGCAAGAGGTTTATACCAATACTCGTCTGAACAAGGCGTGCAAAGCAACGGTGCTCGGTCCGCAGGTGGCCACCGTTGCGGTTAAGCCGGGTGCATCCCCGACCAGTGCGTCTGCCGGGCCGGGCGGGTTTCCAAAAGTGACGGAAGACGCTCAGCGTGCGCGAGACGTTGATCGTCGGCGTATCCTCGAAGAGGAGCTGGCGACCGAACAGAAACAGCTTGAAGCGGCCAAGAAAGAGTTCGAGGTGCAAAGCGGGAAGGCGACGCAGGAAGAGAAAAACTACCAAAAAATCATCGAGCGCCTGCAACCTCACAAGGAAAAAATCAATCAGCATGAGCGCAATGTCCAAGCATTACGCAAGGAACTTGCCGGCTTGCCGAAATAGTCATGTAAGACGACGTGGCGGCCTCTGGCAGGCGGTCACGCACCGATACGAATGTCGACCAGGTGATGCAATACTCATACAAGGCACTGGATGGCGGTGGTTTTATCCGTGACGGGCAGCTGACGGCCACGTCCGAAGATGACGCGTTGCGTCAGCTTTTTGAAAAAGGATATCGCCCGGTTGATCTCAGGGAAATACGTTCTGCGGTCACGCAAAAGGGATCGGGCAATCGCAAGATCAAGCATACCGATGTGCTGGCGCTGATTCGCGAGCTCGCCACGCTCCTGTCGTCAGGCGTCGGACTGGCCGAAACTTTCGCAACCTTGCACGAAGCGACGACGCACGAGGCGATCAAGGCGACGTTGAGCAAACTGATCGCCGCCGTGCATGGCGGGGAGGGATTTTCGGCAGCGTTGCGCAAATCGGGGTTGCAGCTTCCGGAATACGTTCACGCCCTTGCCCGCGCCGGCGAAGCTACCGGCGATATCGGCAGCGCGCTGTCGCGATGTGCCGATCAGCTCGAATTTGAAGAACGCATGCGAAATGAAGCTCGCGAAGCGCTCACTTACCCGCTGATTCTCATCCTGACGGGTATCGCCGCGATCACATTTATCTTCTCGTTTGTGGTGCCGCGATTTGCCGGATTGTTGAAAGGTCGTTCGGTCGATCTGCCATTGCTGTCCGAAATAGTGCTCCGCACAGGCGTCTACGTAAATTCGCACTGGCTCGCAGTCGTGCTGGTGGCGGCGGCTCTGGGCGGGATCGGGGTGGTACTTGCGCGCAACCCGAAGTTCAACGAGCTGATGTTGACCGCCTTGTCACGCATGCCTCTGTTCTCCACCTGGCTCGAAGGAGCTGAAACCGCACGTTGGACCTCGATTCTGGCAGTGCTGGTGAAAAGTCGGGTGCCGATCCTCCTGTCGGTGGAACTGGCGGCCTCGTCGGTGCGCCTGCCCGACAACGCCTCGCGTTTACGTAGCGTCGAAGACGAAGTGAGGCAGGGGAAGCGACTGTCTTCAGCAATCGAGGAGCGAGGAATGCTTGAGGGGACATCGCTCAGCATGTTGAAGGTCGGGGAGAAATCTGGCGAGCTGGCGTCGATGTTGGGTTACATTTCGAGCTATACCGCCGATTTGCACCGACAAATGCAGCGAAGGGTGGTGTCCCTGATCGAGCCGGTCAGCATTCTGGTGATCGGTCTGGTTCTGGGCGTAATCATGGTTGGCGTGGTGCTCGCCATGACAAGTTTGACAGAGGTGAAATTGTGATCGACAGGAATGCACAAAAATCGATGTGGTCGTTGCGTGAGGCGGGGTTCACGCTGCTGGAAATGCTGGTGGTGCTGGTGATCGTGGGGCTGCTGGTCAGTATGGTGGGACCTCGCCTGTTCTCCAAGGTCGATTCGGCCAAGGTGCAAACCGCCGAGGCTCAAATCAAGTTGCTGAGGGGGGCCATCGAAACCATGCGTCTGGATATCAACGTGTATCCGACGGCCGAACAGGGGTTGAAACTGCTGGCCGAGCCTCCCGCCGACCCGAATCTTGCACCGCGCTGGAAAGGCCCCTATCTCGAGGGCGCCGTTCCGCTCGATCCCTGGGGAAACCCCTATCAGTATGCTCCGCCTGAAGGTGCGGGCAAGCAGTTCAAACTATACTCGTTCGGGGGCGACGGCAAGCCGGGAGGGAGCGGTACCGATCAGGATATCGGCATAGGAGGGGTGCCTCCGGAAGGGCAGCAAGGCTCGGGTGCCGGCACCGCCAAGCCCTGAAAGCCGCACGGGAATCGGAATGCGCGGTTTCACCCTGCTGGAGACCTTGTTCGTTCTGTTTATCGTCAGCCTCCTGTTCGGGCTGGCGGCGCCCCGATTTGTCGCCAATCTCGATAGATATGAAATGGCGTCGCAGCGAAAAGACATCGTCGATCAGTTCAGGCAGCTTCCGCGTCGCGCCAGGCTGCTTGCCCGGGCTGTCGAGTTGCCTGCCGAGCTGGCCACAGCGGATTTGGGCGATGGGTTGCCGCCACTCACTCTCCCGCCGGGTTGGCGCGTCGAGTTCTCTCCGCCGCTGATCGTTTCCAGCCTGGGGGCTTGTGGTGCATCGACGCTCTGGCTGGTACCTGACGCTGAGCCCGAGATGGGCGTGCGTTACCGTGTTATTGAGCCGAGCTGTGAACTGCAAGAGCTTGCCTCCTGAATTCGCCGTCCAAAAGGGGTTTGGCCTGCTGGAAGCCTTGGTCGCCCTGGTGCTGCTCTCAAGTGTGGGGTTTACCCTGCTCGCCTGGGTTGAACAAAATCTCGACACCGCCCAGCGTCTTCGCGCGCATTATCAGGAACAGGATGCGAGACGGCGGGCTCTCGACTGGCTGCGAGCCGTCAATCCCATGGAAACCCCTGAAGGCGAAGCCAAGCGTGACGACGTTCGGTTTGCCTGGAAAGCGACTCCAGTAGGCCCGGTCGTCGCGCAGGCAGGCTATCCGGCGGGAACGGGACGCTACGAAGTTGCGCTTTATGAAACGACCATTACCGTTTATCGGACGCAGGAACAAACCCCCTGGTTTAGTGAAAAATTGACGATGATCGGCTATCGGAAGGCGATTTCCGGTTCGCAGTTGGTGCCGAATGTGCGATAACCGGCGTATCCCGCAGAGGGGCTTTACCCTGGTTGAAGTCCTGGTGGCGCTCGTGATCACGGGCATGCTGGTATCGATCCTGATGGGCTCGCTCTATTACCTGTTTAGGGTGGAAGACGCCTTGCGCGACGAGATCGATGTCAGGGAGAACGAGCTCCGGTCAAAGGCCTGGCTTTCCGAAATACTGGGCGGATGCTTGCCGGCTGCCGGCGGGAGCGGGTCGGAATTTTTGGGAACCGCCAATGAAATTCGCTGCGATACATCGGCGCCGCTCAGGCCGCAAAAAGTGCTGTCGCCGCGACGAGTGACGCTGAACCTGAAAAAGGGCGACGAGGGGGGAGTGATACTCACCTATTCGGAAGAAGGCAGTCGCGCCGAAGCCGTGATCATCGCCCGCTTTCCCGAGGGGGAATCCCGCTTCCGCTATGCCGGAACCAAAAAATCAGAGCTTGATCTCTGGCCGCCCGCCAGGAACGACCCGGAAACCTTGCCGAGGCGCGTCTTCATTCAGATCAGAACGCCGGGATTCGACCGCCTCGAATGGATGGTCGCCATCCGTGCCGAACCATGGCTGGAACCCCCGGTGAACACGCCGTTCGGCGCCATGGTGCTCAAATGAAGAGGGCAAGTAGTCGCTCACGGCAGGGAGGATACATCCTTGCCCTGAACATCGCCGTGCTTGCGATGATGATGGTGGGCGCGGCCTATATGGGGCAGCGCATGTCTCTGGCACGTCAGCTTGCGCAGGCCGAACAGGCTCGCGTCAATGCGGAATATCAGCTTGAGTCCGCGCGCGCGCGCGTGATGATGCTTCTGGCCACGGTGCCGCGTAGTTTCATCGGGCTCGGAGAGGGCAACGGCGCCGTCATGCTCGACGGACAACCTTATCGCATCGGTAACGATGTCGAAGTGACGCTGCAGGATGTGCGCGGTCAGGTCTCGCTCAATGGACTTCCGTTGAGCGGACAAGGGCGGGTGAGACTGGAGCGCCTGCTGGCAACCTATGGCCTGGATACACCCGAAACTTCCCGGCTGACCGATACGTTGCTGGATTACCGCGATCCCGACGATTTGCGGCGACTGAACGGCGCCGAGAAAGAAGATTATGTGCGGGCGGGGTTGCCGGGGCAGATCCGCAACGGTGATTTGCTGACGACCGAAGAGCTGGCGCGCGTCTATGGTTGGGCTGAAAACAAGAAGCTATGGGGCGACGATCCGATCACCCAGCACGTCAATGTTCAGCACCTCATGGCGTTCAATCCGAATACCGCAGGCTGGCGGGCTCTGGTGGCGATGAGTGATCTCACCGAAGACATGGCGCGCAACCTGGTCAAAAGCCGGCGGTCTGCGCAAGTCGCCAACATCGCGTCGCTGGTATACGGTGGCGAGTTGGGCGACCCCTTCGGGCCGCGCTCCTACGTCACGCAGTTTCCCGGCAGCATGGTCGTGGTGACGCTGCGCCTCGTGAACGCCCCGTGGGGCTATCGAATGTTGGTCGACCATACGCCCGACATGGAAAATGCGCCCTGGCGTATCGAATCGGTGACCCGGATCGCCTTCCCCAAAAAGGACGAAGAGACGTCGCAGCTCCGCGAACTCCCCGAGTGGAGCCAATTGCGAGAGCCGGGCACTCGGCAGCTTCAGGTACAATTACCGTTTTAGATCAATACGGAACGCCAATTGTCTGCCAAGCAGAACATCGCCGCACCCAGCCAGCCTGACGCCAAAGCGCCCGGGGCAGAGTGGCCATTCAAGGACAAAATTGCCGCCGCCCTGGGGCTGCGCAAACAGGCCATCCGCTTGCCGAGAGCCGTTTGTCGCTGGGTCAGGATGGATCTGGCGGGTATTCCCGCCAAGATGCATGGGTCGTCGATTCGGCTCCAGTTGCTGCAACTGAGTGGAATCGCAAAACCCGGTTTTGCCTGGAAGACGAAAGACGGCGCCGCTGACGTGTGGTACTGGGATGAGCAGTCGCTTCGCGACCAGGGGCTGTTGCCTGCCTCCACCGGCGACAAGAACGATCCTTTTCCGGAAACCCTGTTTCACATGCCGCAAGGCCACGGTCTCCATCTGGTTGCCTGCGCCACCGGCTACGAATGCTTGGCGCTGGACGCCGCAGGTATCCGCAAGACACGCTGGTTCGACTCTATACCCTCGGGCGATGCCTGGCAGGCTTTCGTGCGCGACGCTGGCCTCGATCCGGCGACGAGCCCGCTGCCCGACGTCGAGAAGCCGCCCGAACAAGACCCCGTTGCCGCCGGCTGGAAAACGCATTCCGATGCCGCCGGCGCGCCATCGTCGTTCTATTGGGCCGGGATAGTCGCCGTCACCTTGTTGGGCGCGATGCTCAGCTATGCGGTGACGTTCAATCTGAAACTGGTGTGGCGCAACCACGAACTCTCGTCAGAGTATCGCCAACTGGCGCAAGAGAATGCCGGGCTCATCGCGCTGGGCAACAAGATTGCCGAACACCAGGGTTTTCTGTCCGCATTCAAGTCGGTCAGGCCGGATGCTTCGCAATTGCTGCTCCTCAAGAATCTGGTGGACACGGGCGTGTTTGGCGAAGAAACCCGGATCAGCCTGCTCGAGTGGGAATATCGCAGTGGCCGGTTGCGCTTGCTGTTCGCCGTTCCGCAAGATGACTTCAGCCTCAGCCTGTTTCTCTCTGCCCTCGAGCGCCAGGACGGAGTTGCCGATGTCAGGCTGCTGCCCGACACGCCACCCGCGACCATCGGCGTGCAAATATCGCTGGTCGGCGCTGGCGGAGTCGTTGCTGGAGGCGCCAAATGATGCGGCTGCAACTGAAAACGGCCATCTATAACGGCTGGCGCGAACTTCGGGCGAATCGCCGTTTGCAGTGGGGCGCGCTGGCCATACTGGCGATACTGGTCGTCGAGGGCGGGATGCGCTGGGGCGACCATCTGTCCGGGCAGCAAAAGGCGCTCCAGAAATTGCAGGGCGATGTGGCCGAATTGCGATCCCGCGTCCGACATCAGGCAGATTTGGAGAAACACCTTGCCGGCCTTTCGGAGGTGAGGCAAGCAGTTGAAGAGCGGCTTTGGTCGGTGCCTTCCGAGGCCGTGGGTCAGGCCCGGCTCAAAGAGTGGATTGAGGACGTGTTGAAACGATCCGGCGCGACCGGCGCCAACCTTACGTTGTCAGGGGTGGCGTTGCCAGGGGGTCGGGATCCCTTGGAAACGAACCCGGCGACAAAAGGCGGCGCGCCCGATCTGCGCGAGTTCCGTGCAAGCGTGCGGATGAATTTCTCGCCAGCCGCGCTCGAAAAGGTGCTCGCCGAAATCGAAGGCGGCAACGCATTGGGCGGAATCGAATCCCTGTCTGTAAATCGTCGTGAACGACGTGCCGAATTTACGCTCTTCGTGCTGATGCGCGTCGCCCATCCTCACGCCGCCGGGAGTGTCCAATGATGCCCCAACGTCGCATTGTGGTGGGCATCGCGCTGGTATGGCTGGCGGCGGCGCTGCTCGCCGCCGTTTGGCCGTTGCCCGAGCAGGTGCTGGTCGGTGTTCGCCGTCAGGCTTCCACCAACGTTCCGGACGTGCTCGCCTCGCCTGCGGGAATCGCCAATGCCGTCATGCTGCTCGAGCAGGTGCCGGTGTGGGGAGTGCAACGCAACGGTCAGCCGCTTGGCCCGGTTGCGGCCAAAGGCGCTGTGGAAGAAAAGAAGATCAACTGGTCGGTCGTGGCAACCATGGTTCAGCGCGAAGACCGCTTCGTGCTGGTGGCGGTCGAGAAAGAAACCCCTCGCGCCGTCAAGGAAGGGGAAGAATTGCCCGACGGAAGCAAATTGCTCAAAGTGCTGCCCGATTCCTACACTGTCGAAATGAACGAAAATGGGAAAAAGGTCGCGGTCACTCAATTCATTGCAAGTGAAAACGATGTCAAACGAAAAAAGAAAAGCCTCGCCAAGTAAAACCCCGCGCGGGCTGATTGCGCTCCAGGTCGTCGCCCTTGCGATGACTGCGTCGGGCTGCGCTCTCGTCGCCACGAATTCGGATGTGGCCAAGCAGCAATTTGTCCCCACGCCCTGGAGCAAGCCGGACAAGGCGGCCGGTTCGCAACGCGATCCGCTTTCCGAGGATCGACCGGCGGAAGAGCGCGGCACGAGTTTCTATCAGACGCCCAAGATGCCCGAACCTGCCCGTTCCTCGGTTGGCAATCCGCCCCCTGCTCCAACCAGGTCGGATGCAAAAGAAGAACCCATTGCTGCTGTTGCACTTGAAAGCATGCCTCTGCCGCAGTTCGTAAACGCGGTGTATGGCGTGGTGCTTAAACGCAACGTCTCCATGGACCCAGCCGTTCTGCAGCGAACCGATCTGGTCAGTCTGCGCACGGGCAAGGCGCAGACGCCTTCGCAGCTGGCCGCCGCGGCGCAGGCTGTCTTGCGGTCATACGGTCTGGCCGTCAATGAATTTCAGGGGCTGGTCCGCGTTGTGCCGGAAACCAACCAGTCGGGATACCTGCCTGAAATCCGCAGAGGGCGCGCCCAGCCTGAAATTCCCGCGTCGCTAAGACCCGTCTTCTATTACGTCGAGCTCGAACACACGATGACGGCGGGGGTCACCACCTGGTTGCGCAACCTTTTTCCCAACCGGTTGACGGTGACGGAAGATGCTCCTCGCAATGCAGTGATGCTGAGCGGGCAATCAGATACGGTATCGGCGGCAATGGAAGCCATTCAGCTGCTCGACCAACCCATGCTGCGAGGGCGGGTCAGCGCCCGTTTGACCCCGGTCTTCTGGTCGGCGGACGAACTGGCCAAGCGGTTGACCGACGTGCTGGCGGCCGAAGGGTACGCGGTGGCGCAGCAGCCTGGTGCGACGACCCCGATTCTTGTGCTCCCGGTGGCGCCGATCAATTCGATCATCGTTTTTGCCACCAATCAGACCATTCTCAACCACACCCTGCGTTGGGCGCGAGATCTGGATCAGACGCCGCAAGGCACAAGCGGCGGCTATATCAATTACTACGTTCGTAATACCGACGCCTCGGATCTCGCAAAAACACTGCAAGAGGTTATGGGAGGCTCCTCTGCAGTGGCGGCGACAGGTGGTGCGGGTGCAGCGTCAGGTGTAACTGTTAACAAGAAAGTCGTGGTCAACTCGGCAGCCAACGGCTTGATCATCAAGGCAACGCCCTCCGAATACCAGCAACTCTATGGCCTGCTCCAGGAACTGGATCGTCCGGCGCGCTCTGTGCTGATTTCGGCTACGGTGGCGGAAGTCCGGCTCTCCGACAACGAACAGTTCGGCTTCAACTGGTTGCTCAACGAATTCACCAAGCACGGCGTGCGCGTGTCAGGCGGGGTGGGTTTGCCAGCACAGCCCTCCACCGGCACCTTCCGCCTCAATTTCGCCAACCTCGCGGGTAACCCGCAAGCCCTCCTGACGGCACTGGCCTCCAGCAACCGGATCCGGATTCTGTCCAATCCCAGTCTGGTTGCGCTCAACGGCCAGGCGGCCACGATTCAGGTCGGGCAGGAGGTGCCGATCCTCACCAGTCAGATCAGCAATGCCAACACCGGTACGACGACCGGCCAGGGCGTGCTGCAAACGATCCAGTACCGCAGTACGGGCATGATTCTCAAAATCAAGCCGGTCATCCACTCGGGTGGGCGGGTTGATATCGAAGTGTCGCAGGAAGTCAGCGCGGCCCAGGTCAACGAGACCGGGGTTAACAGTTCGCCCGTCATCTCCACGCGCCGCATCGAGACGAAAATGTCGCTCACGGACGGAAATACCACGCTGCTGGGAGGGTTGATCTCCGAGAATCGATCCTCCGGCGATGCCGGACTGCCATATCTGAAAGACATTCCTTTTGCAGGCGCGCTTTTCCGGACCAACGCCAATGCCACGGTCGACCGTACGGAACTGGTTGTCTTGCTGACACCTCACGTTATCTCGGACGACTTTGACGCACAGGCGATCACTTCGGCCTTCCGCTCCCAGTTTTCCTGGGCGATGCCTGCCTTGGAGAAGCCAGCCCGGCCGGCCGCGCCGGAAGCGTCGAATGAAGGCGGTGTTACGCCCGGCAAAACCGACGTAAATGCCCCCGCGCCTGCCGCCGATGAGGCCAAGGCTGCGGTTTCTGCAAAATCTCCTGAGCCGGCCCCGGCGAAACCCGCGCCGGGCGAAAAAATCGGCGACAAAGGTGCCGCTGCGCCGCGTTCAAAAACCTATGCTTTGCCCGAAAAAGACGGCGTTGATAGCGTTGCGCCCCGTTCTGTTGCTCCAATACAACAGGAACGACGCGAAGCGACAGTCTCTGCGCCGACTGTCACGCCGCCGGCCGCAGAAATTAAGGACAATTCCGCTGCCAGAACGCAACGGCCCAATCCGCCCGGAGGCAAAACGGTCACGGACGACAGCCTGCGGCAGGAACTGCTCGAAACGCTCAAGCGGGGACAATGACTTTATTCCAACAGTCACAATGGGGGAGGGGGTTTTGTACTTGCCAAGCTCCTTGAGCTATGCGAGACTGCGTTGCGCTATGGTATTTTATGCCGTGCTGTTGAAGATTGGTTTGAATCTCAAGAGATGTGATGTATAGTTCCACGTGCTGCGGTATGCGGCAGTGCGAGCAGGATTCAATTCGGACGCCTGGCGCATATCTTGGGTTCAGGTAACTTTTTTTTCTGTACAGAGGAAACTTAAAGATGAAACAAACTCTTCTAACCCGCCTGGTCTTGGGTGCGATTGCTGGCATCGCCGTCGCCGGTACCGCGCAAGCTGGTCAGATCACCGCATCTTCCACCAATATCGCGCGTGAAGTTATTTACGACAACACTCAAACCATCGTTTCGCCGACGATTTCCTATCGCTTCGCGGGTGACATCAACGCCACCGTGCAGGTTCAGGAATTCCAGGTGCAATTCGCGCTCGAGAGCGGTGCTGCCTGGGGTCCGGCCCCGTCGGCTGACGCCTTCACCATTACTCCGACGGTCGGTACCAACGCTGGTCTGGCGGGTCAAGGTGGTACCAACTTCACCGTGTCCAACATCGGTGTTGACACCGCGACCAACACGCTGTGGGCGACCATCCGCGTGCCGGTGGCGCCGGTTGCTCCGTGGACGACGTCCCTGCTCGACCAGCCCATCATCACCGTGAACGGTATCACCGCTCTTCCGATTACCACCAAGGCAACGATCAAGGGTCTGAAGACCGTGGTGGGCGATCTGGTGACGGATTACACGACCGCTGGCAAGTGCGCCGACAACAAGAGCCTGTTCGTTAACTTCAAGCACTTCAAGTTGCTGGCCAACCCGGCTGCGTTGGCTGTTGATGGCACCAATGGCGTGGCTGACGAACATGCCCGCTCTGGCGCGACCAACCGTGCCGGTATCGTGAACTTCCCGACCAACCTGCTGGTTTCCTTCGCCGCCTCCAATGGCGACGCCAAGGTTGACCCGGCTGGCCTGAACAAGGTCTTCAAGGGCACGACCACTGCCGGCACCCTGCCGTCCTTCGTCTCCACGACGCTGGCCAACCTCGGCAAGCTGACGCTGGTGCAGAACGCCACCGGCTACGACGCCAACCTGGTTAACCAGTACCTGCTGGCTGGCGCTGGCGCCGGTCTGCAAGACGACACCACGGCTGACCAAGCCAACGGTATCGTTGAAGTGAACAACGTCAAGATTGATGTGACGGCCAGCCAAGGCTTTGCTCCGGGTTCGTCCCTGTTCCTGAGCACGACTGCTGACTGTACTACTGGCCCGATTGCTGGCTCGACGGTTGCTACCGGCGCCACCAACACCACGACCGTGACCGTTCCCAACACCACCGTTGCCGCCTCCTTTGGCGCCACCGGCGTGGGCCCGGTCTATGTTTGCTACAACGTGGCCGCCGCGACCGGCGCGATCCCGCTGTCTGCCTTCACGGCAGTTGGCACGATCGTCAAGGCTTCGCAAGTGGCTGTGGGCGATGGTTTTGCCGAACAAAACAACGTTTGTAACGGCAACCTCTACACCCTGGGTGGCGGCATCAAGATCGACGTTCGCAACTACGCCAACTCCAAGGATCCGGCTGGCTGGCAAAGCGTGATTCGCCTGATCAACAACAACGAATCCCGCACGGTTGACGTCTGGGCTCAGTTGATCCAGGTTGATGGCAAGTACGGCCCGTACGGCAAGATCGCCACGCTGGCTCCGCGCGAAGCGAAGAACATGAGCTCGCCGCAGATCGACGCGCTGCTGATCAACGCTCCGGCTTCGACCGCCAATGGCGACTCGACCCCGCAAGCGACCGGTACCGGTGCCCGCCTGCGCATCGTCTCCGAGCAAGCCTCTTCGCTGCGTGTCCAGAACTACCTGGTCAACCCGAAGACCGGCGCGGTGATGGAGTTCTCCAGCTCGCAAGGCGTTGATTTCGAAGGTAACGACACTCGCGTCCCGGTTAGCGGCGGCGCTTATGTCGATCAAACCATCGACCAAGACGCTCAAGCCAGCCTGAACGGCAAGTAATTGCCCGACAGATAAGTCGCAAGAGTCAAACGGGGAGCGCAAGCTCCCCGTTTTTTTTTGGTCAGTCCGCCCCTGACGGAGAGGGTATAATTCCCGCCTTTGGTGGCCCTCCGTACGATTGATATGGCGTCCAGCGCTTCTCCGCAATCCGGTCGTTCCATGCTGCTCGGGCAGATCTTGGTTGGCCGTTCCGTTATCGATGACGCTGCTCTGAGCCTGGCGTTGGAGCGCCAGAAACAGGCGGTTGGCGAACGTCTTGGCGCCATTCTGGTTCGTCTTGGCCTGATCTCGGAGCAAACGCTCCTGCAAGCGCTCTGCGAGCAACTCGGCTTGACGGTGCTGGATGACGCGCACCTTGCTGCGGTCTTGCCGGCCATTGAGATATGGCATCGAGAAAACGCGATTTCGCAGGCGCTGGCGACCCGATATGCTTTCGTGGGCTTTGCAAGCGGCGAAGACAGCGTCACCATCGCGGCCCGCGATGTTCTGGATTCCAGTTTGAGAGAGCTGCTCGAATCGACGCTCTGCCCGGGACGTCGTGTTGAATATGCCCTGATCGCCGCCAGAGACCTGGAGCGCCTCCTCGCGCAGATTTACCGCATACAGTCCGCCCAAGGGCCGCAGGCCGATTTGAGGCGCCTGGCGGAAGATGCCCCGGTGGTGGAACTGGTCAATGGCGTCATGGCGCGGGCGACCGATACGCGAGCATCTGACGTACATATCGAGCCGGAGGAATTCGGCTTTGCGGTGCGCTACCGGATCGACGGTGTGTTACAGGGAACGGAGCAGTATCCTCGTGAACGTTTCGACGCGGTGGTCAGCCGGATCAAGTTGATCTCGGGGCTCGATATTGCCGAGCGCCGCATGCCCCAGGATGGCCGCTTTTCGATTCGGACCTCCGGTGTCGACACCGATGTCCGGGTTTCGGTGATCCCGGGCGTGCAAGGCGAGTCGCTGGTATTGCGATTACTGCCCAACACGCAGAAAACGCGCTTCGATCTGAACACCATCGGAATCGAGGCCGACCACCTGCAACTGTACAAGAGCTGGATGGCGCAACCCGATGGCGTGATTCTGGTGACCGGTCCGACCGGTTCGGGCAAGAGCACCACGCTCTATGCGACCCTCCTTGCTTGCGATACCGCGCACGAGCGCGTGCTGACGGTGGAGGATCCGGTCGAGTACCAGATTCCGGGGGTGACTCAGTTTCAGGTTCATCCCGAGATCGGGTTTACCTTCCCGGCCGCACTTCGTTCCATCCTGCGCCACGATCCCGACACGATCATGATCGGCGAAATCCGTGATGTGGAAACCGCCCGAATCGCGGTTCAGGCATCGCTGACAGGCCATCGTGTCTTTTCGACCCTGCACACCAACGATACCGCGACCGCCTTTTTGCGGCTATCCGACATGGGGGTCGAGCCTTTTCTGGTGGGTGCGACCGTGCGGGGCGTGGTCGCGCAACGCCTGGTGAGAAGGCTTTGCACGGCGTGCGCCAAGCCACACCATGCACCCGAATTGATGCCGACGTCCGTTCTGGAGGCCTTGGAGAAGCTCGCCGTCAGGCGCGAGGATTGGCAGTTCATGGAACCGGCCGGATGCAGCCAATGTGGTGGCACGGGATACCGGGGCCGGATTGCCGTCTATGAATTGCTGGCGGCGACCGATCGGCTTCGTGCGGCGCTCAATCAGCCGTCGCCCACGTTGGAGTCGCTTATGAATGCCGCAGGCACGGGATTTCGCACCCTCAGGGAAGATGCCTTGTTGAAGGCGGCGCGTGGCGTCACGAGTCTGGAAGAGGTGTATACGCTGGCCGGTGGCGTCGACTACCGGGATACCCTGAACGCATGATGGCTGCCGGCTTTCGATCGCGGCGTCGTGTTGTCTGAATCAGGCTGTTTTGGCGATGCAGGCGCATTCCGTATCTCCCCTGGAAGCCGCTAAATCGGCGTGGCGGCACCGTCAGATGATCAGGGACCTGATCCGCCGGGAAAGTCTGGGGCGGTATCGCGGATCGATCCTGGGCGTCGCGTGGTCGTTTTTGCATCCTCTGTTGATGCTTGCCGTGTATACCTTTGTATTCAGCGTGGTATTTCGCGCGCGCTGGGGCGTCGCCAACGAGTCGCAAACGACGTTCGCATTGATTCTCTATGCCGGATTGCTGATTTTCAATCTATTTGCGGAAACGGTGAATCGGTCGCCTACCCTCATTCTTCAGAATGTCAATTTCGTCAAGAAAGTGGTGTTCCCGCTTGAAGTATTGCCGATGATCGCATTCGGATCGGCGTTAGTGCATTCCGTGGCCAGCGCTCTGGTGTGGCTGGTTTTTTACGGCCTACTGTTCGGTGCGCCGTCGCCCACTATTCTGTTGCTTCCTGTCGTCCTGCTGCCCCTGGCCTTGCTCGCGCTGGGCTTGTCGTGGTTTTTCGCGTCGCTCGGCGTGTATCTCCGCGATGTCGTGCAGGTCGTGGGCGTGGCGGTGACCACCCTGATGTTTTTGACGCCGATCTTCTACCCTGCCTCGGCCTTGCCTGAAACGCTGCAAGAGATGCTCTATCTCAATCCCATGGCGTTGATCGTCGAGCAGGCCCGTTCCGTGATGTTCTGGGGACGCGCGCCCAATTGGGAACAGTGGTCGAAACTGTTCCTGTTTTCGGGCTTGATCGCCTGGATGGGGTTCGCCTGGTTCCAGAAAACCAGGAAAGGATTCGCGGATGTGCTCTGATGTAGTCATTCGCGCAGAGGGCGTTGGCAAGTGCTATCAGATCTACGCCCGACCCCGGGATCGTCTCCTTCAGATGCTGGCGCGAGGTCGCCGCCAGTATTTTCAGGAATTTTGGGCATTGCGCGAACTCAGCTTCGAGGTGCGGCGAGGCGAAGTCGTCGGATTGATCGGAAGCAACGGTTCGGGCAAGTCGACCTTGCTGCAATTGCTGTGCGGCACCCTTAACCAGACGATCGGAAGCGTCGAGGTGTTTGGGCGCGTGGCGGCCTTGCTTGAACTGGGAGCGGGTTTCAACCCGGAATATACAGGCAGGGAAAACGTCTACCTCTGCGCATCGCTTTACGGGCTCAGTCACGAGCAGATCGGCGACCGTTTTGACAGAATCGCCGAGTTTGCCGACATCGGCGAGTTCATTGATCAACCCGTCAAGATATATTCCAGTGGAATGTTTGTGCGGCTGGCGTTCGCGATCATCGCGCATGTCGATGCAGACATTCTGGTGATCGACGAGGCGCTGGCGGTGGGCGATGTCTTCTTTGTTCAAAAGTGCATGCGTTTTCTCCGCGCATTTGCTAAAACGGGGACGTTGTTCTTTGTCAGCCATGATATTGCCGCCGTCGTGGGGCTGTGCTCCCGTGTGATGTTGCTCAAGGCCGGACAGTTGATCCGCATGGGAGACCCGAAGGATGTCTCGTCGTTCTACCTGGCTCAAATGAACGCGGGGAGAACAAGCCTTCGTGCGCCGGAAAGCAATCCGGCTGGCGGCGATGCGCCTCCTTCACCTGGTGACGAAGGGTTCGATGCGGATACCGGGCATGAGTTTGGATCGGGTAAATCCCGAATTGATTCGGTGCGTCTGGAAGATGAGTCAGGGCGACATATTGCTGCGGTATCCGGCGGTGAGCGGGTGCGCCTGGTGATCTCCGCTGTGGTGTTGCGGGACTACGAGCGACCGCTGATGGGATTTCTGGTCAAGGATAGATTGGGGCAGTCGGTCTTTGGCGCCAATACCTATGGTATGAGCGATGCCTCGCTGGAAATGGCGGTGGCGCGAACTCGTGTGGTGGCGAGTTTCGATTTCAACTGGCCGACGTTGGCTTCTGGCGATTACAGCGTATGCGTTTCAAGCGCGGAAGGGGATCCGGTCGCGCACGAGCATCATCATTGGGCAAATGATGCTGTCATAGTACGATGTCAGCCATCTGTTCATTGCGCAGGGATTTTCGACGTTCCCATGGTTAACGTTTGCATGGATGTCGACGATAATGCTGCACGGTCAACCCAACAATAGGAAGCGGGCGCGATGCCGGAGGGGCCGGGTGCGGGAAGCCGCTGTCCGGATAGGTTAAATGGTCTCAGCGACGTTCATGAAAAACTCGGAAATCGGCTGTTTCGGACAGTGCCCCGGAATTCAATGCTCACAACCTTCGCCACGGGCGCGGGAATTGGCTTGTCTCTGACGATGCCGCACATCTCGTAATGCAATCGGCAAGCAAAACGACTGGCGAGATGCCTTGTGTGAATGTGCTGTTGACCACACACAATGGTGGCGCCTTCATCGAAGCGCAGTTGCGCTCGCTTGCCGAGCAGACCGGCGTGACAATCAGATTGCACTGGGCGGACGATGCGTCTGACGATGATACGCAGGCGCGTGTGGTGCAGCACGCCGCAGAGCTCGGTTTGGATCTTGTTGCCTACTCCGTCCAGGGAGGGTCGGCGACCCGTTGTTTCCTGAGCTTGGTTGGCGCGGTCGCTGACTCAGCCGGGTTTTTCGCCTTTTGCGATCAGGATGATGTTTGGTTCAGGGACAAGCTTGCGGAGGCCGTCGCGCGCCTGGGGCCACCCGAGAGTACAACGCCGATGTTGTACTGCGCCCGAACCGAGTATGTCGATGCCGAACTGCGGCATCTGGGTTTTTCGCCGCTGTGGAACCGCGAGCCCGGTTTGCAAACGGCATTGGCGCAGAATATTGCTGCCGGCAATACCGTTGTGATGAACAGGGCAGCCTTTTTTGCCCTGAAACAAGTCGCCGATCTTGAGGTGCCCGCGCACGATTGGGCGGCCTACCTTGCTGTTTCCGCGGTGGGGGGGGAGTGCATTTTCGATCCCATCCCCCGCCTGGCCTATCGTCAACACGGGCACAACGTGATCGGCTCGGGTGTGGGAATGTGTAATCGGTGGCGCCGGGTGTGGGCTGGTTTCATGGGGGGCTATGCGCACTGGAACAGTCTGAACCGTGCCTTGCTGGCGCGATTGAAAGACCGGATTCCGGCGGCACAATTGCCGACGATCGCAGATTTTGACCGTGCCTGTTTTGGCCGTTCGCCCTGGGGCCGCGTCGCCGCATTGCAGCGATCGGGCGTCCGACGGATGCGCCCGGCGTCGCAGCTGGCGTTCTACTTGGCGGCCTGGCTGGGGCGATTGTGAATGGCTGCCCACGCCCGATAGGAAGCCGTCGCGGCAAAGAGGCCCGGAAAATGCCTGAACGCGAAATGCTTCAAACGCGGACGCAGATGAGAAGGTAGCAGCCGATACAGGAAGGGCCCGACGCCGAGCGCGTGTGTGGCGCTCGTCTGGTTGCGCTTGCCTTTGCGGGCGAAGCGATTGAGTACATCCCGGACGGTCAAGGTTTCGGTGGGGGAAATGCCCAGACTTTCCAGTACGCGTGGTGCGACGGGGGTAGACCGGCGGCGGTCTTCGATGATCCGGCGAACGCGCTCGTATTCGGCGGCACGCTTTTCACTGACTCCGCCTTCTGTGGGAACCGTATTGCTACCGTCATTCTTGTAGTAATAGTCGCCGACGCGGGTGGTCAGCAGCGAGAAATCGGATGGGTGCGCCGCACACACCCGGAGGAGCAAATCGTAATCTTCTTCCCAAATGAGACCGGTGTCGAACAGCAGCACGTCCGACGGAATGTCGGCGCGATCGATGACATAGGAGTGAATGGGGCAGAAGTTGCTGCTGAAGAGGTCAACGAGGTCGCCGCCGGAAAAGGGAGGGGGCGTCTCGGCAGCGGGGCGAATGAATTCTGCAAAGACATCCGCCTTGATGACCCTGACCGACGCGAATGCGATGGCGGATCGACTCAATTCCAGTTGGGACACGAGCAGTTCATAGGCCTCCGGATACAGCGTGTCGTCGTAGTCGAGGAAGGCGACATAGCGGCCACGACAGTGTGCGAGACCCATGTTCAACAGCTCCGTTCGGGCGTCGACGGGAGCGGGCTGCTCGAAATTCACGATCTCAAGCGAAGGGGCATCCCTGTGTGCGCACAACGGCGCTAACCTGGTCTCGAGAGCCCGCAGTTCGGCATCGGCAAATCGCTGCGTGACGATGATCAGGTTGAGCGGCCGGTAACGCTGACCGATCAGCGAGAACACGCAGCGCTCCAGTTCGCCCAGGCGTTGAATGTCATGAAAACGGACAATGCAATCGAGTTGTTCTGTCTGCATGACGCTTACCACCGTGTAGGCGCGAAGCTGAATCCGTGCGAGAAGTCCGCGTAGCGCAGCCAGGACGAAGGCACGGGGGTGGGATAGCGCCCGGGCGGCAAGGCGCCGAGAGCGCGCAGTTCATCGGCGATCTGGTTTTCGAAGGCAGGCGATTGCCATTTGCGGGCCAGGGTCACACCCGACGAATAAATCATTTTCAAGGTTTCGGGTGACATGGAGCGGTTGGTGACGGCGTGAAGAAAAAGCGCGGCTGGACAGGCTTTGGTGGCGAAGCCATGAGCGCGGGCTCGCCAAGACAGGTCGACATCCTCGCAATACATGAAGAAGCTTTCGTCGAAACCTCCAAGCGAATGATAGGCCTTGCTCGGGATGGCCAGGCAGGCGCCCGATACCCAGGGCGTGTCGAGGTTGATCGGGTCGTAGTGTTTCGGGTGTTCCACTGGAAACTGAATTGCTTCGATCAAGGCGTTGCCCTCATAGGCTGCGCTCATGCGCAGCAGATGGCGAATCGCATCGGGGTGCAGCATCCCGTCGGGATTGATGGCGATGTAGAGATCGGCGCCATGCAGAAAGGCTTCGGCCATGATCCGGTTGTGGCCGGCACCAAAACCGATGTTGCCCTGCGTTTCCAGGTATGAAATGTCAGGCAGGTCGCCGATCTGCGGTGCGGAAGGTTCGCCATTATCGAGCACGTACAAACGGGAGGCTGACGCGCCCGAAGCGGCCAGCGATGCGTTTGCCGCATCGACGGCTTGCCTCAGTTCGCGCGCATCGTTGTTGTGTGTGACGATACCGACGGCGATGCGAAAGGGAATATGGGGTGTTGCGGTCTCGCCGAGGCAGCGCGCTCTGACCGCATCGGCGAGTCCGGCGGGCGGATGGGCGATGGGCGTTGGCATCGCCTTACGCGGTGCGATGCCCGATGGCTTCAGCACCTGAAAAGCATATTTCTCGATGAATGCATCGAATTCGGCTTCGTGTCCGACGGGACAGATCATCGGCGTGTGATCGAACAGTTCCGGACGGGCGACCTTGAGCCACCTGAAGCCCGCGGTTTCACAGACATGAAAGAGCAAGCGCTCGATAGCATGAGCGATCGTGGCATCGACTTGCCCCTGCTCGGGTTCAAAATCGGCGTAATCCAGGTCAAGATCAAGCAGAGGCTGGATAGCGTGAGAACGAAGCCACAACATCGACCCGGAGGGGAAGTCGAGTGGCGCCCGTTCATCGAGAACGAATCCCATGCGCGTCGCCAGGCGTGACGCTGCGGGCAGATTTCCACCCCAGTTCAGCCAATGGCGCATTGGTTCAAAATGCTGCGAGGCAACCATGCCCAGCTTGGGATCGCGCTCAAACATCCAGTAGATGGATTCCACGATGGCGGGCGATCCGATCAGGCTCTCGAACAGAAAGTGTCGCCACCCCGACAGGATGTCGGCATGTTTCGATTGCTTCGAGTGCAGGAACAGGATGAAGTCGTAGCGCGGGTACACCTCCCGGAAAGTGACGAGTTTGGGTGCGACATCGCGCCCTCGATTGGGGGCTACGCGGACATCGACCGTCCCTTTCGGCCAGCCTTCGAACACGCGTTCGATCATCGCCCTGGATGACTCGTCAGGCGTCGAAATGTACAGATCGAGCGACCCGGGAATGTTGTTCAAATAGAGACGGAATTCCGACGCGAGCTCCGCGTAATACATGTGGATGACCGATGCGACGCGGCGAGGTGTTGCACGGTCGACCGTAACGAAGGAGAGGGGGATGGCCAGACTGTGATCGATTTCGAGGGAACGGGCGGCTTCTGGCGGGGTTGGCCGGTGAGCGGCGGTGGCGGGATCGTCGGTCGGCTCGCCCAACGCATTGGCCCGGCTGGCGGCCCAATTCTTGTAGGCGGCGCGGTTACGAAACAGCCACGGAAAGAGTTCGAACAGCGTTTCCTTCAGCCGGCTCCGCTGGTGGAGCGGAAGAGATCTGAAGGTGGTTGCCAAAACGTGCTTCAAGGCGGCGGCGAGGTTGCGCGCCGCGGCCAGAATCAGCAACGGGAGAGCGGCGGCTAGACGGCCGAGTGTGGCCAGCCAGCGAAAAGGCGCCATGCGAGCCATGTTCAGCGTTGCGTTTTGCCGGCAAACGAGCGCCCGGAGTTCGGAGATGACTTTTACCTGCTCTTCGTTCGCTTCCTGGCTGCATTTCAGTCGCCGTTGCACTTCCATCAATTCGATTTCAGCGGCGTGGCGAGCGGTGGTGGCCGCAACAAGCGTCTGCTCGCGTTCCCGGTCCGTGAGCCGGAGCGCCAACAAGTCACACGCCATGCGGTGGCTCTGGTTGCGCAGGCTGTCGATCTGCCGTTGAGCTTCGGTCATGACGACGGAAGCTGCGTCAGTCGGTAACTTGGTTGCGCTAAGCACCCACTGGAAGACGCGGTAATCCGGGGAACGCTCGATGGTGTTGCGGGCGTCGAGAGACAGCGAGTTCCAGTGCGCGGCGAATTCGGGATGTTCGGCACCGGCCTCGACCGGGCACACGTGCTCGACTGCAAATCCCTCTGCATTCAGCACGTCCGTCAGGCTCTCTCTCGTGAAGAAATGAATGTGCGTGCGATCCAGCAATCCGGTGGAGCGATAACTGAACTGGCTTTGCAGTAGCCCGGCAATGACACCGCCATGCGCGATATTCGGCGTCGAGAGTACAATACGTCCGCCGGGTTTCAGCAACCGGCGCGCGTGCGCCAGACAGCGCTGGGGATCGCGCAGATGTTCGAGCACATCGGCGGCCAGCACGACATCGAACAGCGGCGCGGAGGCAAGTTCAGTCGCCCAGACGTCTTCGTCAAGATTGCACACTTTGACGTCATCGCACCATTCCCTTGCTTTCTCGGCAGCGCTGGCATCCATTTCAAGCCCGGTGACGGCGCAACCGCGCTCGTGCAGCACCCGGCTCATGTGCCCCGTCGAACAGCCCAGTTCCAGCACGCGCTGATCGTGGCCAACCAGCCGAATTACGCGGCCGGCGACACTGTCGGAAGCGATGTCGAACTCGTAATCGTAGCGACTCATGGCGAAAGATCTGAATTAGAGTGAAGAAAGTGACGCGGTTCTGCTTGTTCCCGCGCCCGCGTCAATTTGTCATGCCTTTATTCTACAGGATGTGAGTGAGCGGCCATCTGATAGCGTAAAATCAGACGTTTTCTGTTGTTCGGTTGATAATGTCAGTGGCTTTCGGTCGAAATGATCCCTGTCCCTGCGGGAGCGGGCGCAAGTTCAAGAGGTGTTGCGGGCAGAATCACCGTGCAGAAACTGTTCCGACGGGCACTCGGTCGTCAACGGACGTGCTTGGGGAGATTACGGCACTGTTGCGCGCGGGCCGTACCGTCGAGTGCGAAGCGCTCTGCCAGCGGACTCTGGAGCATTCTCCCGGCATGGCGAACGTGGCCTATCTGGCGGGCGTCGCGGCGCGGGCAAACGGGCGCCTGAATCATGCCATCGGATGGTACAGACGCGCCATCGCGCTCAACCCAATGCAAGCGGTTTTTCATGGCGATCTGGGTATCGCCCTCCATGAAGCAGGGGAGGTCGATCAGGCGGTCGCCGAACTTTTAGAAGCCTTACGGCTTGACCCCGCCAGCGCGGAGGCGCACAACAATCTCGGTTACCTGCACTTGCTCGGAAAACGGCCGCAGATAGCAGAACCATTCTTTCGCAAGGCGATAGAGCTTCAACCCGGCTTTGCGCTGGCTCACGGCAATCTCGGTGTGGTGTTAGCCCGCCTTGACCGGTTAACCGAGGCTGAGGCAATTCTGGCGCGCACGGTGCAGCTTGATCCGAATCAGTTCGATGCGCTCAGAAATCTCGCCGCAGTCTGGCAGCGTCAAGGAAAGTATAACGAAGCTATCAATTGCTGGCAGCGTGTCATCGAGCTTCGACCGGATTTGCACGAGGCATGCTGCGATCTGGCTAACCTTCTTTTGTTGCAGCAGAGGTCGATCGATGCGGAAACCTGCCTGCGGCGCGCACTCGTGTTGTCGCCCGACAATCCGTGCTATCTGGCGCGTCAGGGGGTCGCTCTGAAGGATCAGGGACGATCTGACGACGCCATTGCGGCCTTGCAGGCGGCGAGAGCGCGACAGCCCGCCTTGTGGGCAGCGGGTTTTGATCTTGTTGATGTGCTGATCGATGCCGGGCGCGTGGAAGAGGCGTCGGAGACGTTTTTGGCGGTGTGCGGGCAAGTCGTGCCCGACAACACATTCAGCTCAGAGGCGGTGCCTTTGCTGCCCGTGATTCCGGCTTCCGTCGACGAGATCGAAAAATGGCGTGCGCGGTTTGCAGCAGCCATCGAGCAATTGAAGGGGCTGCCGCTCGGCAAACCGGAACTGGTCGAACGCCTGCTCCCGCGGTTTTTCTACCTGGCTTACCATTCGTGCCCCAATCGCGATTTGATGTGCGCTTTGAGCGCCACATTGCGGCAAACGACGCCCGCGCTGAATTTTGTGTCGCGGCATGTTCGGGAATGGACACCGCCGGATGAGAGGCAGCGTATCCGCATCGGGTTTTTGTCTCATCTTCTCGTCAGGCACACTGTCGGGCACCTGTTTGCCGGCATGATCAAGCAGATCGATCGGCAGCGCTTTTCGGTGGTTTTGATTTATCCGCCTTCGGCGAAACAAGATCTGCTCCGGGCGGAGATTTCGGCCTGCGCCGACGAAGAAATCACGCTGCCGGGGGGCTTTTCCGACCAATTATCCGTTCTGGAGGAAGCCCGTCTGGATGTGCTTTTTTATCCGGATATTGGCATGGCCGCATCAACTTACTGCCTTGCGCATGCGAGGCTGGCGCCGGTTCAGGTGGTCGGGTGGGGGCATCCGGAAACGACCGGTGTTGACACTCTCGACTACTTCGTGTCGTCGACGCTGATCGAAAACGAAAGTGCCCAAGAACACTACTCCGAACATCTGGTCTGCCTTGATCGCCTGCCATGCTATTACGAGCCCGACGCGGGCGCGGTCGACATGCTGACACGGGCCGAGTTGGGGCTGCCGGAGCAGGGAGTTCTGTATGGCTGCCCTCAATCCTTGTTCAAGCTGCATCCCGATTTTGACGCGGTGCTGGCGGAAATCGCCGAGCTGGATCCTTCGGGAACCATTGTTCTGGTGGCAGGCAAGACACCTTCCTGGGTTGAATTGTTGAAAGCGCGCTGGGCGCGCACCTTCCCGGTATTGCTGGAGCGGGTGCGCTTTCTGCCCGCGCTGCCCCGGCCGAGATTCGTCGCCATGCTGGCCTATATGGACGTGCTGCTGGATCCCCTCTACTTTGGCAGCGGCAACACGCTGTACGAAGCGTTTCAGGTGGGCACACCCATCGTCACCTGGCCGGGGGTGCACATGCGCGGCAGGATTGTGGCGGGCGCCTATCGTCAAATCGGTATTCCGGACGCGCCCGTCGTCCATAATGTGCGAGAGTATGCTGGGCGGGCCTACGCGGTCGCCAGGGATTCCTCCTGGCGACAAAGGATCATGGATGCCGCCGCAAAGCCTTCCGGGCTGTTCAACGACCTGGCGGCGGTGCGGGAGCTGGAAGCCTTCTTTGCAACGGCGGTGCAGGAAGCTGGCAGCGCGACGCGGCTTTCGAGAGCGTCGGCAACATGATCGGGCGGAGACACGCTTTCGTGCGCCATGAAACTTGTAGCGGGGCGGGATCGCTTCAATCCGGGAGCGCCGTAACGCCGATGTCGGCAGCGGTCTTTGCTGCCATGAGTTACCTTGGCAGGGCATCCCTCCGGGCAGACTCCTGTCTGCTCGTTCAATCGCTGAAATGTTCAGTATTTTTGTAGTCGGAGATCAACGTGCATCCAACGGCAATGTCAAATTGCAAACTGTTCTTTGATACCTATGCGGCATCTTTTCTGGCAAAAGGCCAGGCCCGCGTGATCGAAATTGGCGCTCAAGATGTGAATGGCAGCTTGCGGGAGGTTGCGCCGCCCTCGTTTGAATATGTGGGGGTCGATTTTGTGAATGGAAAAGGGGTGGACGTCGTGCTGGACGATCCCTACTCGCTTCCGTTTGAAGATTGTTCGATTGATATCGTCCTTTCGAGTTCCTGTTTCGAGCATTCAGAGATGTTTTGGATCGTTTTTCTGGAAATTCTCCGTGTGCTGAAGCCGAACGGACTGTTCTACCTGAACGCCCCTTCGAACGGAAATTTTCACAGGCACCCTGTCGACTGCTGGCGGTTTTTCCCCGACAGCGGTCGGGCTCTGGTGACCTGGGCGAAGCGCAACTCGATCAACGTGGCCCTGCTCGAGTCTTTTGTGCGCAACCAGCGCGACGCCGTGTGGAATGATCTGGTCGCGGTCTTCTTGAAAGATGACCAATTCATGGCCGATTTCCCCCTCCGGATGCAGGATTCGATCACGGATTTCCAGAATGGACTGGTTTATGGGTCAGACGAGTTTCGGGCGTATTCGGAGTTTCCAGAGGATCAGCTCAAGTTGAGGGCACTCTGAGGGCGTCGCGGATGAGCAGATTGACTGACGCAGCGCTTAAGGCGGGAAGCCAAGCTTGAGAGGCGGTTTTCGGTGATGAAGTGTATTTTTTGGGTGCAGCAGCCATGAACGGCGTGACATTGGAAATGACGCTTCGCCGGGCACTGGCCCATCATCAGGCTGGCGAACTTCAGCAGGCCGAATCGTGCTACCGCGAAGCGCTGTCGCTTAATCCACGGCATCCTCAGGTTTTGCATCTGCTGGGCTTTCTTGCCTTTCAGGTCGGGCAACACAATGCTGCAATCGAACTGATCGAACGCTCGTTGTCAGTGCATCCACAGAATCTGATTGCGCTGCGCGATCTGGGCAATGCACGGCAGGCGACTGGCGAACTCGACGGTGCAGCTGCCGCCTATCGGCGTGCGCTTGATATTCAGCCGGACTTTGTAGACGCGCTGAACAATCTGGGAAACGTATTACTGGAAAAAGGCGATCTTGCCGGTGCCGAGACGCTTTATCGGCGAGTGCTGGAAATCGATCACGGGCATTTTCGGGCACACAACAATCTTGGCAATATCCATTTTGCGAATGGCCGCGATAGAGAGGCCGAGGCGTGCTTTCGCGCATCGTTGGCGATTAACCCGGATTACGCGGATGCCCACAACAATCTCGGGAACCTCTATCTTGGGCGCAAGCAGCCCGCCGAAGCGGAGACCTTTTTTCTGGCGGCGCTCCGGTGCGACCCCGATCACTTGCGAGCCATGAACAACCTGGGGTTGCTCAGGATGGGGGTGGGTGACCTGGCCGGCGCTATCGAGCGGTTTCAACAGGCGCTTCAACATCAGCCTGAAAACCCCGAAACCTGGAACAACCTCGGCCTGGCGCTTGCCGATCAAGGGAGTGATGACAAGGCCATTCAGTGTTTTCAACATGCGCTGGACTTGAATTCATCCCTGATCGAAGCGGGCGGCAATCTCTGTTCCGCGCTGTTGCGACAGGCGCGCCTGGACGATGCCGAGGCCTTGCTCGGGGAGCTGCTTGCGCGGGCCCCCGAGGTGGCCGGATTGCATGTGTGTCGGGGGTATCTGGAGACCGCGCGCGGGCGTCAGGGTACGGCAATCGATTGCTATCGACGAGCGCTTGCGCTGGAACCCGACGATGCGGGCGTCCACAGCAGTTTGCTCGCCACGCTGCAGTTGTCGACCTCCCTGACTGCCGAGGAATCCTATCGTGAACATGTCGCTTTTGCAGGTCGCTTCGAGACGCCCCTGATCTCCTCGCGGAGGCCGCATCCTCGGGGGCGACCGGATAAGGGGAGACTCAACATCGGCTGGGTATCGGGCGATCTCCATTCGCATCCGGTCGGGCATTTTCTGGAAAATGTGTTGACCCACCTGGATCGACGCCGGATTGCGATGACCTTTTATCCGACCTCGCCCTACGCCGACGGACTTACCCAGCGGCTGCGCGCGCACGGGGATCGCTGGGTATCGCTGTGCGGGATGAGCGATGATCGTGCGGCGGAGCAGATCCGGAGCGACGGCATCGACATCCTGATCGATCTGTCGGGGCATACCGCCCGTAATCGACTCCTGGTTTTTGCCCGCAAACCGGCTCCCATTCAGGCGACCTGGCTGGGTTATTTTGACACGACCGGGTTGCGGGCGATGGATTACATTCTGTGCGATCGCCACGTGATACCGCAGGCGGAGCGCGACTATTACACCGAGCGGCCCTGGCTACTGCCTGATAGTTACCTTTGCTTTACTCCGCCGGACGAAGATATCGCAGTGGGAGACCTGCCGCTGCTGACGACGAAGACGCCCACATTCGGATGCTTCAACCGGCTGACCAAGGTGGGTGAACGCGTCGTCGAGGTGTGGTCGCATATTCTGAAAGCTGTGCCGGGCGCGTGCCTGCGATTGCTTGCCGTGGAGTTGAACGATTCCGGTGAACGTGAGCGGCTGATGGAGCGCTTTGGACGCTATGGCGTCCCGGCCGACCGGTTGTTGCTGCACGGTTCGGCACCGCGCCGGGATTTGTTGGCGGCTTACCGCGAGGTCGATATCGCCCTGGATCCATTTCCCTACCCTGGTGGCACCACTACCGTCGAGGCGTTGTGGATGGGCGTGCCGGTGTTGACGCTGAAAGGCGACCGTTTTCTCTCGCACGTCGGCGAGAGCATCCTGAATACGGTCGGCTTGCCGGATTGGGTGGCGACGAGCGCCGATGACTATGTCGAAAAAGCGGTTGCCATGGCCGCGCACCCAGACGAACTACAGTTGCTGCGTGGTGCATTGAGACCCCGACTCCTGGCCTCGCCCCTGTGCGATGCCCCTCGGTTCGCCAGACATCTTGAAGCGGCTTTCGATGCGATGTGGAATACTTACTGCAAACAGCAATAGGACAGCTCATGGAACAAACAACACTGGTCACTGGGGGGGCGGGTTTTCTTGGCTCGCACCTGTGTGATCGCCTGGTTGCACGCGGATACGAAGTGCTCTGTGTGGACAACTTTCACACTGGCAGCAAGGCGAACGTCGCCCAACTGATCGGTCGGTCAAACTTCGAACTGATTCGCCACGATGTCTGGCTGCCGCTCTATGTCGAAGCGGACAGGGTCTTCAACATGGCCTGTCCGGCCAGCCCGATCCACTATCAGCGTGACCCGGTGGCGACGGTAAAGACCTCGGTGCTGGGGGCAATCAACATGCTGGGGCTGGCCAGACGATGCGGCGCGAGAATCCTTCAGGCTTCCACCAGCGAGGTCTACGGTGACCCGCAACGCCACCCACAGCCGGAAAGTTACTGGGGTCACGTGAACCCGAACGGTCCTCGCGCCTGCTACGACGAAGGCAAGCGTTGCGCGGAAACGCTGTTTTTTGACTATCACCGGCAGCATGGTGTCGATATCCGTGTCGTGCGGATTTTCAACACCTACGGCCCGAGGATGCAGCCAAACGATGGTCGGGTGGTCTCCAACTTCATTCTTCAGGCGCTCAAGGGCGATCCGATCACCCTTTACGGCGATGGCAGTCAGACGCGATCGTTTTGCTATGTGGACGATCTGATCGATGGTCTGTTGCGGACCATCGATCAGGAGGGCGAGGTTGGCCCGATCAACTTGGGCAATCCCTGCGAGATGACGATACGGGAACTGGCGGAGCAGGTATTGCGATTGACCGACTCCCGCAGCGAACTGGTGTTTCGGCCGCTGCCCCAGGACGACCCGGTCCAACGCCAACCGGATATCGCCAAAGCGCGCTCTGTACTCGGATGGACGCCGCAGGTGCAACTCGAGGATGGTTTGAAAGAAACGATCGCCTATTTTAGAAAGTTGTTGCAGAAATGAAGCTCATCCCTACATCTTGCCCCGTGTGCGGCCATAGCCTGGCCGCACCCTTCTTCGACGCAGGACACCAGACCCTGGCCACGCTGGGCTGGCCCGATTCGGCGACCTCAGCGCAGGCCATGCCGAAGCATCGCCTCGATTTCGTGCAGTGTCCGCGCTGCACGCACGTCTGGAATCGGGCGTTTTCCTACGACGCCATCCCTTACGAAAACAATCCCAACCGCATGTTCAACAAAGGCGGGATCTGGAAGGGGCACCTGGCCGCTACCCGCGATCTGGTGCTGGAGTACCTGCCGTCAGCGCCGGTTGTTGTCGAAATTGGCTGCGGCGAAGGTCATTTCGTGCGTGGTCTGGCCGAGGCCAGACAATCCGGTCGCTTTGTGGGTTTCGATCCGAATGGCAGTTCCGAAACCGGATTGGGAGTTGAATTTCATGCGCGTTTGTTCGAGCCCTTGTCGGACATGGCCGCATTCACGCCCGATGCTGTGGTGATACGACACGTCATCGAACACCTGACCGAGCCCGCGGCGCTGCTGGAACAACTTGCCTGGGGGGCAGCCGGACTCGGCAAGCCCAGCTGGTTGTTTGCTGAGGTTCCCTGTATTGACCGCGTTTTTGAGACGGACCGCTTGGCCGATTTCTTTTACGAGCACGTGTCGCATTTCACTACCGAATCCTTCCGTACGCTGATGCAGCGCGCCGGCGAAATCGTAACGCTGGCGCATGGCTACGATGGCGAGGTCGTATTTGCTCTGGTGCGCCTTGGTGTGGCCGACAATGCGCGAGTGCTGGCCGAACAGGCGAATGCGTTTTGCTACCGGGCTCAACGCAGCCAAACCTGCATTGGCGATCAACTCGCGACGCTGGCGGCCTCGGGCAAACGTGTCGCGATCTGGGGAGGGACCGGCAAGGCCGCTGCGTTCATGCACCATTTCGGCGCCGACGCACAGCGTTTTCCTCTCGTTGTGGATTCCGACCCAGACAAGGCGGGGACCTTTGTGCCTGGTTGTGGCCAACGCATCGAGTTCCGCGATGTCCTGAAATCGGCGCCTGTTGATGTCGTTATCATTCCCACGCAATGGAGGTCGCGCGATATCGTCGCCGAAATGGCACGGGAGGGGATCGTGGCGAATACCGTTCTGATTGAACACGACGGTCGCTTGATTGATTTCAAGGCCGATCGGCACCCCTATCAATCCTGAGCCTGTAGCAGGGTGCATATGCACCCGACTTGATCACTCCGCCCTCAGTGCCTCAACCGGGTCGAGCAGTGCAGCCCGCCTGGCCGGCAACACGCCGGCCAGCAGGCCGATGGTGGCGGCCAGGCCTTCTGCCATCAGGACGAAACTGATCGGCGTGTGCACCGGCAGCGCGGGCACGGCGAGCTGGATCAGTTGCGCGAGGCCGATCCCCAGCGCCAGGCCCATCAGCCCTCCCGTCGCGGCGAGTGCGACGGCTTCGCCGAGAAAGAGGCCGAGGATGGTTCGCCGTTGGGCGCCGAGGGCTACCAGCAAGCCTATTTCGCCGGTGCGCTCGGTCACCGCGATGGTCATGATGGTGACGATACCGACCGCGCCGACCAGCAGCGAAATGCCACCCAGCGCGCCAACCGCCATAGTCAGTACATCCAGAATATTGGAAAGAGTCGACATCATTTCTTCCTGCGAAATGATGGTGAAATCTTCTCGGCCGTGCCGCGCTTTCATTCGTTCCTGCACTAGCGCCACGACTTTCGCCGCGGGCACGCCTTCTTCCGCCGCCACGTCGATTTCGTTAAGGCCGTCCCGATTGAAAACCTCCAAGGCGCGGGCGGCGGGGATGAAGGCGGTATCGTCCAGATCAATGCCGAGAAATTGGCCTTTCGGTTCGAGTACGCCGATAACCCGGAACTGATCGGTGCCAACCTTGAGGCGGGCGCCCAGCGCATTTTCGGCGCCAAACAGCTCCTCCTTCAATTTGGGGCCCAGCACCACCAGCGCACGGGCGTTTTCGGCATCGTCTGAAGGCAGAAATTGCCCGGCTCGGATTTTGCCCTTGAACACGGCGAGCATTTGCGGCCCAACGCCGTAGACCAGCGTTCGGCGCAACCGGCCGTTGGCGCCGACTTCGGCATTGCCCCAGGTGCTGGGCGTGACGGCCACAACATGAGGCAGCGCGGCGAGGGCGCGGGCATCTTCGAGCGACAGCGGTTTGGCGCTGGTAGGCAGGCCTGAAGGCGGCGCGCCGCCGGTCTTGACCTTGCCGGGATGCACGCCGATCACATTGGTGCCGAACTGGCTGAATTCCGCGAGCACGAAACGATGAATGCCTTCGCCGATAGAGGTCAGAAGAATGACGGCAGCGATCCCGACCGCGATGCCGAGCAGAGTCAGAAAACTGCGCAGCCGCTGGGCAGTGACCGCGCGCAGCGCCAGGCGGAGGGCGTCGGACCAGCTCATGTCAGTGCTTCATCAGCGCTTCGACCGGGTCGAGGCGGGCAGCCCTTCGTGCCGGCATGACACCGAAAACCAGTCCGGTGACCAATGCCGTGCCGATGCCGGCGAAGATGGCCCAATTCGGCGGTTGGGCCGGAAAAACCGGGAAGAATTGCCGCACCAGAAATGCACCGATTTCGCCGAGCACATAGCCCGCCAGTGCGCCAAAAGTTGAAAGCATGGCGGCCTCCGCCAGAAAAGCCTGGCGGATATCGCGGTCGGTGGCGCCAAGCGCTTTCAGCAAACCGATTTCGTTGGTTCGCTGGGCGACCGCCACCAGCATCACGTTCATTACCAGAATACCGGCCACCGCAAGGCTGATCGCGGCGATGCCGCCTACCGCCAGGGTCAGCGCGCCGAGCAGACGGTCGAATGTGGCAAGCACGGCATCTTGTGTGATGACGGTTACATCTTCCTCGCCGCCGTGCCGGGTCTTCAGGATCTCCAGCACCTCGTTCTTGGCGGCCGGAATGGCCTCGCGGCTGCGCGCTTCGACCAGAATGCGAAAGAGGGTATTGGAGTTGAAAAGCGCTTGCGCCAGGGCGACTGGCACGATGACCAGTTCATCCGTATTCATGCCCAAACCCGTTCCTGTCGAAGCCAGCACACCCACGATGCGTACCCGGCGGTCGCCCACGCGCGCAAGCTGGCCGACTGCCTCTTGTGTACCGAAGACCTCCTCGCGGATCTTGGCGCCAATGACTGCGACGGGCGCGCCGCGGTTCCAGTCATCGTCCGGCAGAAATTGGCCCTGAGCCAGGGTGAAATTGCGGACTTCGAGCATCTGCGAGGTCGATCCGGCTACCATGCCTTCGCGGACATGCCCGCCAAAGCTGATTTCAGACGTGCCAACGGCCAGCGGCGCCAGGCGCTTGACCGAGGGGGCGCGCCGCAGGGCGGCCGCATCGGAAATGGTGAGGTCGCGCGGCGTGCTGGTGATGGCGTTCGCCGGGTTGAACCCGCCCGTGCCCGAACGGCCGGGCAGCACGATGACCAGATTGGTGCCCAGTGACGAAAACTGGCCGACCACATACCGTCGTGCCCCGTCGCCCAGCGCGGTGAGTACGACTACTGCCGCGACGCCGATGGCCATCGCCAACACCGACAACGCCGTGCGCAGGGGGTAACCGGTGGCGGCAGAGCGGGCGAAACGCACTGTGTCGGTGAGCTTCATGCGAGGTTGGCGGAGCGGCTGGAGTCGTGGTGCAAATGCCCGTCTTCCATCACCAGTTGCCGACGGGCACGACCACCGAGACCAGGATCGTGCGTCACGACGATCAGCGTGACGCCGCTGGCGTTGAGCACTTCGAGCAAATGGATGACTTCATCGCCAGTGTGGCGGTCGAGATTGCCGGTCGGTTCGTCGGCCAGCAGCATGGCGGGGCGCATGATGGTAGCGCGGGCGATGGCGACGCGCTGCCGCTGCCCGCCGGAAAGCTGGTCGGGGCGATGATCGGCCCGGTGCTCAAGGCCAAAATCTCTCAGGGCAGCCGCGACCCGTGCGTCGCGCTCGCGCGGTGGCAGGCCGGCCAACATCATGGGCAGGGCGATGTTTTCGGCGGCGGTCAGGCGCGGAACCAGATGAAAACTCTGGAACACAAACCCGATGCGCTCGCTGCGCACGCGCGCCTGCTCGCTGGCGGAGAGGGTGGTGACATCGCGCCCCTCCAGCCGATAGGTGCCGCTGTTGGGGCGGTCGAGCAGGCCGAGCAGGTTAAGCAAGGTCGATTTGCCGGAGCCGGACGGCCCCATCACCGCGACGTAATCGCCGGCTTCGATGGCGAGATCCAGCCCGGCGAGCGCGTGGACGTCGCTGTCGCCCAGGTGGAACACCCGTTCGATGCCGGAAAGTTCGATCAGCGCCATGTTATTTGGCAGGTTTGTCGTCGACCACAGCCTCGGCGCCCGCCTTGACGCCTGTGCGTTCGAGCGAGGTGACGACCCGGTCGCCCGATTGCAGGCCTTCCTGCACTTCGGTGAATTCCCAGTTGGCGAGGCCGGCTTTGACGGTGCGTGCTTCCAGTTTGCCATCGCGGTTCAGGATCAGCACCTTGCCGCCCTCCTGAATCGAGGAGGTTGGTACACGCGGCACGTTTTCACGCCGTTCCAGCAAGACTTCGACGTCGGCGGAATAGCCCACCAGCAGGCGACCCGCCTCCCCGGGTTTGTCAAAATTGACTTCGATGTCGACCGTCCGCGCCTGCTTCTCAACGGCTGAGACATAGGGCGCCACGCGTTTGACCGTGCCGGCGAAGGTCTGCTTGGGCAGCGCGTCCAGCGTGATGCGGACGCTCTGGCCCACCTTGAATTTCGGGGCGTCGACTTCGTCCATCGGCGCCTTGACGTAGAGACAGGTTTCGTCGATCAGGTCGATGGCCGGCGGTGTCGGTACGCCGGGCGGCGAAGGGGTCGAATATTCGCCCAATTCCCCGACAATCTTTGCCACGGTGCCGTCAAAGGGGGCGTACAGAGCCGTGCGTCCTTGCTCCACCCGGGTGACTTGCACCCTCGCGTCGGCCTGCGCCACATCGGCGCGGGCGGTCTCGCAGGCGGCGCGGCGGGCGACGGCCTCAGTGCGTGCTGCGTCCTCCTTCCCGATGGAGACAAACCCCTGCTTGCGCAAGGCCACTTGCCGGTCGGCTTCGCGTTCGGCCGCTGCCGCCACGGCACAGGATTCGGCGACGCGTTTGGTTGCCATCGCCCGCTGGGCTTCGGCCAGGGCCTGCTGCGCCTTCTGGTCGTCGCTCCAGAGCTTCATCAGCAACTGACCTTTCTTGACGTGGTCACCTTCCTTGACGCCGAGAAACTCAATGCGGCCGCCCATAATGGTCGAGAGCTTGGTGCGTTGGCAGGCCTCGACGGTGCCGGCGCGGGTGTTGGCGACTGTGGATTCGACCTTGCCGCTCTCCACGGCTTTGACGAGCACCGCCACCGGCTTCGGGCGGGTGATCCAGAAGCCAAGCAGCAGCAGAATGAACAGAACAATCAGATAGGGCAGAAACTTGCGGAGAAGGGGGGGCATGGCCGGGCAGTCCAGGGTCAGCGACAGTGTGCAATGGTCGGCTGATTCGCTGGTTGTGGCAAGGTTTCCCCTGACGAATTTGTGGTAATATGAAGTCAATGCGAATCATTCTCGATTGAGTTGGGTCTTTTCCGGAATACATCATGACTCTCGATCAACTGGCGCCTACCCAATGCGCAACTGTCGTGGATATCGAGTTGCCGTTTGAACTGCGCGAGCGACTGGCGGCGCTGGGCGTCAAGGCGGGCCGTCACTTGGCCGTCGTGCATCGCCTCGGTCACTGGGGGCCGATGCAGGTGCGCGCCGGGCACACTGACTTCATTTTGCGGGTGCGTGAGGCGGCGGGCATCCGCATCAAATAGCCATGGCCGTTCGCCCGACACGCCGTCGCATTGCCTTGGTGGGCATGCCGAATACCGGCAAATCTACGCTGTTTGGTCGGCTCACCGGCGTTCGCGCCAAGGTCGCCAATTGGCCGGGCATGACGGTCGATCTGCTTTCTGCCAAGGTGATCTTGGGCGAACAGGCGGTGGAAGTGGTCGACCTGCCGGGCCTGTATTCCCTGCACGGCTTTGGCGAGGACGAGCGGGTTGTCCGTCATTTTCTCGAACAGGAGTCCCTGTCGCTGCTGGTTGTGGTGCTGAACGCCGTGCAGATCGAGCGGCAGTTGCCGCTGGTGCTGCAACTGAAAGCGCTCGAATTGCCCATGCTGGTCGTGCTCAACATGGCGGACGAAGCGGCGCATCTGGGTATCCGCATCAACGTCGACCGTCTGACCGAATCGCTGGGTGTGCCAGTGTGTCAGGTGAGCGCCAAGCGGGGTGACGGCATTGGAGAGTTGCGCCGGCGTATGACAGCCGCCATCGCCGGGCAGGACGGGCGGATGTCGAGTCGTGCCGACGCCCTGCTGATCGAGGACGATCGGTTAGAGATCGAGGCGGAGCGCATTGTTTCCGCCGGCGTCGATTTTCCGCACAGCCTGCCGGCAACGCTGACCGACCGTATCGACCGCGTCCTGCTACATCGCTGGCTGGGGCTGCCCCTGTTCGTGCTGTTGATGTACGGTCTGTTCCAGGCAGTCTACGGCATTGGCGTGCCGCTCCAGGATGGCTGCAAATGGTTGATCGGCCTGCTTCGCGAAGGCTGGCTTGCCCCGGCGCTGGAGAATGCGTCGCCCGTGTTGCGCAGCTTCGTGCTGGAAGGTCTGGTCGACGGCGTCGGCACGGTGCTTACCTTCTTGCCCATCATTCTGGTCTTTTTTGTGCTGATGGCTGTGGTCGAAGACAGTGGCTATCTCGCCCGTGTCGCTTTTCTGATGGATCGCTGGATGGCGCGTCTGGGGCTGGATGGCCGGGCCTTCGTGATGCAGATCATGGGCATGGGCTGCAACGTGCCTGCCCTGATGGGGACGCGCGTCATCCGTTCGCGCTCGCAGCGCCTGCTCTCGCTGCTGGTCATTCCGTTTTCGCTGTGTTCGGCACGGCTACAGGTCATCGTCTTTCTCTCGGCCGCCTTCTTTCCGCCCCATCAGGCGCCGCTGGTGCTGTTGAGTCTGTATGCGGTGAGTTTTCTCGTCGCCTTTGCCTCGGCAGGGGTGTGGAAACGCCGTTTCGGCAGCGACGAACCGCTGTTGCTCGAATTTCCGCCCTACCGTCTGCCGACATTGCGCGCGCTGTTCCAGCAAGGCTGGCATTCCACGCGGCATTTTCTGCAAGGCGCTTCGGGCTTTATTCTGGGCGGCGTGCTGTTGATCTGGCTGCTGACGCATGTTCCCTTCGATCAGGCGCCGGCCAGTGCCGGCACGCTGGCCGGACAGCTTGCCGCCTGGCTGCAACCGGTGTTTTCGCCTTTAGGCATAGATGCCATTCTTTCCATTGCCCTGTTGTTCGGTTTTGTCGCCAAGGAAATCGTGCTGGGCGGGCTGGCGGTGATCTACGGTGCCGGCGACGACCAATTGGGCGAATTGCTGGCCTCGCGCCTCGACTGGGTGCAGGCCTACAGCTTCATGTTGTTCATCCTGATCTATACGCCCTGTCTGTCGAGCGTGGCAACCATCCGGCGCGAAGCCAAGAGCCTGCGTTTTGCGACGCTGGCGGTGATTTGGCCGCTGGTGGTGGCCTGGGGCGTCAGCTTTGGTTTCTACCAGACGGCGCGCTGGTTGCTGGGCTGAGTCAGGAAAAACCGGGCAGCCAGCCGCTGCGCATCGGGCTTCGCACCGGTTCCAGCGTCCCCTGGAACAGAGCTTCGATGACCGGCGGATCGTGCCAGGGCTGATCCATGAACGACAACCCGATTTCTTCTACCACCCGACCCGACCAATAGTGGTTGGCGACGTCGTCCAGCGCCGACAAGCCCAGGCTGTGCGGCAGGCGCAGATAGTCGAGCCAGCTCGAATCGTGGAAGGAGCACAGGTAGTCGCCCTGCGTCTTGGCACAGATCAACTGCTTCCCGAACACGCGGTCAGGATGTTTCTTGCGAAAGGTTTCGGCGTCGGTGCGGGTGGCAAACAGTAGCAGCGCATGCAGACGGCTGGGAAAATGGTTGAAGCGCCGCTGCCGGAAGTATTCGAGATGGTATTCGGCAAAGTAGTTCTGCACCGCCAGAAACTGGTCGGATGGCACCGGTGTGCCGCCCTCGACGGAAGATAGAGTGGCGCCGAACGGGCTGCCGGTCAGCACGTCCCAGCCCGGCAAATCGGAGTCATCGTCGAGCCAGGCGTAAAGTTCGAGCGGCGCATTGTCGCGTATGAGGTTGTCTTCCATCGAGAGCCTTTGACGAATGCCGCTATTCTCTCGCAACACGCCGCTTTGGCAAAACCGGGTGGTACGGTCGGATAGCGGACGCGCGGCGATTTAGCGCGGCGCGTTCGCCATGCCCTTCAATTCGCTTACGATGGAAGTCAGTTGATCCTGAAGCCGGGAAAAACCGGTCTGGGTATTCAGCATCTCGTTGAGGCCGTTTTCCAGAATGGCGTTCATGAGGTCTTCCTGGGCCGTGGTGAGCGCCATTGACGCATAGGCGTCTTCCATGCGCCGCGCAAAAGTTTCTGCCGCCAAGCGCATGGTAACCTGCATCTCGCGCTGTGTGCGGTCGATGTCGTCCAGGGTTTGCGTCATCCGAAGGACCGCCCTTTCGATGGCGGTGCCTCGTCGTGACGAGACCATTTCGGCGGCGATGGCGGCGATGCGCACCTGGGCGCCTTCGACGATCATCGCCAGGTGGTCGCGAAGGCGGCCACAGCGTTCGGCATCATCGATGGGCATATTGTGTATAAGCAGGGTGACTTCAGGATAGGTAATCGACATCCTCGATTTGAAATGCACCACTCGCTCCATGCGCGTCATCTGGGCGATGACGGACACCTCCAGGGGGCTGGCTTCGCCGGTGTCGGTCAGTGTGATCGGGTCGTCCCCAGCACGCACCTGGACGCTGCCGCGCAGCCCAAAACTACACAGCGAGACCAGCACAGCGCAGGCCACCGCACGAAAATCGGCGCAGCCTGAAAACTGCCGCAACGCCTCAAGGACGCACCCCATCTCGCTCAGGCTGGTCATGGCCGTCATCGCGGCTCCACCCGCGTAATCCGCCATCTGCTTCAGGCTGGCGCGCTCTTCGGTGGTTTTCAGCAGCTGATCGAGTTTGGCGATCAATTCGTGATGGTCGAAGGGTTTGACGATGTAATCAACGCCACCGGCGTCGTAACCTTTTAGACGATCCTCGATGCCGTCGCGTCCGGATACGAAAATGACGGGGATGTTGTGTGTCTGGTCGCTTTGTTTGAGTTGGCGACAAGTCTCGTAGCCGTCCAGTCCGCCTGGCTGCATTTCGACATCCAGCAGGATCACATGCGGACGACGGCGCGTCGTGGCCGCCAGGGTTTCTTCGCCGCTGCCGACGCATTCGACCTCGTATTTGTCCTCCAGTGCCAGCGTGCACATTTCCCGTGCGGTGGGGTCGTCGTCAACTACTAGGATCAGGCATTCCTTGTCGCTCATCGGTCTCTCTCGGTTGATTTTCGTCATTATTTTGGCGCCACTGCTTTTCCCAGTGCTCGATCCAGCGGGGCAATTCGTTGGCGGGCATGGGCCGGGCGATGAAGTAGCCTTGGGCCTCGGCGCAGTTCTCGGCCAGCACGGTATCCCAATCCTGCTGGGTTTCAACGCCCTCCGCGACGGTGTTCAGCCCGAAGGTGCGCCCCAGGCGGATGCTGGATTCGAGAATTGCGCGTTCGGAACCATCGGTACCGGCCCCACAGACAAAGCTGCTGTCGATCTTGAGTTCGCTGAAGGGCAACTGCTTCAGCGATTCCATCGTCGAATAGCCCGTGCCAAAATCGTCGATCGAAAGGCCAAAACCCTTCAGGCGCAACCGGATCAGGATGTCCAGACACAGTTTGAGGTTGTGCATCAGGCGGCTCTCGGTGACCTCCAGCACAAAATGCCGTGTGTTCAGCCTTTCGGCAGTCAGCACGCCCTCCAGTATCTCGGGGAGATCGATGCGGCGCAGGTTTTCCATCGAGAAATTGACATTGATGCGCACTAGCCTCCCCTGGTCGAGCCAGCGCCGCTGTTGTCGCGCGGCCTGGCGAAAGACAGCCATCGAAAACTCGTCGATCAGGCCGCACTGTTCGACGACGGGGATGAAGCAATCCGGCGGGATCAGGCCCCGCGTCGGATGCCGCCAGCGGGCAAGCGCCTCGACGCCGAGAAACCGATGGTCTTGCAGCGACACCTTGGGTTGGAAAAACAGTTCGAGATGGTCGTTGCGCAAGCCCTCGACGATTTCTTCGGGAGTGAGCTCTGACGGACTCGAGGGTCCGTCGATTTTTTTCATCGGCATCTTGCGGTTGGCGGCAAGGACTTCAAGCAACGCTTGCTCGGTGACCGGTTTTTCCAGGGTGCCCAGAATATGCAGGCCATGCTCGACGGTCAGCCGCTCAGCCGCTCAGCCGCTTTCAGCACAGCCACCGGTACGCCGGAGAGCAGTATGATGTCACCGGAATAGCCTCGCTCCGCCACGTGGCGAAGGAACTGGATGCCATCCATACCTGGCATCTGGAGGTCGCAAATCAGCAAGTCGGGCGCCATGCTCTGGCCATCCAGGCGGGCAAGCCCTTCCTCGCCGTTACTGGCGGTGAGGATGTCGGCGATGCCAATGGACAGCAGCATCTCTCCGACCACGAGCAAGGTGACGGGGTCGTCGTCCAATAACAGAACGCGAAGCGACTTGGGGGCAGGTAGCGTATTCATTACGAGTAGTTTAGGCGATTTCCCCGAGGAATGGGTGCTTGGCCACGTCCACCTCAATCGCCAGCAATTGCACGCGGATTGCGGCGAGTTCGGCGATTGCGCGATCGGTTTGGGAAGAGGCATCGCCACGTTCTATGCATTCGAAATGTTCGGCGAGGGCGAGTGCGCCGACTGTGCGTGAAGCGGATTTCAGGCGATGCCCCAGGGCGCGCAGCGTCTCCCAGTCATCCGCCGCGAGAGCCGCTTCCATCTTTTCGACGTCGACGGGTGTCGTTTCCAGAAACTTTCGGACGATGCGAGCCACTTTCGCCGGATCGTTGCGCAGATTGCGGGCCGGAATGGTCAGGTCGATATGCAGAGCTTCATAGGCGGCGAGCGTTGGCGCGACGGTCGCGGGCGGTACGGCCGTTGTGCCGGCTACTGGCATGTCGGCCCTTTGAGCGGGCGATGCCTGTGCAGGCGCTACGAGCGCTTCCACGACAGGTGATTTGCCCATCCAGTGCAACAGCTTGGCAAAGAGAATTTCGGGGTCCACCGGTTTGGGGACGAAATCGTTCATGCCGGCGGCCAGGCAGCGCTGAATATCGTCGTCGAAGACATTGGCCGTCATCGCCAGAATCGGGCACTGCGGGCGCCAGAACATGGCCCGAATGATGCGGGTGGCGGCCAGTCCGTCCATTTTGGGCATTTGCAGATCCATCAGGATCAGTTCGTATTCGGTCGAGTTGATCCATTCGATCGCTTCCTCGCCATTGTTGGCGACATCCACAATCAGTCCTGCGTCGTGCAGCAGACTGAGGGCCACGTCCTGATTGGTCAGATCGTCTTCGACCAGGAGGATGCGGCTACCACGATAATCGCGCTTCAACAATGTCTCGGCGGCTTCGGCGTCGACTTCACGCATCACTTGAGCAACTGTCGGGCTGCGGCGGAAGCGTGCGGTCAGCCAGAAGACGCTGCCGTGTCCGATTTCGCTGGTGGCGCCGGTCTGGCCACCCATCAGGCGCGCGAGACGGTCCGTGATTGCCAGCCCGAGGCCTGTGCCACCGTGCTTGCGCGTGGTCGATGGATCAAGTTGCTGGAAGGACTGGAAGAGATCGGGAATGCGCTCCTGCGGAATGCCGATGCCGCTGTCCTGAACTTCAAACCGGATGTTAACGTCATCTGCGGTCTCCCCGATCACCCGGGCGGAGAGCCTGACCTTGCCTTTTTCGGTGAACTTGACCGCGTTGCTGGCAAAGTTCAACAAGGCCTGACGAAGCCGTACCGGGTCGCCGATGACATAGGGCGGAATATCGGCGCAGTCGACCGTCACCTCGATGCCCTTGCGGCGTGCATCTTCGGCGATCAGCGAGCGGACACCGTCGATGATGGACGGGATGCGGATGTCGATCTGTTCGAGCACCAGCTTGCCGGCTTCGATCTTCGAGAAATCCAGAATGTCGTTCAGCAGCGCGAGCAGATGCTCGCCAGCGTGACTCAGGGCATTCAGCTTCTGCGCCTGCTCGGCGGTCAGCGTGCTGCGTTTGAGAACGTGCGCCATCCCGAGAATGGCGTTCATCGGTGTACGAATCTCGTGGCTCATGTTGGCCAGGAAGTAGCTTTTCGCAATGCTTGCCGCCTCGGCCTTGCGAGCGCGCAGTTCCAGTTCGACTTGCATGTCAAGCAGTTTGCGGTTTGCTGCACCCAGTTCGCTCGTCCGCGATTGAACGAGTTCGGCCAGGTGGTAGCGGTATTGGTCCAGCTCGTTGGCCATCTTTTTCTTGGCCGTGATGTCTTCCTGAATGGCCACGTAGTGACTGATCGCGCCTTCCGCATTGCGGATCGGGCTGATGATGGCGAAATCGACGTATTCGCTGCCATCCTTGCGTTGATTGATGAATTCCCCGCGCCAGATGCCTCCTGCCTTAAGGGTATTCCAAAGGTCAGTGTAGACCGCAGGCGCGGTTCTGCCGGATTTGATCGTGCTGATCTTTTTGCCCAGGAGTTCGTCGCGTTTGTAGCCGGTATTTTGTGTGAAGGCGTCGTTCAGGTATTCGACCCGCGATTCCAGATCAACAATGATCACGCTTTCCGGGCTTTGCTCGATAGCCTGGGAGAGCTTGCGCAGTTCCTGTTCCGCTTTCAGACGCTGGGTGACATCATTGGATAGCACGACCACCGCGTCACGACCGTCGAACCTGATGCGATGGGCATGGATTTCGACCTGGATCTCCCGGCCACTTTTCAGGTAATGGCGGAAAATGCCGGGGTTCATCTTGCCTTCACGCGTGCCCACAATGGCCCGTTCTAGCAACGGCCTGTCTTCCGGCGGGCGAATGTCCATGATGGTCATCGACTTGAACTCGTCGCGATCGTAACCGTAATGGTTGATGGCTGCGTCGTTGACCGCCAGGAACTTGAAAGTCTCGATGTCATACACCCACATCGGGTGTGGGTTGGCCTCGAAAAGCGTACGATAGCGGGCCTCGCTGTCAGCCAGTTCGTCGATCTTCTGTTTCAGCGGGCGCAGGTCGCTGTAGGTAATGACGAAACGCTCGGTCACGTTGGTCAGACCGCGAACCAGGGCGCCCGAGACAAACATGGGGATCAGCGTGCCGTTCTTGGCCCGCCGCTCGACCTCGCCCGACCAGCGACCGACCTGGCGGAGCTCTTTTGACAGCGCTGCATACTCGGTCAGGTGGTTTGAGTCCTCGGGGACGAACTTGACGATATTGAGGCCGAACAATTCGACCTGCGTGTATCCCATCAGGGTTTCGAAGGCCGTATTGGCAAAGACAATGCTGCCCTCGACATCGCACATCAGCATAGGCTGGGCGGTCTGACGTAATGCCTCGCTGAGCAGGAACTGTTCGGCCTGAGCATGCTTGTGCTCGGAAATGTCTTCGGAAAGGATGACCACGCCGCCAATCTGGTCGCCGTTTTTGTACCAGGGGCGAACCTCCCAGCGGATCCACTGAGTCTCACCGTTGCGGCGCGAAAAAGACTCTTCCGGGCAATGAATGTTCTCGCCCGCCATCGCTCGTAGATGCATCGCCTTCCAGTGCTCGGGCAGTTCGGGAAAGATGTCGTAGTGCGAGCGGCCGATGACGGCCTCGCGGTCGAGTTCGTAGTCGCCGATCCAGCGATTGCTGGCGGCCAGATAGCGCATGTCGAGGTCGAACATGGCCAGCGCCGCTGGAGCGTGCTCGATGAAGCGGAGCAGTTGCTGCTCGCTTTCCTGGAGGGCGGTTTCGACGGTGATTCGTTCTGAGATGTCGTGGGCGATGCCGAAGACCCCGTAAATCGCTCCCTCCCGGTCGCGCAGCGCACCCTTGGTTGTCAGAAAAGTGCGCCGGCCGATGGGCGTGTCCACCTCGATTTCCAGCACGCGGAGTTGCCCATCCTGCAAAATGGCTTCGTCTACCCGGCGAATTTCTCTCGCCTTTTCAGGTGAGTGGGTGCTGAAATCGTCATAACCCACGACCTGATCTGGAGTTTTGCCAAAAAGACTGGCTGCTGCCTGGTTGAACAGCAAATATTTGCCATCGGTGTCTTTGGCAAAGATCACTTCGCTGGAGTTTTCAACGATGGATTCCATCAGTTGTAGCATGTCGATCCGGTCAGCCAACGCAGCGTTCGCCCGGCGCCAGGCGTTGCGCAATAAGGCCGCCAGCAGACTGACAGCGGTGCCATTGATCAGCAGCAGGGTCCATTGCAAGGCTAGATAGGGACGACTGGCGTCGCCACCGGTGACGGACGACCAAATGGTTGCGCCGATTGCACCACAGAGTATCAGCGTGGCCAGCATGCCTGGGCCAAATCCGCCAAGAATGGCGGTGATGGTAATCGGGAACATCATCATGATCATCAAGGGATAATCGACGATCGGTGCCGAAAAAGTCATGCGCAGACCGAGCGTGCCCAAGCTGAGTACGATGGACAGCCCGTAGAGCGTCCAGGCAGGCCAGTGCAGAACGGAGTGGGTGGCAAACCGTGGCCCTCCGTTGCCGGCATTCGCATGCCTGTTACTTAGAGAGCGCACCAGCGTGAAATAGAGCAACACGGACGTTATGCCGACGAACACCACGCCTTTGACTATATCGGCATAGATTTGGGTGGTGCCGTCGAGCGCCAACAGGTTGACCACCAGATCGGAACTGATGATCCAGATCGCCGCAACGACCGCGTAGATCAAGACGATTCGGAATCGACTCTGCGATTCGGGACGGGGGGACAGCCTGTTCATGAGTTAGGGGCGTCTCCGGTAGCCGTTGTACACAGCAGAGTCCGCGCCGCCGGGATGGCAGAACGTCTCTCCTCCAGTTTCATGCTGGCGCATACGCCTCGTTTGGCGAGGGGCGCCTAATTTTGTGGTCTATCGCGCAACTACGGGTCGACAGATCCAGATGGCCGCAGTTCCATGATAGTACAAACAAATACGCTGCCAAGCCCAATGGCGGGCGCGAGAGGGTTGAAAGGCCGCATCATTTGGCGAGAAAGAGCTCGGGATCGACTGCGGTACCGTTCAGAAAGACCGCCCAGTGCAGATGTGGCCCGGTGGCCCGGCCGGTGGCGCCGACGGCGCCGAGAGCCTGACCGCGGGTGACGCGCTCGCCTTCCCGCACGGTTGTGCGCGAGAGATGCATGTAGGCGGTGATCAAGCCGCTGCCGTGGTCGACGAAAACCGTGTTGCCATTGAAGAAGTAGTCGCCCACGTTGATGACGATACCGCTCGCAGGCGCCGTAACCGGAGCACCCGCTTGGGCGCGCACGTCCAGCCCGGCGTGCGGCGCGCGCGGCAGGCCGTTGAAAATGCGGCGCAGACCAAAGCGCGACGAAAGCGGGCCAGCGGCCGGCAAACTGAAATTGGTGTCGGGTTCGACGCTGCGGAAAGTCAGCTTGAGGCGTTCGGTGATTTCGCGCTCGGCCGCGATGCGCGCCAGTTCCTCTGCATCGGGCGTCACCTTGTTCTGCTCGCGGATCTGGAGTTTCTGAATTGGATACGCCTTGGCGACGACCGTGAAAGTCAGGTGCCGCCTTTCATCAACGGTGATTTCCTGACGGCCTGGCGGTGTGTCGAGGGAAAGCCCGATCAGCGCGTGCCATTGGCCGCTGGATTGCACCACCGCCAGCGGTCGTCCCCGAAGGCTAGCGGCGGGCGCTGGCTGTGTTGCCGGAGCCAGCGTCAGGACGGCCACCCCGCCCGGCACCGGCATATGGGGCGGCAACGCCATGGCGGTCAATGACCACAACCCCGGTGCGCACGCCAGTACGCGTGCAATGTGACGGGCGAACGGGGTGAGTCGTGGGCGCATTAACGGAAACGGTTGATCGCGTCTCGTGTTTCCAGAGCTGCTGCCCGTGCCGCGGCGGCGAAATGCTCGTCCTTGCCGGCGTAGAGGATGGCGCGCGAGGAGTTGATCATCAGACCCGTGCCGGCACCAGTTTTTCCGGCGCCCACCGTCGCCTCGATATCGCCGCCTTGGGCGCCGATGCCCGGCACCAGCAGCGGCAAGTCGCCGACCAGGGCGCGGACGCGCGCGATCTCGGCCGGAAAGGTGGCGCCGACCACCAGCGCGCACTGGCCATTGTCGTTCCATTCCGTGGCGACCAGTCGGGCAACACGTTCATAGAGCTTTTCACCGCCGACGTCGAGAAACTGGAGGTCGCTGCCGCCGGGGTTGGATGTCCGGCAGAGCAGAATGACGCCCTTGTCGCGGTACGCCAGGTAAGGCTCGACCGAATCGCGGCCCATGTAGGGGTTGATCGTCACCGCGTCGGCCCGGAAACGCTCGAACGCCTCGACGGCGTATTGCTCGGCGGTGCTGCCGATGTCGCCCCGCTTGGCGTCGAGAATGACCGGGATGCCAGGGTGCTTTTCGTGGATATGTGCGATCAGCGCTTCCAGTTGCGCTTCGGCACGGCGAGCGGCGAAGTAGGCGATCTGCGGCTTGAAGGCGCAGACAAGGTCGGCGGTGGCGTCGGCGATGGCGGCACAGAACTCGAAAATGGCGTCGTCGCGGCCTCGGAGGTGGGCCGGGAATTTGGCGGGATCCGGGTCGAGCCCGACGCAGAGAAGGGAATTGTTCTGGCGCCAGGCGGCGGCGAGAGAGTCGATAAAGGTCATGTTCGGCGCGGCGACGAATGAAAAACACAATATTGTCGCATCCGGGAGCCGGGTTGAACCAGTTTCGGGCCGCTATTTCCGGTGCCGCGAAAGCGCAACAATTTGTTTCCCCGCTCAACGTCGGCGGTCGCAATCGCGTTGATGGATTAACCACGACGGAGGTTCATCATGCGAAACATCGTTCTTCTCACGGCCGCCCTGCTCGGATGGGGTGGTCTGGCGATCCCGGCACAGGCCGATCCGGCCATCGGCGTCCGCATGAACGGCGGCAACTGGGCGGTCGATCTGTCGACGCCGGGTGCATATTGGGGCGCGGCGCCGCCACCCGTGCATATCGTCGCACCGACGCCAGTGCCGCCACCGGTCCACATCGTGGCCCCGCAACCGGCGCCGCCGCCGGTGGATATGGTCGCGCCGCCGCCGCCCGTGCGCTGGGTCTGGATGCCCGGCTACTGGTCATGGCACGGCCATCACCGCTATTGGGTGGAAGGCCGCTGGGAGCCGCGTCCGCACGGCCACTGGCACCATGCGCCGCCTGTGCCACGCGGCTACGCATGGGGATATCGCTAAGCGGATGGCGGCGGGCTTAGCCCGCTTTGGCCCACGAATCCTTCAGCGTCACCGCCCGGTTGAACACTGGCGCACCCGGCTTTGAATCGACGCGGTCGGCGACGAAATAGCCGTGCCGCTCGAACTGGAAGCGCGCTTCGGGCGCCGCTTCCTTCAGCGCGGGTTCGAGTTGGGCGGTGATGACGACCTTGGATGTCGGATTGATGTCGTCCAGAAAGTCGCCCCCCCCAGTGCCCGGTGCCGCGGCCTTGAACAGGCGGTCGTAGAGGCGCACTTCGGCGGTGTAGGCGTGCGCCACCGACACCCAGTGCAGATTGCCCTTGACCTTGACCGAATCGGCGCCCGGCGTGCCGGACTTGGTTTCCGGCAGGTATTCGCAGAGCACGGCAGTGACCTTGCCGTCCGCATCCTTCTCGCAGCCGGTGCACTTGACTACGTAGCCGTAGCGCAAGCGCGCCATGTTGCCCGGATAGAGACGGTGGTAGCCCTTGCTCGGCTCTTCCATGAAATCCTCGCGCTCGATCCACAGTTCGCGCGAGAACGGCACGGCCCGCTTGCCCAGTTCCGGCTTCAGCGGATGGTTGGGGGCGAAGCACTCCTCGCTGGTGCCCGCCGGGTAATTGGTGATGATCAGCTTGACCGGGTCGAGCACGGCGATGCGGCGCTCGTCCGATTCGTTCATCGTGTCGCGCATGCAGTTTTCGAGATCGACATAATCGATCAGCGAATCCGACTTGGAGACGCCGATGCGCTCGGCAAAAAGGCGGAATCCGGCCGGGGTGTAGCCGCGGCGGCGGGCGCCGACCAGCGTCGGCATGCGCGGGTCGTCCCAGCCCTCGACGTGCTTTTCGTCGACCAGTTGAATCAGTTTGCGCTTGGAAAGCACGATGTAAGTCAGGTTGAGACGCGAGAATTCGATCTGTTGCGGCAGCGGGCGTTGCAGCAGGCCGGCTTCGGCCAGGCGTTCCAGTAGCCAGTCGTAGAACGGGCGTTGGTCCTCGAATTCCAGCGTACAGATGGAGTGGGTCACGTTCTCCAGCGCATCCTCGATTGGGTGGGCGAAAGTGTACATCGGGTACACGCACCACTTGTCGCCGGTGTTGTGATGCGTGGCGTGGCGGATGCGGTAGATCGCCGGGTCGCGCAGGTTGATGTTGGGCGAGGCCATGTCGATCTTGGCGCGCAGGATGTGGGTGCCATCCGGAAACTCGCCGGCCTTCATGCGCGTAAACAGGTCGAGGTTTTCCGCTACGCTGCGGTTGCGGAAGGGCGAATCGGTGCCGGCCTCGGTCAGCGTGCCGCGATTGACCCGCATCTCCTCGGCGCTCTGGCTGTCAACGTAGGCGTGGCCGCGCTCGATCAGCGCCTCGGCAAAGGCGGCCATCCAGTCGAAGTAGTTGGAGGCGTAATAGAGGTTGGTTTCGCCGTCCTTCTCCCATGAACAGCCGAGCCAGTGCACGGCGTCGATGATGGAATCGACGTATTCCTGTTCTTCCTTCTCCGGGTTGGTATCGTCGAAACGCAAGTGGCAATGGCCGCCATATTGTTCGGCGAGCCCGAAATTGAGCAGGATGGATTTGGCATGGCCGAAATGCAGATAGCCGTTCGGCTCGGGCGGAAAGCGGGTGCGAATCTTGGCCGGGTCGAGCGGCGCAGCGGCGTGATCGGCTGCGGTGCCTGGCTGGCCGGCCCAGCGGCGGGTGGCGTGCTTGCCGGCGGCAAGGTCGGTCTCGACGATGTTCTTGATGAAATTGGCGGCGGGCGGGTTGGGGGGCGTAGCGTGGGTCACGACGACGAAACCTGGACGAATGGTGGAAGCCGTTATTCTAACAGCGGTGCCGGTCATCTACCGCGCTCGCCAGCAAGCCCGGCGGTGGGTGTGCTCAGCTCAGTAGATCGAAGAGCAGCGCGGCGCCGCCGACAACCAGATCAGCCAGCCCGCTGCCGTCGCCGGCCGCGACGCTGTGGGTTCGCTGTTCCCTCGTCCATTGCGACTTGTCGCGCTCGCGCTGCAACACCGCATCGGCCAGCGTTAGTACGTCGATCTTGCCGGCTTGGGCGGCGGCCTGGCCGTAGCGCTCCAGCGCCTTGTCGACCGATTGTGGATCGAGGATGGCGAGCGGCGCCCGGCAGTGGCCACAGACCGTGTCGGTGCGGATATCGACCGGCGCCCCGCAGCTCGAGCAGCGGATGATTTGCACTTTCTTGGCCAGTTCGGCGATTTCATCGCCATTCAGCTGGCGGACGAAGCCCTTTTCAGTCAAAAAGGCCGAAAAGGCGGTGAAACGGCCATGCCCGCGCAGGCAGCGGTGATAGCTGAATTTTCCGTACTTGCAGAGATCGTAACCCTGCATCAGCGGATCGCGGCAGCGCGGGCAGTGCAGTTGCGCCTGCCACGGGGTGCGCGGATCGTCGTGATGCGCGCGGATCTGGTTAAAGAGTTCGAGCGTGCCGGCCGGCGCCAGTTGCAGGCTCTCAAACTCGTCGAACCAGATGCCCTGGCAGGTAAAACAGAGGTCGAGTGTCAGCGTGCCTTCCGGCTTGCGCGGAAAATCCACGGCGAGCATGGCCCCGGAGCAGGTCGGGCAGGTGAGCGGCGTCGTCATGCCCGCCATTCTGCCTGAATCGCGGCGGCGTGGCGGGGCCTCAGTGTACAATGGCATGCATGAACGGGATGACTCTCCGATGAATACGTACGGTCTGCTTGCGGTGGGCGCCGGTGCGGCGCTGGGCGCTTGGGCGCGCTGGGCGCTCGGCCTGGCGCTCAATCCGCTCTTCATCATGTTGCCGCTCGGCACGCTGGCGGCGAACGTTATCGGCGGCTATCTGGTAGGTCTGGCGGTCGGCGTTTTTCATCTCCACCATGGCTTGCCGGCTGAACTCAAACTGTTCGCCATCACTGGGTTCCTCGGCGGCCTGACCACTTTTTCGACCTTTTCGGCCGAGGTCGTCGAGCGCCTGCTGGCGCAGCAGCCGGGCTGGGCGCTGGCGTTGGCCGGCGTGCATCTGGCCGGTTCGCTGATCGCCACATATCTTGGCCTGCTGACGGTCGGCGCGACCCGCATTTTCTCCTGATGCGTTCCGATTTTTCCGATTGCCTGGCGGCCGATAGGCCGCGCCTGAAGTCGCTTTTCCGCGAACTGAAAAATGTGCAGGGGCCGCGCCGGCAGAAGGCGCAGGCCGATCTGAACGCCCTCTACGAACGCTCGCGCGGCATCGTCGCCAAACGCCGTGAGCGCCTGCCCAAGCCGGTGTTTCAGGAAGACCTGCCCGTCAATGAACGCCGAGCCGAAATCGCCGAGCTGATCGCCAAGCATCAGGTGGTCATCGTCTGCGGCGAAACCGGTTCGGGCAAGACGACGCAACTGCCCAAAATCTGCATAGCCCTCGGGCGCGGGGCGACCGGCTACATCGGCCACACCCAGCCGCGCCGTCTGGCGGCGCGCTCCGTGGCGACGCGGGTGGCGCAGGAGTTGCAGACCCAGGTCGGCATGGGCGTCGGGGTCAAGATCCGTTTTCAGGACAAGACCATTCCCGAATCGGTGATCAAGCTGATGACCGACGGTATCCTGCTCGCCGAGACGCAGACCGACCCCTACCTGAATGCCTACGACACGATCATCATCGACGAGGCGCACGAGCGCAGCCTGAATATCGATTTCCTGCTCGGTTACCTGAAGCAGTTGCTGCCCAAGCGCCCCGACCTGAAAGTGATCGTCACCTCGGCGACCATCGATGCCGAGCGTTTCGCCGCCCATTTCAACGGCGCGCCGGTGATCGAGGTGTCGGGCCGGCTTTACCCGGTGGAAATCCGCCACCGTCCGGTGCAAAGCGATGACAAGGACGACGAGCGCGATCTCTACGACGCCATCGTCGATGCCGTCGATGAAGTGAACCGCCTCGGCCCCGGCGATACGCTGGTCTTCCTGCCCGGCGAGCGCGAAATCCGCGAGGCGGCCGAGGCGCTGAGGAAGCGCCACCCGCCCCACACCGAGATTCTGCCGCTCTTCTCGCGCCTCTCGGCCGGCGAGCAGGACCGGATTTTCAAGCCTTCCGGCGCGCGGCGCATCGTGCTCGCCACCAACGTTGCCGAAACCTCGCTCACCGTGCCGGGCATCCGCTACGTGGTCGATACGGGGCTGGCGCGGGTCAAGCGCTATTCCTACCGCAACAAGGTCGAGCAGTTGCAGGTCGAGGCCATTTCGCAGGCGGCGGCGCGGCAGCGGGCCGGGCGCTGCGGCCGCGTCGCTGCTGGCGTTTGCATCCGTCTTTACGACGAGGCCGATTTCAACGCCCGCCCGCCTTACACCGACCCGGAAATCCTGCGCTCCTCGCTGGCCGGCGTCATCCTGCGCATGAAGTCGCTGCGCCTGACCGAGGTCGAGCACTTCCCCTTCATCGAGCCGCCGCCCGGCAAGGCCGTGGCCGACGGCTACGCGCTGTTGCAGGAACTCGGCGCGCTGGACGAAAACAATACGCTCACCGGCATCGGCCACGGTCTGGCCAAGCTGCCGCTCGACCCGCGCATCGGCCGCCTGATCGTCGCCGCGCGCGATCTCGGCTGCCTGAAAGAAGGGCTGATCATCGCCGCCGCGCTCTCCACCCAGGACCCGCGCGAACGCCCGCTCGATCGCCAGCAGGCGGCGGACGAAAAGCACAAGCTCTTTGCCGACGAGAAATCGGAATTCCTGAGTTGGCTGAAGCTGTGGAACTGGTACCAGAATGCGCTCGAACACAAGAAATCGAACCGGCAGTTGCTCGACACCCTGCACGCGCACTTCCTCTCCGCGCTCCGCATGCGCGAATGGCGCGAGGTCTGGGGTCAGTTGCACGCCATGGTCAGCGAACTGGGCTGGAAGGAGAACGACAAGCCCGGCGACTACGCCGCCATCCACAAGGCGCTGCTCACGGGCCTGCTCGGCAACCTCGGCTGCAAGTCGGACGAATCGGGCTACTACCTCGGCGCGCGCGGCATCCGCTACCTGATCCACCCCGGCTCGGCCTTGCAGAAAAAAGCCGGCAAATGGATCGTCGCCGCCGAAATCACCGAAACGACGCGGCTCTTCGCCCGCTGCGTGGCGAAGATCGAGCCGGACTGGCTGGAAGAGGTTGGCGCCCACCTGATCAAGCGCACCTATTTCGACCCGCACTGGGAGAAGAAATCCATGCAGGTCGCCGCCTGGGAGCGGACGACGCTCTACGGCGTGGTGGTGACTTCCAAACGGCGCATCCACTACGGCCCGCTGGCGCCCGCCGAGGGCCGCGAGATTTTCATCCGGCAGGGGCTGGTGGCCGGCGAAATCGACGAGGCCTACGCCAAGCGCTGGCCCTTCTTCCAGCACAACCAGAAGCTGATCCGCGAAATCGAGAACATCGAGCACAAGCAGCGGCGGCAGGATGTGCTGGTCGATGACGAACTGATCGCCGCCTTTTACGACCATCTGATCCCGGAAGGCATCCACAACGGCGCCACTTTCGATCACTGGCGGCGCGAGGCGGAAAAGGAGCAGCCCAAGCTCCTGTTCCTGACCAAGGACGACCTGATGCGCCACTCGGCGGCCGGCATCACCACCGACGCCTTTCCGCATCACATCCGGCTGGGCGGGGTCGAGTATGCGCTCGCTTACCATTTCGAGCCGGGCAACCCGCGCGACGGCGTGACCATGACCGTGCCGCTGGCACAACTCAACCAGTTACCGGCGGCGCGGCTGGAATGGCTGGTGCCGGGGCTGTTGAAAGAAAAACTCATCCAGCTGATCAAGACGCTGCCGCAGAAAATCCGCGCCAAGCTGGTGCCGGTGCCGGAATTCGCCGAGGAATTCATCGCTGCCGTCGGTAACGACGAAAAGAAGATGGCCGCCGGGCTGATCCCGGCGCTGATCGCCTATATTCTCGAAGCGCGCGGGCTGAACGCCCGTGGCTGGGCGGTCGAGCCCGAATCCTTCCGGCCGGACATGCTGGCGGCGCATTTCTCGATGAATCTCAAACTCATCGACGAACACGGCAGGCAACTGGATATGGGCCGCAATCTCGCGCAGTTGCGCGGCGAATGGGGGCGCGAAGCCAAGCAGGAATTCGCCGAACTGCACGAAACGCCCTCCGAATACACCGGCCTCACGGACTGGACCTTCGGCGAACTGCCGGAACTGATGGAAGTGCCGGTGGCCGGGCAGACGGTGATCGGCTACCCGGCGCTCTCCGACGAAGGCGATTCGGTTAGCCTGAAAGTCTTCGATTCGCACGAAGAAGCGCAGATCGTGCACGGCTGGGGCCTGCTGCGCCTGTTCATGCTGCAATTCCGCGAGCAGGTGAAGTATTTCGAGAAAAACGTCCCCAATCTGACGAGCATGGGCATGCAGTTCATGACCTTGGGTACCACCGAGGAACTGCGTCAGCAGATCGTAGGCCTCGCCTTCGAACGCGCCTGCCTGTACGAACCATGGCCGATCAACGCCGAGCAGTTCAAGACCCGCTGCGCCGATGCCAAGGCGCGCTTGGGGCTGCAAATGCAGGAAGTGGCGCGCATTGCTGGCACGGTGCTGAGCGAATGGCAGGCGGTACAGAAGAAGCTGCCCGCCTTCAAGGCACATGCCTCAGCGCTGGCCGACATCGAGGCGCAGGTCAAACGGCTGGTTTACAAGAACTTCCTCGCAGAAACACCTTTCGAGCGCCTCAACCACCTGCCGCGTTACCTGAAAGCGGTGCAGGTACGGCTGGATAAACTGCGCGCCGACCCCGCCCGCGACGCCCGCCTGCTGGCCGAGTACCAACCGCTATGGATCAATTACGAACGCCGCGCCATCCAGCTCGCCAAGGCTGGCGTCGACGACCCGCAAGTCGAACAATTCCGCTGGCTGCTGGAAGAACTGCGGGTCAATCTCTTCGCGCAGGAACTGAAAACGCCGGTGCCGGTGTCGGTCAAGCGCTTGCAGAAGCAGTGGGAAGGGATGCGAGGCGCGTGAGGCGGGCGCGCCCAGGCTCTCAACGAGAACACAGGCAGAACTTGCCTGAAGCGTGATATCCAACTCACGGCCGAGTTTTGGGTTGTGACCGTTCCAAATTTAGCGCGAAATTGCTAAAATGCATAATCGTTTGGCATTACAAAACTAACGGCAGCCAAACTTTTTCACGAAAGAATCAAATGAAAACTCCCGGATCAACGATGTGGCTGCGGTCTGTTCGTGCGCTTTTCTTTGGAACGATTCTCGCCGTGCTTACAGCATGCGGGGGTGGCGGAGGCGGGGGCGCGCCCGCTCCGACGTATTCGATAGGAGGGACCCTCAGTGGTCTGGCGGGCGGGGGAAGCGTGGTGCTGCAGAACAATGGCGGCGACGATCTGACTCTGACCGCCAATGGCACCTTTACTTTCGCCACCCTGTTGCCCGCTGGTGCAACCTACAGCGTGACGATCAAAACGCAGAAAAGCGGGCAGGTGATATGCAAAATCAATAGCGGCACCGGAAACGTCAGTGCCAATGTGACCGATATCGGTGTGATCTGCGAGAACGCGGTAGTGGCATCGGTCTTGGCCGGCGGGGCGGGGTCGGCTGGCAATGTGGACGGCACCGGTAGTGACGCGCGGTTTTATTTGCCAGGGAGCATCGCGATCGACAGCGGCGGCAATGTGTATGTGGCGGATACATCGAATAATACCATCCGCAAGATCACACCTGCGGGCGTGGTCAGTACGCTGGCTGGGGCGGTGGGGCAATATGGCGACTCTGATGGCGCTGGGAGCGCAGCGCGGTTTGGCTCCACGGATGGCATCGCAGTCGATAGCGGCGGCAATGTCTATGTGGCGGATACGTCAAATCACACCATCCGCAAAATCACGCCGATGGGCGTGGTCAGTACGCTGGCCGGGGAAGCGGGGCGATTTGGTAGCACCGACGGCGCCGGTAGTGTCGCGCGGTTTTATAACCCGAGTGGCGTCGCGGTCGACAGCGGTGGCAATGTGTATGTGGCGGATACGTCGAATAACACTATTCGCAAGATCACGCCAACGGGCATCGTCAGCACGCTGGCGGGTGCAGCGAGTCAATATGGCAGCGTCGACGGCGCAGGTAGTGCTGCGCGGTTTAGCAGGCTAACAAGCATCGCGGTCGACGGCGGTGGCAATGCCTATGTGACGGATTCGACCACCATCCGTAAAATCACTTCGGCGGGCGTGGTCAGCACACTGGCGGGGGTGGCAGGGCAATGGGGCGGCGACGATGGGGTGGTCAGCGTCGCACGGTTTGCGAGCCCGCAAGGTATCGCGGTCGACAGTGGCGGCAACGTGTATGTGGCAGAAGTGAATTTCCACACTATTCGCAAGATCACACCGACAGGCTCTGTCAGCACGTTGGCCGGGAATCTTGGGTTATTCGGCGGCGCCGACGGCGTCGGCGCCGCCGCGCGGTTCTATTACCCCAGTGGCACAGCGGTCGATAGCGGCGGCAATGTGTATGTTGCGGATAAGTGGAATAATGCGATTCGCAAAGTTACGCCGGCGGGTGTGGTCAGTACATTGGCGGGCGAGTCGGGGCAACCTGGCGGTGCTGATGGAGTTGGCAGTGCCGCGCGGTTTTACTACCCGGGAGGCGTTGCGGTCGACAGCGGCAGCAACGTGTATGTGGCGGACAATTGGAACCACACCATTCGCAAGATCACGCCGGCGGGTGTGGTCAGCACGCTGGCTGGCGAGGCGAGGCAGCCCGGTAGCGCCGACGGCGCCGGTAGTGCCGCGCGATTTAATAGCCCGAATGGCATCGCGGTCGACTTTGGCGGCAATGTGTATGTCGCAGACTCAAATAATCATACTATCCGCAAGATCACACCAGCGGGTGTAGTCAGCACATTGGCCGGGGTGGCGAGGCAGGTTGGACGCGAGGATGGAGTTGGAAGTGCTGCGTGGTTTAACTACCCGCTGGGCATCGCGGTTGATAGCGGTGGCAATGTGTATGTCGCGGATTCGGTAAACTACACTATTCGCAAGATCACGCCGGCTGGCGTGGTCAGCACGATGGCTGGGGAGGCCGCGCAAAGAGGCAGTGTCGACGGCGCTGGCAGAGTCGCGCGGTTTAACAGCCCGCATGGTATCGCAGTCGACAGCGGCGGCAATGTGTATGTGGCGGATACGTGGAATTACACCATTCGCAAGATCACGCCGGCGGGCATGGTCAGTACCCTGGCCGGGGCTGCGGGGCAAAGTGGCAATGCCGACGGCGTCGGCAGTGCCGCTCGGTTTGACGGCCCAACCGGCGTTGCCGTCGATAACTATGGCAACCTGTATGTGACGAATGGAATCGACAAAAGCATTCGTGTTATCTCGCCAGCAGGTGTCACTAGAACTATGGCATATAGCACACCGGGCATCGGGATTTCTTCTGGATTCCCATACGTTGCTTGGAATAACGGCAAACTCTTTGCGACGTGTGCACATGCCGTTCTGGTTGCTGACCTTGGCTACCCAGCAAACTAAATGGTTTTCGTATCGTCCGAAACGGACAAGTGCGAGCTCGGCAAGAAATAGGGGCCAGAGACATTTCACCTTTTCCTTGAAATGTGAATGATTTCTGACCCCTTCGGCATGTCGCGTTGTCTGAAAGCGATATCGGTGCAGTTGGGCAAGTTCCCGACCGACCCGGCCGTGACGCCCGTCGGCGGGCCGAGACTCAGCGCCGCGGTGTACCCTTTACGAACGCCGCGCCATCCAGCTCGCCAAGGCCGACGTCGACGACCCGCAGGTAGAGCAATTCCGCTGGCTGCTGGAAGAACAGTGGGTCAGTCTCTTCGCCCAGGAACTGAAAACGCCGTTGCCGGTGTCGGGCAAACGCCTGCAGAAGCAGTGGAAAGGTGTTTGGGGCGGGTGAGCGGAGGAATCTTGCGCTTCTATCGAATGCAAGTCCGGCGATGCCGTGTGAAAAAATGGACAGAGAATATCTGTTGACCGCGAGGTGATCATTCGGAAATAATCAAAAAATGAATAATAAATATGTCTTTGTGCTGGATTGAAAGGGGTGAATGATGCGGATGCAACGTGAGCTGGCCGTGGTTTTCCTGAGTTTAATGACGATCGCGACAACCGGTTGTGGCGGTGGAGGTGGCGGCAGTGTTGCCGCTACCGCCGATGTCCAGGTGACCGGGAAGGCATTGGCGCAGCGCGTCGTTTTAGGCGGCGTGGCGCGCTACGCCATGGTGGTGACCAACGCCGGGCCGGACGGCGCTCAAGACGTAGCCATTACCGCTAGCGTCGACGGTGGCCAAACGCTGTCGAGCGTGACATGTACGGCCAGCGGCGGGGCGGTATGCCCGCCCACCTTGGGTGCTTCGATGACGGTTGCTGCATTGCCCAAGGGTGGCAGTCTGAGTTTCACGCTTTCGGCGGCGGCGCCGAAGACTGACGTGGGTGCAACACTCGCTGCGACGTTTGCTGCGCAGTTCGTTGCCGATCCGGTGATAAGCAACAACTCGGCTACTACGGCAATCGTCACCACGGCACCGAATTCGGTTAGCCTGCAATCCGACTATGGCGACTACATCGGCGGCGGCAATACTTATGCGTACAGTCGCTCCAACGCGGTCATTGCGTTCAATGCTAACGGAAGATTGCTGAACGTTACAGTCGACGGCGATCAAAACTGGAGGGGCGAGTTCATGCTGCCAGCAACGCTTAGCCGGGCCCAGAACGGCACCTTCGCCAACCTGACGCGCTACCCGTTCAACGACCAGGCCGCCGGTGGCCTGAGTTGGGATGGCGAAGGGCGTGGCTGCAATGAGCTGAACGGCTCGTTCTCGGTGAGCAACGTCAGCTATGTCGATGGCGTGCTTGAGGCGATCGACATCAGTTTCGAGCAGCACTGTGGAGGTGGCGCCGCCGCGCTGCGCGGGCAGATTCACTGGACGAATGCGGATGACACCACGCCACCGGGACCGGTCAATCCTCCTCCCGCAGGGTTGTGGGCACCGGCGCCTGGGGTCACACCGGCCATCGGCAACTATGTTTACCTGCAAAGCAGCCTTGGCGATTATATTGGCCTAGGGGGAAGCTACGTGTACGCGCTGGACTCTTCGACGCTGAATGTCACTGCCAATGGCGCTCAACTATCGGTCAACGTCGCCGGGTGGCACGGCGACTTTCAGGCGATGCAGACGTTGTCCCAGCTACAACGGGGTTACTATGCCGACTTGCGGCGCTATCCGTTCCACAACCCGGCCAAGGGAGGGTTGAGCTGGTACGGACAAGGGCGTGGTTGCAACACGCTACTCGGTTGGTTGGTTGTCGATAGCGTCAGTTACGATGTGATGGGCCTGGCGGCAATCGAGTTGCGCTTCCAGCAGCGCTGCGAAGGCTCTATGTCACCGCTTTACGGCAAGATCGTTTGGGCGCGGTAGCACGCTGCTGGCCGAATACCAGCCGCTGTGGATAAATGACGAACGCCGTGCCATCCAACGCGCCAAGGCCGGTGTCGGCGACCCGCAGGTAGTTGGCTCTTGGAAGAACTGCGCGGCGCGTGAGCGAAGGTATCATGCGCTCTTTTCCGGAGCGGAAGCGTCTGCTGCCCGCCCAGACTATTCCAACCGATGACAGGAGCCGCCATGCGCCGTACCGCCCTTGTTTTGCTGTTGCTGCCACTCGCCGCCTTCGCTGAAGAAGCGTCTCAAGCCGAATCGGAGGCGGCGACCGAAAAGCTCGTCGTGCAAGGTGTGCGCGATCCCGCCATCATGCCCTACGCGGAGGCCTACAAGTTCTTCAGCCAGATCGACCGCGTCGCGCATGACAAGGTGCACATGCGCATGCAGGTGAAATCGGCGGATAAATCGGTCAAGACGTCGGACATCAGAATCCGCCTCGTGGGCGACAATACCGACATTGCGGTGCCGTTGGGTGAGGAAGGGGATATCGTGGTGCCCCGCTCCGAGACGGCGCTGGCCGACAAGGCGGAGTTCGTCACCAACCAGAAGAAGGACAGCCTCCAGGTTCATATGACCCTGACGCCGAAACTGCCCGTCGGCGACCGGATCAGCTACGCCGATGCCCTGGCCTCGGCCGATCAGGTCAAGCGGATGATGAAGGAAATTGTCCCCTGGTATTTCCGTCTGCTGATTTCCGATCCGAACGCAATGCGCGCTTGTTTTGAGCGCGAGGGCGGTGAGGCCGCGCTGGTCGGGGCCGACGGCCGCGAGACGCTGGCGATCAAGGGAAAGCGTCAGTGCGCCGTGGTGCCGCTGGATGCCAAGCTGGGCGACCGCTGGCAAGCGGTTGCGCTCAGCCCGCCCTACAAGCTTGAATTTGCGCGTATTGGCTGGTTTTCGGACGGTCAGCCAGACTGAGTGCGCCTGTCTGCCGTCGCCACTGATGAAGTTTGGCCGAAAATTGGCCTTTGTAGACCTACTGAGAACGCCACGCCATTCAGTCAGACAAGGCCGGTTTCGATGATCCGTGAACCGAACATTTTCGCTGACCGCCGAAAGATCCACGGGATAATCTCTTCGCTTGGAAACTGAAAACGTCGGTGCCAGTGTCGGCTAAACGATTGCAGAAGAAATGGGATGGAGGCGGGCGATTCAATGGTTTGAAATTCTCTCGTCGTAATCGCGGCAGTAACCTACGATCTTTCAGAAAATTCCGGGCCACAAAAAGGGTCTTACCGATCGGGGCGGTCCCTATTCTTATCGCCAATTGCCCCGCAAATTTGCCGGTCACTCGTTCCTGAATGCGATGGGTTACAGTAGGTTATGTATGCGCACCCATTCAGTGCGAGAGGCATCAATTTGAATCATTCATTGTGTTAACCAGTTCGATAAACCACAGGAAACACAATGCGCCAAGCGTGATCGCACGTCGGCATAATAATTGCATCACGGTGGGCGAGGGTTGTATTGGAAGACACTGTTACTTCCTTTCCTATTGGGAGTTCCACCATGAGAATGGTTTCCTCGAACTCGGAAGCATTTCCACCAGAGGGAAGTCGCCGTATTGTTGACGGTGCCGAACGGGCATTCTTCGGTGGCTATTGGGTAAAAACGTATCCGGTTCCCTCGGATTCGCTTTCGGCCAAGAAACATCTGATCGAAGCGCTGACGCGCCGTTTGTTCAACCATACCGAACACGGTCTCAACATTCCGGGGGCGCGCCTTCAAGAGGCGCGCACGGCCTATGAAAACGAAACCGACCCGAACAATCGTCGGGTAAAGGGCGGTATGTTAGCCGGCTCACTATTCAATCGTGCAGCCGACATCTTCCGGCGGTTGGTCGAATTGCAGGCCGAAGGAATCGAGATTGGTGAAGATTTGCCACTGGTTCGGGAATGTGGTCGCTGTCTGATGGAGGCGATGGAACTTGGTCGTCATGTGCTGCATCGTAGCGGTGAGGAAGGGTTGGACGAATTGTGGGGCGAACCCTTTCGTGCCTTCTCGATCCCGCTGGAAGCATTCTACGAAAACCGCTATATCAAGATTAGCCAATGCATGCGGGATATCGATCGGATTGCGGCCAATATGGCGACCAATTTTTCGCAGATTCCGGCGTTTGAAGGCGTTGAGAAGACAGTATTGGAATTCGCCACTGCGGCTCGGATCAAGCCCTGCGCACCGATGTTGATATTTTTGATGTCTGGTCACGTTTTGTCACCACAGGAGAGCGCCTTGCCGAGTTCATGCCCAATCAGCCATTGGGAGAGGTGAAGCTGGACACCCTCGACTCTTCTCACAATTTGTCAGATGGCGTCGAACTTCTGCGCCGCGGCCGCAATCTCATTTTTCACATCGCTCGGGCGCGAACGCCGATGCCGAAGAGCACACAAGAGTACATTGAACGAGTGGAATTCTATGTGAGTAGCGGGAGATTGCCCCTATTGCCGGCTCCGTTGCCCGGCTGATTGACTGTGCCGCGCATTCGGACTGTGGTGCTGACTGTCTGTTCATTTCCACCGACAATTTGTGTGCATTACGCTACGCGGCGTTGCAAGATATGGAAATGCGTGTTGGTTTGACATGAATGATGGCTGAACCACTTGCCAGTAGTCGCATTGTGCGTGTGGTTCCCGAATGGTGTGCTCCGTATCGTCCTGCATACTTCGTTCTCCCCTTTGCTTGCTTTTGTTCGGCGCACTTGCGGCAGTTCATCTAGATCATCAAGGGAATTAATCCGCAGGTCATCATCGATTCAGTTGCTACCCGTATGAAGGCAACGCTCCCGAAGAGACCAGCCAGAACCGGATTTTCGTTTGCCCGCAAATTCACGGCCCGCGCGAAGTCCGTGATAGCTCCCGCCTTGTCCAAAAAACGACGGTGTTTGCAGCCTTCCTTCGTGTCTCCGGCTGACGACATTGTTTTCTAATATTTTTCAATGGCTTATCGAAAACGCGATTGGCCTTGTCGCCATTCGGCGACACTTCTCTGTGTGAAAGCATCTGTAACCATTTGATTTTATTGAAAATAGAACCTGGCATCAATTCTGCAATGGTATAGGCAAGGTGAAGCGTCGAAATTTCAAAGAAGGATTTTGCGAAGAACCTTTCTTTCTCGCAGACGTTTCATGGGTGACTGCGAGGCACCCGACGACGAGTTGCCGCTACCGGATTTATTTGTGAAGGAAGGATTTGAATATGAAAACCAAACACTTTGGCATTCTTGCCGCAGGAGCCGCGCTCAGCGTAACTGTATTGGCTGCCGACGTGGGTGTTTCGATTAGTGTTGGAGAACCTGGCTTCTACGGTCGCCTGGATCTCGGCGGGTTTCCGCCTCCCGCGCTGGTTTATCGTCAGCCGGTCGTCGTGGCGCCGACTGTCGCGCCGGAACCTGTCGTCTATCTTCGCGTCCCGCCTGGTCACCGCAAGCATTGGTCACGCCATTGCCAGAACTATGGGGCCTGCGGACAACGGGTCTACTTCGTCCGCGACGATTGGTACGCCAGGGAATATGTCCCGCGCTATCGCGAGCGCTATATGGAACACGCTGGGCGGGGCCATTACGTGGAACGCCGTGATCGCGATGAACGTTGGGACGATCGCGGACATAGCGAGGGGGGCGCTCCGCCTCCTTGGGCGGGGAACGGTCGCGGGCATGGGCGCGGCCGAGATTGAGCCACTTTGGGATTTTTCCAATCTATGAAACCAATTGAATTCAAGGAGATATCATGATGAATAGCTCAATGATCAAAGGAACGGTGTTGGGTGCGGCCGCGGTACTGGCTATCGGTGCGGGGGCGGTTACAGGGTACTCAAGCTATACCACATCGCATTACGCGGACGTTGTGGCTGTGGACGAAATCAAGGAATCCGTCAGAACGCCGCGCGAAGAGTGCAAGGACGTTGCCGTTCGCAAACCGGCACCAACACAGGACCAAAACCGAATCGCAGGCACCGTCATCGGCGGACTGGTCGGTGGACTGGTCGGCCATCAAATAGGCCGAGGTAACGGCAATACCATTGCCACGGTGGCCGGAGCCGCAGCAGGCGGTTATGCCGGAAATTCCATCCAGAAGCAGATGCAGTCGAACGATGCGGTCACCCAGGTGCAGAAACAGTGCACAACGAGTTATTCGGTTTCACAGCGGGTGGTCGGTTATGACGTGACCTACCGTGTTGGCAACGACTTGAGGCATGTACGGATGGATGAAAAACCCGGAAAGCGTATTCCAATCGTTGACGGAAAACCGGTGTCGCCAACGCGCCGCGAGGTCTAAAGAGTCGAGCAGGAGGAAGGTGTTTTGCCACAAACAAGTGGTAGGAAAGGTTGCTCGAACTCGCTCGATCTTTCTGACCCGAGCGGTGTGGGCGACTGTCGAATAGGGGTCGCCCGCCTTCCCTGGTCGCACAGGCACAGACATCCGCTTGTGAAGGACTCTGTGGATTGGATGAGAGTCACGTTCGATTGGCGTGCTAACCATAGTGAATTTTCATTGGAGGTTAAGATGAGAAATCAGATTGCTTCGCGTGCGCGGCTCTGGCGACACGCTATCAATTTCAGGTTGTGCCAGGCCAGTGAAGAGGGACTGCTGGCACAAGCACTGCTCTATCTTTCTGCTGCCGGCGGTGTTTTGAGCGCCGCGTGGTTCGCGTTGAGGGACATCGGGTTTTTGGAAGGTGACGATCCCGGCGTTTTGCTGAATGGAATCGTGATGCTGAATGGGGGCTAAGGACGATAGTATGGACTCGATGCCTGGGAGATAATACCAACGGAAAGACCGCCTCCAATTTACTCCAAGGTCCACACAGATGGCATTTCCATCTCCTGTCCAGTACCCCCGCTCGTTTCTTAAGTTGCTGTCGGTCGGATTCGCACTGGTCGCAATTCCACTTCTCATCGGACTGATCGGTAACGCGATTGCGATTCGTCAGATTTCACAAAAGAGTCAGCTTGCGGTATTTCAGGCGGCAAGAATGACGCAAGAGAGTCGGCTGGTGCTTGAAATTCTGACAGCCGAGGAGCGGGCCGCTCGCCAATTTTTGATATTGGGTGACCAAGAGTTCCAAAAGACCTATCTTGCTCAACATCAGCGTTTCGAAGAAACAATGGGAAGAATCCGTCAGCTATCGCTTGCTGACGAGCAATATGCGGAAGTTCAGCAGTTAGAGGCGGCGGAATCTGACCTCTTCAAGCGGTTGTCCACAAACAAGCCATCTAACAAAACAAGCGGAGAGCCGGAGGGCGACTTCGCGCGACTGGAGCAGGCGGCGCAAGCGATGCTCGCGCATGACAACGCGCGCATCGACAGAGAAATTGTCGATCTCAAACAATTGACTGCTGATGCCGAACGGCGGGTTTACTGGCAATTATTGACACTTTTTCCGATCGCAATATTTCTTGTTGTGGGCTTCACGCATCTGTTGTCGCGACCGATCGCGCAGATCGAATCGGCAATCGATGGGCTTTGGAGTGGCAGATTCGAACACAAGATCGCCGTTGACGGACCCGGCGACTTGCAGGCCCTGGGCGAGCAACTGGACCGTTTGCGATTGCGCCTGGTGGAACTGGAGGAGCAAAAGAGCCGCTTCCTGCGTACGATATCCCACGAACTGAAAACGCCGCTAACTGCTTTGTGCGAGGGAACAGATCTTCTCGGTGGCGGTGTCGGCGGGACGTTGACCGCAGGTCAACAGGAAATCGTGCATATCCTGACCGAGAGCAGCCAGCGGCTAAGAAGACTGATCGAGGACTTGCTCGATTACAGCGCCGCCGAATTCGACCAGTCGGCGTTGCGCAGGCAATCCTTTCCATTACGCGAATTGATTGTTTCGGTGGTCGAAACCCAGCGTTTAGCCTGGGTGGCGCGCGGTCTGAAAGTCACCGTCGATGACGAAGACGTGGTGATTGATGCTGATCGTGAGCGCCTACGCTCTGTCATCGATAATCTGCTATCCAATGCGATCAAATATACGGGGTTGAACGGGAATATCCGTTTGGGGGCTAGGCGGGAAGGTCGGTTTGCCCTGCTTGAGGTGTTCGATAATGGTCCTGGCATTTCGCCTGAGGAGCGTGATCGGGTTTTTGACCCATTTTTTCAAGGGCGTTTGCCGGGCAACGCACCGATCAAAAATTCCGGGTTGGGTCTTGCCATCGCGAGGGAGCACGTGCTGGCGCACGGAGGGCAGATCGCCTTGTTACCCGGCGAGGGAGCGCGTTTTCAGGTGCGTCTGCCCGTATAATGCTTGCCATCATGCGCAAGCTTTCATCAATCTTGCTTCTCAGTTTGAGCATTCTGGCTGGATGCGCCCAATTGGGCGTATCTTCTTCTGATGCCTATTGGATCAAGGGCAACACGAAGAAGACTGTCGTCACGCCGACCGAGTCGATTCTCGCTTACTACGCATACGTGCGTGCGCTGACGGGTTCTGAGTGGACCCGGGAAAACGAGAATCTGAAAGAAACGCTCGGCAAGAACGCCGGGGAATTCGATCGCCTCCGCCAGATCATGCTTCTTGTTGCGCCGGCTTCTCCGGCCCGGGAACGATCACGTGTTGTGCCGCTGCTCATGATGTTGGAGAAAGATGCCCAGAAGTCGGGATCGGCGCTTATGCCCCTGATCCAGCTCTTGAGGACGGAATTCGACGAACGTCGTCGTCTGGAAGACAAACTGCGTGACGAGACTCGCAAGAGTGACGATCTGGAACAAAAGCTCGAAGCCTTGAAAGCCATCGAGAAGAATCTCTCGGAGCGGCGCCGAATGCCCCAGGGTGTCAACAAGCCGTGAGCGCCCGCATACTGCTTGTCGACGACGATACGCATCTTCTGCGGCTCTTGACGCTCCGCCTTGAAGCGGCGGGTTATACGATTACCGCCACTGCGAATGCCGAGGAGGCGATGGCCCATCTGACCGCCGAGCGGCCTCAATTGGTGATTACCGACGTGCAGATGCCGGGTATGGATGGTTCGGCATTGTTTGATGCAATACAGCGCATCCATCCTACTTTGCCGGTGATCATGCTGACCGCGCATGGCAATATTCCGGAGGCCGTGGCGGCAACCCAGCGAGGCGTGTTCGGATACCTGACCAAGCCCTACGAGGCAAAATCCCTGCTGACGGAAATTGAGCGTGCGTTGGTGTTTGCAGGTGGCACTGGTGCTGCAACCGACGAAGCCTGGCGTGCAGGCATCATGACTCGCAATGCGACGATGGAAGCGCTGTTGGCACAGGCGAAGCTGGTTGCAGCAGGCGACGCCTCTGTCCTGATTCGCGGCGCATCCGGTGTCGGCAAGGAATTGTTGGCAAAAGCCATTCATCTCGCCAGTCCTCGCCATGCGCAATCTTTTCTCGCAGTCAATTGCGGCGCTATTCCCGAGCAATTGCTGGAATCGGAACTGTTTGGTCATGTCAAGGGCTCATTTACCGGGGCGGTTCGCGACCACCGTGGGTTATTTCAAGAGGCCCAGGGAGGAACGCTGTTTCTAGATGAAATTGGCGACATGCCGCTGCAGTTACAGGTCAAACTGCTGCGAGTGCTTGAAGAGCGACAGGTACGATCAGTGGGCGCGGTACGCAACGTGCCTGTCGATGTGCGGATCATCTCGGCAACGCACAGCCCGCTGGAGGATGATATCGCCGCGGGAAAGTTTCGCAGCGATCTGTTCTATCGGCTCAATGTGGTGTCGCTGACATTGCCGCCGTTATCCGAACGGCGCGACGACATTCCATTGCTCGCTAGCGGTTTCTTACGGCAGCTGAGTAGCAAATATGGCAAACCCATCACCGGTTTCGCGCCGGAAGCGATGAATGCGCTCGTTGGCGCATCTTGGCCCGGCAATGTTCGGCAGCTTTACAATGTGGTTGAGCAGGCTGTAGCGCTATCAACCACGCCGCTGATTCCGGCCAGCCTTGTCGAAAATGCGTTGAATGACATTCATGGCATGGATTCCTTTGAAGAGGCGCGAACCCGTTTCGAGCGCGATTACCTTGCCCAGGTTCTGCGAATTGCTGAAGGCAATGTCACGCAAGCGGCACGTCTGGCGAAGCGCAACCGCACCGAGTTCTACAAGCTTCTTCAGCGGCATCAACTGGATCCGGTGTTGTTCAAGTAATTTGCTGTCACCTCGTGGCGACATCAATAAGCTCATCATTTCAATGGGTTGGAATATTCAGCTTGTTTGCCGTCGTCTACTGGCGACATTAATTCGACGTGATCTCCAGATTGCTTTCGTAATATATTGATTATTTAATACTTTTCATGTTGGCATGCACCTTGCCATGAACTGATCATGCGGCGGATTTTCGTCGTTCATGCAAGGAGAAGAAAATGATCAGCCAACTCAATGCGCATCGTGTTTTGTCAATTGCTCTGGTGGTTTGTGCGACCTTGTCGCTCGGGGCGTGTAGTAGCAATCCCAGCAAACAAGACGTCGGCACCGTTAGCGGTGCCATTATTGGTGGTGTAGTCGGGTCGGCGTTGACGGGCGGAACCGGCATAGGCACGATCGGTGGCGCAGCCGCAGGGGGTTACCTGGGCAATCACATTGGCCGCGACCTGGATCGAAAATAATGTCCGTGCTGTATAAGGGACAGAGCCTGCGGCATCGGAATGCCATCTTCCCGGCACTTGTAGCCGCCGCTGCGCTGGCAATCCTAGTGAGCTTGGCGGGAATTGCGGGCATGGCTGGACGCTTGCCGGACATGCCCGCAGGTGGCGTCAAGCGCACCCCGGATCACGGATGTACAGGATGCGGTGTGGTGGAGTCGATTCAGCAACGGCGCGTGGACAGCCGGCATCCCGTTGCAATTTGGCAGACGCGAATCAGGTTCGATAACGGAGAAGTCCGCACTTTCGATCATCGTTCCGATCCGGAATGGCATATCGGCGACCGAGTCCGTATCGACCCCGACCGGTTTGTTGTCGATCAAAAGGCATGACGGGCGCGAGCAGTCCAGCCCCGTTCGTTAGAGCTTTGCCTCCAGCGCCGCGCCGAATTGCGTGCGGCCCTTGCGTTCGGTGAGGCTGCCATAACCGCCATCGAAAGTGGTTTGCGACCAGGTGGCGGCCGGGCTCAGGTTGTTGGCGAAAAAACGCAACGATAGGGTGCGGCTGTATGCCCATTGCGCGTAAACATCCAGGGTGCGGCTACGTCCTTGGTCGAGCGACTGGATGTCGGTTTGCCGGGTCGTGTAGCCGGGCGTGTAGCCCAGCGTGCCGCCGATGGTGAGCGGCCAATCGGCGAAGCGGTGGTCGAAGCCGAGGTTGCCGGACCATGGTTGCTGGCTGTCCAGCCGGTTGTAGGGGCCGGCCAGCGCCTCGACCTGCGAGCGATAGAAACTGAGCGAGCTGCGCAGGTTGAGGCCAAGCTTGGGATCGAACCAGTTGGGGAAGAGTTCGTTCGCCCTGCCCTTGATCTCGAATTCCACCCCGTGGGTGCTCGCCTTGGAGAAATTGCGCGGCACCGACACCCAGCGCGCCACTGGGCTCCAAGCCACAGTCTGCAAGCTGGTGACATTGCGGATCAGGTCGTTGATGCGGCGGTGAAAGACGCCGACGCTGAACAAGCCGCCCGCCGGCAGGTATTTTTCAAAGGCTAGGTCGAAACCCAGCGCGAGCTCGGGCTTGAGCGCCGGATTGCCGATCCGGTCGGGCGCCAACTCGGTGTTACCGGTCTGCGGGTCGGGATACAGGCTGGAAAGCGACGGCCGACCCAGCAGGCTGGTCAGTTCGGGCGCCTTGTAGGTACGCGAGACACTGGCTCTGATCAAGTCGCGGCCCTTGGGGTCGAGTTTGTAGTTGATGTGCCAGAGCGGCGTCAGCACGCGGCTGACGTTGGTGGTGCCGACACTGCCGCCACTGCTGTCGGTACGGATTTCTTCATGGCGCAAACCGAAATAGGTCGACCATTGTGACGAGATTTCCCATTCATCCTGGGCATAGACCGCCGTGCGTTCGATCCGCGCCGAGAACGGCTGCCCTTCGAATTCGGGCAGTTGCGGCACGCCGAGCTTGGTGGTGTCGCGGGCTTCCTCGCGGCGGCGGCGTTCGATATCCCAACCGACGGTCAGCGTGTGCGAATCGCCCAGCAGGTGGCTGTATTTGCCCGCCTGGGTGAACCCGCGATCCTTGAGGTCGCCGGCGGTATGCAGATAGGGGCTGTCGCTGCGCAGGGTCCAGCTGTCGAAACGGCCGCGCGACTCGTTATAGCCGGCTTTCAGCTCGATACGCTGGGTGTCGCTGAAGCGGTTGACCCATTGCGCGCTGGTGCGCAGCGCCTGCCAGCTCCCGTGTTGCTCGCCGTTGTCGTCGAAAACGGGCTGCCCCGCCAGCGTGGCGTTCTGGTAGGTCGTCGAGTTGTTCCAGCGACCCTTCTGGATGAACGATTGCAAGACCACGGTTTCTTCGTCGCTGATCTTCCAGTTCAGGCGCGGGCCGAGGTTGAAGCCCTGGCCCCAGAACAACTGCTGCGCATTTTGAAGCGATTCGGCCGGCCGCCCGTCGCTGCCTTCCATGGTCCGGTCGGTGGCAAACCGGCTGCCGCCGCGCCATTGAAACAGCGAAATTGGCACGCTGTAGGCGGCGCTGCCGATTTTTTCGCCAATAGTCAGGTTGGCGTTACCGGTCGGCCGCTCGATGTTGTAGTTCATGCCCAGCCGCAGATCGCGTTGGGCCACCCTGGGAGCGTCTTTCAGGATGATGTTGATCGTGCCGGCGACGGCTTGCGCGCTCTGGTCGGCGGTCGGCGCCTTCGTCACCTCGATGCGTTCGATCTGCGAGGGGCTCAGCTGGTCCAGCGCGAAACCCGGCGGAGCGGGGTCGCCGTTGATGAGAATCTGCGTATAACCGGCGCCCAGCCCGCGCATGCGTGGGGTGCCACTCTGGACATTGACGCCGGGCAGGCGCTTGAGCACGTCGAGCACATTCTGGTCGCCGTATTTATCTAGTTCCTCGCGGCCATAAATCTGCTTTGCCACCATGGCTGCGCGCCGTAACTCGGTGCCGGAAGGCGTGCGCGAGGTGATCTCTATGCGCTCGGTGCGCTGGCCTGCCCTCGGCGTATCGCCCAGGCCGGGCGGTGACTCCTGCGCAAGTGCGAGGGGCGGCCAGGCGGTGGCGAGCGCGAGGCAGAGCGCGCGGCGAGGGGGAATGCGAGGTGTGGTCTTCATCAATATATCCGGAACAGGCATTGGGTTCGATCAAGCGAATTGAGATATCCGGATACGCGCTTTGGTTGCGCCAGGCCGAATCCTCAGCGGCGCATTCTCGGGGCGGCGGGGAAGCAGGTCAAGCCAGATCTGGCAGCGGTACGATGCGCCAGCCGGCGGCTTCCAGTACGGCACGAAGGCGGCGGGCCACGGCCACGCTGTCGGCGCCGTCGCCATGTACGCAGATGCTGCCGATGGCGGCGGGAATCCGTTTGCCCGACTGGGCGATCAGGGCGCCGGCGTCGAGCATGGTCTGCACATGGCCCAGGCAGGCGGCGCCGTGCAACACGGCGCCGGACAAATGACGCGGGACGAGCTGGCCATCGTCCTGGTAGGCGCGGTCGGCAAAGATCTCGGCAACGGTGGGCAAACCCGCCGCGTCGCCCGCAGCGAGCAGCTCCGAGGCTGCCGGGGCGAGCAGGACGAGCGCTGGATCGACTGCTCGAATCGCCCGGCAGATGGCGTCGGCAGTGCGGCGGTCGGCGCAGGCTAGGTTGTTCAGGGCGCCATGCGGCTTGACATGGCTGACGCGGCCGCCTTCCAGCGTTGCGATACCGGCCAGCGCCCCGATCTGGTACGCGACCAGATTTTCGATCTCCAGCAGGCTCAATGGAATGGCCCGACGCCCGAATCCTTGCAGGTCGGCGTAACTCGGGTGGGCGCCCAGGCTGACGCCCCTTGCCATGGCGGCGCGAACGGTGCGGCGCATGGTGTCAGGATCGCCGGCATGAAAACCGCAGGCGAGGTTGGCGGAAGCGACCGCATCGAGCAACGCATCGTCGTCGCCCATTTTCCAGGCTCCAAAGCTCTCGCCGAGGTCGGCGTTCAGGTTGATGCGTTTTTCAGCGGGCATACACGACTCCGTCTACAAGGTTGGCGGCATAGAGAGCCGCCAGATCGATGACGCCCGCCTCGTGCGGGGGGGCCTTCGCAGCAAGGGTGGCGGCGATGCGGGTTTCCTGTTCACGCAGCGCGCTCGCCGCGCCGGTGGGGTTTGTCCGCTCGAAGCGCAGTGTGGCGCCGGGCAGCAGACGGCCAAGGCGCGGCAGGTCGGCGCGGATGACCGTGGCGATCTTGGAGTAGCCGCCTACCGTCTGGCAATCCGCCAGTAACACGATGGGCGTGCCGTCGGCGGGCACCTGTACGGCGCCGGGCGTTACGCCGTCCGAGACAATGTCGGCGCCACGCGCATTGTGCGTCAGCGGCGGCCCGGCAAGGCGCAGACCCATGCGGTCGGCTTCGGCGCCGACAGTGTAGGTTTCGCTGAAAAAGCGCTCCAGCGCCGCGTCGTCGAAGTGGTGCGCCTGCGGGCCGGGCAGAACGCGAATGGGGCCATGGTCGGCGAACAGCTCACCGGGGTCGAGTGCCATGGGGGGTTGCGGTCGTTGACAGGCGAGGGCGATCGGCAGCGTGTCGCCGGTGTGCAGGATGCGGCCGTGCAGGCCGCCAAGATGGGCACGGAGGTAGGTGGCGCGGCTGCCCAGCACAAGCGGCACGTCGACGCCTCCGGCAACGGCCATATAGGCCACGCCGGCTTGCGGCGCGCCAAGGCGAATCTCGTCGCCGTGCCCGAGTTGCACCGTTTGCCAGGCCGGGCAGATTTCCTCTCTGCCATCGAGACGGCGCAGGCGGGCGGTGGCATGGGCGAACGCCAGGCGCACCGGCGCAAGGGCCCGCAGAGCCGGACCGACCAGCCGCCATTCCAGCGCGGCGGCTTCGGATGGATTGTCGAGCAGGCCGTTGGCGAGCCGTAGCGCCACGGGGTCGAGCGCGCCGGAAAGCGGCACGCCGAGATGGCGAAAACCGGGGCGGCCGAGATCCTGAACGGTCGCCAGCGCAGGCGCGGACAGCACCTCAAGCATGATTGACGGCCACAAAGCGCACGGTGTCGCCCGGTGCCAGCAGCGCGGGACGAGCGGTGTCGGCAGGGTTGAACAGGGGCGTGGCGGTATGGCCGAGCAGATGCCATCCCCCCGGACTTTGCCACGGGTAGACCGCCGCCTGTGCTCCTGCGATGGCGACACTGCCAGCAGGCACCGCCGTGCGCGGGGTGACCAGGCGCGGCAGGCGCAGCCATGTCGGCAATTCGCCCATGTAGGGAAAACCGGGCAGAAAGCCGATCAGAAAGACGCGGAAAGGAATCGCGCACATCGTTTCGATGATTTCGCCAGGCCCGCGTCCGGTGGCGGCGGCGACAGCCGCAAGATCGGGACCGTGTTTGCCACCAAAGACGGTGGGCAATGTCCATTCACTCGCGGTGCGGTCATCGTCGGGGGCATCCGGCAGCGCCGTCAGTGCTGCGGCGAGGTGCTCGCGGGGCAACCGCAGCGGGTCGAAATGCACAGTCAGCGAACGCCAGGTCGGCACCACGTCGGTGACGCCGGGCAAGGCGAGCTTCCTCACTGCGGCGGCGGCGGCCGTGACGCGCTGGCTGACGGCGAGATCGATCTCCTCGCCGAATTCAAGCGTCAGCGCGCCGTCGCCCAGATCAAGCACGTGCGGCTCCATGACCAGCCTAGACAACCATCCGTTGCGGCAGCCAGGTGACCAGTTCGGGTACCACATAGAGCAGGCCCACCGCCGCCATCATCAGCATGAAGGCGGGCAACGCCTGACGGGCGATCCAGGTGATCTGCCGCTCGGTCATGCCTTGCAGCACGAAGAGGTTGAAGCCGACTGGCGGCGTGATCTGCGCCATTTCGACGACGACCACGAGGAAGATGCCGAACCAGATCGGATCGATGCCCGCAGCTTCGATGGTCGGCTGGATGACGCCAATGGTCAGTACCACCATCGAGATGCCGTCAAGGAAGCAACCCAGGATGATGTAGAAGATCATCAGTCCGAAAAGCAGCCAGAGCGGGGTCAGGCCCAGTCCGCCTATCCATTCCGCGAGGTGGCGGGGTAGCCCGAGATAGCCCATGGAGAGGGTCAGGAACGACGAGCCGGCGAGGATCAGCGCGATCATGCAGTAGAGGCGGGTGGCGCCCAGCAGGCTTTCGCGGAAGGTGCGCCAGGAAAGCGAGCCTTGCAGCGCGGCCAGGATCAGGCTGCCGACCACGCCGAGCGCGGCGGCTTCGGTGGCGGTGGCGATACCGACGTAGATGGAGCCGAGCACCAGACCGATCAGCAGCACCACTGGAATCAGGTGGCGCGAGGCATGGATTTTCTGCGCGAAGGTAGTGTGTTCGGAGATCGGCGGCACGGCGTCGGGGTTCATCAGCGCCCAGACGACGATCCAGCCCATGAACAGGATCGCCAGCATCAGCCCCGGCAGCACGCCGCCAATGAACAGCTTGGCGATGGAGACCTCGGCCGCGACGCCATAGACGATCATGATGATCGACGGCGGAATCAAGAGGCCCAGCGTACCGGCGCCGGCCAGTGTGCCGACCGTGATTGCCTCGGGGTAGCCCCTTTTTTGCAGCTCGGGCAGAGTGATTTTGCCGATGGTGGCGCAGGTGGCGGCGGAAGAGCCGGAAACGGCGGCGAAGATGGTGCAGCCGATCACGTTGGTATGCAGCAGGCGGCCGGGCAGCTTTTCCAGCCAGGGCGCCAGGCCTTTGAACATGTCTTCGGAAAGCTTGGTGCGAAACAGGATTTCGCCCATCCAGAGAAACATGGGGAGGGCCGTCAATGTCCAGGAAGAACTGGAGCCCCAGATGGTGACGGCCATGGCGTCGCCGGCCGGGCGGGCGGTGAACATTTCCATGCCGAGCCAGCCGACGCCGAGCAGTGCAAGGCCGATCCACAGGCCGCTACCGAGCAGGATGAAGAGAAAGACGATGAGGGCAAGGGTAATGAGCAGATCCATCATTCGCTCCTGACCGGTTCGGCGTCGGGGTCGCGGTGACGCAGATGGTGACCGCGCAGGACGGCGACAAGGTTCTCGGCCATGGCCACCAGAAAGACCACACTGCCGATCGCCATGCCGAGCTGCGGAATCCACAATGGTGTGGCGTCGTTGCCCTGGGAAATGTCGTTGAACTGAAAGGATTGCCAGACCAGCCTGGAGGCGAACCAGGCCAGCAGGCCAGCTAGCAGCAGGCCGCTGCCATGGCACCAGATTTCCAGGGCGCGATGGGCGCCGGGCGCGCGCCGCGAAAGCGTGTCGAGGATCAGCGTGACGCGAATGTGCTCGCCGCGTTTGAAGGTATGGGCGAGCGCCAGAAACGCGGCGGCGGCCATGCAATAGCCGGCGTAGGCGTCGGTGCCGCGCACGTGAAAGTCGAACAGGCGGCCACCGACCGAGAGCAGGATCATGGCCAGCGTGCCGATCATGAACAGCGCCGCCGCCCAGGCAGCGGCGCCGTAGACCACATCGAGAGCGCGCTTCATCGGCTTATTTCTTGTAGGCGTCGTAAATGGTCTTGCCTTCGGCGCCGGCGGCTTTCAGCCATTCCGCGATCATGGTGTCGCCCACTTTCTTGAGATCGGCCTTGAGGGCGGCGGCGGGCGGTTCGACCTTCATGCCGTTTTTGGTGAGTTCAGCCATGTAGAAGCGGGTTTTTTCCTCGCTCAGCTTCCAGCCGCGTTCCTCGGCGGCGGCGGCGGCCTTCAGAACCGCGTCCTGGGTCGGCTTGTCGAGTCCGTCGAAAGCCTTTTGCGAGACCAACACGGCGTTTTTCGGCAACCAGGCTTGTGCGTCGTAGTAGAACTTGACCTGTTCCCACACCTTGCTGTCGTAGCCGGTGGCGCTCGATGTCATAAAGGCGGAAACGGCGCCGGTGGCCAGCGCTTGCGACAGTTCGGCGGCCTGGATCGTGACCGGCTGCGCGCCCACCAATTCGGCGATGCGCGAGGTCTGTGGATTGTAGGCGCGCCATTTGACGCCCTTCAGGTCGGTGGCTGCGGCGATGGGCTTGGCCGAGAAAATACCTTGCGGCGGCCACGGTACGGAGTACAGCAGTTTGATGCCCTGTTTGGCAAGGTGCGCCTCCATCACCGGCTTTTGCGCGATCCAGAGTTTCTTGGCTTCGGCATACGATGTGGCGAGGAAAGGCACGCCATCGGTGCCGAAAATGGGATCTTCGTTGGTGTAACCGGAGAGGATGATCTCGCCGATCTGAGCCTGCCCGCCCTGGATGGCGCGCTTGATCTCGTTGGCCTTGAACAGCGAACCATTGTTGTGCACGGTGATCTTCAGCTTGCCGGCGCTGCCTTTCTCAACGTCCGCCGCGAATTGCACAATGTTTTCGGTGTGGAAGTTGGTGGCGGGGTAGGGCGTGGGCATGTCCCACTTGGTCTGGGCGAAGGCCGAGGCGGATACCAGGCCAAGGGCGGCAAAGAGAATGTGGAGGCGGGTTTTCATGGACGTGACTCTCCTGTGGCGAGGGGTGGAGGGTGGCCGCGTGGGGTCGGCAAAGAGGGAGGTACCGGGAAGCGCTTCAACGCTAGCAGTTCGTTGACAAATCGTCAATAAATCGCTGGAATCCGGCTTCTACTCTCCAGGACTACCCTCATGCAAAAGAATCCCCCCGCTCCGGCCGGACGGCTCGCCGCCGACGCGGATCAACCCGCCGGCGATGTCGGTCGTATCGTCTCTTCGCAGCATCTGGTGTCGGAAAAGAGCCCTGACCTCTCGGAATTCGAGTTCGGGCTCATTATCGGCAGCCATGCCTTCGGGCGCTGGATGATTCGCTGCATGGCCGCAGCCGGGGTCAAGGACATGACCGAAACCGAAGTGCTGGTGGTGCACCACGTGAATCATCGCGCACGGGAAAAGAAGCTCGCGGATATTTGCTTCGTGCTCAACATCGAAGACACGCACGTCGTTTCCTATGCGCTCAAGAAGCTCGCCCGGCTGGGACTGGTCAGCGGTGCGCGGCGCGGCAAGGAAGTGTTCTGGTCAACCACCGACGCTGGTAGGGCGCTTTGCGAACGCTACCGCGAGGTGAGAGAAGCCTGTCTGATGCCGGGATTTTCAGGCGATGCGGACGAAAACGCGCACATCGGCGAACTGGCCCGTTTGCTGCGCACCCTCTCTGGTCGCTACGATCAGGCGGCGCGCGCCGCCTCGTCAATCTGAGTCGTGCTGGATCACAACCAGCAATTCTGAGCGCAGGGCCTCGGCTTCGCGACGGCCGTCCGCGACATGGTGATAGCGCGGAACCATTCGTTGAACAGCGCACGCAACGGGACGTGGTCGTTTGCCATTTCGATGCGATCCAGCAATGAACTGGTGCCAAGTGTGCCGACAAATGCGTTCAGCGTATTGACCATGAAATTTTTTGCCAACTGGAAACGCACTGGGTCATGCATGGCCGGTAGTTCGCCGAAAGCGGTGACCGCCAGCGCCGGCGCGGCCGGCTGGGTGGCGGCGCCCGGTGTGGCGGTATCGACCTGACGGTATTCAATATAGCCAGCTTCTTCGAGCAGCCCTGGCGTGTGCTGCAAATCGTCCGCCTGCAATATGCCGCGCAAATCGTCGACGCTGCGCTTGCCGTCGACAAAGGTCAGAACCCGGTGAATCCGGGGTGAAAGGCCGCCAGCCTTGGTGACGATTTCGTCCGCGCCCTTTTGTGTCTTCGCAAAGACCGCAACAATTGTTTGTCTCGATTAGGGTATGTGTCGCTTTTTTTATCGACATTCCGGACGCTTTCGGGGCTATCACCAAGGCGACCTGTGTCCGGTTGACACGGTGGTGCCGCAAAGCATGTTATGTTTGCTGGATACCGGTTGCGAAAAAGGAGTTCGCAAGTGTGGCGGATCATCGGATGGCTGCTGGCCTGCGCATTCAGCGGTACGACATGGGCCGATCTGGCGGAGACGATTGAAAAGATCAAACCCTCGATCGTCATGCTCGGGAGCTTCAATGTCCTGGGCAGCCCACAATATGTGCTGCGTGGCACGGGGTTTGTGATTGGCGATGGCAATGTGGTGGCGACCAATGCCCATGTGGTGGCTGCCCAGGTGGCGGCGGCCGAGGCCGAGCAAAAGGCGGCAGGCAATTCGGGGGCGCCACCGGGAGAACTGGTGGTGCAGGTTCGCCAGGCAGGTGAGTGGCAGATGCGCCGTGCCAAAATTCTGGCGCTCGATACCACCCACGATCTTGCCCTGGTGCGCTTTGAGGGGACGCCTGTACCCCGCCTGACGTTGCGCGACAGCGCCGGCGTGCGCGAGGGGCAGGCCATTGCTTTTACCGGCTTTCCGATCGGCGGCGCGCTGGGTTTTTCGCCGGTGACCCATCGCGGGATTGTCTCTTCCATCACGCCCATCGTATTGCCCACCGGCAATGCGCGGCAACTTAGCCCGACCTCGATTCGCCGTGCCAAAGAGGGCAGTTTCGACATTTTTCAACTGGATGCCACCGCCTACCCCGGCAATAGCGGCGGGCCGGTGTTCGATCCCGAAACCGGCGAAGTGTTGGCTGTCATCAACATGGTTTTCGTCAAGGGCAGCAAGGAGGCAGCGTTGAGCCACCCCTCCGGAATTACCTATGCGATTCCGGGGCGCTACGTGGCCGAACTGCTGCAAGGCCGCCATTGACTGCGGGCCGACTGTCATGTGCCTGAAATGAAACCGACATGCAATGTGAAAGCGGGCGCGCTAAAGTGCGCGTATCGGCGCGGGATGGGCTTGCGCAGGGATCAGGCAGGGGAATGGGTATGGGAATTCGGAGCATGTGGGGGCTGGTCGCTGCCATCGTCATGGGCGTTTCCGGCTGCGGGCAATCGCCGTCCAAAACGGTCGCAGACGGGGCGGCCAGCAAGGAGGTGGTGCTGCTGGCGCTCAACGATTTTCACGGCAATTTGCAAGCCTCGCGGCCGACTCCCTACACTGCTCATCGCAAGAACGCGGCGGGCGTCGATGAAGCCGTGCCGGCGGGCGGCTACGCGCATGTAGCGACCGCGGTCAAGGCGCTGCGGCAGCGTTACCCGGATCATCTGGTGGTCGGCGTGGGCGACCTGATCGGCGCTTCGCCGGTCGATTCGGCGCTGCTCGAAGATCAGCCGACGCTGGCGGCACTTGGCGAACTGGGCATGAGCGTCTCTGTGATCGGCAATCACGAACTCGACAAGGGCGCTCGCGTGTTCCGCGACCAGATCGCCGGGCGCTGTGCGGAGCGCGGCTGTACCTGGCCTGGCTTTGCCGGCGCGCGTTTTGATTATATTGCCGCCAACATCATCGACAAACGCACTGGACGACCCTGGTTGCCGCCCTATGTGATCCGCGAAGTCGCAGGCGTACGGGTGGCCTTTGTGGGGGCAGTGACCACTTCGACGCCGTCGCTGGTGGCGCCGAACGGTGTGCGCGACCTTGAATTTGAGGATGAGGCCGTCGCCATCAACCGGCTGGTACCCGAGATCCGCCGGAAAGGCGTGCATGCCATTGTCGCGCTGATTCATGATGGCGGCATGTTCCGGGGGGCGGCCAACGATCCGACCTACCGTTGCGACGGGTTTGCGGGGCCGATCATCGATATCGCCCAGCGTCTCGACAAGGCCGTATCGGTGGTGTTCTCGGCGCATACGCATCAGGCCTACACCTGTCGCGTCGGCTCGCATCTGGTGGTGCAGGGGCAAAGCTACGGCGCCTATGTGACGGCTGTGCGTCTTGCCATTGACCCGGCCAGCGGCGCGGTGACGCGGGCGGAGGCAGAGAATCATCTGGTCGACCAGCGGGCCTGGCCGGCCGATCCGGCCGCGCAGGCGCTGGTCGAGGAAGTGGGTCGGCGGGTCGCGCCGGTACGCGATCGAGTCGTCACGCAATTGCCCTTTGCCCTTTCGCGTCGTGCCTTCGAAGGGTTTGCCGATTCGCCGCTGTCGGGCGTAATCGCCGATGCCCAGGCGGAATTCGCCCGTCAGTCGGGCCCGGTGGATTTTGCCTTGATGAATGCGGGTGGTATACGCACCGATCTGGTCGGGAACGGCGCGCCATCGCCCAAGGTCACCCTGGGCGATGTCTATGCCTGTCAGCCGTTTGGCAACGAAGTCGTGGTGATGACCCTGAGCGGCCGCGAAGTGCAGGCACTGCTCGCAGCGCAGGCGAGCGCCGATGGCGGGCGGGGCCGCCTGCTGTTGCCCTCGGCCGGACTGACCTACACGTGGACGGCGGGAGCGGGGTCCTCGATTACCGACATCCGCGTCAACGGCCAGCCGCTGCAAGCCGAGCGGGACTACAGGATTGCCGTCAATGGTTATCTGGCGGAAGGTGGCGACCGTTATCCCGGTTTCCGGCATGGACGTGACCGGGTTGTGGTTGGCAAGGATGCAGATGCGCTGGCAGCCTATCTGGCGCGGCAGGGTGTGAAGCTGACACCGCCGGCCGGTCGCATCCACGTGCGCGAGTAGCGCTGCATTTCCGGGGTTGCTGTCATGATCCCTTAACACGCGCTTTTTATAGTCGACAGCCTTGAAATAACGAGGCTGTCATGCGCTCTTGGAATGAACCGAAGACGCATCGGGCGAGAATTGAAATCATCCCGATGATCGATGTGATGATGTTTTTGCTGGTGTTTTTTGTGCTCGTCAGCCTGAACGTCATCCCCGCTACTGGCGTCAAGACCAACCTGCCCAGCGCCTCATCGGCGAGCAAGAACGCGGACCAGAAGGTCGCGGTCATCACGCTCGGCAAGGAAGGCGAGTTGCAGCTCGACGGCCAGAATGCCACACCGGAGAGTCTGATTGCCGGGCTGACACGCCTGCGCCGCGAGCATGCCAAGTTGACCGTGGTGGTCAAGGGCGATGCCGAGACACCGCTGCAAAAGCTGCTTGACGTGATGGATCTGCTCAAACAAGGCGGATTCGAGGCGATGTCCATCGCCGCCAAGCAAAGGTGAGCGCGTGACTGCCCTCGTCTATCAACATCGCTCGCCGACCTCCGCAACGGCCGCCGGCGCGGTATTCGCCGCGCTCGCTTTCGGCGGTGGACTCCATTTGGCGAACGAATGGAAACCGACGGCAGACGAAGCGCCGGTCGAAGTCAGTCTCTATCAGGAACAGCAGCCCGTGCCCGAACAGGTACGTCCGCCGGAGCCACGACGGATACAGACAAGCGCCCCAACGCAACCCTCGCTCCGGCGGGCTGAGAGCTTGGTCGAGAACCCGCTCGCGCCACCAGCGCCGGCCGTGAGCGAACCGCCCAAACCTGCGTCAGCACCGCCCGTACCTGTGCCTGAACCCGTTCGCCAGAACGTCGCCGCGACGGCGGAACAGGCCTATATCGCCAAGGTACGCGCCAACGTGCTCGCCCGCAAAAAGTACCCGACGGGCCGCGAAGTCAGTCTGCTGCGCCCGGCCGGCAAGGTACGTGCCTGGGTGGTGCTGGACCGCTGGGGCGCCGTACGTGACCGCGGCATCGAGACCAGTTCGAATTCCATCATTCTCGACAACGCCGCGCTGCGCCTGCTGGGCAGCGGCGAGTACCCACCCTTTCCCGAGCAGGCCTTTGTCGGACAAGACAGCCACCGTATTTACTTTGACCTCGATTATCAACCCGGCGAAGCCGGATAACCCTTCTGACTGACATGGAGAACTTTATGAACCCGACGAAAACCCTTCTGGCCGTGCTGATCGCGGGCCTGTTTGCGCCGCCTCTCCTGGCGGCCGATAAATCCTCCGAAGGCGGCAGCATTTCCATCGTGGGCGAGGGCGACCGCCTGGGCAACGGCCTGATGGTTGAAGAGGACGGCGTCAAGGCGCGCAGCGTCGTGACCAAAGCAGCGATTGAAAAAGCCATCCCGACCGCTAACCCGTTCCAGTTGCTTAACATGCAGCCTGGCGTCAATGCGTCCAGCTACGACGCGACCGGGTTGTTCGGCGGTAACCTTCGCGTGCGCGGCTTCAACAGCGATCAGATGGGTTTCACCATCAATGGAGCGCCAGTCAACGATTCCGGCAATTTCGCGGTGTTCCCGCAGGAATATTCCGATAGCGAAAATCTCTGCGAACTGTTCATTACACAGGGTTCTGCCGATACCGATGCGCCGCATGTCGGCGCGTCCGGCGGTAACGTCGGCCTGGTGTCTTGCGGGCCGAAAGATAAATTCGGTGGCAAATTCTCGCAGACCGTGGGTGAACTGAGCCTGTCGCGCACCTTTATTCGCGTCGACACCGGCAAGATCGGCGAGACCAATCCCTTCAAGGCGTTTGTCTCCTACTCCAAGTCGCAGGCCGACAAATTCAAGGGCGAAGGCAAGGCCGACCGCGATCACGTTGATGCCGGCATCGCCTGGAAGCTGGGCGCCGATACCGATCTGACCGCCAGTCTGTTATACAACCATGCCGTCAACAACAACTACATGACGCTGAGCAAGGCGCAGTGGTTGCAAAATCCGAAGGCCGATTTCACCACCGCCATTCCGCAGCATCTGGTGTCCGGCAACGAAAGTACAACCGCCAATTTCGGCACCTCGGGCATCGTCAAGCCGGCGTATTACGGCTATGCGCTGAACCCGTTCGAGAACTACCTGTTCACGGCGCGGCTGCAAACCCGCGTCATGCCGAATCTGACCTTGAGCGCGGAGCCTTACTACTGGTATGGCTACGGCACAGGCGGTGTCCAGCAGACGACGCTGGCTGAAGCCGCCTCCAGCAGCACGCGCCTGGGCAACGGCATTGGCGACATCAACCGCAATGGTCTCTTTACCGATACCGTCGGTGTCTATCGCGGCAGCGTGACGGAAACGCATCGTCCGGGCGTGACCTTCAAGGCTAATTACACCGTTGACAACCACCGCATCCTGGCGGGTTACTGGTTCGAGCGCGCGCGTCACCGCCAGACCCAGCCGGCCACAACAGTCGATAACGCCGGCAATATCGGCGATCTCTGGCTTGGAGATCACCTGGTCATGCTCAACAACGGCACCACCTATCAGGGCCGTGACTGGCTGACGATTTCCACCGGCAGTTCAGCTTTCATCACCGATACGATTTCCCTTGCCAACGACAAGCTGCAAATCGTCCCGGGTCTGCGCTATACGTCGATCAAGCGCGACTTCAACAATTACGCCTCGTTTGGCAGCGGAATGGGGGCGAACTACGAAGTCGAACGCACCTACAGCAAAACGCTGGGTAGCGTTGGCGTGACCTACAAGGTGACGGAACCCCTCCAGGTCTTCGCCAACGTGACGCAGAACATGCGCGCACCCTCGAACTTCGTTCTGAGTGGCTGGGTGTCGTCAGTGACCTATGCCAACGGTGCACCGACAGTTTCGACCCTGAAGCCAAACGATGCGATCAAGGCGGAAACTTCGACTAATTTCGAGGCCGGCCTGCGTTACACGGGTGAGTGGATCAACAGCTCAATCGCGTTGTACGAAATCGATTTCAAGAATCGTATCGCGCAAGGCTACAACCCGATCACCGCGACGTATTCTGACTACAACGTCGGCGATTCCAAGACGCGCGGCTTTGAACTGCAAGCGGGCACCAAGCCGGTCAATGGCATCAGCGCCTTCGGCTCGCTGACCTACACCGACAGCAAGATCGACAACGACTTCCCGTCGCTGAAGGGCACGACGGCGACCATGCTGCCGACCAGCGGCAAGGTCTTCCCGGATACCCCGAAGTGGATGGCGGCGATTTCCCTGCAATACAGCTCCGGTCCGCTGCTGGCGGCCATTTCCGGCAAGTACACGGGCAAGCGCTACACCACGCTGGTCAACGATGAGTCGCTGGACAGCTTCACCAAGGTCGATTTCGATGCGGGCTATGTGTTGCCCTCGACCAGCTTCTTCAAGAAGCCCACCTTCCGCCTCAACGTCAGTAACCTGTTCAACAAGAAGTATCTGCTGGCCAATTCCGGTAGCGGTTCCAACGTCACTGCAACGCTGGATACAAGCTACAGGGGTGGCGGCACGCCGACTTACTATGTTGGCGCCCCGCGTTTCACCAGTCTGACCTTCTCCACGGAGTTCTGACCGTCTGGCGCGGTCGCGGATGATGCCGCGACCGCGCCATTCCGGAACGAATTCGACGAAAGAAATCCGCAATGAATATCCAGTTGCTGCACGACATCACCTTCTATGTGCTCTACGCCTCGGCGGCGCTTGCCACCTTTGTTGCGGTCGAGCGCATGATCTATTACTCCGTGACCCTCAAGCACGCCCGTCGCTTTGTCGCCGGAAATGGCGATTCCGAGGGCGCGACGCTGGCAGCCGCCATCGTCAAGGAGGCTTCCACGCTGTGCCAACAGACCGACAGCCGTCACGATATCGAAGATATTACGGAGTCGATCTACCTCGGTGCCCGCGAGAATTTGCAGCGTCACCTCTGGATGCTTGACACGGTGGTCACCGCGGCGCCCTTGCTGGGCCTGCTGGGGACCATTCTGGGTATTATCGACACCTTCACCGCGCTCGCCCGCTCGGGGATTTCCGATCCGCAATCGGTATCCGCCGGTATCGGTACGGCGCTGTTCGCCACTGCGCTGGGGATCGCCGTTGCGCTGTACGGGCTGCTCTTCCATAACTTCTTCCAGGATCGCGTGGACCGTATTTCGGAGACCATCAAGATCCTGCTGCTCGGTGCAGCACGCGGCGCGTCTGTTCGGCCTTGAAGCGTCTCCTCGGGAGCCGGCGATTTCCGCCTCTCGGGCAGGTTCGATACAATCGCGGCTGCTTTGGCCCGATTGAGAATCATGGATACCGAACCCTCCGCCTACGAAATCATTTGTACCGAACTCGACAAGGTCGCCGCGCTGCTCTGTGACGCTGGTGACCTGCGCGAGCGTATTGCGCCCAGCCTGGCCGAGATCCGTGCCGTGGCTCAAAATGCGCTGCCGTGCCCGGTCATGCCGGCCATTACGATGAAGGATTACACCGAGCAGATGCCGACCCCGGCCGAACTGTTCGCCCGTGTGGCGACTGCCGGCTCGCACGTCGAGTTTCACGGCTATACCTTCTGGCCGGTGGAAGACGGCTGGTCGCTGACCAATCCCTATGGTATCGACGACGTCATGCAACTCCGGAGCGTGGAGGATTTCGACCGCTTCTTGACCCAATTGCAGCGCGGCGCGATTATCGGCGGCTGAATCTTCAGCGCGGGGAAACAGCGTGAGCAGCCAAAAATCGAACGGAAAAGCACCCGCCCGGGTGCCGGTGGCCGATCTCGCGGAGTTTCTGAAAAAATCGGAAGACGTTCGCGGCCTGGTCATGAAGACCTTTTTCGACCACCTGGCGAATCTCAGCGAAGGCCTGGTGGTGGTCGACAAGGATGCCCGTGTCGTCTGGATGAATGCCGCCTATCCCAAGCTGCTCGGCATCGACGACATCGCGCCGATGATCGGTCGGCCGGTGGAAGAGGTGATCCCCAATTCGCTTTTGCGTTCGGTGGTCGGCAGTGGCCACGCCGACATGCTGGACATCATGGATTTTGGCGAGCAGACGCTGGCCGTGATGCGCATCCCCTTCCGCGATGGCGAGGGCAATATCATCGGCGGCATCGGGATGACGCTCGCCAACGCCCGTCATCTGCTGCCGATCATCACACGCTACCGCCAGTTGCGGGCCGACCTGGCGCAGACCAAGCGCAAGCTGGCGGCGGCCCGGCGCACGCGCTATACCTTGTCGAGCTTCATTGGTGATACGCCGGCCTGCCTGGAACTCAAGCGACTGTCGCGGCGTGCGGCGCGCACCATGTCGGCCGTGCTGCTGCTGGGCGAGACGGGCACTGGCAAAGAGATGCTGGCGCAGGCCATTCACGCCATGAGTCCGCGCGCCGACGGGTCGTTTATCGCCGTCAATTTGGCCGCCATTCCCGAAACGCTGATGGAGACGGAGTTCTTCGGCGCCGCCGCCGGCGCCTATACCGGGGCCGAGCGGCGCGACCGCGAGGGCAAGATCCAGTTGGCCGACGGCGGCACCATCTTTCTCGATGAGGTGGGCGACATGTCGCCCTCGCTCCAAGCCAAGTTGCTGCGCGTGTTGCAGGAGAAAGAAGTGGAGCCGGTCGGCTCCAACCAGTTGATTCCGGTCGATGTGCGGGTGATCGCAGCGACCAGTCGGGATTTGCCCGCCATGGTCGCGTCTGGCGAGTTCCGCTCCGATCTCTATTACCGGCTTAACGTGCTGACCCTGAATATTCCGCCGTTGCGCGAACGGCCGAGCGATCTGCCAGCGCTCTGCGAGCGTCTGCTTGAACAGCACTGCCGCGAGTTGGGCATGCCGCCGCGTGAAATCTCCGGCGCCGCCATCGATCTCCTGCGTCAGCACGACTGGCCGGGCAATGTGCGCGAACTGGGCAATGTGCTCGAACGGGCGCTGCTGCACAGCGATCACGAGTTGATCGACGCCGCCGACCTCGCCAACATTCTTGCCGAACTGCGTCGTCCGTCGCGCTCTGCGGCCCGCAAGGGTGAAGGCGACCGGACCGTGCCCCTGGCCGAAATGTTGGCATCAGCGGAAAAGGCGGCGATCGAGGCTACGCTTGCCCATTGCCGTGGCAACAAGTCGTTGGCGGCCAAGCAACTGGGTATCTCGCGCGCCTCGCTCTACGAGAAGCTCGCCGCGCTCGACATCGTTCGCTGAGCGCGCTGTCTGGAAATTCGGACAATCCGTCTGCCGATCTGGACGAAATTGGCTGCCTCGCCTCGATTCCCGTACCTCCAAGTATTTGAATACACGCACTTGTCCCCGCATGGCATCGGCCTTGCAAGAGCGGGGCAGGCCGCGACAGTCGTGGCCATTTGTGAAGTACATTCAAAAACAGGAGAAAAAGATGAAGATCGAAAAGATCGGTGTCGTCGGGGCTGGCATCATGGGGAGCGGCATTGCGCAGGTCTGCGCAACAGCCGGTTTGGATGTGGTCATGGTCGATATCAGCGACGAGGCCACGCAGCGCGGGCTGGCCGCCATTGACGGCAGCCTGGCCCGGCAGGTGAAGAAGGAAAAGATCACGGCCGCCGACAAAGCGGCCGTCATGGCGCGCATCCGCACGTCGCTGCTGTATCAGGATCTTGCCGACCGCGATCTGGTCGTCGAGGCCGCTACCGAAAACGAAGCGCTCAAGGTCAAGATTCTGCGCGACATCGACATGCTGTTGCCGGCGGGCGCCATTCTCGCCACCAACACCTCGTCGTATTCGATCACCCGGCTGGCGGCGGCGACCCGTCGTCCGGAACAGTTCGTCGGCATGCATTTCTTTAACCCCGTGCCGATGATGGCGCTGGTTGAAGTCATCGGTGGCATGCGCTCGTCTCCCGAGGCGCTGGCAGCTGTGCAGGCCATGGCCGAGCGGTTGGGCAAAACGCCGGTCATCGTCAAGAATTCGCCGGGATTCGTGGTCAACCGCATTCTCGTCACCATGCTCAACGAAGCGATTTACGCCTATCAGGAAGGTCTGGCCAGCGCCGAGCAGATCGATTCCGCGATGAAACTGGGCACCAACGTGCCGCTGGGCCCGCTGGAACTGGCAGACCTGATCGGTCTCGATACGGTGCTGTCGATCATGAATACCTTCTATAACGGCTTCAACGATCCCAAGTATCGTCCAGCGCCGTTGTTGAAGGAAATGGTAGACGCCGGATGCCTCGGCAGAAAGACCGGCAAGGGCTTCCACAACTACGCCTAAGCTGCTCCATCGTACCGGCGCCGCCTTTGCGGGCGGCGCCCGTTGCCAGCAGGTTCGGAATAAACTCAGGGCGCCTGGTAGTGTTTCAGCGCGTGTGCCGCTTCGGCAAAGAAGTGGCGCGCCTGATTGGGGTCGGCAGGCACATCCATTTCACCGTTCTGATAAATCATTGCCAGTGTTTGCAGCGCCGCCGGGTGTTCCAGCTCGCCCGCCCGCCGATAGTGCGTCAGCGCCTGGGGCCAGTCTCGCGGCACGCCCTCGCCGGCGCGCAGCAAGTTGCCCATGACGAACAGGGCTTCCGGCACGTCCCGTGACGCCGCCTTGGCAAACCAGGGGATCGCTTTGCCGGTGTCTGCCACCTCGCCGTATCCGCCACGCTGCATCACGCCCAGATAATAGGCGGCCACGGCAGAGCCATGTGCCTCGGCGCGTTCAAACCAGTGCTTCGCCTCGCCGTAATCGAGCGGCTGCCCCTGCCCGAGAAAACGGGCGCGCCCCAACATGAAGGCGGCCTCTGCATCGCCCTGATCAGCGGCCTTCTTGAGCCACTCCTGACCAGCTACCTGCCTTTCCGGCTGCCGGCTTGCCAGCAGTAGAGTGCCCGCGGCGCGCTGGGCGAGCGACGATCCGCTTTCAGCGAGTTTGAGCAAGTGGCGGAAGGCGTCGTTATCTTCGGAGAGCGCGGCCAGGGTCTGCCATTGTGCGATAGCGACCGAATCGTCTGTCTCCTGAGCGGTTTCGTGATGCGACCATGCCGCTACCGCCGTGAATACGAGCAGAGCCAGGCTAAAGCCGAGCGGCCACGGCCGGGTCAGGCGACGCCACCGCCCGGACACGGCCGCTCCGGCATCACTTGGAGAGATCGATGCCATACAGCGAGAGACCCTTGCCGGAACCGTCGTCCGCCTGATAAACGGAAATGTTGGTCAGGCCGGCCGCCTGGGCGACGGCGAGCTTGCCCTGCGCCGACGGGAAGACGACCGGGCCGGCGGTGGTGACTCGCGTGAAGCGCCAGCTGCGGTCGGCGCCGTTGGCCGCGCGCGTGATCGTCTTGGCCGTCTTGATGTACTGGATCAGTACATCGCGGTTGGCGTCCGGCGAGGCATAAATGGTCTTGCTGCCATCTAGGCCGGGGAAGTTGCCGCCGCCGCTGGCGCGGTAGTTGTTGGTGGCGACGATGAACTGTTGCGCGGCGGTGACGGGCGCACCCTTGTAGAGCAGATTCTTGATCCGGTTGCCTACGGGCTGGGTGACATCGATTTCGTAGCTGATGTCCTTGCTTGTGAACATGTCGAAGTTGTAGCCAGGATAGGTGCTGATCAGCGTCTGTACGGCGGTGCTGGCGGGGTTGATCTGGTTGAAGCGTTGCGCGGCGGTTTCCAGCCAGGATTTGAGTGTGTCGCCCGCCACTTTGACCGCGTAGATGGTGTTCGGGTAAAGATACAGGTCGCCGGCGTTGTTGATGGCGATGGCGCCGGCAGGGACGTCCGTGAAATCAGTACCGCCCGCAAAGCCGCTCTTGAAGGGCGCGCTGACCGAAAGCACCGGCAACGAGGCGTACTGCGGCAGATTGGCTTGCACATAACGGGCAACGTAATCGGCCTGCGCCTGATTCACCAGTTCGATGGCGCCCGGGTCGCCGACATCGGCGAAGAGGGTGGACATTTCAAAATCGGTCGAGCCGATCGGTGTCTTGACGTAATTGATGGTGGCCTGGTGCTCCGTGGCGATGGCGGCGGCGACATCGGACGCCACGGCGACGTAGGTGCCGTCCTTGTTTTTGATGGCGCGGTTTTCGACGGTCGTCTTGGTCTTGTCCACCACCCATTTGCTGCCATCGTAAGAGAGGGCGAGGTTGATGACGCCGAGATCCTTGCCCCAGTAGTTGCCCATCACCGTCGGCACGCCATTGACCGTGCCCTTGACGGCATCGACGCCAGCCAGCTTGAACTGCGCGGCGAGCGAGGTGGTGACGGCATCCAGCGGGAACGGCAGGTGCGAGTGACCGATCAGCATGGCGTCGACGCCGGCGACCTGCGAGAGGTGATAGCTGCCGTTTTCCATGGTCGGCGAGTAAGGCGCGTCGTCCAGTCCGCCATGCGACAGCACGACCACGATATCGGCGCCCTTGGAGCGCATTTCCGGAATGAACTGCTGCGCGGCTTCCTTGACGCCGACGGTATAGACCTTGCCATCCAGCCAGCGTTTGTCCCAGCTCAGAATGGTGGGGGGCGTAAAGCCGATGACGCCGATCTTGAGCGGTACCTTGACGCTTTGGCCATTGGGATCGGTGGCGGTGATCGTCTTGCTGAGAATGGTGTAGGGCTGGAACAGCGGCTGTTTCGTTTTGGCGCTATAGACATTGGCCAGCACTTGCGGAAACGCCGGTCCGGCGCACTTGGTCTGGGCCGCCGGCTCGGGCATGCCGTCGACGCTGAGCGTGCTGCCGGTGACTTGACTCAGGAAGGGTAGGCCGTAGTTGAATTCGTGATTGCCAATGTTGCCTGCATCATAGGCGACGTTGTTCATGACTTTGTACATCGCCAGTGTCTGGGTGCAGCCGATGGGGCTGACCAGAGACTGGTAATCCGCCAGCGCGGTGCCCTGAATCGTGTCGCCATTGTCGAGCAGCAGGTTGTTGGGAAACTGCTGCCGGGCCTGCGCGATCAGCGTGGCGACGCGCTCGAACCCCAGTGATTTGTCTTCGATGAGCTTGAAGTAATCGTAGCTCATGATATTGGTATGAAGATCGGTCGTTTCCAGCAATGCGAGTTGCGCAGTCGTACCGGTCAGGATGAGCGGAGGCGAACTGCCGCCGTCGTTGCAGCCGGACAGGAACGCGGCAGCCAGCAGGCCGGCGAAGATCAGGGTCATTTTGGGGTGCTTTTGCACGGCGATTCTCCATTGGGTGAAGACAGATCGCTACTCTCCCAAGAATCGGTTACGCGCGTGTGACGGGAGGTTGAACGTGCATCAGCGCAAGCAACGCATGCGGGCGTATTTCACATCCGGCGCCAATCCGGTGTGGATTTTCGACTTCGGGCGTGCTTCTATTCTCATATCGACCGGGACACGCGCCTGTCGCGTCTGCCCGGTGGCCGACGAGAGGCGTCGATGAAACTTGAAGAGATGATGCTGGAGCACTGGTTGCAATGGCAACTGGACGCCCTGACGCTGTGGGTGAGTCTGGTTCGCCTGGGGGACAATTTCGTCTGGATTGCCGAACCCGAAGTACAGCAGTTGTGCGAAAAACTTAAGAGCCGCTGAAATCTGCGGTTGCGGCGCTGTTGAGCAACGCCCGCAACGAAGCTTGCGTTGCGGGCGACAACCGCTCGCCGGCGAGATCGACGGTGGCAAGGCCCAACCGACGATATGCGGCGATCAGCGGGGGATCCTCGGCGAGCGCTTCCAGGTGCGATTGCACCGTTCCGACGTCGCCGCGCACGATGGGACCGGTAAGTGCGGCGGCGGGGCCGAGCGCGGCGATGTTGTCCAGGGTTTGCGCCATCAAGCCGGAGATCAGCGGCAGTGCCTGTGCGGGGTCCAACCCGGCATGTCCTGCGCTGGTCAGCGCCAGACCCGACAGCGTGGCGAGATAGTTGGAGGCGATGCAGAGCGCGGCGTGATAAGCAGCCTTGCTGCCGGGTTTCAGGCGAAAGGGTTTGCCACCCAGCGCATTCGCCAGTCGCAAGAGCATTGCACAGGCGGCATCGTCGCCATCGATGGCGCAGGCAGTGCCGGCGAAGCCTGCGGCCGCTTTTTCGGGGTCTGCGAACGAGTAAACCGGATGCAGGCAGCCGACGCTGGCGCCTTGCGATCGCAACGGCGCCAGCAGTTCGGGCGAGCCGGCACCGCTGAAATGGGCTGCCACCGCGCCTGGCGGAACGACCCCGGCATTGGTCAGGGCTTGCGCAACCGGGGCGATCAGGCTATCCGGCACGGCAATCAGCCACAAATTGGCTTCAGGCAGATCTTCAAGGCGGTCGGCAGTCTGTCCGGCGCCCACAAACGCGCGGGCTTCGATCAGCGCTTCGGGGCCGTGCAGGGCGCGCAAGCAATACTCTTCGTGGCTTGAGATGAGACGCGCAAAGGTACGGCCGACTCGACCAGGGCCAATCAGGTTGACGGTGACGCGGTGAGAGGTGGACATATGTGGAAGAGGCCTTCAGGTCGTGCAGCGCACGGCATTCATGCTGCCCTTGTAACGGTTGAATCGCCAGATGCCGGTCAGCGTCGCGTCGTCGGAAAGCACCATGCGCAACCGTAGCCCGCAGGGTTGCTCGGCGACCAGCGCGTCTGCATCGAAACGGGCGTTGATCAGAGGTTCGTTGGGCATCAGCGCGGCGGTGCCGTACCACCAGGCTTCACCGATGACCGACGCGTCGCTGACGGTACTGACGACGAGGGCGAAGCGGCCGCTATATTCGCCGATCTCCCAATTTCCCTCCCAGCGGCCGAGCCAGGGGCTGGGCGCGCAACACGTGTTCATGACGGCATGTCCTCCGGGGGCCTGCCGTGTTTTTATCGATGGCGAGCAGGCTTGTGTCGTCGGAAGCGTACGCGAAGCGACCGGACGCGTCCAGCCCGTAACACCTTGGGCGAGAAATGGCGGCGTTCACGGTCGTCGTGTAAGATCGCCGGTCGGGTGGCCAGCGTGCGACGGGCCATTTGGCAGCGCGATTGCCCTGCCTTTTCGCAAGATTCGCGAGTGATTGAATTCCATGTCCGATATTTTGCTGGCGCTTCTCCGCAGCATCACCAGTCTGACGCAACCACGTGTCTGGGCGTGTCTGTTGGCGCCGGCGGCGCTGTCGTTTTGTTTGTGGCTAGGGCTGGCGATCTGGGGGTTGCAATCGCTTGTGCAGCGTCTGCTCGATCTGCCCCCGATGACGCAGCTGGCGGGTTGGGGGGCGCTCTGGCTGGCGCATTTGCTGGCTTATCTCGGCGGCTGGATGGTCATTTTTGCGCTGGCCTATCTGACGGCCACTCTGCTGGCGGCCATCGTGGTCATGCCCTGGTTGTTGAGGCTGATCCAGTCACGCCACTATCCCGAGCTGGCTGCGCTGGGGGCCGATAGTTTTGCGGCCGCCACGGCCAACAGTGTCTGGGCTGCGGTGGTGTTCGTGGCAGGCTGGCTGGCGAGCATCCCGCTCTGGTTGATTCCGGGAGGCGCACTGGTGTTGCCGCTGTTACTGATGGCCTGGTACAACCGACGCACCTTCGCTTACGACGCGCTCAGTCAGCATGCCACGCCGGAAGAATGGCGGCGGATCCGCCAGGAAAAGAGCGGCTCGCTTTTCATGCTCGGGGCGTTGATGGCCGTGTTGGCGCACGTGCCGGTGCTGGGCTTGCTGGTCCCCGGGTTGGCCGCGCTGGCGTATATCCATTTTGGACTGGAAGCCTTGCGGCGCGAGCGCGGGGGCGCCGTGTTGAGCGGAGAGGCGCGGCGGATCGACGAGCCGCCTGCGGGGTACTTGAACGGGGAGCAGCAATGAAGCATTTCGGTGCGGTGGTGATTGGAGACGAGATTGTGTCCGGCAAGCGTCAGGACGCCCATTTTCCGGCTGTGGCGGCGATGCTGGCGGCGCGTGGCTTGCGGCTCTCCTGGGTGCTGTATGTGGGTGATGATCGCACGCGGCTGACCGAAGTGTTCCGGCGCAGTCTTGCGGCGGGCGACGTGGTGTTTTCGTTTGGTGGCATCGGCAACACGCCGGACGACCACACGCGGCAAGCCGCCGCTGTAGCACTCGGCGTCGATCTGCAACTGCATCCGGAGGCGGTGAGTGAAATGCAGGTGCGTTTCGGCGACGACCTCACGCCGCAGCGCCTGTTGCTGGGCACCTTTCCGGCGGGATGCGAGATTGTTCCCAATCCTTTCAACCGTATCCCCGGCTTCATGATGCGGGAGCATTTCTTTGTGCCGGGTTTTCCGCAAATGGCGCATCCCATGATCGAATGGGTGCTGGATACTTTCTACGCCGAACTGTTTGCACCGGCGGCCACTGTCGAGAAAGCCTTCTGGCTGACTGGCGAACGTGCCTACGAGAGTGCGCTGCTCGATCTGATGGAGCGCATCGTTGCGGCATACCCCGACCTGCGCCTGTTTTCGCTTCCTTCGCTCGCCGGCACTGAGCGCCGCCATCTCGAGTTGGGAGTGGAAGGTGTTCCGGCGCGTGTCGACCAGGCCATGGCCGACATTCGCGCCGAGGTGGAATTGCGCGGTATTCGGTGGGTATGGCGTCCCGATAATCAGTCGCCGGCAGCAAGCCCCGCCAGCCGCTGACGATAGGCGGCCACGTCGGCGGAGGTCTGTTCGGCGCTCTGTCGCAGCACGCCGGCGGAAACGAAGGGGGGCAGCCAGGTCATGCCGGTGAGGTTGGCGGTGGCGTGGAGTGGCAGCAGCAGTTCCTCGAAGGTGTATTGGTTGTAGCCGCCGTGTGTATAGGCTTCCGCCGGGCCGCCGGTGGTCATCGCCACCAGCATCCGCTTGCCGCGCAGCCGCTCGCCGCCCGGGCCGTATGCGAACCCGTAGGCCAGCACCTCATCCTGCCATTCCTTGAGGATGGCAGGTGTGCTGTACCAGTAGAACGGAAATTGCAGCACGATGATGTCGTGCTCGAGGAGCAGCGCGCGCTCGCGTTCGCCATCGATCACCCGGTCCGGATAGTGCCGCGTCAGATCGTTGATGGTGACGGCGGGCAGATCGCGGACCGCGTCGAGCAAACGAGCGTTGAATTGGGAGGCCTCGGGTTGTCGGTGGCCGTAGTTGATGAGAATGCGCGCCATGCTGTCGTCCGATCGTTAAGGGTTGGAGTGAAGACAGTGTAAAGCGGAATGTTTTCAACGCAACTACACTAATATTCAATATATTTTCAACGGTTGGTTGATAATCATGCGGAACTTGCAAGGGGTGCTATCGTTTGCCGAGGCGGCGCGGGCCGGCAGTCTTTCGGCGGCGGCCAGAAAGCTGGGGCTGACACCGGCGGCAGTGAGCAAGAACGTCAAGCGGCTGGAGGCCGACCTGGGCGCCCGCCTGTTCAATCGCAGCACGCGCAAACTGCGCCTGACCGCCGAGGGGGAGACGTTTCTGGGCCGCGCCGAGTGCGCCTTGCGTGAACTCGACGAGGCGGTGGCAGAAATCGGCCAGAAGGCGGGTGTTCCGGCGGGTCGGGTGCGAATATCGGTGGGTGCCGCTTTTGGGAGACATTGGGTGCTGCCGGCCCTGCCTTCACTGCTCGCGGAGTATCCGGAATTGCGGGTGGAACTCGATCTGGAGAATCGCCAGGTCGATCTCGTGGCGGAAGGGTTCGACATCGGCATTCGCGGTGGCCTCATCCGCGATTCCAGCCTGATCGCGCGGCGGGTGTGCGCGCTGCCGCTGGTGCTGGTGGCCAGCCCCGGCTATTGCAAACGGCGCGGCGTGCCGCGCTCGCCGGCCGAACTTGCCGATCATGAATGCGTGACGGTGCGCTTTCGGTCGGGCAGCACGCCCGCTTGGGCGTTTCGGGAAAACGGCCAGTTACGGGAACAGACGCCAGATGCGCGCCTGACGGTGACCGAACCCGAAGCGGCGATCGATCTGGCGCTGGCGGATGGGGGCATCATTCAGGCCGGTTTGCATCATGTCGCGCGCCACCTGCGTGACGGCCGACTGCAAACGCTGCTGCGTGCCTGCCATTGGCAAGGCGAGCGGGAAATCGTGCTGCACTATCCGCATCGGCAGTTTCTCGCACCGCGCGTGCGCGTGGCAGTCGAGCACTTGCTGCGCCACTTTGCCTCGGCAGCGGATCTTCACCTGCAACCCGACGATTTAGCGCCATTCGACGCCTGAAAACGAAAAACCCCGGCCTGGCCGGGGTTTGCTGGGCAAGGGAGGCTCCCTTGATTACTTGCTCTTCTTTGCGGCAGCGCTGGTCGCGCTGACGGCCTTGGTCGTGGCGGCGGTGGCGGCTTGAACGTTGGCTTCGGCGATGTCGGAGAGTTGCTTGGCCATCGAGTTCATGTTGTCGAAAGCCTTGCTAGAAGCATTCAGCATCGACTTCATGGCCGCGGCGAAGACGTCGCCGCCGACCGGGGTCGAGGCAGTGGTCTTCTCGATGGCGCTGGTGGCATTCTTGCTGAAGGTGCTGTACTGCGATTCCATCACGGAAGTCAGTTCCTTCTGCATTTGCGCGGCCAGGTCATACACGGCGCGCGAGTATTCGACCCACTTGTCCATGTTGGGCTGAGCCAGCGCGGCGTTGATCGTGCCGAAATCCTTGGCATCCTTGGCCGCCATCAGTTGCTGGGCGTTGGCGATAACGTTGTTGAAGAACTCGCGCGAGGCGGCGATGTTCAGGCTGGCGAGGCGCTCGACGCCGTTGAAGGCGGTGCGGGTCAGGGCCATCATGACTTCAGCGTTGGCCTTCTGGGCGCTGGCGAGTTGCTCGAAATTCACGGGTGTGGTCATTTGTCTCTCCGGGTGGTGTGAAAGGAGCAGGCCCCGAAAAAGCGGAGCCTGCCGTTTTACAGCTAAATTAGGACGACTTCTTCTTGCTGCCGGTGGCCGGGGCGGAAGCGGTCACAGCCTTGACGGTGGCGTTGGTTGCGGCGGCAACATTGGCTTCGGCGATTTCGGCGACTTGCTTGGCAGCCTTGTTCATGTTGTCGAACGCGCTGTTGGCGGCGGCAATGGCGCTCTTGACGGCGGCGACGGCAACGTCGGAACCGGCCGGGGCGGACTTGGCGGCCTTGTCCAGCAGGCCGGCAACGGTCTTCTGGAATTCGCCGAATTGGGCTTCGACCATCTTGGAGAGTTCTTCCTGGGTCTGGGCGGTGATTTCGTAGACGCTGCGGGAGTAGGCGACGGCCTTCTCGACGTTCGGTTGAGCCAGGGAGGCCTGGATCGAGAGGGCTTCCTGAACGTCCTTGGCGGCCATCACGGCCTTGGCGCCGGACACGGTGTCTTCCAGCACGGAGCGGGCGGTGTTCAGGTTCAGGGCAGCGATGCGCTCGGCGGAGGCCAGGGCGGTGTTGGCGAGAGCCAGCAGGGAATCAATGGTGGCCTTGTTGGCGGAAGCGAATTGTTCGGGCGTGTTGATCATTTCTATTCTCCATGTGTGGTGTTATTCATCAAATATAGGCGATGCCGGTCACGTTGCGCCAGAATGATTTTGCTGCGCTGCAACATGAGGCAATTATAGAATTCTTTTTTTACGTGTCAACGATGTCGACAACATTTTTTTGCCGCGACGCAAAAAATTTTTTCTCTGCGGAATCATACTTTTGTAATAGTTTTGTTGCAGATGCATGACAGAAGCGGCTTGCAGCGAAGTCGGGGAAAGAGGGACGCCAGATAGTTGAAACGGGGGATTGGCTGGGGTGTCATGCTGCGGAGCGCAAGATACCTCGCGGGGACGAAGTACGCCCGGCCTCGCTGGAGTTTGGCGTGGGGTTGCGAAAGCCGGCGCGCCGGATGCGGCCGGGTTCGCAGAATCAGGGTTTTGCGGGTGAGACCGGGCCAGGTGCGCTGGCGGGCGAGGTGGATAGTTGGCTGGCGCCCTGGAGCTGCAATTTTTCGCCCTTCGGTGCACTGTCCGTTTCTACCGGGGGTGGCCTGTTTTTGGGCTGGAGAATGGCACGAACCCGCGTCGGCGGAGTTTTGGGGTCGCGGTTCTCGCCAGCGGTGGCGAGGTAGCGTTCGGAGATCGAGTCGTACCAGATGTAATCGCCGCGCAACTGGTCTTCTCCACTCTTTACCCAGGCGCGTCTGAAAAGCTCGGCGACTTCGGTTTTGGTGCTGTATTCGATGCGTTCGGCCTCGCCATCGACGAATTCGTCCTTGCCATCGCGTTTTTGGCGAAAACGCGCCAGCCCGCCCGGGCCGCCGTACGCCGTGCCCTTCTGGAAACCATAGGCATCTTCCGTGACCACGATGCGGTCGGACTGGATGACCAACGTGCCCTTGGTCAGGATGACATGACCTTCGAGGACTTGCACTTTCTTGGCGTCATCGACGGAAATGCGGTCGGCTTCGACCTGAATCGGCTTGTCGCGGTCGGCGCGTTCCGCGCGGGCCATCATGGGCAGGGCGGCGAGCACGGCCGCAAGGATAAGCAGCTTGGGGGTCATGGTTGTGGCCTGGTCGGATACATCAGCCCCGTCACCCGGGATTGCAGGATGAAGGTCGATGTGTTGTTGTCGAGGTGCATGCCGATACCGCGTAGCCAGGAGGGGCCTTCGTTGATTTCGACAGGGCTTTGAGTGAAGGCAGTACCGTCGTCCGGCAGTACGGTCAGATCGGGCATTCGCGCCAGCAGAGGTGGACGTTCGTTCCAGGCGGCGCGGCTGGCCACCACGTTGCCGGTGAGGTAGACCTTTTTGCCGCGTTCGGTGACCAAGGCCTGCTGCCCGGTCAAACTCATGTCGGGCAGACCGGGTCGATAGTGCACCAACTGGGGTTGCCTGATCAGCGAACTGTCGTCATCGGCATAGTGTTCCATGTAGGGCGAGTTGAGGCGGTATTGAAGTTGGCCTTGGGCGTTCATTCGCCGTACCGTGAAATTTTCGACGATGCTGTCCGGGTCGTGCCTGAGTTTGCCGTCGTGACGGCTTTCCGGCAGGTCGGCAGCACGTTCCAGCCAGAAACTGAGCGCGGCGAGCGCGGTCAGCAGAACCAGCGGAAAGATCTGGCCGGACCAGCGTTTCATCAGGCGTCTAGATACGAGGCAACCAGGCCGTCAAGCTTGCCTTGCGCGGCGAGGATGAATTCGATGGCCTCGCGCACGGCACCCTTGCCGCCGCCGAGCTGCGTCACCAGGTGGGCGCGTGCCTTGACTTCGGCGTGCGCGTTGGCGGGTGCTATGGCCATGCCGCAGCGCACCATGGCTGACAAATCCATCAGGTCATCACCCATGAATGCAACGGCTGGCCAGCCCAGCCCCATCTTTTCAAGGAGCTTGCCGAGCACTTCGCGTTTGTTAACGGCGCCCTGAAAGAGATAGGCGATACCCAGATCGGCAGCACGTGCCTCAAGCGCAGGCGAGCGGCGACCGGTGACGATGGCGAGATCGATGCCGGCGCGCTGGGCGAGTTTGACGCCCTGGCCGTCCTGAACGTGAAAGGTTTTCAGTTCGGTGCCTTCGGCGGTATAGATCAGACTGCCGTCGGTCATGACGCCATCGATGTCGAAGGCGATCATTTTGATGCGGGTTGCGCGGGTGTGGGCGTCCATCAGATCACCTTAGCCTTGAAAAGATCGTGCATGTTGAGCGCACCGATCAATGTGCCGCCTTCGTCGACGACAAGCAGGGCATTGATGCGATGCCGTTCCATCCGCTCCACCGCCTCGACCGCAAGGCGGTCGGGCCCAATGGTGTGCGGCGAGCGCGACATCAGATCGGCGATGCGCGCCCGGTGAAGGTCGATGTCTTTCTCGAACGCGCGGCGTAGGTCGCCGTCAGTGAAAATCCCGACAGCGTGACCGGCGTGGTCGACGATGGCGACCAGGCCAAGCCCGCCGCGCGACACAGCTAGAATCGCTGCCTTCAGGCTGGCATCTTCGGCGATGATGGGCACGGCCTCGTCGCTGCGCATGACGTCGCGCACGTGCGTAAGCAACCGCCGGCCGAGCGCGCCGCCAGGATGCGAGCGCGCGAAATCTTCCGCGCCGAAACCGCGCGCGTCAAGCAACGCGACTGCGAGCGCGTCGCCCAGCGCCAACGCGGCGGTGGTGCTGGCGGTGGGTGCCAGATTGAGCGGGCAGGCCTCTTGGCTAACGCCGGCGTCAAGATGGATATCGGCTTCGCGGGCGAGCGACGATTCGGTGTTGCCTGTGATCGAAATGACGCGCCCGCCTTGCCGCTTGACGATGGGCAGAATGAAAAGCAATTCCTGCGATTCGCCGGAATAGGAAAGGGCGATCAGCACGTCGTCGCGCGTGATCATGCCCAGGTCGCCGTGGCTGGCTTCCGCCGGATGCACGAAATACGCGGGGGTGCCCGTGCTCGACATGGTCGAGGCGATCTTGCGGGCGATGTGGCCGGATTTGCCGATGCCGCTGACGATCAGTCGGCCCCGGCATTGCAGGATCAGCTCGACGGCAGCCGCAAAGCGGTTGTCCAGGCGGTCGATCAAGCCTGTTACCGCCTCGGCTTCGATTTGCAGCGTTTGCCGGGCCAGCGCCAAGGGGCGCGAGAGAAGGGAATCGCTTGGGTTCATGCGGCGGCAGCGTTTATGATTACCACGAGTATACCTGACTTCAAAGGCTGCCTTGAACGCACTTACCCTGATTCTGGCGCTGCTGGGCGCCTCCGTTTTGGCGGTGGCGGCGTTCCGGCGGATCAATCTGCCGCCGGTGCTTGGCTATCTGCTGGTGGGCAGCCTGATCGGGCCGCACGCCAAGATTTTGCTTGATGACAGTTCGTGGGTGCATCAGTTGGCCGAGTTCGGCGTGGTGTTCCTGATGTTCTCGATCGGGATCGAATTCTCGTTGCCTAAGTTGCACGCGATGAAGCGCATCGTCTTTGGGCTCGGCAGTTTGCAGGTTGTGCTGACCACTGCACTGATTATGGGTATCGCCATGGGGATCGGGCTGACCTGGCAGCTTGGCCTCGGGCTGGGCGGTGTCATCGCCATGTCGTCGACTGCGGTTCTCTCCAAACTCCTGAGCGAGCGGCAGGCCCTTGATACGGCTCACGGACGCGAGATCGTGGGTGTTCTGCTCTTTCAGGATCTTGCGGTGGTGCCGTTGCTGCTGGTGGTTCCGGCACTGGGCAAGCCGCCCGAACAGCTCGCGGTGTTGCTGGGTGTGGCGCTGCTCAAAGCGGTGATTGTTCTGGCGATCATTTTGTTCTTCGGGCAGCGACTGATCCGGAAATGGTTTAACTTCGTCGCCCGGAACAAGTCGTCGGAGCTGTTCATTCTCAACGTATTGCTCGTCACGCTCGGGTTGGCGCACATCACCGAACTGGCCGGCCTGTCGCTGGCGCTCGGAGCGTTCGTCGCAGGCATGTTGATTTCGGAAACCGAATATCGGCTTCAGGTCGAAGAAGACATCAAGCCCTTCCGGGATGTCTTGATGGGGCTGTTTTTTGTGACCATCGGCGTCAAGTTGCATGTGCCGACCTTGCTGCAAAACTGGTTCTGGGTGCTCCTGCTGCTGGTGGGGTTGCTGGTCATCAAGGGGGCGGTGGTTGGACTGGCCTCGCGCGCGCTCGGGGCGACTCCAGGCAACGCCATCCGTTCCGCCCTGTGGTTGGCGGCGGGCGGGGAATTCGGTTTTGTGCTTCTAGGCGAACTTGAAGGCATGCCGCCGGCGGTGGAACAGGTCGCTCTGACTGCGCTGGTGTTGTCGATGCTTGCTGCTCCTTTCATTGTTCAGGTCTGCGAGCGGGTGGTGATGCGATTCGTCGCCAGCGAATGGCTCTTGCGCTCGATGCAGCTAACCCGGGTTGCCGCGCGCTCGATGGGAACCCGCCAGCACGCCATCATCTGCGGGTTCGGGCGGACAGGCCAGTATCTTGCCCGCTTTCTCGGTGATGCCAAGGTGGACTTTCTGGCGCTGGATCTCGACCCCGAGCGCGTGCAGGAAGCAGCGGCGGCCGGCGAAAACGTGGTGTTCGGCGACGCGGCGCGTCTTGAAACCCTGAAGGCCGCAGGCATTGCTCGCGCCAGCGTGGTGGTGGTGACTATTCAGGATCCCTTGTTGGCCGAAAAAATCCTGCACCACGTGCATGCGTTGCGGCCCGATCTGCCGGTGGTTGTGCGGACGCACGACGAAAGAGACCTCGAACGGCTGGCACGTGCAGGCGCCGCGGAAGTGGTTCCCGATTCGCTGGAGGCCAGTTTGATGCTCGCCTCGCACGCCATGGTGTTGGTCGGCGTGCCGCTCAATCAGGTGTTGCGCCGGATTCGCACCATGCGTAGCGAGCGTTATCGGTTACTGCGCGGGTTCTTTCACGGCTTGTCGGACAGCGATGACGAGCAAGGCGGCCAGCCCCGGTTGCATTCGGTCTGGTTGCAACCGGGCAGTCGAGCGGTGGGGCGGATGCTCAAGGAAATCGATCTGACGGCCTTCGGGTGCGAGGTCAGCGCGATTCGCCGACGCGGCATCAAGGCTCTGGAGCCCACGCCGGAAGCGCGGCTTGAGGAGGGCGATGTGGTGGTTCTCCTCGGCCGGCCAGAAGCGGTGATGGCGGCCGAGGACAGGCTGCTCAGGGGTTAGATGTTCTTGCAGAGCACGTACAGATTCGTGCCGTTGTCGACATAATTGGTAGTCGGGGCTGCGGTTGTCAGCGCGGTTGGAGCTGTGGTTTCGAGCAGCGCGCGAACATTGCCGGTCATGGCATTGCCGTCATCCATTTGAGCATCGAGCGCTTGTGCGATTTTGGCAGGAAGACTGCCCGTGCAGATAATGGTGCCATTCAGCCCAAGTCCGCCCGTTTGAACGCCCATGATGCCGCCCGCCGCATTGAGCGGTTGAGTGGAACCCGTAGCGATGGAACCGGTATCACCCGAGACGAATCCGGCCAGGCGCAGATTCAGCCAAAATTTACGAGTTTCGTCAGTGTCGGTGGTCGAGGAATACGTGCCGGAGAGGATGTTGTTGCCGTCCCCCTGGTTGGCTGCGACAGTCAGTGCACTGCCGGCCACCGACCAGCGAACCTGGCCAGGATCGTCGCCAGGCAGGCGCTTATAGCGATCCTGATAACCGTAGATAGCGACGGCCAGCCCGTTCAGGTCATTGGACACGTTCTTGATCTTGGCCTGGGTGATCAGTTCCTGGCCTTTCAACACGCCGCCCAGCAAGAGGCCGATAATGACCAGAACGATGGCAATTTCAACCAGGGTGAACCCTGACTGTCCGCGTTTCATGACTGACTCCAAGATTAGTAATATTCTGATATCTTAGCAAAAAACGTGCCTTTATTGTTCGCGTAAATTCTCTCGATTTGGCTTGATTTTTTGGGCTTAGGTGTCTGATTTTCGACAGGTTGATCGAAAAATGAACACTCTGTTTGTGCAGAAATTGACGGATTGGGCCGCCGCTCGCCCTCATTGGCTGCTGGCCGGGCATTTGTTGATTCTGCACATTCTTGCTTTTGGCGGCTGGCAGTCGGTGACTGTTCGTCTTCTCATGCCGGTGGCGGTGGGGCTGGTGTTGCTCTGGCAGCCGTTTGTCGAGGGCGAGCGGCGGCTGAATTGGCGTCAGGCTGGTTTGTTGCTGCTGCTCGTGCTGGCACTGGCACAGTGGTTGAACCCCTGGTGGATGTTGGTCTGGGTGGGTACGCTGGCTGCTACTGTTGGCGGTCGGGTGTTGTGGACCAGCGTGCGGCGGGAACGCTGGGGATACCTCATCGTTTTTGGCTACTTGCTGGCACTGATGGTGCTGGCGCTGGTGCCGGGCATTGCCGCTGGCACGGTCGCGCTCGAGCCTTGGTCGATCGAATGGGCTGGCCGCCTGGTATGGGCTCTGATTCCGTTGTTTGTCGTGGTGATGCCGGCGCGGGCCGACGTGCCGCCCGGACGCGACGCCTTTGATTTCTTCTACGCGGTGCTGGTATTCCTGCTTCTGGCGGCATTTGTACTGGGGGCGCTGGCGTTCATGCTGGTCGCGCGGGTCAGCTATCTGGAAGCGGTGATTGTCACTTCGCTAGTGCTGGCCGGGGCCCTGCTGCTGCTGGCCTGGGTATGGAACCCGCAGGCGGGTGTGGCGGGATGGAGTTCGTTCTTTTCGCGCTATCTCCTCTCGCTCGGAATGCCTCTTGAGCAATGGCTGACTGTCCTGAACGAAGAGGCCGAGCGGCACGACGATCCGGAAGTGTTTCTCCAGGCGGCGCTGGCCAGGATGCTTGACCGTCCCTGGCTCATCGGTGCTGTCTGGCAAGCGAATGGGCGCGAAGGGGAATGCGGCCGCCGGTCACCTTATTCTCTGGCGGCCGATTTTGACACGGTGCGTTTTCAGCTATTTCTGCGCCATGCGCCCTCGCCCTCGATGCGTTGGCATCTCAACTGGTTGTTGCGCCTGACAGCGGAGGTGTATCTGATCAAGCGCCAGGCTCGCGAGTTGCAGCGTATCGGGTACATTCGGGCCGTCTACGAAACGGGTGCGCGCGTGACGCACGACGTGAAGAATTTGCTGCAAGCGCTGCAAACCCTCTGCTATGCCGCGACGCAGCCGGGGGAACCGGTCGCGATTGCACAATTGCTCGGGCGCCAGTTGCCGCAGATCGCGGAGAGGCTGAAGTCGACCCTGGATAAACTCCAGAACCCGGAGGCTACGGCCATTACCTCGCAACGCGCCGAGGATTGGTGGGAAGCGCTGAATCAACGCTACGCGGGCGAAGCGATTGTGTGGGAATCCGATGTGGCGCCGGACATCGCGCTGCCGCGGGAGTTGTTCGACAGTGCTGCCGAGAATCTCCTGCAGAATGCCCTGTTCAAACGCCAGCAATCGGTTGGCTTACCGGTGCGCGTAAGTTTGCGGCAAGGCGCCGGAGGCGCCGAACTGTCGGTCCAGGATGGCGGCGATGCCCTGCCGGAAGAACTGGCTAGGCGGCTTTTTCTGGAGCCTTTGCCTTCGGCACAGGGGTTGGGGATCGGGCTGTATCATGTCGCCCGTCTGGCTGGCGAACTCCATTACCGCTTGGAACTCGCCGACAACCGTGCGGGTTGCGTGCGATTTTATCTCAGCCCGGATTGACGGCGGATCAGGCCGCGGCGCCATTGCCGCCGCGTCGCCCGGTGAGTCGATACACCACCGTATCGCCCTTGCCTTTGAGATAAATCGTCTGCGGTTCGTGGAAATCAAATTCGCCGCGCAGGCGAAGCCAGGTCGTGTGGTCGACCTGGATCATGCCCGGCACGCCTTCACTGGTAATGCGGCTGGCGAGATTGACGGTGTCGCCCCAAAGGTCGTAGATGAATTTCTTCTTGCCAACCACGCCCGCAACGATGGGTCCGGTGCCGATACCGATACGCAGTTCCAGATGACGATCATTGAGGTTGTAATCGCGGCGAAGCAATTCGCACATGTCGAGCGCCAGAGTGGCAATGGCGGCAGTGTAATCTTCTCGCATGCTGTTCAGGCCGCCTGCAACCATATAGGCATCGCCGATGGTCTTGATCTTTTCCACTCCGTGTTGTTCAGCCATCTCGTCGAAGGATGAAAAAATGCGGTTTAACATCGAAAACACCTGTTGTGGAGACAGTCCCTCCGCTACGCGGGTGAATCCGACAATGTCGGCGAACATGACCGTCACATCGGCAAAGCCGTCGGCGATCGATTGTTCGTTCTTTTTCAGGCGTGCGGCCACTTCGCCGGGCAGAATGTTGAGGAGTAACCGTTCTGAGCGTTCCTGCTCGGCCTGCAATTGACGGTGGGCAACCTGCAAGCGCTCATCCGCCTTTTCTCGTTCCAGGCTCGAAAAGCGCAGCAGCAGATAGACGATGGTCGAGATGGCGGCAAAGTTGAGTGCGAAGAAAAAGATGCTGGTCCGGACTGGAATCCTGAACGACGTATTCGTGACCGTGTCCGCCAGGTAATAGTCAAAAAAGCCGGAAAGTCCGGTGAGAAACAAATAGGCGATGAACCACGACAGCGACTCACGTACGCCGAATATCAGCACCGCGCCAATCGGTGCCAGCAGGCCCCAGAGACTCGCGCCCGAGGCTGTAATGAAATTGCCGATACTCCATTGCAGGACAAACGGTGCGAACAGGAAAAGCGCCAGTTGCGAGAAACGGAAAAAATCAAAGTGGCCCGTCTTGAAGAAGATCAGCAGATTGACTGCCAGCAATAGCTGAAAGACGAACGGAGCGGTCGCCGAGAACTGCGGCCCCAGCTGCCAATACAGCAGCAGCCAGATCATTGAACCGATGCTGACAAGGCCGGTGGCAAACACCAGCAGCGTCTTCTTGATGCGAAGCTCGGGCGGGTCGTCCGGACTGAGTCCGGTTTCGATCAGGGAGTGGAATGCCTCGGCTTCGCGCATGCGGGATGGAATCGGTGCCAATACGTTGTTCGCCAATACGTCGGCATTTTTAGTTTGACACCCCGACGTCGGTCGGTCAAGGCAGACGCCCGGCTGCAATCAATCGGTTGTAGAGGATATTGGGAGAGAGCCAAACGACAAGATCGTCGAATTCGCCGCCAGGCGCATCGGCGGGTGTGGGGGGATGGGTGACGAACAGGCGGTCTGCGTTGTCGTTGGCTTTTTCGTCGTCGCTGATCAGGATTGCGGCACCGTTTGGCCCGGTGGAATAGATGACCGCCACGGCATTGGATGTCAGGGCTTTTCCGCTGGCGCAATTGGCGGTAGCGCCTGATCCCGTGGCACCGGTTGCCGTGCTACAGATGCGTAGGTCCGGCACCAGGCTATTCCAGTTGATCCGTATGCTGTTGGTGGAGGTATTGGAGGTGAATGCGCTGCTGTTGGTCGTCGTGACCGCGTAGCGAATGGGGTTCCCCCAGGCGTCGACGGCATATCCGGATTCATTCGATTGCGTCAATCCTAGAGTGATGGCGGGAAGCAATCCATCCCAAGCGTTGGAACAAATCCCGCCACCCAAGGGTGACTCGGTGCCTGTCGTGTTGGGAGCCGCCGGGCAGGGCAGGCGCCCGTTGGCAACCGCGAAACCCACCAACGCATCCATCGCCGACTGCATTTGTTTTTCGGTTGTTGCAACATTGGCGACATTGCGTTGGGCAGTCAGCGACATCATCAGTCCGCCAGCCAGTAGCGCCACCACTATCGTGACGATGGCAAGCTCCGCGAGCGTGAATCCGCGCACTGATTCGGGGGGTCGCTTCATGGACAGGAGGGATCTCCGGGGCAGATGATGACTATCCGGTCGTTGTAATTGGGGGCAGGTGATTTCTCGACACCATCATACACATCATCGCCGTTTGTGTTTTCAGCGCTGTCGAGGTAATCCGCGACGTTTGTTGACGGAAACCCTTGCTGCTTTGGATTGGGAGAAGGTAGTAGTTGCAGGGGGCGCCCTGTTCCGATCAGCAGCGCGTACAGTCCGATCTGTCCTCCGGCGGTCAGCGTAGCGGCAGCACATCCAGGTGTAGCGATCGAACATTTCGCGTCGAGCGTGTAATAGATATAGCGCGACCAATTGTTGTCGGTGAACCAGGCTGGAAAAGCCGGGACCGAATGCGAACAGGTGGTTTGAGTGAGTTTGATGCTGCCAGATGAGGTATTGGCGTAACGATAGGGAGCGTTGACGCTCTGGCTGCTTGCGCCGGAACAACGCCCGATTTGTGAGGGTTGTCCCGTACCGGAACATTGGCACGTGGAACCGACACGGCTGCACGATCCCTGACTTGCCGAAAACGGGACGTCGACAGCGATCGTGCTGACGGCGGCGACCGGCGCGATCATGTCAACGGAAAAGGGAAGTGGCGCATTGACCGTGAGCGCGATGTTGCCGACATTAAGGTCGGTCCCGCTGCACCATCCGTTTCCTTGACAAGTGCATTGCGTCAAGGTGGATGTGCATTGGCCACCCGAAGTGAAATATTTGCCTGTGCTGGTGAAGGCGACGTTGTCGAGCACGCCAGCCGGACAATTCCGGCAACCGCATTCGGTATTGGTGCAATAGCATTGGCATCCGTTGTTTAGCGGCAAATGCCCGCGGCGATTGCCTTCCTGGCAATTGAAGTAGCCGTCGCCCAATAGGCTTGCGTACGGGTAGTACCTGCTTCCGGTACCATTGCCGCTGCTTCGATAGAAGGTGCGCAACTGCGCGGCGGCTTCCACAAGTGCCCGTTTCTCTGCTGCAGCGACCAATTCATCGACGGTGACGAACAACAGGCGATCATTGAAGGCATTTTGCGGATCGTTGGGGTCGCCGATGATGAAATCGTTGTCCAGATCGTCGTTGCGAAACGTACAAGGGGCAACCGCGCCATTCGGACACCCCGCGGAGTTGGCGCGCACGACGTAGCTATCGAGGTATTCGCGGGCGTCGCCCAGGTGCGGGCTGGCCGGGCGGTTTTGGGTGCCCAATGGGGGTCCCGGAATGATGACCACGAAGGCAACGCGATCCGAGATGACATTGCCCATCGAATCACGGACGGTAAGCCATGGATGAGGCAATTGAGTGTCGGTGGGAGTGCCGGGGCACCCGGCGGGATAGCTGCCCGGGTAGGGCAGATCGAGGATACCGGGATTGATCGCCTTGAGGCAGGGATCGACCAGATTCGCGGATACCGCATACCACGGCATGACACCAGTTGGATCGTGTTCGGAAGAATCCGGCAACTGCAAGTTTAGATCACTCCAGGGCAGGCGTCCCAGACAGCGCATGTTTTCACCGCTTGAAATTAGGGTGCCGTCATTCTTGCTGCGGTCATAGCATCCGCCGTCCCACCGGCCATCGTAGTTGCGGGGAGATTCGGTTTTGTTCAACGCGTCGGGATACATCATGTCGCCGGGACGTTGCCCATTCAGGGCACTTTGCGCAAACCCCATCAAGGCGTCGCGGGCCATGCTCAACGTGAGAGTATCCCGTTCCTCGATCAGTGCTCTGGGCTCTATCTCCCGAGTGTGCAGGATCAGGGTTCCCAGAGCCAGCACGGCGATCAGCATGACGACAAGCAAGGCAACGCCTCGCTGTTTGCCGGGCAAATGGATCATGGCAAGCGGGTCGAACGCCCGGGATGTCTCGTCACCTGCCCGTCCTTGAGCAATTCCTGACGTTCGCCGGTGATCGGATCAAAGCTGTCACCCACGCGCAGTCGTGGGCTGGCGAGACGTGTGGCCGGTTGTACACTACCATTCAGCCATTGTGCCTGCATGCTGTTGCCTCGCCGGATGTAACCGTTATAGGTCAACGTCGCGCGGCTGGCTTCGGGGCTTGGCCGCCCGTTCGTTTGTCTTTGGCGATCAAGTGTGGCGCGTTGTTCCGGCGTGAAAAACAAGCGGCCAAGCGCTGAGCCGTCTGCCCCGGCGGCGGACAATGGAAGCAGGGAGATCACGATGGCAAGCCAGCGATTCATGGGCGTTTGATTTCCAAGGGCGCCGCCGTGATCCAATCGAGTTCGCATTCGGCGTTCAGGGGAGGCGGAGTGTGAGTCGCGTCGGCCGAAGTTGGTCGCGCAAGCTTGCAATGCCGAACGTACACCAGTGCACGCGCTTCCCGCTCAATGGTGCCCAGCGCACGCAAGAGATCTTCTTCGTGCAACAAACCTAGCCTGAGCAGCAGCGAGCTCCTGAAAAAAGTGTAGCCGCCGGCATTGGCACCTTCGATGGCTGCCTGGGGCATGAACTCGTACTCGAGCGAGGGTAGTCCGAGGCGGCCTGGCAGTGCCGCCAGCATTTCTGTCCATTCCAGCCGGTTTTCTGGTCCGATGATTCCCTTTTGGTGGAGGTCGGTGAAGAGTGTCGCCTTTTGGCGAATCTCCTGTTCTTCGCTACTGGCGCGGCGCAGGCGGCTCTCAGCCTGGCGCAACTGGCTGCTTGCGGTATTGTATTGAACGTTGGATTCGCGGTCATAGCGAATACCCCAGAGCAGCAGCAAGGCCGACACCAGCAGCGCGGCGCAGGCCAGCGCAAGGTGCATGCGCAGTTTCTGGAGGTCGCCGGTGAGCTTGCTCATGGCGTTTCCTTGCGGCTGATGCCGAGCGCAAACGAGTGAGGTGACAAGGGCTGATCGGTGCTGTTGCCCTTGATACCTTGCGCCGGATCAATGTCAAACGGCGGGCGCAGAACCTGAACACTCAAGTCCGATTGCGTGCGCAATGCCGCGACCAAGGCGTCAAAGCCGGTCATCGTCTGGCGTGGTGTCGCTTTGCCAGTGAGGCGAACCTGGCCAGTGAGCGTCAGCGATTCCTCGCTCGCAGTGGCGGTGTCGACCGGGGCAGTTTGTTTCCACTCCAGGCTTTCCACATCGATGGCTGGTTGTTTGTCGAGTACCTGGGAGATTTGCGCGAACAGCGCACGCGGTTTGCCCTGATGCCGCTGAAGGCCTGCATAGCGGTTGATGATCTGTCTTAGCGCGTCATTGTCGATCTGGATGTGCGGAAAGGTGGCCGCGATGCCCCGATAGCGCAATTCCATGGCATTGCCCTGCGCAAGCAATGCCGTGGTCTCCTGACGCTGCTGGAATCCACCGAAGAAGAAATAGGCACTCGCGAGTGCCGCGGCCACGACGCTGAGCGCCGAAAAGGCCAGCAGGGTGCGCTTGAGGAGAAACAGCCGGTAATCGTGCCGCAGGTTCTCGCCAAGATACTGTTGGGGGGGTGGGAGGATGGCCAGCTGATGTATGAAGAAAGCTTCGGCGTGACTGTCTTCGGGCGGCGTCTTCAGCCCGATTTTGCGGGCTCCCTGTTGGTTGTCTATCAGCTCGAAACGCAGATTGGCGGAATCGATGCACGAAGTGCGCACGGTCTGCATGGCTTGAGGGTGAGCCAGCACATACGCAGTGAGGCCGTCGTTTCGCCCGATCAACCGCTGGCCGAGCAAATACTGGTGCAGCTTTCTTGCCTCGGCGGCCAACGCGCCGGCCGTTGCGGCGAGGCTGCTGTCTGGCAGCGGTGCGACCCGCGAGAAAACGGTGATTCCGGAGACAATGAAGCTCTCTCTTACGCTGTTGTCCTGGAGCGTGAGCAGAATACATCGCGCTGGCGCGTAGCCCAGGCGTTGGAGCATAGGGCCGCCCAACTGGCCGATACCATGCAGGCTCTTGAGCGGAGCGCCCACTCGGGCGAGCGGCGCCAGCCATGCTTCAAAAGCCGCTGGATTGGTGAAGGCTGACAGCAGCACGCGCTCGTTGCGACGGCGGGATTTTTCATGCCCCAACGTTACCGAAACGGTCAGCGGTGTCGAGAAAAAGAACTGGCTGCAACGGCGCCGGATGACGGCTTCCCGGTCCGCACCACGCAAGAAGGGAATGGTGTCTTGCTGATATGCCTCTTCGGGCGAGTTGGACAGCAGCGTCAGCGGCTGATCCGTCAGTGTGGGCAGGATCGTCTCGAAGCGGGCGACGCCTTCGGGGCTATTCTCGAAGCTGTGCTCCAGCGCGACTTCACCGTGGCGCCAGAGCCAGACAGAGAGCCGGTGGGCGTCGAGGTAGAGAAAGCGCTTCATGTCTTGATCTTGCTGATGACGTCGTAGATCGGGCCGATGACCGAAAGCATGATCCAGCCCAGCATGGCGCCCAGCACAATGGTCAGCAGCGGTTCGATGACGGCCTGCGCCTTGCCGACGGATTCCTTGACATCGCGGTTATAGAAATACGCAACGTTGTGTAGCGCGCGATCCAGATCGCCCGTATGCTCGCCGACGCGCAGCATTCGTACTACCAAGGGCGGGAACAGACCGGCATCGCGAAAGGCGCCGGCAACATGCTGTCCCTCACGAATGGAGACCTCGACACGCTCCAGCGACTGGCGAACGACGCGGTTGCCGACGACCTTTTGGGTGATCCGCACCGATTGCAGGATCGGAATGCCCGAGGCGTACAGCATGGCGAATGTACTGGCGAAACGGGAAAGGATGATTTTCTTCAGAATGTCGCCGAGCAGTGGAATAGCCAGCTTGAGCGCGTCGAAGCGGGTGTGGAAAAGCGGATTGGTGCGCAGGGCGATCCATAGTGCGCCGACGCCGAGCAAGGGCAGCAGGATGAACAGGTACCAGTAGTTGATCAACAGGTCAGAGATGAAGAAAAGCGCGCGCGTATGCAGCGGCAGCGCTTGCCCCAGGTTCTTGACGAAGAGCTTCAGTTGCGGGACGAGGTAGATCATCAGGAACACGGTTGCGGTCACGACAATGGCGCCGACAAACGCCGGGTAGATCAATAGCTTGCGCGTGTGGGCGGCGAGTTCATCTTCCCATTTGAAGGATTCGGTCAGGCTGGCGAGCACTTCCGGCAGGCGTCCGCTGGCTTCGCCGGCGTGGATCAGGCTGACCATGACCGGGCTGAACGCTCTTTGCTGCGCTTCCATTGCTTGTGAAAGTGTCTGGCCGCCCTCGATGCTTTCGATCAGCCCGGCCACGACCTCGCGAAAACGCGGGTTTTCGACGCTGTCCCGCAGATCCGCCAATCCTTCGAGGATGGGGACACCGGCGCGCGTCAATTGTTCGAGATGGAAGCAGAAATTGATCAGTTCAGGTCGTGGTGCGGCGCCGCCAAAACCTACTTGACGCCGTACGGGAGCGCCGTCGACGAGATCGAGTTCCATGCGCTTCAGGCGCATCTCGAGGTCGATTAGATTGATGGCGTCGAGGCGGCCAAAGACCATCCGACCTTCGGCGCTGACGGCTTTATATGTAAATAGCATGATTACATGCGATCCGTCAGGTCGACGACGCGGGCCAGTTCGTCGAGCGAGGTGGAGCCATCGAGCACACGCCGCAGACCATCGTCGGCCAGGGTGCGAAAGCCTTTCTGGATGGCACGGGTGCGGATCTCGTGGGCGGTGGCGCGACGGGCGATCAGTTCGTCCAGATGGCTGTCGATGCGCAGCAGTTCCATGATCGCCAGGCGCCCGCGATAGCCTTGAAAATCGCAGTGCTCGCAGCCGGTGGCGCGGTAGAGCAACGGTCGGGAAGCTTCCGTGGGCAGTCCAAGCAAGTGTGCCTCGTGTGCCTCGGCGGCGTGCGGGGACTTGCAGTGTTCGCAGAGGCGCCGCACCAGACGCTGCGCCACGACGCCGATGATGTTGCCGGCCATGATGTCGGGCAGCACGCCAATATCGAGCAGGCGCGGAATGACGCCGATGGCCGAATTGGTGTGCAGGGTCGTGTAAACCTGATGGCCGGTCATGGCAGCACGGAAAGCCATTTCAGCAGTTTCGGCATCGCGTACTTCGCCAACTAGAATGACATCGGGGTCCTGCCGCATCATCGAGCGGATGCCGTTGGCGAAATCGAGCTTGGCCGACTCGGCGACCGAAGTCTGCCGCACCAGCGCCATCGGGTATTCGACCGGGTCTTCGAGGGTCATGATGTGGATGCCCTCGGCGTTGATATGGTTGAGCACCGAGTACAGGGTCGTCGTCTTGCCGCTGCCGGTGGGACCGGTGACCAGGATTATGCCCTCCGGGCGCGCAATCATCAGTTTGAGTTGGTGCAACTGCTCTTCCGCAAGGCCCAGCGCCTCCAAAGGAACGATGCCTTTGTGGCGGTCGAGCACCCGCAGCACCAGGTTTTCACCGTGGATGGTGGGCTGGCTGGCGACGCGAAAATCGATTTGCCGACCCGACACCGTGAGGCCGATGCGTCCGTCTTGCGGCGCGCGCATTTCGGCGATGTTCATGCCGCTCATCACCTTGATGCGCACGGTCATCGCTGGCCAATAAGACTTGTGCAGGGCGCGGATCTGCCGGAGCATGCCGTCGATGCGGTAACGTATGCGCAGGAAATTGGCTTCCGGCTCGAAGTGAATGTCCGAAGCTTCGCGCTTGACGGCGTCGGTCAGGATCGCATCGACCAGACGTACCACCGGTTGGCTGTATTCGTCGTTGGTTGCGCCGACACTCTTCCAGTCAATTTCACCGGTTTCGATTTCGGTGAGGATGCCATCGATCGACAACTCGTAGCCGTAATACTGGTCGATGGCCCGATCGATTTCCGACTCGCCGGCCAGCAGTGTATCGAGTTCGATTTCATCAGGCAGTTGTGCGCGCACCCGGTCAAAACCGACGATGTCCGCGATATCGGCCACCGCCAGGGTGAGGCGGCGGGCGGCGGCGTCGTAATCCAGCGGCAGCAGCCGGTGTCGTTTGGCCAGTTCGCGCGGAACCAGCGCCAGCGCCTGGGGATCGACTGCGGCATGATGCAGGTCGATGGCCTGCTTGCCGAGATTTTCCGAAAGCGCCTCGCGCAGGGTGGCTTCGGACACGAAACCAAGCGAGATCAGCAGCTTGCCGATCGGCTGATTCGATTTCATCTGCTCGAGCAGCGCGATCCGCAGTTGATCTTCAGAGAGAATGCCCTCCGAAATCAGGATCTGGCCAAGGGGCCTGCGTTGCAAGGCGGGGATGCTCATGGCGGCGTCGGGCCTGAAGAAAGTTGGCGCAGCCGGCGTTCAGCCTGTTCCACTGCGAAAGCGGGCGTCCGCAACGCCGCCGCGGCGAGCGCCTGGCGATAATACTGCGCCGCCAGCCTGGGTTGCTGCATGCGGTCGAGGCTGATGGCGAGGTTGAACAGATAGTCGGGGTGGTCGCCTTCAGCCGCCACTGCGTTGAAATAGGCCTGCTGCGCCTCAGGCCAGTGCTGCTGGCGAGCCAGGAGGTTGCCCAGGGTAAAGTTCAGGGCGGCGGACTGTGGTTGTTCCGCCAGCATCGATTTGACTCGGCTCTCCGCCGCGAGCGGATCGCCCGCGGCGAGCTGGTCTACCTGCGCGGCTTGCGCGCCTGCATCTTTGGGGTCGGCAGTGAGCGCCAGTTGGCGCAGTTTTTCCGCTTCCTCCGTGCGCCCCTGTTTTTGCGCGATGGCGGCCAGCCCGAGCATGGCGTCGACGTTCTGCGGGTCATGCTGCCAGGCCAGTTCGTAGTCGCGCCGGGCCGCGTCAAGCGCGCCCGTTTGCAGATGGTTCCAGGCGGAAAGCAGGTACGGGTCCACCTCGGGGTGGCTGCGAGTCAGGCGCAGTGCGGGGCGGGTGGGTTCTTCGCCGGCGGCCATCCGGATGGATCTTCGGGGCGGTACCGGCGGGGTCAGGGATTCTGCTTGCGCCGTGGTGTCGGCTATTTGTGGGCCAGGTAGCGTAGGCAGGACCGTCGGCTTGGTCACCTGCAAAGCTGGTGCGACGGGGGTGGCCGGTTGCAACAGGCTGGCTGACGGCAGGCGGTTCAGTTGCATCCAGAAATATAATCCAATGGCGACTGCGCCGATCCCCAGAATCACCAAAGTCAGTACGAGCGGCGTGCGCGAGGGCGTGTGTGGATCCTTGGCAGCGAATACCGTTTGGGCGGTCTCGCGTCGTGCGGTGGTCGAGACGTCCGCGTCGGGGTTTCGCGCTGCGCGAAGGGGGACCGCCGACGCGAGGTCAGCATCCACTGCCGCAATATGCGTGGCCAGATCGGGCAGTGTCGGTCGGTGTGGGGGAACCGACGTCGTTTCAACGTTCGCCAGCGGTTCCAGTGTCAAATCGACGCCGCTGGCGGAAGGTTCGTCAACGGCACGGCTCAGCCCCTGTTTATTTTCTTCCGCCCGTTTAAGGGCTTCCATCAACAGGCTCATGGCCGGTCGGCGGTCGACGTCCGGCCAAAGGCGGCGGCTTCGCGCGGCGGTGTGAAGAAATCGCGGTCAGGCAAGAGTCCTTTCAGCGGCGCGTAATCGCCGTTCAGGCTGGCTTCCTTGATGACGACCGGGCGCAGAAAAATGACCAGCTCCGATTTGCGCACGTTGTTGGCGCGCGTGGTCACCAGTTCGCCCACACCCGGCAACTGGCCGAGAATGGGGATGCGGCCGTTCTTGTAATCGACGCTGTCTTCCATCAGTCCGCCCAGAACGGCGATCTCGCCATTGCCGACGCGCATGACCGACTCGATTTCGCGAGTGCGGATCTGCGGTACGAGGTTCTGGATACCGACCGGAATGGCCGGATTCGGATCTTCCTTGAAGGCCGAGATGCTTGAAATGCTGGGCCGGACGTTGAGGATGATGGCGTCGCTGTCGCTGATCTGTGGCGTGACGGTTAGCACCAGGCCGACTGAGACCGATTGTGGCGTGGTCGTGACGGTAGTCAGGCTGTTGTTGACACTTTGGGTCGTGTCGGCCTTGATATTGAAATACACCACGTTTTCGACCACTTTGAGCAAGGCGGTCTGGTTGTTGAGCACCGACAGGCGCGGGCTGGAGAGCACCTTGGTCGTGCCGAACGAATCAAGCAGACGGATCGCGGTGCCGACGGTATTGCCCACAAACGTCATCCTGAACGGCTCGATGGCGTTGGTGGCGGCGCTGTTGACCGAGGCCGAGGTCAGGGAGAAGCGGCCGCTACCGATCAGGCGCGTCCAGTCGATGCCTTGTTCGTGGCCGTTGCCCAGTTCCACCTCGACGATGGTGGCTTCGATCATCACCTGCCGGCGGGCGGCGTTGATCACTCGGTCGAGAAACTCCTGCACCTTTTCATGCTGCCGACCCGTGGCGCGGACAGTCAGTGTGCCGGTTTCGGGATTGAGGATGACTGAAGCGGCCTCGCGGAAGGTTGTGCGGCGTACGACCGTGCTGCCGCCGGCTTGAGTGGTCGAAGCGGCGCCAGGATTGGCGGCCAAGGCGTTGGCGACGGCGGCAGCGGCTTTTTGCCCCGTACTTTGAGGCAGGGCGGCCGCGCCAGTGGCATTTTGGTGGCTGCTCTGTTCGACGGTGGTCTCGCTGCTGCCTTCCGGCAGGATCTTGTCGGTTTCGCGCAGAATATCCTTGACGTTCTTCTCCAGCGATTCCCAAAACTGGTTTTTCGAGGCGTTCTCGATCCGCGTGCTTGAGACATTGCCCGCCCCGCCGCCTCCCCCCCCCGTGGCACCTGCGATGCCGGTAGAGGTGGCGATCTGGGTGTTGGCGGACACCGTGCCGCTGACATTGCGCGACAGATTGACGTAATCGACCTTGTAATGGCGCAAGAAGGGCGAATCGGGCATGACAGCCAGATTGGGGCCGTCCAGCTCAAAGCGCATGTCGACCTGCTTGGCGATCCGGTTCAGCAGCTGCGGTACCGTCTGGTCGATAGCGTTGAGCGTGACCGTGCCACGAATGTCGGGATGGATGTCGATATTGAGCTTGGCGTCGCGCGCCAGCGCGAACAGCAGGTCGCGGGCGGCGACGTTGTTGACCACCACGCTATAGGTATCCGCCTTGGCCGCCGGGCGCGGCCGGGGCACGCTGATGGGCGTCTGGACGGGCGCCGGGATGTCGGCCGCCGGAATGGTGGCACTGGTCGAGGTGAGATGTCCCTTGTCGCCCTCGCGGACGGCTGGTGCGCTGCATGCCATCAGCGCCAGGGCGGTTGCCATTATGCCGATCGATCTTGTATTCATCCGGTCAGGCCTCGTCCATACAGAGCCCAGGCTAGGTAGGAAGCCACCTGGGAAGGAAAACATGTTATCACGCCATGCCCTTGGCTTGCTCATCGATGCAGCCTTTCCACCAGGCGCGGGTAGGGTTGCAGGGCGCGCAACGAAGCCGGCAGCGACTGAATGGCGGCAATGGCGGCGGTGCGACTGTCAAATTCGCCGAAAATGATGCCGATACGATCCCGGCCAGAGCGGTTCGAACGATAAGCGCGCAGCAATTGTGCGTCCAGGCTGTGGCCATGGCGGACGAGAAAACGTTCGGCCTCGGCGGCCTTGTCGCTGTCGGTGGCAAAAAGCTGGATGAAGTAATGATCGCGGGATGCGCTGCGTAGCCAGGGAGCGAGTGCATCGCGGGCGCGGTCGAGTTGCGGCGTTTCGCGGGGCGTCACAGTGGACGAAGGCGGGGCGAATGCCGCGACAGGCGCAGTGGTTGAGCTTGCGGCGACGACAGGCAAAGATGTGGCCGACGGCAACGGCGCTTCGACGGCGGACGTGGCGGTTGGCAAGGACGGGGAGGCAACCGGCGGCACAGATGACGGCGCAGCGGAATGTGCGAACCAACCGATCGCGATACCCAGTCCCAGCGCCGCAATCACACCAGTCAGCAGGGGCCGCCAGTGGAGCGACCTCGACGGCGTGAGCGGCGCGAAATGGGCATCGGCTACCGCCGCCGCGACCTGTTCACGGTCCACTTCATGTTTGCCTTCCGAAAAGGCGGCCAGCAGCGACTTGTCCGCCAGTATGTTGATACGGCGGGAGAGCCCTTGCGAATGCTCCGCAATCAGGGTTGTCGCGCGGTCGGTAAAGGGATTGGGGCCGCGGTAGCCCGCCTTGCGCAGGCGGAACTCGAGATAGCCTTCGACATCGGCGCGTTGCAAGGGCATCAGCGAGAACTGCTGGGTGATGCGTTCACGCAATTGCCGCAGATCCGGCGCGGCGAGGCGTTCATCGAGTTCAGGCTGGGCGAACAGGGCGATCTGGAGAAGCTTTTCGCCATCGGCTTCGAGATTGGAAAGCAGCCGGATCTCCTCCAGCGACTCGCGCGGCATGGCGTGGGCTTCGTCGATCAGCAGGACAACCCGTCGTCCCGCGGCATAACGCTCGATCAATGTTTCTTGCAGCGCCCGCATGCGGGCATGGCCGGAAAGCGCCTCGTCGGGCAAACCGAGTTCGGCGGCGATGTTGGCCAGCAATTCCTGCGGCGCCAGCGAAGGGTTGGCCAGATAGAGCGTATCGATCTGCTCGGGCAGGCGCACCAGCAACATTCGGCACAGCGTCGTCTTGCCGCTGCCCACTTCGCCGATGACCTTGACGATGCCTTCGTCTTCGGCAATGGCGTAGACCAGCGCCTCCAGGGTCTGGCCGCGCTTGGCGCCGGTGAAAAAAAAGCCGGTGTGCGGAGTGATGCGGAACGGCGCTTCGGCAAATCCGAAGTGATCGAGATAGAGGCTCATTCGCGCGTCCAGTTTTCCATGCGGTTGTAGAGCGTGGTGCGATTGATGCCCAGGCTGCGCGCCGCCTGGCTGACATTGCCATGGGCAAGTTTCAGCGCGGCCTCGATGTAGGCGCGTTCCCATTCGGCGAGTGCGCGGTCGAGATCAATGGCGCCGTGTTCGCGGAGAAAACGTTCGGCTGCGTCAACTGCCCCTGCAAAAGTGTTGGCAGGTTCGTCGGGACGCCGGGGGGGCTCGTCGCCGACATCCAGTTCTGCCAGCAGCCGGTTTGGGTCAATCCGTTGGCCGGGGTGTTTGGCGGTCAGCCGGACGACGATATTACGCAATTCCCGGACGTTCCCGGGAAAGCCGTACTGGCGCCATAGCGCGGTGGCGTCGTCGTCAAGGCACACAGGGGAGGTGCCCGCCTGCGCGGCAAAGAGGTGACGGAAGTGCTCGAACAGGCGCAGGCGGTCCTCTTCCATATCGCGCAGTGGCGGCACTTGTATGGTGAAGACCGAGAGGCGATGGTAAAGATCGGCGCGGAAGCGACCGGCCTTGATTTCTTTCTTGAGATCCCGGTTGGTGGCGGCGATGATGCGCGCGCGCGCGCTACGTCGCTGCGTTTCACCCACCCGCTGGTATTCGCCGTTTTCCAGTACGCGCAAGAGCTTGGGTTGAAGTTCGGGTGGCAGTTCGCCGATTTCGTCCAGGAAAAGCGTACCTTCGCCCGCTTCCTCGAAATAACCGGCCTGCTGGCCTGTGGCGCCGGTGAAAGCGCCGCGCGCATGGCCGAACAGCGTGGGTTCGAGCAGGCCGGGCGAAATGGCCGCGCAGTTCAGGGCCAGAAAGGGGAGAGCGGATCGCCGGGTCAACTTGTGCAGACAGCAGGTGGCGACCACATCCTTGCCGCTGCCGGATTCGCCTTCGATCAGAACCGGATAGTCAAAATTCGCAAATTGCGTGATCTGCTGACGCAGTCGCTGCATCGCCGGGCTTTCGCCAATCAGCGTGCAGGCGGCGGCCGGCGCCGGCGCTTGCGGCTGAAAACGCAGGGCGCGCTGCAACAGCTCGAGCAGGCGGCCGGGGTCGCAGGGCTTGGCGACGAAATCGATGGCTCCCAGGGTACGGGCATGTCGGGCGTTGTCCTCGTCATTCTGGCCGGAAAGTACGATGATGCGGATACCGGGAGCAGCGGCAAGCAGTTCGCCGATCAGCGCAAACCCCTCGTCGGGTCGGTGTGGCGTGGGCGGCAGGCCGAGATCGACGATGGCGATGGCGGGCGGTGCAGCCAACCCGGCGAGCAGCGTTCGACAATGCGGGCGCGAGGGGCTGGTCAGCACCTCGAAATGGCGCGAGAGCGCGAAGCCGAGCGAATCGCCGATCAACGGATCGTCGTCGATGAGCAACAGGCGCGGCTTGGCTGTGTCCGAAGAGGCCAGGTTCATGGGGGGATTATAATGCCGGTGCGCTGAACGGGGCGTGTTCACGCGAGCGCGATTCGCCGCCGTGGTCACGAAACATACTTGAGTAGTCTGCTAAAATATCAGCTTGTTCAAACGGCAGAAGCCTTTTATTCGTGTCTTCCGAACCTTTCGTCCAGATTGACGATGTCCATTTCAACTACGACGGCCGCCCGGTGTTGCAAGGTATCAACATGCACATTCCGCGCGGGCGTGTGGTGGCGGTCATGGGCGGTTCCGGTTGTGGCAAGACGACCTTGCTGCGACTGATCGGCGGCCAGCTGAAGCCGACCTCGGGCGGCCTGCGTGTGGGTTCCTACGATGTGCCCAGTCTGCCGCCGGACGAGTTGTATGCGATGCGGCGACGCACTGGCATGCTGTTCCAGTTTGGCGCTTTGTTCACCGATATGTCGGTATTCGACAATGTCGCCTTTCCGCTGCGCGAGCACACGGATCTGGCGCCCGAACTTATTCGTGATCTGGTGCTGATGAAGCTGAATGCGGTGGGGTTGCGCGGCGCTGCAGAGCTGATGCCCAGCGAGTTGTCGGGTGGCATGGCGCGGCGTGTGGCACTGGCGCGTACCATTGCGCTCGACCCCATGTTGATCCTTTACGATGAACCGTTTGCAGGTCTAGACCCGATTTCGCTGGGTGTGGTCGGGCAACTGATCCGGCGCCTGAACGACGCACTGGGCGCCACCTCCATTGTGGTGACGCATGATGTGCTGGAGTCGTTGCAAATCGTCGATTACATATATTTTGTGTCCGAAGGCCGCATTGTTGCGGAGGGTACGCCTGACCAGATCCGCGCATCCGACGCGCCCTTTGTAAAGCAGTTCGTGCATGCCGAGGCCGACGGGCCGGTGCCTTTCCACTACCCTGCGCCGGCGTTGCGCGAGCAGTTACTGGTGAACCATGCAGGATAAATCCTTCTGCCTGCTCCGGTCGCTTGGCCGCTGGGTGAATAATGCCCTGGTGCGCATGGGTTTCGCCACGCGCTTTGCGCTGGCGGTTTTGTGGCTGTCCGGCACGGCGCTGCGTCGCTTTCAGCTCACGGTGCGCGAAATCTATTTCACCGGCGTGCTGTCGCTGATCATCATCCTGGTGTCGGGGCTGTTCGTCGGCATGGTGCTGGGTTTGCAGGGCTACGACACCTTGCAGCGTTTTGGATCGTCCGAGGCATTGGGCGTGCTGGTCTCGCTGTCGCTGGTACGCGAGTTGGGGCCGGTGGTTGCCGGATTGCTGTTTGCCAGCCGTGCCGGATCGGCGGTTACCGCCGAAATCGGCCTGATGAAGGCGACCGAGCAATTGACGGCAATGGAAATGATGGCCGTCAATCCCATTGCACGCGTGGTGGCACCGCGATTCTGGGGGGGGGTGATCTCGATGCCCTTTCTCGCCGCGCTCTTCTCCGCCATGGGCGTATTCGGCGGCTGGCTGGTCGGCGTCATCCTGATCGGCGTGGACGACGGTGCTTTCTGGTCGCAAATGCAGGCGGCGGTGGATTTCAAGGAAGACGTTGTCAACGGGGTGATCAAGAGTTTCGTTTTTGGTGTACTGGTGTCACTGATTGCGGTTTTCGAGGGTTACGACTCGGAGCCGACGGCGGAAGGTGTTTCGAACGCGACGACGCGTACCGTGGTGACTTCGGCCCTTGCAATTCTGTTTTCCGACTTTATCTTGACAGCTCTGATGTTCCGAGGTGGTTGATGAACCGCACTGCACTTGATCTCTGGGTAGGCATTTTCGTGGCGATCGGTTTTGCCGCACTGGCTTTTCTCGCCATGAAGGTGGGGAATCTTTCCGGCGCCAACATGGTCGACGCCTATGTCCTGAGGGCGAATTTCGAGAACGTCGGTGGCCTCAAGGTACGCGGACCGGTCAAAAGTGCGGGTGTGGTGGTCGGGCGCGTGGCCGAAATTCATTTTGACCCGCAAAGCTACGAAGCGGTGGTGACGATGAACATTGATGGGCGCTACCACTTTCCCAAGGATACCTTCGCGGCGATCTTCACATCCGGTCTGTTGGGCGAACAGTATGTCGGACTGAATGTCGGCGGCGATGAAAAGATGTTGAATCCCGGCGACAAAATCAAAAAGACCCAGTCAGCGGTGGTGCTGGAACAGATGATTGGTCAATTCCTGTTCAGCAAAGCGGCGGACGGTCAGGAGAAAAAGTGATGAAACGGAGCGCACCGGCGCTGGTGCTGGCGCTTGGTTTTGCCTTGGGGCTTTCCGGTTGTGCCACAACCGGCGAGAAGAATCCGCACGATCCCTACGAAGGCTTCAACCGCGCCATGTTTGGCGTGAATGAGGTGGTCGACAATGTCGTGACCAAGCCGCTTGCAAAAGCTTATGACAAAGCGACGCCGCTGCCTGTCAAGGCTGGTGTCGGCAATTTCTTCGCCAACGTTGCCGATCTTTTCATCGGCGTCAATAACGGGTTGCAAGGCAAGGTTGGCGAAGGCGCCTCGGATGTCGGCCGCCTGCTGATCAATTCGACCGTTGGCATCCTCGGCCTGTTCGATGTGGCCAGCGAACTGGGCCTGGAAAAGCACGACGAGGATTTTGGCCAGACGTTGGCGCGCTGGGGTGTGGGTGACGGCGGTTATGTCTTCCTGCCGATTCTGGGCCCTCGCACGGCTCGCGATACCCTTGGCTGGGCCGTCGACGCGAGCGTCGACCCTCTGCGCCGTATTCCGCGCGTTGCGACGCGCAACAGTGTGGCCGGTCTCCGCATTGTCGACGTACGGGCCAGCCTGTTGCCGGCCGACAAGGTCGTGGACGAAGCGGCGCTGGATCGTTATGCCTATATCCGCGACGGCTATTTACAGCGGCGCAAGGCCCAGATTTGGGATGGCCGCCCCCCCAGAAATGAGGAGTGATAGAAAGTCATGAATATCAAAAAGTTCCTGCTGCTCGGTTTTGCAATGCTGATGTCTGCCGCCGCGCTGGCGCAGGAAGCGCCGGATGCGCTTGTCAAACGGGTGACCAATGAGGTGCTCGATATCGTTCGCGCCGACAAGGAGTTGCAAAGTGGCAACGCGAGGCGCGCGATCGAACTGGTCGACCAGAAAGTGCTGCCGCACTTCAATTTTTCGCACATGACCGCGCTGGCGGTCGGCAAGGATTGGCGGACGGCGACGCCCGACCAGCAGCAGCGTCTGACGGCGGAATTCAAGACCCTGCTGGTGCGGACCTACTCGAATGCGCTGACCAGCTACAAGAATCAGACCATTCGCTACAAGAATTTCAAGATGAATCCGGCCGACACCGACGTCGTGGTGGCAACTGAAATCGTCCAGCCCGGCGCCCAGCCTGTGCGTCTCGATTACAGCCTGGAAAAGCTCGACAGCGGTTGGAAAGTCTACGACGTGGTGGTCGGCGGTATGAGTCTGGTGACCAATTACCGCGACCAGTTCGGCCAGGAAGTGCGCGAATCCGGCATCGATGGCCTGATCAAGGCCATTGCCGCGAAAAACAACAAACCTCAGGCGGGCAAGACGGACAAGAAATGATTGAGCGGGAAGGTGACCTTTGGCGGGTGACCGCCCCGATGACCATGGCGGGCGCTTCGGCGCTGGCTGTGGCCGGGTGCCGTGAGATCGAGACTGCTTCGGCCGACGTCTTCGATTTCTCGGCGGTGACCGAGGTCGATTCGGCCGCGCTTGCGGTCATGCTGACGTGGCAGCGCACGGCTGCCAAGGCCGATCTGACAGTGCGTTATGTGAATGTGCCCGCCGGTATCCGTGCTCTGGCCGATCTCTACGGAGTCGACGATCTTTTTACCCTCGCCTGAAGGCACACCGGAGCTGGCATGAGTGTCGCTGTGTCCATTTCCGGGGTCGTCAAGCGCTTTGGCGCGTTGATGGCGCTTGACCACGTCTCGATGGACATCGAAGAGGGTGAGTTTTTCGGGTTGCTCGGGCCAAATGGCGCCGGCAAAACCACCCTGATTTCCTGCCTCGCCGGTTTGTCGCGCGCGGATTTGGGTAGCATCCGCGTGCTGGGCTATGACGTGCAAAGTCAGTACCGCGAAGCCCGCCGCCGGCTGGGGGTGGTACCGCAGGAACTGGTGTTCGACCCCTTTTTCTCGGTGCGCGAGTGCCTTCGCTTTCAGTCGGGCTATTACGGCATCCGCGACAACGACGCCTGGATCGACGAGATCCTCGCCAATCTCGACCTGACAGCCAAGGCCGAGACGAATATGCGACGTCTTTCCGGGGGCATGAAGCGCCGCGTCCTGGTGGCGCAGGCGTTGGTGCACAAGCCGCCGGTTATCGTCCTTGACGAGCCGACGGCCGGGGTCGATGTCGAACTGCGACAAAATCTGTGGCAATTCATGCGTCGCCTCAACCGCGAGGGGCACACCATCATTCTGACCACCCACTATCTAGAAGAGGCTGAATCGCTTTGTGGCCGCCTGGCCTTGCTGAAGGACGGCAAGGTGATTGCACTCGAATCGACAGCCAGCTTGCTGACGCGCTTCTCGGGCCACACGCTGGCGCTGCGGATTCCCGACGGCGCGGCGCTGCCGGCCGATCTGGCTGCGCTCTCCAGCGGCGTCAAGGAGGGTTTCCAGACTTTCGCGCTGACCGAATTCGCGGCGGTCGAAGGCATTCTGGCGCGCCTGCGCGAACACGGTATTCGTATCGACGACATGCGCGTATCGCCTCCCGATCTGGAAGAAGCTTTCGTCAAGGCCCTGCGACAATGAGTGGTTTTTCGACCCTGTTCAAGAAGGAACTGCTCCGCTTCTGGCGAGTGGTCTTTCAGACCGTTGCCGCGCCGGTGCTGACGGCGCTGCTCTACCTGCTGATTTTCGCGCAGGTGCTTGACGAACACGTCTCGGTGCATGGCGTGCGCTACGCGGCCTTTCTGTTGCCCGGTCTGGTCATGATGCAGATCTTACAGAATGCTTTCGCCAATTCTTCTTCCAGCCTCATTCAGTCGCGGGTGACCGGCTCTATCGTTTTTCTGCTCCTGCCGCCGATCTCCTATGGCGCTTTCTGGAGCGCTTTCGTGCTCGCGGCCGTCGTGCGCGGACTGGTGGTGGGCGTCGGTGTGCTGGCGGTCACGCTCTGGTTTGCGCCGATATGGCCTGCCGCGCCGGGTTGGGCGCTGGCCTTCGCGGTGTTTGGTGGGGCCGTGCTCGGCAATCTGGGTGTGATTGCGGGCATGTGGGCCGAGAAATTCGACCAGCTTGCCGCCTTTCAGAACTTCCTGATCATGCCGCTGACCATGCTTTCCGGCGTGTTTTACTCAATTCACGCACTGCCACCGTTTTGGCAGGCGGTCTCGCATTACAATCCCGTTTTTTACATGATCGACGGTTTTCGCTACGGCTTCTTCGGGGTTTCCGACGTGGCGCCCGAGCGTGCGCTGCTGATCGTCATCGCCTGTTTTGTCGCCACCGCCGCCCTGACACTGGGCCTGTTGCGACGCGGCTGGAAGCTGAGAACATGATGCATCCCGAACATATCAAATCCCTGATCCAGGCCGGCATGTCCTGCACCCATCTCGAACTGGAAGGCGACGGTCGGCACTTCCACGCGCTGGTGGTCAGCGCCGAATTCGCCGGTCTCAGTCGCGTGGGCAGGCAGCAGCGCGTCTACAGCACGCTCAAAGACAAACTCGATTCCGGCGAACTGCACGCTCTGTCGTTCAGGACGCTGACGCCGGAAGAATGGAGCGTTGCCCATGGATAAGCTCCTCATCGAAGGCGGCGCTCGCCTGACCGGCGAGGTGGCGATTTCCGGCGCCAAGAACGCGGCCCTGCCGATCCTCTGCGCCAGCCTCCTGACCCGCGAGCCGCTCCAGTTGGCGAATGTGCCGCAATTGAACGACATCGCCACGATGCTGCAACTACTCGGTGAAATGGGCGTGGCGGTCTCGCTGGATGAAATCGAGGGCTTGCGGCTGGATGCGCGCGGCCTCGACAGCCCGTTGGCTTCGTACGAAATGGTCAAGACCATGCGGGCCTCCATTCTCGTGCTGGGTCCGCTGGTTGCCCGCTGCGGCGAGGCGCGCGTTTCGCTGCCCGGCGGCTGCGCCATCGGTGCGCGACCGGTCGACCAGCACATCAAGGGTTTGCAGGCGATGGGCGCGGAAATCAGCGTCGAACATGGTTACATTCACGCGCGCGCCAGCCGGCTGAAGGGTGCGCGCATATGCACTGATATGGTGACGGTGACCGGCACCGAAAACCTGATGATGGCGGCGACACTGGCCGACGGCGAAACCATCATCGAAAACGCCGCGCGCGAGCCGGAAGTGGTCGATCTGGCCAATTGCCTGATTGGTATGGGCGCTCGCATTTCAGGCGCCGGCAGCGACGTGATCCGCATCCAGGGCGTCGACAAACTGGGAGGCACGGCGCACCGCGTCATGCCCGACCGCATCGAGACCGGCACCTTCCTGTGCGCAGCGGCGGCGACCGGCGGCGATGTGCGGCTGATCCGGACGTCGGCCGCCTATCTCGATACCGTCATTGACAAATTGATGGATGCTGGTTGCGAGATTGTCTCCGAACGCGACGCGATTCACATCAAAGCGCCCCCCAGACTCAAGGCTGTGAGCATACGCACGGCGCCCTATCCTGCCTTTCCGACCGACATGCAGGCGCAATTCATGGCGATCAACGCGGTCGCTGAGGGAGTGGCCACCCTGCGCGAAACCATTTTCGAGAATCGCTTCATGCACGCGGTCGAACTGATGCGCCTGGGCGCCGACATCCAGATCGAGGGCAGCAACGCTATCGTGCGCGGCGTGCCGCGTCTTGACGGTGCGGCGGTCATGGCGACCGATCTGCGCGCCTCCGCCTCGTTGATCATCGCCGGGCTGGTGGCGACCGGCGAAACCCTGATCGATCGCATCTACCACCTTGATCGCGGCTACGAACGCATCGAGGAAAAACTGGCGGCGTTGGGCGCGCGCGTTCGGCGAGTGGGCTGATCGCCGCGTCCCCATGCGTTCGGAAAAACAGGACATGAAGACGGCGACACCCGCTTCGATCGGCAAGGTGTGGCTCGTGGGCGCTGGCCCGGGCGATGCCGATCTGTTGACGCTGAAAGCGGCGCGGCTTGTCGGCGAGGCGGATGTCGTCGTCTATGACAACTTGGTGGGGGGTGATGTGCTCAAGCTCGCGCGCCCCGATTGTCAACTGATCTACGCGGGCAAAAAGGCGGCCAATCACACTCTGCCGCAGCCCGAGATCAACGATCTGCTGATCGACCTGGCCCGTCTGGGCAAAACCGTGGTGCGCCTGAAAGGGGGCGATCCCTTTATTTTCGGGCGCGGCGGCGAAGAAATGGCGGCGCTGCGGGCAGCCGGGATCGAAGTGGGGGTCGTGCCGGGCGTCACTGCGGCGGCGGGCTGTGCGGCGGCGGCAGGCTTTCCGCTGACGCATCGCCATCATGCCCAATCGGCGGTGTTCGTCACCGGCCACCGGCAGCACGGTGGCGAGATCATCGACTGGCCCGCCTTGTCGCGTACCGGACAAACACTGGTGTTCTACATGGGCATTGCTCGCGCCCCTGAAATTGCCACCGAGTTGATCGCCCACGGCGTGCCCGGCGACATGCCGGCGGCGGTGATCCGGCACGGTACCTTGCCGGACCAGCAGATCCTGATCACGACGCTGGCGGCCCTGACGCCCGATCTCGCTACGAGCGGCATCCGCCCGCCTGCCCTGATCATCGTCGGGCGGACGGTGGCCTTGTCGCCCCTCTGGGAAGGCTAATGGACCTGCCCTTTTTTCTGCTCGTCTTCACGTCATTTTTCACGCTGATCAACCCGCTCGGCGTGATGCCGGTCTATCTGACCATGACCAGCGGCCTGGCTATCGAGCAGCGCCACGCCACCGTCCGCAAAGCCGTCGTGACCTCGACCGTGGCCTTGCTGGCGTTTGCGTTCGGGGGCCAGTTCCTGTTCAAGTTCTTCGGCATTTCGATCGACAGCCTGAAGATCGCCGGCGGATTCATCCTGTTCTTCATCGGTCAGGACATGCTTCAGGCCAGGCTGGTCAAAACCGAGGTGCACGAAGAAGACGTCCGCGAATATGTGCGCGACATTTCGATCACGCCGCTGGCGATACCGATGATCAGCGGGCCGGGCGCCATCACCAATGCCGTCGTGCTGATGAACGAGGCCAACTCGCCGCAACGGGTGGCGATTTTGACAGGCACGATTCTGCTGATCGGCGCAATCACCTGGGGCGTTTTGCGCCAATCCGAGCGTATTTCCGATTTTCTGGGCGAAACTGGCAACAAGGTGCTGATGCGTCTGATGGGCCTGATCGTGATGGTCATCGCGGTCGAATTCTTCGTCGCCGGCGCCCGGCCCGTTCTCCGCAGTATTTTCAATATCGTCTGAGGTTCGTCGCCGCGGCCTCGCTCCGAAAGGAATCAACATGCGTATCGAAGAAGACCTGAAACTGGATTTCAAGGACGTGATGATCCGGCCCAAGCGCTCAACCCTGAGTTCGCGCGCCGAAGTCGACATTTCACGGGACTACACCTTCAAGCATTCCAGGGCGAATTACCATGGCATTCCCATCATCGCCGCCAACATGGATACGGTGGGCACCGTCGAGATGGCCAGCGCGCTTGAAAAACATGGAATGTCGGTCGCGCTCCACAAGTACTACGACGACAAGGTGCTGGTTGATTTTTTTGGCAAGCTGGAGCGCAAGTCGGCCGCCTTTTATTCTCTGGGCATCGGCGCTGCTGATTATGACAAATTCCTGCGCGTCAACGAGGCGCTGGAGGGCGGCATCGAATACGTCTGCGTCGACGTCGCCAACGGTTACACCGGCGCCTTCGTCAAGTTCCTGCACAAGATCCGCAACGCGCATCCCAAGCTGACCATCATGGCCGGCAACGTCGTTACCGGCGAAATGGCCGAAGAGCTGATCCTGGATGGCGCCGACATCGTCAAGGTCGGCATCGGACCCGGCTCGGTGTGCACCACCCGCAAGATGGCCGGTGTCGGCTATCCGCAACTCTCGGCCGTGATCGAATGCGCCGATGCGGCGCACGGCCTGGGCGGGTTGATCTGTTCGGACGGCGGATGCACGTCGCCGGGCGACATCGCCAAGGCCTTTGGTGGTGGCTCCGATTTCGTGATGCTGGGCGGCATGCTGGCCGGGCACGCAGAAAGCTGCGGCGAAATGGTCGAGGTCGACGGGCAGCCCAAGATGCGCTTCTACGGCATGAGTTCGCGTCAGGCCATGGATAAGTACGCCGGCGGCGTGGCCGCCTACCGCGCCTCGGAAGGCAAGGAGGTGCTGATCGATTACCGTGGCAATGTCGAAAGCACCGTGCAAGACATTCTGGGCGGCGTCCGCTCCGCCTGCACCTATGTCGGCGCGCAGAAGCTGAAGGAATTGTCGAAACGGACCACCTTTGTCCGCGTCGCCCGTCAGCTCAACGAGGTGTTCGGCGCCTCCTGACAGCTTCTGGATCACTCATCCGAATCGAGGTCGGGCAGCTTGTTCGGGCTGCCCGATTTTCTTGGCTGTCCCCGTAAGTATTTGGCGGGTAAAAAGTGCAGGCTACTCAGCAATACAGAGTAAATCGGGTCGACTTGATGTTGCAGGTCTAACCCCCAACTGGACCCTCAAGATCCTCTCATCTTGGGGGCAAAATGAGCCTGATTGAAAAGTTCGGCGTTCCGGAATATCTATTGCTCTGCGCCATTGCCGGCGTGTTCATGGCGTTTGTGCCCTGGGGGCTGACCAAGGTGGTCAAGTGGGCCAAGGGCAGGCCTGCCGGAGCCTATTTGATACTGGCACTGTTTCCACTGGTTTCGATCCTGCCCATACCGCCATCCGAGATCGAGAAGCTGCAACGAATCAAACAAGAAGAAGTAAAGCGCAAAGAGGATTCCGGGGATCCGTTCGATGAAAACCAATAGTCAGCGAAATTCTCCATAGACTGAATAGCGCGGACTGGTTCGTGCAAAATGGCCGTCGCTCTGCGGGGAGATCGCAACTGTGCTGCCGTTGAAACAGACTATCAAGTCGAGCGCATTACGGCGTTTCAAGAGCTGGCTCAAGGCGTCGCCGCACGATCACCAAATCTCCGTCTTCTCGATGCACGGTGAAGCCCGCTGACAAATAGAGAGATAACGGGCCATAGTGACGTTCGGCGTCAGTTGCAGCCTGCCGCGAAGGTGAAGCTTCGGCGACCGTCAGGCCCTGCTCGCGCAACATGTCGCAAGCGGCTGAAAGTAGCGCACGCGCGACGCCCCTTCGTCGGTGTTCGCGCGCGATCACGAAGCAGGTGATTTGACCAAGCCTTTCGGCGTCCGGGTCGGGTTCATCGGCGAAAGCGTCGAGCAGGGTTCTCGGCGCGGCGTTGCACCATCCGATCACATTTTCGTCGTGATACGCAAGCAAACCTTGCATTCGCCCACAGCCGATCCGGTCGCATGCCGCGCTCCGGTTTTCGGCGGCCGTGCGCGTACTCCAATCAACCCGGGAATGATCAACGTAGAGAAACTGGCAGTAACACGACTTCCATTCCGGATTGTCCGCGAAAGCAGCGCCCTCGAAGAATTGCAGAAAATCGTCTCGGCGTTCAGGGGTCAGACGGCGGATCGATAGCGAATTGTTTGACATGTCAGGGCGCCCGTGGAGTGAAGCAATCGTATGGAAACTCAAGCGTCAAGCGGAGCATACAGCAGCGTCTCAAGATCGGCTTCACGCGTATTGCCCGGGTTGTTGAGATAGCGCTCGTAGCATTCGTTGCCGGCGAGGCGATGGCCGCTTTGGGGCAGCCACTGACCGAGAAATCGTTGCCAGGCATCGCCCAGGGCGCTGTAGCTGCCGCGATGCAGGGTACATGCCCATCGGCCCGCGGGCAGCGTCAGTTCTTTCAGGCCATCCGGCAGGGCGGTGCCGGCTGCGATGGTGACTCCCGCCGCAGAACGCAATTGCCGGGCGGGCACCGATTCCGGGTCGTCGTAGTAGATGGCGATCATGCTGGCCCCCGGATTCGCAAACAACCCGGCGGGTCCCGCGATGCCCGCCAGCTGTTCAAATGCTGTGTTGATGGTGTTGTAGGGGCCGGTGTGGCCAAGTGCGGCGACCCGGATTTCGGGACGGTCTTCGATCTGAACTTGCATGTCGAGAACTCCAGAATGAATGAAGAGAGTTGCCGTGTCGGCCGGAAAGTCGACATCCGGTCCGTCGGCGTGGATACCGCAGGCTGCTTGTAGCCGGTGCGAAAGGGGGCGTTGCGTGTCGTCGCTGCCGCGCAGGCCATGCTGTTCGCGCGACAATGTCCGATGTTCGGTGGGTGATCGGCCAAAGGCCTCGCAGAATGCGCGTGTGAAGGCTTCATGCGTTTCGTAGCCAGCATCCATGGCGATGCGCAGTATTGAATCCTCCTGCTTCATCAAGGACCAGGCAGCACGCTCCAATCGCAGTCGTCGATGCAGTTGCAATGGTGTTTCGCCGACCAGACCACGAAAAACACGGTGAAAATGCAAAGGTGCCATGCAGGCAGGCGCCGCCAGTTCCTGGAGGTCGAGCGCCTCGTCCAGCGAAGTGGTGACGCGGAGGATGGCGTCACGCACCAGACGTTGATAATGCGACAGCGTCGACTGTTTGATGTTGTTCAGTTCCATAGGTGCAAAGTGTGCAGCATGCCGATGTGCGTCGCTTGACGGAAATTGACAACTTTTTGGTGCGGCGGGCAGTGGTCTACCGCACTGCACTATCGATTGAAAATATGGAAGCCGACCACGTTTCTGAGAATGGAAGTAGCTAAAGGAGCAGGGACATTTCACTCGGAAACCCGAGAGTAGAACACCAGGGTGTCGGCGGATGAATTAGCCTGGGTTCGGAAAGGCCAATGACTCGTATCCCATTGACCGGCTGATAGTTTAAAGAGCCTCCGCGGCCATTTGCAGGTTGGCGTATTTCAGTGTTTCGACAACGCTAGGTACAGTCATGGTTATGGCTCCTTTTTCGGAATCAGAATTTGGTCGACAAATTTGCGGGTATTCGTGCCAATGCCACCGATAGAACCCGGGCAAATGTAGTGGTTCAGCCATGGCATGGAGTGCGTGGGCGTGTGGATGTAGCTGATGGCGTAGCGGGTCGGTTCATCCAGCACTTCGTCGGTCTTGAGGTCGAGCACCTTGATCGTGCTGCTCGCCACCCACAGCGCCCGCTCCTGCGGGTCCACCGAACCCTCAAAGGTGACCGCGTATCGCGGTGGCGTCTTGCTCGACGAGGGGAGCTTGTCCAAATTGAACCGGATGTACCCCTGGAGATAGCTCTTGTCCGTTTGCCAGGGTTCGTCGTAACGAGCGCTATACCGATACCGTTGCCCGTCCTTTGGATCGATAGCTTCGACCCAGCGGTATCCGGGCAGGCCGCCAGGACGTTTGTCTGTGTCGGTATATCCGCGTATCGGAGACACGGTACCGTTCGCATCGATCAGTCGATATTCGTATTCTAAGAATGATTGTATGTAAGCGTCGCCGTAGTACTCTTCTCCAAACGCCGCCCCGGGCCAATTGGGATCGGAGAGCTCGCGGTCGCCCCGGTCGGGGCGAATCTTGAGCAGCAGTATTCCATCCACGTCCGGCACCGTCTTGTAAATCCGGATGCCGGCCACCTTCTCGCACTTTTCCTTGTAATAGGCTTCGGCTTCCTTGATCTTGGCCAGGTATTCGGCACGGTTTCGCGCGTCGTAGGCATGAACCGGCCATGCGATGGTTGCCGCAAGCGCAACTCCAGTCAGACATCGGCACGGGCGTTCGAAACGCGCAAGGAGGCGATGCTGAACGTTTTCTGGATTCCGGGTCTTCATCCTTGTTCGCTTTCAAACGTGGCTAGCTGCCGCGTAGCGACGCCTCACAGTTCGATGGTCTCTTCAAAGCTGGCGTGCGGGGGGCATGATCGGTTGTCGCAGAGGGTGCCGGAGAAGAGGGTGTTGTGCGAAGCAGTATATCGAACGTTCCGCAGCAGACAATATGACGAAAGGAAAGCCCTTGCGGGTTCAGGTGCGTTTCGACTCAGTTGCTGGGCGGGAGATTTGGCGCTGCGCCGGCCATGGCAACGACATTCCGGCGGAATGTCAGTCTACGGGAGTGCGGCTTTCCGGTCGGAACTGCCAAATGGGAGCTTTATGCCCTTTCCGGCGCTAGACGTTTTTCGATTTCGATGATCGCAAAGGTGGCAAGGCCGCAGAGGATGGCGATTCCCCATTCGTTGGGTGTCATGCCTGCGGTGCTGAACACCGTTTGCATTGGCTTGAGATAGGTGAAGGCGGCCTGCAAGCCGAGCATGAGCCCGGCGCCGATCAACAGCCAGCGATTGCCGAAAAGGCCCAGCGACCAGGCCGAGCGGGTGAGCGACCGGCAGTTGATGAGGTAGAACAACTGCACCAGTACGATAACGTTGACGGTGGTGGTCCGCGCGGCGGCCAGCGCAGTGCCTCGCGCCAGCTCCCAATGAAACACGGCGAAGGCGGCAAACAAGATCAGGGCGCTGGCGAACAATACGCGCGTCAGCAAGCGGCCCGAGAGCAGGGGGGCGCCCGGGGGGCGCGGCGGTCGCAGCATGATGCCGGGTTCGCGCGGTTCCAGCGCCAGCACCAGGCCGAGGGCACCGGCGGTGGTCATGTTGATCCACAGAATCTGCGCCGGCAGGATGGGCAGCGGCACCCCGGCCAGCACGCCGACGACGACGATCAAGCCGATGCCGATGTTGGCGGGCAGTGCCCAGACCAGAAACTTGCGCAGGTTGTCGAGCACGCAGCGGCCTTCCTCGACAGCGGCTTCGATGGAGGCAAAATTGTCGTCGGTCAGCACCATGGCCGCGGCTTCCTTCGCCACGTCGCTGCCGGTCTGGCCCATCGCCACGCCGATATTGGCCTGTTTGAGCGCCGGCGCATCGTTGATGCCGTCGCCGGTCATCGCCACGACATGGCCCTGATGCTGCAAGGCACGCACAAGGCGGAGTTTCTGCTCGGGGGCGACCCGGGCAAAGATATCGGTCTGCTCGGCGGCTACGGCCAACGCGCTGTCGTCCATCTCAGCCAGTTGCGGCCCCGTCTGGCAACGCAGTTCGCCGTCGGCCGCGCCCAAGCCGATCTGGCGGGCGATGGCGAGCGCCGTCAGGGCGTGGTCGCCCGTGATCATCTTGACCTGAATGCCGGCGGTGCGGCAGGCCGCCACGGCGACGATGGCTTCGGGGCGCGGCGGATCGAGCATGGCCTGCAAGCCCAGAAAACAGAGCCCGTCGTCGATGTCGGCCTCGCTCAACGCTGCGGTGCCGGCTGGCAGCGTCTTGCGGGCCAGGGCAAGCACACGCAGGCCCAACCCGGCGAAACGTTCTGCTTCCGCTTCGATGCCTGCCCGGTCGAGCGGAATGGGGTGGCCGTTGGCGCCGAATGCGTTGGTTGAGCGCGAGAGCACGGCCTCGAGCGACCCTTTGACAAAGGCGATGGTGCCGTCGTTCTGGCGGTGTAACGTGGCCATGCACTGACGTTCCGAGGCGAAGGAGAGGACGCCGAGGCGTTCGGGGATGTCGGCATGCAGTCCGCCTTCGGCGGCAACCACCAGCAGTGCCGCCTCGGTGGGGTCGCCGTGGGCCACCCAGCGTTCGCCCTCACGCACGATGCTGCTGTTGTTGCAGCTGCGGCCGGCCTCCAGACAGGCATGCAGGGCGGCGTTGTCGTGGCCTTCGGGCTGGATCTCGCCAGCGGGCGCGTAGCCGGCCCCGCTGACGCGATAGGTGATGCCGCCTGCATGGATGTGTTGCACGGTCATCTGGTTGCGGGTCAGGGTACCGGTTTTGTCGGAACAGATGACCGTTGTGCTGCCCAGCGTCTCGACCGCCGGTAATTTGCGGATGATCGCCCGCCGCCGCGCCATGCGGCTGACACCGACAGCCAGGGTGATGGTTACCGCCGCCGGCAAGCCTTCCGGGATGGCGCCGACGGCCAGGGCAATGGCGGCCAGCAGCATATCGCCTGCGGTTTCGCCGCGCAGCATGCCGACGGCAAAGACCAGCGCGGCTAGCGCGAGGATTCCCCTCAGCAGCCATTCGCCCAGCGTCTCCAGTTTGAGCGTGAGCGGCGTGCGCAAGGTTTCCGCCTCGCCCAGCCAGTGGGCAATGCGGCCGACCTCGCTGCGGTCTCCGGTAGCCACCACCAGTCCGCTGCCTTCGCCGCTGGTGACCCATGTCGAGGCGTAAGCCAGATTTTCGCGGTCGCCCAGCGCGGTACTGGCCGGCAGTTCCCGGTCGGCAGTTTTGATGGCGGGCAGGGATTCGCCCGTCAGCGCGGCTTCGGCGATCTGGAGATCGTGTGTTTGCACAAGGCGCAGGTCGGCGGGAACCTGATCGCCTGCTTCCAGCCAGACCAGATCACCCGGTACCAGCGCCTCTGATGGCACGACCAGACGCACCCCAGCGCGGATTACGCGGGCGCGCGGGCTGAGTGTGTCGGCCAGCGCGGCGAGTGCCTTCTCTGCGCGCGCTTCCTGCGCGAAACCGACGATGGCGTTGATGAGCACGACGCCGAAGATGGTCAGCGCATCGCTGACATCTTTGACAAACAAAGTCGCTATGCCGGCGGCAAGCAGAATCAGCACCAGAGGGTCGCGGAACTGCTCCAGAAAACGCCGGAGCGCTGATGTGCCGCGTTGCGGCGTCAGGCGGTTGGGGCCGAAGCGGGCGAGGCGGCGGAGCGCTTCGTCGGCATCTAGGCCCCGAAGCGGATCGCTGGTCAGGTGGGTGCAGATATCCCCGATGGCGAGGCTATGCCAGGCTGGCGAGGGCTCGCCCGGGAGCATTTCAGGCGCCTTCGCGCTTGTCGTCCGGCTCGAAAAACACCCAGCGGGTGGCCGGGAAGCGCGCTTTCAATTCGTCTTGCACGGTGTTGATGGTCGCGATCATCCGGGTGGCATCGTCGCCTTCCGCCATCCTCGCCTTGACGGCGACGAACATGTAGCTGCCCAGCTGAAAGGTAATCAGATTGTAGAGCTCGGCAATTTCGGGACGGGCCGTCAGCCAGGCGCGCAGCGCAGACTCGGTTTCGGGCGCTGCGCTTTCACCGATCAGCAGGCTATGCACCTGGGCGCCGACACCCAAGGCCACCACGATCAGCAGGACACCCACGCCGATGGAACCGAGCGCGTCGAAAACCGGATTGCCGGTCAGCATCGCCAGTCCGACGGCGGCCAACGCCAGAGCCAACCCGCACAGGGCGGCAATGTCTTCACCCATGACGACGATCAACTCCGACTCACGTGCCTCCCGAAAATAACGCCAGAGCGGCATATCGCCTGACTTTTCGCGAATCTCGCGGATGCAGCCTCTCAGCGACCAGGCTTCCAGCACCACGCCGATTCCGAGCACGATGACTGCCACCCAGGGGTGTTTCAGCGGCTCCGGGTGCATCAGCTTCTCGATGCCCTCGTATAGCGAAAAGGCCCCCCCCAAAGTAAATAGCATGATGGCGACCATGAAGGACCAAAAGTAGGTTGCCTTGCCATAACCGAGTGGATGTTCGGGCGACGGAGGTTTGTTCGCCTGCTTGATACCCAACAGGAGCAGCAGCTGATTGGTGCAGTCGGCAGCGCTGTGGACGGCTTCCGCCAGCATTGCGGTGGAACCCGTATAGGTGGCTGCCGCGGCCTTGCTGGCGGCGATGCCGGCGTTGGCGGCGAGGGCGTAGAGGATGGCGCTCATGTTGTCGTTCTACCTGTGGTGGCGCGGCTAGGCAACGTGTTGCGTTGCAGTATAATCAAATTTTAAGGCGAGACTGTCTTGTGAACGGCATCACCATCGCCCTTTCCAAGGGCCGCATCTTCGACGAAACCCTGCCGCTGCTGGCCGCCGCCGGCATTGTCCCGCAGGAAAATCCGGAAACCTCGCGCAAACTCATCATCGGCACCAACCAGCCGGACGTCAAGGTGGTGATCGTGCGTGCGACCGATGTGCCGACCTATGTGCAGTACGGCGCCGCCGATCTGGGCGTGGCGGGCAAGGACGTGCTGATCGAGCACGGCGGCGAGGGACTCTACCAGCCGCTTGACCTCCAGATCGCCAAATGCCGGATGATGGTCGCGGTGCCGGCGGGGTTCGATTACGCCAGCGCCGTCCGGCAGGGCGCCCGGCTCAAGGTGGCGACCAAGTACATCAAGACGGCGCGCGAACACTTCGCCGCCAAGGGCGTGCATGTCGACCTGATCAAACTCTATGGCTCGATGGAACTGGCACCGCTGGTCGGTCTGGCCGATGCCATCGTCGATCTGGTGTCGACGGGCGGTACGCTGAAAGCGAACAATCTGGTGGCAGTCGAGGAAATCCTGCCCATCTCCAGCCGGTTGGTGGTCAACCAGGCCGCGCTCAAGGTCAAACCATTACCCATTCAAACCATTATCAGGGCCTTTTCGGAGGCTGTGGAGAAATCAGCATGATCCGCATCAAGCGTCTGAAAACCGCCGACGCCGACTTCAGGCAGCGGCTGGACCAATTGCTCGCCTTCGAGGGCGCGCAGGACGACAGTATTGACAATGTCGTCAATGTCATTCTGAAAGACGTGAAATCGCGTGGCGACGCGGCGGTGCTCGAATACACCAACCGTTTCGACCGCCTCTCGGCGACATCCATGGCCGAACTGGAGCTGCCGAAATCGATACTGAACGATGCCTTGAACAGCCTCTCCGCAGCCGACCGCGAGGCGCTCGAAATCTCCGCGGCGCGCATCCGCGCCTACCATGAACGTCAGGAAGCAAAAGGCTGGAAATACACTGAGGCGGACGGTACCGAACTCGGCATGATGATCACCCCGCTCGACCGCGTCGGGCTCTATGTGCCCGGCGGCAAGGCGGCTTATCCCTCATCCGTGCTGATGAATGCCGTGCCGGCCAAGGTGGCCGGCGTCAAGGAACTGATCATGGTCGTGCCGACGCCGGACGGCGAAAAGAACGCGCTGGTACTCGCGGCGGCCGCGCTGGCTGGCGTCGACCGCGTCTTCGCCATCGGCGGCGCGCAGGCCATTGCCGCGCTCGCTTACGGCACCGAAAACGTGCCGCAGGTCGACAAGATCGTCGGCCCAGGCAACGCTTATGTCGCCTGCGCCAAGCGCCGCGTCTTTGGGGGCGTCGGCATCGACATGGTCGCCGGCCCTTCAGAGATTCTGGTGGTGGCCGACGGTTCCGGCAATCCCGACTGGGCGGCGATGGACCTCTTCTCGCAGGCCGAACACGATGAACTGGCGCAATGCATTATGGTGTGCACAGACGAGGCCTTTATCGACCGGGTGCAGGCCAGCATCGAAAAATTGCTGCCGACCATGCCGCGCCAGGCGATCATCCGCGCCGCGCTGGAAAACCGCGGCGCCCTGATCGGTGCGCGCGATCTGGAAGAGGCCATCGTCATCGCCAACCGCGTCGCGCCGGAACATCTGGAGCTATCGCTGGAAAACCCCGATCCCTGGGTCGAGAAAATCCACCACGCCGGCGCCATTTTCATCGGCCACTATACGTCGGAAGCGCTCGGCGATTACTGCGCCGGCCCCAACCACGTGCTGCCGACCTCGGGCAGTGCCCGTTTCTCTTCGCCGCTCGGTGTCGACGACTTCAGAAAACGTACCAGCCTGATCAAGGTGTCGAAAGCCGGCGCCAAGACGCTGGGCCGCATCGCCCACACCTTTGCCACCGGCGAGGGCTTGCCGGCGCACGCGCAGTCGGCGAAATACCGGCTGGATGCTTGATTCTGGCTGGAATCCATAAAAGGGCGCTGCGTGCGCCCTTTTTAGTACTGTAGCCCTTGGTATCGCGCCCATGGCCGGGTGGCGCGCTCGGCGGCGATCATTGGATGATGCGATCTTTTTGCATCTGGCTGGCCAAGGTCTTGAGCATGGATTCAGCGTACTTTTCATCGTACAGCGTTTTCTCCATGTTCTTCGGAATGGCGTTACGGCCGCTCCAGGTGTTGGTATCGATCTTTGTGGTCCAAATCGGCGTGGCCGATCTGCCGGGAATGGCCTCAAGCAGCGTCGCTTTGAAAACGTTGCTGACGCTAACGGCGTTTCGGTTTTCGTATGTGTTCCCGCTGACTGCGTAAACCTCGAGAATGTAAGGCGCAAACTTTTGCTCGTCGGCTTTGGGAAAGGTCTCGGGTTTGTCGACGTCAATTAGATAGGATTGAATAACCTGAATGCCATATTGCGGGAATACTTCCTTCGCTTGATCTACCAAATGAACACCGAAATTGAAGAATCCGGTTTCCCCCAGCGCGAAAGAAGGTTTTCCGTACGATGACATGTCGAGCGTGTTGTTCTTGTATACGAAAGTGAACTGATTGACGGTCGCGCCGGGCTTGGCCAGCAGAGAGGATTCCTGGACGTGCGGTTGCGATCCGCAAGCAGACAGGACGCCGAGGATGGCGATCACGACAGCGATTCTGGCTGCAATTCCAATTTGGGTCATGTTTGGCATCATTTTGGATAAAACCACTATGTTCTTGTGTGATTTCGAGTTGAGTCAACTGGCTTGACGATCGGCGCCAACTCCTCTACCGTAAGCGCCCGATTTTTCATCCTGTGGATTGCCAAGTGAGCGCATCTTTTATTGTCGCCGCCCTCGTATTGTTGATCATCGTTCTGATTGTCCTGCTGTGGCCGCTGCTGCGTCCGCGCCGGGCTGACCGGACGACGCGGCAGGCGATGAACGCGGCGATTTACCGCGAGCAATTGCGTGAGCTGGAGACTGATCTCAAGGAAGGCAGTCTCGCCCAGCCGGCGTTTGACGAAGCGCAACGCGAGTTGCAGCGCCGTTTGCTGGTCGAGGCGGATGAGGGTGAAGCCGTGCCAGCCCGGTCGGGCACACCGCGCGCCACCCGCACCGCCCTGGCGCTGGCGATCTTGGTGCCGCTCACGAGTGCCGCGCTGTACGCGTGGCTGGGCACGCCCGACGCGCTGAAGCCCGGTCTGGATCACAAGGTGACCGCCGGCGAGATGGACAAAATGGTCGAAGCCCTGGCGGCCCGGTTGGAAAAGAACCCGGATGATCTGCGCGGCTGGGCCATGCTGGCGCGTTCGTACAAAGCCATGCGCCGTTTCGATGACGCCGAAAAGGCCTTCGCCAAACTGGGCGATGCCATCAACGAGGATGCCGGCCTGCTGGCTACCTATGCCGACCTGCTTGCCGTGCGCGCCAATGGCAATCTCGAAGGCAAGCCCCTGCAACTGATCGAAAAGGCGCTGGAACTGGAGCCGGATCACTCCATGGCGCTCTCTCTCGCCGGTACGGCAGCTTACGAACGCAAAGATTTCGCCACGGCAGTCAAGTATTGGGAACGCCTGCTGAAGACCTTGCCGCCCGAGTCCGACGATGCCAAGGGAGTGGCCGAAGCCATCGCCAAGTTGCGCCAGGAACACAATCTGGGGCAGGCGACCGGCAAAGGTAGCGTCGCCGAGAAAGCGGACAACGACGCCAAATTGACCAAGAATGACAAGTCAGTCACCCCGGCGCCGCTCAAGGGCCGGGTCGAACTGGCCAAGGCGGCGCAGGGCAAGGTGTCGGCCACCGATGTGGTCTTCATTTTCGCCCGTCCTGCGGAAGGTGGCCGTATGCCGCTGGCCGCCAAGCGCGTGACGGTCGCCGATCTGCCCTACGATTTCGTGCTCGATGACAGCCTCGCGATGATGAGCGGTCAAAAACTCTCCGAGGCCCGGCAGGTGGTGGTCGAAGCGCGTGTCTCGAAATCCGGCGACGTCAAGCCCGCGCCGGGCGACTGGGTGGGCCAGATCGGCCCGATCAAGCCGGACGCCATTGGCGTCAAATTGAGTATCGACAAGCAAGTGCCCTGACAACGTGACCCCTTCCCCTTCGATCAATCCGGGTGCGCTGTTTCTGGCGTTTTCCCGGGTGGGTTTGTCGGGGTTCGGCGGCGTGTTGCCGTTCGCCCGCCGCATGCTGGTCGAAGAGCGCGGCTGGCTGTCGGCGGAGGAATTCAATGTCCTGCAAGGCCTTTGCCAATTTCTGCCAGGGCCGAATGTCGTCAATCTCTCGGTCGTGATCGGGGCTCGCTTTGCCGGTTGGAGGGGGTCGTTCGCCGCGGTCGCCGGCCTGCTCTGCGCGCCCGTGGCGATCGTGCTGATGCTCGCCGCACTCTACGATGCCTTCGGCGCGCAGCCTACCGCACAGGGTGTTTTGCGAGGCATTGCCGCAGCCGGCGCCGGACTGTTCATCGCCATGGCGGCACGCATGGCGGCGGCAGTGCGCTGGAAGCCTCGCCTGTTGCCGTTTGCGGTGCTGGTATTCATCGGTATCGCGCTCTTGCGCTGGCCGATGCCGGCCGTGATGCTAGGCCTGCTGGGAGTCGCCGCGACGCTGGCCTGGTGGAGCCTGGGACAGGATGCAGGCGGTCGCTGAACTCTTTCTCGAATTCACGCTGCTCGGGTGCATGGCGTTCGGCGGCGTGAGCGCGCTGATTCCCGAAATGCACCGCGTTGTGGTCGAGCACCACCACTGGCTGAGCGATGCGACTTTCGTCAATCTGTGTGCCATTGGGCAAGCGGCGCCCGGTCCGAACGTACTGGTTGTCACCCTGATCGGCTGGGAAGTGGCGGGGCCGACCGGTGCGCTGGCTTCCACTCTCGGGTTGTGCTGGCCGATGAGCGCCGTGGTGTTCGTGCTTTTCCGGCACTGGGACCGCTTTCGCGGTGTGCGCTGGCAACAGGCGGTGCAGATCGGCGTGGCGCCGCTGGCGGTCGGCTTGATTTTTTCAGCCGGCTATTTCGTCGGCAGCACGGCGTTGCTGGGCGCCAGCGGCTGGGTGTTCGCGCTGACCGTGGCGGCTGCGAATGTGGGCTTGCGCACCTTGCATCCGCTTTGGCTGATCGCCGCCGGCGCTTTGGTGGGAGGGTTGGGCATCGTGTGACCGGGATGGGGGGCAGAATGACGAAACGCCGCATTGAGCGGCGTTCCGGCGATGCGATGTGCATCGATTTCCCGAACCAGCGGGTTCAGGCAGCATAGAGGTCAGGTTGGTCCATTCATGCTTTCGATAGTCGCTCCCCGGTTGGTTAGCAATTCGTGCCTGCGATTCCTTTGTACGCCGATTTCAATCTGATTGCAACTGTGTGACGTCGCGCCTGCTGCAAGCGGAGTTGGGTGCGAGATCAAGTCTGGTAGGGGTTTTCCAGCGAGTCGATCAATTCTCTGAAAACGGCACGAATCTGATCTTCGCGACATTCCATCAGGAGCGCGTCCTCGAAGGCGTCTTGCGCGATCTGGCGCAATTCTTCGAGATTTTGCCGGAGCACCTTGATCTTTTCGGTGCAGGAGACCGGCGAACCGTCCGGCTTTTCCCAACGGATTTCCTTCATGCGGCGGCTCCCAGAATGTCGGCGAGGGCGGCGACCAGCGCGCTACATTCGGCGCCGGTGCCGATGCTGATGCGCAAGAACTGCTCGATGCGCGCCTGCTTGAAATGACGCACGAGAATGGCGCGTTCGCGCAGTTGTGCCGACAACCAGGCGGCGTCGTGGGCGGGGTGTCGCGCAAAGATGAAATTGGCGGCAGAAGGCAGCACGTCGAAACCGAGCTTTTCAAGCTGCTCGGTTATCTCGCTTCGGCTGGCCACGATGGCTGCGCAGGAGGACTCGAAGTGGTCATGATCCTCGATGGCGGCGACGCCGGCAGCCAGGGCGAGGCGATCCAGCGGATAGGAGTTGAAGCTGTTCTTGACTCTTTCCAGCGCTTCGATCAGGGCCGGTTGGCCGACCGCGAAGCCAATGCGCAGGCCGGCCAGCGCCCGGCTTTTGGAGAAGGTCTGCACCACCAGCAGATTGGGGTAGCGATCAACTAGGGATATCGCGCTCTGGCCGCCGAAATCGACATAGGCCTCATCCACAACCACGACCGAAGCGGGGTTGCCGGCCACGATGCGTTCAACCGCAGTTAGCGGCAGCAAGCAGCCGGTTGGCGCATTGGGGTTGGGGAAGAGGATGCCGCCAGGTGGCGGGGCGTCCGCAGGCAGATAGTCGTCGGGGTCGATGGCCAGATCGTCGTTCAGCGGGACGGTCCGGAAATCGACACTGTAGAGTCCGCAGTAAACCGGGTAGAAACTGTAAGTGATATCGGGAAAGAGGATGGGTGTCTCGTGTTTCAGCAGGGCCACAAAAACATGAGCGAGCACTTCGTCGGAACCGTTGCCGAGAAAGACATGGTCAGCCGCGACGCCGTGATGATCCGCGATGGCCGCCTTCAGGCGCTCGCCGTTGGGGTCGGGGTAGAGGCGCAAGCGGGCACCGTCTTCGCCCAGTTCGGCCTGAATGGCGGCCAGAGCGCGCGGCGAGGGCGGATAGGGATTCTCGTTGGTATTGAGTTTGATGAGCCGGGCGATTTTCGGCTGCTCGCCGGGAACATAGGGGGTGAGGCCGCGAACGACCGCGCTCCAGTAAGGACTCATGTGACTCGCCATCAAATCGGAAGATTGGCCTGAAATGGTATCATGGCCCTTTCATCCCCGTTCCCGACCCCGATGCGAAACGCCGAAATCGTCCGCAACACCCTGGAAACGCAGGTAACCGTTCGTCTCGACCTGGATGGCAGCGGTCAGGGCCGGTTCGCTACCGGCGTGCCTTTTCTCGACCACATGCTGGACCAGATCGCCCGGCATGGCCTGATCGATCTCGCGGTCGAGGCGAAGGGTGATCTGCATATCGATGCGCATCATACGGTTGAGGACATCGGCATCACGCTCGGGCAGGCGCTGGCAGCCGCCTGGGGCGACAAGAAGGGGCTGACCCGATACGGACACAGCTATGTGCCGCTGGACGAAGCGATGTCGCGCGTGGTGGTCGATCTCTCGGGCCGGCCGGGGCTGGAATTCAACTGCGTTTTCACCCGTGCCTGGATCGGCCAGTTTGATGTCGATCTGGTGCGCGAGTTTTTCCAGGGCCTGGTCAATCACGCCGGCATCACGCTGCATGTCGACAACCTGCGCGGACAGAATGCCCATCATCAGGCCGAGACCATTTTCAAGGCCTTCGGGCGTGCCCTGCGGATGGCCGCCTCGCCCGATCCGCGCATGGCCGGCGCCATGCCTTCGACCAAGGGGACGCTGTGACCATCGCGGTCATCGACTACGGTATGGGCAACCTGCGTTCGGTTGCCAAGGCGCTGGAACACATCGCCGATGGCCGCGAGATCGTCGTGACAGACAATCCGGCAACGGTCGCGGCGGCCGAGCGCGTCGTCTTTCCCGGCCAGGGCGCCATGCCCGACTGCATGCGCGAGCTGGAGGCACGCGGTTTGCGGGTGGCCGTGCAAAAGGCGGCGGCGGAAAAACCGTTCTTGGGCATCTGCATTGGCCTGCAAATGCTCTTCGAGCACAGCGAAGAAGGTGGTGTACCCGGTTTGGGGCTGTTCGCCGGTCGCGTGAAGCGCTTTCCCGAGGCCGCCATGGTCGGGGCTGACGGGGCGCGTCTCAAGGTACCGCATATGGGCTGGAATACGGTGAAGCAACTCGCGCATCCTCTCTGGCAAGGCATTGCGGACGAAGCGCGCTTCTATTTTGTGCATAGTTATTTTGTCGAACCCGCCGATCCTGGTCTGGTGACAGCGACCACCTGTCACGGTGTGCGCTTTACCTCGGCAGTCGGGCGGGATAATATTTTTGCGGTACAGTTTCACCCCGAAAAGAGCGCTGCCGACGGCTTGAAACTTCTCCGGAATTTTCTTGCCTGGCAGCCGTGAGAGCGCAGTATTGCGAAGAACCTACCCCCTCCCCGACATCCCATGCTGATTATTCCCGCCATTGACCTCAAGGACGGCCAGTGCGTCCGCCTCAAGCAAGGCCTGATGGAACAGGCCACCGTCTTTTCCGACAGCCCGGCCGACATGGCGCGACACTGGCTCGAACAGGGCGCGCGCCGTCTTCATCTCGTCGACCTGAACGGCGCATTTGCCGGCAAACCCAAGAATGAGGCTGCTATCAAGGCGATCCTGCGTGAAGTCGGCGACGACATTCCGGTACAACTCGGCGGCGGCATCCGCGACCTCGATACCATCGAGCGCTGTCTCGACGGCGGACTAAGCTATGTCATCATCGGCACGGCGGCCGTCAAGAATCCCGGCTTTCTGCACGATGCCTGCGGCGCCTTTCCCGGCCAGATCATCGTCGGGCTCGACGCGAAGGATGGCAAGGTGGCGACCGACGGCTGGTCGAAACTTACCGGCCATGACGTCGTCGATCTGGCCAAAAAATACGAGGATTACGGTGTCGAAGCGATTGTCTATACCGATATCGGGCGCGACGGCATGCTGTCCGGCGTCAATATCGAGGCCACGGTGCGCCTGGCGCAGGCGCTGACGATTCCGGTGATCGCCTCGGGCGGCCTGGCCAGCGTCGAGGATGTCAAGTCCCTGTGCGCGGTCGAAAGCGAGGGGATTGTTGGCGCCATTGCCGGTCGGGCGGTGTATGACGGTACCCTCGATTTCCGTGCCGCCCAGGCTGCCGCCGATCAGGGCGGTCGCGCGTGACGCTCGCCAAACGCATCATCCCATGTCTGGATGTGACGGCCGGTCGGGTCGTCAAGGGAACCAACTTTGTGGATCTGCGCGATGCCGGCGACCCGGTGGAGATCGCACGCCGCTATGACGAGCAGGGCGCCGACGAGGTGACTTTTCTTGACATCACTGCTTCTTCAGACCAGCGCGACATCATTCTGCATATTGTCGAAGCCTGCGCCGAGCAGGTCTTCATTCCACTCACTGTCGGTGGAGGCGTGCGCTCGGTCGCGGATGTCAGGCGTCTGTTGAACGCCGGCGCCGACAAGGTCTCGATGAATACCGCCGCCGTGCAGCACCCCGAACTGGTGGCCGAAGCCAGCGGCAAGGTCGGATCACAGTGTATTGTCGTCGCCATTGATGCGAAGGCCACCGGGCCGGGCGCCTGGCACGTCTTTACGCATGGCGGGCGGCAAGATACCGGGCTCGACGCCATCGCCTGGGCGCGGCAGGTTGAGGCACTGGGCGCCGGCGAGATTCTGCTGACTAGCATGGATCGCGACGGCACCAAGGCCGGTTTCGATCTTGCGCTGACACGCGCCGTTTCCGAGGCAGTCGGCATTCCCGTTATTGCCTCGGGGGGCGTCGGCAATCTCGATCATCTGGCCGATGGCGTCGATCAGGGCCATGCCGATGCCGTGCTGGCCGCCTCGATCTTTCACTTTGGTGAATACACCGTGCGGCAGGTCAAGGAGCACATGCGCGCTCGCGGCATAGAGGTGCGCCTGTGAGCGATCTCGACCCTGTATTGCCCTGGCTGGACGCCTTGAAATGGGATGCGGACGGCCTTATTCCTGCCATCGCGCAGGATGCCGGCAGCAACCGCGTGCTGATGTTCGCCTGGATGAATCGCGCTTCGCTGGAAGAGACGGTGCGTACCGGCAACGCGGTATACTGGTCGCGTTCGCGGCAGCGCTTGTGGCGAAAAGGCGAAGAGTCGGGGCATGTCCAGAACGTGCGGAGCCTGCGTACCGATTGCGATGGCGATGTGCTGTTGCTCGCCATTGAGCAGATTGGCGGCATGGCTTGCCATACCGGCCGCGAGAGTTGCTTCTTCAGCGAATTGCAAGGCGAACGCTGGGCGCCTGTCGACCCGGTGATCAAGGACCCGAAGGAGATTTACGCAAAATGAACATGCCGATCCACGAAGTGTTGCAACGTGTCTCCGAAACCCTGACGGCGCGCCGCAGCGCGAGTCCGGAGACGTCCTATACGGCTCAGCTTTTTGCCAAGGGCCCGGATTCCATCCTCAAGAAGATCGGTGAGGAATGCGCCGAGTTGATCATCGCCGGCAAGGAAGGCAGCCAGTTGCATATCGTCCGCGAAGCGACGGACGTGGTGTATCACACGATGGTGCTGCTGGCCTTCTACGATCTGACCATTGACGACGTCCTGCTCGAGTTCCGTCGCCGCGAGGGCATCTCGGGCATCGACGAGAAAAAATCGCGGGGCGCCTGATGAGCGATTGCATCTTTTGCAAGATCGCCGGCGGCCATATTCCTGCCGGCAAGGTATTCGAGGACGAAGACATTGTTGCCTTCCGCGACATCTATCCGCAACGACCGGTGCACTTGCTGGTGATTCCGCGCAAGCACATCGTTTCCTTGGCTGAGGTCACGCCGGAAGACGTGCCGATACTCGGCAAGATGCTTGCTAAGGCGCATGATCTGGCGGCTGCGGCGGGCAGTCCGGACGGTTTTCGCGTCATCATCAACACCGGGCGCGTGGGCGGCCAGGAGGTGTTTCATTTGCACGCCCACATCGTCGGCGGCCCCGATCCGGTCGGCCCGATGCTCAAGCATTGAAGGAGAAGTGGCATGGGAAGCATCAGTATCTGGCACTGGCTGATCGTTTTGCTGATCGTCGTGCTCGTGTTCGGCACGAAGAAGCTGCGCAACATCGGCCAGGACCTTGGCGGTGCCGTCAAGGGTTTCAAGGATGGCATCAAGGAAGGTAACGACGCCGCCGCAAAACCTGCCGAAAGCGCGCCCTTGCAGGTGCCGCAGGGGCAGCAGACTCCAGGTGGGCAAACCATCGACGTCGAGGTGAAGAAGTAAGACGGACGGGCGGTCGAGAGCGCCGCCGTCAGGTCATTCTTCAACAACTGGCATGTTCGATATCAGTTTTTCCGAACTGGCTGTGATCGGCGTGGTTGCGCTGGTTGTTATCGGCCCGGAGCGTCTGCCGCGTGTGGCGCGCACGGTCGGGCATCTGCTCGGGCGGGCGCAGCGTTACGTCGGCGACGTAAAGGCCGATATACGCCGTGAAATCGAACTGGATGAGTTGAAAAAGTTGCAAAACCAGGTGACCGATGCGGCCAGCGACTTTCGGGACAACTTTCGCCGCGAGGTCGATGCGGCGCGTGCTGCCTTTGTGTCGCCCGCCGAGAACGCGCTGGCCGACCTTGAACAGACTGCCCAGCAGGCGGTGACGGCGCACGAGGTCTCGCCTGCGCTGCCTTCGGCACCGGTCGGCGAGACCGCAGTCGGCAGCCTGCCGGAACCGCCGAAAGCATGAGCGAATCTTCCGAAGAATCCTTCATTTCACACCTGATCGAGTTGCGCACACGCTTGATCCGCTCGCTGCTGGCAATCGGTATCGTGTTTGGCGCGTTGTGCGTATATCCTGGCCCCGGCGTGATCTACGACTGGCTGGCGCTGCCTTTGACCGCCGCCTTGCCGGAAGGCACAAAGATGGTGGCGATCGGCGTCATCACGCCATTCATGGTGCCCCTGAAGGTAACCAGCATGGTCGCCTTTGTCGTTGCCCTGCCCTTCGTGCTTTATCAGGCCTGGGCCTTTGTCGCGCCTGGTCTGTACGCGCATGAAAAGCGGCTGGGGTTGCCGTTGATCGTCGCAAGCACAGTACTGTTCATGGCTGGCATGGCGTTCTGCTATTACTTTGTGTTTGGTCAGGTCTTTAGCTTCATTTCTAGCTTTGCGCCCAAGAGTATTACCCCCGCACCTGATATTGAAGCCTATCTGTCCTTCGTGCTGACTATGTTCGTGGCTTTCGGCCTTGCCTTTGAGGTGCCCGTGGCCCTGGTGGTCATGGTCAGCATGGGGCTCGTCGATGTGGTCCGCCTGCGCGAATGGCGTGCCTATTTCATTGTCGGGGCATTTGTGGTCGCGGCGGTGGTGACCCCGCCGGACGTGGTTTCGCAACTGGCCCTGGCGATCCCGATGTGTCTGCTCTACGAATTGGGTATTCTGGCGTCGATTCTGGTCATCCGCGACGTCGCCAAAAATACCGTTCAGGACTGAATGACTTGCCCGGCCACGCCGGTGGTCTGTTGGCGAACGGGTTGACCCTCCTCGAAACACCACAATGTGCCCGGTGGCATGACGTGCCAGGCCTCGTTGTCGGTGAGCGGTTGGGTAGCGATGACCGCGACGCGGTCGTTGGGCGTCGTCAGGTCGTTGAAGTCGACGGTGACGTCCTGATCTTTCAGGTGTGCGGCTGCAAAGGGCGCACATCGCACAATGTAGGCGAGGGCCGTCGAACAATGCGCGAACAGGCGTTCGCCGTTGGAGAGCAGGTAATTGCAGGCGCCATGCTGACTTAGCGTTGTCGACAGGTCGTGGAGCGTGTCAAAAAGCTCGTCGGGCGGGGGAGGGCATTGACCGAACCGCGCGCGCAAGCGGTCAAGTACCCAACAGAACGCGCGTTCCGAATCGGTGGTTCCGACGGGCATAAAGGCGCCGGAAAGCGGTGGCGCAAAGTTTTCCAGATTGCCGTTGTGTGCAAAGATCCAGTATCGTCCCCATAGTTCGCGCATGAAAGGGTGTGTGTTTTCCAGGCTGACCGCGCCCTGCGTTGCCTTGCGAATATGAGCAATCACATTCAGCGAGCGGATCGGGTAGGCGCGTACCAGTTCAGCAATCTGTGAAACGCAGGAAGGTTGAGGGTCGAGAAAAAGGCGTACGCCCTTTTCCTCGAAGAACGCGATTCCCCATCCATCGCGATGCACATCGGTCACACCGCCCCGCGCCTGAAAGCCGGTGAATGAGAAACAGATGTCGGTGGGAACATTGCAGTTCATGCCGAGCAGTTGGCACATTCAGAAAAACCTCTATTCTTCGCTACGCTTCAGGGCCGGGCGTTTGCCGATCTTGACCGGAATTTCGACAATGTTCTTGTCACGGCGCAATCGGAAATTGGCCTTGTCTTCAGGTTTCAGAGCGGCGATCAGGTCGAGCATCACCTGCGGGTCCTTGACCGGTTTACCCTGAACGGCAAGCAGCACGTCGCCGGGCTTGATGCCTGCGAGATCGGCCGGGCTGCCGCGTACGATGCCGGCAATCAGGGCGCCGTCGGTGGCCGGCAGATTGAAGCTTTCGGCCAGTTCGGGCGTGATTTCCTGTGCCTCGACGCCGATCCAGCCGCGAATCACCGTGCCGTTCTGGATAATCTGCTCCATGATGGTCTTGGCGCTCGAGACCGGAATCGCGAAGCCGATACCCTGCGAGCCGCCGGTGCGCGAGTAGATGGCGGTATTGATGCCGACCAGGTTGCCGGCGGTATCGATCAGAGCGCCCCCCGAATTGCCCGGATTGATGGCGGCATCGGTCTGGATGAAGTTCTCGAACGTGTTGATACCCAGGTGCGAGCGGCCCAGCGCGGAAACGATGCCCATGGTGACCGTTTGGCCGACGCCGAACGGGTTGCCGATGGCGAGCACGACATCGCCCACTCGCAGGTTCTCCATCTGACCAAAGGTGATGGCGGGCAGCTTGTCGGCCTTGATACGAAGCACGGCCAGATCCGATTCGGGGTCGCTGCCGACGACCTTGGCTTTGTGAGTGCTGCCATCGTTCAACGCGACCTCGATGTCGCTGGCTGCTTCGATGACGTGGAAATTTGTCAGAATAAAGCCGTTGGGAGTGACGACTACGCCCGAACCCAGACCGGCGCTTTTTTGCGACCCACCGTCGAAACGGTCGCCAAAGAAATGGCGAAAGATTGGATCGTCGAGCAGCGGATGGCGCGGTTGTTTGATTTCCTGGGTCGTGTAGATGTGCACGACCGCCGGGAGCGCCTTGCGGGCCGCTTCACGGAAAGAGTTGGTCGGTCTGGCATTCTCTTCTCCGGTCGGGCCGGGCGCCGCTTCCTGAACCACCGCGGTTGAGGGGCGCCTGCCAAGCCATTCCGGCCTGAGCGTGGAGACCACGAACAGGATCGCCACCGCAATCGTGACGGTTTGTGCAAAAATCAGCCACAACCTTTGCATGGATAGATCCGATGACACCCGAGAAATTGGCCACTTATATCGACCAACTGCTTGAAATTCAAAACTTCCGCGATTATTGCCCAAATGGCCTGCAAGTGGAAGGACGTGACTCCATTTCCCGCATGGTGGCGGGCGTTACCGCCAGTCAGGCGCTGATCGACCATGCCATCGCCGTTCATGCTGATGCCATTCTGGTGCATCACGGCTGGTTCTGGCGGGGCGAGGACGGCCGGGTTACGGGCATTCGCAAACGCCGGCTGGCGTCGCTGCTGAGCCACGATATCAGTCTGCTGGCTTATCATCTGCCGCTCGATGCGCATCCCGATCTGGGCAACAACGCACAATGGGCACGCCGCCTGAACTGGCAGCCCAAGGGGCGCTTCGGCGATCAGGCGATGGGCTGGTGGGGCTTGAACGGCCAGGAAGAAAGTGTCGGCCAATTGGCGGCCCGCCTGGGCAGCGTGTTGGGGCGCATACCCATGCTGATCGGCGACGACGGCCGCCGTGCGGTGCGTCTGGCCTGGTGTTCCGGCGGTGCGCAGAGCTACCTCGAGCAAGCGATTGCACTGGGCGCCGATGTCTTTCTCTCCGGGGAGATTTCCGAGCAGACGGTTCATCTGGCGCGCGAATCGGGCGTCGCCTATATCGCCTGTGGTCACCACGCGACTGAACGCTGGGGTGTTGCCGCGCTGGCCGGGCATTTGGCGACCGAACTGGGCCTTCACTGCGAGTTTGTCGATATCGACAACCCGGTGTGAGTGATCAATCTGCGATCAGGCGCTTGCCCATCGAGATCGTGGCGTCTTCTGTGAAACCCAGGCTGCGATAGAACGCTACGGCGTCGGTGTTGCCGGCACGCACCTGTAGATTGAGCTTGGGGCAGCCGAGCTCGGCAAGCTTCGTCGCCAATGCATTCACCATCATGCCCGCCAGGCCCTGCCGGCGGCACGAGGGGGCAACCGCAAGGTAGTTGATCCAGCCCCGATGGCCGTCATAGCCCGCCATCGCCGACGCCACGATGTCGCTATCAAGTTCGCCAACCAGAAATAACTCGCGCTGGACGGCCAGCTTGCGCTTGATGTCCTTCCAAGGGTCGTTCCAGGGACGAAGCAGGTCGCAGGCTCGCCACAATGCAACGACAGAAGAGGTATCCGGTTCGCAAAAGGGTCGAATGTGCATGAGATTTCGCTTATGATGAATACCACTAAATTGAGTAGTCTGAATACGATGCTCGGGGGAAAGCGACTTTCGGCGTTGGTTGGAGTGGCACTCTTTGTGCCGGGAACCCATTTTGCCACATCGGTATGGGCGAATACGGACGAGTCGGCGGGAGGGTTGTCGCTCGTGCGTCTGGTCGATCAATTCAGCCTGAACGACCTTGCCGATGTCGTGGTAACCGATACCAAGATCGCGCAATCGCGCGACAGCGTGACCCAGAGGATCGCCGTGTTGCGACAAGACGATATCGAGCGTCAACCGACGCTCAACCGTAATCTGGCGGACCTGTCGATGTATGTTTCCGGGCAGTTCGTCAACGTGCTGTCGCGCAATGACGCCAATTGGGGTTCCTACGCCGGCCTTGGGCCGAAATACAACAGCTATCTGCTCGACGGCCTGCCGATGGATTCATTTGTCGATGCGATGAGCCTTGAACTGGCGGCCATCGAGCGGGTTGAAATTCAGAAAGGGCCGGCGTCGGTTCTCTACTCGAACTATCTCAGTATGGATTTCGTCGGCAATGCCACGCCGCTGGCCGGCACGACCAATTTCATCTTGAAATCGCGGATCGATCAGCCGCTGACCCGCGCCACGATGGGGTTGGGTTCGTGCGGAGGCCGCTTCGCCCAGCTTTACCGCCAGGGTGGCGAAGGGGCTTTAAGCTATATGGTCGGGGTCAGCGCCGATCAGGCTGACTACACGCAAGTGGGCGAAGCTGGCAGTTGGTTGCAAACGACAAGGTCGCCCGAATACACCAAGACCAAGTGGTTTGCTCGCGCCGGGCTTGCTCTCGGGCGTGCTGATCACACCCTCTCGGTTTTCGTGCAGGAAACGCGCCACGACGGCACGCTGGGCCGGCCGAACCGCGATTTCGATCACCGGTATGACACCCTCAACCTGGCCTACAACAACGCCTTTACGGAGAACTGGAATCTCCAGTTCAAGATCGGGCAGCGGCATTATGACCGGTCTTACGCAAATGACGACTACCCGACGAGTCTGGCGTTCACACACACCGAACGAACACGCCAGATCATCCGGCCGATGGATTTGACCTTCAGCTACCTGCATGGGCAGGAAAGCCTGCTGACCTTGGGCGCTGACCGGCAAACTGTGCATTACTGGGTGATCGAGCGGAGTCCGCTTGACGCACAGATGCGGCGGAACGACGCATCGGCGGAATCGACAGGTTTCTTTATCCAGGAGAAATGGCACTGGGGCGATTGGGTCTTCCGGGGTGGGCTGCGGCGCAACAAAGTTCAACATGACTACATGTTGCTCGGCGGCAATGCGCCCGCCGTTCGCAGTGCGAAGTGGGAAAAAACGCTCTGGAGCTTGGGTGCGCGCTATCGTTTGGCGCCGGCGCTGGCTATTTATGCCAATGCAGGGACGAGTTTCATGCCGCCAGCGGCTAAACAGATCGGCGGTACGGTGAATTTACCCAATGCCAGCGGGGAGTTGGCCAATCCTGCCCTGAAACCCGAAAGCGGGACTGGCATTGACTTGGGTATCGACTGGCAGCCGCTTGCAACGGCGACGTTCGGCGTGCGGCTTTTCGACAACCGTATTTCAAATGCAATTGTCAGCAGCATTGTAAGTGCCGATCCTTCGCAATCGCGTTCTGAAAACGCCGGGAAGGCCCGCGCCCAAGGTATCGAACTGGATTGGAATCAGGCGATCACGACGGATGTCGCCTGGTTTGCCAACCTGACGCGGACTCAAACTCGTCTCGACAACCCCGTGGTGCGTGACCAGGATGACACCTCGATCCCTTTCACTCCGGGCACGCTGATGAATGCCGGAGTATCGGCTTCCCTACCCGCCGGGTTCAAGGTATTTACCTATGCGCACTGGGTCGGGCGGTACTACGATAGCGCTTCGCGTGCATCGCGCCTGAAATTCGGGGATTACGGCACACTCAATCTGCGTTTGTTGAAGCCGCTGTCACCCGGACTGGATCTCACGGTCGACCTGATCAACCTGACCGACCGCCGATATGACCTACCTTTCAGTTTCCGTGATCCCGGCTTCAATGGACAAATCAGCCTTTCCCTTGCATTCTGACCCAACCATGCCCTATGTGATTCCCGCGCCGCCGCAAGTGGCCGTCCCGGTTGTCGGGGGCGGTTTGTTTCCCGTCCGTCGCGTGTTTTGCGTTGGCCGGAATTACGCCGAACACGCGCGGGAAATGGGCGCGCTGGATCAAGCCAGCGGTGCCGAACCCCCATTCTTCTTCATGAAGCCGGCCGATGCGCTGGTGGCGGGCGGCGACGAACTGGCCGTCGTCTATCCGCCGCAAACCGCCAATCTCCAGCACGAAATCGAGCTGGTCGTCGCGCTGGGCCGCGGCGGCCAGAATATTGCGCCGGAGGCGGCTCGTGGCTGCATTTTCGGTTACGCCGTAGGCCTCGACCTGACCCGCCGCGACATGCAGGCGCGAGCCAAGGAAAAAGGTCATCCGTGGGATCTATCGAAGGGTTTCGATCAATCCGGCATACTGGGCGCCATCGTGCCTGCTGCGGTGTGCGGACACCCCGAGCGCGGTCGCATATGCCTGGCGGTGAACGGCACGCTTCGGCAACAGGGCGATCTTGCCCAGATGAGCTGGCCGGTGCCGGCCATCATCGCCCAGCTTTCGCAGAGCGTGCGGCTGCACGGCGGCGACCTCATCTATACCGGCACGCCCGCGGGCGTGGCCGCCATCGTTCCGGGAGATCGTCTGGCAGGCAGCGTGGAAGGGGTGGGCGAGCTGCATGCCCGAATCGTGGCACCGGGCTGACATCGCGTCGAGCGTCGGCGCGTTGTGCATGTAGAATGGGTTCGGATTCGGCCCGTCGTGCCCTGCGCTCGACAGCGCCCTTTTTGCAACACTCCTTCTCACCCCTAAAATCATGTTTCTCACCGCTTGCCGCGGACTGATCGCTCACGCGCTACCTGTGCTCGTTGCCCAATTGGCCTCCATCGGCATGGTGGTGGTCGATACGGCGGTGCTGGGCCATGTCGGCGCCATTGAGCTGGCCGCGGTGGCTATTGGCGGCGGCATCTATGTTTGTATTCTGTTCGCACTGGTGGGCATTCTCCAGGCGGTGACGCCCATTGTTGCCCATCGCGTCGGTGCCGGGCGGGATGCCGAAACCGTACGTGTTCTCCGCCAGGGATTCTGGCTGGCGCTGGCGTTGAGTGTGCCCGGCATCGCCACGCTGATCTGGCCAGACTGGCTGCTCGGACTCTCGCCGATGGAAGCGGCGGTCGAGGAGCGGGTGCGGGGATACTTGCTGGTACTCGCCTGCGGCGTGCCCGCCTCGTTGCTCTACCGGACCTTCTATTCCTTCAGCAATGCGCTCGGACGCGCCCGCCTCTTGATGGCCATCGGGCTGGGCGGACTGGTGGTGCATGCCTTTCTCTCATGGGGATTGGCGTTGAAGGGATGGGCGGGCGCGCCGCTGGGTGTGTTGGGTTGCGCCGTCGCCAATGTCTCGGTGTCCTGGCTGACCTGTGGCGCTGCGGCGTTGTCGTTGATATTTGGGCCGCTGGGCAAGCGCTATCGCGCTTTCGAGCAATGGGAAAAACCGGATTGGGTGATCTGGCGTGAACTGTTGCAGCTTGGATTGCCGATGGGCGTCGCCAATTTTGTCGAGATTTCCGCATTCACGCTGGTGGCGCTACTGATCGCACCGCTGGGTGCCACGGTGCTGGCCGGGCACCGCATCATCGGCAACATCGCCGCGCTTTGCTACATGTTGCCGCTGGCATTCGCCATCGCCACTCTGGCTGCCGTCGGGCAAAGCCTGGGCGCCCGTGATTGGGCCCGCGCGCACCGCTTTCTTGCCGCCGGACTGTTGCTTGCCGGTGGTGTCTCGTCCGCCATGGGTGTCGTGCTCTGGTTTGGCATTGAACCCATGGTGGCGCTCTATACCAACGATGCATCGGTTCGCAAGGTGGCTGTAAGTTTGGTGATCTACATTGCAATATTCCAGTTCTTCGATGCTGTGCAGACGGTGGCAGGTCATGTGCTGCGTGCGTATCGGGTGACGTTCTTGCCGATGCTGGTGCAAACCCTGGTGTTCTGGGGCATTGGCATGGGGGGCGGCTGGTGGTTGTGCTTTGGCCCGCGAGACATGGGAATCGCGGGCTTCTGGCTGGCTTCGGCCGCCAGCTTGATGATGGCGGCAATCCTGCTCGCAGGCTTGTTGTGGAAGGTGGCGAAGGATTTTGAAGTGTAAATAGACCCGCTGCCGAGGCTTCAGTCTTAGGTCATTTAAAAGACATCTTTTGGTTGTGCTGTGCTACCATTGTTCTGTAATTACGGTGACGTTTCAACCTGACAGAGAAGAGGAACGGTATGAAAATTCATGAATACCAGGGAAAAGAAATCCTGAGAAAATTTGGCGTGACGGTGCCGCGCGGAGTGTTCTGCCCGGCGGTGGAAGACGCCGTCAAAGCCGCTGAATCCCTGGGCGGCAAGGTTTGGGTGGTGAAGGCGCAGATTCACGCCGGTGGCCGCGGCAAGGGCGGCGGCGTCAAGGTCGCCAAGTCGCTCGATGAGGTGAAGCAATACGCCAGCCAGATCATGGGCATGCAGTTGGTGACCCATCAGACCGGACCGGAAGGTCAGAAGGTTCGTCGCCTGCTGGTCGAAGAAGGCGCTGACATCAAGAAGGAATATTACGTTGCCGCGCTGACCGACCGTGCCTCGCAGAAGGTGGCGATGATGGCCTCTTCGGAAGGCGGCATGGATATCGAAGAAGTCGCCCACAAGACGCCGGAAAAGATCATCAAGGCCTTCGTCGATCCGCTCGTTGGCCTGACCGACGCGCAGGCGCTGGAACTGGCCAAGGGCATCGGCGTGCCGGAAGGCTCGATCGCACAGGCCGTTGATACCTTCAAGAAACTCTACACCTGTTACATGGAAACCGACGCCTCGCTGGCCGAAATCAATCCTCTGATTCTCGAAGGCAACGGCACCATCAAGGCGCTCGACGCCAAGTTCAATTTCGATTCCAACGCGCTGTATCGTCACCCGGACATCGTCGCGATGCGCGATCTGGATGAAGAGGATGCCGACGAAATCGAAGCCTCCAAGTTCGACCTCGCCTACATTTCGCTGGACGGCAACATCGGCTGTCTGGTGAATGGCGCCGGTCTGGCCATGGCGACCATGGATACCATCAAGCTGTTCGGTGCCGAACCGGCCAATTTCCTCGACGTTGGCGGTGGCGCCACGACCGAGAAGGTGACCGAGGCGTTCAAGATCATGCTGAAGAATCCCAAGGTCAAGGGCATTCTGGTCAATATCTTCGGCGGCATCATGCGTTGCGACACCATTGCGACCGGCGTCGTGACGGCCGCCCGCGAAGTGCACCTTTCCGTGCCGCTGGTGGTTCGGATGAAGGGCACCAACGAGGATCTCGGCAAGAAGATCCTCGCCGAATCCGGCCTGCCCATCATTGCCGCCGATACCATGGCGGATGCCGCTACCAAGATCGTTGCCGCTGTGAAGTGAGGAAGTCGATATGTCCATTCTGATCAACAAAGACACCAAGGTCATCACCCAGGGCATGACCGGCAAGACCGGCATGTTCCATACCTCCAAGTGCCGCGAATACGCAAACGGTGCCAACTGTTTCGTCGCCGGCGTGAACCCCAAAAAAGCCGGCGAGGATTTCGAAGGCGTGCCGATTTACGCTTCGGTCAAGGAAGCCAAGCAGGCGACCGGCGCCACCGTCTCGGTCATTTACGTGCCGCCCGCCGGTGCCGCCGACGCGATCTGGGAAGCGGTCGAGGCCGAACTCGATCTGGCCATCTGCATCACCGAGGGCATTCCGGTGCGCGACATGCTGGTCGTGCGCAACAAGATGAAACAGAAAGAAGCTGCGGGCGGCAAGAAGACGCTGCTGCTCGGGCCGAACTGCCCCGGCCTGATCACCCCGGACGAAATCAAGATCGGCATCATGCCCGGGCATATCCATCGCAAGGGCCGGATCGGAGTGGTATCGCGTTCCGGCACGCTGACGTACGAAGCCGTCGCGCAATTGACCGAAATCGGCCTCGGCCAGTCTTCGGCCGTCGGCATCGGCGGCGACCCGATCAACGGTCTGAAGCACATCGATGTGATGAAGATGTTCAACGACGATCCGGAGACCGATGCGGTCATCATGATCGGCGAAATCGGCGGGCCGGACGAAGCCGAAGCTGCGCAGTGGTGCAAGGCCAACATGAAGAAACCGGTGGTCGGCTTTATCGCCGGCGTCACCGCTCCTCCGGGCAAGCGCATGGGTCATGCCGGTGCGTTGATTTCCGGTGGTGCCGACACCGCCGACGCCAAGTTGGCGATCATGGAAGAATGCGGTTTCACCGTGACCCGCAACCCGTCCGAAATGGCCAAGCTGCTCAAAGCCAAGCTGTAATTTCGCCGCTTCCGAGTTAACGAAGGGCCGCGTCGATGGGATGCGGCCCTTTTTGTTTGAGCAGGGGGCGGATTCGCCTGTGCGATACGAGAGACAGAAGCTGCCTTCACGCCCGGTGCATATGACTATAAATTTGACTGGCCTCGAATGACGCGCAAGAATAGCGAGTAAGCATTTGACTTTCGGCTTCTTTGCCACGGAGACAAGAGTGCCGGCGAAATCAAAAACCGCGTTCTGGAAATCGGGTGGGTTCCTCGCCTTGCTGCTGGCGCTTTTCATGCTCGCGGTGGGGCAATCCGACCTTATCCAGAGCCTCGAGCGCAAGGCGTACGACATGGGCGTGCGCGCGACCGAGCGGACTCCTTCGCCGGACATCGCGGTCATCGCCATTGACGATGCCAGCATCGCCAACCTCGGTCGCTGGCCGTGGCCACGCGATCTGCATGCACGCATGACCGACCTGTTGTCGGGTGCCAAAGCCAAGGTCATCGGCAACACAGTGTTCTTCTACGAGCCGGAAACGGGGGTTGCCCAGCAGTACATCGGCAAACTCCTCGAACTGGTTGCCCCCGCGAGCGAAGCCGAACCTGCACCACCACGGAGTGCGGAAGGCGAGAAGATTCTCGCGCTGCTGAAAGAAGCGGAAACCGCGCTGAACACCGATCGCAAGCTGGCGGACAGTTTCGCGCATGCGGGTAATGTCGTGTTGCCGATGACTTTTCGCCTGGGTGAGCCGCGCGGGCGGCTTGACAGACCCGTGCCTGATTTCATCGCCCGCAATCGTTTGACCCAGGTTGCCTCCGCTGGTGGCGGCGCGCTTCCGGCCGTTTCCTTGCAAGCGCCTTTTCAGGCCGTCGGCGAAAAAGCATTGGCGCTGGGGCATCTCAATGCCAGTCAGGATGTCGATGGCAGCATTCGTGCCGAACCGCTGGTGGTGCAATACTTCGATCAGACCTACCCATCGCTGTCACTGGTGCTGGCGGCCAAGAGCCTGAATCTCGGTGTGGACGACATCAAGGTGCGGCTGGGCGAGGAAGTCAGGGTCGGCAAGCTGAGGATTCCGACCGATATCGAAACGCAGATGCATACGTTCTTCTATCGGAGTTCGGACGCACGCCCGGCCTTTCAGGTCGATTCCTTTTTCGATGTGTTGAATGGCAAGATTCCGGCGGCCAAGTATGCCGGCAAGATCGTCCTGATCGGCGCCACGGCCGATGGCGTGGGCGCGCCGCAGGTGACCCCGGTTGCCAAGGATATGCCGCCTGTGCTGACTCTTGCGCACGCGGTTTCCAGCATTTTGCAGGAGCACTTTTTTGTCGAGCCGCGCTGGGGCGTTTTTGCCGCATTTGGCGCGTTCGTGCTGGTGGCGCTGTATCTGATCTTCGTCCTGCCCAAGCTTTCCGCCGGCGTCGGTGCAGCGGCGACCGGGGTGTTGATGGCGATCGTGATTGCCACCCATTTTGGCCTGATGGTCGGCGGCGGATTGTGGATTCCGCTGATGTGGCCGGCGTGCCTGTTGGTGTTGGGGCATCTGCTGCTGACTACACGCAATTTCCTGGTGACCCAGCGCGGCAAGGTCAAATCCGACCTCGAATCGGCCGAATCGAACCGCATGCTCGCATTGGCCTTTCAGGGCCAGGGGCAACTCGATCTGGCCTTCGACAAGTTCCGTAAATGTCCCATGGATGACGGCCTGCTCGAGAACCTGTACAACCTGGCACTGGATTACGAGCGAAAACGGCAGTTCAACAAGGCAGAGGCGGTTTTCCGCTATATGGCAGATTACCGGCTCGATTTCCGCGATCTCGCCCAAAAACTTGCGCGCGCCAAGCAGCTTTCCGAGGCCGTATTGTTGGGGAGCGGCGCCGGGCAGGCTGTGGGAGGAACCGTCATCATTCCGGGCGGACAGGTTGAGAAACCCATGCTGGGGCGCTATCAGGTCGAAAAGGAGCTGGGCAAAGGCGCGATGGGAGTGGTCTACCTCGGACGCGATCCCAAAATCAACCGCGTGGTGGCCATCAAGACCATGGCGCTTTCGCAGGAGTTCGAAGGGGACGAACTGGACGAGGTCAAGGCGCGTTTCTTCCGTGAGGCCGAAACCGCCGGCAGGCTCAATCATCCGAATATCGTCACCATCTACGATGCCGGCGAGGAACACGATCTGGCCTACATCGCGATGGAGTTCCTCAAGGGCAGGGATTTGGTACCTCACACCAAATCCGACGCACTCTTGCCCCTCCCGTCGGTCATTTCCATCGTCGCCCGGGTGGCTGATGCGCTCGATTACGCTCACCAGAACAGTGTGGTGCATCGTGACGTCAAGCCCGCCAATGTGATGTACGAAGCCGAGGCGGATCAGGTCAAGGTGACTGATTTCGGGATTGCGAGGATTACCGATTCTTCGAAGACGAAAACGGGAATGGTTCTGGGTACCCCTTCCTATATGTCTCCCGAGCAATTGGCGGGCAAGAAGATAGACGGCCGTTCCGACTTGTTCTCGCTGGGCGTGATGTTGTATCAGCTCTGTAGCGGGCATCTACCCTTTGTGGGTGAATCCATGGCACAGTTGATGTTCAAGATTGCCGGGGAGGAGCCTGCGGACATCACGGCCTTTGCGCCGGGGCTTCCGCCTGCCTTGATCGCGGTGATCGACAAGGCGCTGGCAAAGGACATCGGCCGGCGCTATCAGCGCGGTAGTGAAATGGCGGCCGATCTGCGCGCCTGTTTGAACGATGGCGGCACGAATGCCGCGGCGGCAGTCGATATCGAGTTTTGAGCGAGGATAACAAAATGAAACTGGCTGAAGCGCTCGAGGTGGTGGTCCGTACCGATCCTGGTATGGTGCGCTCCCACAACGAGGACGCGGTATTTGGCGATGCCGAGCGGGGATTGGTGATTCTGGCCGATGGTATGGGCGGATACAACGCTGGGGAGGTTGCCAGTGGTATGGCGACTACCTTGATTTCAAACGATCTGTTGCCGCTGATCGAAACTATTCGTCCGCAATCGATCGACGCTGCGACAGGGCAGCGTGTGGCGCACAAGTACATCATCGACGAAGTTGCCCTAACCAACGATTCGATTTACCGCGCCGCCCAGAGTCAACCTCAATACGCGGGTATGGGCACAACGTTGGTCATGGCCTGGTTTTTCGACAATCTGGTCAGTGTTGCCCATATCGGTGATTCGCGCCTCTACCGCCTGCGCGACAATGAGTTTCAGCAACTGACCCGCGATCACTCGCTTTTGCAGGAGCAGATCGATAGCGGCATGATTACGGCCGAGGAAGCGAAATATTCCCAGAACAAGAATCTGGTGACGCGTGCTTTGGGCGTCGATCCGGAAGTCGAGGTCGAAATCCACGACTATGATGTGTTGCCCGGTGATATCTACGTGTTGTGTTCGGATGGCCTGAACGACATGGTTGAAGACGCGGAAATCGGGGAAACCCTGCAAATGCTGCAAGCCAATCTGGAACTTGCGGGCGACCAGTTGATTCAGATGGCGAACGACAACGGCGGGCGCGACAACGTTTCGGTAATATTGGTGCGTGTGCGTGGCGACTTTGCCGCGCCGAGCGGTTGGTGGCAGAAGCTGCTGGCCTGGTTCAAGTCATGAGGGTGGCAAGATGGCAAAAATGATTCTTTCGATGGACGGTCTGGTGCTCAAGGAAATTCAGCTGAACAAGGAAAGGCTGACCATCGGGCGCAAGCCGCATAACGACATCCAGATCGACAACCTGGCCATATCGGGCGAACACGCTGCGATCGTGACGATCCTCAACGATTCTTTCCTTGAGGATCTGAACAGCACGAACGGCACCCTGGTCAATGGGCAGCCGGTCAAGAAACATTTTCTGAAGAACAACGACGTGGTCGAACTCGGCAAGTACAAGCTGAAGTACATCAATGATGTACCCGCAGCCGCCGGTGCCGCTGATTTCGAAAAGACCATGATCATCCGGCCGGGTGGCGCGAAACCGGTTCAGCCCGGCGACGCCGCGCCCCCTCCGGTTGGCGTGACGCCGGCCCCGATGACGCCACCGGCCGCTTCGCCAGCCAGCCACGCCGCACCGATGCCGCCACCCGCTGCTGCGCCAGCCGCCGCAAACGCGGCAGTCATCCAGCTGTTGAATGGCCCGAATGCTGGCAAGGAGCTTGAGTTGACCAAGACCCTGACCACGCTGGGCAAACCAGGCGTTCAGGTGGCTGTAATCGCCCGGCGTCCGCATGGCTATTTCATCACGCACGTCGAAGGCGCGCACTTCCCCGTCGTCAACGGCGCCACTCTTGACGCTCAGGCACACCAACTCGAAGACCATGATGTCGTCGAAATCGCGGGCGTCAAAATGGAGTTCTTTTTCAAGACCTGATCGGTCGAGATCAGCCGGTGCTGAAGAAATATGCCTTTCGCTACATTCTCGGCGCCGCGCTGGTGCTGGTTTTTCTCGGGCATGCGAGCGAACTTTGGCCGTTGCCGTTCGTAAATTTTGTCGATCACTATCTCTATGATGTACGGATGCGGCTGGCGGCCCGTAGCGACGTGGATACCCGCATCGTCATCGTCGATATCGACGAAAAGAGCCTTGCGGAGGTTGGAAGGTGGCCATGGGGGCGCGATAAAGTCGGCGAACTGGTTAGCCAGCTGACGGATCGATACAAGGCGCCCGTTGTCGGGTTCGATGTCGTGTTTGCGGAACCCGATCGGAGCTCCGGCTTGCCGGTCTTGGAGCAGCTGGCAAAGAACCAGTTGCGCGAGAACAAGGAGTATCTGGGCGAACTCAAAACGCTGCGAAGCAAGTTGGACTACGACGCGCAGTTTGTCGACATTCTGAAATCTCGGCCGGTGGTGCTGGGGTATTACTTCTCGAACCAGATTTCGGCGCGCAAGACCGGCGTGTTGCCGCCGCCCTCATTCAGCCCGGAAACCTTTGCGGGGCGAGAGATCGGGTTTATTGAGTACGATGGATTTGGCAGCAATCTGGCGATGTTCCAGCAAGTCGCTACGGCATCCGGACATTTCAATCCCGTTCCGGATGAAGATGGCATTTCACGGCGAGTGCCGATGTTGGCGGTGCATGCGGGCAACTACTATGAGTCGCTGTCGCTCGCGACTCTGCGCGTGTTACTTAACAACGCACCCATTCGACCTGTATTTGCCGACAAGACGGGTGGAATGGAGTGGCTGGATATTCTGGATGGCAAGCGGGTCCTCCAGATTCCGGTCGATCGCCAAGCGTCGACACTGGTTCCTTTTCGCGGTGGCGAGCGCAGTTTTCCGTACGTTTCGGCAGTCGATGTGTTGCGGGGAGACGCTCCCGAAAGGCTGCTGACCGGCAAAATCGTGCTGGTCGGGACGACGGCACCTGGCTTGATGGATCTGCGGGCCACCCCTTTCGGTCCAATCTATCCGGGGGTGGAAATGCATGCCAACATCGTCGCGGGCGTGCTTGAGGGTAATTTGAAATACACGCCGTCCTATGGGGAAGGTGTCGTATTTTTTGTCATTCTGGTCGTTGGTGGTCTGCTGGTGTTTTGGTTGCCTCGCGTATCGCCTGTGCGCGCGACCCTGCTGGCTGGCGGGGCACTGGTTGTAGTGGCGGGCGGGAATGTCTTGCTTTGGCGCTTTGGCAATTTGGTGTTGCCGCTCGCCGGATCGTTGATCATGATCCTGTTGCTATACGGCCTCGATTCTGCCTGGGGCTATTTCTTCGAGGCGCGCACCAAACGGCAATTGACAGGATTGTTCGGCCAGTATGTGCCGCCGGAGTTGGTCGACGAAATGGCGCGTGACCCCGAAAACTACAGTATGGAAGGCAAGAAGGAGAATTTGACTGTTCTCTTTTCTGACGTGCGCAGTTTTACGACCATTTCAGAAGGCCTGGATTCGAAGGAGCTGACCCAGCTCATGAATACCTATCTGGGTGAAATGACGCAGGTGATCCGGCAGTATCGTGGCACGCTGGATAAGTACATCGGCGATGCCATCATGGCCTTCTGGGGAGCGCCTGTGCAGGACGCGGAACACGCCCGGCAGGCCGTGCTGGCGGCGCTGGCGATGCAAAGGGCTCTGCGCACCCTTGACGCCTCGTTCAAGGCGCGAAGTTGGCCGGAACTGCACATCGGCATCGGCATCAATACCGGTAGCATGACCGTGGGCGACATGGGGTCGCCAGTGCGCCAGGCGTACACAGTGATGGGCGACGCGGTGAATCTGGGCTCGCGCCTCGAAAGTCTGACCAAGCAATACGGTGTCGGGATCATGGTCGGCGAAACGACGCGTGCTGCGGTTGACGAAGTGGTTTTCCGCGAACTGGACAGAGTTCGGGTCAAGGGAAAGGATAAGCCGGTTGCCGTCTTTGAGCCGGTGGGATTGGCAAGCGAAGTCGAGCCGGCTAAGCTGGAAGAGTTGCAGCTCTGGAATCGGGCGCTGGACCATTATCGGTCCCAGCATTGGGATGCGGCGGAGGCAGATCTGGTGAAACTGATCGCGCGCGCGCCCGACTGCCGGCTGTACGTCCATTATTCGGAACGGGTTGCCTATTACCGTCGTCAGCCGCCGGGCGAGCAGTGGGACGGTGTTACCACATTCGAGACCAAGTAAGATGAAACTGCGTATCCTGGGGTGTAGTGGTGGAATCGGTGGCCGGCATTTACGTACGACCTCGATGCTCCTCGACCATGACATCCTGATCGATGCCGGTACGGGAGTGACCGATCTCTCGATGGCCGAGTTGTCGATGATCGACCATGTGTTCATCACGCACACCCATCTCGACCACATTGCCGCCCTGCCGCTGATGCTGGATACGGTCGGCGACCGGCGCCCACGTCCGCTCGTCGTGTATGGCACCGAGGCGGTGATCACGATACTTCGCAACCACATTTTCAACTGGGCAATCTGGCCGGATTTTTCCGAGATTCCCACGCCGGATCGACCGTTCCTGCGTTTTCAGACCATCGAGGTCGGTCGTCCGGTGCACCTGTGCGGCCGCTGGATCACCGCATTGCCGGTTGAGCACACCGTGCCGGCGGTCGGCTACCGGCTTGACTCCGGGGTGCATAGCCTGGCTTTTTCGGGCGACACGGGAGCCTGTGACGCTTTCTGGAAGGCCGTGAATCACATCGAGAATCTCAAGTACCTGATTGTCGAGTGCGCTTTCTCGAACCGTGAGGAACGTCTGGCGGCTGCTTCCAGACATTTCTGTCCCAAGACGCTGGCCGCCGAGCTGCTCAAATTCGAGCACGACTGCGAGATATTCATCACGCACCTGAAACCAGGCCAGATCGAATTGACGATGGAAGAAATCGAAGATTGCCTGGGTGACTTCAAGGCAGGTATGTTGCAAAACAACCAGGTTTTCGAGTTCTGAACGAGCCATGGATCTCACCGCCGCCAACCTGGGTAAACTGGAGCCGCTCAGCAATCTTTCGCTGCCCCGGCGCGACGAGATCGTGACCATGTGCCGCATCGAACATTACCCGATTGGCGTCGACCCATTGCGAGGTATCGAACTGACTGGCCAGTCGGTTTATCTGCTGCACGGCGAACTGCTGGTTCGCTTGCCGGATGGCGGCGCCCGTGTAATTGTCGGCGGCTGTGACGATGCCCTTCGACCGTTGGGTCATCAGACTGGCCGGCCGGTGTCGACGCGGGCGATTACCGAAGTCGACATGTTGCGGATGGATGACGACCTGCTGGATATCCTGATGACATGGGATCAGCTCTCCAGCGCCGGGTTGCACGCCGAAAGCCGCGACGAATCGACCATCTGGCGCACCATGACGGGCATGTTCCATAGCCGCGCGCTGACCAGCGGCGCGCTTGCGCGCTTGCCGATGGCGCATCTGCACGAACTCATGCACCGGTTCGAGCGCATCAAGGTATTACACGATACGGTTGTTGTGGGCGAGGGCGAAGAGGGCGACTACTACTACGTTATCGAATCTGGGCGTTGCGAGGTCACTCGGGCGGTCGCGGGAGCCAATCTGCACGTGGCGGAACTGATGGCCGGCGATGCCTTCGGCGAAGAAGCGCTGGTGGCCGGAGAACGACGCAACGCGACAGTACGGATGAAGACCGACGGCTGTCTGTGGCGACTGGCGAAGCCGCACTTCATCGAGCTATTGCAAACGCCGCTGTTGCACGGTGTCAGTGCCTCCGAGGCGCGTGGCAAGGTCACCTCCGGCAAGGCAATGTGGCTGGATGTACGTTATCCTGCTGAATATGCGCAGGATGGCTTGTCTGGCGCAATTAATGTGCCGCTCAATGAAGTGCGTAGCGCATTTGGCGTGCTCGACCGGGCGCGCCAGTATGTCGTTTATTGCCAGAGCGGGCGGCGCAGTTCGGCGGCGGCCTTTCTGCTGGCGCAGCACGGATTGCAGGCATACTGGCTGGAAGGCGGATTGGCCAGCCTGAATAAAACCGATAGCCAACAGAACGGAGCAAGGCATGACTGACGTGGCGAGTCGCTTGGTCTTTTTGAAAAACCTGCACGGTGTAACCAACAAGATCCATGCGACGAACAACATCGACGAAATCATGCTCGAGTTGTCGCAGGATATCTGCAACCTCTTCCACGCCGATCGCCTGACGATCTACGCGGTCAGCGAAGACAAACAGTCGATCGTTTCCAAGGTCAAGACCGGGCTCAACTCTTTCAAGGACCTGAAACTCAGCATCAACGACCTGTCAGTGGCAGGCTACGTTGCTTCGACGAAAAAGGCTGTCAATATCCACGATGTCTACGACGACGTGGAATTGAAGAAGTACAGCCCGGAGATGAAATTCCTCAAAGAGGTTGATAAACGTACCGGCTATCGTTCCAAACAGATGTTGGTGGCGCCGATCATCGGAAGTGGCGACGATCTTCTGGGTATTGTTCAGCTCATCAACAACAAGAGTGACGAGCCGTTTTCCAAACTGTCCGAAGAGGGTGTGGGCGAACTCGCCAAGACGCTGGCGATCGCCTTTACGCAGCGACAGAGGCCGACTGGGGTCGTGCGGACCAAGTACCATCATCTGGTTACCGATGGGGTTCTGTCCGGTAACGAACTGGAACAGGCGCAGCGACAGGCGCGCGAAAGCGGCGCCGACCTTGAGGCCACGCTGATTCAATCTTTCGCAGTCAAGCCTGCGGCCGTCGGTCAGGCGCTGTGGAAATTTTTCGGCGTGCCCTACGAAGCGTTCAAACCGGACCGTATCAAGCCAACCGATCTACTCAGAAACATCAAACGTGATTTCGTCGACAGCCAACAATGGTTGCCACTGGAAGAGACGAATGAAGGACTCATCGTCGTCGCGCCCGACCCCGAGCGGGTGCGCACGGCGCGCATGGTCAATAACGTGTTTCCGAAGAGCAAGATCGTCTTCCGGGTCACTACGCAGCGCGAGTTCGAGCAAACGGTCGACCAGTTCTTCGGTGCACTCTCCGATATGGGCTCAATGGACGATCTGCTCTCGGGAATGGCCGAAGGCGAGGAGGGCAGCGGCGATGGCGATGAGGTGACCGCAGCAGCGGACAACGAACTGGTGCGCCTGGTCAACAAGATCATCGTTGAGGCCTACCAGCAGGGCGCGTCGGATATTCACATCGAACCACGGCCGGGCAAGGAGAAGACCATAGTCCGTTTTCGCAAGGACGGTTCGCTGGTCAATTACATCGAGGTGCCGGCCTCGTTCCGGGCGCCCCTGGTGACGCGCCTGAAAATCATGTGCGACCTCGACATTTCCGAAAAGCGCAAGCCGCAGGACGGCAAGATCAAGTTCAAGAAATACGGCCCGCTCGACATTGAACTGCGGGTTGCCACTATTCCTACGGCGGGTGGCGTCGAGGACGTGGTGATGCGGATACTGGCCGCGGGCGAACCGATTCCGCTCGATCAGCTCGGGTTGTCGCCGCGCAATCACGACAATCTCGTCAAATGTGTCGAGAAGCCCTACGGCCTGTTCTTCGTCTGCGGCCCGACCGGTTCCGGCAAGACAACGACGCTGCACTCCGTGCTCGGTCATCTCAATCGGCCTGACACCAAGATCTGGACGGCGGAAGATCCGGTCGAAATCACTCAGAAGGGCCTGCGCCAGGTGCAGATTAACAAGAAAGCCGGGCTGGATTTCGCCACCATCATGAAAGCCTTCCTGCGCGCCGATCCGGACATCATTATGGTCGGCGAAATGCGCGACGCCGAAACGACCGGCATCGGCATCGAAGCTTCGCTCACCGGGCATCTGGTATTCGCTACGCTGCACACCAATTCGGCACCCGAGTCGATCATCCGCCTGCTCGACATGGGCATGGACCCGTTCAATTTTGCCGATGCCCTGCTCGGTATTCTGGCCCAACGTCTGGGCAAACGCCTCTGCAAGAACTGCAAGGAAGCCTATCACCCCGATGCGACCGAACTGCGGCAACTGCTCGATGAATACTGCGAGGAGCTGACCAACACCGAGCAATGGAAGAAAGACCCCAAGGCAGCCAAGGAAGCGATTTTCGGAGAATGGAAAAGCCGCTATGTGAAAGACGGCAGATTCACTCTCTACCATGCCAAGGGTTGCGATACTTGTAGCGGTACCGGCTACAAGGGCCGCGTCGGTCTTCATGAACTACTGGTCGGGACCGATCCGGTCAAAAAGCTGATACAGGAAAAGGCACGTGTCGCCGAGATTCTGGCGACCGCACTCAACGAAAACATGCGGACGCTTAAGATGGACGGCATCGAAAAGGTGCTGCAAGGCATTACCGACATCAAGCAGGTGCGTGCGGTGTGCATCAAGTAAGGGGGGCGGGCATGAGCATGAATACTACCGTCGAGGATCTTTTTCGGCGCCTGGAGCAGCTGAACGACATTGGCGCATCGCTGTCCGGCGAGCGGCATCTCGAAGCCCTGCTGGAGAAGATTCTGCTGGCGGCCAAGAGCATTACCCGCGCCGATGGCGGTACGCTCTATCTGATGTCGGAAGACAAGCGCCACCTGCATTTCCAGATTGTCCGCAACGACACTCTCAAGATCGCTTTCGGCGGCACGCTAGGCGAACCGCTCCCTGCCGGGTTCAAGGATCTGCCCTTGCATACAGCCGATGGCGCGCCGAACAACAGCATGGTGGCTGCCTATGCCGCGCTGACCGGTCAGACCATCAACATCGCCGATGCCTACGAGGCGGAGGGATTCGATTTTTCCGGTACTCGCCGGTTTGACCAGAGCACGGGCTATCGCTCGCAGTCGTTCTTGACGGTGCCGATGAAGAATCACGAAAACGAAGTCATCGGCGTGTTGCAATTGATCAATGCGCTTGACCGGACGAACGGTCATGTGACCACCTTCTCGCCGGCCGACCGGCGTCTGGCCGAATCGCTCGCCTCGCAGGCGGCGATTGCGCTCACCAATCGCCAGTTGATTGCCCAGATGGAAGAGCTGTTCGAGTCCTTCATCAAACTCATCAACACGGCGATCGACGAAAAATCGCCCTATACCGGCGGCCATTGCCAGCGCGTGCCGATACTCACCATGCTGCTGGCCGAGGCGGTCAACGAGACGACCGAGGGGCCATTGGCCGACTTCAAGCTCACCGATCAGGATCGCTACGAACTGCGCATTGCCGCATTGCTTCACGATTGCGGCAAGGTAACCACGCCGGTGCATGTGGTCGACAAGGCCACCAAGCTGCAAACCCTCTTCGACCGCATTCATCTGCTCGACACCCGTTTTGAAGTGCTCAAGCGCGATGCCGAGATCGCCCATTTGCGTGCCATCGCGGCCGGCACTCCGGCCGGAGAAGCCGAGATTGTTTTTGCCGAGCGCATGGCTAACCTGGAGGACAACCGGGCTTTCCTTCGGCGCGTCAACATCGGCGGTGAACGCATGCGTGACGAAGATATCGAAAGGGTACGACGCATTGCCAGCGATCTGACTTGGACCAATCCGGCGGGTGAGTGCGTGCCCTTTCTGGATGCTGACGAAATCGAGAATCTGACCATCCGAGCTGGGACGTTGACTGGCGCGGAACGCGAAATCATCAACAACCACATTGTTGCCACCATCAAGATGCTTGAACAACTGCCCTGGCCCAAGCATTTGAAGAATGTGCCGGAATATGCCGGTGGCCACCATGAGCGTATGGACGGCAAGGGCTACCCCAAGGGCCTCAAGCGCGACGAGATGAGCGTACAGGCCCGCATGATGGGCATTGCCGACATCTTCGAGGCACTGACCGCGCGCGACCGCCCGTACAAAGAGGCCATGAAAATCTCGCAGGCAATGGCGATCATGGAGAATTTCAGGGCCAACGGTCACATCGATCCGGATCTCTTCGCGGTTTTTGCCCGCGCGGGAGTGCACACGCGCTATGCGAGCACGTTTCTGGACAGTACCCAAGGCAATGGATGAGCCGAGGGTCGGAATTTGGCAACGCTGACTGACGAAGCGCGGGTAAAAGTGACAAAAATTGTCAGTCGTTTTTCACTGTTGCTGGCCGATTTAGTGGCAAGCCACGCCCAGAGCCGTTTTGGCAAAGGTTGCCATGCCTCCGTCGTGCTTGGCGAGGTGGCACGAAATATGTATGATTCCCCTCGTGGATCATCCACAATCTTTTGCAAAAGGAGATGAGCATGAAGAAGATTCAGCAGGGTTTCACGTTGATTGAACTGATGATTGTGGTTGCGATCATCGGTATCCTGGCGGCTGTTGCGCTGCCGGCTTACCAAGACTACACGATCCGTGCGCGTGTGTCCGAACTCGTGCTGGCGGCCAGTTCCGCTCGTACGTGTATTACCGAAGCCTATCAAGGTGCGGGTGGTGGTCCGTCGATTCCTTCTGCAGTATCGGACAATTGCTCCATCGCGGCTGTGGGCAAGGTGACGGGGGCAACTGTGAATTCCTCTGGCGTCGTCAGCGTGACGGGGAGCACTGCTGCTTCGTCAGTTGGTGCAGCTGTGACAGTTGTTCTTTCGCCGACGATCAATTCGACTGCGGGCACCCTGACCTGGAGTTGTTCCGGTACACCGGCCCGCTATGTTCCGGGATCCTGCCGCGGCTAATCAGACGCGCTTGGACGACCCCTCTGCGGAGGGGTTTTTTGTTTGTGCCGCTTAGTGAGGCCAATCACCATGGCAGACTTTTTGGAATTCTTTAGTTTCGACACTGAACGGCGTGTCGCGCGCGACATTGCTGCCACGCTCGGGAAAAAGATTTCCGCAAAATTGATGACGGAGCGCCGACAGGTTCTTTCCGCCAAGCGCATTTCGCAGCATCTCGAAGAAGCTTATGAGCAAGCGGCATTGGCTCTTTCCGGACGCCGACTGGGCATGATGCGTCGTGCTGTATTGGCCAATACATTTCGGTGGGAATTGAAAACAGCGGGTTTCCCCGATGATTTTGTGTCGGTGGCGACCGAAGGTTTGATCGTGGCCCTGACACCGGGCAAAAAGAAAAACCGCTAGACAGGGCGTTTCGCCATGCTGAAACAGTTATTTGGGCGGATTTTCGGTGGTCTGCGCCCGACCGCCCAAGCGCTTTCCGAGTTGCGCGAGCAAACTGCTCCAGAAGGTGCGGTCAGAGATCTTCGGGCGGCTGCGGAGGCGTGCCGACGCTACCTCAAATATTGCCCGGATGACGCTGAGGTGCTGAACAATCTCGGCTGTTATCTTTACGATCTTGGCGAGGAACCAGAAGCGATCGGTTGTTTTGATGCGGCGTATGCGCTCGACCATAACTTCATCCCGGCGGTGATCAACCATGCGCGCACTTTCATTACCTTGAAGCGCGCGGATGAAGGGCTGGAATCCTTGCGTCGTGCCAAGGCAGCTAACCCAGATGGCCCAAACATCGCGAATATCTATGGAAGCATGGCGCTGCTGAAGGGGCGAACAGCGCAAGCTCATGCTTTGAGCCGCTCGGCATGGTTGGGGATGTTCGACAATTTGCGTGGAGCCAACGCTTTTTTGTTTGGCTCTGCCTACGCGGATATCGATGGTCGGCGACTGGCTAGCGAACACCGTTTCTGGAGCGAAACCCAGGTGCCGTGGAGGCTGCCCGACGATACGGATGTTGAGGATGGTGACCCGAGCGAAGAGTCGCTCAAGACGGTGGAGGTGCCTCCAAAAGGCACACGCATTCGTATTGCGTATTGGTCCCCGGACCTGCGAAATCACTCAGTGGGTCTTTTCGCCCTTCCTCTTTTCCTGAACCACGACAGATCGAGATTCGAGATTATCGTCTATTTCGATTTTCGGCAACGTGACCCAGTTAGCAAGCAAATCGAGCAGCTATGCGACCATTTCATTCCGTCGTGCGAGATGACCGACCAGACATTGGCGAAATTGATGCTTTCCCACGATCTGGATGTGCTGGTGGAGTGCGCAGGGCACACCTCGGCGAATCGCCTGAATCTGCTTCAGCAGAGATTCGCGCGATTGCAAATCACGGCATTGGGCTATCCTCCGACCACTGGCTTGAGCACTATTGATGCCAAGCTGCTTGATGTTCATATTGTCGATGACGACGTGCCGACGAAATATACGGAAGCGCCGATGGTCATGTCGCAGTCGTTCTGGTGCTTTGGGCCGCCTGACCCCATTGACATTGCGCCTGAACCTCCGTGCGTTCGTAACGGATATGTAACTTTCGCCTGTGTTGGCAATATCGCCAAAATCCATCCTCCTATGCTGAAGGCATGGCTGCGTATCCTGGATACGATCGACAACGCGAGGCTGCTGATTCGTTCGATGAGTTTTGCCGATACTTCCGCGTTGAGTTCCTTCGAGCGGTATTGCCAGGAGCTCGGCATGGACATGAGCCGTGTATCTCTGGCCGGCCCGGAAGGTGGTGCAAACTATTATGCGACATACAACGAAGTTGACATCATTCTCGATACCTTCCCTTTCAATGGAGGTACAACAACCTGCTTCGCAACATTCATGGGTGTGCCGGTCGTTTCGATGCAAGGTGACTCGCTGGTATCCCGCATGGGCAAATCGATCCTGAGCAATCTGGGGCTGACCGACTGGATCGTTTCCAGTTATGAAGAATATGTAGACACAGCGATTACAAAAGCTCGTGATCCCGAGTTCCTGCGCGTGTTTCGGGCAGAGGCGCGACAGCGCTACCAGTCAACCGCCCTTGGAAATGGGGCGATGTTTACGCGCGAGTTCGAAGAAAAATGCGAACAATGGCTTCTTGCGCGCCCCTCATACAATCACCGGGTGGCGCCGCTGCCGGAGGATGAATTAATCGCACGCGCCTACCGAGTGTTCCGCTATGGTCAATTCGAGGCAGGTCAGCGTATTGTCGATCATTGTTTGCGAGAGTATCCGCAGTGTGGCACAGCCCATGTGTTGCTAACGCAGCGCTGGACGGCATCGGGTGATTTTGGCCGCGCCGCGACCTATTTGCGAGAGAGAGTGAGCGAGTTTGCGTCTGCCCACCAATTCAATGCCTGGGTCAATATCGCGCGCTACGGGATATATGCAGAGGCTTATTCCGAGGCACTTTACGCCATCGAACAATGCCGCCTTGTGCCAACCGTGAGATCTGTTGATGTCGAGCAGCTTTTACTGTTGGAGGCTTGGGAATCGACACGCTCGTCCAACACGACTACCCGACAGACACGAACGCCGGTTCCTACAGGAAGAATCTGTGTCATTTGGGTGGGTGACGATTTTGCGGGATTCTTGTCTTTGCGTGAGAAATTGTCCACAGGAACCATTCCCCAAGAAAGGCTGGTTTTTGAACAATGTTTGGAGAAACGACGTGTTGAAACGTACCTGAGAGTGCTTCGTGATCCGGATATCGACTATGTCGTAATCATGCAAAAATCGGTTGATCTCATTGACGCTGCCTCGCTGTCTAGCCTGCTTGCGGCGCTAGAGGAGTTCGATCTGGTCGGCATTGGTGGGGCTCGTTCGTGGCGGCATATTGCCTGGCGTCACGATGAGTTTACCGAAAAAGCGGATTGCCGCATCGCGCCTTCCGGCGAGCGCGCCGGTTGGTATGAGGTCAACGTTTCTGGTGCGGAGCGACGTCAACTATCCGGCGGATTTGTGGTGCTGGATGGCAACCTGCTGGCCACGAAGCGCGCCCGTTTCGATAGCGTTGATGTCGAGTCGCTATTTGATGCGGAGCTTGATGGAGGGGGCCTCTACCTTGAAGAGTTTTTTACCCATTCTGCTTGCCGCGCGGGCCTGAGTTTAGGTGTTCGCCTTCATTCCGGTGTTGTGATCGACTGGCGTGTCGACATCTGGAGCGATAATCTGGGAGACGCCAGCTGGCAGATTGCCAAACGCTTGGGGATCGATCCGCTTGAATGCGACGACGGCGATCGGACGGTTGTCTCGGTACCGGTCGAAGATGCACAAAGTGCCGCCCGCCTGTTGGATTTTTACCTGACAATTTGATTGGATGGGTACAGCGTCACGCGGCCCCTGCGGCGTTTCATTGCCCTAATTTCCCCATTTATCAAAATACATCTGGCATTGCTGTTCGTAACTGTCTTTCCCGAAATCTCCCGCGCTTTCGTGGATGATATTGATCGGCCATGTTCCAAGGCGGAGGCGTTGTCTGCGCGCTGTTCGACAGAAGTCCATGTCATAGAGATCAAAGCGGAAACGCGAGTCGAAAACAACTCCGGCCTCGCGAACCGCCTTTGCGCGTAGGGCCAGAAATACGCCATCCATCAGTTCGCATGGTTGTGGAGTCGGACCGAAGACTGACTGTGCATGCGCACCCGGCTTTCCGTGCGAGACGGCGCCAGAGAGATATTCGGAATCCCAGATGAATTGTCCGTCGGGTCTTCGTTGACTAAATGCCCAGGCAGGCTGAAAAGGAGATCTGCGCCGGTTTCCGGCTACTCCAACGACATCGAATTGGCGTAGCCCAGCCAAAATCTTGGGAACAAGTTGCCGATCATTCAGCCATACGTCGTCGTGCAGGAACACGAGCACATCCGTCAGCGTGTCTTCCAGCAGGTGCTGATTGTAGATTTCAGGAAGGCCCTTTGCATTCTCAAAATGAATGACAGCGTTGACATTTGGCTGTTCTAACCAGAAAGGCAGAGATTGGCCCAACGGCGAATCCCGCCAAAACTCGTCCTCGGATTTGCGTGACGCACTCACGAAACAAACATTGTTTAGAGTGGACGGGAAAAAGCTCTCTGCAACAAGTTGGCCTCCTGGAACTGTTACGAGAAAATTACGAAGGCGATTCTTGATTACAGTGATCAGCATGCGATTCTCAAATTGAAAACGTGCGAATACGGAGGCTCTAATTTTTTTTTGTCGCGACGATGACGTATTGTAGCGGCAGCGAATTGTTCAGAAAGCTGTCGAAGTCTAGGTTCATGAAATTGGCGAGAGGTTCAAGGTATTCAAGAAACTCGACTCCTGATTCGGGGTTGAAGATTCGTGAAATCACTTTTTCAACATGAAGATCATGTCTCGCCATCATTTCAAGCATGTCGTCACGCGCGAACCACCTCAAGTGTGTTTTGTCAAAAATCCCGGACTCCTGTTTGGGCCAACTGCCAGCCATGAGTTGGGCGAATACACTCCAATGCTGAACGTTCGGAATGCATGCGATGATCGAACCGTTGCTCGATAAAAGACGAGCGGCTTGAGCGAGCGCGCTGTCGGGATCAATCAGATGCTCCAGCACATCGCCAAAGAGAATATGATCAAAGCCCGGCGGATGGAAGATGGAGGTGAGTTGCGGAGAGGTGCGCCAATCGGAGATCCCATTCAAGTCACACAGGACGGCCTGATCAAGAAATGGCTCGGCCAACGTTAGCGCCTCCGACTCGATATCGATCCCTGCGTAGTGTTGAACGCCAGGAAAACGAGAACGGATGGCTGCCGCAAGCGCTCCCGCGCCACATCCCACCTCCAGAATTCGTTCGGCGGTTGGGAGTATGTTCTCCAAAATGGTGACGTTAACATTGCCGTAGTAGTTCTCTTGCATTCTTGGTTTCCTGGTCAGCCAGATCGGGTCGTTTGTTGAACATCCGAATTCATTTCGGTGAGAAGAGGCGGGAGTCAAACCGTTCAGTCGCGAATTTCGATATCTACGTCACCATACGTCTTAAGTCGGCTATGTGAATCCTCTTGCCTTCGACACGGATGAGACCTTCATCGCTTAATTCATGCAGGATGCGCGAGAAGTGTTCTTGGGTGAGATTCAGGCGCGACGCAATGATGCCCTTGTTCGTTGGCAGCGTCACAACCGCACTCTGGGAGGTATGATCGTGAGGTACTTCGCGGAGCAGATATCCCACGATCCGCTCTCTGGCCGATTTTAGCGAATACGATTCCACATCCGCCACCAGATGGTGCAGACGCATCGACAAACTGGCGATCATTTTGCGCGCGAAGGCAGGGTGCGACTCCAGTTCCTCGAAAACCGTGGTTTTGGCGATGTGCACAAAATGAGAGTCGGCCAGCGCCTGCGCGAAGACCATGTAGGGTTTGTCCATGAACATCAGCGCTTCGCCAAATGTCTGGCCGGCGCCGAGAATCTCGATGACCTTCTCGTTGCCTTGCGGTGAGACGAACCCGATTTTCACCTGGCCGCGAATGATCAGGTGAAAACCGTGGCAGGAGTCGCCGCGATGAAACAGGATCTCGCCCTTTTCGACACTGAATTCCCGCGAGCCACGGGCAAAGCTCTTCAGTTCTTCGGGAGCCAGGTTGCCGAAGAGCGGGGTGCCGGCAAGCAGGGTTTCAATGGTAGCGTGTGTCGTCATGGTCAAACAAACGTAGGTAGGGACGCATCTTGTCACCCTCCGTGAAGGCTGGCAACCCGTTAGAATTACGATTTCTCCAGCATGATGCCGCGCGTGCCCAAACTCGTCGTTTTCAACAAACCATATGGTGTGCTCTCGCAGTTTACGCCGGAGGGTCGCTGGCGGGCGTTGAACGAGTACATCCCTCTACCAGATGTATATGTTGCTGGGCGGCTCGACGCCGACAGTGAGGGTTTGCTGCTGCTGACCGACTGCGGGCCCTTGCAGGCTCGTATTGCCGACCCACGCTTCAAACTGGAGAAAACCTATTGGGCGCAGGTCGAAGGGGCGCCGGCAGAAGTCGATTTGCGCCCCCTGCAGTCTGGTATCGAACTCAACGATTTTCGCGCTCGCCCGGCCGCGGCACGACTGATTGCGGAACCGGCCGGATTATGGCCGCGCAACCCACCCATTCGCGTACGCAAGCAGATTCCGACCGCGTGGATGGAAATCGGCTTGCGCGAGGGCAAGAATCGGCAGGTCCGCCGAATGACCGCCGCCATCGGATTTCCCACGCTGAGATTGATTCGCGCGGCGACCGGGGCACTTTCGCTTGAGGGGTTACAACCCGGTGAATGGCGTTGCCTGGAGGGTGCTCCGGAGACATTGTTAAAGGCATTGAGGGGAGAAAGTGCATGAAGAAGCTCGGGTGGATGCTGGCTTTCGGGGGCTGGCTGATGATGTTTTCCGGCATTGCGTGTGCGGTGACTCCGCGTGCGGCAGAAGATGCCACTTCAGAAGTTGGCGTCAGTGACAAACCCATCCATCGCCCGGCTACCGCCAAAAAACCTGTGGCTGGAAAGAAAGCCAGATTGAGCGGGAGCACGAAGAAAGGTGCGCGGCGCCCAACCCGGGTTCGCCGCTAAACGGTGTGAGCACCACGCCCCGCATTGCCAGTCGGTGCGTGCGACGGTATCCTTCGGCACGCATACGCCATCGGTTGAAGCCATGAAAATACTTACCGCCTTATCCACGCTTGCCTTGTTCATCGCCTTGCCGGCGTTCGCCCAACAGATGCCGCGAACCGATCTGACTGCCGGTTTTCACCGCATCGAGGCCGAGGTCGCCGCCAACCAGGGTACGCGCATGCAGGGATTGATGAACCGACGCAACCTCGCTGCCCATCAGGGTATGCTCTTCGTGTTTCCGGAAGTCCAGCAGCATTGCATGTGGATGCGCAATACCCTCATTCCCCTGTCGGTCGCTTTCTTGGATCACGAAGGACGCATCCTGAACATCGAAGATATGCAGCCGCAGACGGAGGACAACCATTGTGCGGTGCGTCCGGCGCGATTTGCGCTGGAAATGAACAAGGGTTGGTTTGCCGCCAAAGGCATCAAGGCTGGCGCCAGGATTGGCGGTCTCGAAAAGGTGCCGGCGCCACGCTGATGTCCGGTCAGTGGGGGGGCTTATCGGCGGTTGACTGCCGCGATCCGGTTCTACGCGGCTGGCTGCGCGAACCGGATTCGCTGACGGCCCGCTGCGAACGCGCCTGTCGGGAATTCCGGGTTCGCCTGCTGACCTTTCGTCGCGAGGATTCCCTGTTCGTCACCGGGCGCGGCAAGCGATGGGTGCGCGAAGTCGTTCTGACCTGCGACGGTCGCCCGGTTATATTTGCGCATACTGAACTCGGCCAGCAGGCGCGTGGAAGATTGCGGCAATGGCTGGCGGGTCTGGGGAGCCGTTCGCTGGGCAGTCTGCTGTTTGCTTATCCCGGATTCCAGCGCGGAAAGATCGAGTACCGGCGCCTCGATGCGCGAGATCCGCTCTATCGGCGGGCGGTGGCGGTGGCCGAGACGTCGGATGGTGATTATTCGCGTTGCCTCTGGGCGCGATGTTCAGTGCATGCTCTGGGGATGCAATACGTTTCGGTGACGGAGGTATTCCTACCCGCGATTAGCGCGCTGACGAATCAAGGGAATTGAATGATCGGCGCGAAACGCCTATTCGTTGGATAATGGACGCGCGACAGCCCAAGTGGAGCGTAGCCATGAGTGACAAAGAAAAAGGCTCCGAAAAAGGTGGAGCCATTGACTTAAGCTTTGCTGGTGCCCAGGAAGGGACTCGAACCCCCACGCCTTGCAGCGCTAGTACCTGAAACTAGTGCGTCTACCAATTCCGCCACCTGGGCAGGTGCGAAGAAGCGCGAATTTTAATGAAAACCAGGAATATGTCAACCAAACAGAAGATTGCCAAAGTGCGCCGCCAGGACCCCTGGTTCGAGCGCGAAGCCGCTCGCTACGAGATGCCCTTGCCGTCGCGCGAATATGTCGCCGAAAAACTGGGCGTCGAGGGCAAGCCCATGACTTTTGAACAGTTGTGCGACTTGCTCGCCATCGACAAGGGTGAACGCGAAGCTTTTCAGCGTCGGCTCGGGGCGATGGAGAAGGAAGGTCAGCTGCTCAGAAATCGCAAGAATGCCTATATCCTGCCCGAACGAGCCAGCTTGCTTGTCGGCAAAGTCGAGGGGCACCCCGATGGTTATGGGTTTTTCCGCCCTGACGATGCCAGCGAAGATGTTTTTCTCGATCAGCACCAGATGGAAAAAGCCTTGCACGGCGATCGCGTGCTGGTACGGCTGACCGGGGTGGATGGCAAGGGACGGCGCCTCGGTTCCATCGTCGAGGTGACGGAGCACGCCAATACTCGCGTTGTCGGGCGGGTACTGGTCGAGCACGGCATCGTTTTTGTTGTGCCCGAAAATCGTCGCATCGCCCAAGACATCCTGATCCCGCCCGACAAGAAGGTGCGGCAAAAGGTGAAACCCGGTCAGGTCGTGATGGTCGATATCATCGAACAACCCAGTCGCTATTCGCAGCCAATCGGTCAGATCAGCGAGGTGCTGGGCAATTACGCCGATCCCGGCATGGAGATCGAAATTGCCCTCCGGAAGCACGATCTGCCGTTCCAATTTGGCAAGGCGGCGCTGGAAGAGAACAAGCGTTTGGCCGACAAGGTCAGAAAGGGAGACTGGGACGGTCGTGTCGACCTGCGCGCATTGCCGCTGGTGACTATCGACGGCGAGACGGCCAGGGATTTCGACGACGCGGTCTATTGCGAGAAGAAGGGGCGCGGCTGGCGGCTGGTTGTGGCGATTGCCGACGTGTCGCACTACGTCCGACCCGGCATGGCGCTCGACGACGAAGCGAAGGAACGAGGCAACTCGGTCTACTTTCCGCGTCGCGTTATTCCGATGCTGCCGGAGAAGCTATCCAATGGCATTTGCTCGCTGAACCCCGAGGTCGAGCGGCTAGCCATGGTGTGCGACATGACGATTGCGACCAATGGCGAAATCAAGGAATACCGGTTCTATCCTGCGGTGTTCCTGTCCAAGGCGAGGCTGACCTATACGCAGGTCTGGGCCTGGCTTTCTGGCGAGAAAAAGGCGGAAAGCGACATTCATCAGGCTTTGCAACCGCATCTGCGCAATCTGTACAAATTGTTCCAGGTGCTTGTCAAGGCACGCAGTCAGCGCGGTGCCATCGATTTCGAGACGGTTGAGACGCAGATGCTGTTCAATGCCGATGGCAAGATCGACGCCATCGTGCCGGTCGTTCGTAACGATGCGCACCGGTTGATCGAAGAATGCATGCTGGCAGCCAATGTCTGCGCCTCGGATTTTCTGGCGGCCAGCAAACACCCTTGTCTGTATCGTGTCCATGCAGGACCATCGGAACAGAAGTTGCAGAACCTGCGTACCTTTATCGCTGAATTCGGGTTGCAATTGGGCGGCGGCGACGCACCGGCGGCGCGAGACTATGCGCAGTTGCTCGAGAAGATCAAGCAGCGACCGGACATGCAATTGCTGCAGACCGTGATGCTACGGTCGTTGAAGCAGGCGATGTACAGCCCGGACAATGTCGGCCATTTTGGCTTGGCCTATGAGCACTACACGCACTTCACCTCGCCGATCCGGCGCTATCCGGATTTGCTGGTACATCGGGCGATCAAGGCTGTGCTGGCGGGCGAGAAATACACGCCCGGCAACTGGGAAGAAATCGGTTTGCATTGCTCGGCAACCGAGCGGCGTGCCGACGAGGCCACTCGTGACGTCGAGAACTGGCTCAAGTGTTATTACATGAAAGAACGCATTGGCGAAGAGTTCGAAGGCAGCATTTCGGCCGTCGTGTCGTTCGGTATTTTTGTTGCGCTCGACGCCGTCTATGTCGAAGGTCTCGTGCACGTTTCCGAACTGGGTGAGGACTATTTCCGCTTCGACAATGTCAAGCATCAAATGCTCGGTGAACGCAGCGGTCAAAGTTATCGGCTGGGTGACCGCGTGCGGGTGCGGCTGGTGCGTGCGGATCTGGAAACCAACCGTATCGACTTTGTGCTTGTAAAGCCGTCGGCACCTGCCAAGGGGGGTGGCAGGCGGGCGCGGCGTGAATAGGTGCGCGGCGCGAGGAGCGAAAATTCCCCGCGGCCCGCGCCGTTTCGGCATGTTGTCTGCAAAATGTCGAAAAAGTGGCGCTATACTTCTTTCAATGTAGTGGCAGCAAACCATGTGCCGGCGTGGCAAGAAGAGCAGTGCTTGACCATGGCGGCTTGTCTGAATCGTGACTCTGGGGGGAGCAATGAATTCACTAGCCAAGAATCTGATTGGCGTCGGGTTGGCCGTTCTGGCGGCCTGCGCGTTCGGCGTGATCGCGCTGCATCGTGGCGAGACGATCAATGCGTTGTGGGTCGTGATCGCGGCGGTCTCTTGCTACATGATCGCTTATCGCTATTACAGCCTTTTCATCGCCAAGAACGTGTTGCAGCTCGATGCCTTGCGGCCGACGCCGGCCGTGCGTCGCAACGACGGACTCGACTATGTGCCAACCAATCAATACGTGCTCTTCGGGCACCATTTCGCCGCCATTGCTGGTGCCGGCCCGTTGGTCGGGCCCGTGCTGGCGGCCCAGATGGGCTATCTGCCGGGCATGCTGTGGATTCTGGCCGGTGTCGTGATCGCCGGTGCGGTGCAGGATTTCATGGTGCTCTTCCTGTCCACGCGGCGCGACGGCCGCTCGCTGGGCGACATGATCAAAACGGAGTTGGGACCGATTCCAGGCGTGATCGCCCTGTTCGGCACCTTCATGATCATGGTCATCATTCTCGCGGTGCTCTCGTTGATCGTCGTCAAGGCGCTGGCCGACAGCCCGTGGGGGACCTTCACAGTGGCGGCGACCATCCCGATCGCCATCTTCATGGGCGTGTATATGCGTTTCATCCGCCCCGGCAAGATCGGTGAAATTTCGGTGATTGGCTTTGTGCTGCTGATGTTCGCCATCGTCTATGGCGGTAAGGTGGCCGAAGATCCGGCGATGGCCGCGATGTTCACCTTCAACGGCCGCGAGCTGACTTTCCTGTTGATCGGGTACGGTTTCATCGCCTCGGTGCTGCCGGTCTGGCTGCTGCTGGCGCCGCGTGACTACCTCTCGACCTTCCTCAAGATCGGGACCATCGTGGTACTGGCGATTGCGATTGTCGTGGTTGCACCGCCGATGAAGATGCCGGATCTGACCAAGTTCGTGGATGGCACTGGCCCGGTGTGGTCGGGGTCGCTCTTCCCGTTCCTTTTCATCACCATCGCCTGCGGCGCGGTGTCTGGCTTCCATGCGCTGATTTCTTCCGGCACGACGCCGAAAATGATCGAGAATGAAACCCAGGCCCGTTTTATTGGTTACGGCGGCATGCTGATGGAATCTTTCGTGGCGATCATGGCCCTGGTGGCGGCTTCGGTGATCGACCCCGGTGTCTATTTCGCCATGAACAGCCCGGCGGCGGTAATCGGCAAGACTGCTGAAAGCGCCTCACAGGTGATCTCACAATGGGGCTTTGTGGTGACGCCCGACATGCTGACGCAAATCGCCAAGGATGTCGGCGAGAAAACCATCATCTCGCGGGCGGGCGGTGCGCCGACGCTGGCGGTGGGGATGGCGTACATCTTCTCCGAGATTCTCGGCGGCAAGGCGATGATGGCCTTCTGGTATCACTTCGCCATCCTGTTCGAAGCGCTCTTCATTCTCACCGCGGTCGATGCCGGTACGCGGGCGGGCCGGTTCATGCTGCAAGACTTGCTTGGCGCCTTTGTGCCGGCCCTGAAGCGCACAGAATCCTGGGTTGCCAACGCTATTGCGACGGCACTTTGCGTGGGCGCCTGGGGGTATATCCTGTATCAGGGGGTGGTCGATCCGTTTGGCGGCATCAACTCGTTGTGGCCGCTCTTCGGCATTGCCAACCAGATGCTGGCGGGGGTCGCGCTGATCCTGGTGGCGGTCGTGCTGTTCAAGATGAAGCGCGAACGCTATGCCTGGGTGGCGCTGGTACCGGCAACCTGGCTGCTGATCTGTACGCTGACCGCCGGTTGGCAGAAGGTCTTCCACGCGAATCCGCGCATCGGTTTCCTCGCCCATGCCGATAAATACGGCGCGGCTGCCGCCAAGGGCGAAGTGTTGGCTCCGGCGAAGGATATGGCGGTGATGAACCAAATTGTCTTCAATGACTATCTGGACGCGACGCTGGCGTTGATCTTCATGTTTGTCGTGGTGGCCGTGCTGGTGTTCGCGATTCGCACCTGTCTTCAGGCGCTGAAGTCCGACAAACCGACAGTATGCGAAATGCCGCCGGCAGCCGTGCCAGGCGCAGCAGGGTAATTCATGTTTGGCGACCTGTCCCGCATGGGCAAGTATCTTGGTCAGGCTGCCCGCCTCATGGTGGGCGTGCCTGACTACGATACCTACGTGGCACACGTGAAGGCGACGCACCCCGACCTGCCGGTGATGACGTACGAGGAATTTTTCCGCGAGCGGCAGGCGGCGCGCTACGGCGAGGGCAGGAATGGCGGATTCCGTTGCTGCTGAAGGCGAGACACCCGAACCCGCGAGGGAGTCGATTCCGGTCACCCTCCTGACCGGTTTTCTGGGCGCTGGCAAGACCACGCTGCTGAATCACATCCTGCATGCGGCGCACGGTGTCCGCATGGCGGTGATCGAAAATGAATTCGGCCCGGTCAATATCGACAGCGAGTTGCTCGTCCGCGAGAGCGCGGGCGTTGTCGAACTGACCAATGGCTGCCTCTGCTGCACGGTGCGCGAGGATCTGGTGCGCACCTTGCTCGATCTGAAGTCGCAGCGCGAGGCCGGCGAACTGGCGTTTGACCGCATCATGATCGAAACAACCGGAGTGGCCGACCCAGGGCCGGTGATTCAGACCTTTTTCGGTTCGCCCGAACTGCGCGAAGCGTTTCTGCTCGACGCCGTGCTGACTGTGGTGGACGTGTTGCACGCACCGCGCCAACTTGACGAGCAACCCGTGCTGCAAAAGCAGATTGGCTTTGCCGACCGCTTGCTGCTATCAAAAACAGATCTGGTCGATGCCGAAGCGCTCGACGCAGTCTGCACCCGCCTGGCGGCAATCAACCCGCGTGCGCCGATGCGCGTGCTCGAACGCGGTGTAGTCGATCTCAATTTCATCGTCGACATCCGCGGCTTCAATCTCAACGAAACACTGCTGTCCGAAGACGTGCCGGTGGCCGGCCGTATTCGGTATCGGCCTGTCGCGGCGCGTGAAGTCAGTTTTCGCACCGCGCAGGGTGACGAAATCGGCTCCCTGCTGCTCGAGCATCCCGGTCGGGTCGATCTCGACCGCATCGGTGAATTCGTGCAGGACGCCATCGACCGTTACGGCGACGATCTGCTGCGCTACAAGGGCGTCTTGGCGGTGCCTGGGCAGACTCAAAAACTGGTGTTCCAGGGCGTGCATCGACTGGCGGGTTTCGACCTGGGTGAAGCGTGGCGCGAGGGGGAATCCTTGTGTTCGCGCATTGTCGTCATCGGGCGGCGTTTGCCGGTCGAAGCTTTGCGTACCGGCTTTGCCGCCTGCATATTGCCGGAGTGAGCCCTGCACGCAATGGTAGACTGCGCGTTTGCCGTTCTCGAGTGTCTCCCGCCATGTCTTCTGCCCGCCTGATCTACGGTTTTCACGCCGTTACCGCCAAACTTCGTCACGATCCCGAGTCGATCAAGGAAATCCTGATTGATGCAGGACGTCAGGATGCGCGGGCGCGCGATCTGTTGAAGAGCGCCGAATTCAACGGTGTCCGGGTCAGCGAAAGCGAGGGCAAGCGTCTGGATGCGATGCTGCCCGGCGCGCGTCATCAGGGGGTGATTGCTCGCGTCGAAGGCGGTCGCAAGGCCCTGCATCTCGACGATGTGCTCGATACCTTGGAGGAACCGCCCTTTCTGCTGGTGCTGGATGGCATCACCGACCCGCGCAACCTGGGTGCCTGCCTGCGCGTGGCGGACGCAGCGGGTGCGCACGCCGTGATTGCGCCCAAGGACAGGGCCGCCGGGCTGACCGATGTGGCAGTCAAGACGGCGAGCGGCGCCGCCGAGAGCGTGCCTTACATCACCGTCACCAATCTGGCGCGAACCTTGCGGGAACTGAAGGAGCGCGATATTTGCATTGTCGGAACCGCCGGAGAGGCGCAGAGTGACCTCTATGCCGCAGAGTGGCCGGCGGCGACCGCGTGGGTGTTGGGGGCGGAGGGCGAAGGCATGCGCCGCCTGACGCGCGAGACCTGCGATCTGCTGGTGCGCATTCCCATGCACGGCAGCGTCGATAGCCTGAACGTATCGGTGGCGGCCGGCGTCTGCCTGTTCGAGGCGCGTCGCCGGCGAGGCTGATCAGGCCGCCGGCAGGGCTGGAAACCCCGGTTGGTGACAGAAACGAAGACTCTCCGGGTAGGGGAAGAAATCCTCGACGTGGCCGGAGCGGATTTTCTGCTGGGCGTCCTGCCAAAACTTGGGTTTCAGCAGATCGGCATGGTGCTTGTGGAAGAGCTTGCGCAAAGTTGGCGACGCGAGCAGGAAAGTGCTGAACTCTTCCGGAAAGACATCGTTCTTGGCCACTGAATACCAGATTTCGCCGCTCATCTCGGTCTCGAAATCGGGAGCCAGCGGGATTGCGCGGAAATTGCAGTCGGTCATGTATTCGATTTCGTCATAGTCGTAGAACACCACGCGACCATAGCGGGTAACGCCAAAATTCTTCCACAGCATGTCGCCCGGGAATACGTTGGCCTGCGCCAGTTCGCGGATCGCGTTTCCGTACTCGAGCACGGCGTGTTCGAGGCCGGTCATGTTGCCGCTGCGTTCCATGCGGTCGAGATGGATGTTGAGTGGCTCCATCCGGCGTTCAATGTAGAGGTGCTTGATGATCAGATGCTCGCCTTCGATTTCGAAAGAGGACGCCGCGAGGGTGCGAATTTCTTCCAGCAGTTCGGGCGTGAAGCGGGCGAGCGGAAAGGAGACATTGGAGTACTCCAGCGTGTCTGCCAGCCGACCCACCCGGTCGACCTGCTTGACCATCAGGTATTTGCTTTTGACCGTTTCCCTGTCCATGTCCTTGGAACTGCCGAACACGTCTTTGATGATTTTGAACACATAGGGATAGGAGGGCAGCGTAAAGACGAGCATGACCATGCCGCGGATGCCGGGGGCGATGATCAGGTTGTCGTCGGAGTGGTCGAGGTGATGCCAGAAATCGCGCAGGAACAGCGTCTTGCCCTGCTTGCCGAGACCCAGCATGGTGTAGAGCTCGGAGCGCGGCTTGCTCGGCATGATGGAGCGCAGGAACTGCACATATGCCGAAGGCACTTCCATATCAATCATGAAATAGGCGCGTGAGAGCGAAAACAGCAGGCTGATGCGCCAGGGCTCGAGCAGGATGGTGTCCAGCACCAGTTTGCCGTTGTTGTCGTGGAGAACCGGCACCGCGAAAGGGAACTCGTTCTGGCCGTTGATGCACTTTCCAATCACATAGGCTGCCTTGTTGCGATAAAAAGGTGCTGACAGCACCTGAATCTGGAAGTTGACCTCGCGGTGAGGCAATTCGCCCAGATGCCGCTGAACCGCGCCGATCAGGCAGGTGACGTCTCGGTGCAAAGCCGCGAAGGTCTGGTTCCAGCCAAAGTCGCGGAAGATTTGCTCGATTTCACGCTGGATACCCTGGCTGGCGTAGTAGCAGCGATAGGTCGGCGTCGTTTCGTTGGTTGAAATGTATTCGGTCGAAAGCGCCGGACGCACGAAGATGATGTCGTTGTGGTAATACGTGCGGTGCAACATCTTGGTGACCACGGAATTGAAAAACGTTTCGGCCAATTCGGGTTGCTTGTGATCGAGCAGCATGCCGATGTAGAGCAACTTGGCATTTTGCAACAACGAGCGGTCAATCTTGCTGACCGGGATGTGGCTGGTCAGACGCTCGACGCACTCGTTGACGCGATCATCGTAAAAGTGGATGCGGTCCTTTACCGCTGCATGCACGCCCAGCCAGTCGCCCGTCTCGAAGCGTGTTTTCGCCTCGCGGCAAGTGGCGCGAAAGAGGGTGTAGTGCTTGTTGAAACCCTCGACCAGAATCTGCGCGATTTGTCGCGCACGCGAGCCATACAGGCCGATGACGATGCTCATGGAATGAATTGTCTCCGTTTTGGGGTCGTAGAAGCGAGCCTTCGATGATGGGCACTTGATCGGACGACGCGGTCGCCCGCCACGATACAGGGCGGCGGATAGGGAGCGTGTCCCGCGTCCATTCTACACAAGCGCATGGCGGGCTGCTCACGTGGCGAGAGGTCGGGCCGAACACTTTTTGCCGTTGCACCGTCTTCAGGCAGTTTGCGCCTCTTGGGATGCGAAACCGGCTGACAGGGCGCCATCTTTACGGGATAATTTGATGTTGTAACGTCGGCACCAGAAACCGGCGGAGTTTTTCCGCAATCCGGAAAAACTTCATCACACCCACCCCAAACTTTACGGAGTGTATATGAGCGTATCCCTTATCAAGGTACCGCAAGGCGGTCAGAAGATCGTTCCGGGCCAGCCTGTCCCCGATCATCCGATCATCCCGTTCATCGAAGGCGATGGCATTGGCGTCGACATCACGCCGGTCATGATCAAGGTGATCGACGCGGCGGTCGCTAAGGCTTATGGCGGCAAAAAGAAAATCCACTGGATGGAAGTCTATGCCGGCGAGAAGTCGACGCGTCTTTACGGCGCCGACGAATGGCTGCCGAAGGAAACCTTCGATGCCTTGCGCGAATACTCGGTTTCCATCAAGGGTCCGATGACGACGCCGGTCGGTGGCGGTATCCGCTCCCTGAACGTGGCGCTGCGCCAGGAACTCGACCTCTACCAGTGCGTTCGCCCGGTGCGCTATTTCAAGGGCGTGCCCTCGCCGTTGAAGCAGCCTGAACTGACCGATATGGTCATTTACCGCGAAAACACGGAAGACATCTATGCCGGCATCGAGTGGGCGGCAGAATCGGACAACGCCAAGAAGGTGATCAAGTTCCTTCAGGAGGAGATGGGCGTCAAGAAGATCCGGTTCCCGGCCAGTTCCGGCATCGGCATCAAACCTGTGTCGAAGGACGGCACGGAGCGCCTGGTGCGCGCCGCGATCCGTTATGCCATCGACAACGACCGCAAGTCGGTGACCATTGTCCACAAGGGCAACATCATGAAATTCACCGAAGGCGGTTTCCGCGACTGGGCGTATGCGGTGGCCAAGAACGAATTCGGTGCCGAACTGATCGATGGCGGCCCGTGGTGCAAGTTCAAGAACCCCAAGACCGGCCGTGACATCATCGTCAAGGACGCGATTGCCGACGCTTTCCTGCAACAAATCCTGCTGCGTCCGGCCGAATACGACGTGGTGGCAACGCTAAACCTGAACGGCGACTACATCTCTGACGCGCTGGCGGCGCAGGTGGGCGGCATCGGCATCGCGCCGGGCGCCAACATTTCCGACCAGTATGCCGTTTTTGAAGCCACGCACGGCACGGCACCGAAGTATGCGGGTCTCGACAAGGTCAATCCGGGTTCGCTGATTCTCTCAGCCGAAATGATGTTGCGCCACCTCGGCTGGTTTGAAGCTGCCGATCTGGTCATCAAGGGTATGGAAGCCGCCATCGGCGACAAGCAGGTGACCTACGACTTCGCCCGCCTGATGGAAGGCGCCAACGAAGTGTCCTGCTCCGCCTTTGGCGACGCAATGATCGAACGGATGTAATCGTTTCCGGCGGGAAACAGGAAGCCCCCGCGTGGGGCTTCCTGCATTTTGGACATGCCATGTCTTCCGCACCTGTAGGTGTCTATGATTCCGGCCTCGGTGGCCTGACCGTATTGAGCGCATTGAAGGCGCGCCTGCCTGGCGAGGACTTTCTGTACTTTGCCGACACCCGTTATCTGCCCTACGGCGACCGCCCGGAATCCTTCTTGCGCGAACGTGGCCAGATCGCCGCCGAAACATTGGCAGCACGCGGTTGCAAGGCCCTGGTCATTGCCTGTAACACGGCAACGGCGACCGCCGCCGAATCGATTCGCGCCGCGCTCGATCATCTGCCGGTGATCGCGCTGGAACCTGGCGTGAAACCCGCCGTGGCCTTGAGCCAGCGACGTGTTATCGGCGTGCTCGCGACCACGCGGACGCTGGAAAGTCCGCGCTTTGGCCGCTTGCTGGGCATGCACGCGCAAGGCACGAAGGTGATCGCCCAGCCATGTCCCGGGCTCGCCGAAGCGATTGAAACCGATGGTTCGGAGAGTGCGACGGTACTAAATTTGCTGGATCGCTATGTACCCCCCGTGGCCGAGGCCGATGTGGTCGTGCTGGGTTGCACGCATTACCCTCTGGTGCGCAAAGCGATTGCCGATCGTCTGGGCGCCGGGGTGCATCTGATCGACACGGGTGAGGCAGTGGCGCGGCAGGTGCAGCGGGTGCTGGTGGCCCGGGGAGCGCTGGGTGGCGGCAATGGCCGCTTAGGTTTTGCGACCAGCGGTGACCCGACGCGGGTCAACGAAACAGCCGCCCGCCTGTGGGGCGAGCGGCTGGATTTCGAATACTGGTCGCTGTAGGCGATCGGTGCGCCGTCAGATCCTGAATTTGCCGACAATCTGCCGCAGATCGACCGCAATACTCTGCAGCGCGCGTGCGGACTCGGCGGTGCCGCGCATCGTGTTGCTGGTTTCTTCCACCATTTGCGCGATCTGTTCGACCCGTTGCGCAATCGACGTGCTGGCGGCACTTTGCTCGCGGGTTGAATTGGCGACTTCCGAAATGCGCTCCAGCGTCTGGTTGGCGCCGGTTTCGATGGCCTGAAGCGAATCGGCGGCGGAGTTGGAAAGCTGCACACCCTGCTCGACCACGGGCAACGCGGAACTCATGGCCCCGACGGCGCCTTCGGTTTCGCCCTGAATGCCGGCAATCATCTGTTCGATTTCTGCGGTGGCGGTTGAGGTTCGCTCGGCCAGTTTGCGCACTTCGTCGGCAACAACTGCGAAGCCGCGTCCCTGTTCGCCGGCGCGGGCAGCCTCGATGGCAGCGTTGAGCGCCAGCAGGTTGGTTTGTCCGGCGATGTCCTTGATTACTCCTGCGATGCTGGAGATCTGATTGGCACGTTCGTTCAGGGCCTGAATGCGTTCCGAGGCGCCAGCCACCGTATCGGCAATCTGCTGGATGGCCGTGGTAGCCTGACGTACGCGCGAGGTGCCCTGGTCGGCTAGCGTGACCGCCTCTTGTGAATAGCGTTCGGTGTCGTTGGCGCTATCCGAAATGTGGTTGGAAGAAACCGTCAGTTGTTCAATGGCTGCTGCCATGGCCGACGTGGCGTCCGCCTGATTCTGCGCCGCATGGGCAACTTCGGAAGCACCGGTGTTGATGCGTTCGGCGCTGGAGACCAACGTATTGGCATTGTGGCTGATCTGCCCCACCATCTGTCGTAAAGCATCGACCATACCGCCCAGGGTGTGCAGCAAACTGCCGGTCGGTGCGGAGCCGACCGAGGTGGTCAGGTCGCCGCCCGCGATACGGCGCATGATGGCTGCTGCGGCAGAGGGTTCGCCGCCGATTTCCTGAATGACGCTACGCCAAATCCGCCAGCCAAGGAGGATGACCAGGATCAGCGGAATCAGCGCCACGCTGATGTCCTTGATCAAAGTGGAGCGGAATGCTGTGTCGACGTCATCCACATAAACACCGGCGCCCACCATCCAGTTCCACGGTTCGAATTTCATTACGAACTGCAATTTGGGAACGGGCACGGTTTGTCCGGCGCGCGGGAAGGCTGTATCGACGTAGCCCTCGGGCGCGCTCTTCACCGCACCGATCAGATCGTCGAGGGTCAGGTGGCCGTTGCCGTCCTTGATCTTGCCTAGCATGTTCTGGCCTTCCCACTCGGCTTTCGGCGGAACCACGCCGACGCCCTCCATGGTGTAGACGTAGAAATAATTGGCCTTGTGGTCGTCGCCGCCAAAACGGGCCGCCTTGATGGCCGCTTTCGCCTGCTGTTGCGCCTCATCGCGGCTGAGTTTGCCGCTGGCCTCCAGGCTTTGGAAGTAGACCATCTGGTTGTGGATGACCTGAACCTCGTGACGCAATTGTTCCTTATAGCCGTTCAGCATCAGGCCACGCGCGCCGATGGCGCTGAAAGTGGCCAGCAATACCATGCCGACGACCGTCGCGGCGACTATCAACAGCAAGCGGCTGCGGAGAGACAGGTTGCTCAGCATCAATATTCCCCTCGTTTCAGTTTGGATATTACATTCATCATAGTGACACAAAATGGTGAGCGCTTGTAACGATAACGGAGCCGCGGCTCAATCCTTGAGTCGAAAACGCAGCGGCAGCAACACCTCCCGTGGCGTCCCGGAGGGCAGGCCCCGCAGTTGACGTACGGCCTGCACCGCATCGGCGTCGAGGAGCGCATGCCCGCTGCTTTGCTCGATGCGCGCGGCCGTGACATTGCCCTCTTCGTCGAGCAGGAAAAATACCAACACTTCGCCTTGCAGGCCCTGCCGTACCGCCGCTTCGGAATACCATTGGCGTAGTTGCCGCTGTACGGCATTTTGCCATGCCATGCCGGATTTTCCGACATGCGCCGGGCGCTGGGTGGGAGGGGGTTCCGCGGGTGTGGGAGGTGGTGTGGGGACCATCAATTCAGGTGCGGGCCGCATCGGAGTTGGCCGCAACAAGTTCGCCTGGAGCGGCGGTGATGCGGCCAATGAAGGCCGTGATCGCTCAAGTAGCGGCATAAAGAGCAGCGCGTGTGCCAGCAGGGAAAAAAGTATCGCCAGCGTGAGTCGGGTGGGCGCGGCAAACATGAGAAAATGACGGAAAGTACGGGGAAATTGCAAAGGAATATCGGGATGGTGAAAAACAACCAGGCAAGGGCAATGATAATCGGGATGGGTCTGCTGCTGACATATGAATTATGGGCGCTCCAACCTGTTCATGCGGCGGAGCGCCTGCCGGACGCGACCACCTTTGCCGTTCGACTTGAAGCCGGTGATGTGTCAAGCGCCCGCGAGTGGCTGACAGCAGGCCTGCCGGCCAGTTTCGAGGGGAGCCGGATTGGCACTGGCCTGATGATCGGAGCGTGGGAAGGCAATTTCGAACTGATGTCGCTTTTTCTACAACACGGGGCCGATATCAATGCGTTTAACAGTCAGGGTGAGAGTGCGCTGGCACTTGCTGCGTGGAAAGGACGCCAGGATGTGGTTGACTGGTTGCTCGAGCGCGGTGCCAAACTGAATCCGCCGGACCGTCATTGGTCCCCGCTGCATTACGCCGTCTTCGCGGGACACAAGGAATTGGCACAATCATTGATTGCCCGCGGTGCTGAAATTGATGCCGTCAGCACCAATGGCTCCAGTTCGCTAATGCTGGCGATCTACGAGGGCCACGAGGATCTGGTGCGCGTGTTGCTCGAAAAGGGGGCGGATCGCTCAATCCGCAACGACTGGGGCGATGGCGGTCTGGAATGGGCGATGCGGTTCGACCGTCTCAAACTGGCCAGGATGATTACCAGCCCTCAGGAATTCAACATCGCCGTCAGCGAGCCGCGTCAAAAATGGGGGCCGCCGAAACGCTCGGTGTTCATGTCGGCGGAACTGGAAAAACTGTTGCGTATCCGCGAAACCATGGTGGATCGGGGCATGGATCCTAAGAATATCGACAATCGCATTGCCGCCGAGCGCGCACGAATCGTCCGCCGGGAATTTAGTCCGCAGGCTTTGCCGCCACGCGCCACAGCGCTGGAAATCACCGCCAGTCGCAAACAACCTCGTCAGCAATCCGCCAAGCTGGTGCCGGAGGGGGAAGTGGGGCAAGAGAAGAGAGGTTTCAAGGTGCCGCCGGTCACCTATTCCGGACAGCCTAAAATGCCGGCTTCAGTGCCGACCAAGAACTATTGATCGAGCGGCCGGTTGGCGACTTCGGGCAAGAACAGCAGGCCGATGGTGCCTGACAACGCCAGCATGATCGCTGGATAGGCAACGCCGGCCAAGGGTTCACCACTGGCGGTAGATAGCCAGGTGACAACAAACGGCGACATGCCGCCTATCCAGCCGGCGGCGAGGTTGTGTGGCAAGGCGACAGCCGAATAGCGCGTGCGGGGCGGAAACAACTCTGCCAGCGTTGCTGTTTGCGGCCCCGTGATCGCGGCCAACGCAATAACCAGAACGAGCAGCAGGGCGCCAAGTGCAACTCGGTCCGGCTGAGGGCCGCTCGCGAAATGCAGAAGGCCATAAAACACAGGAAAGATTGCCACCGCACCCAGCAACAACCCGGCCAACAACACGGGACGGCGGCCGATGCGGTCGGAAAGCCAGCCGCAGGCCAGAGTGAGCGGAAAAAGACAGAGCGTGGAAAAGGTCTGTAATTCGCCAGTGAGACCAGGCGAGAGACCGGCGACCGTCTTCAGAAAGACGCCGGTGTAGACCTGCGATGAGAAGAACAGCAGCGAGCCGCCCGCGGACACGCACGAGAACAGCAGCGCCATGCGCGCCAGGGTTTGCCGGTCCGTGAAGCACTCGCGCAATGGCGTGGAGGCCAGCGCGTTCTGTTCGCGCAGACGTCTGAACACGGGCGATTCGTGCAGATTGAGGCGGCTCTTGATCGAAATCGCGAGCAGCAGCGCCGATATCAGAAAAGGAACGCGCCAGCCCCAGGCCATGAAATCTGCCGCGCTGAGCCAGGTTTGCAGGGCGAGAATCTGGAGGCTGGAGACCAGCATGCCGAGCGGTCCCATCAATTGAAGCACGCTGGTGTAGAGCCCGCGCCGACGACTGGGAGCGTGTTCGGTGAGGTAAACGGCGGCGCCGCCGATTTCTCCACCGACCGAAAGCCCCTGCAACATCCGCAGACAGACCAGCAGCAGAGGGGCGAGCAAGCCGATGTCCGCATAGGTGGGTAGGAGGCCAACGCAAAAAGTGGCTCCTCCCATCAGGATGATAGTCACCAGAAAAATGGTACGCCTTCCGTGGCGGTCACCCAGCGAACCGAAAAGGGCGGCGCCGACTGGCCGTACGATCATACCGATACCGAAGGTGGCCAGGCTGGCGAGAAGACCTGCAGTCGGATTTTCAGACGGAAAGAACAGGGTGCCCAGCCAGGTGGCGAGACTGGCAAAGGTGAGAAAGTCATACCATTCGAGAAAGGTGCCAAAGCACGCTGCGATGACGACTTTCTTCTGGATGGTGGAGGGTTCTTGCGACATGTCGGTGCAGTCTGGCTGACAAAAAGGGCGCAGTGTAGCGCCCTTTGCCGGCGTGGTGGCTGCCGCTGATCAGCGTTTGGTCGTGTTTGCGCGCGCGGCCTGGTACAAGGGCAGGACTTCCGGCAGATGGCGCTCGATTTCGGCAATGCGGTTTGAGCCGGCCGGGTGGGTCGACAGCCATTGTGGTGGCGCTCCCTTGTTGGCGGCGCCCATTTTCTGCCACAGACTGATGCCCGCGCGCGGGTCGAAGCCAGCGCGGGCCGCCATGTCGAGGCCGACCAGATCCGCCTCGCTTTCATCCTCGCGCGAAAATTTCAGCGTCAGCAGATTAGCGCCACCGCGCAGACCGAGTTGGGCCAACCCACCATAGCGTGTGCCCGACAGCAGTTCAGAAGCGATGGTGGCTGCACCGTTGGTCAATTGCGTCTTGGCGATGCGCTCGCGGGCGTGTTCGCGCAAGGCGTGGGCGATTTCGTGACCCATGACGATAGCGATTTCGTCGTCGGTCAGTTTGAGTCCGTCAACCAGGCCGGTATAAAAGGCGATCTTGCCGCCGGGCATGCAGAAGGCGTTCAACTGCTTTGAGCCGACCAGATTGACCTCCCAGCGCCACTTGCTGGCGGCTGAGTTGAAACGGGGTGCAAAGGGCAGCAATCGTTTGGCAATGTCGCGCAGACGGATGAGTTGCGGATGGTTTTCGGGCGCGAGCGCCCCTTGTTCGGCGGCTTGCTGCTTCAGTTCCAGATACTGCTGGGCGGCGCTTTTTTCCAGTTGTTCGGCGGGCACCAGCTTGCGTAGTGACGAAGCTTCGCCGACCTGCACACCGTCGCCGCGCGGCGATTCTGCCAACGCGGTCGAGGCCAGCAGCATGAGCAGGGCACAGCTGAAAATCGACTTCTTCATGTCGGCTCCCAAATGAATTGACGAGTTGAGCAATCCATGACTAGATTTGCGGACAATCCAAAAAAATGCAAGAGGTGGAGACATGATGACAGAAGCCGCTGCGACCGCGCCAGGCACCGAAAGCAGGGCGCAACTGGTTTTGCCACCTTTTCTGGCGCGGCGCAGGTTGGGTCTGGTGGTGGAACTTTCACGCCTGAATTCGAGTGCGGAACTCATCCGGATGGTGGATGACGTGTTCCGCGCCGGCTTTCTCTTTCGCGGTCTCGACTACACTCGATTGATGCGCTTGGCGTATCACCTGGATGAAGCATCGGACGGACTGCTGGAAATACCCCTAGCGACTGATATCGAACCGTTCCCGCCCGAGCGAAAGGACTGGTACCGGGGCGTCAGGATCGAGGATGACGTGGCCTGGTACGTGTTTGAACCGCTGGAAGGGGAAAGGACGATGGAGGTGCCGATTATCGCTGTCGACGGTGCAGGGAACGAAAGCGTTGTCGGGGCCGAAACGCGAGTGGTGAGCGAGCGCGTGCGTCTCGATTTCGATGAGTTCGTTGCCGACCTGTGGCTGAAGGGCATTCGTTACGGTATCGACGAAGCCGCCGTGCGCGCGCTCATCGCGGGCGAGCATTTTGGGCGCGCCGCAGTGGCGCGTGCCACGCCAGCCGAGGAAAGTGTTGACGGAGGCGTTGAAGAACAAACCGAAGCCCTGCATCGAGACAACGCGCCTAAAACGTTGGCGAATGGACGGGTTGATTTGGGGCAGTTTGCCAACCGCTTTCCGCAGATCGCCAAAGGCACTCTGTTGCTGATGAAAACACCGCCCCGGCGCGGGAGGCATGGCCATGCGCTGGATGGGCAGTTGCTCGACGCTCGCTCGCCCGAGGATTTCGATCTGGCCGACCTCGCTGGTGAAGGTACGCAAATCGAAACCCACGGCGGCCGGCAATTCATCAGCGCGACGATGGATGGTTTTTTGACCCTTGATGCCGCCAGCAACCGGATCTCGGTCAGCGAGAAAATCGTCAACCTGGAAGGGGTCAATACCCGCACTACTGGCAGCCTCGACTTGCAGGGCAAGGATTACGAGGAGTATGGCGACGTGCAGGAGGGGCGCTCGGTGCAGGGCTACAACCTGAGCTTTCATGCCGACGTGTTCGGCAAGGTAGTGTCGGGGGGTGGTCGTGTGCATCTGGAAAAGAATCTGGTCGGCGGTACTGCGCTCAATCGGGATGGTGAAATTGCCATCGATGGCTTGGCCTCGAACGCGCATGTTCAGCTTGGGCGTGGCGTCATTCGTGCCAAGAAGGCGGAAAACTGTTTGTTGGTGGCGGATCGGGTCGAGGTACAGCAGGCGTTTCGCTGCACGATTTTGGCTGAAGAGGTCGAAGTCGGTCTCTCGGAAGGTTGCTCGATCGGCGGCAAGCGTATCCGCCTGGGCATTTCGACCGTCGGTCTGGCGGAAGAAAATCTGGTCTCGATGCTGATGCCCGATTTGAGCGGGCTGGAAAAGGCGCAGGCTGACGAGCAACGATACATCGAAGAGTGCCTGGAGATGATCGACCAACTTCGCAAGGGGCTGCGTGCGATGACCAGCGAGCCGGATTTGCAGCGCTACTTGGTGATGGCGGGCAAGATTCGCCGCAAGGAAGTCGATCTCACACCCGAGACTCACATCGAATGGCAGGCCCAGACGGCGCGTATGGCACCGGCTATGAAGCGCGTCAATCAGGGCAGGGAAGACATCGCCGCGCTGGAAGCGGAAATTTCCACCGTGCAGTTGAGGATCGCACAGCTGGAGGCCGAGAAAGGCAAGGCGGGTGCTGACATCGCCTGCCGGATTGGCGTGGTGAATGGGGATACCCGTGTTCGCACGCTTGTCGTCAAACTCGGTTCAACGCCGCTGGCGCGTTTGCCCATCAAGGATTTGCGGGACCGGCTGCGGCTCCCCTGCGAGGGGGAGACGAGGTTGTTTGCTGGCGATCGGGGCGCCTTTGAATGGAAGAAGGACGCGGCTAGCTCGCCACCCTGAACGATAATCTCTCCAACGCTAGGCAGACGCGCACCAGTTCCACTAGCGAGCGCGTCCCCATTTTTTCCATCACCCGGGCCCGATGCGCTTCAACCGTTTTCATGCTGATATTGAGCGTGTCGGCAATCTGCTTATTGAGTTTGCCGTCGACTACCAGACGCATGACTTCGTATTCGCGTGGCGACAGCTGCCGGGCGTTCGCGAGCATGGCTTCGTCGCGCCGGCGTTGGGCTGCCAGCTGGCTGTCTACCGAGAGAGCTCGCCGGATGCGGGCGAGCAGATCGTCGTCGGAAAAGGGCTTCTGCACAAAATCGCAGGCGCCACGCTGCATGGCCGCCACGGCCATGGGTACGTCGCCGTGTCCCGTCATGAATATCACCGGCAGATGGTTGCCTTGCTGGCACAGCCGCTCGTGAAGTTCCAGCCCGCTCATGCCCGGCATGCGGACATCAAGAATCAGACACCCTTCATCGGCGGCGTCGAGCGCCGCGAGAAAGTCTTCAGCCGACGCAAAACACTCGACGCGCAGATGGTCGGTTTCCAGCAACCAGCGCAGCGAATCGCGGATTGCCTCGTCATCGTCGACGATGAATACCTTTTGCATCAAATCTCCCGCGGCAGTGTGAATTTGAAAGCAGTACCCCGACCGGCGAGCGTCTCTGCCCACAGCCTGCCCTGGTGAAATTCGACAATCGAGCGGCAGATCGCCAGCCCGATCCCCAGACCTTCCGGTTTGGTGGTGTAGAAAGGCGTGAACACCTTTTCCAGATCTCTTTCCTGCAAACCGATTCCGTTGTCGCTGACCGTCACTTCTACCTGCCTGTCGTCGCGCAAGGCGGCACCAATATGTAGACAGCGCGCCTCGGCGGGAATCGTTTGCATGGCCTCCAAGCCGTTTTTCACCAGATTGAGTAGCACTTGTTCGATCATGATGCGGTCGACTATGACTTTAGGCAAGTCTACCGGGAGATCGATCTCCAGTCTTGCTTGCCACCGGCGTGCTTCGATTTCACCCAGCGCCAGCGTTTCCTCGATCAGTTCGGTCAGGGCCAGAGGTTGTAGCTGGGGGTCGCTTTTGCGGACCATGTCGCGCATGCGCTGGATGATGGTGCCTGCACGCTGGGCTTGTTCGGAGGTTCTGTGCAGCGCGCCGAGCAAATCTTCTGGCCGGTACTGCCCGGATTCAATGCGCTTTACACAGCCAGCGGTGTAATTGGCGATGGCGGCGAGCGGCTGGTTCAGTTCGTGCGCCAGCGACGAGGCCATTTCACCGAGGCCGATCAGCCGCGAGGTTTCTTCTACCCGTTTTTGCTGTTGCCGGTTGAGATCATCGATATTCTTGCGCTCGGTGATGTCGGTGGCGATCTGCACGCAGACTGTGCGACCATCGACCCAGCGGATGGCGCGACTGTGCAGCCGGTACCAGCGTTGATCGTCCGCAATCAGATCGTCAAATAGCACCGAGGGTAGCTCGTGTTCCAACAGCGCCGTCGGATCGCGCAGCAGGCGTTCGGCGGGAGGTTGAAGGGCAGGAGCGATGGCGGCGACCGTCTTGCCGACCGCATCTTCGGCGAAGAGCGTGCAAAAAGCGCGATTGGCGAACAGAATCTCGCCGCTGGCGACATCGACCACATGTACGGCTGAGTCGAGGCCATCGAGTACGGTCAGAAAACGTTCCTGTGCCTGCCGCAGTTCATCGCGAATGCGTTTCTGCTCGGTGATGTCGTTCATGCCCACCATCCAGCCCAGTTGCCTGCCGCTGGCGTCGATCAGGGCCGAGACGTAAACACTGACGTCAAGGCGTCGGCCGTCCCGATGCATGATCCGGGTTTCCGAGCGCCCGAGTGCGGCCTCTCCAGCCAGGGTGCGAGCTACAAAACCGTGCAAGCGTTCGGTTTCTTCCGGCGGCCAATATGGGAAAGGCGGTTCCATCCCCAACAGTTCGTGTTCCTGCCAACCGACCATTTGACAGAAAGCCTTGTTGACGTAGGTAATCCTGCCCGCCATGTCGATGGCGCGGATGCCGGTGAGCAGGCTTTCCGACATCGCCTGGCGAAAGGCGTAGTCGCTACGCAACTGCGCTTCGTCACGCGCACGGCGCAACGCGTGCTGGCGCAATTGGACAAGAGTCCAGGCAGTGAAGAAGGTGAGAAAAAGGATAAGTGCGCTTGGCAGCCAGGCTTGTAGTGGGCTGCCCGTGCGATAGGCAAGCACGCGCAGGCCCAGCCGGCTGTCGAGTAGTCTGAGGTGCAAGGCGTTGGCCGCCGCACGGCCGGTCGGTGTGAGGTTGGCGTTGGAGATGATCTCGTTGCCAGCGTCGTCTTCCAGCGCCAAGCCATATTTGGTCGAGAAACTGCCGGGCAGTGTGGCGTTCAGCAGATTCTCCAGCGAGTGCACGGCAATCAGCGCGCCTTCCTGCTGAGCGCCGCGCTGGATTACGCGAACGAGATCGACCGCGTGGTGCAGTTTGCCGTTGGAGTACGGTGGCGAATATGCGAAGCGGCCGTTGGCGCGTGCCGCCTCCAGAGCTACTTGGCGCACTGATGACAAATGCTCACCCGTCTTGGCTACGCCGGAAGAATCGGGCGCCAGCCAGGCGATACGACCGTCGGCGTCGATCCGCATGATGGCGACGATGTCGGGGTTCTCGTATAGATAGGCGCTGGCCCGCTGTGTGAAGAGTGTGGGGGTCAGTCGCCCCTGTTCCAGCTCGCGATCAAGCTCCGCCAGAAAATCCTGGTGGCCGATCATGCGTGCCTCCATGGTCCGCTCGGCCCACTGGATGTCGGTTTCGACGGCGGCGTCGGCCGTCCTGCGTTCTTGCAGCTGCAACATGGCGGTCAAGCCGAGCATGCTCAGCGCGAACACGCCGATGGCCATATAAGGCGCGATCCAGAGCCATCTGACACGTACCGCGCGGCCGAATAACTCAGTAAACATGATTTTGCGAGTGCAACAAAAATTGCGGGTTTGTTTGAACTAGATCAAAAAGGCCACACTTCCCGGATGGGAGAATAGGATCTTCCTCATAAGTCCAACGGAGCCTCAGGTGAAAAACAGCGTTCTTGTGAATCTTTCCAATCGCCACATCCACCTTTCCCAGGAAGATGTCGAAATCCTGTTCGGCAAAGGCTATCAGCTTACCAAGATCAAGGATTTGATGCAGCCTGGCCAGTACGCCTGTGCCGAGTGCGTCACCGTCGTTGGCGACAAGGGAGCGATCAAGAACGTGCGCGTGCTCGGCCCGACACGTCCGGAAACGCAACTGGAAGTGCTGCACAGCGATGTTTTCCGTCTGACCGCGAATGCCGTGCCGGTGCGAGAATCCGGTCAGCTTGCAGGTAGCGCTGCCTATGAACTGGTCGGCCCGGAAGGTCGTGTGAAGAAGGATTCAGGCATGGTTGTGGCCATGCGCCATATCCACCTCGATCCCAAAACTGCCGAAGAAATGGGGTTGGTGGACAAGCAGGTGGTCAAGATTCGCACGGGCGCGCCCGGCCGCGAAATCATTTTCGAGAATGTGGTCTGCCGCGTGAGCGAAAAATATGCTGCCGAGTGCCACATCGATTTTGACGAAGGCAATGCCTGCGGCGTCGGCAATGGCTCGATGGGCGAAGTCATCAAGCAACTGGGTTGGGGCGAGGCCAACAACACGGTGATGCTGAAGGCCCGCGCCTGAATTGCTTGATGGAATAAAAAACGGCGCCGGTTGGCGCCGTTTTTTTTTGGACCAGCTGATTCAGGCCATCGCTTCGTATAGCGGGAGGGTCAGGAATTCAGGATAGTCCGGGGTCAGCGACATGCGGTCGAAAATATCTGCGGCTTGGTCGTAGGTGGCGGTATCCTCACCTTGGATAAGAACCGTCGCTTTGACTTTGGCCAGTTCCTCGGCAATCATCGGGCGCACCATATCGACGGTGACTTTGCGACCGTCTTCCAGAATGCCCTTCGGGCTGACCACCCACTGCCACACCTGCGAGCGGCTGATTTCGGCGGTGGCGGCATCTTCCATCAGGTTGTGGATGGGCACGCAACCGTTTCCGGCCAGCCAGCTTCCCAGGTAGTGGATGCCAACGTTGATGTTGTTCCTGAGGCCAGTCTCGGTAATCGGCGTGCCTGGCTGGAAATCTAGCCATTGCGCCGGGCCGAAGCGCCCTTCAACCTGCTTTTCCCATTGATTGGGCTTGTCTCCCAGCACCTTCCTGAATTCTTCCATGGCGATCGGTACAAGGCCCGGGTGGGCCACCCAGCCGCCGTCGAAGCCATCGTTGGCATCTCGGGTTTTGTCGTGACGGATGCCGGCTAGCGCTTTTTCGTTGGCGATCGGATCGTTCTTGATCGGGATCAGGGCCGACATACCACCCATCGCAGGTGCGCCGCGCTTGTGGCAGGCCTGCACCAGTGCCAGCGCGTAGCCGCGCATGAAAGGCACTTCCATGGTGATGGCGCTACGCTGGGCAAGGCAGAATTCTTTGTTTTTCTTGAATTTCTTGATGCACGAGAAGATGTAATCCCAGCGGCCGGCGTTCAGTCCGGCCGAGTGCTGGCGCAGTTCGTAGAGGATTTCTTCCATCTCGAAGGTGGCGAGGATGGTTTCAATCAGTACGGTGGCCTTGATGGTGCCTTGCGGCAGGCCGATGTGATCCTGGGCCATGACGAAGATGTCGTTCCACAGACGCGCCTCGAGGTGGCTTTCCATCTTCGGCAAGTAATAGAAGGGGCCGGCGCCGCGCGCCACTTGTTCCTTGGCGTTGTGGAAAAAAACCAGCGCAAAATCGAAAATGCCACCGCCCACCCGCTGGCCGTCGACAAGAACATGCTTTTCGTCGAGATGCCAGCCGCGCGGGCGAATCTGAAGCGTGGCAATCTGGTCGTTGAGCTTGTATTCCTTGCCGCCTTCATTCCGGAACGAGAGTTCACGCCGGATTGCCTTGTAGAGGTTGATCTGCCCCTGAATCTGGTTGTCCCAATTCGGAGAATTGGAATCCTCGAAGTCGGTCATGTAAGAATCCGCGCCAGAGTTGAAGGCATTGATGATCATCTTGGCCTCGACCGGACCCGTGATCTCGACGCGGCGACACTCCAGTGCTTTGGGCAGGGGGGCAATCTTCCAGTCGCCAGCACGGATGTGGGCTGTTTCGGGAAGAAAATCGGGCATTTCGCCGTCGTCGATACGAGCCTGCCGGGCGACACGCGCGTTCAGCAAAGCCTGGCGTCGCGGCTCGAATGCGCGGTGCAGTTTGGCGACCAATGCCAGCGCGTCGTGAGTCAGTATGGATTCATACTCGGGCTTGATAGGCGCAGTGATCTGCACGCCAGCGGGGAGGGTGAGGGCCATGATCTCTCCAAGTTGAGTGTTATATAAGACAGTGGACGTAGTTTAGCGTCACCTTTGCAAAATAAAACCCCCGTTAACTGCAAATCATCTTATACAATTAGTATCAAATGGATGCCTTCAAGCAGATGACTTCCTTTGTGGCCACTGCAACGCAGGGCAGTCTTTCGGCCGCCGCTCGCAGCGAAGGGGTAACCCCCGCGATCATCGGCCGCCGGCTCGACGCGCTGGAAGCCCGTCTGGGTGTCCGCCTGGTGCAGCGAACGACCCGGCGCCTTTCGCTCACATCCGAAGGGTTGGCGTTTCTTGAGGACTGTCAGCGCATTCTGGGCGAGTTGGCCAGCGCCGAGGCGGCGGTGTCACTCGGCAGCATTCGCGCCAGCGGCCACCTCAAGATATCGGCCCCGGCCGGTTTCGGACGGCGCCATGTGGCACCGTTGGTGGGCGAATTTATGGAGGCCAATCCCGGTTTGACCGTGCATCTCGATCTGACGGATCGTCTCGTTGATTTGTTGAAGGAAGGGGTTGATTGTGCGGTGCGGATTGGCGAGTTGGCGGATTCCAGCCTGGTCAGCGTGCGTCTGGGCGAGATGCGGCGCGTGCTGGTTGCCAGCCCCGCGTATCTGGTGCGCCATGGTGTGCCGCATTCACCCGCCGATCTGGCGGCGCATCGCTGCCTGGTGCTGGGGCAACAGCGTGGATGGCAGTTTCGGCATCCTGAGACCGGTCAGGCGGCGGTGACCAAGATTGACGGACCGTTCGAATGCAATGATGGCGCCGTGCTGCACGAATGGGCGCTAAAGGGGCGCGGCCTGGCCTGGCGATCGTTGTGGGAAGTTGGCGCGGACCTGCGGGAAGGTCGCCTCGCCACCGTGCTTGATGCCTGGCAGGCGTCGCCCATGGGTATCTATGCGATCTTTCCTGAGAGACGTCACCTGCCGCTTCGCCTGCGCCTATTCATCGACCTACTCAAAACCCGCTACGGGCGTCCGACATATTGGGAGCAGACGGCGTGATGCCGGATATCAGATTCCGATCAGTGTAATCACACCCAATATGGCGAACACGAGTGCGGCGAGGCCGTGTACGAGCCGAGTCGGAACGCGGTCGGCGATGCGGTTACCCAGCAATACCGCGGGTACGTTGGCCAACATCATGCCCAGGGTTGTGCCGGTGACGACTGCCGGCAGCGCCTGGAATTCGGCGGCGAGCGCGATGGTGGCGACCTGCGTCTTGTCGCCCATCTCTGCGAAAAAGAAAGCGATCAGCGTGGTGCCGAACACGCCGAAGCGGGCACTTTGATCCGCGTTGTCGTCAAGTTTGTCTGGGATCAACGTCCACACGGCCATGGCAATAAAAGAGAGTCCCAGTACCCAACGCAGCGTGTCGGCGCCGATGAGTGTCGTTATCCAGACCCCCAAAGCGCCGGCAAAACCGTGATTGGCAAGTGTTGCCACCAGAATGCCGAGCACGATGGGCAGCGGCCGACGAAACTTCGCGGCCAGCATGAAGGCGAGGAGTTGGGTTTTGTCGCCGATTTCCGCCAGCGCGACGATCCCGGTCGAAATGAGAAAGGCTTCCATGGAGTGTGCTCCGGCCGGTTTGATTCCCCATGACCAAGCCGACCCCCGGCCAAAACGGGATCGGCATGGTCAAAGGTCTGGCCAGGCGGAATGCTGTCGGCGCCATGGCCATTCGACCAAGTATGTTGACGCGGACCCCCGTTGCGGAAACAGGGCGGCTACTCCCCAATGACTGGGGCGGATTCTACAGCCCTAGCAGACGTTCGGCAAACGTAGCCGGAAATGCTTATGGGGATGTGCCAACAAAAAAGCCACCCGAAGGTGGCTTTGTGGGATATGAACAGTGCTCAGGCGCGCTTCTTACGGCGAACCAGCGGGATGGCGCCCAGCGCCAGACCCAGCAGCGCCAGGGAACCGGGTTCCGGCACCGTGGTGAGGGCGCCACCGGTGGCCGCGAGGAGGTAGTCGAGCGACGAATTCAGCAGGATGCCGCCGAAATAGGTGCCGAACGTACCGGGTGTTTGGCCGGTCCAGCGGCCGCTAAAGGTGTTGTTGGCAAACAGCAGGTATTCCTTGCCATCGTAGTAGAAAGACGGGCCGCCAGAGTCGCCACCACCGATCCCAGCTTCCTTGTCGTTCGGCAGCACTGGCGTGCAGACACCGAAGAAATTGCAGAAGGAATCCTGGCCGCCACCGTCAAAGTCGGCATACCACACTTCCTTTTGGCTGGCGTCGCTAAAACCTTCTTCGTCATTGGTGTCGAACAGATCAATGTAGTTCTGGCCGGAACGTTTCACGCGGAAGCTGGGGCTGACGTAGTAACCCGACACACCGTCACCGGAGGTGCCATAGCCAGCCATCGTAATCAGTTGCCCGGAATTGATGTCAGCCGTGTAGATCTTGTAGATCTTGGCGGCGGCCGGGGCGTCCTGACCGAGGTGGATGACCGCAACGTCGTCATTGACACAGAATCCGGGAACGCCGGAGGGGCAGTTGCCGAAACCCTGATAGAACGGATTCATTGAGACGGAGGTGGCGGTAATCACTGCGCTACCCGCGCCTGATCCAGCATTGAATACTGCACGCACATCATTTCCGGCCTTGGTGATGTCGATCAGCGTGCCGTTGCCGGTGGTGTCAACGCAATGGCCGGCGGTAATGATGTCGCGCTTGTTGACCAGAGTGCCCGAGCAGATATAGGACTGACCATCGTAGCGAATATTGATGCTGACAACGCCAGAGAAGGGCGAACTTGCGACGTTCGGATCCACACGAGCGGCAGGAGAATCCGGAGCCGCGCCTGATGTAATTAGAGGCGTGTAGATGCCACCTGCGAGCGCGGCGTGAGCGAGTTGAGGAACAGAAACGCCTGCCGTAGCAACGAAAGCAAAGGCAAGCAGCGATTTGGAAAGCGAGCGGGACGGAGAAGTTTTCATGATATTTGCATGGGGAGTTGGACCATCTTTCATTAGCAATGTGCATGCCACACTATATAGATCAATCGCTTAACCCGTATGCACAAGAAAAATGAAACAAAGTGTAAATATTTTCGACACTTGAGAATCATTTTTGCCATGGGCGTGCAGCTATGCAACGCCCTGGAGGCACCCTTCGCACGCGCATTCCAAGAACCGACCAGTTGGGCACGCACCTGGGCGTGCCTCACGTGGATTGCGTGGGCAACCGTCAGTCCCTTTTCACCTCAGCATCGGAATCGCGAAACAGCCTGTTTCATTTGCGCCGAGACGCTTTCCAGCGCTCGTGCGGAACTCAGGACGCTACCCGCGGCGTTGGAGTTTTCTTCAGACATGCGGGCGATGGCTTCAACATTGCGCGAGAGTTCGATGGAAGCGGTGCGCTGTTCACGCAGCGCTTCGGAAATGCCCGTAATGGCGCCTTGCACGGTTTCGGTCGAGGCGCGGATGCCTTGCATGGAGCCGCTCGCCTGCTGTGCGCTGGTAACCACGCCGCTGGTCATTTCGCGGCTGGTCTGCATGCTGTCGACTGCCGTGACGACGTTGGACTGAATGGTCGAGATCATCGAGGCAATTTCCTGCACCGAATGAGTAGTCCGCTCCGCCAGCTTGCGGACTTCGTCGGCCACGACAGCGAACCCTCGGCCTTGTTCGCCCGCCCGTGCAGCTTCGATGGCGGCGTTGAGCGCCAGCAGATTGGTTTGATCCGCAACTTCGCGGATGACCGTGGTGATGTTGCCGATTTGCTGGATATGGGTTGCCAGGGACTGGATCTGTTGCGCGGTGCGATCAACGCAATCGGCGACATTGATGACCTGATCGGAGGCGGATTGAACGTCCTGGCCGCCGCTGACGGCCATGTTTTCGGCTTCCGCAGCGCGCTCACGGGCATCGACAGCGCTGCTTGAGACGTGGTCGATGCTGACCGTAAGCTGTTCGACGGCTGCTGCTGCCGAAGCGGTCGATTGGGACTGATGTTCGCTGCTGGCGGACACCTGGTTGGCGGCGCCGGAAAGCGATGAGGAGTTGTTCTGAACCTGATCGGCCATTTGGACGACGTCATGGATCGTTCTGGCGAGATCGACACGCATCTTTTCGAGCGAGCGCACTAGGCGGGCAATCTCGTCGTCGCCGTGAACCACGCATTCGGAAGCCAGATTGCCTTGAGCAATCTGGTTGGCGAGTTGCTCGGCCTGGCTGACGCGCAGCGAAATCCGGCTGGTAATGGAATAGCCGATGCCAAGCAGCGCCAGCAGTGCCAGTCCGGTGAGTCCAAAGGCAATGTAAGTGGCTTGTTGTTTGACAGATTTGCCTTCTTCAGAGGTTTTCAGGCCCAGATCGGCGTTGAATTTCATGTGTGCCGAGTAGGCTTCGGAGACCTTCTGAGCAATTTTGACCGCATCCGGCAGCATGGCTTGAGCGGCTTCCTTGCGGCCTTCCTTGGCGGTTGCGATCAGGCGGTCTATGAACACCCGGTATTCCGCCGTGACGGCGCGGATGCTTTCGAGCAATCGGCGATCCTCGTCATTGGTGACCAGAGGTTCGTAGGCCTTGAGCGCTTTGTCCACCTGATCGCGCCCTTCGTTGATCTGTTGTTCGGCAGTCTGAAACTGCGGTTTGTTATCAATCAATTCGAGTAAACGATACACACGCACCCGAACGCGATAAAAATTGATATTCGCCTCATGCAACGCGAGGATGCTGGGCACAACGTTTTCGTTGCCGAAATTGGCGGCATCGTAGACCTTGTTCATCTGCATCAGGCTGATGCCGGTCAGTGCAACCAATGCTACAACGGCCGATACGATGAGCGCGATCAAACGCTGTTTGATGGGCATGTCTATCCCCTTCCCTTGGCGAATGTTTTGACGGTGTTGCCGTTCTATATCGGGGAATGGTTATGTCTGCTTTCCCCGTTGCGAACATTGTGACTGAAAATAGCCTGAAATGGTTCTATGCCGTAATGCATAAATTTTGTGGGAGGTGACGCCCGTTGTGCCTTCACAACGAAAGAAAGTTGGTATTGGAATGAAAAATGGCGACCTCGGCGGAGGTCGCCTGAACTCGCCCTGAAATGAGCAAGAGGGGGAAAATTGCCCGGATAGTCTGTCGGGCCCTGCTGGGGTGGGGGGCGCCTACCGCAGTCACACTGCGGGCAGGCGGTACGATCAGTGGAACTGTTCTTCTTCGGTGGAACCGGCCAAGGCCTTCACGGAGGAAGAGCCGCCCTGGATCACGGTGGTGACTTCATCGAAGTAACCGGTGCCGACTTCCTGCTGGTGAGAGACGAAGGTGTAGCCCTGTTCGCGTGCGGCGAATTCCGGCTCCTGCACCATTTCGACGTAGTGCTTCATGCCTTCGCCGCCGGCGTAAGCCTGGGCGAACTGGAAGGTGTTGTACCAGTTGATGTGGATACCGGCCAGGGTGATGAACTGATACTTGTAGCCGAGGGCCGACAGTTCTTCCTGGAAGGAAGCGATCTGGGAGTCGGAGAGGTTCTTCTTCCAGTTAAAGGACGGCGAGCAATTGTAAGACAGTAGTTTGCCCGGGCAGGCGGCTTGAACAGCCTGAGCGAATTCGCGGGCGAAGCCGATATCGGGCACGCCGGTTTCGCACCACACCAGGTCGGCGTAGGGCGCGTAGGCGACGCCACGGGAGATGGATTGCTCCAGACCGTTCTTGACGCGGAAGAAGCCTTCCTGGGTACGCTCGCCGGTGAGGAACGGCTTGTCGTTGGCGTCGTAGTCGGAGGTGATCAGGTTGGCGGCTTCGGCATCGGTACGGGCCAGGATCAGGGTCGGCACGCCCATGACGTCGGCAGCGAAACGAGCGGAGATCAGCTTCTCGATGGCTTCGCGGGTTGGCACGAGCACCTTGCCACCCATGTGGCCACACTTCTTGGCAGCAGCCAGCTGGTCTTCGAAGTGAACTCCCGCAGCGCCGGCCGCGATCATATTCTTCATCAGTTCGAATGCGTTCAGCACGCCGCCGAAACCGGCTTCAGCGTCCGCCACGATGGGCAGGAAGTAGTCGATGAAGCCTTGGTCGCCGGGGTTGATGCCGCGGGACCACTGGATTTCGTCAGCGCGCTTGAAGGTGTTGTTGATGCGGCGAACCATGGTCGGGACGGAGTCGTAGGCGTACAGCGACTGGTCCGGGTACATGGTTTCGGAGGTGTTGCCGTCGGCAGCGACTTGCCAGCCGGACAGATACACGGCTTCCAGGCCAGCCTTGGCCTGCTGCATGGCTTGACCGGCGGTGATCGCGCCGAAAGCGTTCACGTAGCCCTTCTTGGCGCCGCCGTTGACCTTTTCCCAGAGAACCTTGGCGCCACGTTGGGCCAGGGTGTATTCCGGCTGCAGAGAGCCGCGCAGACGGACGACATCAGCTGCGGAGTAACCGCGCTTGACGAGCTTCCAGCGGGGATTCTCCGCCCAGTCCTTTTCCAGTGCAGCGATCTGCTGTTCACGAGTTGCCATGTTTCACCTCTCAGAAGTTGTTGGGGTTTGGGGGTGTCGGCGCTGTTTGCGAGCGTCCATGGAGAAGCAGTATAGAGATGATTTTCGGCAAGTGCAATATCTTATATAAGACATAAGATAAAAAATTTCGCACTCGAAAATCAGGCTCAATAAGCTGTTTTGTACATCGATGGGAAAGGCAGGCGGGGCGCAGCCGTTGATGCGTCGCCCGAGCTCAGGCGGAAGGCGCGTCAACGAGCGGGTGTTGGCTCAGCAGAATGCCATCTGGGTCGGCATAGAGCCAGTGCCCGGGCTGAAAGCGCACACCCGCGAAGGTGACGGTCAGATCGCGCTCGCCGACGCCGCGCTTGACGCTCTTTTGTGGATGCGTGGCGAGTGCGTGGACGCCAAGATCGGTCGCGCCGATCTCGACGGAATCGCGAATGCATCCATACACCAGAACACCTTCCCACCCGTTTTTTGCGGCGAGGACCGCCAGTTGATCGCCGAGCAGGGCGCAACGTAAAGAGCCGCCGCCATCCACCACCAGTGCCTTGCCTTGGCCAGGTTCTCCCAGCACGGTGCGGACGAGGGAGTTGTCCTCAAACACTTTCAGAGTGACGATCTGGCCGCAATAACTCGTGCGACCGCCATAGGTGCGAAAGAGAGGTGTGACGACCTGAAGCGTAGTGCCAATGGCGTCTTCGTGTGCGTCGCAGAGATCGGGGGTCGTGAAGGTCATGGTCGGTATCTGGCGTGAAAAGGCCGTGCCGGGCGGGCACGGCCCTGGGGTGGAGAAACGTCAGAGCGCCTCGACGGGCTCCTCGCTGAACAGCAGGCAGACCTTGCCACTGGCGTCGAGATCGACGGTGACGTGACCACCGCTGACCAGTCGGCCGAACAACAACTCGTCGGCCAGCGCCGAGCGGATGGTGTCCTGGATCAGCCGCGCCATCGGACGGGCGCCCATCAGCGGGTCGAACCCCTTCTTGGCGAGCATGTCCTTGAGCGGTTCAGTGAAGTGGGCATCCACCTTCTTCTCGTGCAATTGCGTTTCGAGCTGCATCAGGAATTTGTCGACCACCCGCAGAATAACCTCGTGGTCGAGCGCACCAAACGAGATGGTGGCATCGAGCCGGTTGCGGAATTCCGGTGTAAACAATCGCCGAATTTCCCCCATCTCGTCGCCGGCCGCCGCGTTCGCAGTGAAACCCATGCTGGTTTTTTGCAGGTCGGCGGCACCGGCGTTGGTCGTCATAATGATAATGACGTTCTTGAAGTCGGCGCGCCGGCCATTGTTATCGGTCAATGTGCCATGATCCATCACCTGAAGCAGGATATTGAAAATATCCGGATGTGCCTTCTCGATTTCGTCGAGCAGCAGCACGCTGTACGGCTTTTTGGTGATGGCCTCGGTCAGTTGGCCGCCCTGGTCGTAGCCGACATAACCGGGCGGAGCACCGATCAGGCGGGAAACGGCATGGCGCTCCATGTATTCCGACATGTCGAAGCGCAGCAGTTCAACGCCAAGGCAATAGGCGAGTTGTTTAGCCACCTCGGTCTTGCCGACGCCAGTCGGGCCGGAGAAGAGGAAGGAGCCGATCGGCTTGTCGGGGTGCCCCAAGCCCGAGCGTGCCATCTTGATGGCCTGGGCGAGGGCGTCAATTGCTTTGTCCTGCCCGAAGACCACCGCCTTGAGGTCGCGGTCGAGATTCCTCAGGGCACTGCGGTCATCCGTGTTGACGTGGTTGGAAGGCACACGGGCGATTTTGGCGACGATCTCCTCGATATCCTGTTTGCCGATCACTTTCTTTTGCTTGGAACGCGGCAGAATGCGCTGGGCGGCGCCAGCTTCATCAATCACGTCGATCGCCTTGTCCGGCAAATGGCGGTCGGTAATGTAGCGCGCCGAGAGCTCCACCGCCGAAGTCAGCGCCGTGGCGGAATACTTGATGCCGTGGTGCGACTCGAAACGGGCCTTGAGGCCTTTCAGAATTTCGATGGTTTCAGGGATGGTCGGTTCGTTGACATCGACCTTCTGAAAGCGCCGCGAAAGGGCGCTATCTTTCTCGAAAATGCCGCGAAATTCGGTGTACGTGGTGGCGCCAATGCATTTCAGTTGCCCGGACGACAGCGCTGGCTTCAACAGATTGGAGGCATCGAGCGTGCCGCCCGAGGCGGCACCCGCGCCGATCAGCGTATGAATTTCGTCGATGAACAGAATGGCGTCTGGGTTTTCGCGCAACTGCTTGAGAACACCCTTGAGACGCTGCTCGAAGTCGCCGCGATACTTGGTGCCGGCGAGCAACGAGCCCATGTCCAGCGCGTAAACATTGCATTTTGCCAGCACTTCTGGCACTTCGCCGGCGACCAGGCGGCGCGCCAGACCCTCAGCGATAGCCGTCTTGCCGACGCCCGCCTCGCCGACCAGCAAGGGGTTATTCTTGCGCCGCCGGCACAGGATCTGGACGACCCGTTCCAACTCCTTGTCGCGTCCAATCAGGGGATCGATCTTGTTTTGCAGTGCCAGGGCATTGAGGTTGATGGTGTATTGCTCAAGCGGGCCAACCTGTTCCTTTTCGGCGTGTTCAGTTTCGGATTCGCCCTCCGCCGGCGTTTTGGCCGGTGGCACCTTGCTGACGCCGTGCGAAATGTAATTGACGACATCCAGCCGCGTGACCCCCATTTTTTGCAAATAGTAGACCGCGTGTGAATCCTTTTCGCCGTAAATGGCGACCAGCACATTCGCACCGTTCACTTCTTTCTTGCCGGCGGATTGCACATGCAGGATGGCGCGCTGGATCACGCGCTGAAAGCCCAGTGTCGGCTGCGTGTCGATCTCGCCGTCGCCGGAGACTGAGGGCGTGTTGCCATTGATGAACTGGAGCAATTCCTTGCGGAGCGCATCCAGCTTGGCGCCGCAGGCGCGCAGGGCGTCGGCGGCGGAGGGGTTGTCGATCAGGGCCAGCAGCAGGTGTTCGACCGTGATGAACTCGTGCCGTTTCTGGCGCGCCTCGACAAAGGCCATGTGCAAGCTGACTTCCAGTTCCTGGGCAATCATCAGTTTTCCTCCATGACGCACGCCAGCGGATGTTGATGCTGGCGGGCGAAGTTGCTCACCTGTTCGACCTTGGTTGCTGCGATGTCACGTGGAAATACGCCGCAGATGCCACGACCTTCGTTGTGAACTTTGAGCATGATTCTCGTCGCCTGTTCCAGGTCCATTGCAAAAAAACGTTGTAACACCGCAATGACGAAATCCATTGGCGTGAAATCGTCATTCAGCAATACGACCAAATACATGCGCGGCGGCTTCACGCGGGTGCGTACTGCTTCAAGTATTTCGTTGTCTTGGGTTCGCGTCGGCATACCCTGATTTTAACCCTTTGCCGTACCGAAAAAAGAGACCCGTAAAATAGGTCTGCACCGAGTTTTTGGGCGATTCTTGCGTCAAAACCACATGGCATGGCTGGAAACCCGCATGGCGTCTGCAATTTGTGTTGACGCAGGTGGTCAATCGGCGTAGAAAGCGAAAATGTTTGAAATCAGAAAGAACCACACGTGCGGCATGCACAGGGGGGCGCTGAACAAACAGGGGATCGGGGCGACCCGTATCATTTAGTTTTTTTTGTGTAGGAAAGTAGCAAACATGGCAACTGGTACCGTCAAGTGGTTCAATGATTCCAAGGGTTTTGGCTTTATCACGCCGGATGATGGCAGCGAAGATCTCTTCGCGCATTTCTCCGCGATCACCATGAATGGCTTCAAGACCCTGAAGGAAGGCGAAAAGGTTTCCTTTGACGTGGTGCAAGGCCCGAAAGGCAAGCAAGCGTCGAACATTCAGCGCGCCTGATTTCGCTTCGAGCGGAAACGAAAAAGGCCCGGATTCCGGGCCTTTTTCTTTTGGGCAAAGAAGATCGCCAGTCAGGCCGCCGCTTGCGTCGGTACGCGATTGCCGCGCCGCACGATACGGTTTTGCGAGTCGACGTAAATCAGATCAGGCTCGTGCTTGGCCAATTCGATTTCGTTATAGATGGCGAACGTGGCAATGATCAGAATGTCGCCCGGTGCGGCACGGCGCGCGGCCGAGCCATTCACCGAAATAACCCCCGAGCCGCGTTCGGCGCGAATCGCATAGGTCGTGAAGCGTTCACCGTTGTTGACGTTCCAGATATCGATCTGCTCGTTCTCACGGATGTTGGCCGCCTCCAGCAAATCTTCGTCGATAGCGCACGAGCCTTCGTAATGCAGCTCCGAATGCGTGGTCGTGACGCGATGCAGCTTGGACTTGAGCATCGTTCTTTGCATGGTGGGAAACCCTTCAGATTGAAGAATGGAAGCGAATTGTAGCCGCAACGAGTGGCCTGTCAACCGGGTTATTGCGCCGCGAGAAAAGCATTTTATATCTCGATATTGTCGATCAATCGCGTATTGCCCAGCTTTGCGGCGGCCAACACCACCAGCGCGGCGTCGCGTGACACTGGCGCGAGCAGGTCGCTCTGTTGTCGCACTGCAACATAGTCGGGCTTCCAGCCGCTGGCGACGAGTTCCGCGACGACTGCTTGTTCCAGTTGGGCAAACTCGCGGTTGCCATTTCTCACATGTTCGCGCAATTCGGTCAACGCACGATACAAGCGGGGTGCTTCGGCGCGCTCAGCTGCTGTCAAGTAACCGTTGCGTGAAGACAGTGCTAGGCCATCGGCGGCGCGTACCGTCTCGCCGCCGATGACGGTGATGGGCAGCGCGAGCTGGCGTGTCATGTTCCGTAAAACCATCAACTGCTGGTAATCCTTTTTGCCAAACACGGCTGCTTGCGGCTGGACGCAGTTAAACAGTTTGAGTACGACCGTGGTCACTCCGCGGAAATGGCCCGGACGGAACTCTCCTTCTAGCAGGTTCTGTATGTCGGGTGGGTCAACAACGTATTGCTGTGGTTCGGGATAGAGATCCGTCTCCGTCGGCGCAAACAGTACATCGACACCCGCATCGGATAACTGCTCGCAGTCCGCCTGAAAAGTCCGGGGATATTTGTCGAAATCCTCGCTGGGGCCAAATTGCAGGCGATTGACGAAGATGCTGGCGACGACGGTGTCGCCGTACTGCCGGGCCTGCCGCATCAGGCTGATGTGCCCGGCGTGAAGGTTGCCCATGGTCGGGACGAAAACGATGCTTTCGCGGCGGGTCAGTGCCTCGCGAAGTTCGGCGATGTTGGAATGAATTTGCATGATGCTAGATCAGTATTCAGTGATGTGTGCGTAACGGATTGAACAATCCATAACAAAGGTATGCGGATTCAATAACAATGCTCAGGACCGGGGAAGCTACCGTCCTTTACCGCGGCCACATAAGCCGCGATGGCCGCGGCGACCGAAGATTGGCCTTCCATGAAATTTTTGACAAATCGCGCCTTGCGGCCGGGTGCCAGATTCAGCATGTCGTGCAAAACCAGCACCTGTCCCGAGCAGGCCTTACTGGCGCCGATGCCGATGGTGGGGATGGCCAGCAACGCGGTTGCCTCGACCGCCAGAGGCTCCGGGATCGCCTCCAGCACAATCAGTGCGGCGCCCGCTTGCTGTTGCGCGAGCGCGTCGGCTCGCAGTTTGGCGGCGCCATTGTCGCCCTTGCCCTGAACGCGGTAGCCGCCCAACTGATGCACCGATTGCGGTGTCAGCCCGACATGGCCGCAGACCGGGATGCCGCGCGTGGTCAGGAAGTGAGTGGTTTCAGCCATGTCCTCACCACCTTCCAGCTTGACCATTTGCGCACCCGCCGCCATCAACGCCGCAGCGTTGCGAAAGGCCAGTTGAGGCGATTCTTGAAACGTGCCGAAGGGCATGTCGGCGATAATCAGCGGACGTTTGCAGCCGCGAGCCACGCATGCTGTGTGGTACGCGATCTGTTCGAGGGTAACGGGCAGGGTCGAGTCGTGACCCTGCACAACCATGCCGAGCGAATCGCCGATCAGCAGCGTATCGACGCCGGCGGCGTCGCAGAGTGCTGCAAAACTGGCGTCGTAGCATGTCAGCATGGTGATTTTTTCGCCGCCGGTCTTCATTTTGGCGAAGTCGAGTTGAGTCAGGCGGCGAGTATCCGCTTGGGATGACATGGGAGAATCTCCGTGAAATGAAATCTATTTGCCCGTGCTGAACTGGGCGGGATTGGCCTTGGCTGCCGCGGTAAAGCGGTTGAGCGCTTCGTGCAATTCGAGGCTGGCGGACTCCATGCGCGCGAGCGCATCGCTGGTGCCGGCGACGTCGCCAGCCTTCGCGCGGGTGACCGCATCTGAGGCATGCTGGTGGACGTGCTGGTGTGGCCGTTCGATCTGCCCAAACCCGTCAAAACGGGAAAAGAGTGCCTTGCCGGCTCCTTGGTAGTACCAGCGTCCCAGCCGGCAAGCGGTGTGCGCGATTGGCTCGGCGGGCGGAGCGTCGGTTTGGGTGACACTTTGGTAAACATCGAACTTGAAGACCTGATGGTCTATCTTCGCCAACTCGGCAAAGGCCTCGATCGCGGCGCAGGCAACCTGATCGCCGATCCGGCGCGAAAGGCTGATGATCTCGCCGATGTTGCGGTTTGATTCCGCGCCGTTCTGGTGGTTTTCGTCGGCCAATCGGGCTAGATTATTCATGCTGTTCTTGGTCGATTGCGTATTGGTCTGAATGTTGCCGACCAAGGTCGCGATATCTGCTGTTGCCTTGCCGGTGCGCTCCGCCAGCTTGCGTACCTCGTCGGCGACGACCGCGAAGCCGCGCCCGGCTTCACCGGCACGCGCTGCTTCGATGGCGGCGTTGAGCGCGAGCAGGTTGGTCTGATCGGCAATTTCCTTGATCAGGGCGAGAATGCCGCCGATTTCGGAGGCGCGCGTGTTGAGGTTTTCGACGTTATGCACCACGCCGCGTGAATCGCCCGCCAATTGGGCGAGTTCCGAGGCCAATCTGTCCATGGTGCCGTGACAGCGGTCCGAGAGATCGGCAACTTGTGCGACATCGCCGACATTCGCTCGCAATTCTTTGGAAAGCGACGACAGGCTGTCTTGCGAAGCCCGCAGCGTGGCACCAAATTGCTCGAAGCTGGCGAATACGCCGCGAATATCGCTTCGTGCGCTGAATGCCTGTGTCGATTGCAGTGCCGCGTCACGCGCCGTTTCGGCAGTGCGTAACTGGGTTTCTGTCGTGCGAAGCTGATCGCCGAGGCGTCTCAACTCGTCCCTGAGTTCGCGTTCGCGCTTGGATGCGCCAAACCAGCTTAACATGTGCCGTTTCCCCCGTTTGTTTTTGTGAGTCGTCAGCCGCGGAAGATGAAATATACGGCGCCCAGAATGCAAAGGCCAGCCCAAAGGTAGTCCAGCTTCAACGGTTGTTGCATATAGAAAACAACAAAGGGGATGAAGATGGTTAGCGTGATCACTTCCTGAAGAATTTTCAGCTGCGCCAACGAAAGCACCTCATTGCCGATGCGATTGGCCGGCACCTGGATCAGGTATTCAAAGAGCGCGATACCCCACGATAGTAAGGCGGCGATCCACCAAGGGCGGTCGTTCAGATGCTTGAGGTGGGCATACCACGCGAACGTCATGAAGACGTTCGAGGCGGCCAGCAGAAGGGCGGTTTGCCAGACAGCAGGAATCTGCATCACGCGGGCAGGCGATGAATTCCCTGCATGGCGACCGCGGGAAGCCAGGCGGCGCCCCGCCCGCGTCCCGGCAGCAGGATGTCCGGCGCGATTTCGACGAGCGGTACCATGACAAAAGCACGCAGATGCATGCGCGGATGCGGCAAGGTCAGGCAGGACGAGGCCAGCACGCGATCTTCATACAGCAGCAAGTCGAGATCGAGGCTGCGTGGGCCGTCCTTCTCGCGGCGAAGCCGTCCAAAATCGGCCTCCATCTGCAATAGCGCGTCGAGTAACTCTTCCGGCGCCAGCGCGGTATCGAGCGCGGCAACGGCATTGAAGAAATCGGGTTGATCCAGCAGGCCGACCGGCGCAGTGCGATAGAGCGAGGAATGCCGGACCAGCGTGGTTTCCGGCAGATTCGGCAGCGCCGCTAGGGCCGCCTTGACCGTCGCCACCGGATCGCCCAGATTGGCGCCGAGCGCAACATACGACCTCGCCATGCTTATTCCGGCTGTGCGGCTGGTGCGTGTTCGCCCGATTTGGGCTTGCGGCGGCGACGCCGGCGCTTCTTCTCGCCGCCGCCCGGGAGCAGCAAGGCTGCGCGGTCTTCGCCTTCGGCCTTCTGAAAAGCGGACCACCATTCGGAGAGTTCAGTATCGATTTCGCCGGCTTCGGCGCGCAACAGCAGAAAATCGTATGCCGCGCGGAAGCGAGGCTGTTCCAGTAATGCGTAAGGGCGCTTGCCGGCGCGCGCTTCGAAACGGGGCTGCAAAGCCCAGATTTCCTTGATGTCGCCGGCGATGCGGCGGGTGATGGCCAGCTTTTCGGCCTGGCTGTCGAGCACATCGTCCATCGCCGCATACAGCGCGGGAATCGACTGTTCGCCTTGCTTCTTGAGCTTTTCCCATTGCCCCAGCACTTCGTGCCACAGAAGGGTGGCGAACAGGAAACCCGGCGAAATCGGCTTGCCCGCTTGCACGCGCTGATCCGTATTGGCTAGCGCCAGCATGACGAAACGTTCGCCCATCGGTTGCTCGAGAATGACATCGAGCAGAGGCAGGAGCCCATGATGCAGCCCTTCGTGCCGCAACTGCGTGACACATTTGACGGCGTGCCCCGAGGTCAGGAGTTTCAGCATTTCGTCTAACAGACGGGCGGCCGGCACATTGTTGATCAGTTCGGCCATGGCGCGGATCGGCGCCCGTGCGTCGGGATCGATGATCAGGCCCAGCTTGGCGGCCAAACGGACCGCCCGCAGCATTCTGACAGGGTCTTCGCGGTAGCGCCGGGTCGGTTCGCCGATGACGCGGAGCGTTTTCTGCTTGAGATCGGCAACGCCGTGGTGGTAGTCGATGATGGTTTCGTCGCTGGGGTCGTAATACAGCGCGTTGACCGTGAAATCGCGACGGGCGGCGTCTTCCGCCTGGCTGCCGAAGACGTTGTCGTGCAGTACGCGGCCGTGTTCATCGGTTTTGGCGTTGTGTCCCAGATCGCCTCGGAAGGTAGTGACTTCAATAACCTCGGCGCCAGCGTGCACATGCACGATCTGGAAACGTCGCCCGATGATGCGGGAGCGCCGGAAGACGCGACGTACCTCCTCGGGCGTGGCATTGGTTGCCACGTCGAAATCCTTGGGTTGTTGCCCGATCAGCAGGTCGCGGATGGCGCCGCCTACCACATAGGCCTTGAACCCTTCTTTTTGCAAGGATTCGCAGACGCGGCGGCTGCCCGGGCTAATGCGCTCGCGCCGCAATCCGTGCGTGATCGGGCTGATCACGGCGGGCTGTGCGGCCGGGCGGACTTCTTTCTTGCCGAACACGCGGGAGATGAATTTGCGAATCACGATAACAATCTGGGAAGGGTGATTAGTGATTATCCAAGCTAACTCAATATTTTACCGCATTTGAGGCATTAGCCTGCGGCTATCGGCCCAGACCCTTCTAGTCGCGCAGCGAGATGATCCGCCAGCCATGTGCCAAGGCGTGCGCGCGCAGCGTGTCATCCGGATCGACTGCAACGGGATGCGACACCTTGGCCAGCAAGGGCAGATCGTTCAGGGAATCGCTGTAGAACCAGCTTTCGGCAAAACTGCCCCAATGCAGGCCCAGCGATTCCAGCCAGGCCTCGGTGCGGGTGATCTTCCCTTCGCGGAAGGCAGGTGTTCCACGCGGCGCGCCGGTGAAACAACCCTTCTCGCACGCCGGGATGGTGGCGATCAGGTGAGGGATGCCGAATTCCCGCGCGATGGGGCCGGTGACGAAGCTGTTGGTGGCGGTTACCAGCGCGCACAGGTCGCCCTTCCGGCGGTGACCCTCGACCAGGGTGCGTGCTTCGAGGCCGATCATGGGCCGGATGTGACGCTCCATGAATTCGGCGTGCCAGACGTCCAATTTGGCCCGGTCGTGGCGGGCGAGAGGCGCCAGTTGAAAGGCTAGAAAGGCATCGATATCGAGCGTTCCCGCTTTGTAATCGTCATAGAAAATCTGATTCCTGGCGGCATGGAGTTCGCCGTCGACCGCGCCCTTTCCAATCAGGAACTGCGCCCACTCGAAATCGGAATCGCCGGCAAGCAGAGTGTGGTCGAGGTCAAAAAGCGCGAGATTCATGGCAAGGCATCCTGGAGTACGGTGCGTAGCAAGGGCAACGTGAGCGGGCGTTTGTGTTCGAGGGAGTAGCGATCAAGCGCGACGATTAGCGCGGAGAGGCTGCGCATGTCGCGTGGAGCGTGGCGAAGCAGATAATCCAGCCATTCCGGCGGTACCTGCATGGCGCGTGATTGGGCCAGTGCCGACAAGGCGGCGAGTTTTTCGCCGTCGGTCAGCGAGTGCAAGCGGTAGATCAAGCCGGAACCGAGCCGCGTGCGCAGGTCTTCGCGCAGCGTAAGGTGCCGGGGCGATTGTCGGGCTCCCGTCAGCAGGCGGCCGCCGTCAAAGCGCAGGCGGTTGAAGTGATTGAACAGGGCGATCTGGCCGTTGTCGCTCAACGCCTCGACGTTGTCGACGGCGAGATGGCTGGATTCGTGCGCACCGGAGAGATCGGCATCGTCGCCCGCGTCGATGTAGTCGAAGCCGCTGGCGGCGAGCAGATGGCTCTTGCCCGAAGCAGGTTCGCCCCAAAGGTGAAAGGCCGTCTGCGCGGTCTGACCGGCGAGCCAGGCGCTCAACGCGCTCAGGGTTTCATCGTTGGACCCGGCGACAAAATTGTCGAGCGACGGCGGTGTGTTGGGCAGGAGATCGAGAACCAGTTGTCGCATCGAGAAAGAGGGGTGTGAATCGGGTAAAATCAACTATTTCAGGTGCCGGATTCTATCATCCGCCGCAAACCCCTTCAGGAAAGAACATGAACCAGAATACAGCCCTCTCCTATCGTGATGCCGGTGTGGATATAGACGCGGGCGAAGCGCTTGTCGATCGCATCAAACCCTTGGCCAAGCGCACTCTGCGCGAAGGCGTTCTGGGTGGGATCGGCGGGTTCGGGGCGTTGTTCGAGGTGCCCAAGCGTTATCGTGAGCCGGTGTTGGTTTCCGGAACCGATGGTGTCGGCACCAAGCTGAAACTCGCGTTTCAACTGAATCGCCATGACACGGTCGGACAGGATCTGGTGGCGATGAGCGTCAACGACATTTTGGTGCAAGGCGCTGAATCGCTGTTCTTTCTTGATTATTTTGCCTGCGGCAAGCTCGATGTCGACACGGCCGCGAGCGTCGTCGGCGGCATCGCCAAGGGCTGCGAACTTGCTGGCTGCGCGCTGATTGGTGGAGAAACCGCTGAGATGCCGGGGATGTATCCCGAGGGCGAATACGATCTTGCCGGTTTCGCAGTCGGCGTGGTCGAAAAGTCGGAGATCATCGACGGTCGCCAGATTGTGCCCGGCGACGTGGTGCTGGGCCTTGCTTCCAGTGGTGCGCATTCGAACGGATATTCCCTGGTCCGCAAGATCATCGAGCGCGCTGCGCTCGACGTGAATGCGCCGTTTGACGGTGACCGTAGTCTTGCCGATGTCGTGATGGCGCCGACCCGCATCTACGTCAAACCCGTGCTGGCGCTGATGCAGAAGGTTCAGGTCAAGGGCATGGCCCACATCACCGGTGGCGGTTTGCTCGAAAACGTGCCGCGTGTGCTGCCTGAGAATACGGTGGCGGAGTTGCAAAAGCCCGCTTGGCCGCGCCCGAAGTTGTTCGACTGGTTGCAGCAAGCGGGCAATGTCGCGGAAAAGGAGATGCACCGCACCTTCAATTGCGGTATCGGTATGGTGATCGTCGTCCCGGCCGAGGCCGCAGAAACCGCCCTGGCCCTGCTCTCCGAGCAGGGCGAAACGGTCTATCGCATTGGTGTCATCCGTGCGCGCCAGGGCGACGAGCCTCAGACTGTGGTGCTGTAGGCACCTCGCAGTCCTGTGTCTGGCCTCGTGGGTCGGTGAGGGCGCCGACCCGATGGCGTTGCTGGGTTCGCCCGCCGAGGCGTCGACGCATGCCAGACGCAAGCCACATCGTCCCAGTCGTGCCCACCTCAAGATTAAGGCGGAACTGGCCCAAGCCATTGCCGACGACGCAGGCAGCGGTCACGAACTCGGTGCCGCCAGTTTTTACGGAATAGGTTTTCATGGCCGGCGGGGGGCGAACGGCGAAGTGTTCGACGTCCGCAAGATGACTGCAGCCAGCAACCGCTATCCGCTCGGCACCTGGATTGCGGTTCAGCGTCTGGACAGCGAGCAGTGTGTTGTGGTCAAGGTGACCGACCGCATGCATCACCGTCATCGCACGCGGGTGATCGACCTCTCGCTGGCGGCGGCAAGCCGGTTGCACATGATGTCGGCCGGCGTCGTGCTGGTACGCTTAATGCCGCTCACCAGCGCCCCTGGTGAGAGTCTGGAAAAGGCTTGCAAGGCGGTTTTCGCGCGAGGCGGCTGGGCGGGGTATCGTCCATGCGAAACCTGCGATGCAACCAAACAAGAGCCGGCGGCCCAACCGCAGGTGCCCACTGACCCTAATGACGACACCGTAGGGTGGACGGGTCTGCCGGCAGTGCGGCTGCCCGGCATTCCGAAAGCGTCGCAAAGTGAACCGGCGACCAGTGGTGCGACGGGGCTGGGTAGGCTGCCAGACTAACGCCGGCGACGCACAGGGATGACAGGACTACTTGAACCTTCAGGGCGCTGCCCAGGGAGCGGGACCGTCGACATGGTCATAGCTGATGACCCTTGCCAGTAACCAGGCGTTAACCTCCTTTTTCCAGATGTGAATGAATCGGGCATACTCGGTCGGGGTGAGGGAGTCACCAGCCCCGATGCGGAAGAAATCGTGTTCGCCGATCTCGAGGGCGTTGTCGGTGCCGAGCGACGTTACGCGAAGCGAGAGGGAGTTTAACCGCCGCTTTGCCTTGAAATCGGTGCCCAGGCGTTGGCGCTCGCAGGCGGCCCCGATCAACTTGACGAAAGCTTGTCGTGAAGAGGCGATTTTTCCCCATTTGTCATGGTAGAACTCAAAGTCGTCGGTCACCATGGCGCCGACAGCGTGAGCGTCGCATCGCGTGAAGACAGCCGCGAAAAATGCCTGATCTGCGGATTCGATGTCGCGCGCGAGCGTGTCGGGCGGCGCCGCCAGCGCACCGTACGGCAGGCCAATCGTTATGGCGAAGGCCCATGCACGGCATTGAGCGATCCATCCAAGTTGTCGAAGACAGATAGCGAATGCGGGTTTTTCTGCATGCATGACAGAATCTCCTGAGCGGTTGTCACCGCATGAAAATGGAGGTGGTTAACGGACTCGACAAAAAACAACCCCGATAGCGTAAAAAACTCAAGTACAAGAAAATCGAGGGGGCGCAAACGAAAACGGGGTGAACATCAGGCGCATGTCGAGGTGGTGTCGACATATGCGCGGTGGAACGCATCGACAAGCGGTGTCTCTAACATAGCAAGGTCAATGTTGTTCAGTTGCCGAGCGTACATGGAGCCTTTGCCCCGCTTGTGCTTGCCCAGCCGAGTCAACAGCGCGGGATTGACGGCTTTGCCGATGACGCCATAGAGGCTGATTTCACCCTTGCGGGCGGCGAATCCGATGGCGCAGATCTCGCCCGTGCGGCCACCTGCCGGTGCGTAGTCGTGAGTTCCGAAACCGATGATGGCTCTGCTCCTCGTTACCGATTGGTGCGTAGACACACGGGTTCGCAACGCGGACAGTATTTTGCAATTGGCACGGCGGGTGGAATCCTCGATGGCAGCGATGAACGCGGCGGGATTGCCGGCAACGGGTTGGGTCTTGTTTTGGACCATGGTGAAGCTTTGAGGTCAGTCGTCGGGCGCGTCGTAGGACGTCGGGATGTGAGCGGGCGCGTGTCGGGGCAGGATCAGCGTCATGGTGGTGCCCCGGCCGATTTCGCTATCGACGTGAATCTGGCCGCCGAGTATGTCCTCGACAATGCTGCGGACGATGTGTAAGCCGAGCCCAGAGCCGCCCCGACCCAGTTTGGTGGTGTAGAACGGGTCGAATATCCGTGAGAGATGAGTGGATGCAATGCCGCAACCGTCGTCGTGAACTGCCAGGCGCACGGCATCCGGGTCGTGGCGGCTACCCGTGAGCGTGACTGTACCATGATCGCGCCCGTCGAAGCCGTGCAGGATGGCGTTATTGACCAGATTGACGATCACCTGTTCGAGCGACCCCGCATAGCTGTTCATGTGAAGCCCTGCTTCAACGGCATTGTTGACAGTGTGGGGCTTTTTCTTCAACGAGGGGCGCAGGGCAGCCAGTGTCTCGTCGACGATCATTCGCAAATCGAAGTCACGTTGCTGGTGGCTGGATTGGTCCACCGCGATGTTCTTGAAACTCTGGATCAGTTCCGCTGACCGTTGCAGGTTGCGAACGAGGATGTCGTTGCCCGTGCGTACATCGGTAAGATAGGCTTCTAGCGCCGAGCGGCGCAGGCCTTGTTCCAGCGAGGCGGCAATTTCGCGGCTGCGTTCGGTCAGCGTCGAAGCGACCGTCAGGCTGGTGCCAATCGGGGTGTTCAATTCATGCGCAACGCCCGCCACGAGTGAACCCAGTGCTGCCAGCTTTTCAGAGCGCATCAACTCGGCTTGGGCCTGTTGCAGTTCGTAGGTACGTTGCTGGATGCGATTTTCAAGGCTCGCATTGAGGTCGCGTATTTCCTGTTCGATTCGCCGTTTTTCCGTCATGTCGACGCACGCGGTCAGCAGTAGCGTCTGCCTTCCGACCACGATACGTTGCGCCGACAGGCCGCACAGCAGCGCCGAGCCGTCCTTGCGAAGCAGCCAGACATCGTAATCGTGCACCTCGCCGGTTTCTTCGATCTGACGATAGTAACCGGCATGGTCGATCGGGTTGGGCCAGAGACCCAGTTCGATAGGCGAGCGGCCGAGCGCGTCATCGGCGCTGTATCCGAACGTTTTGTACCAGGCGGCGTTTAATTCGCTCAGCCGATAGCTCTCGGCGGCTAGCAGTGACACGCTGAGCGCGATGGGCGAAGACTGGAAGAGCACGATGAAGCGCTGCTCGCTCTCCTGCAAGGCAAGCTTGGCCTCGCGCAAGCCGGCTTCCACTGCCTTGATGTGGGTAATGTCGGCGGCCATGGTCAGGATCACGGGTTCACCTTCCAACTCGGTGATGCGGCTTGAATAGACAATGCTGACGCGCTTGCCTGCCGCAGTGACAAATTCGCCCTGAGCGTTATCCAGCCTGCCCAGATTCATCAGACGCTCGGTCTGTTCGCGCACCGCCGCATGGTTGACGATGGTGAATCCCGCCTGCTGTAGCGTGCGGCCCAGAATTTCGTCGGGATGGCACTCGAACAGGCGGACGAATTCAGGATTGATATCAAGATAGGTGAGATCTGAAAGCCGATTGATCACAATAATGGCTGGCGCAGATTCGACGACGACTTTCAGACGACGTTCGACCTCCTTCATGCGACTGACATCGGCGTTGATCGAAATCAACACGGCTTCGCCGTCAAGCTCGATGATGCGGCTGGCGTAGATGATGGCGACCCGGCGCCCGTCCGGCGTGATGAACTCGGCTTCCTCGCCTTCGATATGGCCGTTTGCCAACAATTGCCGCGTCTGCTGCCTGAGCGCGCTGGCGTTAACAGCGGTGAATCCGCAATCGGAAAGAGTCTTGCCGACAACATCCACCTCGCTCAGGCCGTACAGTTGCTCCCAGGCGGGATTGACGCTGACATAGGTGAGATCCGTCACCCGATTGATGCAGATCGGCGAGGGGGTGGTCTCGATGATGGTCTTCAGGCGCGCCTCGGAGGTTGCTAGGGCGCGTTGGAGGCGGCGCTCGTCGGTGACGTCGCGGGCAATCGAGACGTAAAAGGGCTCGCCGTCAAGATCGAGGGTCGCGATCGAGAGACTGATCTCGCGCACTTCGCCGCTCCGAATCCGCATGGCCATTGGATAGTCGTTCAGACGCGAGGCAGCGCGCAGATCAGCCACGAATTGTTCGCGACTGTCGGCGTCGGCCCAGAGAGCGAGTTCGAGCGTGGTCTTGCCGATGGCCTCGTCTGGTGGATAACCGGTCAGGCGCTCAAAGCCCTCGTTTGCTTCGACAATGAGGCCATCGCGCAGGCGGGCGACGATCATGTAATCAACGCTGGCGGAAAACACGCGCTGGAACTTGGATTCCATCTCGCGGGCGTAACGTGCTGTTGCCTCGCGCGCGCTGATGTCGCGGATTACTGCCATGAGCAATGGCGAACCGCTCATTTCAATGCGCTTCAGGCTGACTTCCGTGGTGAGCCGTCGGCCCGATTTGTTCAGGTGTTGCCAGATGAAGAGTTGTGCTTTCCCGGTGAGTGCGGCGTGGCTATGGGCGGCCGCAGCGGCGCGACTGTCGCGGCCGTCGGGTTGCGTGGGGGGCGAGAAGTCGGCCGGCCCGCTTTGCAGCAACTCGGCGAGTTCGCAACCAAACAACGCGCAGGCGCAAGCATTGCCATCGACGAAGCGGAATGACCCATCCTCGCCCTCGGCCGCGAGCAGAATTGCATCGTGCGCGTGCTCGAATAGCGAACGATAACGGGCTTCGGCTTGTCGCGCATCGCCTAGTGCGGTGGCGAGTTGTGTTGCCATCTCGTTGAAAGAATGCGCGAGTTGCCCCAGTTCGTCGCGCCGTGTGCTGTCAATGCGCGTGCATTCACCTTGTTTCAGTTTTTCCTGCGCGTCGGCGAGGTCGCGTATTGGCTTGATCAGGGAACGGTGCAGGATGACAATGGCCGTCACGGCAGCGATGGTGAGTATCAGAATGGCGATCAGTCCGGTCTGCCGGGCACGATGAATGGGGGCAAACAGAATTTCTTCGGGGAAGGCGACGATGATTTGCCAGTCGCTGCCGGCAACAGCATGTTGCAAGCCCTGCCAGGCATTGGCGGGGTGCGCGGCGGCGGTAGCTTCCAGAATCGCCGCTGTGCGTGGCGCGCGCACGCGGTCGGCGGCGACACCGGGAACGATACTTTCCTCAGGATGGCCAACCAGCGGCGAACCTTTGCCGTCGACGAGCAATTGCACGCCACCTGGATACAGGCTCAGGCCATGGATCCAGGTGCCCAGTGTATCGACGGAGAATGTGACGCCCATTGCCCCGGTTACTCGCCCGCCGGCCCCGCGCAACGGTTCGAGCATGACGACAACCGGTTTCCCGGAAAATGGACTGGCTACCGCCGATGTGAGTGCCGCCTCGCCAGAGGCGACAAAAGCCCACTCCGGTCGAGCGCGCAGACTGATGCGCTGCCCGTCACTGTTTCGGGCGTCACCATCGCCCGAGATGATGAATACCTCGTCCGCCGCCGGAAATAGCGTGCGCCATGCGTTCAGTCGTGTGTCGGGGGTATCCGGGACGATCGACTTGGTCGCCAGGGTTTGCAGCGTGCGCCGTTCTGCCGCCAGGCGGGCCTCCAGCGACTGGGCGCGGAGCTCGAGATTGATGCTGGCGGTGTGGAGAATGATCTCACGGAAATACGGTTCGATCAGGCTGCCCAGCAGCAACAGGATCGCAAGAGCGAGGATCAGAAAAGGTGTGACCAGTTGCACGAGCAAACGGGGCAACAACCGCATTCCGATGTCCTCCTAGAAAATGGATTTTGCGTCGCAGCATACCGTCCGCGTGGTTTCTTGAACAGAGGTTCATCGCAAAACCTTGTCCGGTGCGGGGTTACCTTGTTTCGTCCAGTCTTTGCGCGAGTCGCTGGAGGCTTTGGTCGATCAGGGCGGGATCGAGGCAATCCAGACATTCCGGCTTAAGGGTGTTGCTGATCCAGGTGATTTGCCGCTTGGCGAGCTGGCGCGTGGCGAAGATACCCCGGTCGCGCAACTCGGCGCGCGGGATCAGGCCTTCCTGCGCTTCCCAAGTCTGGCGATAGCCCACGCAGCGCATGGACGGCAAGCCGAGGTGCAGGCGATAGGTCTGGCGCAACCCCCGGACTTCCTCGTCCAGCCCGGCCGCGAGCATCGCGTCGAAGCGCTCGGCGATGCGACCGTGCAGCACGCTACGATCAGAGGGTAACAGTCCCAGGGATATGAATGCGTAGGGCGCGCGGGATTCGCCGCCTGCCGCCAGCCACTCGGACATCGACCGGCCACTGCCCCGGTAGATTTCCAGTGCGCGTTGCAGGCGCTGGGCGTCGGTGGGGTGCAGGCGCGCGGCGGTGGCCGGGTCCAGGCGGGCCAGTTCGGCGTGTAGCGCCGGCCAGCCGCGCGTGGCGGCTTCACGATCGATTTCGGCCCGGAGCGCGGGGTCGGCTTCCGGCAAGTCGGCTAGACCGTCGAGCAGGGTCTTGAAATAGAGCATTGTGCCGCCGACCAACAGCGGAATCTTGCCTGCTGCCGTACTCGCGGCCATCGCCACCAGCGCGTCGGTGCGGAATCGCGCCGCCGAATAGGTTTCTTCCGGCGTAATCAGATCGATCAGGGCGTGCGGGTAGCGAGCCAGCGTGCCGGCATCGGGTTTGGCGGTGCCGATATTCATGTCGCGAAAGACCAGCGCCGAGTCGACGCTGATCAGCGACACAGGGAATCGTTCGGCGATTTCCAGCGCCAGCGCGGTCTTGCCGCTGGCGGTCGGGCCCATCAACAGGATGGCGGGAGGCAGTCTCATCTTCCGCGCAGGAAAAGCTGGTCGAGCGCGGCCAGTGGCAGTTCTGTCCAGGTCGGACGGCCGTGGTTGCATTGGCCGGCGCGTTCGGTCGCTTCCATTTGCCTTAACAGCGCGTTCATTTCCGGCACGGTCAGCGAACGGTGCGCCCGCACAGCGCCATGGCAGGCCATGGTCGCCAGCAACTCGTTGCGGCGGGCGGTGACGAGCGCGCTGATGCCGTGTTCGCGCAGGTCGGCGAGCAGACTCCGCGCCAGCGCGACTGGATCGGCCGCCCGCAACAGCGCCGGCACGCCTCGCACGGCGAGTTGCCGGGGCCCGACCGGGGCGAGTTCAAAGCCCAGGTCGCCAATCGCCGTGGCGTGTTCCTCAACCAGTGCGATGTCGACCGCGTCGGCTTCGAACACACCGGGGATGAGCAGCGTTTGCCGCGCCACCCCGTGGGCATCGCAGGCGGTTTTCAGCTTCTCGTAAAGGATGCGTTCGTGCGCCGCGTGCATGTCGACGAGCACCAGCCCGGCGCTGTTCTGGGCGAGGATGTAGATGCCGTGCAACTGCGCCAGCGCGTAACCGAGGGGAGGCGGGCCTTCTCCGGCGAGCGTGCCGGATGGTGCGAAGAGTGGTGTGTCGGGCGCACGAGCGCCGGTTTCAGGCGGCGCGGCACGGGCGAATGCCAGATAAGCCTCCGCCGCCGGTTCGGTCACCTCAAGGGGTACTTGTCGGGAGGGCACGGATGTCGCCGGGGGGGGCACCCACTGCGCCGGGGGAGCGGCGGTTGCCGCGGGTCGTGCTGTGGCGAGCGTGCGCTGCACGGCGTGGAAGACGAACTGATGCACCGCGCGCGCGTCACGGAAACGCACTTCGGTCTTCGCCGGGTGCACGTTGACATCGACTCTGGCCGGTTCGATGTCCAGGAACAGGCAGACCGACGGTTGCCGGCTGCCGTGCAGCACATCCCGGTACGCTTCGCGCAGGGCGTGGCCGATCACCTTGTCGCGGACGAAGCGGCCGTTGACGAAGACATACTGGCCTTCCCGGCCGTGATCGGCGTGAACGGGGTCGACCACCATACCGCCGAGGCGGAGTTCGGCGGCCTCCACATCCAGCGGTCGGGCGTGGGCGACGAAATCCTCGCCGAGCACGTCGGCGATGCGCCGGGCGCGCCCGGTCGGCGCCAGTTGCAGGTTGGCGCGCCCATTGTGGCTGAGGCTGAACGCGACATCGGGCCGGGTCAGCGCCAGGCGGCGGACCACATCGGCGCAATGGGCGTATTCGGTGGCCTCCGCCTTAAGAAACTTGCGTCGCGCCGGCGTGTTGAAATAGAGATCGCGCATTTCGACGACGGTGCCGGCCATCAAGGCTGCCGGCTCTGGCGATGAGTTGGCTTCGCCCTTCTGTTTCCAGGCATGGCCGGCGCCCTGTGCGCGGCTGGTCAGCGTCAGGCGTGCCACCGAGGCCACCGAGGCGAGCGCCTCGCCGCGAAAACCCAGCGTGGCGACCTGCTCCAGGTCGTCCAGCGAGGTGATTTTTGAGGTCGCATGCCGCGTCAGCGCCAGCGCCAGCTCGTCTTGCGGGATACCGCAGCCGTCGTCGGCGACGCGGATCAGTTTGACGCCGCCCTCTTCGAGTTGCACCTGAATCGCCGTGCCGCCCGCGTCCAGACTGTTTTCGAGGAGTTCCTTCAGCACCGAGGCAGGGCGTTCGACGACCTCGCCGGCGGCTATCTGGCTGATCAGGAGGTCGGGCAGGCGTTGAATGGGCATGGCCAGATTATACCTTGGGGTAAAATCCCGGCTTTATCGACCGGAAATGCCGCATGGAATGGATACTCCAGTTCATTGACATCGTTCTCCATCTCGACAAGCACCTGTCGTTGATGGTGGCTCAGTATGGCCTGTGGATCTACGGCATTCTGTTTGTCATCATTTTTGCCGAAACGGGGTTTGTGGTGACGCCCTTTCTGCCTGGCGACTCCCTGCTGTTCGTCGCCGGTGCGCTGGCGGCGCTGGGCGAGGGCGGTATGGATATCGCCACACTGATCGGCGTGTTGTCGCTGGCGGCCATTCTGGGCAACATGCTCAACTACCAGATTGGTCGCTTTCTCGGGCCCAAGGTCTTTCATTGGGAGGGTTCGCGTTTCTTCAACAAGGCGGCACTCGACAAGACTCATGCCTTTTACGAGCGGCATGGCGGCAAGACGTTGGTGATCTCGCGCTTCCTGCCGCTGTTGCGGACTTTTGCGCCGTTTGTCGCCGGCATTGGTTCGATGACCTATCTTCGCTTCACGATCTATAACCTGGTCGGTGCGGTGGGCTGGGTGGTGTCGCTGTGCCTGGTCGGCTACTTTTTCGGCAATCTCCCCTGGGTCAGGCAGAACCTCTCGCTGGTCATCGTGGTCATCATTGCGGTCTCGCTGGTGCCGGTGGCGGTGGGTTATCTTCAGCAGCGGCAGGCCTGATGTACCGTCAATTTTTTTCGTGCCAGTAAAGTGTCTCCAATGAATCGTATCGTGGTGCTGATTTCCGGTCGCGGCAGCAATATGGAAGCGCTGATCCAGGCGCACGACGAAGGTCGCCTGCCGGTCGAACTGGCGGCGGTGATCAGCAACCGGCCGGATGCGGGCGGCCTGGCGCGGGCGGCGGCGGCCGGTATTCCGACGGAGGTGCTCGACCACCGGGCGTTTGCGGGCAGAGTCGAATTTGACCGGGCGCTGGCCGAGGCGATCGAGGCGTATCGACCCGACTGGGTGGTGCTTGCGGGTTTCATGCGCATCTTGAGCGAAGGGTTCGTCGAGCGCTTTGCCGGTCGGCTGATCAATATCCATCCCTCGTTGTTGCCGGCCTTTCCGGGTTTGCACACGCATCGGCAGGCTCTGGCAGCGGGGGTCAAGGCGCATGGCTGCACGGTGCATTTTGTGACGCCGGCGCTCGATCACGGGCCCATCATCGCGCAAGCGGTGGTGCCGGTACGGCAGAACGACGACGAACACGACCTCGCGGCGCGGGTGCTGACGGTCGAGCATCTGGTGTATCCGCGGGCGCTACGCTGGCTGATCGAGGGGCGGGCACGTCTGGTCGAAGGCCGCGTGCGGTTTGCACTGGCGGAAGATGCCTCCGCCAGCCTGATTGTACCTACGGAAGAGTAATCCGCCATGCCGTTTGCGCTGCTCGTCGCCTTTGCCGGTTCGCTGGCGATCCACGCAGTGGCCCTGTTTGTGCCGGATGTCGATTTATCTACCGTGCCGGAGCCGACACCGCTGCGCGCGGAATTGCAGATACCCAAAAAACCCGAGGTGGCCGCCGAGCCCGCCCGCTTGCCGGTGGTCCGCCCGGCGCCGCCGCGTCGGCCAGCGCCCGCGGCGCGCGCATCCGAAC
>APMI01001299.1_pt1 | contig 251868 bp, 222 predicted proteins | sample 667938 | NCBI WGS metagenome assembly APMI01 (sample SAMN01084076, study PRJNA167559) | wastewater metagenome | biome: Wastewater | place: Denmark: Ejby Moelle, Odense | collected 2011-11-28
TGCTCACTTTTTTGCGCTTTTTTGGGTTTCTCCTTATCTTACATTTCGTTTCACCCCCTATAATCATCTACTGGACCAGCACCGTGATCGTAGCGGGCATGATGCTTATGTCTGCCTACATGTACTTTACCGCAGACGCTATCAAGGAGGCATTTGTACACATCGGCTTCCCCTCGTACTTCCGCCAGGAGCTGGCCGTGGCCAAGATCATAGGTGCCGTACTCCTGCTGGCACCGGTACCCGGCAGGGTAAAGGAATGGACCTATGCGGGCTTTGCCATCACCTTTATATCAGCCATCATAGCGCATACCTCTGTGGATGGTATACAGACAGCTGTGGGGCCGGTGGTCTTCCTGGTATTGCTACTGGTATCGTATTTGTCGTATCATCGCGTATACGATATACCTAAGCTGCGTGCAGCTATCTAAATCAACAGATCATGACTACTACAGACAAGATGACCGTGGAAATATGGAGCGACATCATGTGCCCCTTTTGCTACATAGGCAAGCGCCGCTTTGAGGCAGCGCTGGAGGCCTTTCCGCAGCGCGGGCAGGTGCAGGTGGTGTGGCGCAGCTACCAGCTGGACCCCGAGCTGAAGACAGACCCCACTACTACCGTAAACCAGATGCTGGCCGAGAAGAAGGGCTGGACGCAGGAGCAGGCTGCTGCCATGAATGCCCGCGTGACCGATATGGCGCGTGAGTCCGGACTGGAGTACCACCTGGACCACGCCGTGGTGGCCAACTCGTGGGATGCTCATCGCTTCTCGCACCTGGCAGCGCAGCATGGCGTGCAGGACCAGGCAGAGGAGGCGCTGTTCCGGGCCTACTTTACCGAAGGTAAAAATACGGCAGACCGGGAGGTGCTGGCAGCGATCGGAGAGGGGCTGGGTATCAGCCGCGCGGAGACGCTGGATATGCTCAGCTCTGATGCCTATGCTGACGCCGTGGAGCAGGATGTGGTACGTGCGCAGCAGATAGGTGTGCGTGGTGTACCCTTTTTTGTGCTGGATAGCCGCTATGCGGTATCCGGTGCGCAGGAGAGCAGCACCTTTGCCGGAGCACTGCAGGCTGCGTGGGAGGCCCGCGGCCCTATGACCACTATGGGCATGGATGAGAACAGCTGCGGCCCGGATGGCTGTGCAGTGTAAACTATTTTAAAGAACGTAAAAGCACTATCAATATGAATATTGCATTGTGGATCGTACAGATACTACTGGGAGCCATGTTTGCCATGGCTGGCCTGATGAAGGCGACTCAACCCAGGGAAAAACTGGCACCCAAACTACCATGGGTAAATGACTACAGCGCCACGCAGGTGAAGCTGATCGGCATAGCCGAGCTGCTGGGAGGCATAGGCCTGATACTGCCATGGGCACTGGGCATAGCGCCGGGGCTCACTGTGCTGGCTGCACTGGGGCTGGCGCTGACCATGATCTTTGCCGCGCTGTATCACCTGCGCAAGGGCGAGTACCCGGGCATAGGCATCAACGCTGTACTACTGGCACTGGCACTCTTTGTAGCCGTGGGCAGGTTTATGTCCTGAGCACCGGGCCTGCGGGTCAACTTATAAAAAGGCGGTCATGATCGGTGACCGCCTTTTTTCTTTGATGTCGGTTCCCTATCAGAATTTGAAGAAGAAGTACACCACGGCTGCCCATTCTTTCTTTACGCCATTGGCATAGCCTATGGTGCTGTGGCTGCTATTCTCTACGGTGCCGCCGCGTATGTAGCCTATGGTGGAGTGGCTGCTATTCTCCACTGTGCCATCACTCTTGACATAGCCTACTGTGCTGTGGCTGCCATTCTCTATGGTGCCATCGCTGCGGATGTAGCCTATAGTGGAGTGGTGGCTATTCTCTATAGAGCCATCACTCTTGATATAGCCTGATGTAGAGTGGCTGCTGTTTTCTATAGTGCCGTCACTCTTGATGTAGCCGGTGGTGGAGTGGCTGCCGCTCTCTATGCTCTGAGCATGCAAGGCTGTAGCCAGGCCTGCGATGATAAGGGATAAGAATACTTTGCGCATGGTAGTTTGGTTTAATGAAATGATGATACAAAGCTAATGGGTTCTACCGCGCAGCCAAGCAAATATTACCCTCAGGATCGGAAGCCTGACGCACCTATTCCTTTATGAACTTCGCCGTTTGGACTCCATCCTGCAGGAGCAGCTGTACTATATACACACCGGCCGGGATGCCTGATATATCTATCTGTGCAGTCCCTGTGGTGGTGCTCTGCTCGCCTACCAGCTGCCCTGCAGTGCTCAGTACGCGTATAGCCGCTGTACGTGCCGTGCCCGTATGTATGGTCACTGTACTATGCGCCGGATTTGGGCTGATAGTAGCAGCTGTAGTGGCTATCCCGGCTACGCCTGTGGTGGTGCAGAGCCTGAATGGCATCCGCCTATTGCGGTAGAAAGTAAAGATGCAGCTGCCGGATGAGTTGACCCCGAGCATGGAGTAGTATGCCGGAGTCAGATTGCCCAGGTAGCTGGCCCAGGCTGTACCATCTGTGCTGGTCTTGATAGGGTCGCTGTTATTGCATGCACCATCTATACTCAATACCAGGCGGCCCGACGTCTCTATCACGCTGAATACCTGGCAGAAGTCATGGAAGACCACTGAGTCCCTATTGGACCAGGTAGCGCCATTGTCAGAGCTGATGTAGAGGCCACTGCCAAAAACATCTCCGGCATAGTAGGTGCCCCCGAGAGATACCATGCTAAAGAAGCGGCAACTGGCAGGGAATCCGGTGCCGGCGAGGGTCCATGTGCTACCATTGTCGGTACTCCTGTAGACGCCCTTGGAGCCTCCGAGGAAGGTGTTGGTGCCGTCTGCAAAGAAGACATCTTTGGGCATGGTATCAGTAGCCTGAGTGGCTGTGGCAAATGCATCTGTGGAATACAGTACACCACCACTACCAAATGCTCCATAGGCCACCAGCAGCCGATTGCCTATACGGATGATGTCATTCACCCGGTCGCCTACTGTATAGGCCACGCTCCAGGTGGCACCATGGTCAGCACTCACATAGAGGGCGGTATCCCCACCCGCATACAGGCGGCTGCCCGCACTGTCATAGTATACTGACCGGATCGCCTTGCCGGCAGTATTGGTAGTTGCAAAGGTCGCATTGCTCCAGCTGTCACCATTGTCTGTGCTGGCAAAGAGTCCCTTGTCTGTACAGTAATAGACAGTGCTGCCGATGCCGCGTATATGGTATATATACTCGGCTGTGTCGGTGCCGGTGATCAGGCGCGGCAGTGAGTCCCACTGCTGTGCATAGGTAGCTGCAGCAGCTACCATGAGCGTCATGAGTAGTATGATTTTTCGCATGGTGTTAGAGTTTTGATTACTACAAAGTTCGCACATGCGCACTTACTGTCTATCCGTACTGGTGGGTATATTGACATGGGCAGCCATAGTGGCCGGAGAAGACTCAGCGTACAGTGTGAGCTGTCACCACCTGTGCGAGATACAGGTGGCAATCATATGAGAAGCCAACGCGGCCATCTACCTGGTGCCGGTCAAAGATCTCCCGGAGATAGGTGAGCATAGGCGCGTAACGGATATGCCCCTCATTGGGCGCATAGGACGAGGAGAGGAGACGGCCCTTCACACCCTCGTAATCAAACAACTGCTCATTGTAAAACGTGCGGGTGATCAGCGCTGACGGAGCAAAGAAGCTGCGCAGGTCATCCTCACTGATATTGCGGTGATCTACCGTGGTATAGTCTGTGCCATAGCGGATGAGGAGGTCCTCATATGCCACCTCAAAATCTGTGCTGACCTTGCGCTCATTCCAGATCAGGGCATACCAGGCGCCATCGCGTGCTATGCGCTGTGCCTCTGCCCTGAATGCCTGCCGGTCAAACCAATGAAATGCCTGTGCGGCGGTGATCAGGTCTACACTCTGCGCGGGCAGCGTGGTGTGCTCTGCAGTACCATCTACACTCATATACCCGGCATGATGGCCCAGCAGGCGGTCTGCGGCCTCACGCATTTCCCTATTGGGCTCTACGGCATAGACTTTATTATTATTCTCCAGAAAGATCTCTGTAGAGATGCCGGTACCGGAGCCAATATCTGCTATGGTCCAGCCTGCGTCCAGCCCCGTCTGCTGCTCTATATAGAGCAGCACCTCGGGTGGATACGAAGGCCTGTAGCGGATATAATTATCCACCCGGTCAGAAAATCTATTTGTATTGTCTGCCATCTGTCATAGACTAAGCTCGTCAGGAGATACCAGTATGCCATCCTCATCACAGTAGACCCAATGGCCTGGCGTGAAATCAACACCTGCAAAGTGCACCTTGATATTCTCCTGGCCTACGTTCTGCTTGTTGCTCTTCAGCGGATGTGTAGCCAGTGCCTTGACGCCGAGGGGTAGCTGTGCCATGGCGGCGGAGTCCCGTATGCAGCCATATACTATCACGCCGTTCCATTTGTTTTTGACACCCAGCTCGCCCAGCATATCTCCCAGCAGGGCGCAACGCATAGAGCCGCCGCCGTCTACTACGAGCACGCGGCCGGTACCATCAGCCTCCAGCGCTTTGCGCACAAAGGAGTTATCCTCGTGGCATTTGACGGTATAGATCTGGCCGTGAAAGAGCTTTGCGCCGCCATAATCGCGAAAGCCGACAGGATCGGCCACGCTGACATGGTCTGTGTATTTGTCACTGAGGTCTGTGGTGAGTAGTGCCATAGTCTGATAGTATAGATAGTCTATGGCTAAAGTAGCAAATCACTACGACACCTCTGAGCAAATGCGCGGGATATACCTACTCCTTTGCTTCCGTCTCTATGGCAGCCAGCCGGCGCAGGTGCAGCCACTCTGCTCTGGCGTCTGGGCTGACTGATGCCACGCTATGCAGGTCACCATGTCGGATATCCTGACCGGCAGGATCGAGTATGGTGGCAAAGCTGGTGGCTATGCCGCGTGTGTCTGTGCCGGCAGGCTCCTGTGCCGTAGCTGGCCCAGGCTGTGGCTCCTCCAGCTCCTGCTGCAGGTGTGGGGGCAGCTCGCGCTCGCCTTTGGCTGTGCAGCCGTAGTTGTTTCGCAGTATGAAGTAGCAGGCAGAGGGATGGAGCCTGCGGTACAGGGCGCCCTCCTCCAGCTTATTGATAAAGATCTGCTCGATGTAGTAGATGCGGTCTATAAGATCGCCGTCCTGCTCCCACTTTTTCTTCCAGTAGGACCAGAGCTGCTTGTAGCATTTGACCCGGAGCAGGGCCTGTGAGAGGGTGATGATGCTCTCGTCCCATGCGTGCTCCTCTATCTGATCCAGGACAGACCATGTGTGATCGCGGGTCCATTTTGCCGCGTTAGTATTGCCAGTAGTACCAGCCATAGGTATATGTTTTGAGTGAAAAAATATGACGCAATATAGAGTGGCACTGCGCAATGGACATGCGTAGCGGACGGGATAGGATAAAAAGAATCGTTTTGGAACCGAAGGCCGGGTCAGAGAATGAGGACGAGCGTGCCGGCTATGATGAGGCTGGCGCCGATGGCGGCTTTGACGGTGAGGACCTCACCGAGGAAGATGACAGAAAGGATAATGGCGATGGCCACGCTGAGCTTGTCTACCGGTGCTACCTGAGAGACCTTGCCCATCTGGAGGGCCTTGAAGTAAAAGATCCAGGACAGGCCGGTGGCTATACCGGACAGGATGAGGAAGAGGAGATTCTGCCGGGTGAGGCTGTGGATGTGGATGACGCTACCGCGGAAGTAGGCGATAGCCCACGCGAGTATGAGTATGACCACGGTACGGATGGCAGTAGCGAGGTCGGTATTCACGCCCTGTATGCCCACCTTGGCAAAGATGGCGGTGAGGGCCGCGAAGAGCGCTGAGAGGAGGGCATATATCCACCACATGGCTTGCGTGTTTACTTTATCTCAAAGTCAAAGAGCTTTTCGCCCTGCAGGAAACCTTCGAGGCGGTCACCTATTTTCACCGGGCCTACACCTGCGGGAGTACCGGTGTATATGAGGTCGCCCACCTGTAGGGTAAAGAACTGCGATGCGTAAGAGATCACCTTGGCAAAAGGGAATATCATATCATCAGTATTGCCGTGCTGTACCTGTGCTCCATTCAGCAGCAGGTGAAAGTCAAAGCCAGTGGTACGACCCAGGTCTGTGAGGCGGCGCATGGGGCCGGCCACGGCAGAGTGGTCAAATGCCTTGGCGATCTCCCATGGGAGGCCTTTGGCCTTCTGCTGTGCCTGGAGATCGCGAGCTGTGAAGTCGATGCCTACCGTGACCTCCTCAAAGTACTTGTGCGCGAATTTTTCCTCGATGTATTTGCCTTGTTTTGAGACCTTGAGGACGAACTCCATCTCATAGTGCAGGTCCTGTGTCCACTCCGGCATGTAGAATGGCTTATTGTCTTTGAGCAGGGATGTCTGCGGCTTGAGGAAGAGGATAGGCTCCTCTGGAATAGCGTTATTTAGTTCTTTGGCATGTGCGCCATAGTTGCGGCCTACGCAGATACACTTCATGTGCGTGAAAATTTGACAGGCACGAAGCTAGTTATTTATGAGGATATCTCCAGCGCGGAGTGTGGCAGCGGGTCACTCACTCCAGAGTGGAAGCAGGTGCAGCAGCTCGGTCTCCCGGCTGAGCATGCGGTGGGCTATGGTGCTGACAGGGGAGGTGCCAGTATCCTGACGATGCAAAGATGCGTCGGCAGCTATGTATGGTGCGAGTAATGATGGCGCGATGATGAGCAGATCGCCATCCAGGAGCGCGATATGATAGTCGTTTTGGGTCTCCATGTTATTGTTTTAGAAGGGGATGGGAGTTATGTAATTAACGCTGAGGTGAGCAATAATGTTATCCGTATTTTACAATACAACTTTTGTCAGTCCAATGTATCCAGTGCGAGCGACTCAGGGTGGGTGTCGTGTACCATGCCCCTGGAGGTGCACGCGCAGTCATCTACCAGCAGTTCTGCCCGGTTGCCTATCCAGAAGGGGGCGGTGTCCTGTTTGCCCTCTACGGTGCGGTCTCCATGACTGAAATTGTACTGGCGGTGCACGTCATTGACGGCGTGTACCATCTGGTGTATGATCGTATTGACTATGCCGCTCAGGGTCCAGTCTGCACGGAATATATTGAGGTGGATCAGGTCCGGATTGTCACGATCATCATAGCCATGTACTCGTGGCGACCCGATATAGGTGACCAGGCGCATGTCCAGCTCTGTGGATCTGATGAGCGTAGCTATCATGGAGGCCGGTACATCTGCCATGTCAAAAGAGCCCTTGTCAGAGATGGCCTGATAGAAGCTATCCTCTGCCAGCAAGGCATTGGCGCGGTCTACTGCCTCGCAGACCTTTCTGATCTTCCCTTTGTAAGTGATAGTGACCATACTATATGTGACTAATAGTGTCTGCTCTGTGAGTCTGAAGGCAAAGGTAGGCGGCGCACCCCAAGTAACGCCGCCCCCAATGCTTCATCGGGCAGCTTTCGCTGACCATGAGAAAAGTTCAAAAGCGGTTTCTGAAACCACAGGAGAAACGTATCCTTCCGAATACTCTTTTCTCTGCCAGCAAGAGCGTGCTATTTTATCCGCCCTTGCTGAAACCAAAGGTAGCTGCGGGCAAAGCCGGGGGATGGGGCATTTACCCTGCGCAGTATTCTATTTATCCTGCGTTGGGTTTTATTTATCCTGCGTACGAAACTGCCCTGGTGAGGTATACCTAGAAGTAGGTATGTGGGGTAGTCAGAGCTGTATAAGGTCCTGGAATTCTACCTTGCGCGTACGGCTCACCTGTATCTCTGTGCCGTCCTGCATGAGTACGAGGCTCGAGGTGCGTACATAGCGCGTGATGCGGTCCAGACGCACGAGGTATTGCTTATTGATACGCATGAACTGGGGCGGTGTGAGCAGCTCCTCAAATGATCCCAGTGTGCGGGCTACGATCAGGTCCTTGCGGCCCTGGCGTTTGATCACGGTATAGTTGCGGTCTGCTTTGAGATAGATGACCTCGTCCAGCGCGATCATCTCTACACCGTCCTGCGTAGGCAGGGCGAGGCGCTGCGGCGAGGCGCGCGATACATTATCAATATTGGCCAGGAGCTGCTGTACACGTGCGCTGGCTATATCAGCCTTGGTGCGCTTGTAGCGCGCTATAGCAGCCTGCAGGTCATCTATGTCTACCGGCTTCAGCAGGTAGTCTATGGCATCAAACTTAAAGGCGCGGACGGCATAGTGGCTATGCGCCGTGACAAAGATCACCGCCGGTGGCGGAGGGGAGAGTTTGCGCAGTAGCTCAAAGCCGGTCATGCCGGGCATCTCTACATCCAGCAGCATGAGGTCATACTGCATGGCGGGTAGTGCGCGCAGTGCAGCGCGCGCATCAGTGAAGGCCTCTGTCACCTCTATATCGGGGCAGTAGCGCTGCAGCAGGAGCTGCAATGTTTTGATATTGTCTGGCTCGTCGTCTACTAGTATGGTGCGTATCATGGTCATGCTATCACTATATGGTATCAGGCAGTGAGGGGCACGAGGACGGTCACCTCGGTACCTTTGCCTATATTATTATTTGTTTTCAGATCACGGATGGTGAGGAAGTCTTTCGGTCCTTTGTCCTGCCACATCAGGCTGAGGGTATCACGTATGATATTCATGGCGTGTGAGGTGTGGTTCTCATCTTTTGCCTTGCCCGGCTGCCTGCCTACTCCGTTGTCCGTGACGCGTATCCTCAGTGCGCCACGGCTGCGTGAAAATTCTATGTTCAGTTTGCCCCTGCCTTTTTTTCGCGGGTTGAGTCCATGCACGATCGCATTCTCGGCGAGTGGCTGGAGTATGAGGCCGGGCAGCGATATGGCAGTAGGATCCAGGCCACGCGTGGTGATCGTGTAGTCAAAGCGATTGCCCTGGCGGCTATTCTCTATCTGTATGTAGAGGTGCAACAGTTCTATATTGTCACTGAGGCGCACCATGGGCTGGCGTGTAGTATCGAGTATCATGCGCAGCAGCCTGCTGAAGCGTACCAGGTAGCGGTCTGCATTATCTATATTGCCCTCCAGCATCTCGCGGCGCATACTGCTCAGCGCATTGAAGATAAAGTGAGGATCCATCTGCGCACGAAGGGCTTTCAGCTCGCTCTCCACCTGGCGGAGGTTGGCTCTCTGCAGCTCGCGCTCTGCCTTCTCTGCATCGTATTTGCCCTGCATATCCAGTATGGTGCGGCTCATTTCATTGTCATAAAAGACCTTGTAGTACCTGATGTACTGGCGGGATGCCTCCAGCGCGGCCGGGTAGTTGCCTTCGGCCTCATGGAGCATTACGCTTAGCTCTGCCAGGTCTCGCTGTGACAGGGCATCTTTGCTATCTGCTATCGGTCCGGCCACCTCATCATAGAGCCGGCGGCACAGCGCTACATTGTCCATTTTCAATGCTATGTGGGCCAGCTGCAGGCGAGAGGTAGCTACCAGGAGTGGCATCGATGCCTTCTGCGCCAGGTCCATGCACTGTTTAAACTTATTGCGGGCTCTGGCCCACTGGCCGGTGGTCATGCAGATGTCGCCCTGATTATTGCTGGCGCGTACGGCGGTGAGGTAGTCGTGGTGCGCTATGGCGGTGGTGACGCATCTGGCGTAGGTGCGGATGGCGGCTTCATATTTGCCCTCCCGCTTGTATTGCACGGCGGTATTGAAATAGATCATGTGGTCCATGTCCCGTATGCCTGCACGTCTCAGCATGGAGCTAGCCTGCCGTAGTGTTTTCATCCCGGCCTCATTGTGATCTATGGCAAACTGGAGAGAGGCTATCTGTATGAGGCTGCGTGGTATATCGGACTGATTTCCACTTTTCTCCTTGAGCTCTATGCTTTGCTGCAATGCAGCGATCGCTTTCTGGTGTTCTTTCAGGTTGAGGTAGATGGCCGCCAGATTGTCATAGCGTATGTACATGGCGCGCAGGTCTCCGGTCTGACGGGCCAGGGCCAGGGACTGCAGCATGGTGTGCTCTGCGAGTACATGGTCAGACAACTGAGAGTAGATCAGACCCTTGCAGTTGAGCGCCTTCATGCGGATGGTGGCGTCTGCCTCAGGGAGTGCCTCCAGCCGAGTCATGATCTCCATAGCCTGGCGGAACTGCTGCGCAGCATATAGCTGCTGCCCCTCTTCCAGCAGTGCCTGCGCAGATATTTGTTTTGTCTTCATGTCATAGCACGCATAGTTTCAAAATAGCACGGTATCATTGATATAAATATGACTGTTTTGGCCGACACATTGCTAGTCCACGCCTGTTTTTTTGCAGAGCGGGAATTTTAGTCGTATTTTAATTCTTCAATCAGTCACTATATACAAATGAATTTCAATCGTATAACCTTACTCATCCTATGTTCACTGTTTATTTCCACGCTTTCGGCCCAGGTTTCTGAGGGGATAGTGCCCCGCAGCTACAGCCTGCCGGAGGCATTCTTCAAAGATGCAGTGGTATCACTGCCGGTGCTCAGCGCTGCTGATGCCGCGCTGCTGGACCACCGCGATGATAAGCTGGGCCACATGCCGCGTTTCGCCAGGTCGGTGGAGGCTGATATCAGCCTGAGCCAGGGCGGTACCTGGTATGACCTGCCTGATGGCCGTGTATGGCGCTGCCATGTGCAGAGCGCCGGAGCGCTGGCGCTGATACCGTGCTTCGACGCATGGTACCTGCCTGAGGGGGCCACGCTGCACCTCTACACACCCGACCGGGAAGAAGTGATAGGTGCCTTTACCAGCAGCAATAAGTCTCCAGATGGGCACTACAATACAGGCCTGATACACGGAGATGAGTGCATCATAGAGTACTACGAGCCGGCTGCAGTGGCAGGCAAAGGCAAACTGCACCTCAATGAAATGGGCTATGCCTACCGTATGGTGCCGGGGCGCAAGGCCAGCAGGAACTTTGGCGAGGCGGACAACTGTGAGGTAAATGTAGCCTGCTCAGAGGGGGCAGACTGGCAGGACGAGAAAAACGCGGTAGTGCGTATACTGGTCAAACTCAGCTCGGGCTATGGCTGGTGTACGGGTACGCTGATGAATAACACAAATGGAGACTGTGAGCCATATATACTCTCTGCAGACCACTGCTACCAGGACGAGAGCAATAACTACGTGTCGGCCACCACAGCCCAATTGAATCAATGGTTGTTTTACTTTAACTATGAATCACCTACCTGTGCTAATCCTGCTGCAGAAGGTACGCTGGGTACACATTTCCTGACGGGCTGCTCCTTTCGCGCAGCGAGCCAGGACAATGGCGGAGACAATGGCAGTGACTTTGTGCTGGTGCGCACCAATGTCCTGCCTCCGGCGATCTACCATCCGTACTATGCAGGCTGGAGCCGCGGTGCCGCTACGAGCACCGGTGTAGGTATACACCACCCTAATGGTGATATCAAAAAGATATCTACCTATACATCTCTGCCCAGCTCCTCTCACTGGGGTACGCTGACGCTCAATACGCACTGGAAAGTACTCTGGGCTACCACTACCAATGGTGATGGCGTGACCGAGCCGGGATCATCAGGCTCAGGACTATTTGACAGCAATCACCGTCTGGTAGGTACACTGACAGGTGGCGGATCCAGCTGCTCATCGCCTACGCAGAATGACTTCTTTGGTGAGGTACGCTACCACTGGCTCAGCAATGGCCTGACCACCGACAAGCAACTGGGACCATGGCTGGATCCGATCAGCAGTAATGTGCAAACCATGGATGGTGCCTACGATCCATGCGGCCAGAGCATAGGTATAGCTGATGTAAATGCGATGAGCAATACAGCTGTATATCCTAATCCATCTACCGGTATCTATACTATAAAGAATAATGCCGGTATGACCAGCCTGACCGTGACCAATGCGATAGGAGAGGTAGTGCAGGTGCTGGATATCACTGGCCGTATATCGCTGCGTGTGGATATGACAGGATACGCCGGTGGGGTATACTTCTTCCGCTTTGGCTCCCAGCACGGGTCACAGACGCGCAAGGTAGTACTGGAGGCATCTCATTGAAATTTTTGCCGCGGATAGTGATAAGCTGCTTTGTGCATATCACTGTTTTACCTTATCATTACATCAAAACCCCTGACTAGTGGATTTATTTGCCGGTGAGGCCTTTCGCCTCAATCTCAAGCGCCCTCTCGCAGTTTTTGACCTCGAGACCACGGGAGTAGATTTTATCAGAGACCGCATCGTAGAGATCAGCGTCATACGCATAGATCCGGACCAAAGCCGCAGGCAGGTCACCATGCGTATCAATCCTACTATACCTATACCGATAGAGTCATCTCAGATACATGGTATCTATGATGAAGATGTGGCCATGAGCCCGACATTCAAGGACGTGGCCAAGGAACTATTTGGCCTGCTGGACCCGTGCGACCTGGCCGGATTCAATAGCAACCGCTTTGATATACCGCTGCTGCTGGAGGAGTTTATCCGTGTAGGGCTCTGGATGGATATAGAGAGCCGCAGCCTGGTAGACGTACACCGCATCTACACACTGATGGAGAAGCGTGACCTGACCGCTGCCTACAAGTACTACTGCAATAAAGAGATACAGAACGCTCACAGCGCCGCTGCTGATACAGAGGCCACGCTAGAAGTGCTGCTGGCTCAGCTGCAGAAGTACGAGACGCTGAAGAATGACATGCGCTTCCTGCATGATTTCAGTAATGAAGAGCGCTTCCTGGATAGTGGTCGCCGCTTTATCTACCAAGGTGGCAAGCCTGCCTTTAACTTTGGCAAGCATAAGGGGCGCTCGGTAGAGGATGTGCTACGAGATGAGCCCAGCTACTACAACTGGATGCTGAATGGCGACTTTCCCGAGCATACGAAGCAGAAGCTGCGCGAGATACGGACGGCGCTGAGCAAAGCGGGCAACAAGCCGGTATCCTAGCTTACACTCATTTTATTGTCATATTCATAGCAGGCCTTTGGCCGCATACGGCCTTTGACTTATCTTAGTCTCAGTCATATGATCAGAAAAACACTACTCTTCCTATTGTTTTTTGCCGCAGGAGCATGGTCACTCTGTGCTGCGACCGGTGTGCAGCAGCGTATCACCGGTGTGGTGTCTGTCACCTTTCCGGCAGAGCCACGGGCTACACATGTAGCAGACCAGCAGAACTACCTGTATGAGACCGATACCTGTGCCTGGCTGGCTCAGTCCAAACCGTATGTGGAGGATGGCCGTGTGCATGATAGCGCTACGCTGGCATCCTTTTACGACGGGATGGCAAGTGGCATCCTGCGCGCAGCCAAGGGTACGGAGACGCACCGCAGCAATATAAGCATCGGCAACCTGCGCGCGCTGGAGATAGAGTATGTGAAGGGCGATGAACGCTCACTGCCAGCCACTGTATGCTCCCGTGCGCTGAAAGTAAATGGTGAGGTGGTGATCCTGTCCTTTACGGCGCCTACACAGCTATATGATAAAATGACCACGACGCGGGATAAATTCTTTAGTACGATCACACTGGCTCATGACAGTGCGCTGGTAGCATACCAGCCGTGGTCACCGGCAGATAGCGCTGCTGATGCAGCGGGCGCTGCTCAGGCCACTGCTCATGGCGATACTGCTGCGGCTAAGACTGCTGCACCGGTAGCTACATCCTTTATGGATAGCCATGCAGGATCGGTGATCAAGATGTTTGGCCTGCTCATACTGGTGTGCGCGCTCATCTATAGCTGGGCTGTATTTACGCGCCGCAAGGGCTGATCAAATATTTATCCTCAATCCATCCACGCGCTTAGCACCTTTGCTGCATAGTCACTAGATTAGTAGCAAAACCACATCCATGAGACAGCTCACCCTGTTTGCTATCATAATAACCATCCTGACTATCTCCTGCAAGGAGAAACCAGTAAAGGTCAAAGTAGCCGATGGCGCTGCCATACCTGTCTACACAGAGGTGCAGACAGGAGGCGTAAAAATGATACCCGTACGTGGCGGCAAATACCGTGTATGGACCAAGAAGGTAGGAGATGGTCGCATCAAGGTACTGCTGCTGCACGGTGGCCCCGGCCTGACGCATGAGTACTTTGAGTGCATGGAGAGTTATTTTCCGCAGTCGGGTATTGAGTTTTACTACTATGATCAGCTCGGCTCGCACTATTCAGACCGGCCTACAGATACTGCACTGTGGAGTGTGGAGCAGTTCACTGACGAGGTAGAGGAGGTGAGGAAAGGCCTGGGGCTGGATAGCTTCTACCTGCTGGGCCATAGCTGGGGTGGCATGCTGACGATGGAGTATGCGGTGAAATATCCCGACCATCTCAAAGGCGCCATCATCTCAAACATGACTGCCAGCATCCCTGACTATGTGGTCTACATTAATAAGCTCCGCGATAAAGAACCGGCCGATGCTGTGGCAAAGATGAAGAAGTATGAGAATGCCAATCAGAGCGATAATCCGGAATACCAGAAGCTGGTGAAAATCCTGTATGATAAGTATATCTGCCGCGTAAAGCCGGAGTGGCCGGAGCCGTTGATAAGGTCCTTTAACCATATCAATAGCCAGGTATATAATACGATGCAGGGGAATAATGAGTTTGTGGTCACGGGCAGATTCAAGAACTGGAATGCCTGGGATAAGATACCTCACATCAAATGCCCGACACTGGTGGTAGGCTCTGTCTACGATGAAATGGACACGGCAGAGATCAACCGCATGGGCCGCGTGATACCTGGCGCTAAGGTACTGATGTGCAACGGCAGCCACATGAGCCTATGGGATGATCAGCAGCACTACATGGATGGTGTGATAGGCTTCCTCAGAGATGTAGATGCGGGGAAGAAATAGAATCAAGAATCAAGAGTGAAGAACCAAGAAGCCCCGGATCATGAAAGTAAGAAACAGGAGACCGGATCGAAATCAACAATCATAAACCACAAATCATAAATAACTATGCGCTATACGCGAATGCCGATAGAGATAGAGTCGCCTGAGGAGAAGGGCTACAGCACCATAAAGTATAACCTGGCGGAAAGTTCTGTACGTGACATTACGCTGGATAGTTTGAATGTAGACCTGAGCGGGATACTCCTTTTCTATGGGGAGCATAAGGGGATGTATAAACTCCGCCAGGCTATCATAGAGGAGAGCAAGGTACTGACTCCGGAGGATGTGATCGTGACCGCAGGGGCAGCGATGGCGCTCTTTATCACCTCTACCACACTGCTCTCGGCAAAGGATCACCTCGTGGTGATACGGCCAAACTATGGTACCAATATCGAGACACCGCGTGCGATAGAGTGTACGATCTCTATCGTGGACCTGACCTTTGAGCAGGGCTATGAGATAGACGTAGCCGCAGTGGCCGCTGCCATACAGCCCAATACCCGGCTGATCAGTATCACTAATCCTCATAACCCTACCGGTAGAGTCTATAGCGATGAGACACTGAGCGCCCTGATAGCCCTGGCAGGGGAGCATGGCTGTCACCTGCTGGTAGATGAGACGTACCGGGATCTGAACTTTCAGACAGCGCTGAAGCCATACGCTGCAGAGCTTTCGGATAAAGTGATCTCTGTATCGTCCGTATCAAAGTCCTATGGCGCGCCAGGCATCCGCACCGGCTGGGTCATCACCCGCGACCAGAAGCTGCTCCATGACCTGCTGGCGGCCCGCGAGCAGATCACCCTATGCAACTCTATAGTAGATGAGACCATAGCACTCCACCTGCTCACGCACAAAGAGAAGCTAGTCTCCGCTCACCACGAGCACATCAGGAGAAACTTCGCCTATCTAAAGGAATGGATAGCGAGACAACCTTACCTGGAATGGGTAGAGCCGCAGGCTGGAGTCGTATGCTTCCCGAGGCTGCGGGCTGAGTACAAAGTGGATGTGGAGGCTCTTTACGACAAGCTATATAATGAATATGGCACCGTGGTAGGGCCAGGGCACTGGTTTGAGCAGGAGCGTACCTATATGCGTATCGGCTATGGCTATCCGCTCCATGAGGAGCTAAAGACCGGGCTGGACAATCTGGAGAAGTGTATAGCTGCGACGCTGCTCTGAAGAGCCAGCGGCAGGCACATGGTCAAAATTCCTATCTTCGCTGCCCAACTGACAATAAGTGACTAACGAGAATATAGCCGACATAAAGAGCCGCCTGGACAACCTGGCGCGCTTCCTCAATATAGATGAGCGCCGCATCAAGATCCAGCAGGATGAGAATACGACGCTGCACCCTGACTTCTGGTCCGACCCCAAGAAGGCTGAATCCATTATGAAGGAGATCAAGCTCAATAAGATCTGGCTGGTAGACTATGAGAATACGCTGCGCGAGTATGAGGATGTGAAAGTGATGCGGGAGTTCTTTGAGGCCGGAGAGCCTGTAGAGGCTGACCTCAAGGCTCAATACCAAAAGGCGCTGGACGCAGTAGAGAGGCTGGAGTTTAAATCTACTATGGACCGGCCTGAAGACTCGATGGGGGCGATCCTCGAGATCAATGCCGGTGCCGGCGGCACAGAGAGCTGCGACTGGGCGTCTATCCTGCTCCGTATGTATGTGATGTGGGCAGAGCAGCATGGCTTCAAGATCACGGAGGTGGAGCGCACGGATGATGATGTGGCGGGGATTCGCTCTGTATCACTGGAGATTGAGGGCGAGTTTGCCTATGGGTACCTGAAGGGTGAAAATGGCGTACACCGCCTGGTACGTATCTCTCCGTTCAACTCGCAGGGCAAGCGTCAGACGTCGTTTGCATCTGTCTTTGTGAGCCCGATAGTAGATGATACGATAGAGATCAATGTGCCTGCGTCAGAGCTGGAGTGGGATACTTTCCGAGCCAGCGGTGCAGGTGGGCAGAACGTGAACAAGGTAGAAACAGCGGTGCGTGTAAAGCACCTTCCTACAGGCATCGTAGTGACCTGCCAGGTGACCCGCTCACAGCATGACAACCGTGACCGCGCCCTACAGATGCTCAAATCCAAACTCTACGAAATGGAGCTGGAAAAACGCAACGAAGAGCGCGATAAAATAGAAGGAACTAAGCTCAAAATAGAGTGGGGATCACAGATCCGAAACTATGTGCTGCACCCATACAAGCTCATCAAAGATACCCGCTCGGGATACGAGACGGGCAACGTACAGCCAGTGCTAGACGGCGAGCTGGATGACTTTATCAAGGCATACCTGCTCCACGCGACTAAGAAGGTGGGGTAATCATATCGTCAGTCCTCCGTCCACACTGATCACTGTGCCGGATATAAAGGCCGATTCATCACTGGCGAGGAAAGCGTAGAGATTAGCCACATCCTCGGGAGTGCCCAGGCGGCGCAGTGGTACTTTCTCCTGCATAGAAGTGATGACTTTCTCCGGTATCGTATTGATCATGTCTGTAGCTATAAAGCCGGGTGCTACGGCGTTCACGCGGATATTGTGCTTGCCCAGCTCACGCGCCCAGGTTTTGGTCAAGCCTATCACACCGCTCTTGGTGGCGGCGTAGTTAGACTGGCCGTAGTTGCCATAGAGGCCTACGATGGATGAGGTGTTGATGATCACGCCGCTATTGCGGGCTATCATATCTGGTGTCACAGCTTTGGTACAGTGGAAGACGCCGGTGAGGTTGACGTCAAGCACTTGTTGCCAGCTCTCGGCGGTCATCTTCTGTAGGCTCGCATCACGGGTGATGCCGGCATTATTGACCAGTATATCTATCCGGCCGAACTGTGCCAGTACGGCCTCGGCCGCAGCCTCTACCTCATCATTGTTTGCCGTATTGACCTTCGTGAATTTCGCTGCAAAACCCTCGTGCAGGAGTATCAGCTCCAGCTCTTTGCCCTGCACTTCGTTGACATCCCAGATAGCCACAGCTGCGCCCTCACGGGCAAACTTCTCTACTGCTGCGCGGCCTATGCCTGCAGCGCCGCCCGTGATCACGGCTACTTTACCATTGAATCTGCTCATAGCTGCAAGATACAAAATCAGGACGTGGCTACTAGGGTCGCGATATCGACATCGGCCAGTGTTTCTTCATCGGAGGCGTATCTGTCTAGGACTATCAGGGATACCGGCTTCTCGGCATAGAGGCGGGCGTAGTTTCTCAAAGTGATGCTGCCGATATTGTAGCACTGCTTCCCATTCGAAAATTGTTCCCATACATCCTCAAAGCAGGCAGCTACATCGGCCTGATAGTCGCTCGGGCTGCTGGCATAGACTTTGAGTAGCGTATCATAATTGTATGTGACATGCTCGTAGTGATTTACCTTTTTATATTCATACTTGTAATCATAGGTCAGCGCAGATAGATCGCTGATCACAGCCGAGGCTGTAGGATACGCCCCGGCACCCTTGCCGGAGAAGAACTGGTCCTCGGAGAAGACAGTCTTGAGCGTGACGCCATTGTACACATCATCTACATTATAAAGCCTGTCTGTAGGGGCCACATAGTGTGGCGATACGAAGGCTGATACAGTGCCATCTTCTTTTTTGAAAGCCCTGGCCAGCAGCTTTACCTTGAGGCCCTTCTCGCGTGCGTACTGCTGATCTAGTGGAGAGATGCGGTCTATACCGGCATTGAATATCTCGTCAGGTCTCAGTATGCCACCAAAGGCATGTGCAGCCAGTATGAGCAGCTTATACTTTGCATCAAAGCCGCCTGTGTCCAGCAGCGGATTGCTCTCTGCATAGCCTTTATCCTGCGCTTCTCTGAGCGCTGTATCATAGCTGAGTCCTCCGCTGGCCATTTTTGTCAGGATATAGTTGGTCGAGCCATTCACGATGCCTTCAACGCTTTCCAGCAGGTCATTGTCATAGTATTCCTCCAGATTGCGGAGGATGGGGATGCTGGCACAACAGCTGGCCTCGTAGAGCAGAGGTACTCCGTAGGTGCGCTGCAGGTCTATGAGCTCCGCAAGGTGCTCGGCTATCATTTTCTTATTGGCTGTGACCACGGCGCGGCCGGAGCGCAGGGCCGCAGATACGATGTCAAATGCCTCATCAGCATCATCTATCAGCTCCACTATCACATTGATATCCTGATCGGCGAGGATGTCATGTTTGTCAAATGTGAACCTGTCTGCCGGGATGGGGCGCTGCTTGTGGCGGTCCTTTACGCAGATGGTCTTGATGGTGGCATTGAGTGTGGGTGTGCGCTCGAGTACCTGATAGAGGCCGTAGCCTACACAGCCGAAGCCGAAGAGGCCTATGTTGAGTTTTTTTCTTTGCATGTTTTAGACGTTAGATTTTAGACGATAGACAAATACATGGAGTCAAGAATCAAGACAATGCTGAGACTTCCAGCTTTTGCTTTGCGGTGGCGAAGGCCTGCTTGAGGTCTTCGATCAGATCAGCTGCATCTTCCAGCCCTACGGAGAGGCGGATCAGGCTGTCTTTCACGCCGGCTGCATAGCGCTTTTCTTGTGGTATGGATTTGTGGGTCATCTCGCAGGGGAGACAGCAGAGGCTCTTGACGCCGCCTAGGCTTTCGGCCAGTTTGAAATACTTCGTACTGCTCACGATCTGAGAGGCCAGTGCTTTGTCGTCTACCTTGAGGTCAAAGGAGATGATGCCTCCGGTGTACTTCTGTTGCTTCGTGGCTACCGCATAGTTAGGATGAGAAGGCAGACCGGGGTAGTAGATATTGCCCACGAGGTCTTCGCCCTGCAGGTACTCTGCTACGGCCTGTGCGCTCTGTGAGTGGCGCGCTACGCGCAGGTCCAGCGTCTCGATGCCGCGTATGACCAGCCAGCTATCAAATGGTGCGAGGATAGCGCCTGATGCATTTTGTATGAACTTGATCTTGTCGCCCAGCTCCTGCGTGGCAGTGACTACGAGACCTGCTATCAGGTCACTATGGCCGCCGAGATATTTAGTGCCGCTGTGTACCACTATGTCTGCACCGAGGGTGATAGGCTTCTGAGAGGCTGGCGAGGCGAAGGTATTGTCTACGCAGAGCAGGACTTTGTTTGCTTTAGCTATCGTTGCTATCTCTGCTATGTCGGCGATCTTGAGTGTGGGGTTGGTCGGGCTTTCTATCCAGATGAGTTTCGTGGCTGGTGTGATAGCGTCTGCTACATTGCGGTGGTCGGTGGCATCTACGTACCTGATGCTGATACCAAACTTCTGGTAGATGTGTGTGAAGAGACGAAATGCGCCGCCGTAGATGTCATCTACTGCTATGATCTCATCACCGGCAGAGAGCAGCTTCACTACTGCATCTATCGCTGCGAGGCCGCTGGCAAAGGCATATCCGTTTGAACCTTTTTCCAGTTGGGCGATCACATCCTCGAGGGCTTTGCGGGTGGGGTTGTTGCTGCGGGCGTAGTCGTAGCCTTTGTGTACGCCGGGTGCCTCCTGTACGAAGGTGGAGGTCTGGTAGATCGGTACGCTGATGGAGCCGGTCAGTGGGTCTACTGGTATGCTGTGGATGATCTGTGTTTGTGTTGACATTGTCTTTCTGATTTTGATGATTAGAAAATGGGGTTTCTAAACGCGGCTTATCGGAAAGACTGCGGGGACTGCTTTTTATGTCACACCTGTAGCACATGCATTTGCTACCGGCATAAAATAAAAAAGCCTTCCACACAGATCGTAGAAGGCTTCTTTAATATCGTGAAATATTAATGTCAAACTATCTACACTTATCTGCTCCTGACGATATAGTCAGGATGGAGTTGGCACCTTTTCCCTGCTTGTGGCAGGGAGAGGTTGTCAAGACGTCATCGGGCCAGTCCCTCGGTCTTTCTGAATAAGCGTTATTTAAAGAACACGATGCAAAAGTATAGGCAGCGGATTTTATTTTCCAACTTTTCGATAAAAATAATTTTGAGGTTAGGGTGTCAGTAGTGTCTCAAACCCTTTGCTGGTGAGGGTTTGAGGAGGCTTGTTAAAAGATAGAAAAGAGAAGCGGCACGCTCACCGGTGAAGGTAAACGTGCCGCTCAATAGGCTAAGTGATGTGCTTGTTGTTATTTTTTGATGAAGCGGCCACGATACATACGGTCAGCATTCAGCTCGTAGATGTACACGCCTGCGGGTAGCTGAGATACATTGATGGTCTGGTGGTAGGTGCCCGGATTTTTATTGGCACCGTCCAGTACCTGCATCACGGTCTGGCCTTCCATATTCTCTATGTGCAGGGTGACTGGCGCAGCGTCAGACAGGTAGTAGTCCATATTGACCAGTGTGGTAGATGGATTAGGGTATACCTTGATAAATGTGCCGTCTGCTACTACATCACTGATGGCAGTAGCTGCTGCATTGCTCACAGGTAGGTTTTTGAGAGAGACGGTATGCTTGCCGATGGTCACCGGAGTAGAGCTGTAGTAAGTGCCGGATGGGTTGCTCACCTGTAGGTTGTAGCTGCCCGGTGCGATATTCATAAAGCTGTAATCGCCATGTATGTCTGTGGTCTTGTGGAATGAATTGGTGCCGTCTGTGAGGTCTACATTCCAGCCGGGCAGACCCTCGTCAGTAGGTGTGCTGCCAGTACCCGGGTCGCGCTGGCCATCGCCGTTGTGATCGCGGTATACAGAGCCATTGCAGCTACCATTGGTAAAGCAACAGGTGTCAGTCTGCAGGCCGTAGAGGCTGGTGATATAGCCCTGCACATTCAGACCCATGGCTATGCCGCCGATATTGTAGAGGCGCACATCCAGATTGTGCGTGCCGGCCATGAGGGTCTGATTTACATTAAAGGTGTCCTGATTGCCAGAGACGAAATTGTAGCCTACTGTGGTGCTGTCTATGTACTGGCCATCGAGATAGACTGCTATGAGGTCATCATCCAGTGCCTCCATAAACAGATTGATCACGGTCTGCTGCGCAAGGCAGAATGAATACCGGAAGACATAAGGTGTGTCGAAATTATTGCGGCCATAATTAGCATAGCTGAAAGGGGAGAGCCAGGTAGAGCCGGGCAGGGTGTAGTGCCAGCCAGTGTACTGCGGGACTACAAAAGCCGGCGAAGGAAAGCTGAGCTGAGATGCCCCGGGGCCTGAGAGTACAGTCCAGTTAGGATCTGGCTGCCCATTGGCTATGAGGGCATGTGCGTAGCGGTCGTAGCCTGTGGTAAGACGCAGGGAGTCATCTACACACAGCGAGCGCTCCTGCGCATGCAGCGTGCATACGGACAACAGCATCAAAAGCAATGGCGTAAAAAGCTTTTTCATGAGAGTGGTTTAGGTGTTTGGAATATGATAGTAAGATAACGCTGCTCAGCGTTAAAACAAAATTATAATATATATCAGATGTTGATTTTTGGTGATGCGTTGCACGCTTTCAGCCGTCCAGGCTGGCCGTTGGCTTAATAGAAGTAGTGGTAGATATTGGCCCCGGCACTATCTGTGACCACACGGCCCTGATCGTCAAAAAGATATTTGTGCGTGATAGTATTGGGTGGGTCTGACTCTGACAGTACAAGGTGCTCAGAGCGAAAGCCCCAGGCGGCATCGCCATGGTCGCGTGTGTCAGGTATATTGGTATAAACGTATGCTATGACATGGGTGCCGTTGCCATTGGTATATGTATGAGTGGCCATATCACCACCATCCCATGTGTAGGTATCATCCAGCGCACCTTTGATGAGTTTGCCATCGCTATTGTAGGTATAGTGATTGTCATGATTGTCTGCTATGATGAGGCCTGCACTATTGAGCTGGTAGATGATGGTGTCGAGGCGCGGCGAGCTGCTGATCTGAGTGACTGATATGATGCTATTGGGCGTATAGGTATTGGTCACTACAAAGGTATCGGGATTTTGCGACTCTGTGCGGATGAGGCGTCCCTGCGCATCATAGGTAAAAAAGGTAGGCCGTATCTGATAGTATGCATCAGACATCCACTCACGCACTACGAGTGCGCGCCGCGCCGTACCGCTGCTGAATGCCATCAGCGCTACTGCCAGCGCGCCTGCCAGAGTGGCCTTGATATAGCTACTGTGTCTCATCATATCAAAGATAAACAAATCACTGGCCAAACCTTTTATATGGCATACGGTTTATCATTTATGGCAGCAGTCACACTTATATTTCCGCATCAACTATACCGGTACCACCCGTCACTGGCAGGCGGGAGAGAGGTATATCTGATAGAAGATCACCTGTACTTCCTGCAGTACCCGTTTCACAAACAGAAGCTGCTGCTCCACAGAGCTACTATGAAGTACTATGAAGACCTGCTCAGGCAAGAGGGATATCTGGTACACTATATCGACTGCCACAGTCCGTATGCGCAGCTTGATGAATTATTTGCAAAGCTGGCGGCAGACGGAGTGGAGGTGTGTCACTATGCGGATACGACAGACTATCTGCTGGAGCGGCGGCTGCACCGATACGCCGGCAGGTATGAGATTAAGCTGGTGCGCTCTGAGAGCCCCAACTTTATAAACAGTCAGGCTAGTAATGCGGATTACTTTAGCGAGCATAAGTACTTTCTGACTGACTACTATGTGCACCTGCGCAAAAAGTATGACATCATGCTGGACCAGGGCAAGCCGCTCGGCGGCAAGTGGACCTACGATAGTGAGAACAGAAAGAAACTGCCGAAAGGGACGGTGATACCTGCGCTGCCGGTGGTAGGAGAAAATCTTTACCTCTCCGAGGCAAAGAACTACGTAAAGAAGCACTTTAGCGCCAATCCCGGCAGGATAGATCGTCTCTGGTATCCGGTGACGCACGCGGATGCTGAGCGCTGGCTGGATACCTTTCTGAAGGAGCGCTTCACCAATTTTGGGATCTATCAGGATGCGATAGCGGGAGCGGAGCGGTGGCTCTTTCACAGTATCCTCACGCCTATGCTGAATGTGGGCCTGCTGCAACCATCAGATGTAGTGGAGCGGGCGATAGCCTATGCATCTGCCCATGGCATACCGGTCAACTCACTGGAGGGCTTCTTAAGGCAAGTACTGGGCTGGCGCGAATACATCCGCGCCGTCTACACTGACAGAGGTGTGGATGTGCGCAAGAAGGATTTCTGGGGGCATACGCGCCCGATGCCCGAGTCTATGTATACCGGCAGCACGGGACTGCCTCCGGTAGACATGGCTATAAAGCGACTGCTGGAGACAGGCTACACGCACCATATAGAGCGGCTCATGGTACTGGGCAACTTTATGCTGCTGTGCGGTATCCGTACAGACGACGTGTACCAGTGGTTTATGGAGCTGTATATAGATAGCTATGACTGGGTCATGGTGCCCAATGTATACGGCATGAGCCAATATGCTGATGGCGGACTGCTGAGTACCAAACCGTATATCTCCGGTAGCAACTACCTGCTCAAGATGAGCAACTATGCCCGTGGCGAATGGTGCGATATATGGGATGCACTGTACTGGCGCTTCATATATGAGCACAAGGCTGTCTTTGCTGCAAATCCGCGTATGAGCATGATGGCATCAGTCGTATCCGGTATGGATAAAGCCAAACTGGAGCATCATATGAAGGTGGCGGGCAGGTTTCTGGACAGGCTGTAGTGTGTGTCAGTATAGCAGCTATCTGAGGGTCGGAGTGTATATATGTCTGATAGATACATTGTTAGATTTAAATGTGTCGGCAGACTAGCGACATTTGAGGGCAAGCATGTTAATAACCTAGCCGCTTAACTTCTTTCTAACTTTGGGGAAAAAAGTAACTTTACTCCATTCGTTTAAAAAAATCATTAGTTCGCTTAAGCTTGATAAATGAAGAAGTTTGTTTACGCTGTCTTATTTTGTATCGGTGGCCTCAGTCTTTCTGCGCAGCAGGATAGCACAAAGCCTGCAGCGGTAGATAGTCCTGCCAGCACAGCTCCTGTGCAGGATACCACTGTACCAGCTCCGGTAGCTCCGGTCATAGCTCCCCCACCTGCCACACCTGTCAGTAGCAAAGCCATCATCAAAGGCGTGGTGACGGATGAGAAGGGCAATGTCCCGATGATCGGAGTGAATATCACTGTAAAAGGAACCACCAATGGTACACGTACCGATGAGGATGGCAACTATACTATAGAGGTGACACCGGGAGTGATCACCTCTCTGGTCTACACCTACGTAGGCTATCAGGAGCGCCAGATGGATATCATAGGTGTGAAAGATGCACCTAAGGTGGTGAATGTAAAGATGACCGATAAGAGCCGTGAGCTCGATATAGTAGTCGTATCTGGCAATAAGGTAGAGAAGAAACTGGGCGAGCAGACCCAGTCTATGGAGGTACTGAAGGGACAGAATATCACTAACAGTGCACAGGGCATCACAGAAGCCATGAATAAAGTACCTGGCGTGAATATGCTGGGCAAGACCATCAGCGTACGCGGTGGTAGCGGATTTGCGGCGGAGACGAGCAACCGTACACTGGTGATGCTGGATGATGTGCCGCTGGTGAGCCCGGAGAATGGCAGCGTACGCTGGGAGAGCCTGCCTACTGAGGCGATAGACCAGATGGAGATCGTAAAGGGCCCGGCTACAGTAGCCTATGGCGCGCAGGCGCTGAATGCGATGGTGAATGTACGGACGATCAATGCGCACAAAGACGAACCATTCAACAAGATCTATATCAACTCCGGGGGCTACCTGCCGTACCAGGACAAGAGCTGGAAGTGGTTTGACAGCCAGCGCTGGAGCAACTTATGGAATAATATCGGTAAGAGGCGCACCAGCGTCCCTAATGCCTTTGCCAACCTGGCCTATGTACATGCACGCAAGTATGGCGATGTGGATGTGCTCTTTGACGGTGCGCTAAACTCCAACGCCGGCTATACCATCCAAAATAAGAACCTGCTGGTGCGTACCTTTCTGAAGCTACGCTACATCCCACACAATCTGCAGAATCTGACCGTGGGTGGCAACATCAACTATTACTTTAACAGGTATGATGATTTCTTCCTATATACAAACTATAATGATACCCTGACCTCTCTCAATGGTACTCCACGCAATCCTACACAAGATAGCCTGGTGCTGGTGCCATACCAGCCGGCCTATGTACGAGTAAATGCAGTCAATGTGAATCCATATGTGACCTACCGTGACAAGTCTGAGGGCAAGCACACGCTCCGTACATCCTACTACTATGTACAGAGCTATGGCACCAATGGAGATAGCAGCAGGTCTCATAAGGTCTATGCGGAGTACATCTACACCAAGCGGTTTAAAAAGCAGGATGCGGATATCTCTGCCGGTGTGCGCTACAGCTACAAGAAGATAGATAGCCATACCTTCGGCCGCAAGTATGCGCACTATGGTGCGGTGTATGCACAGGGTGAGAAGCGCTTTGGAGGCAAGTTTACCGTAAAGGTGGGCCTCTCTCTGGAGTATACCAAGCTGGATACAGTAGCTGCGCGCAATGAACTCACATTCCTCAATACACTGGCGGGCAAGGACTCTGCCAATAAGATGTACTCTATGGTGAAGCCTATCGTAAACGTAGGCCTGAACTATCAGGTGACAGAGGGTACCTACCTGCGTGCATCATTCGGCCAGGGCTACCGATTCCCGGATATCGCAGAGGAGTTTGTGCTCACTCCGCGCAGCGGTGTGATAGCCATACCTAATCCGCGCCTGAGGCCGGAGAATGGCTGGAATGCTGAGGTGGGTATCAAGCAGGGTATGAAGTTTAGCCGCTGGGTATTCTACGCAGATGTAGCAGCATACCTGAGCAGGTACAATAACCTGATCGAATTCCGGAATGTATCTCAGAGCCAGGTGCCCACTTATATCAAGCAGCTCTATCCGCACAACTTCCTATTCCAGCAGGCGCAAAATATCACCCGCGCTCAGATATGGGGCGTAGAGGTGTCTGCCATCGGTACGGGCAAGATATTTGGCGTGCCGCTGAACTTTCTGCTGGGCTACAACTATATGGTGCCCCGCAATCTGGACTACAATCCTAATGTGGCAGGCTCTCAGAAGTATCTCTACTATCGCATGAGGCACTCCGCAAAGGCTGACGTGCAGACTACCTACAAAGGATTCATAGTAGGTGCTACCTGCGTCTACCTGGGCAAGGTGCTGCAGCTGGACCAGATCGCCTCCCTGCCTAAGATAGCAGACTGGTATAGCCAGGCTAATCCTAAAGGCAACTTTATAGTAGATGCGCGTGTGGGCTACAACTGGAAGGATCGATTTACCGCTACCGTGATAGCCAAGAATATCACTGACCGCGCCTACGTGCTGCGCCCGGGATACGTGGAGGCTCCGGCCAGCCTGACGGTGCAGGTCACCTATCAGTGGGGCAAGATATGGCCTAAGAAGAAAGTAGCGGAGGAGCCTACGGAGGGATCATAAGAGATTTGCGATTTCGGATTTCGGCAGTGTAGTGCACTACTGGTAAACAAAACATCATGTGGGTAGGGACAGGTCGCGATCTGTCCCTGCTTTTTTTGGACAAACCCCTTCTGCCCATTATATGGGGATATAGTCATTTGTGAAGCCGCAAAATATTGCGGCTCTACGTGAGGTTAGATCTTGACATAGCGCACTTTGATACGGATGTTGCTGTTGCGGCCTTTGTCATCCGTGCAGGATAGCTTTACAGTGCCCTCAGAGGGTACTACGAATATTTTCTCACGGGCGGGCGCCTTGCGATAAAACTTGTCATTCACATACCAGTAGACATCCTTCACGTCATTGGTCACCTGACAGATGAGCTGGAGGGGCTCGGGGTTGTTTTTGTCTATGAAGTACTCAATGCCATTGACAGGGTAGGAGATGCGCGGAGCATCTGCGCGGAAGACGCGGTCGCACTCCGGATTGTGCGGTGGTACGTGCTCGTAGTCTACCCGCTTATCCTCAAAGAAGCGCTGCATCTCCGGTGGTACGATGCGGTAGTATTTTTTCTTGTAGCCATTATCCGGCATGCAGTAGCGGCAGTAGGAGATCTGCTCCCTGGGGTCTACTGCTATCTCCTGATAGTTGTCGCAGACCTTATTGGGCGAGATGCCGGGTATGAAGTAATCCATCTGTGTATTGGTACACTTATCTCCGGGCAGCATGCCAGTCTCAGTGCAGACCAGGCGGATGCCGCAGGCCTTGGGCATGCGGTACCAGTCCTGCGTAGAGTTGTAGTCTATACTGTTGAAAATTTTGAAAAGGAGAGGAGTAGCTGTATTGGCTCCGCTCAGGTCAGATACACCCTGACCAGAGAAGTTGCCTAACCAGACGGCTACCGTATAGTCATGATTGAAGCCGATGCTCCAAGCATCTTTGCGGCCGTAGCTGGTGCCGGTCTTCCAGGCTATACGTGGCGTGTGCTCACTGCTCTCCCAGCTGAAGGGTAGCTCCGGGCGCGCAGGATTGGAGAGTATCTCATTGATCATAAAGTTGGCAGACGGAGAGAGTAGCTGGACGCGCTTGCTCACCGTGTCTCCTTTGATATAAATGGGCTTGTAGTAGATGCCGCCGCAGCCGAAAGAAGAGTATAACGCCGCCATCTCCTCCAGGGTGACCCCGCAGCCGCCGAGTATCACAGAGAGGCCGAGTTTATTCTGATCTTTCTTTACCTGTTTGAAATCTGTCTCTATGAGTTTGCCTATCAGGCGTTCCTTGCCCAGTTCATTTAGGCATTTCACGGCTGGTATATTGAGCGAGTTGGCCAGGGCGTACTCCATGGTCACATAGCCGTTAAACTTCTGGTCAAAGTTCTCAGGTGTGTAGCCACCGATATTGATCGGTACGTCGTACATCACCGTTTTGGGTGTGATCATGCCCTTATCTATGCAGAGGCCGTAGAGGAGCGGCTTCAGGGTGCTGCCGGGCTGGCGTATGGCGCGGATGCCATCTACCTGGCCGCCATCGGCGGTACTGTGCCAGTCGGCAGAGCCGACGTAGGCTACCACCTCATGAGAGCGGTTGTCTATCACTATCACGGCGGCGTTTTTGATGCCCCGGATCTGCTGCGTCTGAGAGTAGTCTGCTACGAGCTTTTCTACCTTCATCTGCATATTGAGGTCGAGCGTGGTCTGGACGTTCTCCTTGTACTCGCGCTTCATGCGCAGGGACAGGTGGGGCGCAAAGGCCGGTGAGCTATGCCGCGACACAGTGAGCGGCTCATCCATGGCGTCTGCCACATCCTTGTGAGAGAAGAGGCCATCATCTTCAAATCGCTTCAGCCATTTATTGCGCTCCTGCACGATCACATCATTGTGGCCACCCATGCGCAGCGAGGAGGGACGGTTGGGCACGATGCTCAGGGCTGTGACCTCGGCCAGGCTCAGCTTCTGTGGTGGCTTCTGAAAGAAAAGGACGGAAGCTGATTTGACGCCTTCTATATTGCTGCCATAAGGTACGAGGTTAAAGTACAATTGTAATATCTCGTCCTTGCTGTAGCGCCACTCCAGCTGAAAGGCGCGGAACATCTCGATCACTTTGCTCACATAGGTGCGGTGACGCGGCTCCATCATGCGTGCTACCTGCATGGTGATGGTAGAGGCGCCGGAGGTCCGCTTCAGGTGAAAGAGATTCATGAATGCTGCCCGGCCTATGGCTATGGGATTCACACCGGGATGATAGTAGAAGAACTTATCCTCTTTGTAGACGAGTGTTTTTTTGAGCGTGGGAGATATCTCGCGTAGCTCTGTCTTCATACGCCACTTCTGGTCTGGTGTGAGGAAGGCATGGAGGACATTGCCCTTTTTATCTGTGACTACGGTAGAGTACTGGATATTATCATGCAGGGGAAAGCACAGATTGAGCAGGAGGAAAAGCAGGAACAGGGCGACAGCTGTGAGAGCAGTGTATTTCGCAAAGGATATCAGGCGCGGGCGCATGGAGGTAAGATAGGCAGATCAGGTATAAAACGGAAGCGGGTGTTTCTAAGTATGTGATCGGAGCGGATTTCTTTTCTCTCTGATTTAGACGACGAGGGAGTGAGATGGGGAAGAGGAGTGCTGGTCAGGCGACCAGCATCGGCGGGGCGGATGTGGCATTGTACGGGCTAACAATAACGCAAGAGAAAGTTTGGGCTAAAGCCAAGGCGCTATTCTTCTTCATCCCGGTCTGAAGACCGGGGCTACTGATGTACCCTTATAGAGGCTTGAATGAAATTTTTGCAGTTTTCGGGTGAAAAGCTATATTTGCGCTCCCTATGGCGAGATAGCTCAGCTGGTTAGAGCGCAGCACTCATAATGCTGAGGTCGAGGGTTCGAGCCCCCCTCTCGCTACAAAAAGGTCCTTTCGAGGGCCTTTTTTGTTTTCAGCCGGTCATGCCGTGACGCAAAAAGCCCCGCGATCTCTCGCAGGGCCTCAATATTCATATCAACGGATCACCAGTTTCCTGATTCTCCGATCACTTGCTATTACAAATGTATGACCTCACCAAATGCGGCAGCGGTGGCCTCCATCACGGCCTCGCTCATGGTAGGGTGCGGGTGGATAGACTTGATGATCTCGTGGCCGGTGGTCTCCAGCCTGCGGGCTGCCACTACCTCGGCTATCATTTCCGTTACGTTTGCGCCTACCATGTGGGCACCCAGCCATTCTCCATACTTGGCGTCAAAGATCACCTTGACGAAACCGTCCTTAGCGCCTGCAGCTGATGCCTTGCCAGAGGCTGAGAATGGGAATTTGCCCACTTTGATCTCATAGCCCTTTGCCTTGGCCTCGGCCTCGGTATAGCCTACAGAGGCTACCTCAGGCCAGGTGTAGGTACAGCCCGGTATATTGTTGTAGTCTATGGCGTCGGTGTGTACGCCTGCTATCTTCTCCACGCAGGTGATACCCTCTGCACTGGCCACGTGAGCGAGGGCAGGGCCCTTCACCACATCGCCTATGGCGTAGTAGCCCGGTACATTGGTAGCGTAGAAATCATCTGTGACGATGATGCCCTTGTCAGTCTTGATGCCCACGTCCTCCAGGCCGATGCCTTCCAGATTGGTAGAGATACCTACGGCAGAGAGTACGGCGTCGCACTCTATCTTGCCGGTAGCGCCGGCTTTATCCTTGGTAGAGACCACGCAGCCTTTGCCCTTGGTATCCACCGCCTCTACAGAGGTGCCCACCATAAACTCGATGCCTTTCTTCTTCATGATCTTCAGCATCTCCTTAGACACGTCCTCGTCCTCACGCGGCAGGATGCGATCCATAAACTCTACTACGGTCACCTTGGTGCCCAGTGTAGCGTAGAAGTAGGCGAACTCCATGCCGATGGCCCCCGAGCCCATCACTACCAGTGATGCCGGCTGCGACGGGAGGTTCATAGCCTCGCGGTAGCCAAATATCTTCTTGCCGTCCTGCTTCACATTTGGCAGCTCGCGGCTGCGGCCACCGGTGGCTATGATGATGTGCTTGGCACTGTGCTCAGCCTTCTTGCCGGAGGCGTCAGTCACTTCTATCTTGCCTCCTTTTTTCAGTACGCCATTGCCCATGATGGCTTCTATCTTATTCTTCTTAAAGAGGAACTGGATGCCCTTGCTCATGCCCTCTGCTACACCACGGCTACGCTTGATGATAGCCGGGAAGTCAGACTTGGCATTGCCCACGGTAATGCCGTAGTCGGCAGCATGAGATATATAGTCAAATACCTGTGCGCTCTTGAGGAGGGCCTTGGTAGGGATGCAGCCCCAGTTGAGACAGATGCCGCCGAGGTTTTCGCGCTCTACTACGCCTACTTTCATGCCGAGCTGCGCTGCGCGTATCGCTGCTACATAACCACCCGGTCCACTGCCCAATACTAAAAGATCATATTGCATATTATCGATTTTTGTGGATGCAAGATAGGAAATGTGGTAATGTGAGCAATGTGCTAATGTGCAAATTGTGGATCAGTCGTTTTTAGGTGAAATCTTAATGGTCAGATAATATATCTGTAATGCACTAAAAGACCTGTCTATCGGGCCGCGACTTGCTTGGCTTCTATCCGGTCCCAGTCTATCAATACGAGCGCAAATATCAGTAGTGGCAGGGAGCTGATGTGCATGACGACGTAGTTCATGACTATAAAGAAGATAAAGACGTAGAGGTAAATACGGTCAAACCTCCGCGTGAAAAAGCCGCCCAGAAAGCTGAGCTGGATGAGCATCATACTGATGAGCAAACCAGCGGATAATGGGGCGTGAGATATGAGATAAGTGTATAATGGTGCGAAGAGGCCGTCAGGATAGTCATAAAGGTATTGTGCGTGTTGAGCTTTCAGGATGTTGACCATTTGCTGCGGATCGAAAATGGCGCCGCGGGTCAGCTTCCACAGTCCTGCCGAGGCAAACATAAAGAAGAAGTAGTAGCGGGCGGCCTCCCATAGATAGGTGAAGCGCTCACCCGCTCCGCACCAGAATGGCACGCTGAGAATGAGCAGGCCCAGGAGACTATGATAGTGGTGTATGGAATAAGTAGATAGTGTGATATGCCAGGTGAAGATCAGCACTGAGAATATGATGGCATAAACCCGCCGGCGTGAGATAGCGGCAGCCGCCAGCGCGGAGAAAAACAAGGCCAAGTCCAGTACTGCTGACCAGAGTATGGAGTGCGTTACCGCCCGCGGTATGCCCAGCCAGTGCATGAGCCAGTACGTATTATCTATGCCCGGGTCTAGGAGTACCGGGCGGGACAGCTGAGAGAAGAGTACATTGGATATAAAGCCAAATACCAGTATGGCTGCACTGCCCAGGTAGAAATACCGGGCGCGGAGGTCTATCTGTGCCTGTGTGGTACTAGTCATTGCGCAGTGTAAATAGGGTGTGTGTACTATCGGTATGCAAGGTGCCATCCGCCTGATAGCTGACGGTAGCCCGTGAGGCAGTCAGTGTCGGATCCTCGATCATGCGCATATCAGCTATATAGGAGAAGAGCCATTTCTGGTATGGGGTGTCCATCCTGGAGTTATTCAGAAGAGCTGCGCGGAGTCGCTCTGCCGTGGTGCCGCTAAAGCGGTGAGAGATGACACGGTCCAGCGAATCCTGCCAGTGCAGCTGCTGCAGGCCGTCATAGGCGGCAAGGGTATTGTACACTACCTCTCTCTGCTGATCGTAGAAGCTGCCCGAGCGGACCTGCGCATGACCCACCTCTATGCGATAGACAGGGTATGACGGCTGCTCATGATAGGGCGCTGAGTACATGCCGAAGTGAAAGAAGGGGGTATTCTCTACGCCCTTGTACGTAAAGAAAAGCTGGCCGAGGATAAACAGCACAAAGAAGGATGCAAGCAGCCTATCCCGCTTCCAGACCTGATACAAAAATGTGCGCTGCCACATGGCGGCAAACATACTGCAACTAATCGGGAATTAGATTTTAGAATGGGGGATAATGTGATTTGGTTTTAACATCTAGTATCTGCACCTTTAGTAAAACAAAACACAATCTTATGGAGCAAACTTTTGAAACCACCCCATCCAGCCCGGTCCGCAATACCTTTTTGACAGTACTATGTATACTCACATTCGTAGGCAGCGGCTGGGGTATAGTCAGCGGTATCAGGGGATATTTCACTGCCGATGCTACCGCATCTATCATGAGCGATACACGCAGCAAAATGGAGGACCAGATGGAAGGTAAGGAGCAGCCTGCTTTTGTAAAGGGGATGATGAGTAATGCATTCTCTGCTATGTCTGCAGATAGCATCAAGAAAAACAGCCTGGTCAGTATCCTGTCATGCATATTGACACTGACCGGCGCGATCATGATGTGGGGCCTGCGCAAGACCGGCTACTACCTGTATGTAGCGGGTATCGTGATAGCTATCGTGGCGCCGCTGCTGCTATTTGGTGGCGGACTGCTAGGGTTGATGTCCGGCGGTGTGACAGCTGTGATAGGCATCGCCTTTATAGTGATGTATGGTGTCAATACAAAATACATGGTACGCTGATCACTCTTTGATCAGGTGCCCATACCTCATTTGCCCATTTTTGTCTTTCACCTGCCAGAGGTATAGCCCTGGTGGCAGTGCAGCTATGCTGTATACGCTCTCTACACCCGAGATGGGCTGCTCATATGCTTTGCGGCCCAGCTGGTCGTAGAGGCTGAGAGTAGCTGTGCCGGTGAGTGCCGGATAGCTGAGATGAAGCTGATCACGAGCAGGAGAGGGGTAGACCTGTAGTTGAGCCCCTGCTATGTCCTGCACGGCAGTATAGTAATAAGGCGTCTGCCCACGGCGTGATGCCTTGACATAAGAGTTGAGCGCGGTGTCGGTCTGGCGGCCATCGTCACGGCCACAGGCACCTACTACGCGCCCCAGCCCTGATATATATACATAGTCAAAGTAGTCGCCACCATTGCTCCAGAAGATGTCGTTTCTAGTGCCGCCGCAGGCCGTGTCTGAGCGGAACTGACGAAAACAGGGGCAATACTGCGAAGGCGTGTCGGTAAGGCTGATCTGATCATCCAGATGTGTATAGCATACAGTGTCTGCCTGCCCATCGCGGTCACGGGAATAATAGATCGTGTCCAGCCCTGCAGCATACCAGCGCCCCGTGATGGTGACAGTGAAAAGCGATGATGTAGGATTGCTATACAGCACGCCATAGCTCAGAATGTGATAGTGAAAAGTATCTCCGGGGTCAAAGTCGTATATCTGGCGTACGGTGAGTGTGTCGAGGGCCTGTGCACTAGACAGGGATAGCAGGAGTATAATAGATAGTAATAGTTTCTTCATGGCCTGACCAGTAAGGTACAAAGAAAAAGCGCATCCTGTCAGTCAGGATGCGCTTTTTAGTTTTATGCGGAATGGTATTAATACCTATAGTGATCAGACTTGAACGGACCGGCTACGGTCACGCCGATATACTCTGCCTGGTCCTGATCCAGCTTGGTCAGCTTGGCACCTATCTGGCCCAGGTGCAGGAATGCTACCTTCTCATCCAGGTGCTTAGGGAGTACATATACCTTGTTCTCATATTTCTCGCTGTGCAGCCAGAGCTCGATCTGAGCGAGGGTCTGATTGCTGAATGAGTTACTCATCACAAATGATGGGTGGCCCATAGCGCAGCCGAGATTCACGAGGCGGCCTTCTGCCAGTACGATCACCTGCTTGCCATCTACAGTGTAGATATCTACCTGTGGCTTTACAGTATCCTTGGTATTGCCGTAGTTCTTATTGAGCCATGCCATATCAATCTCATTGTCGAAGTGACCGATATTGCACACGATAGCCTTATCCTTCATCGCCTTGAAGTGGCGGTCGCGGATGATATTGATATTGCCTGTAGCAGTCACAAAGATATTGGCACGTGTAGCTGCCTCCTCCATAGTGACTACCTCGTAGCCATCCATAGCGGCCTGCAGCGCGCAGATAGGGTCGATCTCAGTGATCAGTACACGGGCACCGGCACCACGCAGAGATTCTGCAGAGCCCTTGCCTACGTCACCGTAGCCTGCTACTACTGCTACCTTGCCAGCCATCATCACGTCTGTGGCACGGCGGATAGCGTCTACCAGAGACTCTTTGCAGCCGTACTTATTGTCAAACTTAGACTTGGTCACAGAGTCATTCACATTGATCGCAGGCATAGGGAGGGTACCCTTGCGCATGCGCTCGTAGAGGCGATGTACGCCTGTAGTGGTCTCCTCAGAGAGGCCCTTGATACCAGCTACCAGCTCAGGATAGCGGTCCAGCACCATATTGGTCAGGTCGCCACCGTCGTCCAGGATCATATTCAGCGGCTCGCCACCGTCAAATGCGCGGAGCGTCTGCTCTATACACCAGTCAAACTCCTGTTCATTCTGGCCCTTCCAGGCATATACCGGGATACCGGCAGCAGCGATAGCCGCAGCGGCGTGGTCCTGAGTAGAGAATATATTGCAAGAAGACCAGGTTACCTCTGCTCCGAGCGCCTTGAGCGTCTCGATGAGGACCGCAGTCTGGATGGTCATGTGGAGGCAGCCTGCTATGCGGGCACCTTTTAGTGGCTGCTTAGGGCCGTATTCTGCACGGATAGCCATGAGGCCCGGCATCTCTGCCTCGGCGAGCAGTATCTCTTTGCGGCCCCACTCGGCCAGCTTAATGTCTTTTACCTTGTACTTCAGTGTTTCTGTAGTTGCTGACATATATCATTTTTGATTGAGCCGCAAATATAGCGAAAATGTCGCACACGGCCTCAATGCTTGTTTATAACAAGTGAACTAAAGCCTTGAAATAATCAAAATCGCTCGGCAAAAAAGGTGCGTAACATGCGCTCCAGTGCAGCGGGGTCCAGCGGCTTCTGGTAGAAGCCATGGGCGGCGCCTATATTTCTAACCTTGGCCTCATCATCAGGATTGAGAGAACTGGTGAGTACGGCGAGTACGGTACCATCTTTATGATCGAATGCGCTCTGCTTGTAATGCTCCAGAAACTCCCATCCATCCATGACCGGCATATTCAGATCCAGAAGTATGAGGTCTATCTTTGGTTTTGGCTCATCTGACAGCAGATAGTCCAGCGCTTCGCGCCCATTATATTTGCTGATCACCTGTTCTGTACAGGCGGCTTTCTCCAGCAGGATGCTGTGCAGCCAGTTTGTAGCCTTGTCATCATCTATCAGGAGAATACTTTTGAGTCTTTGCTTCATTGTCATTTTAGGGGCTATTCAGGTATTGATAGTGAAGCAAACTCTGGTACCGGAGGGGGCATTGTGCTCCATCCATATAGTACCGTTGTGCATTTCTACGATCTTTTTCGCGTATGCTAATCCTATGCCAGATCCCTCATATTTATCAGCGCTGTGCAATCTTTTGAACATGATAAAGATCTTCTCGCGGTCTTCCTCCTTTACACCGATGCCATTGTCAGACACGCAGAAGTACCATGTGCTGCCTTTGGGCGTAGCCGTGATATGTATTTTGGGCGTCACGCCTGGTGGGGTAAACTTGATCGCATTGCTGAGCAAGTTTTGGAGCAGTATGCCAAACTCAGTAGGATAGGCATAGATGACGGGAAGGTGGTCATAGCTGATCCGCGCCGCAGATGCTACGATGGTCTGGTGCATATCTGTCATGACTGCGCGTAGCGTGGCAGCCGTATCTATACGGTCCAGCGACCTGTAGCGGCCTATACGGGCGTAGTGCAGCAAGGCTGTGATCAGCTCCTTCATACGGCCTACAGAGGTCTGTACGAGGGAGAGATAGGCCCGGCCAGTGTCATCCAGTTGAGCGCCATAGTCTGCCTGCAGTAGAGAGGTGAAGCTGCCTACCGTATTGAGCGGCTCGCTGAGATCATGGGAGGCTACGTAGGCGAACTGTTCCATTTCCTTATTGCGGGCCTCTAGCTCGCGCATGCGCCGGTCCATCTCCTCGCGCCGCAGGCGGTCCGTACGATCGTAGGTGACCTTGCAAAAGCCGGTGATGACACCTGTCTCATCGCGCAGGGCTGTAATGGTCACATGGCCCCAAAACAGGCTGCCATCATGGCGCATCCGCCAGCCCTCGTGCTGCACATGACCCAGTGCTGCTGCCTCGGTCAGATATGTCTCAGGCAGGCGGCGGTTTCTATCCTCCTCTGCATAAAATGTCCGGAAATGCGTGCCGATGATCTCGGAAGCAGACCAGCCTTTGATCTGCTCGGCACCCTTGTTCCAACTCTGGATGTGGCCGGCAGCGTCCAGCAGGATGATAGCATAATCTTCTATGCTATCTATCATCTGTTTGTAGTGATAGTCTGAGGTCATGCCGGGTTTTATAGTTGTAATATATGCACGTGCATTACACAACGATATAAAAATCAGGATGTTAAGATCTGAATTTTATGACAGAAGTCATAGTCTGAGCTAATAAATAGCCTCAAATGTGGTGATATAGGTCATTGTATTTTAAGACAACATCAGAGTCGATGCTGAATGTTAGTTTGCGGTAAACTTATAGCCTACCCCGCGGATACTGTGAAAGAACTCCGGATTGCGGGCATCTTTCTCAAAATACTTGCGGAAGGCGAGAATGAAATTGTCTATCGTGCGGGTAGATGGATAGACATCATAGCCCCATACGTACTGGAGGATATGCTGGCGGGAGACGACCGAGTTCTGGCGGTCTATCAGTAGTTTGAGCAGTGATATTTCCTTTTTGGTCAGTTCATATTCCTTTCCGCCTATGCCTTTTGCTTTGTAGGTGATGAAGTTGACTTCATTATCACCAAACTTGTATGTCTTCAGGTCTTTGCTCTCCTGAGTGCCCTTCATGCTGTGCTTCACCAGTACCTTCACACGGAGTAGCAGTTCCTCGAGGTTGAACGGCTTGGCCAGATAGTCATCGGCACCGAGGCGCAGTCCATTGACGCGGTCCTGGCTGGTGTCCTTGGCGGTGAGAAATATGATAGGGGTATCTGTATCATGCAGGCGGATCTTTTCACATACCGCAAAGCCGTCCAGCTCGGGCAGCATCACATCCAGGATGATGAGATTGAATCTTTGTGTTTCGGCCTTGCGGATGGCCGCAGTGCCGGTGTCTGCCACCTCTACCTCAAAGCCTTCGAGCTCGAGATTTAGTTTGATGGCTTCCTGCAGGTGTTCTTCGTCTTCTACTAGTAGTATACGCGATATCATAGTGTGTAGGTTTGATGTGTAGCAAAATCGCTATTGTAATATTAGCGACAAAATCAGACAGATATGTCACGACAATGTAAAACGTTTAAACAGCTATATATTGTTTTGACAGGTGGTGAAAATCGTTCTTGCAAAGATGAGATCATACGACTTTTCGCACCGACCATGCTTCTGCTTTGGCTGCAAAGAGAGGTTTGACCAGGGCCCAGGTAGAGTTGAATAATTCTGAAGAGCGATAGGTCTCCAGCGCGACCTCGTCTTCCCATACGGAGTAGGTAAAGAAGATATTCTCATCATCATGCAGCAGCTCTACACTCGCGCAGCCGGGTGCGGCGGCGATACGGTCTTTGCGCTCATTAAATATTTTCTGAAAAGCTGAGACCGCTTCCGGGCGGAAAGTCATTTTGACGATGCGTATGAGGGACATGCGGTGCGCTAATAGTGATGCGCTAATATAGTAAGATAGAGGATAGAGAATAAGATGTCTATCAGAACATCCCCTTGACCCAGCCGATCACATTGATGCTGAAAACGTAGTATGGCACAAAGAATACCGCTGACCAAAAGATACATGATACTGCCATGCTGGTCACGATCTGACGCTTGTGAGTAGTGAGGCTCAGAGCGAGTATCACACCTACGGGGATAGACAGAAATACCGGAGTGAGCAGCGCTACACCAAAGAGGCCGGAATGTTTACGGATCTTGACCAGGAAACGACTCTGACGGGAAAATTTGCGGCCAAAGCGCTCAGGAAAGGTCTCTATGGCCCATGCGCGGAGGTTGGTACCCAGGTAGGTGAAAAGTACGATGCCTGTGAGGCCTCCGAGAATATTGGCTATAGTGCCGGGGATGCCCATATCTGTAGTGATCACAGTGAAAGTCAGCAGGGCGAATTTCACCGTAGAACTCAGGAAGATGAAGATGTCTGAAAGTATATGTAGTACCATCTTTTTCGGCGGTTACGAATCTACTTTAACGTACGGATAAATGCCAGCGAATGTTCGCTCTTTTTCAACGAACGCCACCTTTTAAACAACATGATAATTGCCGGTTCGGGTCAATTTCAGGTAATAAATCATGTGTCTGCACCGTGCTATCGGGACATACCCGCCTTGTACTATATAAGACGTACAAAAGACCTCTAAAGTGTGCGGGGGATGTGGAAAATGACTAACATCAGACAAAAGCGGGTATCTGCGGGCTGTTTTAAAATAAAAATGATAGGTTTGCGCCTCCATTTTTGTAGGTAATCGATACATGGAAAACAAAAACACCCTCATTGGTACACTTTTGCTCGGACTACTGCTGTTCGGGCTTTTCTATTTCAGCAGCAAGGAAGACAGGGACAAGAACAAGGCCAAGACCACTCAGGTGGCTGTGGGCGACAGTGCGGCGCATACCCGCGCTATGAATCCCGGTACCGGCGATGCCCAGCCTAAGGCTGCAGACCTGCCAAAGGACTCAGCTGCGGCTGTGAGCCAGGCGGGACCATTCGCAGCAGCTGTGGCTGGCGAGGCCAAGGAGTATGTGCTGGAAAATGAACTGCAGAAGATCACTATCTCCAGCCGCGGCGGTACAGTAAAGCAGGTAGAGCTGAAAAACTACAAGACGTGGGATGGCAAGCCACTGATCCTCTTTAATGATAAGAGCCAGAGCCTGAGTTACCAGTTTGTGATAGAAGGCAATAAGATCGTAGATACACGTGACCTGTACTTTGAGCCGGTAGGTGAGGCTTTCACCGTGAAGGGTGACGAGGCTAAAAGTGTTTCTTTTCGCCTGAAGGCGGGAGAGGGACAGTACTTTGAGCAAAAGTATACGCTGAAGGGCAATGACTACAAGCTCGGCTATACTGTAAACCTGGTAGGACTGGACAAGGTGATGCCTAATGCCAATGATATCCAGATCAACTGGCAGAGCACGCTGCTCAATCTGGAGCGCCTGGTAGATAAGGAGCGTGGCTACACAGCTGTGTACTACAAATATAACGATGGCGATGTGCAACACCTGGATGAGACCAAACCCGATCAATCAGAATCTCTGGTGGGCAGGGCTGACTGGGTATCATTCAAGCAGCAGTTTTTTAATGCCTCCCTGTTTGGTAAAGGCCTCTTCAAAGGCACACTCAAGTCTGACTACAATAAGGATGATAAAAGCTATGTGAAAAAGGATAACGCAGTACTGACGCTGGACTACAAACCGGCAGCATCTGTGTCGTATGACATGCATTTCTACTTCGGGCCAAATCACTACAGTACGCTGAAGAAAACGGGAGATGATTTTGAAAATATCCTGAAGCTGTCTCCGGACTTCTTCCTTTTCAACTGGATCAAGTATATCAGCAAGTGGGCGATCATCCCGACCTTTAACCTTCTGGATAAGGTGAACCTGAACTATGGCATCATCATCCTGATACTGACCATCCTGCTGAAGCTGGTACTGACACCGCTGACGTGGAAGGCGATCAAGAGCGGTGCCTACATGAAGGTGCTAAAACCTGAGATAGATGAGCTGAAAGAAAAATACGGCGACGACCAGCAGCGGATCCAGACCGAGCAGATGAAGATCTACCAGAAGGCTGGTGTGAGCCCGTTTGGCGGCTGCCTGCCTATGCTGCTGCAGATGCCGATCCTGATGTCCATGTACTACTTCTTTCCCAACTCGATCGAGCTGCGCCAGCAGCCCTTCCTGTGGGCTACGGACCTGAGCAGCTATGATGCGATCATGTCATGGACCTCTGCACTGCCGCTGATAGGTACTCACCTGAGCCTTTTCACCGTGCTGATGACCATCACATCTATCCTCTCTGCTGTATACAATCAGAACCAGAGCGGTATGAGCAACTCACAGCCGGGTATGCAGTACATGCCGTACATCATGCCTGTGATGCTGATGTTCATGTTCAATGACTTTCCTGCGGCCCTCACATACTACTACCTGCTCCAGAATGTACTGACCATAGCACAACAGTGGGCTATACAGAAGTTCTTTATAGACGAGGCAGAGCTGCACCGTACTATACAGCAGAATAAGGCTAACCCCAAGAAGGCAACGGGCTTTATGGCCAAGCTACAAGACATACAGCGCCAGGCGGAGGCGCAGCAGAGAGCCAACCAGACTGCCAAGCAAAACACTAACAAGAAGAAATAAACAAAAAAGCGCCCCTCGGGGCGCTTTTTTGTTTGATCAAAGTGGTGCGTGTTATTTGCCTTTTTCAAAGTCAAGCACGTTGCCATCCATACAGTAGCGTTTGCCGGTAGGTGCCGGGCCATCGTCAAATACATGGCCCAGGTGGGAATGGCAACGAGCACACTCTACCTCATCACGCTCTCCGTCCGCATCTTTTTGCAGCACTACGCTGGTGGTGGTAAGCGGCTTATAAAAACTAGGCCAGCCCGTGTGGCTTTCAAATTTGGTAGCAGAGCTGTAGAGCGGATGGCCGCATACGGCGCAGTAGTAGGTGCCTTTCTCATGATTGTCCCAGTATTTGCCCGTGTAGGCGCGCTCAGTACCCTGCTCGCGGGCTATGCGATATACCTCTGCGGGCAAAATCTTTTTCCACTCAGCATCAGGTACTTTCACCGGGCCATTGTCTGTATGGGAGTAGTAGGGATTCTTGCTATGGTCATAGGTCACGGCGCTGGTCTGGCTGCAAGCTGTGAAAGCAAAAAGTGTCGTGGCAAATGCAAATGCCGTGAATGTTTTCTTGATCATGTTATAGTTTGATGGTGATGAAAGGTATGACGCGCACATCTCCATTTACTTACGTGAAGACAGGGCTTTGTAGTTTTTGGGCAGGTCACCGCTGGAAAACGTTTAAACACCGATAAGCTCTCGAATTTTAACTCCAGAGCGGCTATTCTCGCAGCCGCGTTGGCACGGATTTTTCTATAAGTACGTTATCAACCTGACTGTGGCCTGAGCTTTTTGTTTTGAGGCAAGTCGTCCTTGCCCCGTTATGTAAAATGAAGATGGCTATGAAGAAGGTTCACATTCCTGCCGCAATATTGACAGCATTCTTTTGCTTTGGGTTCTCGCAGTCCGGCCACAATGGGGCTGACTACGACCACAGTAAGAATCCCTACTACTCACATACTGACTCACGCCCGCTGACTGTAGACGACAAGGTATGGAAGCAGATACTGCCTCAGGGTATCTACCACCTGTCCCGAGAGATGGGGACAGAGCGGGTATATACAGGCAAATATTGGGATGACTATGAGAAGGGAACCTACTACTGTGCCATCTGTGGCAATCCGCTCTTCAGCTCTACGGCTAAATATGATAGCCATACAGGCAGGCCGAGTTTCACTGCTGCACTGAAAGAGCAGAGCGTGACGGTACAAAAGGATGATGAGGGACATGATAATGAGCTGGTCTGTGGCCGCTGCCACTCTCATATGGGCTACCTGCTGATGGATGGGCCTACTACTACCAAAAAACACTACGCGGTAAACGGTGATGTGCTGGATTTTGAGTCCGGTAGACCGGGAGAGGTGCGCGCCTATACTGGCGCGAAAGACCTGGCGGATAAATAAGCCTACCTGGTCCCAAAGATATCGCTGCCTACCCTGACCAGGGTGGCTCCATGCTTTAGTGCGATATGATAATCTGAGGACATACCCATGGAAAGCTCCGTGAATGCAGGCTGATCTGCAAAGTATTTAGCTCGGAGCGTATCAAAAAGCTTTTTCAGAAAGGCAAATTCCGAATCTACCTTCTGCTCGTCATCTGTATTGGACGCCATGCCCATGAGGCCGGCTATCTGCATATTTTTGAGTGCTGCAAAAGCAGGATCATTCAGCATGGCTATGACCTCTCCTTCACTCAGGCCAAACTTGGTCTCCTCTCCACTGATATGGATCTGTAGCAGGCAGGGTATAATACGGCTATGTTTTGCGGCCTGACGGTCTATCTCAGTGAGCAGGCTGAGGGAGTCTACGGAGTGGATCATACTCACGTAGGGAGCGATGTATTTTACTTTATTGCTCTGGAGGTGGCCTATGAGGTGCCACTGGATATCGGTGGGCAGGCTTTCGTGTTTGGTGGTCATCTCCTGCACCTTATTCTCGCCAAAGATACGCTGGCCCAGGTCGTAGAGCGTGCGTATATCGGCCTCCGGCTTGGTCTTGCTCACGGCTACGAGGCGGGCGTGATGCGGGGCGAGGTCGGCTAGTATCTGGCGGTAGCGGTCGAGATTCATTTATTTCCTATTTTCGGCTGCACGCAAAGGTACAATGAAGCAGGCACTGATAGGCATACTCTTATTGACACTGGTGGGTTGCGGCAGGAGGGGAGGCCCACCTGCGCCCGAGAACCTGATCCAGAAGGACAGCATGATAGCTATCATGGTAGATATCCATATAGCTGATGCCATAGGCGATCAGCGCTACGGTACTGATAAGCCCAACCGCGATTTCACTAATGCTGTATACAACCGCATATACGAAAATCACCATATCACACGTGACCAGTATAAGACCAGCTTCAAATACTACGAGTCGCAGCCTGCCGAGATGAATAAAATGTACGAGCAGTTGATCACCGAGCTAAGTAAGAAGGAAGCGGAGATGAAGAAGGTGAAGTGAAGGGTAAAACAGACGCCCCTAAAGCTCAGGAAGGGGACTATAATACAGAACACATATTGGCAGTATTCATTCACGCGATTCTGTAGAGCTGTTTTAGGTATGGTATCATCGTGAAGACGCATGATAATGCGTCTCTACAACAGATCAGCAATCCTAAATCAGAAATAGTCTAGTACCTATCCTTGGTACTCTTCATCAGATTGTAGAGCATATCCTTAGCGCGGAAGAGCTGGGCTTTCACCGTGCCGAGGGGCAGGTCGCAGCGATCGGCTATCTCTTCATAGCTGAGTTCCTCGAAATAGCGAAGCTCTATGAGCTGCTTGTATTTGGGGCTGAGCTCCTGTATCACCTCACGGATCTTGATGGCGCGCTGGTCTTTGATGATGCGCTCCTCCGGGGTCATGGCCTTGTCCTTGACGGCGATAGGTACTGACTCGCCATCATCAGTAGGAGAGGTCTGGTCTATAGAGGTGGTCTGGAGTTTCTTTTTGCGGATGAAGTCGATACAGTTATTGGTAGCGATACGGAACAGCCAGGTACTGAAAGCGAAGTCCGCGCTATAGTTAGCCAGGTTGTTGAATGCCTTGCTGAAGGCTACCATCGTGAGATCATCTGCATCGTCACGGTTGTGCACCATTTTCAGGATCATGTAGTAGACAGACTCCTTATAGCGTGCCATCAGCTTGCCAAAGGCCACCTGGTCGCCGGTCTTGGCCTTATTGACCAGGTCGAGATCAGGATTCACTTTGACAGGTGGCGTAGGAGCCGGGTTAGAGTTTTTTTCTACTTCCATTCTTGGTTGGGTCTGAGTAACGATACCATAAATATATAGAATAAGTAGATAACGTAAAGCGGGTCTAGCAGCCAGAGCCATCCGGACAGGTCGCGCTGCTCCAGCTTATTGTTGATTCTCACGGTCACCACATGCTTGGTCACTATGACAAAAAAGCCTGCCAGCAAGACAAACAGGATGATGGGCGATAAAATGCACAGCGCTATAAATGTTGTGTAAAATAAAAAATCACTGAGGGCAAAGAGGAAGAGCAGCCCCTTGTGATGAAACTTGTAGTGCGTAGCTGAGCTGATATGGCGCGTCTTCTGGCGGATCCACTCTCCCCAGGTGCGCTTAGGCTCGGAGAAGGTAAAGGCATCCTTGTGCAGGCTGAGCGCGGTGGTTTTTCCTTTGGCCTGCGCATTCACAAAGAGGTCATCATCGCCGCTCTGCTTGCGGCTGCCGCCGGAGCTATCCTTCCATCCGGTGAAGATCTTTTTGCGGAAGCTCATATTCCTGCCTACACCCATATACGGCATGCCAGCCTGAGCAAAGGAAAGGTACTGCGTAGCAGTCATCACATTCTCATAGCGCACGAGCATATTGAGTAGCCCCTTGTAGCGGTAGAAAGGGGAGTAGCCCAGCACAAAATCGGTATCACTGAGATAGGCGCCTACGAGGTGCTCCAGCCAGTGGGCAGAGGCAGGCTTGCAGTCGGCATCTGTCACTACTACTATGTCATATTGTGCAGCCTCTACGCCTATTTTGAGCGCAAATTTCTTGCCCGGCATCGGCTTTTCGCCCTGCTTGATATTGAAGAGGCGGATGTTGTCATTGCGCTTGAAATAGTCTGCTACTACGTCTACTGTATTGTCAGTGGACTGGTCATTGACGATGATCACTTCAAACTTTGGGTAGTGCTGTATCATGACCACCTTGAGGTACTGGCGGAGATTGTCGGCCTCATTGCGAGCGCAGATCACGATAGATACGGTCGGGTAGCTCTCCGGCTCGTAATGCGGCTCACGGCTATAACTGAGCCTGCTGAAGACCAGGATGTAATAGGACAACTGCAAAACAACTGCCCCGATGAATAAGGCGTACAGGATTAACATCTTGCAAAGAAACGGATAAAGAAGTGTGCCAGAAGCGGAGTAATACACATTGCGCAGGCAGGGATGTATACTATGATATATGCCTGTCCATTAAAAAAGGCTAATCCATGCCTCTATTTGCGGGATATACCTATTTTCGGCCTCAGATGAAATTCAAGTTACAAGCTACTGATACGAATAGCAAGGCGCGGGCCGGAGAGATCACCACAGACCATGGGGTGATACAGACGCCGATCTTTATGCCAGTGGGCACGGCGGGTACCGTGAAGGGGGTACACTTCAATGAGCTGCGCTCCGCGATCAATGCCCAGATCATATTGGGCAATACCTATCACCTGTATCTGCGTCCGGGGCTGGAGACGATACACCGGGCGGGCGGGCTGCATAAATTCATAGGGTGGGACAGGCCAATACTGACGGATAGCGGCGGCTACCAGGTGTACTCGCTGTCTGATATCCGCAAGATAAAGGAGGAGGGCGCAGAGTTTCGCAGCCATATAGACGGCAGCAAGCACCAGTTTACTCCGGAGAATGTGATAGATACGCAGCGCAAGATAGGTGCCGATATCATGATGGCCTTTGACGAGTGTACGCCATATCCATGTGAATATGACTACGCCAAGAAGTCGCTCGCTATGACACACCGCTGGCTGGACCGCTGTATCAGCCGCTACCGTGAGACGCACGGGCTGTATGGCTACTCGCAGACTTTGTTTCCGATCGTGCAGGGTTCTACTTATAAGGACCTGCGCAAGCAATCTGCCGAGTACATAGCGGAAAAGGGTATGGAGGGCAATGCTATAGGCGGTCTCAGCGTAGGTGAGCCTGATGAGGATATGTATGAAATGACAGAGCTGGTGTGCGATATCCTGCCGAAGGATAAGCCGCGCTACCTGATGGGTGTAGGTACACCTGCCAATATACTGGAGGGTATCTCGCTGGGGGTAGATATGTTTGACTGTGTGATGCCGACGCGCAATGCGCGAAATGGTATGCTCTTTACCACGCAGGGGATCATCAATATCAGGAATGAAAAATTCAAGAATGACTTTAGCCCGATAGATGCGGGCGGGGCCTGTGACCTGGTGCGTACGCATACCAAGGCGTACCTCCGCCACCTGATGCATAGCGGTGAAATGCTGGGCGCAATGATCTCGTCTGTCAATAATCTCAGCTTCTACCTATGGCTGGTAGGCGAGGCACGTCAGCACATCCTGGCGGGCGACTTTGCTGCATGGAAGAAGGAGACACTGGCGCGGGTGATGACACGTTTGTAGAGAATAATGAATAGAGAATAGTGAATACCGGAAATACAGCGAAGCAAGAACAACTTTGCCGATATCCGAAATCCGACATCCGAAATTGAAGAAGATCGATTGGTACATATTGAAAAAGTTTCTCGGCACGTTTGTGTTTATCATCGTGCTGCTGAATCTCATCACGGTGGTGGTGGATGTGTCAGAGAAGATCGACAACTTTCTGGACGGCAGCGCCACTTTTTCCGAGATCGTATTCTCTTACTACCTGGCATTCATTCCATACATTTCTTCTATGCTGGCGCCATTCTTTGTGCTGGTGGCAGTTATCTTCTTTACCTCGCAGCTGGCAGATAGATCAGAGATCATAGCGATACTCAATAGCGGTACGAGCTACTACCGGCTACTGCGGCCATATGCTGTCGGCGCGCTGATCCTGGGCACTGGCCTGTGGGTGTGCAATAACTACCTGGTACCCATGGCAAATCATAAGAGGTTGCAGTTTGAGAATACGTATATCAATAAGTTTACCCGGTCGCTGAGCTTTAACTATCACCGGCAGATCAGCCCCGGCACCTTTATGTATGTAGAAAACTACCGCCCGGCCGATGCTATCGGGAGCCGTTTTTCTATCGATAAATTTGAGAATGGCAAGATGGTGGCCAAACTCCGCAGTGAGAGTATCATGTGGGATACGATCAAGAAGACCTGGAAGGTACACAACTACTATATACGTGAGCTACATCCCGAGGGCGACGTGATCCGCACCGGCGCAAATATGGACTCACTTTTCACATTCCGGCCAGAGAACTTTGCTACTACTACAGACCGTAAGGATGAGATGACCACCCCGGCGCTAAAGGATTTTATCCGGCATATGCAGAAGGCTGGATCGAGTGATATTGAGTTTTATGAGGTAGAGCTATACAGGCGGACCTCCGGTGCCTTCAGCGTGCTGATCATGACACTGATCGGCGTGAGCCTCGCCTCTCGCAAAATACGCGGCGGCCTGGGCTGGCACCTGGTGCTGGGTATAGCGCTCTGCGCTACTTTTGAGATCATCATGAAGTTCTCCGTTACCTTTGCTACCAACTCATCATTGCATCCTTTCATAGGTGTATGGATACCAAATTTTATCTTTGGTATCGTAGCCATCTATCTGCTAAAAACAGCACCCAAGTAATGAGCCGATCCCACTACATCACCCGCTATGTGCACATCGATGGGCAGTCTATATATGTAGATGGCGGACTGCTCTATAGAGGAGACCACATGGGCACTGATTTTCTGAACGAGGCTTACAAGGGGATTGGCCTCGATTATCCTAAGTTTTATAAAATGGACCCGCTGAGCAGGCTGGCGATCCTGGCCACTGAGGCGCTGCTGACCGGCAGGAAGCTGACTCAGGAATATAGCCCGGAGGATATAGCCATCATAGCGAGCTGTGCACACTCCAGCCTCGATACTGACCTGCGCTACCAGCAGTCCGTGGCTACCGCGCCGAGCCCATCGCTGTTTGTCTATACACTGCCGAATGTGATGATCGGGGAGGTGTGTATCCGGCAGGGCATCAAGGGGGAGAACACTTGCTTTGTGTCCGAAAGTTTTGACCCACCGTTTCAAGCGGACTATGTAAACGGGCTGCTGGGAGAAGGTAGGGCAGAAGTGTGTATTTCAGGCCGGGCAGACTATCTGCGCGGGGAGATGAATGCTTTTTTTATGCTGGTAGAGAAAAATCCTGCATCTTTGGGAGAACACAACTCACAAACCACCAAACAACTATACGACAGGCAATGGAAGAACTAATGCAGACACTCAAAGGGCAAATAGTAGAACAGCTCAACCTGCAACATATCAAACCCGAGGACATAGGCGATGACCAGTCACTATTTGTAGAAGGTCTGGGTCTCGACTCTATAGACGCACTGGAACTGATCGTATTGCTGCAGCAGAAATACGGTATCAAACTGGCCAATCCGTCTGAAGGTCCTACGGTATTCAAGACGGTGCGTAGCATAGCGGAGTATATCACGGCGCATAAGGCGGCTTAAATCATTACCTTTAATTTATTGAAGTCTACTATCTACATAGCGGGCATAGGCATCATCTCTGCCATAGGAGATAATGCAGTACAAACTCTGGCGCGCCTGACCGCATCAGAGTCTGGCGTCAGTGATATGGAGATACTGCCGTCTGCCTATGCCGGTGCACTGCCCGTAGCGGAGGTGAAATATACAAATACCCAACTGGCTGCTATCAGCGGCCTGGAACCATGGCAGACGCGCACTGCGCAGCTGAGTATGATCGCTGCAAGGGAAGCCAAAGACAACAGCAAGATAGATTTCATGAAATGGCGCTGCGGCTTCATCTCTGCCAATACTGTAGGGGGTATGGACCGCACGGAGGACTTTATGAAGGACTTTCTGGCAGATGCGAGCAAGGGTGACCTGCACGATGTGATCAATCACGATAGTGGCGATGCCACAGAGATCGTGGCGCAGAAACTCGGCTGCACAGACTATATCACCACTATCAGTACCGCCTGCTCCTCATCGGCTAATGCAATGATGTATGGCGCGCGGCTGATACAGAATGATGTGGCGGATATCATCATAGCCGGTGGTACAGATGCGTTGTCACGTTTTACACTGAATGGTTTTAAATCTCTGATGATACTGGATGAAAATCCATGCATGCCCTTTGATGAAAACCGCAAGGGGCTCAATCTGGGCGAAGGCGCGGGCTATGTAGTACTGGTATCACAGCGGGTACTGGATAGCGAGGGCGCCACAGCATTGGCTGTACTCAGCGGCTATGCCAATGCTAATGATGCCTACCATCAGACTGCATCCAGTCCCGAGGGCAATGGTAACTATGCGGCTATGAAAGGGGCGCTGGAGATGGCCGGATTGCAGCCCGCGGATATAGACTATATCAACCTGCACGGAACGGGTACACCTAATAACGACGTCTCTGAGGGCACGGCTATCCGTAGAGTCTTTGGCGATCAGCCACCTGTGATGAGCTCGACCAAGGCCTATACAGGACACACGCTGGGCGCCAGTGCAGGGATAGAAGCTGTGATCAGTATCATGGCCCTGCAGCATGGAATAGTATTCCCCAATCTACGCCATCAGACCCAGATGAAGGAGCTGCCTTTTGCTCCGCAGACCACTATGCTCACTAAGCCACTTCGTCACGTGCTATCTAATTCTTTCGGCTTTGGTGGCAATTGTTCTTCAGTGATCTTCTCAAAAAACTAACATGCCATCTGCGCGTATCAGGGAGATAGGCACGTATGTCACCTCTCCCCGCGTGATGCGGTATGTCGCTATTGGCATGATACTACTGGGGGCTATCCTGCGCCTGGTAGTCTACCTGCAAAACCGAAATCTATTTATAGATGAGGCCAATGTGGCCCGGAATATATATGAACGGGATCTGGCGGGGCTGACGCAGCCACTCAGCTATGAGCAGTATGCACCACCAGTTTTCCTCTGGGTGGTGAAGGACTGTGCGCTCTGCTGGGGGTATGCTGAGTATGTGCTAAAACTGTATCCGCTGCTGTGCGGTATGCTCAGTCTCTGGCTGCTGTACAGGGTACTGGCCCTGATGGAGGTGAGGCGTGCAGGCTGGTATCCTATGGTCCTGTTCGCTACGGGAGCTATCTACCTCCGCTATGCTACTGAGCTGAAGCAATACTCCTCAGATGTGATGGTGGCACTGGCGCTGGTATGGCTGGCGCTCATTACCGATATTCTCACTTTGCGGCCAGTCCGCTTTGTAGTGTTATGGATATTGTGCGGTTCGCTTGCGGTGTGGAGCGCTATGCCCTCAGTTTTTGTCCTCGCAGCAGTGGGAGTCTATTATTCCGCCTGTCTGCTACATGGGCGCAGCTGGGAGCGCTGGTGGCTGCTGGCACTGCCGTCGCTGCTCTGGCTCTTACAGTTCGGAGCTTATTACTTTGCCATCCTGCAGCCTCAGGCAGACTCGGCCTACCTGCAAAACTTTCACAAGGATTCCTTCCTCTACCTACTGCCCCGTAGCGGTGCAGAGTGGCTGCACAATGGTGATGCGATGATACAGGTGCTGAGTGTGACGGCAGGCCACTGGACACTATCAGTGATCTTTCACATACTATGTGTAGCAGTAGCTGGCACTGCCGCCATTAGGTACAGGGACCAAAAGATGCTACTGCTGATAGTGCCTGTGATGCTGTTATTTTTCGCCGCGGGGCTACGTCAGTTCTCACTGCAGCCGAGGGTCATATTATTTGTGATGCCGTTGCTGCTGGTGTGGATAGGAGTGGGGCTGGACAGGCTGCTATCTATACGAGGGGTGCGGATGGTCATGCTTCCTATCGCGGCTATATGCGTGGCCAACTATGCTCACATCAGTTATCTCTGGCGGCCTCTATTGGTCACAGAGGTGACCGACTGCCTCCCATATGTGCAGCGGCAAAAACAAGCTGGAGCAGAATTGTATATAGATGGATCTGCAGTGCCTGCATATACCTACTACACTGAGATACATCCGGGCAAGATGAAATGGTCAGCGATCAAGGGCGGTACCTGCCTGCCGTATATGGCAGATATGGACAGTATATGTGCCCGGATGGGGGAGCGGGCCATGGTGCTCTATAGCTACCAGAGTGCTGATGTGATGGCTGCTGAGGCAGCTGCTATAGACAGGCATATGGTCCGGCAGGATGTGTATAAAGGAAGATCGGTGAGCCAGGTATTGCTGCTTAGAAAAAGATAGATTTGACACGATGAAAGCACTTTTCATAAATGGCACGGGCTGTATATCTCCTCAACCTACCTTTGAGGCAGGATTCCCATTTGAGGCAAAGGACTATAACGGCTCCAGACTGACCTGCATCGAGCCTGACTATAGTCCGTATATTGATCCCAAGCTATCCCGGCGTATGGGCAGGCTGCTGAAATACGGGACTGCTGCTGGGCTGCAGGCACTGCGTGATGCGGGAGTAGCAGTGCCGGATGCGATCTCTACAGGTACAGGCTTTGGCCTGCTGGATGACTCGGGCAAGTTTCTCAAGAATGTGATAGAAGCAGCGGAGGGGGTAGTGAGTCCGACGGCCTTTATCCAGTCTACGCACAATACTGTCAGCTCTAACATAGCCCTGGCTGTAGGCTGCCACGCGCACAACAATACTTTTGCCCATAAGGGTTTCTCCTTTGAAAGTGCATTGACGGACGCCCAGATGCTGGCCGGTGAAAATGAATCGCTACGCAATATACTGGTCGGTGCCTATGATGAGGTGACGGACTACAGCTACCAGATCATGGCGCGGCTCGGGCTGATACGCACTGGTGAAGGATCTAGCCTGGACCTGCTAAAGAATGCTGCTAAGGGCACCATAGCAGGAGAGGGGGCCGCGTTTTTCGTACTATCTCCAGACCGGACGGATAAAACCTATGCCCTCTATCGTGGCAATAGGCTGATCTATAAACCAGCATCCCACGGAGCACTGTCTGGGGCGATTGAAAGTTTCCTCACAGAGCATGGCATATCTGTGCCCGAAGTAGCACTACTATCCGGGCTGTGTGGCGACCCGGGTAGAGATGCCCTGCTGAAGGGCATCAATGCCGGACTGGCCGATGGTACTACTGTTATGACTTACAAGCACTTGTGTGGAGAGTATATGACGTCTACTGCCTTTGCTACGTGGTCTGCTGCCAGGATGCTGCAGAGTGGGGCGATACCTGAGGCCATGCTCTACAGCGGCTCACCGGTCCGCCCCCGGCATATTCTCATATGTAATTCATACAAGAATGATTACGCCCTGATACTCTTGTCAGTGGCCTGAGGTCTACCTAAAATCTGCTAAACGCTACAATTTGCTTCTCTGATGGTACGTTTTTAGTACTATGAGCATCAAGGGTTTGTTTTCAAAATTGGACAGCAAACGATTTGTTAACTTTTTGGCATTTTTTGCGTAAATAAATTTTGAAAGTCAAGCTCGTTTAGTAGCTTCAATCATCAATTTTTCATCATTAAAATCGAGCAATTATGAACATTGTCATTCATCCGGTGCGGTTTGACGCATCCACCCAGCTCATTTCTTTTATCAATAAAAAGCTCCAGAAACTGGAAACGTTCTTTGACCGCATCGTAGAAGCGGAGGTTTACCTCAAAATGGATACGAAGCAAAACATCAAGGATAAGACGGTAGAGATAAAGCTGCATGTCCCGGGCAAGACGATATTCGTGTGTGAAACGTCCAAGACCTTTGAAGAAAGTACGGATCTGGCCATAGACACTATGTCCCGCCAGCTCAAGAAGCAAAAAGAAAAGGCCAGGGCAGTATAGCCACAGGCTCTGATATCTCATAGATTCCGGCCCCGTATGCAGCAAGTGTATACGGGGCCGGTCGTTTATACACAAATTTTGTGGAGAAAATAGTGAGCGGTGTTTTGCAAAGTGAAAATATGTCGCTATAATTGCGTCCCGTTTACGAAAGGGGCGGGACATACGTTGTTTGACAGAATAGATGAGCGTTAGAAATAAGCCGAAGTAGCTCAGCTGGTAGAGCTACTGATTTGTAATCAGTAGGTCGGGGGTTCGATTCCCTCCTTCGGCTCTATATGCCCCGAGTGGCGAACGGGTAGGTAGTCAAGTGGCCAACGACAACAGACTGTAAATCTGTCCTCTTACGAGTTCGGTGGTTCGAATCCACCCCTGCCCACACTTTTAATAATCTTCCGCTCATCGCTTAGTATGCGGGAGTAGCTCAGCTGGTAGAGCGACAGCCTTCCAAGCTGTAGGTCGCGGGTTCGAACCTCGTCTCCCGCTCCAGTAGCAACGGAGACACAGAGATAATCTGTGCCGATAGTGCGAAAAGCCGTTGTAGCTCAGTGGTAGAGCACTTCCTTGGTAAGGAAGAGGTCGCGAGTTCGATTCTCATCAACGGCTCCAGTTTTTAATAATAGTGGAGTAAGATATACGGAGCTGGAATTTTATTAAAACATAAAGAATTTAAAACAACAATTAAAAAACAATAACAATGGCTAAAGAGAAATTTATCAAAGACAAGCCGCACGTAAACATTGGTACCATAGGTCACGTTGACCACGGTAAGACTACCCTTACTGCAGCGATCACTACAGTACTGTCTAAGAAGGGCCTCGCAGAGGTGCGTGACTACTCTTCGATAGATAACGCTCCTGAGGAAAAAGAACGTGGTATCACGATCAATACAGCTCACGTAGAGTACCAGACGACTAACCGTCACTATGCTCACGTGGATTGCCCGGGCCACGCCGATTATATCAAGAACATGGTAACTGGTGCTGCCCAGATGGACGGTGCTATCGTGGTAGTAGCTGCGACTGACGGTCCTATGCCTCAGACTCGCGAGCACATCCTGCTCTGCCGTCAGGTAGGCGTGCCTAAGCTGGTAGTATTCATGAATAAAGTAGACCTGGTAGAAGATCCTGAGTTCCTCGAGCTCGGCGAAATGGAGATCCGTGACCTCCTGACCTTCTACGGTTTCGAAGGTGATAAGACTCCTGTGATCCAGGGCTCAGCTCTCGGTGGCCTGAATGGCGAAGAGAAGTGGGTAAAGAAGATCGAAGAGCTGATGGAAGCTGTAGATACTTTCATCCCGGTTCCTCCGCGCGCTGTAGACCAGCCGTTCCTCATGCCAGTAGAAGACGTGTTCTCTATCACTGGTCGTGGTACAGTAGCTACAGGTCGTATCGAGCGTGGTGTGATCAACTCTAACGATCCGGTAGAAATCATCGGTCTGCAGAAGGAAGGTGAGAAGGCTCTCACATCTACTGTGACAGGTGTGGAAATGTTCCGCAAGATCCTCGATCGCGGCGAAGCTGGTGACAACGTAGGTCTCCTCCTCCGTGGTATAGAAAAAGAGCAGATCAAGCGTGGTATGGTTGTTTGCAAGCCAGGCTCTGTAAATCCTCACTCTGAGTTCAAGTGCGAAGTATACGTACTGAGCAAGGACGAAGGTGGCCGTCACACTCCATTCTTCAACGAGTATCGCCCTCAGTTCTACTTCCGTACTACGGACGTGACTGGTACTATCACTCTGCCAGCAGGCACTGAGATGGTAATGCCTGGTGACAACGTAACACTGGATGTGAAGCTGATCTACCCTATCGCAATGGAGAAAGGTCTCCGCTTTGCGATCCGTGAAGGTGGCCGTACCGTAGGTGCTGGTCAGGTGACTGAAGTGACTAAGTAATCACAAAGATCAACATAAGAATGAAAGGCGAACTTCGGTTCGCCTTTTGTTTTTTAGCCCTCGCCCGTATCCATAGGTCCATAAAAAAGCCTGAGAGATGCTCAGGCTTTTTTATTGCGGACCGATCTGTGGGATCAATGCCGGGGTATATCGTTGAAGTATCCGTACTGGATATCCATGGTCTTGCTATGATCGGCCATGTCCCTGCCGGTAAAGGTGAAAGTGCCGGTCATAGTATGCAGTGAGTCATTATAGTATTTAGTGATATTGACCGAGCCGCTCACTGACTGCCAGGTCGTGACCCCATCCAGGAAATAGGCCGTATTGTAAGTAGTATCCAGAGATACAGTGCCGATAGTGTCGGTATGAGGCATCACCACCCTGACCACCGTACTGCCGCCTATCTGGCCATATATAGTGGTCCCCAGGCTGCGCTGGTAGTAGGCGGTATCCGTCACGTATTCCTTATTGCCCGCCGCAAAACGCAGGCCCGGAAAACCTGGTTGGTCAAGGTTGCTTTTTTTGCAGGATATAGCCAGTGCAGAGATGATACCTACAGAGGCAAAGAGCAGAAAGGTTTTCTTCATGGATGTGTGAGATTTACTGTTTGTGACGTAAAGATGCACTATTAGCATAAGATGAAAACTCCTTTAACTAATTTTTGAGGTGAAAGGATCACGTCTTTCGGTCGAATGTATTTCTGTGTCCTAACATTTAACACTATCATTGATGCCGCAATGGACTCCTACACACTCCCCATACAGATCCGCTGGTCAGACATAGACGCCAATAATCATATGCGCCATTCGGCATTTTATGACTACGGTGCGTGGATGCGTATTATGTTTCTGGCTGCTCAGGGCATAGATATGAGGTGGATGAAGGACAATCAAAATGGTCCTGTACTTTTCCGTGAGGAGGCTATCTTTAAGCGTGAGATACGCTTTGAGGATCAGGTCACCATCAATGTAGAGATACTGAAGGCGACAAAAGATTTCTCCCGGTGGTCGCTGCGCCATCATTTTGTAAAGGCTGACGGCATCCTGGCAGCCATCATCAATGTAGATGGAGCATGGTTTAGCACGGCTGAGCGCCGCCTCATCGTGCCTGATGAGACGCTGGTCGAGGCGTTTGAGGCATTCCCCAGGTCAGCAGAGTTTGAATGGATAGAAAAGACAAAGAAGTAAAGTATGACACATGCCAAACTAAATAGCAGAATAGATGCGCTGGAGCAGAAGCGCACAGCCATGTTTGACAAACTGGCCGGCTATGACCATGCAGCGCTGAATAAAAAGCCGTCTGCCGAGGCCTGGTCTGCTATACAGACACTGGAGCATATGATGGCCGTAGAGATGGCCGCCATATCTTATGTCAAGAAGAAATCACTCGATAGGTCTGCAGCGCGCAAGACGGGTGTAAAGGAGTGGTTTCGCTCGCTGATGCTGGACAACTACCTGCGCAGCCCTAAGAAATTTCCTGCGCCATCGTCTGTAGTGCCTGTACTGACCCAGGCCTCGCTCCATGATGTGCAGAAGCAGTGGAACAGCGCCCGTACTGACATGCGTGAGACCATAGCCGGCATGCCTGAAGAGCTCCTGGAGCACGGCTGGTTCAAACATCCTGCTGTAGGTATGCTAAACTTCAAGCAGATGCTGACCTTTATGGAGGCACATTATGACCGTCACGAAAACCAGGTCTGGCGGACACTGCGTGCGGTGGCCTAGGCTGCACCTGCAGCGGTGGAGAACTTAATCCTCTCGTTTTTTACGCCTTGTGCAAGATTACCGTACTTTACCCTCTATGACGGAGATGGTGCAGCGCAGGTACGTGAAGATAGCGATAGCAGTGATAGCTGTGGTCAGTATCATCATGCTGCTGCCGTACCTGGTGCTGGGTGACAACTGCTACATCCGCCTGCATGATACCCTGGAGGGGGAATGGATATGGCTGCAGCTCATGGCGCAGAGCCATACGTCTTTTGGTATATACTCCTGGGTGCGCGTGCCACAGGTCATGCAGGGCATACCGCGCAATGTGCTACCCACCGGTCTCTCCCTGAATATGCTGCTCGTGATCTGGCTCGGTATGTACCGCGCCTACATAGTGAGCGGCATCCTGATACGCATCGTCGGCTTTATTGGGATGACGCTGGTACTCCGTGACTACTTTGTGAAAGACCGGGAGGACCGGTATATCATCTATCTGTGTGCTATCACCTTTGCCGTCTTGCCGGTGTATATGCCCTTTGGCCTTACAGTGATGGGGCAGCCACTGCTCTTCTGGGCCTTTCTCAATCTGCAGGACAGGATACGCATAGGCCTGAGCTACGCTATCATTATCCTGTTTCCGTTCTACTCATCTATGGTGTGGCTGGTCGTGCCGTTTGAGGTGCTGCTGGCTGTGGCGGTATGGTACTTTTATCAGCGGGAGCAGATCAGTGTGCACCTGGTGGCCGGCGGTGTGCTGCTGGTGGTAGGCTATATACTAGTCAATCTGCCCATGCTCAGTCTCTCGGTGCTCAATCCGGACTTTATCTCACACCGGCTGGCCTACAATCTATATTTGTTTGAGAAGCCCAACCTTCTGCAGTCGATAGGTGAGTTTGCTGTGTTGTTCTTTTTCTCGCATTATCATGTTGCTACCTTTGCGCCTATCATGATCATGGTAGCTCTGGGGCTCACGCTGCACCGCAAAGCGACATTACCTACCATTCTTTTCTGGGCTATCATCGCCATCTGCTTATTCCAGGCATTCTATAGTTTTGGAGAGTATGCGCTGATGAATAAGTTCGCCTTTCTCAAGAGTTTCCGCTTCAATCGTTTCTCCATCCTGCTGCCGCTGGTCTGGATACTTTCCTTTGCGCTGGCGCTGCAGACCATGAATAAAACCCGCGCGCTGAGGTGGCTGGTCTTACCATTTCTACTCATACAGCTATCTATCACACTCTATGGCAATGATGAGGTGCTGCATGACTACCGCACTATGCTGGGCCATCAGAAATTTCCCACCTTCAAGAACTACATGGCAGTACGCCAGTTTGATTCCATCAAGGCGTATATCCATGAGCCGGTAGACAGCTACTCTGTAGTGAGCCTGGGTCTGAGTCCGAGCATAGCATGGTACAATGGCATGTACACGCTCGATGGCCTGCTCTCTATTTATGATCTGAGATACAAGACATACTTTCGCCGGATCATAGCGGGAGAGATAGACAAGAGCCCGGACCTGCACCAGTACTTTGACGGCTGGGGCAATAGGTGCTATGTCTTCAGCTCAGAGCTGGGCATCAAGCATCGGGATATCAACTGCTCAAAGTATGACCACCGGAGCATAGAGCATTTTACATTTGATACTGGTGCATTCAAGGATATGGGAGGGAAATACATCCTCTCTGGTGTAGAGATCAAAAATGCGGAAGCCATAGGGCTGCACCTGGAGAAGCTTTTTGTGGACAAGGAAAGCTGGTGGGATATCTATTTGTATTCTGTTAAAAAGAAATCATGACCACATCTGTCAGGCGCCTGCGTATCATAGCGTTATTATCGTTTTTTCCATTGGCACTCATAGGGGTAGCACAGGAAAGTAAGGCCGCCCATACTGCCATTCGCTACTACTATGGAGCCATCCTGGCATTCGGGATATTTATGATAGGGCTGGCAGTATACACATATACCCGTGGAGGAAATTTCATCCCCGTGCTCGGAACTTTCTATTGAAATGCTTCTTTTTTCCTGTGAAAGCAGTATTTTTCGCCCAAAATCTCCCGTCTAAATGAAGCAACGCAGCTACAACTATGTGACCGGCACCGCCGCTACCGGCTATCAGGTACAAAAGGTCAATATAGAATCAGAAGACCTTTATGATAAGGAACTGATCCTCCTGGCCTTTCACATCAGCGAACTGCACAATGCGGATAAGATACTCAAGCTATTTGGCCTGAGGGATGATACTAACTATTTCTATGAGCAGTGCCGCAGCGTGATCTCTGCAGCTGAGAGCCATCAGCAGGAGGACGGTGGAGGAGGTTTCTCCTTTCAGGCATACTTCCACAATTTCCCTGAGTCAGTGATACACGTCAATGACCGCGCTATAGTAGTAGTAGCATTGGAGCCAAAGGATGAGACGAATGCAAACGGGCTGAAAGACTATTGGCTGGTCGGCTATATACATGCTAATATCTTTGACCTGCGCGATCAGGATGGTAGCCTGCATGAAGGTTTCTACTATAATATGCTCCGCATCAGTGAGCGCTCTGCCGGTGGTATCAAAGTCTATCGCCGCAAGAAGATCTTTACGATGATCTTCTCTGTACTGCATAGCCTCGTGGAGGTATATGGTGTACACTTCGCCTATGCCTCTATGGGCAAGCAGAACAAAGCCATACACGATGCGCTGGTGCTGAACTCAAAGAAATACAACAAGCATTTCGAGACCTTCTCCATGCGCACCGATCAGGTGATCAATAAGCTCTTTGGCAGCAAGGCTGCGGCTAAGCAGATGGTAGACATCACGCATGATGTGCCAAAGCTGAAAGAGATGTACAAGATGCTGATGGCTGAGAAGCGCGACTATGTGTTTAATAACATCCACTCTGAGGATCTCTGGCTGAAGCTGATAGAGAACATCACAAAGTACTCTAAGACGAGCAAGGTATGGATGATACCAGATGCGAAAGGTAACATAGCCGCCGCCGGTGTAGCTATGAACTGGGGCGACTACTTTGCACTGACATTGGAGAACCCTAAGGGACTGTTCAAATTCCTGGCCTCGCTGAAACTAACCGACAGGCTGCTCTACCCTATACACCTGGTGGGTGATAGAGACTCTGTCAAAACACTGCTAAAGGGTATGGCCAGCCACTATCTGAAAAATCATAAGGTCTATCTGTCTGTGATCAACTCATATGAAGCCGATAAATACAAAGATCTCAAGAAAGGCTTCATACACGATGACTATATCAACTTCATCATCTCAGACCGTCCGGAGCATCTGGTGCGCTTGAAGGAGCAGTCTAAGTCTGAGGGTGGGCATGTGAGGTACTTCATAGATAATCCGATACTGTAGGAATTTCTAGATGTCTTTTAGGATATCAGCAATGTCTATCTCTATGGGGCATTTGCCATGTATCAGGAATTCGTTGGAGTTGTATTCCTCATATTTGCCGCCACGCAGGGCGTAGGAAACGTATGAATTGCTACGCGGGTCTATTATAATGTAATAAGGCACACCCTGTGTCTGATAGACCTCGTACTTTACTATCCGGTCATGGTAGCCGCTGGAAGGAGATACTATCTCAACGATCAACTGCGGAGCTGAACGGATATAATCTTCGGATTTTTCACAAACGATCGACAAATCAGGCCTGAATATGGTGTCCTCATTCAGTATCCAATCTACGTCCTGTTGTACAACGCAATCTCCACAATCCTCTTTTTGTTTGCGCATAGATATCAGGATTTCGCTTGCGATGGCTAGCGAAATCCTCTGATGCTTTTGGGTGGGAGATGGACTCATGGCATACGGAATACCGTCTATCATTTCCCAGTCACCCTCCCATTGGGCATAATCGCCGTAGGTGTATTTAGGTAAATTTCTCGCTGCGTCCATGCCGTAAAGATACGGTGATATTTTCTCTCCTTCAAACGAAGTGGATCGACCGCCATTTTAGCAGTCAAATGACGTTAATCATAGCCACACTGTCAGCCATTTACTTGTTTTACCTGACAAAATATCGCTTTCAGTGCTATGGTGAGTATTTTGCTATATGTCCGGCGTGCGAACCGGGTAGTCCGGTCGCGATCATAAATAAATACCAAACTATGAATCTTAACAACTTAACTACAAAGGCGCTGGAGGCAGTCAGCGCTGCTCAGCAGGAGGCCTTTAATAATGGCAACCCACAGCTGGATACCCTGCACCTCCTGAAGGCTATGCTGGACGGAGATCAGGACTCGCTGCCATTTGTACTGGAGAAGGCCGGAGTGAATCGCAATATCCTGCTCGGTAAAGTAGAGGAGAAGCTGAAAGCCATGCCAAAGGTATCAGGCCAGAGCGCTGATATCGTACCATCTCAGGGTTTCTCCAAACTAATATTGCAAGCCAATAAGCTGCTCAAGGATTTTGAAGACAGCTATATCAGTGTAGAGCTGCTGCTGCTGGCCATGATCAGTGTGGGCGATGATACGTCTAAGCTGCTCAAGGAAACCGGCCTGGAGGAGAAAAAACTCCGCGCCGCAATTCTAGAGTTGCGCAAAGGAGCCAAGGTATCTGAGCAAAGCGCAGATGCCCGCTACAACTCACTGGATAAATATGCTATCAACCTGAATAATCAGGCCAAGAGCGGCAAGCTGGACCCGGTCATAGGCCGTGACGAGGAGATACGCCGCGTGATGCATATCCTCAGCCGCAAGACCAAGAATAACCCGCTGCTCGTAGGTGAGCCGGGTGTGGGTAAAACCGCTATAGCAGAAGGCATCGCTCATCGTATCGTGAAGGGCGACGTGCCTGAGAACCTGAAGAGCAAGACCATCTTTGCACTCGATATGGGCGCTATGATGGCGGGTGCCAAATACCGCGGTGACTTTGAGGAGCGTCTGAAAGGTGTGGTGAAAGAGGTAAAGGAAAGTGATGGCCGTATCATCCTTTTTATAGATGAGATACATACACTGGTAGGTGCCGGTGCTACAGAGGGCGCCATGGATGCGGCCAATATCATCAAGCCAGAACTGGCCCGCGGCGAGCTGCGCGCCATAGGTGCTACCACGCTGAATGAATACCAGAAATACTTTGAGAAGGATAAGGCACTAGAGCGTCGCTTCCAGAAAGTGATCATAGATGAGCCTACGCCGGAAGATGCGATCTCGATCCTACGCGGCCTGAAGGAGCGCTATGAAAACTACCATAAGGTCAAGATACAGGACGATGCGATCATCCAGTCTGTGATGCTCAGCTCGCGGTATATCACAGACCGCTTCTTGCCGGACAAGGCGATAGACCTCGTAGATGAGGCTGCGGCAAAGCTCCGCATGGAGATGGACTCACTGCCTGAAGAGATGGATGCCATAGAGCGCCGCATCATGCAGATAGAGATAGAGCTGGAGGCGATCAAACGTGAGAACGATACCCGGAAGATGGAAGAGCTCAAAGAGGAGCTCGCCAATCTGAAGGAGGAGAGGGGCCAGTTCAATGCCAAGTGGCAAAAGGAAAAGGAAATAGTGAACAAGATCACTGCCCGCCGTCAGGAGCTGGAGAATCTCAAACTGGAAGCTGAGCGCTACGAGCGTGAAGGCGACTATGGCAAGGTAGCAGAGATACGCTACGGCAAGATGAAGGAAGCCGAGGCCGATGTAAAGAAGTTGGAAGGTGATCTGGCGGCCATCTCCCCTGACAAGCGTACCATGCGCGAGGAGGTGACCGGTGAAGATATAGCTGCTATCATCAGTAAATGGACCGGCATACCGGTGACCCGCATGCTGGAGGGGGAGAAGGAGAAACTGCTCCATCTCGAAGATAAACTGCACGAGCGCGTGAAGGGACAGGATGAGGCCATAGAGGTAGTAGCTGATGCTATCCGCCGTAGCCGAGCCGGATTGCAGGATGAGCGTAAGCCTATCGGATCTTTCCTCTTCCTGGGTACTACTGGTGTGGGTAAGACTGAGCTGAGCAAGGCACTGAGCTATGTCCTCTTCAATGATGAAAGCGCAATGATCCGCATAGATATGAGCGAGTATCAGGAGAAGCATAGTGTGAGCCGCCTGGTCGGTTCTCCTCCGGGATATGTAGGCTATGAAGAGGGCGGCCAGCTGACTGAGGCTGTGCGCCGCAAGCCATACAGTGTGATCCTCTTTGATGAGATAGAGAAGGCACACCCGGATGTATTCAATACATTGCTGCAGGTGCTGGACGATGGCAGGCTGACAGATAATAAGGGCCGGGTGGTCAACTTTAAAAACACGATCGTGATCATGACCTCCAATATCGGCAGCGATATCATACAGCGCAACTTTGACCATGTGAAGGAGGAAAACCTGATGGCGGTCACTGAGACTACCAAACTGGAAGTACTGGAGCGCCTGAAGCAAACGGTACGTCCGGAGTTTCTGAATCGTATAGATGAGGTGATCATGTTTCACCCGCTGCTCAGGAGCCAGATACGTGATATCGTGGCGCTGCAGCTCGGGTACATACAGCACCTGCTCACGCAGAAAGAGATCACCCTGGAGATCGACAATACAGCACTCGACTGGCTGGGAGAGGAGGGCTTTGACCCGCAGTTTGGTGCCCGCCCGCTGAAGAGGACCATCCAGAAGGAAGTGGTGAATGAGATATCTAAGATGATACTCTCCTCTCAGGTGCACAAAGGTGACCATATAAAGGTCACTGCTCATGATGGCGCACTGGCCTTCAGTACCGGCAAGTAAGTGAAAGGTTAATTTTTGAGATAGAGAACGCCTGATGCTCGCATCGGGCGTTTCTCATTTATATCAGTAGCGGAGTATAAAGTCCTCCTTAGCCATCTTGTCCTGATGGAGAAAGGCAATACCGAAGCGGTAGATGTCTATGGTCAGGGTGATACGGGGATCAGCCTTGATCTCCTCCCAGGCTTGGGTCATCTCTGTGCTCCAGTAGATATCGTCAAAGATAAGGATCGTACCAGCCTGAGCCTTCTCCATGAGCTGATGAAAATAGCGGATGGTCGGTTCGTAGCGGTGGTTGCCGTCTATGTACGCGAGGTCTACCTTTGCCCTGGTACTCAGGACTTCACCTAATTTATCATCGAAATTGCCGATTATCTGGGTTACATTGGTGATGCCCAATGTCGCCATATTTTTAACAGCCTCTGCTGCCAGCGCCGGGCTCCCTTCCATCGTCATAATGGTAGAAGCAGGGGCGCCGGTGGCCAGATAGGCCGTTCCAACCCCGAGGCAGGTGCCGAGCTCGAGTATATGATGAGGTTGAAATTCACGTGCTATTGCATAAAGAACGTTTCCATAGTGTGCTGGTACTGTTGCTTTTGCGGCGATACTGGAGACGAGGCGCTCCTTTTGTCCGGGCTCACTGCCCATATCTTGGATCAGTAGTGTCCTGTGGGTGTTAAGAAGTTGATTGCGGAGCTTGTCAATATTTTGTAATTCTGCGGCGTGTACTGTGTCCAGGATTTTCAGGTAAAATTGGTACACAAATGGTGAATGGAGATAATACTTGGTCTTGGCCAGGCGTTGATATTTGAGAAACTCTTTAACCCGATGTATCGTATTAGTCATAAAAGCAGCCTGACTGTGGGCCTATAGAAAAGTGAATGAAACCCAAACCATGAGTAAAATTAAAATTACCCTCGTAGTAATTGCGACTTTTTTAGTGCTGAGTGCATCTGCCCGGTCCAAGATGAGGCGTTATACTTATGATGGTATGCTGCGCAAAGGCTTCTATATGGGTGTGAGCGGTTCCTTCAATAACTCGTGGATACTAAACCAGAACAACTATAATACGCTCGATCTCTTCTATGTGCCGATCGTGCGCCAGTCTGAGATGAATTATGTATTCACACCGGGAGGCAATGTGGGGACTAACTTTGGGTACAATTTTAAAAATAAGTGGGGTGTAGAATTTGAGCCCTCTTTCTCCTGGGCGGGCCAGATATATGATGATGACTTCAGCGGACCGGTAGCGGCAGTGTATGACAAAACCACAAAGACCTTCAAACCGGACTATGTCAATGTGCCCAACGCCGACTTTTACTTTCGCAATGACTATAGCTATGTGAATGTACGCCGGGTGGTCAAGTTCCGCTATATCAACTTTCCCATCTATGCCAAGTTTCAGACGCACATAGGTGATGTAGCAAACTTCTACCTTATGCTCGGCCCGCAGATCAACTATCGTACATACGCATCGGAGGTGGTCACTGTCAATCACCATGAGTGGGAGGGGCTGAATAATGACCGTATACCGGCTGACCAGAAGTTTCAGAAGCTGGATATAGGACTGAGCCTGAAGCCGGGGGTAGATGTATATGCCAAGGACTGGATGTACTTTAGCATCGGACTGAACACTTTTATAGGCCTCAATGACCTAAACGGCTCCAGCCTGAAGGATCTCGGGTGGTTTTCTAAGAATGATATAGACTACCAGAAGTCTCGCAATTTCTATCTGGGCCTCCAGTTTGGGATGCACTTCTTCCTCACACCTAAGCCTTACTAAACAGTAAACATATTCCAAAGAAGCCGGATCCGTTCCGGCTTTTTTCATTTAGACTGGTGAAAATCAGGGCGCTGCACCAGATAGGTGTCAGGATAGTACACTTAGCCCGATATGAGCCGATCCTGTGGATAAACCCCTTGCATTTATCGGTAAATCTTGTAAAGTTTGTTTAATGATAAACAAAGTAGTGTCTGGCCCGGATGAGGCCATCCATGATATCACTGACGGGTCTGTGCTGATGCTGGGCGGCTTTGGCCTCTGTGGCATACCTGAGAATACGATCTCAGCCCTGATACGCAAGGGTGTGAAAGACCTGACCTGTATATCTAATAATGCCGGGGTCGATGATTTTGGTATAGGCCTGATGCTCAAAACACGCCAGGTGCGCAAGATGATCTCCAGCTATGTAGGTGAGAATGCGGAATTTGAGCGCCAACTCCTCTCCGGAGAGCTGGAGGTAGAGCTGATACCTCAGGGAACCCTCGCAGAGCGCATCCGCGCCGGAGGCGCGGGCATACCAGCATTTTTTACCCCTACCGGATATGGCACAGAAGTGGCAGAAGGTAAAGAGGCTCGCCAGTTTGAAAACGGTAAATGGTATATCATGGAGCGCTGGCTGCAGGCAGACTTTGCGATAGTCAAGGCCTGGAAAGGTGATACTACAGGCAATCTGGTATTTCGCGGCACGGCGCGCAATTTTAACCCTATGATGGCCACGGCAGGCAAGATCACTATAGCGGAGGTAGAGGAGCTGGTGGAGCCCGGACAGCTGGACCCGGATCAAATACATACACCGGGGGTATTCGTACAGCGGATATACCAAGGTAGGGACTATGAAAAAAGAATAGAGCAAAGGACAACCCGCAAGGCATAGGAAACGTACAATCACTGTAGAAGGAATAGTATAAATCAAAGGGCTACAATATGTTATTTGTAGATAATGCAAGTTTGTTCGGCCCCTTCAAAATCAAAAACTGTATGCAAAAAGTACTCGTAGACATCAACCGGAACCTAATGACGCTCCAAGGCAAGTTTGGCGAAATGCTGCTGATGGTATATGACAAGCAGATGAAAAAGCTGATAGAGAAATTTGTATCCCGCATGAGTGCACGTTTCTTTGACGTGATACATGCAGTGGAGCGCCTGAACCTGAAGAAAGCTACCAGCCTTGTACTGGAGATCATAGAAGAGGCTGACTCCACCATGGATAGCCTCGCTTGGCGCGCAGCATCAAAGAGATTTGAGAAGATATCGCATGTGATCCGTGAGTTACTTCAGGTGTTACGCTCAGAGGTGATCTTTCTCGAGCAGTATCTGCAGTCCCGTTTTGTGTTTTTCTGATCGTTTTAAACCCACGCACCCTTTATGGCCCTCGATAAATTTCAGATAGCTAAGCGTATAGCCCGCGAGCTGCGCGATGGATACTATGTCAATCTAGGTATCGGTATCCCGACACTGGTAGCTAACTATATCCCGGCTGGTATCAATGTAGAACTGCAATCTGAGAATGGCCTGCTGGGCATGGGGCCATTTCCCCTGGAGGCAGAGGTAGATGCAGACTATATCAATGCGGGCAAGCAAACTATCACTACGCTACCCGGCTCCTCTATATTCTCATCGTCCGATAGTTTTGGCATGATACGCGGTGGGCACATCCAGCTCACCATACTAGGTGCGATGGAGGTCTCGGAGACAGGTGATATAGCCAACTGGAAGATACCCGGCAAAATGGTGAAAGGCATGGGCGGCGCTATGGATCTCGTGGCCTCTACAGATAATATAGTGGTAGCCATGATGCACACCAATAAGGAAGGAGAATCTAAACTCCTCCCTAAATGTGAACTCCCCCTGACCGGCAAAGGCTGCATCAAAAAAGTTTGTACTGACCTCGGCTTCTTTGAAATAAAGGATGGCGCTTTTCACCTGCTGGAGCTGGCACCGGGTGTGACAGTAGAAGAGGTGAAGTCAAAGACCGCCGGCAAACTGATCGTGTCTCCGGATGTAAAGGAGATGACCTTCTGATCATCGATTATAAATAATAATACTGATATGTATAAAGAGCATCTGTATATGAATATGGAGCGGGAGCTGCTCCTGCTAAAGCGCCACGCCTCGATGATCCAGGAAGGAGACCTCGAATACCGTAATACGGATAAGACCCGCAGTACTATGGAGCTGATGAGATACCTCTCAGGCGTGGGTGCGACCATGCTCCGCTGGTATATAGATAATGACCTGACCAAAGAAGAATGGGAAAAGATCACAGCCTATCGTGCTACGCTGACGTTGGATAATTTCCTGCACGTATAGATGAGCAGATCGCAGAGATACGTGGATATATGGATCGCATTAGCGAAGAGGACCTGCTGCATAAGGTGATAGAAATGCCCAATAAAGAGCAGCTCCCATTAGGTGCGGCCATCATTATGGGCCCGATCAAATGGCTAACGACATATCGCATGCAGCTCTTCAATCACCTGAAGGCTAATGGTAGACCGGATATGGGCACACCTGATGCATGGAGATTGCAGATTGCCCCACCATCAGCATAGGAGATTATTCTCTATATTGGTCAGGATATAATAGCACTCCTTGACTGCTTCCCGATTTAGTTTCTCAGATATAGCCTTTGCCATCCTGCTGTGGGCGCTGATGATAGCCAAGTACGGCTATATCTATGGTACCAGCGATCATGAGGAGCTGCTCGTGTATGTACAGTACCTGACGCATCCAGGTAGCTATGTACATGATTTTTTTGTGCAGAGCCTGAGCGGGTCCGTGCCCAATGAGCGGACTGTCATGACCATGTTACTCGTACCTTTTGAGCCGCATCTTTGTATCACTATTTTCCTGGCCCATTTTCTCAATACCGTAGTGATGATACTGGCACTGGTGGCTATAGCTCGTTGTTTTATAGCAGACCGCTATGCTGCATGGGTGGCAGTATTTCTTTCCTTCTTTGTACTATACAATAGGGCACTGGGAGGCGTAGACCTGTACTCTGCTGCCTTCCAGACTGGAGATCTGAGTGCGACGATCGCTGCCTGGGCGCTTTATTACTTTTTGCAGCGGCGCTACATGACGTCTTGCATCCTGGCTTCTGTAGCCTCTGTGGTGCATGTTCTCGTAGGTTTTGACCTGATGGTAGTGCTATGTGGTGTGATGGTATGGAAGTGGGCGCTGACCAAGGAGATATCTTTCGGGCAGCTGGCACGCTTTGCCGGACTCTATATCTGCACGGCGGGTGTGTATCTTGCCCTCGTATTCCGCGCGAAGTCTAGCGGCAATGGTACCATACCCGATGAAGAGCTCTTTAATATCATGTTCCTGTTTCGCCACCCGCATCACTTTATTTTTCATCTGTTTTCGTGGGGTAGCAGGTTACTTTTTATAGCGTACACACTGGTGGCGCTTGTGTTTTACTGCCTGCGCTCGGGCACGGTCTTTCAGTTTATCTTGATCTCTCTGCTGCTATTGGTACCCTACATCGTAGCCACCGATCATTTTCATTGGGTATTGGCAGCGAGCTTTCAGTGGTACAAGGTGACGCCGTGGATCAAAGTATTTGCCGCCATCGCTATCACGGCATGGATTTTTGAGCTTGTGCCAAACATTATGGCACAGTATTCTGTTTGGGTAGACCGTGGTGTGACTGTAGCAGGGGCTATAGCCTGCGTGGTAGTGTTTATGTCTTTTGCTGATGGCAGCATAGCTCATGGATATAAGCAGCATAATGAGCCCGAGATACGGCTGAGTATAAAGCTAAAAGAAATGGTGCCGCAGGATGCCGTCTTTATACAGCCTTTTGAGGTCACAGGGTTGAAGTTTTACTCTCTGCGGTCGTCCTATATAGACTTTAAGGCGATAGCCAAAAATAAGCAGGACACGCGCGAGTGGTACAGGAGGATACAGGAGGTCTATGGACTGGACTACCACATGAAGGAGAAAGGATTTGAGCTGGAGAGAAAGGCAGATGAATATTTCAATAATCTATCCGAAAGCCAATTGACCACGCTGCGCAGTGAGGGGGTGACGCATATGATCACCACTGTGAGGCGCGTAGGAGAGCAGCACAGGCTCATACTGGAGGCCGAGGGTTTTTACGTTTATGCATTATAATGGCAATAGCATTTTATAATAACACCTATGTGGAAGATACGCTGCCGGTGATACAGGCAGACAACAGGGCTTTCCGCTATGGAGATGGTTTGTTTGAGTCTATGGTGGCTTTTGATGGCGTGGTGCCACTGCTGCCATACCACTATGAGCGGCTGCGGCACTCATCTGAGATACTGATGATGGAGATGCCGGCATATATGGACTTTGACTGGTTCAAATCGACCGTGGCTGATCTGCTGATAAGGAATAAGGCTGATAACGCCCGGCTGCGTATGCAGCTGACGCGGGCTGGTGCCGGGCTGTATAAGCCGGATATCAATACGACCGACCTGCTGATCACATGTACACCGATATCCAATAGCAGGTTTGAATGGAGCTCGATCAATGCGACTTTTTCTCCATACAGAGTGGATACAGGCGTACTCTCCAATCTGAAAACTACCAGCAAGATACAGTATGTGCTTTCGGCCCTCCTGGCGGAGAAGAAAGGTGCCAGTGAGGCTTTTCTATTCAATACCAAAGGCACCCTGGCTGAGGCTGTACAGTCTAATGTGTTTCTGATACGGGGCGATATGATCATGACACCCGCGCTGACCAATGGTGGCGTGAATGGAGTGATGCGCCGGTTTGTTATCAGTCAGCTGGAGCAGACATTTAATGTAGTACAGTCAGATGTACTGATGAATGATATAGATGAGGCGGATGAGATATTTCTGACCAATGCAGTGCGGGGCATACAGTCTGTAGCAGTAGTAGGGAGTGTAGTATATTCTGACACTCAGACCCGTGATATCTTTGCAATGGTGAATCAGGGCATCAGACAGATGGTAGTAGCATCAAAGAGCAACTAAGAGATGAAAACTAAAAAGATAGCCATCTACTGGATGCGGAGAGACCTCCGTCTGGAGGATAATGCAGCCCTCTACCATGCACTGAAAGGGGATACGCCAGTATTGCCGCTTTTTATTTTTGACACCACTATCCTGGATAAGCTGCATGACAAGCAGGATACACGCGTACAGTTTATCTATCAGGAGCTCGAGCGAATAGCTAGTGAACTGCATAAGCATGACTCCGACCTGCTGGTAAGAACCGGCAAACCGCTCGACATCTGGCAAGAGCTCATCGAGCAGTATGATGTCACTGCAGTCCACACTAATGAAGACTATGAGCCATATGCCCGTGAAAGAGACGGCAGGATAGGAGAGATGCTTTTCAAACATAACGTTCCCTTTAGTACCTATAAGGATCAGGTGGTTTTTGAAAAGGCTGAGGTAACGAAAAGTGACGGGCAGCCGTATACGGTGTATACACCATACAGCAGGAGGTGGAGGGAGAAGCTGAACCCCTTTTACTATAAGGCATATCCGACGGAAAAGTACTTTGCTAATCTATACAAGGTCTCACCACACTTTCACTTCCCTTCACTAGCCAGTATTGGTTTCCAGCCTGTAGACTTTCAATACCCCGCGCGCATAGCCAAAGCTGACATCGTCAATAAGTATGACAAGCAGCGCGACTATCCGGCTATCGAGGGTACTACACACCTAGGGTTGCATCTGCGTTTTGGCACATTGAGCATCCGCAAGCTGCTGAGCTATGCCTTAAAGCACAATCAGACGTTTGTCAATGAATTGATATGGCGGGACTTTTATCATCAAATACTCTGGCATTTCCCACATGTAGCAAAAGCTGCCTTCAGACCAGAGTATGACTTTATACAATGGATAAATGATGAGAAACAATTCAAGGCATGGTGCGAAGGCCGCACCGGCTATCCACTGGTGGATGCCGGGATGCGCGAGCTGAATGAGACGGGCTATATGCACAACCGTGTGCGCATGGTGGTGGCCAGCTTTCTGGCAAAGCACCTGCTGATAGACTGGCGATGGGGTGAGGCTTACTTTGCTGAGAAACTATTGGACTTTGATCTCGCAGCTAATAATGGCGGCTGGCAGTGGGCAGCAGGGTGTGGCACTGACGCTGCGCCATACTTCAGGGTTTTTAATCCAGAGCTGCAGATGAAGCGTTTTGACCCCGAGATGAAGTATGTACTACACTGGGTGCCGGAGTATGGTACGAGTGATTATCCCCGACCTATCGTGGAGCATGAGTTTGCGCGCAAGCGGTGCCTGGAGGTATATAAGAAGGCACTGAAGAAGGAGGGCTAAGGTAACGGTATATTTCTTCTCCCATCCCATAGCGAGATCACGACGATACTGTCATGTAATATATAGTATGATAGAAAGAAGGTCCTGACGCGGATGATAAAGACGTTGTCAATACTAGTTTGCCTGCCGGAGTAGGGATGCTCTTTGAGCTTATTTAGAGCTTCTTTAAAAAGGTTATTAAGCTTCTTACTGAATGCCTTGGATTGGTTGTGATGATTCCAATACTCAAAAATGGATTTCCTTTGTAGCTGAGCTTGCTTACTCCATTTTAATCTTCGAGCCATTTTTCCGCTTCTTTATCTGCTTCTTCATCGGTCAGGTATTCTCCTCTTTTATATTGTTCCAACCCTTCGTTTACCATTGCAGTCTCTTCGGGACTGAAAACATAAATGCCCTTAGAGTGCTCGCGAAAAAGCCCCAAAGCATCAGTTAGAAATGCTTCATCATTGCTTTTAGTGATTTCTTCAATTAGCTTTAGCTTTATCTCCGCAGTAGACATAATTGCTTTTTTTACTCCTCTAATTTACTGAAAATCCCTTACATCTTATCCCACTGCTTTACCAGCTCGATGAGAGCATCCCTCGTGTAGTCCAGCGCTCGCTGGTCTACGTTTTCTATCACATCCAGGCGAGTGTGATAGGTAGGGTCCAGCTTTTTAGTATCCATACCTATTATGCTCATAGATGGTATATTCTGCTGCTGAAATGGGATGGCATCTGTACCACCCATGGGTAGTCTTGCAGTCTTATAGGAGATGCCTTTTGTCTCAAATGCCTTTTTTGTCTCACCTATCAGAAAGGGGTCAAAGGATACGAAGCTCATGACCTCTCCTGTTACCAGGTTGATATGATCCGGCAGGCGCACGCTGTCTATATTGACCAGGTGCGCATTCTCAGAGCGAAGCTTATCTATGAAATCCCCTACGTATGCAGTAGACCCGCGCAGTCCCTTCTCTTCAGAGCCGAAACTAAGGAAGCGCAGGCGCGTGTGCTGGAGCGTAGACTGCCCGCGGTGAGTAGGATCAGCAAAGGCAGACACTACATTCTTGGCGATAATAACGCCGGAGAGATTGTCGCAGGCACCAGGTACACACTCGGGGCCGTGAAAGGTGATGTAAATAATGGTAAGGGGCGAGATGATGACAAAGAAGAGATAGATGTAGAAAGTAAAGCCGGGCATATCATCATACACAAAGTAGTCTCCCATCTCATAGATCACGAGGAATAGCGCAAATAAAACCATCATCAGGCCGGTGGCGATAGTCAGGTGCGCGCCATACTGTTTGAAGCGATACCACCAGGTGCATTCATTGGTGCTGTCCATATGACCACTGAAAATGAGGGTAGACTTGACTTCCTTTTGCGGCTCCAGCGTGGCTGATACATTCCATGAAGTCTTTTTAGGATACAGGAAATCAGCAAGGCCGATATTCTGCATCAGGTCACTGACGAGTACGACAGCATTGATCAGCGCTATGATCATAGCTGCCAGTGGTGAAAACCAGAAGACGACCAAGGCCAGCAGGTATAGTGCCGCATACAGCTTCATCTTTCCAAACTTGGCAGTCAGGTATGACTCAAATGGCAATACCTGCACATCATCCGTATGGCGCAGCATATCATTGGCTATATAGTCCTGTGCCTGATGCTCAGCCTGGCTCCCTGCTGGCCGCGGGCCAAAACGGGCGATGATGTCTTCGATCTGGTCTTTCATTTGGGTAGCACTTTGTTTACTCGTTCGCGGTCATTGGTTTCGGTCCTGGTGGATATCTTTAGTTCCTTGTAGGTGGTCACTGAGTCGCGCTCACGGGTGAATACGAGGTCGTTGGCCTCGCCGATGATGATCTCTGCAGTGGTGTAGATGATACAGCCATCCATCATGTGACCGCCTATGACTTTGCCGTCTTTATCCGCTATGGATATGTGCAGGTGATTGCCATCGGGACTAAGGGTGCCCGTGAGAGATACGATCTCAAAGGTCTCCTTCCATGTCTGAGTCTCGTTTCGGTTAGACAGCCTGAGGGTGGCCTGTTTCAGGCTGCCGGCACAGGTGATGATATAGCCTGCCTTGATCTTCTTCTCCTTTACAAACTCGGCGATCCTGACCTTGAGGTCATCTCCGGGATTGACGCGCAGGGCGTGGATGGTTTGTGTACTCATACCAGTTTGTGCTGAGGTGATACCGCATATCGCGATCAATAGCATAACGAGTAACCGTCTCATGACTTAGATTTTACTTTCTACTATACCTATGATCTCTTTTTCGAGGTCCAAGGTTTTATCGAGAAGCTCTTTGCCTGCTTTGATCTTTTCCCCGGCGTAGGCTTTGTCGTCGAGGCCGGAGGCATTGATCTTTACATTCAGGTAGGCGCCATATACGGCAGTGCGGGCGCAGAGTGCGCCTACACCGGCATCAGACGCAGAGTTAGGATTGCCTATCTCGGCCATGGCTTTGATCACGGCCATAGAGTCGTAGCTAAGCTGCATGACCCGGTACGGTACCTCTATGGCATAGCGGGTAGCGTCCTGTATGGCTTGTTTGCGGCTCTTCTTTTCTTCATCTGTTGCTTTCGGCAAACCGAATGCATCCATGATCTTATTGAAGGCCTTTGTGTCTTCATCTACCAGTGCCAGCAGCTTGTCTTTGTATTGCTGGCCTTTCTCTGCCCAGTCTGAGAACTCCTGCCACCTGTCATCCCAGCCTTTTTTGTGCGAAGAGAGATTGGCCACCATGGTGCCAAGAGAGATGCCTAGCGCGCCCACATAGGCAGATATGGAGCCACCACCCGGAGCCGGAGATTCACTGGCTGTCTCCTCAGCAAAGGCATTCAGCTTCATATTGATGAGAGGTGATGTGCTATGGTCAGCGAGCATATACTCTATGATACGCTTTTGCGGATCGAAAGGGCCTAACTCATCAAGGCTCATAGACTTGATGGCTATTTTGATCAGCTCAGCCTCAGATACGCCTATGGAGCGCTGCTGCTTTAGCAGGAAGTAGCGACCTGCATCGAGCATAGACTGCAGTGGTATGAGGCCGATCAGCTCAGAGCCTGTCACGCGCATACCACGGTTGTAGGCGCTCTTGACACACTCATCAAAGGCTACGTGTATCGGGGTCACATCTATATCCACGAGGTTCATGGAGACTTGCGCTATCCCATATTCCTGTATGAACCAGCCAATGCCTTTTACAGATTTGCAGGTGCCGGGTTGTACTAGGTCTTCACCTTTTTCATTCTTCACCTTGCGTCCTTGCTCACGCACGTCAAAGGCTACAGAGTTGGCACGTCGGGTAGAGGTTGTATTGAGGTTTACGTTGTATGCTATGAGTATTTTGCGGGCGCCGATGGCGATGTTGCCACTGCGTACGTTCCACTCTGCAGGGCCGAAGTCTGGCTGCCAGTCTGCTGTTTTGATCTTGTCTTTGATGCCCTCGTACTCCCCGGCACGCACGCTTGCCAGATTTTTTCTATGTGGTGCCGAGGCGGCAAATTCATATAGGTAAACAGGTATGCCGAGCTTACTGCCTACCCGCTCACCGAGCTTCTTTGCGCAAGCGATGCAGTCTTCCATTGTAGCATTGGCTATCGGGATGAAAGGACACACATCCGTAGCACCAAAGCGTGGATGCTCGCCTTTGTGCTTGCTCATATCTATGAGGTCGGCGGCTTTGGCTATGCCGCGGTAAGCCGCCTCCACTACGCTTTCCTCATCTCCTACAAAGGTCACTACAGTACGGTTCGTGGCTTTGCCCGGGTCTACATTGAGCAGCTTCACACCGTCTACTGACTCTATGGCATCGGTGATCTGGCGTATCACATTCATATCATTGCCCTCGCTGAAATTGGGCACACATTCGATTACTTTCTTCATTGTTTACTCTTTTCACATGCTGTGACTATCTAGCGGTGGCCGCAGCATTAGCTTTACTATGTTTGTTATGGAAAGGCAATTTATAACAATGGATGAAAAACTGAAAGCTTTCGGGCGCATACTACAGATCATGAATGAACTCCGGGAGCAGTGCCCCTGGGACAAGAAGCAGACGCTGGAGACCCTCCGCCCGCTCACGATAGAGGAGACCTATGAGCTGTCTGATGCCATCATCAAGAAGGACCTGACGCTGCTCAAAGAAGAACTGGGCGACCTGCTGCTGCATATCGTATTTTATGCAAAGATAGGTGAGGAGCAGGGAGCCTTTGACATGGCTGCTGTGATCAATGACCTGTGCGAGAAGCTGATCCGCAGACACCCACATATATATGGAGATGTGAAAGTGGAGAACGAAGAAGAGGTAAAGCAGAACTGGGAGAAGATCAAGATGAAGGAGGGCCGCAAGTCTGTGATGGGCGGTGTACCCGAATCACTACCAGCCCTGATCAAAGCCTGGAGGGTGCAGGACAAGGCGCGCCAGGTGGGCTTTGAGTGGGATAATATAGAGGATGTGTGGAAGAAGGTAGAGGAGGAGACGCAGGAGCTGCACGAGGTGGTCAAAGAAGGAAATGCCGACAGGATAGAGGACGAGTTTGGTGACCTGATGTTTGCCCTGGTCAACTACTCACGCTTCCTCAATGTGGACCCGGAGACGGCACTGGAGCGGACCAACCAGAAGTTCCTGAAGCGCTTCAGATATATAGAGGAGGTGGCGGCCGGTCAGGGTAAGGCCCTTACGGATATGACTCTCGGCGAGATGGACGCGATCTGGAATGAGGCAAAGGGAAGGGTATAGAGTTGGCTGGTGACGGCTGGCAGGTGGCTGGCTAATCCGGCTCAGGAAGGAATAATTGATTTTGAACCGGCGTCTGGGTTTGCAACTGAAGGATGAATGGGGGCTGAGGAATTGTTTTTTAACCGGAGCCGGGGTTGGCCAGGACTGGCCTTTGGAATTGATTTTTAACCGAAGGGCTCATTTAGTGAATTGATATTCAAATAGTTGATTGTTTTTGTTTTATTCTAATGTGTCTAAAGAATCGTGGCTACTTATCCTGATGACCTAAATCAGGAGCGATCTTTTTGACTTTTTCTTCCGAGAGGCATTGACCTTTTCGGGGGATTTTCTATATTTGCGCTCCCATTTTTTAGTAACTATTTATTCACATCCAATCCTTAAATTAACTTTAAGACATGGCAACAAAGATCAGACTTCAAAGACACGGCCGCGGCAAGCGCCCTTTTTACCACATCGTAGTGACTGACTCTCGCGCTCGTCGTGATGGCAAGTACATAGAGCGTCTGGGCGAATACAACCCACTGACCTCTCCGGCTACGATCAATGTAGATGTAGACAAAGCAGTAGACTGGCTGACAAAGGGTGCAGAACCTACAGACACAGTACACGCTATTCTGAAATATAAAGGTGCTATGTACAAGAAGCACCTCCTGCGCGGTGTAGCGAAGGGTGCTCTCTCTGCTGAGGCAGTAGAGGCAAAGTTTAATGAGTGGGTAGCTGCTCACCAAAACTCTGTACTGGACCACAAGAAGAAACTCCACCTCTCTAAGGAAGATCGTCTGACTAAGATGATGGCTGAAGAGACCAAGAAGAAGAACGAGCGCGAAGCTAAGCGCCAGGCTGCCCTGACAGCAGCAGAGGCTACTGAGGCTCCGGCTGAAGAAGCACCAGCTACTGAGGAAGCACCAGCCGCAGAAGGCGAAGCTCCTGCAGCAGAATAAATCAAACAAATGGCTGATCATATATCAGTAGGAATACTCAGAAAGCCCCACGGACTCAGTGGGGCTTTTAATTTTACCCTGACGCGTGAGCTGAAGTCGCTTAAGAAGCACCCGGCTCATTTCTTTATAGAGGGCAAGGGCGGTTTTGTACCCTATTTTATCGCATCCTTTGACCTGAAGGATATGTTCACTGGCCTGCTCACACTGGAGGACGTAGATAGTGTAGAGAAGGCGAAGCAGTTGACTGGCTGTGAGCTATACCTGGATGAAAAGCTGGTCAACACATTTTTTAAGAAGGACACGGATGACTACGGATTCCTGATAGGATACGCTGCCTGGGATGGGGAGCGGGAGCTGGGGACCGTATCTGCTATAGAAGAGATGCCCGGACAAGTGCTGGCGGTGCTGGATGTGGCAGGCGAGGAGGTGATGGTGCCGCTGGTAGATGACCTGGTGGTAGAGGTGGATAAGAGGAAGAAGAAGATAGTATTTGAACTGCCAGAAGGGCTGGTATAGTTCCAATCTCAAATTTTAATAAGACTTTAACGACTGCAGTGGATTAGCTCCGGGTCACTTCTGATCCTGCTGGAGATGTTCTTTGCTCGTACCCATCTGCAGCTCCTGCTGGCGGATCAGGTAGTCCCAGTTTTTATGGCCGTCCATATTGTATTCCTCTATGGTACAGATGCGGTTTCCCGGCTGGCCGGTTACCTTGATCCTACCATAGTTCTTGTGGAATAAGACGGTGCCTGCTACGCGGTAGCGATTGTGGCTGGAGTAGTTGCTCGGGTCCATGGGGCTGGTGAGCGGCGAGCAGGTGAAGTCATAGAAAGGGTACCCCTTCCACACGTGGCGGCTCATCTCACTATAGTGCATATCACCACTGAGGAAGACTACTCCTTTGATATTATTGGTAGCTATGAAGTCCAGCAGGGCGTCACGCTCTTTGCCGTACATGGCGTAGCACTCGCCGTGGTTGTCCTCATTCAGCACCTGAGATCCTACGCATATAAACTTGAAAGATGCATCGCTATGTAACAGTTTACGCTTGAGCCAGGCGGACTGATCGGGACCAAAGAAGGAACCTGTATCACAGGCCTGGTCACGCCACCAGCGATCATCCGTCATGAAGAACTCGGTGTCGTAGTACTTATAGTTGAAGTAAGTCTGGTGTATACTGTCTTCGTATGGATTGACCCAAAAACCGCGGAAAAGGACGAGTGAGGTGTCTTTCAGCGGGAAATTGCGATCTGCATCATTAGGACCATAGTCATGATCATCCCAGATCGTATACTGTGGCATAGATGCCAGGAAATTATTGAGCAGCGGGTATTTGATACGGGTCTTGAGATTGCAGGCATACATCTTTTCATAGCTGGAGTGCTCCTTGCCCATGTAGTAAATGTTGTCGCCCAGCCAGATCATAAAGTCGGCCTTTGTTCTGGCCATACTGTGAAAGATGCGGACCGAGGCGCCGGGTAGCACTGCCTTCATGATGCCCAGGCTCAGATAGGCGCAGGAGCCTACCAGAAAGTCAATGTCCTTTAGCGTGTCACCTATGGTAGTAAAGGCGCAGTCAGGTATGCGCAGCGGCGTACGCAGCCCCTCTGTAGTGACGATATAAGTATGGCCCGCCTCCAGGCTCTGAAAATCGAGTGACAGTGCGGTGTCGCCTTTGCTATCGGCCAGTTTGAATACTTTGGATGGGAGAGATGTGCTCTTATTGAGAGTGTCTGACAGCGTCACGCTGAAACTACCGGAGCCTTTGTACGCCAGCCATACCTTGGCAGATGTTTTGGTCACAGACCCGGCAAATGGCCCTGCCAGAATCTTGGCAGTAGTGGTGTCCTGACCTATAGCAGAGGAGGAAAACCATAGCAAAAGCAATGCACAAAGGCAGTATTTCATCGTGGGCACAGCAGGTGAGCGGAAGTGAAGTGCAATAATATCGACTTATCCTGATTAATCAGTACGGCCTCATGTTCATTTAAGTTAGCTACTATAAAATATCGGCGAAAGGATGTTATGTCAGGTCGCCTTTGGTTTTGAGCTTCTTCTTATGTATAAAGGTACGGGCCATGGCCTTCACAAATCTGATACCGGCCGTCGGTTTCTTAGCAAAAGAAATCCGCTCCACGCGTTTCATGTAGAGGGGCTTGCGCTGCTTTTTGACCTTTGTGATAGTGCTGGAGTGGGGGATGGACACTGTGCCCACCACATGGTCATCCTCATCTACGATGCTCATGCGCACAGACTCCCGGCCATAGATATCTATCTGGCCAAAGGCATTCTTGTAGTTCTTATTGTGGATACCATTGCCCCCGCCATTCCAGAGGTACTTTTTGATATTGGGATAGCCGGAGACGGAGCCTATCAGATTCATGTAGTGTGCCAGTACCGTGCCCGTCACAGAGAGGCCGCTGGCATTGACCTCCGGCAGGCCGGCGTTGCGCCCGTCATCTACTACATTGTGGTGGGTATCGCCGCTGATCACCAGCACATCTTTGATGCCATTGTCACGGATATAGGCCAACAGCGTATCCTGGCTGGCAGGGTAGCCTGCCCAGTAGCAGGACCACGAGGAGGAGAGGCGAAAGCCTGTGCCCTGATCGGCGATCTCCAGGTCCTGATAGTGGATGCCGAGATCGATCAGGTGGCGGAGGTTCTTATTGAAGGGAACTCCCATCACGAGAAACTTCCAGTCTGCGGTAGAGTTCTTGAGGCCATTCTTCAGCCATTGCATCTGCTCGTCACTGATTATCTTGTGCTGTGGGCTCGGATCAAAGGTCCAATGATTGGCCACGGAGTCATATTGAAAGCCGCGCACATTCAGTTCTGCGTCCTGGCGCGTATCGAGTACGAAGAACTCTGCATTGCCCATACGGAAGCTGTGATAGATGCCGTGACTGGTATCTGCAAGCGGATAGGCAGGATAGTAGTGCATGTAGCCCTGTATCACATTACTACGCCATTTGCATAGATCTGAGTCGATGTCAAAGTAGTTGACAATGCCCCTCACTGAATCCTCGCGGTACCTGGCGGCGCGCAGGTGCTCGTGGATGCCCATGCCTGTGCCGTCATGATTGTCTGCCACATAGTCTATGAGCGTGTAGGGCAGCATCTCTTTCATTGACTTCTCGGTATAGCGCTTTTGATAACCCTTGAAGATGAACTCCTCTGTAGTAGGATAGCCAGGCACCATATAGTCGGGATAGGTCCAGTCACCGGTGTGGATGAAGACATCGGGCTTGTGCCGGGCCATGACATCGTAGGCCTTCATATTCTCTGTCTCCTGGCAGGAGCCGGTGGTGATAGTGTAGTGCCTGCGGGTGCCCTCTGCCGGCCAGGTGGTGAAATTGCCCTGACGAATATCGGGTTTGCCATCTATCACTATGTGGTAATAGTAACGGGTATCTGGTGAGAGCCCATGTACATCTACGAGGCCTCGGTTATGCAGCGTGGCATCTGTGGTGGCGGAATAGACGGTAGCTGCACTGAAAGAAGAATCACGTGCTACCTCCAGCCGGAATGACACCGGCCTGCCAGTGAAAAACAAGATGCGGACACTGGTATCTGTCGCTGCGCCCAGTATAGGAGCGTAGAGTATATCCTGTGCAGATGACGATAGGGCCAGGCATAGCGCCAGCAGGACTCCGGTGAGATGTTTCATGCGATGGGGATTGATGGCTAATATATCGACATTGAGCTAATTGATTTGTCCGGTCGCTGAGATTATAGCACATTTGGCAGATGGAGTTTTCATCAGAGGAGATAGCGCTCATCCGGGAGCAGGCAGCAGAAGCAGAGGAGCGCTGTGCGCTGAGCCGGGAGGTGCTGGACGTGATCTATCGCCACAGGCTTTTCAAACTGTTTGTGCCTCAAAAGCTGGGCGGCGCCATGATGCCATTGCCGGAGGCGGTCAGGATATTTGAAGAGGCGTCGCGTATAGATGGTAGCTTCGGCTGGCTGGTCACTATAGGGTCAGGCGGTGGGTATTTTGCCGGTGTTTTCGCGCCTGAGATGGCTACGAGTTTATATGCGCCGGCAGATGCCGTAGTGGCAGGTAGTGGCTATGTGAGTGGTGAGGCAGTGTGTATAGATGGGGGCTACCAGGTGTCCGGCTCCTGGCGCTACTGCAGCGGTGCTGATAATGCTACCATATTCACAGCCAACTGCAGGATACAGGGGAGCGATCAGGTGCGGTCTTTCATATTCACCAGAGATCAGGTCACTATCAGCCACGACTGGGATGCACATGGCCTCAGGGCTACAGGCAGTCATACTATACAGGTCGACAAAGTTTTCGTACCATGGCAGATGACTTTTGATATTGCTAATGGCAGGCGATCTGAGGATGCTGTGATCTATCGCTATCCGTGCATCCCTTTTGCTGAGGTGTCCTTTGCCGCTGTATGCGCTGGTATATGCAGGCACTATATGGAGGAGGCCGAAGCTATGAACCGCCATTATGGTCAGGGTGATGACAAGGCGAATCTGAAGAGATACCAGACGGTGATGAGCGTGATCCTCAGCCAGCGGCAGCTACTGGAGGCGGAGCTAAAACGCTTCCATGAAGTACTGGGCATATCCTGGCAGTTGATGCTGGATGACGGGATGGTATCAGAGGCAGTCTATGAAGAGGTGGGCAACCGCTCACGCATACTCACTAGTGTAGCGCTCACTACGGCTCAGGCCGTGTATCCGTGGCTGGGCTTGGGCGCGGCCATGCAGCACAGTACGATCAACCGTATCTGGCGCGACCTGCATACGGCCTCACAGCACATTCTTCTGAAGGAGTTTTGATGAACGCTGCTCCTTACTTTTTTTGATAAAATACTTAGGGTCGAAATTGATGCCCATGTGGAGCTGCAGATATGGTTTCCATGGGTTGCTTTGATCAATAAACTCAAAGTTGATAGGAGCACCCTCCAGATAGGTGATAAACGATAAGTGAGACGGTAGCTCCTTTCTGATGCCGAATGCCAGTGGACTGATATTGATGAACGGTCTGATAGCCTGTACATATCCATAGACTGGCGAAGAAGGCGGGTAGTACGAGGTCTGCTCATAGCCCCGGCCCTGATAGCAATTAAAGCCCGTACTGACGCCAAACTGGAAGAACATACCCACGCGATGCCCCCACGACCAGCGGAACCAAATAGGTACCTCAAACCGCACCTGAACGCCACGGTCTACTGAGCCATTGGCAGAGGTAGAGATTTGCTGGTAAGAATAATTGCTGGCATTCATGACCTGTGAGCTGAGCCCCGCGAGAAAAGAAAAATTGCGGTGAGGCCGGCATAGCTCAGCTAAAAAGGAAAGTCCTCCTCCAAAAACGTACTGACCGCGTGTGCCCGGATAGACAGGCGCCTGGGTATACATGATCAGTGAGCCGCAGGCCTCGATCCGGGCATAGCTGCTGCTTCTGATATTGAGCCTTCTCTCTGTATGCCTGTCAGCTACTACTATACGCGGATCATGCCTGACACTGTCTACCTGTGCAGTAGGTATACTGATCGTGTTGCCACCGTATATCTCGATCTTGTAGACGGACTCTCCAGGTGCGCTTTTTATGCGCCCTCGGTAGATGCTGCCATCGTGTACGTATATCACATCCTGCGTGATATCATCCTGTGCAAAGCTGCTAAGCCCGAGCAACACCGCCAGCGTGAAGAGAGAAAATCGGATAGTTTTCATAGAGGATATTAAAAGCAGATACCTATGTCAAATGAAGGAATGATCATAGCACCACCACCACCGGAGTAGCTGTGAGAAGTGCCTCCACTGCCATCAGGCTGGTAGTCGTCACGGCTGAAGGAAGCCTGCTGCACGGTGAGGTGCGCTCCTAAACTCGGATATACGTGACGATTATAAATCTTGACCCCAAAGCCAGCAGCGCCCATGGCTCCGCCACGTAGTGTGACAGTGCGCCCATAGCTACCTGCGACGCCGAACTCTGAATAACTATATTGATAAAAGCCTTTGATACCGATGCCATAGCCGGCGGAAAAGCTATAGTATGGCGTGATACGGCTGCGCAGGATATCGCCACAAAAATGTAGGTAAACAGGCACATAGCCACCTGCGCAGCCCGTGACTGCATCAGTGAGTGGAAAGGGAAGAATATAGGCGTGTATGCCGACTCCTACTCCGAGGGAGGCGTACTGATTAAACTTATAGCCATTGATCACATCTATACCATACTCTACGACAGTATGCAGGTGCGCCTGTACGAAATATCCCCTCGGCCTGTATCGGTAAAAATTGGAGTATGGAGTGTATAAATGATACGCACCGTCAGTGGTGTCAAACTGGTATTGGTGCCTGGGATGGTTGCTTTTTTCTTTGTAGATATCAATCACATTGGCATAGGGAATGGCTATCACGCTACCACCTAGTATCTCTATTTTGTATAGGCTGTCGGGAATGATCTGAACGATCTTGCCGGCGTAGGTAGTGCCGTTTTTCAGGGTGAGGATGTCGTCTGTCTTCCATCGCCTGTCCTGGCCCATGGCATATAGCGCGACGGGCATCAATAGCATGAGCAAATACGTTTTTAGGAATTTCATAGGATATGAAGGTAGCCTTTATCTGTCAGATCCAGGAAAAAGCTGTGGTGTTACTTTTTCTTGCGAATACTCCCCAGCATGTATACAAAACGGAAGGTAAAGAGATTGTTGTACTGTCCGTTTACCTTGGTGCCATCCTGTGCACCCCGTACTTTCAAAACAGAATAGCGATAGATGAACCCGAGGCCGTAATGCTTTTTGACAAAGACATGCAGCCCGCCAAATGCTGACAGCGCAAACTGCCGGGGCTGCCCCAGCGGTGGGTCTTTGGTCACATTGATGCCATCATAGTCCAGCTCCCTGTAGCGCACCATAAATCCCGGTATCAGACCGGCACTCACCATCACGACATCGCGATAGTGCGCATTCAGTGCTACAGGCACCTCTACATAGTCCCACTGTACCTGGTACCTGCGGGATACCTGGTCACTGGTGGGCAGGCGCGCGCGGGCACCCTGCATACTGTAGTTCAGCTCGAGGCTGGTGGAAAGATATGGATGGAAGCGTGCCATGACACCGGCGCCAAATGAGGCTCCGATGTACTTGTATCCCCACTCCTGATCGCCATCTACCTGGCAGGCATTAAAGCCGGCATGAAACAAGCCGCGAAATATGCCCAGATCATGAATATCATATGCACCGGATTGGGATCGTTTGCCGGAGGCCTTTTTAGCCCTGGATGGGGCTATCACATTGCCGTTCTCATCTTCCTCCTCGGATGGGAGAGTGGTGGCTGCCGGGGTATCGGCCTGAGGCTGGGCTTTCTTTTTGTGGAGGTCTATACTGATGGTCCCATTTTTATAATCTGCCTGTGCCCGCACTGACAGCACGGAGCACAGCAGCAGCGCTATGATCAGGCACCTGCGCATCAGATCAGAGGTCCATTTTCATCAGTACAGCAAAATGGTCTGAGAGGTCCTTATGTGTCTTGCTCCATGGCTGCATGAAGCGCCTGACACAGCGCACCACACGGCCGGCCCTGAATCCATTGGAGCGGTAAAAGACATAATCTATCAGGTTGCGCTTGTCCGGGCGGTAGCTGTCCATATCATTGAGGAGATGGTCAGAGGTAGCCTGCAGCTCACCGGTGATGTCTCCATCCTCTACCTCCATACACTGTATCAGGCTAGGGTAGAGGTCAGTACTATTTTTTCGCGTATTGAAATCTCCTGCGGCAAACTGGGGCTCGCCGCTGACGGCATGTTTTTTCAACAGGGCTCCGGCCTCTTTATATTGGCTTATCTTCAGCTCATTGCTACCACCTGCCTGCATGTGAGTGCCCAGTACCTGAAACTTCTGTATCGGGTGCTGAACCTCTGCCAGCAGGCAGCCTTTGCGGCCGGCGCAGTCTATGCCTTTGCATTGCGTATAGCGGATGCTCTCCAGCTCTTTGATAGGATACTTGCTGAACATGAGTACGCCGCCTGCTTTCCTGAAAGTAAAGACGATGTGATTTTTGAAGCCAGCGGTATAGGGGTATTTCTCTTTCAGCCTTTTGCGCAGGATGCGGATGGCGAGACCGTCAAAGCCCTCCTGAAATACGATCACGTCCGGATTCTCTTCGATCAGTTTAGCAGGTATCAATTTCGCGCGCTTGACGGGATGGTGCTTGATGCTAAGCGCTATACGCGGCAGCATCTTGATATTGTAGGTCAGGATACTGATCTCACGAGGGGTGGGGGTGATGCTCACTGTATCACTCGGCTCTGCGGTAGCTGAGGCGAGTGTGGCGATCAATGTGCAGATCAGCAGCAGGTATTTCATACAGGATTGTGTTTAACCAAAAATACCCTTTCGCAGTGTGCGAAAACGTTAAATTTCAACAAGTCACGGCAATTAATTCACATGTGTCAGGGATTTGTCATTTTAACGTTGAACCATTTGTTTAGGCTATTTATATGATTAGATTTGTTATCGTTTTATTATCATTTAAAAACCGAAAAAGGTGAAAAATATCTTTACTTCTCTCGTCGTATTCATGGCGGGCGTATCTATGGCTACAGCTCAGACCCAGGGGTTCAGCTGTACTGCCGGTGAGGAGACTCAGAAACAATACGCAAAGCATCCCGAGCTATTGGTAGCAAAGGAACAGCTGGACGCATTCACAAGGGACTATGTGCGCCAGCAGCAGCTGCGCAGGGCCTCCGGCCAGCGTGTGGTAAATGACTCTACCAAGATCATACCTGTTGTGTTTCACATACAGCACGATGCCGGTGTAGAGAATATCTCCGACCAGACTGTGTACACAGAGATGGCTCACTGGAATGAGTACATGCAGGCGCGTAACCCTGAGCTGTCTACCACTGATTCCACATTCATACCACTGATCGGTAATCCTAATATCGAATTCCGCCTGGCGCAGATAGACCCTAACGGTAATCCTACCAACGGTATAGAGCGTATATATACGCAGTCTACCTATCTGGGCAATAACAATACTAAGCTCGATCCATGGCCACGTGACAAATACCTGAACGTGTGGCTGACAAAGGGTATCGATAAAGATGTGACCTTCTACGGTACACTGGCCTACTCGATGTATCCTTCTTCTGTAGCTACTTATACCAATAATGATATCATAGACGGTATCCTGGCTAAGTACTTTGTGGTAGGAGCCAATGCACAATTCAGCCGTCCGACACTGGCGCACGAGTGCGGTCACTGGATGAACCTCGCGCACACATGGGGCAATACCAATGCGCCTGAGATAGACTGTGGTGATGACGATGTGGACGATACCCCTATCACCAAGGGTAACCAGAATACCTGTATCCACTACCTGAAAGTGTGCAACCCACCTATCATAGAGAATGAGCAGAACATCATGAACTATGCTGACTGCCACTTCATGTTCACACAGGGTCAGGTAGATCGTATGAATGCTGCACTGGGTTCTTCTACAGCCGGACGTTCTAATATCTGGACTGCGGCTAACCTGGCTGCTACCGGTACTACTGACTCACTGGTATATCCTAATCCAAACTCAGTGGCAGTGCCAGTAGCTGATTTTGCGGTAAATAACAGGCTGGCCTGCGCCGGCGGCACTCCGGTGACCCTGACCGATGTATCATGGAATGCCGAGATCACCAGCCGCAACTGGACACTCCCTGCAGGTGCTGCATTTGAGAATGGCACTACGGCCAGCGATGCTGTGGTGAAAGTTTCATTTAGCAATGCCGGCTGGCAGCCTATCAGCCTGACTGTGACCAATGCAAATGGCAGCAATACCAAGACCAAGTCTATGGTTTATGTATCAGATGGCTTCCCGGTAGCTACACCTTACTTTGAAGGCTTTGAGGACGGTAATGTGGCTCAAAACAAATGGCAGCCTCTCAACTATGACAATAACAATACATCTTTCTCCTATCTGACCGGTACCGGTCACTATAGCAATGCATGCTACAAGATGAATATGTACAATGCTACCTACGATGGAGACCGTGATGACCTCATGTCTCCTATGTTTGATCTGAGTGGTATCGATATCAGCCAGCAGACACTGGAGTTTGACTACTCATGGGCTACCAATGATGCCAATCACATGAGCGACTCTATAGCTACCATAGCTGTATATGCTACGAAGGACTGCGGCAGCACCTGGACCCGTATATACTACAATCTGGGAGGCTACAACATGTACAATGCCGGTACAATAGCAAATCGCGCCTATGTACCTGGCCAGACCGACGAATACTGGAGGCATATCACTATCAACCTGCCACAGGCGTTCGTAGGTCAGCAGGCTGTCAACTTCAAGTGGTCTGTGACAAGTGCGAAGGGGGCTAACCACTTCTATATAGACAACATCAATCTGGGTCAGGACCCATCTGGTGTATCTGCTGTGGCTGCTAATACAGTAGGCTCTATCAATATCATTCCTAACCCATCTAACGGTGGTATGGCGACCCTGGCTATGGATATAGCAAACGCCTCTGAGAATACAACTGCAAAGCTGTATGATATGGAAGGCCGTGAGGTGATGACCATATTCTCTGGTGAGACTCAGGCCGGTCAGAAGAACGTGAAGTTTAATACAGCGAATATATCTAACGGCGTATACCTGGTAAAGGTATCTGATGGCAAGACATCAGTGCAGAAGCGCTTTGTGAAGATGTAATCTGAAAGATCTCTATAGAAAAAAGGGTAGTACGGCAGTACTACCCTTTTTTATTGGTACTCCTTCTTTAGGAAATGAAAAGCCCCGGCAGATATCCTGCCGGGGCTTTTCAATAAAAATATTGTGACGTATTACATTGTCAGAGACCTATTGTCCGTAGCGGCGAGACAGGCTTCTTTGAAGGCCTCTGTGTAAGTAGGGTGCGGGTGGCTCATGCGGCTGATGTCCTCTGCCGATGCGCGGAACTCCATAGCTACTACACCCTCTATGATCAGGTCAGCGATACGCGGTCCGATCATATGCACACCGAGTATCTCATCGGTTTCCTTATCCGCTAGTATTTTGACAAAGCCATCTGTATCGCCGGAGGCACGGGCACGGCCTGATGCTTTGAAGCTGACCTTGCCTGTCTTGTACGCTTTGCCCTGAGACTTGAGGTCCTGCTCGGTAGCTCCTACGCTGGCAGCCTCCGGCCAGGTGTAGCACACACCAGGGATCAGGTTATAGTTGATGTGTGGCTTCTGGCCGGCTATGATCTCTGCTGCCAGCACGCCTTCCTCTTCTGCCTTGTGGGCCAGCATGGCACCGCGCACTACGTCACCTATGGCGTATACGCCCGGCACCGATGTCTCGAGGTGGTCATTGACCGGTATGCGCTTGCGCTCATCGAGGGTGATGCCGATATTCTCCAGGCCGAGACCCTGCGTGTATGGACTGCGACCTACCGCTACTAGGCAGTAGTCACCCTTGATCTCGATAGCTTCGCCTGCTTTATTGTCTGCGGTTACATTTACTTCTTTACCTTTCACGGTAGCTCCTTTCACCTTGGTAGAGAGCATGAACTCCATCCCATCTTTCTTGAGCACACGGAGCAGCTCACGGCTCAGGTCTTCATCCATAGACGGAGCTACCTTGTCCAGAAACTCTACCACTGTGACCTTAGAGCCCAGCCTGTGGTATACCGAGCCCAGCTCCAAACCTATAATGCCGGCACCGATGATGATGAGGTTCTTTGGGATCTCTGTAAGGGAGAGCGCCTCTGTAGAGGTGATGATGCGCTTCTTATCTATGGGGAGGAAAGGTAGCGCGGTAGGCTTAGAGCCTGTAGCGATGATCACTTTCTCCGTTTCTATCTCCTGCTTTTCGCCAGCCTTGTTAGTGATGGCGATCTTGTTTTTGGTCACAAATGAGCCGAGGCCGTTGTATACGTCTACCTTGTTCTTCTTCATGAGGAAGGCGATGCCATCTACGTTAGCCTTCACCACTTCGCCTTTGCGCGCGATCATGCGGCCAAAGTCTACAGTGAGTCCTTTGACACCGATACCGAAGTCTGTAAAGCGCTTCTCTGCATTGTGGTAGTGCTCAGATACATCGAGCAGCGCCTTGGATGGGATACAGCCCACATTGAGGCAGGTGCCTCCCAGTACATCGTATTTTTCGATTATAGCGACCTTCATGCCGAGCTGTGCCAGGCGTATAGCTGCTACGTAACCTCCGGGACCGCCACCTATCACGGTGACATTATAATTAGACATAGTATATGATTTATTGCGGGTGTGAAAGTAGCTATAAATGGCTCAAGGCACAAATGATAAAGTGATAGCTTTTTCTTATCTTACTATAAACAAAGACTATGAAACAGCTACTACTCCTCTGCATGCTAGCCTCTGGCATGGTGTCTGCCAGAGCACAAACCCTGCAACCATCGTTGCGCCGCGATATCTACGATTTTGCGGTAGGAGATACTTTTGAGTATGCAGGTGAGACGTATCAGAATATGTGCTCGGTCAGCGTTTCTGATATGATCATCGTGCTTTCCCGACAAAATACTGCTACATCTGTATCATATGGTGTAAAGGTAAACTCTACGTCCTCTCATCCGCCGTGCAACTCCCCGGGCTACATCACTTCAGCTAGCATCTATGATACCCTACGCTATGGAGATCTGGATTCTACTATCTTTTACTATCATGATAGCCTGCTATACCACCGTGACTCAGTGCTGACGGATGTCGATACGATCTATCAGGATTCGGTCATGCAGTACAGGAAAGTAAATGTACACATATGGCGCTTTGGGGCCTGCTGCGCGGGAGATACAGCGTACGCCGATGGGCTAGGGTTGGTATTTGCCGGCTATGGCTCTGAGGACTATACGGTGAGCCAGGGCGGCTATGGAATGGTGTACTACCACAAGGCTAATGGTGATGTGTGGGGCACGGCGCGGTATTTCACAGTAGGTGTGGAGGATGTGACTGAGGAGCAGCCCGCACTATATCCCAATCCAAGCAACGGAAGTATCACACTGCGGATGGATGATAACAGGAGAGGAGGTGTGCTCACAATGTACGATATCAGTGGCAGGATGCTGATGAGGCAGCAGATCGGAGATGACAATAGTACTTTTGACCTGCTGTGGGCTGACGGGTACTATACCTATACTATAACGATGGCTGATGGAAAGTCTTCTACCAGCAAATTAGTGATACGCCGCTAATACACTTCATAAAAAAACGGCTACCATTCGGTAGCCGTTTTTGTTTATCTGCAGAGATACTATATCATCTCCAGTAGTAGGTCGATAGGATCTGCGCCGAGCAGCATCTTGTCCGGATTCTCCAGGAAGTCCTTAATGGCTACGAGGAAGCCTACAGATTCCTTGCCATCTATGATACGGTGGTCGTATGATACGGCCAGGTACATCATAGGGCGGATCTCTATCTTGCCGTCTATGACCATCGGGCGGTCCTGCACCTTGTGCATACCGAGGATAGCAGACTGCGGAGGATTGATGATCGGGGTGCTCATGAGAGAGCCAAACACGCCACCGTTGGAGATGGTAAATGTACCACCGGTCATATCATCCATAGTGAGCTGTCCGTCGCGGCCCTTGATAGCTAGTGATTTTACTGTTTTCTCTATATCAGCGAGGCTGAGTGATTCAGCATTGCGGATCACCGGCACTACGAGCCCCTTAGGTGTAGATACAGCGATGGAGATGTCACAATAGTCGTGGTACACAATATTGCCTTCATCGATGTAGGCATTTACAGCAGGATACTTCTCCAGTGCCAGGCAGACAGCCTTGGTAAAGAAGCTCATCATGCCGAGGTTGACCTCATACTTCTTCTTAAACACATCGCCATACTTGGCGCGGATCTTATTGATATTGGTCATGTCCACCTCATTGAATGTGGTGAGCATGGCTGTGCTATTCTTTGAGTATACGAGACGCTCAGCTACAGTTTTGCGCAGTCGGCTCATCTTCTCTACCCGCTCTCCGCGGCTAAATGCTTCTTTTTTGGCACCGCCAATAGAGGCTTTATTCTTGATCGCTTCCAGTGCATCCGCCTTGGTGATACGGCCGGATACGCCTGTTCCCTTTACATCTTTATTGGCTACTCCGCCTTCATCCAGTATCTTCTGGGCTGCAGGTGGGGCAGCGCCTGTGGCATAGCTCGCCTTGGTCTCAGCTACTGGAGCTTTGGTTTCCGCCTTTGGTGCCTCTGCTTTTTTCTGAGGCGCTTCTGCTTTCTTTTCTTCTGCCTTAGGAGCTTCCGTTTTTGCTTCTTTGGCCGGTGCGGCTGCGCTCTCATCTATAGTCGCTACGAGCGCACCTACTTTCAGGTCATCGCCTTCGCTGGCTACAAGTTTCACCTTGCCGGCGGCAGGAGAGGGGAGCTCCTGAGAGGCTTTGTCTGTCTCTACCTCACAGATAGGCTGGTCCAGCTCTACATAGTCGCCGTCCTTTACCAGAAATTTAGAAAGAGTAACCTCGGTGATCGATTCCGCTACCGCGGGGATTTTTAATTCAGCCATTGTTTCTTTTAAGCTTTTGCGGGAGCAAAAATAGGATTAATATGAATAAGGGCAACAGTGTTTTGCGCCATGCGCCTACAGACTGTACTCCATATTGCCCACCAGGTAGATATACTCGAAGTAAGTACGGAGGAATTTGAGCCTGTATTCGGCCAGTTTTAGCTCTGTCTCGAGTAGTTTGCTCTCCCGTGTATTGATCAGGAATAGGCTACTTTCGCCATGCTCGTATTTCAGCTTTTCGGCATCCAGCAGCAGCTGGCTGTATTTAGCATTTGTCTCAGCATTCTGGATCTGCTCTTTGAGCAGGTCGAGGTTTTGCTCAGTGAGAGACACTTTTTGAGATATCTCGTTTTTTTTGTTTTGGAGCTCCTGCTGATTATTGGTGCGCTCCAGGCGGGCTACCTGATAGTCGCTGCGGGAGGTACGCAGGAGCAGCGGCATGGTGAAATTGACCGCCACGCGATAGTTGCTGATATCGGCCACGGTGCTGCCGGCAGCATTGGTATTAAACAGAAAATTGTACTTGACATCCAGTTTGGGCTTGATGAGTTCTGCTTTGTAGCGGAGGTCAGCTTTCAGGATGTTGTCTGTCGTCTCATACTTTGTGATGAGTGGATTGCTGTTACCGGTCCCTTTGGCCTTGTAGCCCCAGGCTAGCAGCGCTTTGTAGCAATAGTACTCCAGGCTGTCTTTCACACGGTTTTCGCCGATCGTATTCATGGGGCCCTCACTGCTCCAGTTTAGCATAGTAAGGGAGATAGACCTCTTCCTGTATTCCAGCTCGGCACCACGCAGGTCCAGGTCACGGCTTCTGTAAAGGATGCTGGCTTCTATCGTGTCAGCTATAGCCTTCTCACCGAGGTCGGCCAGGATCCTGATGCCGCTGTAGCGGTCCTGCGCCAGCTGCAGAAAGTAGCGCTGTATGCTGATCTCCCGATTGGAATACAGCCAATCGAAATAGGTCAGAGAGGCATTGTACATAAGGTCGTTCAGCAGGATATTGCGGTCGGCCTCATAGTAGCTCCTGTAGCCTTTGGCTTTCACTAGCTCAGTCCGTCGCTTGTCTATGACGAGGCCCTGCAGCAGTGAGGCCTCTACTCCTATATATGGCAGTCCATAGGTCGCAGTTTTGAACTCGGGGTTGAGATAGTAGCCGGAGCCATACTCGTAGCCGGTAGTGATATACTGAGAGGTATAGATGGGCTGCTTCAGCTTGGTGAGCAGGGTAGAGTAGTAGGTCTTGCTGTCAAAGTTCTTATTCTCATACTCTACGCTGACCAGCGGATCGTAGCCGCCCTGCGCTGATTTGAATAGCCAATCTCCCTTGGCCTTGATATTATTGGCCCGGACAGCGAGGGGATGGTAGGTCTTTACATTATTGATAAAATCATTGTACTCTGGTATGCGCTGGGCAGAAACACCAGAGACTATAAGCCAGGCGACAAAGAGCAGGAGCTTATTTTTTCTTCTTGTCGTCATATGTGGTAGTAGTGGTTGGTTTGTAAAAGTCAGGAGGGAATCCATTTACTTTTCTCCATATTTCGTATGCTAGCGGTACCTTGTTCAGCAGGGCAAATCCCTTGGCACCAGTACCTACGGACAGTACGTGCGGCCATTCCTGATCCCCACGGGCCACGAGTATCCTGAATTTGCCATTGGCAGAGATAGCCCTGTCTATAGCTACTACGCGGCCAGTGTAGGTGCCCACACTCATACCCGGCCAGCCGGAAAAGACAAATGCCGGCCAGCCATCAAAAGTGATCTGCACACGCATATCTTTCTGTACGAGGGCCAGATCCATCGGGTCTATGTATAGCTCCACGGATAGATTTGGCGTCTGCGGTACAAAGCTGATGAGCGGCATACCTTCTTTCACTATATCTCCCACGCCCTGGACGAAGGTCTGGGTCACGTAGCCATCCTGAGGAGCAGTGACATAGTAGTATCCCGACCGGATGGTATAGCCTGTGAGCTGCCCCTGCATCTTGGTCAGGGCAGCCTCTGCATCGTACATAGAGGATAGCGCGGAGAACTTGTCAGACTCAGCCTTGGTCATTTTCTCATTGTAGTCCTGCTGTATGGCATTGATCTCTATGAGCAGATTGGTGATCTCGTTTTTGCTATTGATCCATTTGTTTTCTGCTGCTATGGTCTTGGCCTGGCTCTCCTGGAGTTTTGCCTTGCGTGACTCGAAGTCGGTGCGTGATATCACGCCTTTGGTCAGTAGCTCTTCGTACCGCTTGAACTGGTTTTGATTGATGTCATTATTCTGCTGGATAGAGAAGTACTCTATACTATCACTGGTTACCTTATTTCTCGCCTGCAGGAGTTTGTTTTTGGCCTGCTCCAGTTTGAGAGAGCGTGCCTGATTGAGCGCGTCAAGCTGCTGGTCTATGGCAGATACCTTCTGCTCGTATGAGCCGATGGTAGACTCTTTTGATTTGAGCTGGGACTCTACACGGCCTATGAGCTGCGGGTCAAAGTAATCGTCTTTGATCTCGGATATATATGCAATAGTATCGCCCTTCTTTAGTACTTCGCCCTCCTTTACAAACCACTTCTCTATACGGCCGGGTATACGGGAGGGGATGGTCTGAGGCTTGTCAGATGGGTTGAGGGTGGTTACTTTGCCTGTACTGGTCACGGTTTGGTTCCACGGCATGAGCAGGGTGAGGAAACCGACTGCCAGCATAGTATAAAACAGGATACGTGTGACACGTGCATAGCGGTACTGGTATACGCTGTCATATACTTCCTTGCCCACGTTAGGGTCAGGAGTGGTGAGCAGGTAGTTTAGCATACCATCATGGCCCAGCGCCTGGTCGAGCTTTTCTATGGAGGTGAGTACGTCGTATACAGTATCGAGGCTGGTGATGAGTTTCTCCACCCCGTTTATAATAAGGATGACAAGTATCTCAGAGGCTACGAACTGGCCGATATTGATGTAGCCCTGCTGTACCAGCCATATACCGAGGAAAAGTAATAGGGCAGTAAATACAATCTTAAAGATGAAAATACTCCTGTACTGCAGGTCTAACACCTGAAAGTGCTGACTCTTGTAGCGAATGTATTTCACGAGAGAAGCATCGGCAGCTTTTGTCGGTTCGTCTCCCGTTTTCAACCCATCCTGCGCTGCATCAAATACCTGATGGAGTTTGTCTACGAACTTGTACTTTTCCTTAGACTCCGATAGGCTGGTATCCATAGCATTCCTGCCGGTGAGGCGGATGATGATGAAGAAGATAAGGGCTGTAACGATCGTGAATATGATAAAGACAGGATTGTAAAGACTGAGCAGGATAAAGCCAAAAAAAATGCTGATCAGTGCATAAGAGAGCTCCATCAGGATCTTTGACAAACCTTTCTGGAGGGTGAGTGTGTCGAAAAAATAGTTGATGTGATTATCCGTCCGGGTAGCACGCTCGTGATCCTGGCGGAGGCGGGAGAGTTTCTGCGAAAAACCAATACCAATACGGGCTACAATATGCTGCTGAAGGGTTTCATTGGCGCGCATCTTCCACATCTGGAAAAGGCCCATGAATATCACAGCCAGGATAGTCAGGATGCTGAGCAGTACCAGCGAGGCTGACATCTGGCCCGCCATGGTATAGGTGACCACTGCCTGGATACCTAGCGGTACAGTCAGATAAAAGACACCCTGCAGGATAGCGAGTATGTAAATAACTCTGACCTGTGGGTAGAGAGGTTTGAGGAAGCGTAGTAATTTTTTGATCGAGTGCATATTGTGGATAGGTTTCCAAATATGCGGCCCAAAGCGCACAAGTCTCTGCGAGGTTTAATGTATGGGGCCGATTTTAACAGAAATTACGACCCAAACGATGTCAGGTAAACTTATTCAAAGGATTTAGAAAGTATCTCATCCTGCTCCTTCACGTGCTGCTTCTTGAAACCTGTCGCTGGTGAGGCTGAGTTTTTACGAGCTATGACGCGCAGTTTCATCTTGTCATACAGGCCACTCTCGTAGAGTCTGCTCAGCAGGAATGTCCATGCGCCATTATTCTTAGGCTCCTCCTGTACCCAGACGAATTCTGCCTTAGGATATTTCGCGGTGAGTGCCTCCAGCTGGGTGTACGGCAGCGGGTAGAGCTGCTCCATACGTACCACGGCTACATCCTTCACGCCGTCTTTTTCTTGTTTTTCCAGCAGCTCATAGTAGATCTTGCCGGTGCAGAGTACTACGCGGCGTACCTTCTTGCCGTCTTTGAACTGTGGATCGTCCAGCACCTCCTGGAAACCACCTTTAGTCACATTCTCCAGCGGAGAGATGGCGCGCGGGTGGCGGAGGAGCGACTTAGGGCTCATGACCACGAGTGGCTTGCGAAACTCCCAGGCGAGCTGACGGCGCAGTGCGTGGAAGTAGTTGGCCGGATCAGTGATGTTTACCACCACCATATTCAGCTCAGCGCAGAGTTGGAGGTAGCGCTCCAGGCGGGCTGAGGAGTGCTCAGGGCCTTCGCCCTCATAGCCGTGAGGGAGCAGCATGACCAGGCCGCTCTTGCGCTGCCATTTGGTCTCGCCGGAGGCCACGAACTGGTCTGTGATGATCTGCGCACCATTGCTAAAGTCTCCATACTGCGCCTCCCAGATCACGAGTGGATCAGGGTGCGTGATAGAGTAGCCATACTCAAAGCCGAGTACACCATACTCACTCAGGTGTGAGTTATAGATAAAGAACTTACTCTTGTCAGATTCGAGCGGAGAGAGGCGGCTGTATTCGCGCTCGGTATTGATATCAGTGATCACAGCATGGCGGTGTGTGAAAGTACCACGCTTCACGTCTTCGCCGCTGAGGCGTACGTTTTTGCCATCCAGCAGGATGCTGCCGTAGGCCATCAGCTCGGCTGCAGCCCAGTCTACGATCTTATTGGTCACCAGTTTGTCCTTGCGGTCCTCTATGTGCTTCTGCACTTGGCGGAGCGGTGTGAGGTCTGCAGGTATGGTGGTGAGCGCATCGATCAGTTTATCGAGATTGCCCTTGCTGATGCCGGTATCAGGAGACTTTTCAAAGTCCTTGCTGGTAGCTGAGCGGAGAGTCTGCCATGCAGTCTCCGTAGACTGCGGCTGGTATGGAGGTGGGTTTTCCTTCACGGCATCCAGACGCGCCTGAAGGTCTGCCCAAAATTCTTTCTCCAGCCTCTTGGCCATATCATCAGTGATAGAGCCTTCTTTTTCCAGTTTGCTGATATAGATATCGCGTGGATTGGTATGCGCGTCTATCAGCTTGTACATCATAGGCTGGGTAAACTTAGGCTCATCACTCTCATTGTGGCCCCACTTGCGGTAGCACACCATGTCTATGAAGATATCCTTGTTGAATTTCTGCCTGTACTCTGCTGCTATCTCTGCAGCATATACTACCGCCTCTACATCATCGCCATTCACATGCAGTACGGGAGCCTCGATGGTGGCAGCGATAGAGCTGCAATAATCAGACGAGCGGCCATCTTCAAAGTCTGTCGTAAAGCCTATCTGGTTATTGATCACATAGTGCAGCGTGCCGCCTGTGTAGTAGCCCGGCAGCTTGGCCATCTGGAGTACCTCATAGATGATGCCCTGGCCTGCCACAGCTGCGTCACCGTGGATGAGGATAGGCATGATCTTGTCATAATCTGAATTGTATATCGCATCAGACTTGGCACGTACGAAACCTTCTACCACAGGGTTTACCGCCTCAAGGTGTGATGGGTTAGGGATCAGCTTGAGGTAAACTGATTTATTGCTATCTGTAGGGTACTGGTGTGAGTAGCCGAGGTGGTATTTCACATCACCATCGCCCAGAGAGATATCGTAGAGCGCAGTACCCTGAAACTCGTTGAAGATCTCTTCATAGGTCTTGCCCATGATGTTGGCCAGGATATTGAGGCGGCCGCGGTGTGCCATGCCTATCACGATCTCCTCCACATTGCCCTCGGCAGCAGTATGTATCACCGCATCGAGGCCCGGTATGGTAGACTCGCCACCCTCCAGGGAGAAGCGCTTCTGTCCGATATATTTTGTACCGAGGAATTTCTCAAATACGACCGCCTGATTGAGCTTTCTCAATATGCGCTCTTTCTTCTGTACGCTGTATTTGATCGCGTCCAGCTTTTCTATCTTCTCGCGGAAGTAGGCGATCTCTTCCTTCACACGTACGTAGCCGTACTCAAAGCCTATCGGGCCGCAGTACACAGCCTCCAGCCGAGCGACGATATCGCGCAGGGTGGCATTGGCCAGGCCGAGCTCAGAGCCGATGGCAAATTTCTTGTCAAGGTCCTTGTCCGTGAGGCCAAAGTCGCTCAGTTCCAGGTCTGGATGGCGGTCCATACGCGGGCGTATAGGATTGGTCACAGCCTTGAGGTGGCCCTTATTGCGATAGGCTGCGATGAGGGCGTATACCTTAAACTCATCTGCAGATACGCTGCCTCCCGGCTTGCCATTATAGCTAGTGGATGCGAGGTCAAAACCTTCAAAAAACTTCTTAAACTCCGGGTCTACTGATTCTGGTTTGCTTTTGAAATCCCTATAGAGATTTTCCAGGTACTCGGGCGTAGCGTTGCTGAGATATGAGTAATTATCCATTATATGACATAGAAATAGTGTGCGAACTTACGGCAAAATCAGGGAATAGGCAAAGCCTTTTATATGAACATATACCCGTGGTTTTCAACCATTGTAGCCATGATGAATTAACATCTGGACAATGATTGAATTACCTGTTTTACCGAAATTTGGCCTACTGCACATACTGCCTTTCCTTTATTTGGTTACATTTATTTAACAATAAACCACCGTAATGAATAGAATTTTTACGCTCATCGCATGCTGCGCTGTAGCTGCTATGGCCTATGGACAAAATAGTCACTTGCTACCCTCGCGCCCGCTGGTAGATAGTGCGCTGGCTCCTTTTTTTCATGGAGTAGCCTCAGGAGACCCGCTGGCGGACAGGATCATACTATGGACACGTGTCACTACCGATGATCCTACAGTATCTGTAGACTGGCAGATAGCCACCGATACCGCTTTTGCCAATGTAGTGACCTCCGGCACTGTCACGACCGATACATCAAAGGATAATACTGTCAAAGTAGACGCCACAGGCCTCAGCCCTGCTACATGGTACTACTACAGGTTTACAGCCTATGGCAAGCACTCGTCTACAGGCCGTACGCGCACTGCGCCATCCGGCAATACAGACAGCCTCCGCTTTGCTGTCGTAGCCTGCTCTAATTTTCAGGCAGGATTCTTTAATGTTTACCAAAGTATAGGTACCCGCAATGATATAGATGCCGTACTGCACCTGGGCGACTACTACTATGAGTACAAAGCCAGGGGCTATGGCTACACCGGAGATAGTACCCGTCTGCATGATCCCGGTGACCATGATGCCCAAACGCTGGCAGACTACCGTATGCGCCACTCTCAGTACAAACTGGACCCGGACCTGCGGCTATGCCATCAGCAGTACCCCTTTATCACGATCTGGGATGACCATGAGACTGCCAACGACTCCTACCTGCTGGGTGCAGAAAACCATGATCCTGCTACAGAGGGCGACTGGTTTACACGCAAGGATGCCGGCAAGAAGGCATATTTTGAGTGGATGCCTATACGCGAGGTGTCGACCAATAATGATACAACCGTGCGTCGCACAGAGAAGTGGGGTGACCTGATCGACTTCATCATGCTGGATACCCGCTATGAGGGCAGGGACTCTACGCTGGGTACATTTATACCTGATACAGTGTCCTACGTGACTGATACCAACCGCCAGCTGCTGGGCAGGCCACAGCTACAGTGGTTTAAAGGAGAGCTCAGTGCCTCTACAGCCAGGTGGCGCATCATAGGCAATCAGGTCATGATAGCCCCTCTCACCACCTATCCCGGTGTACGTACCATAGTGAATGGTGACCAGTGGGACGGGTACCCGGCCGAGCGCAAGCGTGTGCTGGACCATATCATGCAGAATCAGATCAATAATGTGGTATTCATCACAGGAGATATACATACCTCATGGGGCAATGATGTACCTCACCCGGACTCTACGTATGACCTGGCTACAGGCCACGGCTCAGTGGCTACTGAGTTTGTGACCACCAGTATCACTTCTCCCAGCAATGGGCTGGACATCATACCTGTAGGCGCCGTACAAAATTTCAACCCGCACATGAAGTATGTAGAGCTGCTGAAGCGCGGCTACCTGCTGCTGGATGTAAATAAACAGCGTGTACAGGGTGACTGGCTGCATGTCAATACTGTCACCAGCCACAACTTCACAGTGACTGACGATGGCTACTGGATGAATATGAATGGAGAGCGATTCCTGCGCCTGGCGGCGGGACCGCTGGGACCGCGTCCGGGCAACCCACCACTGCTGCCATATACTATCGTGACCGGTATAAAGAATGTGGCCAATAACCTCATCGTAATGGGCTGCTATCCAAACCCGGCAGAAAACGAGGTAGCCATACAGTACTATCTCTCTGAGCCGGCCAAAGTGACCATAGCCATCACAGATATGAGCGGCAAAACAGTATACACCCGCGAAGAGCAGCAAACCCAATACGGCCTGTATAGTGGCAAGGAATACATAGACAATCTGGCCGCAGGTAGCTATGTGGTGAGCATCACCGCCGGTGGCAAAACCTACAGCAAGCAGCTGGTAAAAGCTAAATAAGACACGACATTTATAACCTAAACAAATAAAGTAGCCCCTCAATGAACAAGATCGCACTGATACTGATGTGCATGGTAGCTGCCATAGGCCTGCAGGCACAAAGCTACCTGCTCCCATCACGCCCGCATGTAGATAGCACGCTGGCACCCTTCTTTCACGGTGTAGCCTCCGGTGATCCGCTGGCTGACCGCGTGATACTCTGGACGCGTGTCACCACTGATGACAACTCTGTGAGTGTAGACTGGCAGATAGCCACTGATACGGCCTTTGCCAATGTAGTAGGCTCCGGTACCGTGAGTACCGATACCTCACGAGATCATACAGTGAAAGTGGATGCCACCGGCCTCACAGCAGGCAGCTGGTACTACTATCGCTTCAAGGCGTATAACAGGTACTCCGCCACAGGCCGCACGCGCACCGCACCGGTAGGCAATACCGACAGCCTGCGTTTTGCGGTCATAGCCTGCTCCAATTTCCAAGCGGGGTTCTTTAACGTGTATCATGATATAGCAACGCGCAACGATATTGACGCGGTACTGCACCTGGGCGACTACTACTATGAGTATGAGGGACAGGGCTACGGATATGATGGTGATACCAACCGTATACATGACCCTGACCACGAGGCGCTGACACTGGCAGACTACCGCATGCGCCACTCTCAGTACAAGCTGGACGCAGATCTGAGGTACTGTCACCAGCAGTATCCATTCATCACCATCTGGGATGACCATGAGACAGCCAATGACTCCTACTATAGTGGCGCTCAAAACCATACTCCATCTACTGAGGGTGACTGGTTTACGCGCAAGGATGCAGGCAAGCGTGCCTACTTTGAGTGGCTGCCTATCCGTGAGATATCGGCGGGCAATGATACGATCCTGCATCGTACAGAGCACTGGGGCGACCTGCTGGACCTGATCATGATAGATACCCGCTACGAGGGCCGCGATTCATCCCTGGGCCAGTTTATCCCAGCCAGCAATGCATTTCTCTCAGATACGGGCCGCCACCTGATAGGCAATGAGCAGCTCACATGGTTTAAAGGAGAGCTGGATAACTCTGCCGCCAGATGGAAGGTGATAGGCAACCAGGTAATGATAGCGCCGCTACACGTCAATGTAGGCACAGGAGATCAGGTGCTAAACGGCGACCAGTGGGATGGCTATCCGGCTGAGCGCAAGCGTGTACTGGATCACATCATGCAGAATAACATTAAGGATGTGGTCTTCCTGACTGGTGATATCCACTGCTCATGGGGCAATGATATTCCTCATCCGGATTCTACATACAATCAGTCCACAGGCCGTGGATCGGCAGCTACAGAGTTTGTATGTACGAGTGTGACATCACCTACATTCAACGGTCTCGGCTCGGTGCCACTATCACTGATACAGGTTTTTGACAAGCATGTGAAGTATGCAGAGCTGAGCAAGCGCGGCTACCTGCTGCTGGATGTAAACAAGGTGCGTGTACAGGGCGACTGGATACATATGAGCACAGTGACCAGCAAGACCTACACACCGACGGATGATGCACAGTGGATGAACCTGGATGGTGAGCGCTTCCTGCGCCAGGCACCATCTGTACTCGGACCTCGTCCGGGCAATCCACCGCTGACTCCATTTATCACAGGTATAGGAGAAGTGGCCAACAACATCCTCATACTCGGTATGTATCCTAACCCTGCCGAGAACGAAGTGGCTATCCAGTACTACCTCTCAGAGCCATCTAAGGTAGATGTGACCATCACGGACATGAGCGGACGCAATGTGTACACACATACCACGCAGCAGACCCAGTATGGCTTGTACAATACCAAGGCCTTTATAGACGGCCTGGCTGCAGGCAGCTACGTAGTGAGCATCTCTGCCAACGGAAAAACATACAGCAAGCAGATCGTAAAGGGTAAGTAATAAACCAACCCATAAGCTAACGGCTGGCAGGATCATCTTCGCCAGCCGTTTTTATTTGAGGATATTTTATACATTCATCGGATAGATCAAAACCAGACCAGATGTCCGCTCAATTCTACTCTAAAGAGAACCTTCGCTTCATGCTGCACGAGATGTTTCCGATAGCGGAACTGTGCAAGCTCGACCTTTTCAAAGATCATACGCCCGAGAGCCTCGACATGATCATAGATGCAGCCGCCACGCTCTCTGAGCAGCAGCTGCGCCCGATACTCGTAGAGATGGACAGCAAGCCTCCATATATAGAAAATGGCCGTGTGAAAGTACATCCTAAGATGCGGGAGATCATGCAGCAGTTTGGCCGCGATGGCTGGATATCTATGTCTGCGCCGCATGAGTATGGCGGGTTGCAAGTACCTTTCACCATCGTGCAGGCCGTGGGCTTTATCATGGCTGCGGCCAATTACTCGCCGATGGTTTATGGTTTCCTCACTACAGGCGCGGCTCACCTCATAGAGTCGTTTGGTACAAAGGAACTCAAGGATACCTATATCCCCAAAATGTATGCAGGAGAGTGGCAAGGCACTATGGCGCTCAGTGAGCCTGGTGCCGGTAGCTCCCTGTCTGATATTGTGACTACGGCTACGCGTACGGAGCATGGGCACTACCTCATCAAGGGCCAGAAAGTCTTTATCAGCTGTGGCGATAGCGATGCGGTGGATAATATCGTGCACCTGATGCTGGCCCGTATAGAAGGCGCGCCAGCGGGTACGAAGGGGATATCGCTATTCGTAGTGCCACGCCTGCGGCCGGAGGCAGATGGCAGTTTGACTTTCAATGATGTCAATACTGCTGGTGTGTTTCACAAGATGGGGTACCACGGTGCACCGATAGCACACCTGATGATGGGCGAGAATAATGACTGCCGCGGCTATCTGGTGGGAGAGGAGCACAAGGGCCTCAGTTATATGTTTCAGATGATGAATGAGGCGCGGATAGGTGTAGGCTGCAATGCCACATCTATATCCTCTGCTGCCTACTATAATGCTTTGGAGTATGCTAACGTCCGTACGCAAGGCCGCAAGGTCACCGAGAAAGATCCATCTAAACCTCAGGTAGCACTCATAGAGCACGCTGATGTGCGGAGGCTCCTGTTATTTCAAAAGGCTGTGACGGAAGGTTCGCTATCTCTGGTGCTGGAGGCATGTAGCAGGTATGACCGCTGGATGGCCAGTGAGGGACAGGAGAAAGAAAATAATCACATGCTGCTCGAACTGCTCACACCCATGGTGAAATCATATCCGGCAGAGATGAGCATCCTATCTACCAGTGCAGGTCTGCAGATATTTGGTGGATACGGCTATACTAAGGAGTTTCTGGCGGAGCTCTTCTTCCGCGAGACACGTATCCACACGATACATGAGGGCGCCACAGCCATACATGGTATGGACCTGCTGGGCCGCAAGGTGATGATGAAAAACGGCATGGCTACAATGCTCCTGATGCAGGAGGTGATGACTGATATCCAAAACGCCCAGCAGTATGACGATCTGAAACCATATGCTATCGCACTCGGAGATAAGCTGATGAAGCTACAAGAGATCACTATGCACCTGATCGGTGTGGCGCAGGCCGAAGGACCGGAGGCGTACCTGTCAGACGCCACGCTGTATCTGGAGCTGTTTGGTATCCTGACGGTGGGCTGGCAGTGGCTGAAGCAGGGCGCCAAGGTGGAGGAACTGAAACGATCCGGTAGCAGGTCCTACTCACCGGAGTTCCTTCAATCAAAGCTTCATGCAGTACAATACTTCTTTGAGTATGAGGTGCCTAAGGCTGATGGCCTGATAGTGCGACTGAAGAGCACTAACCGTGTCACCCTCTCGGCAGTGCGCGGAGAGATCGTATAAGGTCGTTGATTTTACCATAGCGTAATGTGAGATTCTGCTTTATTTGTAGCAATCAACTGATCGCTATGCGCTACCTTTTCTTTGCCTGTCTTCTATTGATTTCTCACCTGGCTACAGCACAGACTGGTGCGGGACTCAAGCTGAATGAGATACAAGTCATAGGCAGCCACAATAGCTACAAGAAGCTGCCAGATCCTCGCGTCATGAAGTTTCTACTGAAGTTTCGTAAGCAGCTCGGTGACGAGGGCAATCCGATACGGATAGACTATGGTCACTTGCCGTTTGATTCTCAGTTTATGTACCATATGCGTGGCCTGGAGATAGATATCTACAATGATCCCCAAGGCGGTGCACTCTACAAAAGGAAGGTAAATGCCTTTGTGCACGGAGTGCCTGTGAGATCTCATGTAGAGGAGCTAAAGAAGCCAGGATTGAAGGTCCTCCATATAAAGGATGTAGACTATCAGACACATTATTACACTTTCAAGCAATCGCTGCTGGCGCTGAAACAATGGAGTGATGCGCACCCGTCGCATCTGCCGATATTTGTAAATGTAGAGCCCAAAACGGGTGGGCCGGGAGATCAGAGCAGTGCATTGCGGTTCTTTGGGTTCAAGAGGGTAGTGCCTTTTGATAGTGTGGCTTATGGTGAGATAGATGCAGAGATACGCTCCGTCTTTGGCGATAGCCTCACCAATGTACTCACGCCGGACCGCCTGCGCGGGCATTACACCAATCTGAAAGAGATGGCACTAGACCACGGCTGGCCTGCGCTGGATGCATGCAGAGGCAAGGTAGTCTTTATCATGCTCGGTGGCTCCAAGGATACCTATCTCAAGGGACATCCATCTCTACAGGGGCGAGCTATGTGTATATATGGCTCACCTGAGCGCGTTGACGTCGCCTTTGTGATGCAGGATGAGTCTATCAGTGACAGTGCTAATATCGTAAAGCTGGTAAAGCAGGGATACATCGTGCGCACGCGCTCCGACATAGAGACAATGGATGCCCGTGCGAATGATCCTCACCGCAAGCTGACAGCTTTTGCGAGTGGAGCACAGATCACATCTACAGATTATTATGTGCCGGATCTCAGGCTGAGTACTTTTGAGGTGCAATGGGACGGCAAGCACTCAGGACGTATCAATCCGGTGACGATACCGGCGAGGAAAGCCGACTGGCTGGAGGAGTAGGCTTTACAACGCAGCCCAGTTTTGGGTTTCATCATATCGCAGATGACCTTTTTCTATCACCAGCGGAGAGGAGATATTGTTTGTATATAAGGAGCCGGTGCCTAGCCCTTGTACCATGCCAGTATTCCGGGATGCGGCCCACTGAGCGATAGCATTCAGGCCTATATTGCCCTCTAGTGCAGAGGTGGCCCACCACGGGATATTTAGTTTGCCAGCGGCTGCGACCCAGTCATCACAGGCCGCGAGGCCGCCGAGGAGGCTGGGCTTGAGTATGATATATTGTGGCCTGATGGTCTCCAGCAGGCGGCGGCGTATGAAGCTATCACTGGTGCCGATCAGCTCTTCATCCAGTGCTATGGGAATGATATTTTCGCGACACAGGTTGTGCATCAGCAGGTATTGCTGCGGCTTTATCGGCTGCTCTATGGAGTGTATCTTATAGGTCGATAGACGCTTAAGTTTTTCCCGCACATTAGCTGCGGTAAAAGCGCCATTTGCATCCAGGCGGATCTCTATCTGTGCAGGACTGTAGTTGGCGCGGATACTTTCTATCAGGCGGCATTCCTCGTCAAAATCTATTGCGCCGACCTTGATCTTGATACAACTGAAACCATCGGCCAGTTTCTGAGCTATCTGCTCGCGCATGAAGCCTTCATCTCCCATCCAGACGAGCCCATTAATGGGGATAGCTTTTTTGCCCTGATAAAAATCTGATCCTTTTATGATCTCGTGTTTGCCTCCGTTTTTCAGATCGAGCAGGGCCGTCTCCAGTCCAAAGGCTATAGATGGGAACCGATCCAGCAGTGCTGCCGGCAGTTTGCCTGTGTGATAGTAGGCATCTGCTATCTGGCTCATCTGACCGCAGAGACTGCGGAGAGCGGCCTCATAATGTGGCAGGTCGTCTATGCTGAGCCCCTCTATATAGCTGCACTCTCCTGTACCGGTCACCCCGTCCTGCTCTATGGTCAGGTAGTATCCATGCTTGTGCGTCATACGTGCACGGGAGGTGAGTACGGGGCGTTTGAATTCGAGGCTATAAGAGTGATAGGATGCGCGCATGATCAGTTCTTTATTCTATACCGCGCTCAGCCTTGATCTGCTCAAAGGCCTCCTGTACTTTGCGGAATTTTTCGGCCATTGCCTTCTGCTCAATAGGAGAGAGGCCTATGTTCCTGTCAGGGTGATATTCCAATACCAGTTTGCGATAGGCCGCTTTGATCTCCTCAAAAGTAGCGTTATGCGGCAGGCCGAAGATATTGTACCGTTTCACCTCAGCAATATAGGACTGGCGTATCCGGTTAAACTCAATGTCATTGATATTAAGCCAGCCGGCTATCACGAATATCATGTTGCGCTCCTGCTGACTGAGGTCGGCATCTGCTATGGCTATATCAAACAGGAAATGTATGATCTGGATGCGGGTAGAGGGAGAGGATGAGATGCGCAGGTCATCGCAGGCCTTGCGGGTATCATACTGGCGATCGAGGCAGTGATGCAGTATCGCCATTTTTTCCTCTATGTGTGCGGGGTCAAAGTGCTCCGTAAAGAAGCTGCGGACAAAGTCCAATTCCTGGCGGGTCACACGGCCGTCCCCTTTTATCAGTGCCGATGCGAGCAATATGAGGTTGGTCTCAAACTCGGAGGTGTTGGCCGTCTTGCTGTATTTTTTTGCGGGCTTGCCTATCTGCTCTCCGGCGGCATAGCCTATCATACTGCCCATAGGGCCACCCACTACAAAACCCAATCCGGCTCCCAGCCATTTCTCGTACTTTGCCACTATGCTGCCTGTGCTGACTTTCTATAGGTGAAGATAAACATAATAATGCCCAGCAGTATGAGCGGTATGCTCAGTAGCTGCGTAGAACTGATCGGTCCTACCGTCTTCTCCGGCTCCTTCATAAACTCCAGCATAAACCGGGTGAGGAATGTGAAAGTGAAAAAGAATGCCACGTAAAAGCCGGGACGCTTGCCACCCATACTGCGATATATCTGTGTAACGATGAACAGCAGGATAAAGTAACAAATGCTCTCGTACAGCACCACCGGATGCCGGGGCTCGGTCTCGCCCGGGAAGATGAATGCCCAAGGTACATCGGTCACTTTGCCTATCAGCTCGGAGTTCATCAGATTGCCAAAGCGGATGAGGGCAGCGGGCAGATAGATGATGAGCGCTACGCGATCCAGCAGCCACAGCAACTCAAACTCAGGGTGCGACCTGTGAAAGAGGTAAATAGCCGCAAGCCCGCCTATCACGCCGCCGTGGCTCGAGAGGCCGCCCTTCCACACACTGAATATCTCTATGGGATGGGCCAGGAAAAATGAGGGCTGGTAGAAGAAAACCTGTCCGAGGCGTGCGCCGATAATAGCCCCGATGAAGATATACTGAATGATCAATACCAGATTCTCCTCGCTGAGGTTCTCCTTGGCCAGGATCCAGCGGCCCAGGAAGAAACAGCCGAAGATGGACAGGGTCCACATCAGGCCATACCACTGCACAGAGAAAAGATGAAAATTGATCGGAATGGTCGGGTTGACATTCCAATGTATAAAGAGCTCCATGGGTCAAGATTAGTGATTTTGGCGTAAACACTGCCGTCCTGTCTGAGAAAAGAAACAGCAGCGCTCACGTATGCGTATAAGGAGTAGGCCGGATTGCGGTTTTTTTATCATTTTTGAAGAATAACATTATATCTATCATGCAGAAAAGGACATGGGCTCTCGCAGCCATCATCGGAGTTTTAGGTCTTGTAGCCGCTTGCAAAAAGGACAATAAGGCTGCCGCTCCGCAGGGAAACGTACCGCACGCTATCAGTGATACCTTCTACTGGCGCGCCAAACTGGACACTACCTGGGCCTATCATGGCGATAATAATAAGAGCGAGTGTAATGGCTCTACGGGCCTCTGCAGTTCATTTCTTTATGATGCTACTTTCAAACTGATAGACAGCGCTAATCCGTATCCGCATGACTCTATCATCCGCACATGGGTAGGCAAGACATTCTACACCAGTAGTGATACAGCGTCAAAGGCTTATCTCTTTACTTTCTCGTATCCTGATAGCCTGGGCCGTACAGTATCTACAGAGTATACCAGCAATCTGGGCTCCAGCCTGACCATCACAGCTATCACGGCAAATGGCCACTCTACGCTGACTGCACCGGACTCTCCGGCGCTGTACTACAACCTATATAAGGTGAAGGGAACATTCAAGGCTAACTTGTCACGATCTCTGGATACCAATATCGTACACCTGACACAGGGAGACTTCCAGATCAGTGTGATGGAGAGCACCCATCAGTAGCCGTCATTTATCCAATACCAGCCTGAAGCCTCCATTGCCAAAGTGGTAGTGGTCGTACACGTTTCTGTTGCGTGCTTTTGAGTAGCAGCGGTTGTCTGCACTGCGCCATGAGCCTCCGCGTAGCAGGCGAAAGGCTGCCGGTTTATCATTTCGCGGATCGGTAGCAGGGCTCACTGCATAGTAGCCCGGATCATAGTAGTCACTGCACAGCTCCCAGGCATTGCCCGCCATATCGTAGAGTCCTAGTTCATTTGGTTTCCGCAGGCCTACGGGGTGTGTCGTATCCCCGGCGTTGGGCCGGTACCAGGCCACCTCGGCCAGATCGTTGCTGCCGGGATAGCGATAACCTCGCGTCTGTGCACCACCCAGTGCGGCGTATTCCCACTCTGCCTCTGTAGGCAGACGGTACTGGTGCTCCGTTTTCTGATTGAGTCTGACTATAAACTGCACTACCTGCTCCTGCGTCACAGATTCTACGGGGCAGTCGGGGCAGTTTCTGTGACGGGATGGAGTGTCGCCCATGACCTGAGCCCAGAGCTTTTGCGTCACTTCGTATTTGCCTATGTAGAAGCTTCTGAGCGTGACGGCGTGTACCGGTTTCTCATTTTTCTCACCTGTGGTGCTACCCATCTGGTAGGTGCCACCGGCGACCAGTACCATATCAGGTAGCGTCACCTGCGCCTGTACGGCAGAGGATATATATAGGAATGCTGGCAGGATAGCGTATTTCAGGGCTTTGATGTCTGGCATTTTTGATATGTTTAGTACATGAGAAACTCTGCTGTGAAAAGTAAGCAAATAGCTGCACTTATCCTGGTATTTGCGCTCAGCCTGCCGGTGTTTTGCCAGGCCGGCACCTGGGTGGATACACTGGACACCTATGCCCGTGAGAAATACCTGCCACCATCCCGCTATATGTGGACCTGGGTGGATGCAGCCCTGCTCAATACGATGGTAAAGCAATATGACCTGACCACTGACCCTGCCAAGAAGCAGATCTACCTGGCCTACGTGCAAAAGGCGATGAAAGTATCCAGTCCCGTGGCTAACGGACGTATGCCTAATGATGTAGCGTCTGCACTGGGCTTCGCATTCCTATATCGGGTCACGCGAGAGGAAAAGTACAAGCTAAAGGCAGAAAAGATCTACCGCCAGTACCTCAAGATCAAAAGGACAAAAGAAGGCGCTGTGTCGCACCTGCCTGTCAATATTGAACTGTGGGACGATACGGTATTTATGGTAGGGCAGTTTCTGCTGGCCATGTACCAGGCTACGGGTGAGCAGCAGTATTTGGATGAGTTCATGAAGCAGCTGTGCCTGCACCGTGATAAGCTGCAGGATACGCAGACCGGCCTATGGGTACATGGCTGGGATAGTGACCATAAAGACCACTGCTTCGTATGCGGCCAGACCCACTGGCCGGACAAAACGACCCGCCGTAGCGCAGAGATATGGGGCAGGGGCAATGGCTGGATCGTAGTGACATTGGCCGATGCACTGAACATAGTGGGCCATCAAAATCCAGTCTATCCCGAGCTATCCGGCTACCTGAAGGAGATGATCCAAAACCTACCGGCTTTGCAAGATTCCAAGACTGGTCACTGGTACCAGCTGCCGGTGCGGAATACGGATAGCGCCAATTTTATCGAAAGCTCCTGTACTGCCATGTTTGCCTATGGTATAGAAGCAGCGCTAAAGCTGGATATAGTGAAAGGAGAGGAGTATAAAAGGAGTGTCGCACTAGCTTATAATGGACTGCGTACACATAGCCTCGTACCTGTGGCTGGGCAGTATCTCATTACCCGCAATGTGTGTACTGCCACCTGTATAGGAGATAAGAATTACTATCTGCACAGAAAGGTGCAGAAAGGGAAACCGTATGGTATAGGTATGTTCATCCAGTTTGGGCTCAACTATGAGCTGGACCACCACCTGCGCTGATCTATCGCGGCGGGGTCACTCCCGGTGTAGCAGGTGTAGTACCTATGCCAGCGGGCGATATCACACCTCCCGGCGCTGTGGATCCACCCATACCGGTTGCTCCACCTATGCCAGTATAACCTGAAGACCCTCCTATACCGCTATAGCCTGTGCTACCTGTCGCACCCGTATAACCGCCATACGGCTGAGGATTAGTCAGAGATGGCTGATATCCCGGACCTCCGGGATTGGTGAGGGTGGGATTGACATTCTGAGAGCCGGGTGCGCTGGGGGATCCGGGAGAGCTACCCGGAGTCTGAGCCGAAACTGTGAGAAAGATAGTAGCCAGCGCCAGTGTAGCAGATGCCTTTATGATGTTGCTTTTCATGATGCGATGTTTTAGGCTTACTGTAAGGCGATAATTGTACCAAGAAGGCCAAAGCTACGCTCAAATGCTCCGGGTGGGCAAGGCTTTCCGCCATGTGGGGTAATGTATTTTCTGCTTTTGCAAAACCAAATTTCGGTACTACAATTTTTATCCTCTTTTGCGATTCATATCGGTGCAGAAAATATTATTGAAAAAGGCATACTAAAAGGACCACACTAGCGTACTTTAGAGTAATAAAATTTCCCCACCCAATTTATGCGTACCGCATTCCGATTGGCAGCAGTTTCCTTTCTGTTTCTGCTCGCTGCCTGCAACCTGAAAAACAGAGTCAACCTAGTTTCCACCAATGCCAAAGATGAAGTGCCGGTCCTCGGCAATCTCGTCTTCACCTTTGACAAAAACCTCGTAGGCGATACTATGCTCAACGCATGGGATACCACGCAGTACATCCGCTTTGATCCGCCTATCTCCGGGCGGTTTCAGTGGACGAGCTCATACGAGCTGACCTTCTCTCCGGATTACAGCCTCGATCCGGCCACAGACTACCACGCTGAGGTGACCAGCAAACTGACCTCACACTCGATCTACTCAGTAGGCAAGATACCTGACATCAATTTCCATACACCCTATCAGCGGCTGGAGTCCGGCAATGCGCTCTGGACGACCATCGATGAAAGTTCGCACACACCTATAGGCCAGCTGGAGCTATTCTTTTTCTACAAAGTAGATCCGGCGCAGCTCAAGGATAAACTCTCTATAGAGGTGGATGGCGCCAAGGCTGACTTCAAGGTACTGACCACACAGGCCGATGAGCACATCCTGGTGAACCTGACCACGCTGAAGATAGAAGACAAGGACTACCAGATCAAAGCCACCATCGCACCGGGCATCACACCATACGGCGGCAAGACAGGCACCAAACAGCCGATAGAATACAAGACCACGCTGCAGTCGCCATACATCCTCACGGTAAATAACATCGAGGCAGAGCATGATGGCAATACCGGTACTGTACACCTCTATACCTCGCAGCAGATGCTGGAAGAAGGGCTGGACAAGGCGATCAGCTTTGACCCGGCGGTGTCATTCAAGACGCAGGTGACGCAGGACGGCCTGATACTGACCTCAGACAAATTTGACGTGACCAAGGAGTACACGCTGACCATCAAGGCCGGTGTGAAAGGCCGGATAGGTGGTGTGCTAAAGGAGGAATACTCCCACTCTGTCGCCTTTGGCCAGCTGGAGCCGTCTATCAGGTTTACCAATCAGAAAGGCGTGTACCTGACGCCTAAGGGCGCAAAGAACATAGAGGTGCAGATCATCAATGTGCCTCAGGTGCAGGTGAGCATCTCCAAGATATATGAGAATAACATCCTGGCCTCAGGCCGCTACAGCTACTATGATGATGACGGCGATAGCGGTGACGGCTACGTCTCTGCTGACGGTGAGCGCAACTATGGCGATAACCTGCAGGTAGGAGACAAGGTCTATGAGACCACCATCGAGACTAAGAATCTGCCTAAGAAGGGCAATAGCCGCCTGTTCAAATTTGACTTCCCTGATAAGCTGCGGGAGTACAAGGGGATGTACAAGATCACTATCCGCTCTCAGGGGCAGTACTACCTGAATGAGAGCCGCTATGTATCGCTCTCAGATATCGGCCTGATAGCCAAAGATGGCAGGGATAAGATGTTTGTCTTTACCAACTCTATCAAGACCGCGCAATCTATGGCTGGCGTAGCAGTATCTGTATACGGCGCTAATAACCAGGTGATGGGCACCGGCACGACCAATAATGACGGTGTGGCTGAGATAGAGCTGAAGCACCGCGACTTCACAGGCTTTCGTCCGGCGCTGATCATAGCCAAGACACAGCAGGGAGACTTCAACTATATGCCCTTCAATACCACCCGAGTGGAGACCTCACGCTTCGAGGTAGGTGGCAAGAAGGCGAACAGTACGGGCCTTGACGCCTTTGTCTATAATGAACGTGATATGTACCGCCCGGGTGAGACGATCCACTCCTCAGTGATCGTCCGTGACCAGCGGTGGCGGAGCCCCGGAGAGATACCGGTGCGACTGAAGTACCTGCTGCCAAACGGCCAGGAGCTGAAGTCATATCGCAAGACGCTGAACGATGAGGGCAGCGTAGAGGTGGCGCTGGAGCTGTCTCCGGCCAGTATCACAGGTAGCTACTCGCTGGAGGTCTACACCTCCAATGATGTGCTGCTGGCTACCAAGAATATCATGGTGGAGGAATTTATGCCGGACAGGATACGCGTGACCACCAGCCTGGACAAGCCATACCTCAAGCCGGGCGATAAGACCAACCTGAGCATCAACGCCATGAACTTCTTCGGTCCGCCGGCGTCTAACCGCAACTATGAGGTAGAGATGCAGATCAGTGCCAAATATTTCTCACCAAAGAAGTACAGCAGCTATAGTTTCTCCCTGGCCAATCAGACCACGGAGTTCAATAAGATAGAGCGCACGGGTACTACAGATGAGAAAGGCAATGCGAGTGAGCAGTTTGAAGTGCCAAAGGAATACATCAATAACGGTGTGCTGGAGGGCGATATCTTTGCTACGGTGTTTGACGAGTCGGGCAGGCCTGTGAGCAGGCGGTCATCGGTAGACATTTACACGCAGGATGTATTCTACGGTATGGACCGCGATGGCTACTACTACTATCCGCTCAATCAGGTCATCAAATTTCCGCTGGTGGCGCTGAATAAGGATGAGAAACCCGTCAGCACGCAGGGCCACATCGTGGTCATCAAACATGACTACAAGACCGTACTGAGCCGCAGCAGCGAGTATTTCCGCTATGAGTCTCAGAAGGAGGACCGCACCATCGTAGACCAGCTCATCAATATCAGCGGGGAGAATACCGTGTACTCCTTTGTGCCAAAGACACCGGGCGACTATGAGATCCGCCTGGCCAAGCCGGGTGCAGATGCCTACGTGATGTACAGTTTCTACAGCTACGGCGGCTATGGGTATAATACGAATACATCCTTTGAGGTCAATACGGAGGGCAACATAGATATCAGCCTGGATAAGGAAAAATACAATGCGGGAGAAACGGCCAAGGTGCTCTTCAAGGCGCCATTCAACGGTCGTATCCTCGTCACGCTGGAAAGCGACCATGTGATAGATCATTTCTATATCAATACGGACAAGCGCACTGCTACTGCTACGCTGAACCTGAAAGCCGACTATGTGCCTAACGCGTACATTTCAGCTACACTGATCAAACCGCACGAGGAGACAGACCTGCCGCTGACGGTGGCGCATGGCTACCTGCCCATCATAGTAGAGGAGAAGGCCAACAAGATCCCTGTGCAGATCATAGCGGAGAAATCTGTCCGCTCCCACACCCGCCAGAAGGTGACGGTGAAAGCCGCTCCCGGCTGCAAGATCACGCTGGCTGCGGTGGATGAAGGTATCCTCCAGATCACGGGCTACAAGACGCCTGATCCGTATGGCTTCTTCTATCAGAAGCGTGCGCTGGATGTGAATTCATTTGACCTGTACCCACTGCTTTTCCCTGAGATAAATGGCTCTATCAGCAGCACCGGTGGTGACGGCTCTGATATGTCTAAACGAGTGAACCCGATCAAGAACAAGCGCGTGAAACTGCTCAGCTATTGGAGCGGCATCACCCAGGCCAATGGAAGTGGCGAAGGGCGCTATGAGTTTGATATTCCGCAGTTCTCCGGAGAGGTGCGGCTCATGGCGGTGGCGTATAAGGACAAGTCCTTTGGCAGTGCCGATGCGCACATGACGGTGGCTGACCCTATCGTGCTGGTCACCTCGCTGCCGCGCTTTATCAGTCCGCGAGATACGATAGATGTACCTGTCACTATTTCTAATACTACTACGACTAGTACCAATGCATCTGTGACGGCCAAGGCCGAAGGGCCGATACAGTTCGTCGGCTCGGTGTCTCAGTCCGCTACTGTGAATGCGAAAGGGGAGGCGCGTGTGATGTTCCGCCTCGTGGCCAATGGTGCTCCTGACGAGGCCAAAGTAACGGTGACCGTCAATGGCGCCGGTGGCAAATATGAAGACGTGACCGATATCACCGTACGTCCCGCAGCCTCGCTGCAAAAGGGCAATGGCAGCGGCGTGATAGATGGCGGCACGGCCAAGACCGTGGAGATAGGCGACCCGCGCTTTATCCCCGCTATGGCGGACTATAGTGTGGTGGTGAGCCGCTCGCCTATGGTGCAGTTTAGCGATCACCTCACGTACCTGGTGCAGTATCCGTATGGCTGTACGGAGCAGACGGTGTCGGCGGCTTTCCCGCAGCTGTACTTCCAGGATCTGAGCGGGCTGATGAGTCCTACTTTGGCCAAGACTGCCAACTACAACATCAATGAAGCGATCCGCAAGATCAAGATGCGCCAGCTCTACAATGGCGCGCTGACCCTCTGGGATGGCGAGGGCTCTGAGTGCTGGTGGGCCTCGGTATATGGTGCGCACTTCCTCATAGAGGCTAAGAAGGCAGGCTATGATGTCTCTGACGACCTGCTGGACAAGCTGCTGGAGTACCTCAATGCACGCCTGCGCAATCACGACCTGATCACCTGGTACTACAACCGTGGCCTGAATAAAAAGATAGCGCCACATGAGGTAGGCTATAGCCTATATGTACTGGCCCTGGCGGGCAAGCAGGACCTGAGCACGATGAACTACTACAAGTCCAATCCGCAGCTGCTCACTACTGACTGCAAATACCTCCTCTCTGCGGCCTATGCGTTGGCGGGGGACAAGGGCAAATACAAGGAGATGCTGCCGTCTACATTCGTAGGTGAAGTATCTGATAAGGAGACTGGTGGCAGCTTTGCCTCTGCGGTGCGTGATGAGGCCATAGCGCTGAATGTGCTGGCCGAGGTAGACCCGCAGAACCCGCAGATACCGATCATGTCACGGCACGTGTCAGAGTCTATCAAGCGGGAGTATTACCTGAGTACGCAGGAGCGCGTGTTCAGCTTCCTCGCCCTCGGCAAGGTGCTGCGTGCAAATGCCTCTGCGACGGTCACAGCCGATATCAAGGTGAATGGCAAGGTGGTTGGTTCTTTCACAGGGCAATCACTGAAACTCAGCAAGAAGAAACTAGGCGGCAGCAAGATAGAACTGGTGACCAAAGGCACGGGCAAGCTGTACTACTTCTACGAGAATGAGGGCATTACGGCAGATGGCTCCTTCAAGCAGGAGGACAGTTATATCAAGGTGCGCAAGGAGTTTTATGACCGCTTCGGACATCAGCTCACGTCGCTCAATTTCAAACAGAATGACCTCGTGATCGTACGCCTGAATATAGAGAGCAGCTACAACCGGTCTATAGACAATGTGGTGATCACCGATATGCTACCGGCTGGTTTTGAGATAGAGAATCCGCGGCTGAAAGAAGTGCCGGGCATGGACTGGATCAAGGATGCGTCCACACCTACCGCCTCAGACTACCGCGACGACCGTGTCAATCTCTTCACAGACCTCTACACCGGCCGTCCGCAGCACTACTACTATGCCGTGCGCTGTGTCAGCCCGGGTGCCTTTATCATGGGGCCTGTGATGGCAGATGCCATGTATGCGGGTGAGTATCACTCCTACAATGGTGGGGGAGTGGTACGGATCACGCAGAAGTAGGCTTACGAGGCCGTATCGCGACCCTGTTTCCTAGCAAACAGATACGCGATACGATAAGCTGATACTGTTTCCAGTTTCCGTTTCCTATGCAAACGGAAACCGGAAACCATGGTCGTACACCGTGCTCGTTTCATAGTAAAAGTGGACGATGGACTTGCTGACCTTACCCGTGCCTTACGTTGTTGTTCGTTGGTTTTTCCTAGCAAATACCAACGAACAACAACAACGGCTCTAACGATCTTCCTTTTGTGAATAACTACTCGCTTATTTATATGGTTAAATTGGCTAAAAATGCTATATTTGCATATTATTGAAAGCGAACTGATATACTTATATATAGGTGTATATGGGTAGGTATTTTACTGAAAAGAGTAAAAGCTTTTGAGATTTGCACGAAGTGCTATGCAAAGTCTGTATCAAGCCTGACGGCTTATTGATATGGACTTTTTTTATTTGATAAAGCCTTGACTCGGCTTGTACCCGTTTCCAGTTGTCCCAGCTTCACGGCGTGGGAAACAGGAAACGGGTACGTCGCTCTCGTCAGGCTGGTGTGTCAGTGAGAAATTTCTTTTGACTAAACGCTTGCAAACAAGAGCGCGTCATTCCGAAGTTTTTCCAATCAATAAAAAATAGACGTGATAAAACTGACCTGTCCCGCACCTCTGGTCGGGAAGGAATCCCCGAATACACAAATGACGGTGAGCGCATCACTGGCCCTGTTGAGGTTTGGGATTCCTTCGAAAATAACGCTCCTATTTCTTACGGGAATTTTCTCGGAATGACGCCCTTTGATTTGTGCCATATACTTGGAGAAAGGGAATAACTCTCTATCTGACTCCTTGTGAAATCGGTAAAATCCGTAAATCAATAAATACTACTTGCTGCCAATGAATAGCTTCTCCTGGCCATAGTCTACCACCACATTGTGGAGCTTCAGCAGGTCGGAGCCGAGGATGCCGTCTATCTTTTTGATCTTCATCTTGCGGTAGGTGCCATTCACATGGCTCAGGTCCACGCCGGCTACGAAGTATTGGGAGATATTGAGGTCGCCTATGGTGAGTTTTTTGAGCGTACCGGTGTAGGACTCCATCACCGTGCTGTGCAGGCCGGTGGTCTCCTGCTTGATCACCTTCATCTTGCGCGCCAGCTTGGTCTCGTAAAAGGTCTTGTCTATCACAGACTTTGATGCGCCGGTATCTATGAGAAAGCGGCATTTTTTGCCCTCTACAGTCACAGTGATAAAAGGGTGGTAGCCACCGCCCATCATTTCTGATACAGTGAATTTGATGCCTTTCGGCTTGGTTGTTTTTGCCATTTGAGCTGGATAAAATAAAAAAGACCGTATATGTGAATATACGGCCTTTCTATTGGTTTAGTTTGGATTATACTGTCAGTGTGTTGAGAACTTCATTCATAGAGCGGACAGCGTCAGCGCTCTTGTTGAATGCTTCCTGCTCTTCAGCATTCAGCTTGTAGTCCACGATCTTCTCCCAGCCGTTCTTGCCTATCACTACAGGCACGCCGAGGCAGATATCCTTCTGGCCGTACTCACCATCGAGGGCTACGCAGCATGGGTATACTTTCTTCTCATCGCGCACGATGCTCTCTACGAGGGCAGCACCAGCCGCACCCGGAGCGTACCAGGCAGAGGTGCCTATCAGCTTGGTCAGGGTCGCGCCGCCTACCATCGTGTCAGCAGCTATCTTTTGCAGCTCCTCTGCAGAGAGGAGGTGGCTCACCGCGTGAGAGTTGAGGAATGCGAGGCGGGTGAGTGGTATCATGGTCGTATCGCCGTGGCCGCCTATCACTACTGCGTGCAGGTCGCTCGGAGAGCACTTCAGCGCAGCGCTGAGGTAATACTTGAAGCGGCTGCTATCCAGTATGCCACCCATGCCTATGATGCGGTTTTTAGGAATGCCGCTGCTCTTCAGCGCGAGGTAGGTCATGGTGTCCATCGGGTTGCTGATCACTACGATGATCACGTCCGGAGAGTGCTTCAGGAGATTTTCTGTCACCGTCTTTACGATGCCGGCGTTGGTGCTGATCAGCTCCTCGCGCGTCATACCCGGCTTGCGCGGGATGCCTGAGGTGATCACTGCTACGTGGCTGCCTTGTGTCTTGGTATAGTCATTGGTAGAGCCTATGACCTTGGTGTCAAAGCCCAGCAGCGTAGCTGTCTGGCTCATGTCCATGGCTTTGCCCTCGGCCACACCTTCCTTGATGTCTACGAGTACCAGCTCCTGGCAGAGTTCTTTCCTGACGATATTGTCAGCTACGGTAGCGCCTACTGCACCTGCACCTACTACGGTTATTTTCATGATATTTTGATTGATAAATGGTGAAATAAAAGACGGCGCAAACGTAAGGTAATTTGAGGAAAAGGGGAAAAGATTTTTATCAGCCGCCACGCGGTCATTATCCACCGTTTTACCTGCGAAAAATCCGCTATTTTCAGCCCTCCGATGCCACAGTCATTCCGCACCATCATACCGCTGCCACGGGCACCTTTCAGCCTCAGTCACAAGGACCGCCTGGTCACCATAGGCTCGTGCTTTTCGGAGCATATAGGAAAGTATTTTGCGGCGTATAAGTTTGACACCGACATCAATCCCTTCGGCCAGCAGTACAATCCCGGCTCGATAGCTACTGCCTTAGACCGCCTGCTGTCGGCAAAGCCCTACAGCGCAGATGAACTAGTAAAGCACGATGAGCTGTACCACTCCTTTGATCATCACGGCAGCTTCTCCCTGCCGGGAAAAGAAGAGACGGCAGCCGCTATCAATGAAAGGCTACAGCTATCATCGGAGAAACTAAAGCAGGCAACTGTACTGTTTCTCACCTTCGGCACGGCTCATGTGTTTAAGCTGAAAGGGACAGGCCGCATCGTCTCAAACTGCCACAAGATACCGGCAAAGGAGTTTGATTTTGAAATGCTATCGACAGAGGAGATCGTACACTTGCTATCGCAAAGTTTAGAGGCACTCTGGCAGGTCAATCCTGCTGTGAGAGTAGTGCTGACCGTCAGCCCTGTGCGCTACTTCGCTTTCGGTCATTTTGAGAACTCAGTGAGCAAAGGCCGCCTGCATGATGCCAGTTATCAGCTGACGCAAAAATATCCGCAAACGTTTTACTTCCCCGCTTATGAGATCGTGATGGATGAGCTGCGCGATTACAGGTTCTTTGCCGATGATATGCTGCATCCCAATAAGCTCGCCATAGATTACGTATGGGAGCAACTGGTAAAGACCTTTATCCCTGTGAAGGATCAGGAACTACTGCAAGAGATAGACGAGATCACCACTGCCGCCAATCACCGCGTACGCAACCCCGATAGCGAAGCGCATCAGAAGTTTAAAGAGAAGTACTTAGCTAAAATCAAAGCGCTGGAGGAGAAGTATGGGTTTGATTTTGCTAGAGAGGTTGAACTGATAAACAGGTAATGAATGGGCAGTACTGAATTCTTAAATCTTTCTGACAAGGATAAATACTACTACTTTACCTCATGTATTGATACTGAAGAGCAACTCGAAGACTTTTGGAAGGAGTTAGTAGAAGTGAAGCAGCGTAAGGAGTTTATATTTAGAGGAGTAGAAGAAGCTAGGTATAAACTGTATAATTCTGCGCAGCGGTACTTTTTGGAATACAAAGATTCAAAATTATACTGCGTTGGTTATGATTTGTTTATACAAAATAGCATTGAGACAATTCGCACGTGGAATAATAATAGCGTTGAACGTTATTTAAGTCAAAGAGGCATAGGTGCGAATAGTATAGCGTATCTGAGTCTGATGCAGCATTTTGGTGTTCCAACTCCTCTATTGGATTTTACTTATAATCCTTTTGTAGCTTTGTATTTTGCATCCAAATTCACAAAGGTTGAGTCATGCGTAAATCAAATTGATAATTATTCATCATTGATTCTGGTGCATAGTCAACATTTCATTATCCAAAATGCGTTGGATTATTTTCAGCAACTTTTGAAATCTTATGATGATGGTGTTGTACCTTATCGAGCACTAAAGTTTGCTCTTTTTCTACTGTTCGATAGTAATAATGATGTTTTCAAAATTACCAATAACCACAATATCATAAATCAAGAAGGAGTATTATTCTTTAACGATCATGCGAAACTACCTTTGGAAGAATATTTCACTACAACGAGTAAATACGCCAAAGCATTAAGAGGGCAGGATGTAAATGATGGTGAGAATAGATTATTTGCTTGTTGGAATATTTCTAAGCGTTTGCATAGTATTATTCAAAGGAGACTAAGAAAGGATTTCTCAATTGATAGAGAATTTTTGTTCCCGGACTTTACGAAACTTGAATCTGCGTTTCATAGTTCTGTCGAAAGATACAATCGTCAATTTCCCCCGCCGGAAAGTCCTATGTGGCGATAAAGCATCTTATCATACCGCATCACCACAGAGATGTCTTTGCCCCGCAGATAGGAGAGTAGCTCCTGCTCCGGTCCCCTGTGTGTGAGCAGCACAAAGTCGCCACCCCAGGCGCCGAGAGATTTGACCTCACCCCAGTAGTCGGAGAATAGCTGCGACTTGATCGTAGGCGTTTGGAGTGCCTCAGATACGATGGCCTCATGCTCGCGGATGATCTGCTCCATCTTTTCCAGCGTCTGGCTTTGCAGCATGCTGTCGGTCAGTTTGCTCAGCCATATCACGGCTTCTTTATTGGCCTTGATGCGTTCGCGGTAGGAGGTGATACTGGTGGAAGAGACGACCTTCTTGCCCGTATAGGCAAAGTACAACTGCTCTGCATACGGCGGCAGGAAATGAACCTGCTCCCACGTAGCCTTGCCGTCTTTCAGCGCGTATACTATCGGCTCATCACTCCCGGCTACGGCTACGTCATAGCCCGAGCCGCCCATTGTAGCGTGCAGCAGTGCCACTCCATCCACACCAGCCCATGCAGACAGGCAGTACACGAGTGTAGAGCTGGTGCCTAGTCCCCATTCATTAGGAAACTCGAGACTGGTCTCTACGGCTATATCATTGTCTCCGAAGAGAAAGGACGGATTCATTAGTCTCGCCTGCTGGAGCATCTGAGAGAGTGTGCGTGCGTCTTTGCTATCAGTATTGATGCACTGCAGCGTCTGCTTGTCAAAAGTGAGATGCAGCCAGGGTTCTTTGAGGTGATTTAGCGCTATCCAGTAGAGGGTATTGCTTTGCCCGCTCAGTTCTTTCACGCGTAGGTGCTGGCCAAATTGTACGGGTATGGTCAATACTTTAGCTCCTTCCAAAGCAAAATACTCGGAGGTCAGCATGAGTTTGCCGTGGCCGTAATAGTGGTGCTGGTCGGATGTGTGCTGCACTAGCTGCTCTTTCGTAGCGTTTCGAGATAGTCGCGTACTGACGATACGGAGATCGTCTTATCCTCAAAGTAAACCCTCGCTTTCTCAGCCTCAGTATCTGTGGCCTGGTACTGCGCGAGGATATTGGTGAGGTGCATCTTCATATGGCCCTTCTGTATGCCGGTAGTGGTCAGGGAGCGCACTGCGGCGAAGTTCTGCGCCAGGCCTACTGCCACGATCACAGACATGAGCTCCTTTGCATTAGGATTGCCCAGCAGCTCCAGGGAGCGCTTGGCCAGCGGGTGTAGCGAGGTAAGGCCACCCACGGTACCGATAGCCAGCGGCATGGTCATACCAAAGGTGAACACACCATCTTTTACCGTGCAGTCACTGAGACTGCGATATTGGCCATCACGACTGGCATAGGTATGTGCGCAGGACTCTACCGCGCGGAAGTCATTGCCGGTAGCCATCACCACGGAGTCTATACCGTTCATGATGCCTTTATTGTGCGTAGTGGCTCTGTATGGATCTATGGTAGCGATGGTCACCGCCCGGCGGAATTTCTCCGCAAACTCCTGTGCACTCATCTTGCCTCCCTCAAAGGTGCCAAGCTCTTCTATCTTACATGAGACCTCGCAGCGCACCACGCAGTCTGGTGTATAGTTAGAGAGGATGCACATCACGATCTCGATGTCTTTCTCCGTAGGAGTGAAGATCGGGCTCTCGTCCATCATGTCCTTGAGCAGTGCGCCAAACTCCTCCAGGCAAGAGTTGATAAAGTTGGCCCCCATAGAGTCTACCGTCTCAAAGTAGCCGCGTATCTGGTAGTAGTTTGGCTCGATGTGAGAGAAGTCTATCAGCTCGAGGTCCTTGACCCCGCCACCGCGCTCCTCCATCTTGGCAGTGATAGGCTTGACGCCTGCTATCAGCTTGCTCTTTATCTCTTTGAAGTAGGCTATGAATTTATCCTTGTCACCCTTATAGATGATATGTACCTGGCCGATCTTGACTGTAGACACCACGGTAGATTTAAATCCGCCACGTGTCAGCCAGAACTTCGCCGCATTGGACGCTGCCGCTACCACAGAGCTTTCCTCTGTGACCATTGGCACGGCGTAGACCTTGTCATTGATCTTAAAGTTGGGCGCGATACCAAAGGGTACGGGGAAATTGGCGATCGTGTTTTCGCTAAAGCCGTCGAGCAGCTTCTGCGATTCTATATTGTCATGCCAGAATCCGGCAAACTCATTGAGTACCTCGATAGGATTGGCATAAAGGAAGTTTTTGGCTATCCATTTTATCTTATCGCGCTTGTTGAGTTTCGAGAAACCCGTGATGATCTGACCTTCTTCCTCCGTCATGCCGCGCTAAAATAAGTTTTCGCTCTCACACAGACAATTGCCTGAAAGCCAAATATGAGGATCATCGGTAGTTTGATAGACAACGCAGGTAAGTTTCACTAAGCAAAAACCTTTTCTGCCACGCTGAAAGTGGCTCTGGTAAACATGCCCGGACGCTGGCTCAGCACCAGCGGGGAGATGATATGCACGGCATTGCGGATCATGCGGTAGCTGCGGCTGATATTAGCCGGAGTGGGCCGGGGCAGGATGATCCTGCGCGCACCATGCACCGCTACGGCAAAGAAATGCCGGATCAGTTTATTGCTGTCCCTATTGATGGCCGAGAGGAGGGAGAGGGGCACCTCTGAATTTTTGCCCCCCTGCTGCAGATAGCTGTAGCAGGCCTCTTTCAGATCCGGGTCACTCATTACCTTATAGAGCGCATCGGCCAGGATATTGATGCTGGCATTGGCTGCATAGCGTGTTTCATAGAAGGCGGCTACTGCGTTTTCTATGTTTTCCTGCGTAAAGCTCTCGCGGATGGCTATCAGCCTGTCAGCCAGATTGTGTACATCTGTCAGGGCTACAGTCATGCCGCCGCCGGTGAGGGGATGGCGCATATTCAGTGAGTCGCCTACGAGTACAGCACCGGCTTTCAGTCGCGGATTGGCAGGTATCAGGTGGTTTGGCATCACACGAAATTTGCCTTCTTCTACCGCACGGAAGTATGCCGGCTGTATTTCCTTTGGCATCTGGCTGCCGATGGTCTCGCGGAGGTAGTGCGTCAGTTCCTCGCCTTTGCGTGGTGCCTGGTCTGAGGGGAAGTCTATCAGTACGCGCGTCTCCTCAGACGATACCGGATACACCAGCACCGGACTCGGCTCCGCCGCTATCACATGCCCGTGACCGGGAAATGGTAGCTCACAGTCCTTCATCAGCAGGCCGAGAAAGTAGCTGCTCACCGTCTTGGTCGTGTCAGACAGCTTCTCGCGAAAGGCCGAGAACATACCATCACACACGATGGTCAGCGGTGCAGACACGAGAGAGGTAGCATCGGCTCCTTTAAGGATATATTGTACGCCGGAGATGACACCATCTGCTTCTGTGAGGCTGACTGCATTGCCCTCCAGTACGGTGATATTGTTTTGGGCTAAAAGCTCCGCACGGAGTGCCTGCAGCAGTTTGCCATTGCGCAGGCCACGGCCTGTCTGTGCGCCCGGATACTCTATGGAGAAGTGCTGGTCACGCAGGAAGAGAGCATAGCCGGTGATCTCCTGTGCATCATAGCCCTCCAGCGCCTTGCTGAGGCCCATCTGCTCTAGCTGTGTCACACCGCCGGGCTGCATCAGCTCACCTACTATGCGGTCCTGCTCACGCATATCTTTCTCCACCACCGCTACGCGGAAACCATGCCTGCCCAGATAGGCAGCTATCGAGGCACCAGCCACGCCGGCACCTATCACGCAAATGTCATACTTACTAGCACTCATCTCTTGATTCTTGTCTCTATCAGAACAGCACCGCCTTCTGCAGATCGATCTCCTCCATAGGTTGTATCTTACTCTTATAGCGGATCTTGTGGAGATTGGCTATGATGGTGTGGCAGCGCTCCTTGGTCAGGTCGTAGTGCGGGTCGTTTTTGTCCAGCTTTTTCAGGATGTCGTTTGCAAATTTCTCCATCACCTTATGCACGCTCTCCATGTCTGTGGTATGCAGCATCAGCACGGCGGCTATGCCCTTGCGGATCTTGACCACCTCACGGTACACGTCAGGGTTGTTGTAGATCTTGGCCAGGGTGGCTATGGCCATCACCTGGGGTATAGCGCAGAAGCGGAACACCTGTGGATGGCGTATAAGGCTCAGATAGTCAATGCAATCACCAACATATTGTAACGCATCGGTTACCAGATCATTGAGACAGGCACGGCTCTCGGCAGAGGTCGGATCCTGCATCAGCTCCTCCAGGCGGTGGGTGTACTTACCCCATATTTCCTTTGGCCAGAAGCTACGGCCGAGGCTCAGGTCCTCATAGTAGTCGCGGGTGATATTGGTCTTCTGCAGCAGCAGGCCCATAGAGTTGGACAGCTTCAGTTGGTCTTTGAGCGCAGCGCTCTCTATACCTGAGGCAGAGAAAAGGCCCGACAGGCCGATACCCACGATACCCGCCACATAGTGGCAGTAGTGGTCATAGTCATGCAGGGTCACCAGCTTGCGCTCGGCAAAGTCTGCCATGCCGTTGCCCATCTTCCTGGTACTGGCCAGGATCACCTGCTGATAGTCTATCTTGAGAGATTTGAAGACGCGGATCACTTTATCAAAATTGGCCAGCAGCACGCGGTAGTCGTCAGAGTCACCCACCCCTTTGATCTGCCAGCCATCCTCCACACACTTCATGTGAAACTCGCGCAGCAGCGGCAGGCGCAGCTCGGCAGGGTAGAGCATATCATCCTCTACAGAGTCCAGGCCGCGGAGTACGAGGTAGTAGATACAAACAGGATCGCGCAGCTCTGTCGGCAGCTGATTGATGACCACGGCAAAGGAGCGGGACACCTTATTCAGCGCAGCATAGCAGAAGTCGCGGTCGCTCAGCTTCTCTGCCAGTACCTCCAGCGGCTCGTCGCTCTGGCGGATGTCAAAGCCGCCAAACTTGAGGCGAAACATGGCGATGATTTCATTAGGTCGGTGTGCGGATCTGATCAGGTCGCGTACCATAATTTTTTATTTTCGGGTTAAGTGAAATGTTTGTTTTTATCAATGAAATACCCGTATCTTGCAACTATAAAGTTTAAGCCAACGGATACTTTGTTTAAATCAAAGCTAGATTAAGTCGGTTGAACTGCGAAATTTTATCGGCAAAAAATTATACACAGGATTTTTCCACCTGAGGCCTTCGGAAAGCAATACGCAGATAGCGTTTTGATACAGAAAAGATTAAACATGTACGAAAAGAAAACCTGGGCTCACTGGCATCTCACATCTGATCGCGGCAGGTCGGTCTGGCACTTCCGCTCACCGCAGGGGCTGCCGGCAGACTGGCGCGGACCGCTGTCTACAGATCAGCAGGCCTTCCTCCGCGAGATGGAGGAGGACTTTGTCTATGACAAAAAGCAAAACCCCAATAGCGCAGACTGCGTCTACCGCAGCCAGCGTGCAGTGATCAGTACGGACCGTGACCAGCCACACCGTGATGCCCGCCAGTCTGTACGCGAGGCGATCAACTACTATCAGACCCTCCAGACCACAGACGGCAACTGGCCCGGAGACTACGGAGGCCCTATGTTTCTACTGCCGGGACTGGCCATCGCCTCCTATGTCACAGAGAGCCCCTTTACCGCGCCGGAGGCCATGCTGATGCGCCGCTATATGCTAAACCACCAGAATGATGACGGCGGCTGGGGCCTGCACCTGGAGGGGCACTCTACCATGTTTGGGACGGTGCTGCAATATGTAGCCTTACGGTTACTAGGCGCACGGGCAGTGGATACTGAGGTGGTCAGAGCGCGAAAATGGATACAGGTACACGGTGGTGCTACGGGCATACCGAGCTGGGGCAAGTTCTACATGAGCCTGCTGGGCCTCTATGAGTGGGAGGGCTGCAACACCCTGCTGCCAGAGCTATGGCTCCTGCCAAAATCACTGGCTATCCATCCCTCACACTACTGGTGCCATACGCGCATGGTGTACCTGCCCATGGCCTACTGCTATGGCCACAAGATCGTGATGAAGCCTACTGCGCTGATACAGGAGCTGCGTACGGAGCTCTATACTGAGCCCTACGGCCAGATCCGCTGGGCTGCCTGCCGGGACCTGTGCAGCGATACGGATATCTATTTCCCGCAGTCAGCTACGCTGAAATCGCTGAACGGTGTACTCAATGTCTATGAGAAAATGCACCTAAAGGGTACCCGCAAAAAGGCGCTTCGCTTTGCGCTGGACTATATCAATGCCGAGGACCAGCAGACCAACTATATCAATATCGGCCCGGTCAATCAAGCGCTGAACTCGATAGCCGTATGGCATGCCTATGGGCGCGAGTCGGAGCAGTACAGAAAGCACCGTGAGCGCTGGGCCGACTACCTCTGGGTGGCAGAAGATGGCATGAAGATGCAGGGCTACAATGGCTCTCAGCTGTGGGATACGGCCTTTGCCATGCAGGCGGTGAAGGAGGCCGCGATGGATGGTGAGTTTGCACAGATGGTGCAGCGTGGATATGACTATGTAGACAAAAGCCAGATACGCGGTGAGGTGGTGGACAGAGAGAAATTCTTCCGCCACATGCAGATAGGTGGGTGGCCCTTCTCTACGGTAGATCATGGCTGGCCTATCACAGACTGCACGGCAGAGGGCCTCAAGACCTTTATGCTGCTGAACCCTCAGGCTGAGCCGGAGCGGCTCTACCAGGCTGTGAATGTGCTGCTTTCCTACCAAAACGCTGACGGGGGCTGTGCCAGCTATGAGCTGACCCGCAGCCCTCAGTGGCTGGAGCTGCTCAACCCCTCAGAGGTCTTTGGCAATATCATGATAGACTACTCCTATACGGAGTGTACCTCGGCCTGTGTGCAGGCGCTGATCGCCTTTCACCAGCGGTATCCGGAGCATCGGCTAGAGGAGGTGAAAAGCTTTATCGAGAAGGGTGTACGCTTCATCCTCTCGCAGCAGCGGGCTGATGGCTCGTGGTACGGCTCGTGGGCAGTGTGCTTCACCTATGGTACCTGGTTTGGTGTGGAGGCGCTGAGCCGCTATGTAGCTATGAATGGCGCTGGCTGGCAGATGGACATCAGGGACAAGGCCAAAACTGCTTTGCAGAAAGCTACCGGGTTCCTTCTAGCCAAACAAAACGCTGATGGCGGCTGGGGAGAGTCTTTTGAGAGCTGCGTGCGCAAGGAATACATCCCATCACCACAGTCTCAGGTGGTCAATACGTCTTGGGCGCTGCTGTCGCTCTTAGCCGCAGGCTGTACACAGTATGACAAACTGGAGCATGCTGCGCAGCTTCTTATTTCCCGGCAGGAAAAGAACGGCGACTGGCCGCAGGAGAATATCAGTGGCGTATTCAACCACAACTGCATGATCACGTACACGAGCTATCGCAATGTGTTTCCTATCTGGGCGCTGGGCAGGTTTGCGCGCAGCGGCAATAATCTACTTGAATGGACTGCGGAGGACATAGTGGCGCGGTTTGAGCCTGCCGGTAAAGAGGCCCATTAGCGCATTCACTATCGGGTTGCGGTGTCTGAGATAGCCGTACATGGGCTGCGGTATAGCACCTATGGTACTTTTCACCTCAGGTGCTGTGCGGCCAAAGTGCAGCAGGCGCAGGTCATGCTCCGTAGCATAGCGCACTACATCATATAGCATCCGCTGGTACAGGTTGTGCTCCTTATTGACAGAGTAGTCTATGCCGCAGTAGTGTACCTCCGTCTTGTACGGCAGGATGAAGAGCGACATAAATCCCACCATCCGTCCATCCAGAAAGTACCCGAACACCTTGTACATATCCGGACTCTGGCGCAGCTGTGCAGGGTAGTAGTCCTTTGGTAGTTTGGCTATGTTGAAGTCTGCTTTGTCAGCCACATTGCGGTAGAGCTGGTACGCCCGCTCTATATTCTCCTCCAGCTCGTCTGCGGTCAGCTGGCGCGAGGTGAGCTGCTGGCTGGTACTGATGATCTTTTTGGCGCGTACGCGGTACTTGGACGAGATGGCAGCCAGATAGTCGTCAAAGCTGTGCCACTCCTGCGGCAGCCGCATACTCATATCAGCCTCTACATAGATACGCTTATAGTTATTGGTCAGGAATGCCTCATCAAAATCACCCACCGGCTCATACATATCAGGCATGAGCACGGCCTTGATGTATTTGCGCTGAGCGAGTATGTGGTCTATAGTATGTGAGAGAAAATAGGACCGCTCCTGTATGGTAAACTCAGGCAGGAAAGAGATGCCCTGCTCACCGGTGATAAAGAGATTGCCGCTCACCAGCAGGGGGATATCTATTTTGGCCACGAGGCCTTTGGTCAGGTTGAGCAGCTTATTTTTCAGGCCCTCATTATCCTGCGGGAAATAAGCCGTAAGATTAGTACCGCGAAACCTGACCACCTGAAAGTAGCTGACACCTATCAGGCGTCCCTCGCGGCGGATCAGGGCGTAGAGAAACTCCATCTCGCCCGTCAGTGTGCGCTCCAGCAGCTGGAGATAGGCTGGCTGTAGCAGTGGCTGGTCGTGGCCTATAAATCGGAGCCAGTCTGCCTCCGGCACTGCGGCTATGGTATCGTACAATGAAATATCTACAGCGGTCTCCCGGCTGATAGCAGACGAGCGGGGACAAAGACTCACAGACATGCAGCTGGACATATCTGACAGGGTTTGGTAATCGGGAGTAGGCATGCCATCATAGACGTACGAGGCTCAATTTTATGTCAAAGGTGTATTTTTTTCTTTAGTTTCAAAGTGCGGGCAAGATGCCAACAGTGCCGGACAATATAGAACCAACCACTGCGTTTTAGCAAAAATTTGATCTATGAGAAAATATCACCTCCTATTCCTTTTGACAATGATCTGCCGCTGTGCGGTGGCAGCAGATAATAGCAGCGATAAGAAACTTTTTATTGGTGTAAATTTTGCGCCGGGAGTAGGGTTTCGTACTCTGCATCTCTCGGATGGGAGCGGTGGCCGGGCGGAGGCTTATGCTTTGTACCAACAAAATGATAAGCCAATATTTGGCTATAATATCGGAGCAGACGTTACTTATCAGTTCACGCGAACAATAGGACTGCAAACTGGAGTATCCTATTCGATGAAGGGACTTTTATATAGTGCGCAGTCCATGTTTAGCTCTACTCCCACGACTCTCTCGACATTGTATCGTTTCCACTTTGTAGATATACCTGTGCAAGCCAGATTTTACGCCGGCAAAAGTAAAGTAAAGTTTGTCGGAGGGGTAGGTCCTGTGTTTGATTTCCTTTTCGGTCAGCAAAACATATCAGAAGCAGTAGAGAATGGACATACCACATATCATAGTAGTCACACCTACCTGCCCGCACCCAAAGGCCCAAACATCTTCACCATGTCGGCCATGGCCAGTGCAGGGATAGACTATCGTATCAATGGCCTGATGGGTATCCGGGCAGAACCGTATTTCAGCCATGGATTCTTGCCCTTTGTCTCTAATGGTATCAGGACATATTTTTGGAATGCTGGTGTCAACTGCGCTTTCTACTTCGGAGTGAAATAACTATCACACGTTCCAAACCTGCCCTGCGGCAAATAGAATAGAAAATAGAAACGTAGAGATAGCCAGCTGCGGCAGGTAGGGGTCAAACTCACGCGGCTCTTTCACACGCCATACCAGCAGTACATTGCGCCAGAAGAGGGGCATGGTGAGTATGAAAATAAAAGCCACAGACGAAACCAGGTGCATGGCTACAAAGGCGATAGCAGCAGCCCAGCCTACGGTGATCAGCAGTGTGTGGTAGATACGTGCATTGCGGTCGCCCATTTTTACCACGATGGTGTTCTTGCCGGCTTTGGCATCGCTGAGGCGGTCGCGCATGTTATTCAGGTTGAGCACGCCGGTGGCAAAGCAGCCCACCGCCACACCCGGCAGCAGCACCGACCAGTCCAGCACATGAGCCTGCAGGTAGTAGCTACCACCCACCCCCACGAGGCCGAAGAAGAGCAGCACAAACACATCTCCCATACCGTGATAGCCATAGGCACCCGAGCCGATGGTATACTTTAGCGCAGCGACTATGGCACCGATACCGATAGCCAGGAATAGGAGCGCCGTGACAGCCTGCTCACGCAGCGAGGCGAAGATCAGCCCACAGCCACTCAGCAGGCACAGTGCGCCACAGATGATGATAGCAGTACGTATCTCTGCAAAGGACAGGATACCGGCCTGTATGGCCCTCTTAGGGCCTATGCGGTCATCGTTGTCAGTGCCTTTCTCACTATCGCCATAATCATTGGCCAGGTTGGATAATACTTGTAGCAAAAGCGTAGTGAGCAGTGCCAGCCCGAATACCAACCGACTAAACTGCTGGTGATAGGGGATAAACGATCCCACAATTATACATGAGAAGGAGAGGGGCAGTGTACGCAGGCGAAAGGCGTACAGCCAGGCTTTGACTTTTGACGGCTGATCCATGAGGCGCGAAAGTACGGTTTTTGTGGTTGTCGGGATACAGAGGTAGTGTCCTTGAAGAAAATGGATAAATATTGACCCACTATCGGTCTAGGATTGAGGGAGCTAAAATAATGCTGTTGTCACACTTAAAATACTAAAATATTCATTTGTTGATAAAATCTAGTCTTTTACAAATATAACTTGTATGAATAATGAATGCATGTACTCATTCTTTGCGTATACTATTTAAATTTAATAAGGAAAACCTAAACCCATGGGCCTGGGCCAAAACGACCTACAGTTTAAGCAGTTTCTTAAAGCTGCTTCCGTTCTGCTGCCACTCACAGTTTTTACTGTGGGTTGCATGGTTTTGGCTGGCTGGCAGTGGGATATAGAGGTGCTACGGAGGCCACTGCCTCATCTGGCAGCTATGAACCCCCTATCTGCTGTCTTGTTTATAGTAAGTAGTTTCTCTTTGCTGCTGTGCCGCGCTGGCACACGCTACAGGTACATCTCGCTCATACTTGCAGTAGCAGGACTTATCGTAGCTGCCTTGAGGTTGGTAGATGCTGCTGGTGGATTAGGATGGGACGTAGATCTCGTCTTTTTTCGCCATCGTCTCTGGCTGGCAGAACCCGGCAATGTATCCAACCGCATGGGGCTGAATACTGCTTTGGGGTTCTTGCTCATATACGGGTCCCTTATGCTCACATACATCAGGAGGAGTATACTGATGCAGAGGGCTGCTGTAGGTCTGGCGCTGGCAGCTATGGTGCTAGGCACTTTTTCATTGCTTTGCTATCTCTATTATGTGCCTGAGTTTTATTCCCTGCTGGGGCATCTGCCCATCTCGGTGCATTCTTCTATCTCCTTTATGCTGATGGCTGCTGCCATCGCGGGCATCCATGAAGAGGTACCTCTTATGCGCGCTATCAGCAGCCGGCACTACGGCGGTGTCATAGCCCGTAGGCTCATACCTGCTATCATTGTTTTACCTGTTCTGTTTGGCTATTTGCGTCTGTATGCCTCCTGGGTCAGGCCATTTAGCACGGAGCTGGGAGTAGCTTTTCTTATCACGCTTATCATCATCTCTCTCCTGGGGCTCACCTGGTATCTCGCAGCCTTGCTCAATAGGTCCGATGCCCTGCGCACCGAGGCCGAGGTCAAGCTGCAAAAGTTTAATACCGACCTGCGCCAGGATGTATCACGCCAAACCCGCAAGATACTGGACAATGAGCAGCAGTTTCGCGAGAAGATGGACAACATGCGCGAAGGTATACAGATCATAGACCATGACTGGCGCTATGTATATGTGAATGATGCCCTCGTAGCACAGAGCCACTATACCCGTGAGCAGCTACTGGGGCATACTCCTATGGAGCTCTACCCGGGTGTAGAAAGCACCGAGCTGTATAGGGTGCTGCAATCCGTCATGACAGGCAGGGTCGCCCAGCGCACAGAAAATGTATTTACTTTCCCGGACGGTAGCCAGAATTTTTTCGACCTCAGTATACAGCCTGTGCCTGAGGGTATTTTCATATTGTCTGTAGACATAACACAGCAGCGTAGAAATGAGCTCCATATAATAAAGATGAATCGCTTGTATTCATTTATAAGCGCTGTCAACCAAAGCATAGTGCATATCCGTGGTGAAGAAGAGCTGCTGGATAAACTCTGCGACATTGCATTAGATATAGGTTCATTCAATAGTGTTTGGATAGGCCGGGTCAATGATCAGGATAAGCTTGACTTGTCTATAATGATGCCGACAGGCAATGGAAAATCAGAAGTGGCTGCCTTCTCTGGTATAGCCCCTGATGACCAGTTTTTTAATACTGCACCTATAGGCATCGCATGGCGCACTGGTCAGTATGCAGTAAGTAACGATGCCCAGAATGATCCGCGCCTCACACCATGGCATGATCAGATGCGCGAAGCCAATATAAAATCGGTTATCGCCTTTCCCATCAAAAAATATGGCGAGATCATAGGAGTTTTCGGCTTCGATTCTGGATCGGTCAGTTTCTTTGATACAGATGAGATTGCCCTTTTGGAAGAAGTGGCAGGGGATATTTCTTTTGCTATGGAGGTCATGGAGCAGGACCGCCAGCGTAGCGCTGCCGAAAGGCGGCTGCAGATCAACGAGTCTCATTTGGAGAGGGCGCAGGCTCTGGCACATGTAGGTCATTGGGAGGTTAGCTTTGCTACAGGCCGCGCAGTATGGTCAGCAGAATCCTGCCGGATGTTTGGTTTAGATCCTTCAGATAATATCCAATCCTATGAGACCTGGCTCTCATTCATTCATCCTGATGATGTAGAGGCCGTGCTGGCAGCAAACAGGAAGGCGGAGGCGCTACTATCAGGCACCTCTATGGATCACCGTATCATCCGGCGCGATGGTACAGTGCGCTACCTGCACTCAGAGGCTAAGTATGAGCTGAATGAACAAGGTCAGCCTATAGGCATGTACGGTATCTCACAGGATATCACCGAGCGCAAACTGGCAGAGGATGAGATACACCAGCTCAATGAGCAACTGGAGCACCGTGTGGAGGAGCGCACTGCCGAACTCACTGAGGCCAATAAAGCGCTGGAGGCTTTCAGCTACTCGGCATCGCATGATCTGCGGGCACCGCTGCGTGCTATCAGTGGCTATATAGGCGTGATCAATGAGGAGTACGGCAAAGACTTTAATGAGGACCTGACGCAGCTATTTGCTCAGGTGAGCGGAGGGGCTAAACGTATGAATGTGATCATAGATGATATGCTCACGCTGGCCCAATACTCGAAGGGCTCTCTGCAGCTCACAGACGTGGATATGGATATGCTCGCACAGGCAGTGTGGGACAATCTGGCGCTGACAGCTCCTCATCGTGCTATACTGATCAAAGATAAACTACCGGTGATCAAGGGCGACTTCTCCATGCTTCAGCAGGTTATATTCAATCTTTTCTCCAATGCGATCAAATACTCCTCCAAGAAGGATAAACCTCAGGTAAAAACAGGTGCCACACGCACTGCGACCGACGTCATTTTTTATATACAGGACAACGGTGCTGGCTTTGATATGACAGCCTACAGTAAGCTGTTCGGAGCCTTCCAGAGACTGCATGGTGCCAATGAGTTTGAAGGCACGGGTGTAGGCCTGCTCCTGGTCAAGCGCATCATAGAGAAACATGGCGGCCAGGTATGGGCTGAGGGTAGGGTGGGAGAGGGCGCTACATTTTATTTTTCGCTGCCTATACAGAGCTGATACTAGAACCCATTCACTCTGATACCCGCTCATTTGAATGTGTCGCCAGATATATTACGAATTAACAGAGGCTATAAACGCCACGTTCATGTTTTCATAGAGTTTGGCAGACAATTCTTCGTATCGTTTGTTGATTTCCTGATCCTGAAATCCCATATCATTCCATGAGCCCATGCCTCCAAATACATTAGAATAGCCAGCGGCAAAAATCAATTGCTGATTTGCCAAAGGCATGGTTGCAGGGACCATATCGGTGTGATAAAAACCTTCGGATGGCTTCTCTGATGTTAATGTATTTATGGCTTTCTCAAAAAAATGATCTGCCCACCAGGTTAAACCTTGTTCAGTAGCAAATTTTTTTATTTCAAGCAGAGTTTCCTTCAGTTGGCTTTTTGTTTTTAATAAAGCAGGTTTCAATACCCGGATAGGTTGATTGGCATCTATCAGGTCATATGTGACTATCCATATTTTTCTGTCTGATGCCTTTTGATCACCCACTTGCCACTGTGCAATATAAAAATCTGTGTAGTGATCGTAGACTGCTTCTATAGCCCACGAGCCACCACCGCCTATAAATCCCGCCAACTTGTGATCTCTGGCAAATGATTGGTCCCTGGAATGATGGTAGTCTAATTTCAAGCTTCTGCAGCCACCTTGCGACAGCAGAGCAAACCACTCATTGGGATTTTGAGCTATGACTTTCTTTTTAAGTCTGGTAAAAAAGAAGGCCTTTTTCATCGCTTGAAAATCTACAGAAGCGCAATATTGAAAAGTGCTATTGCCGGGATAAAAATCAGATATAGGTTTTTGCGTTTTGAGATAAGAATTGCCATGAGTCGCCAATGCGATAAGTTGTGCGAGTGGGCCATTCATTTTTCGGGTTTTTAAAGTTCTTGTAGTAAGGCAAGCTAATCACTCCAGCATTTTTTTCAATTCGTGCAGCTTCATCAGCGCCTCTATCGGCGTCAGCGCATTGATCTCCAGCTTTTCTATCTGAGCCGCTACACCCTTTAGCTTCGGGTCTGTCATGTCAAACATGCTCATCTGCATTGTCTTGGCCTGCATACCTTTCATCGTGTCTTTGATGTCAGACTGCACGCGCTTAGACTCCAGCTCTGCCAGTATCTCATTGGCGCGGTCTACTATCAGGCGCGGCATACCCGCCATCTTCGCCACATGTATACCAAAGCTATGCTCTGAGCCGCCCGGCACCAGCTTGCGGAGGAAGATCACCTTATTGCCCACCTCTTTGGTAGAGACGTGGTAGTTCTTAATGCGTTCGTATTTATCTGCCAGTTCATTCAGCTCATGGTAGTGCGTAGCGAAGAGTGTTCGCGGATGCGCCCGCGGGTAGTTATGCAGAAACTCCGCCAGCGACCAGGCTATCGAGATGCCATCATACGTAGAGGTGCCACGTCCTATCTCATCCAGCAGGATCAGGCTGCGCGCCGTCAGGTTATTCATGATGCCCGCCGTCTCATTCATCTCCACCATAAAGGTTGACTCACCCGCACTCAGGTTATCACTAGCTCCCACCCTCGTGAAGATCTTATCTACAAACCCGATCGTGGCTACTGATGCCGGCACATAGCTGCCTATCTGCGCCATCAGCACAATGAGCGCCGTCTGGCGCAGCAGTGCAGATTTACCGCTCATGTTAGGCCCCGTGATCATCAGTATCTGCTGCTGCGTATCATCCAGGTAGACGTCATTAGGCACGTACTTGTCGCTCACATCGAGCTGCTTCTCTATCACCGGGTGGCGGCCGTCTTTGATATAGATCGTGTGGCTGTCATTCACCTCGGGCTTCGTATAGCCATTCAGCACGGCCACCTCGGCCATAGACAGAGTGCAGTCTACCTGTGCCGCAGCCTGCGCATTCTGCTGTATCGTCACGGTGAATTCCTTCACATACCGCACCAGCTCGGCAAATAGCCGCTCCTCCAGCGCTTGTATCTTCTCCTCTGCGCCGAGCACTTTGTGCTCATATTCTTTCAGCTCCTCGGTGATATAGCGCTCACAGTTCGCCAGCGTCTGCTTGCGTATCCAGTCTGTCGGCACTTTATGCTTGTGTGTATTGGTCACCTCCAGGTAGTAGCCGAAGACATTATTAAAGCCCACTTTCAGCGAGGTGATACCCGTGCGAAGCATCTCCGCCTCCTGTATCTTCAGGATGTATTCCTTGCCCGAGTGCTTGATCTCGCGCAGCTCATCCAGGTCCTTGTCCACGCCGTCATTGATGAAATCGCCCTTAGAGATCATCGGCCCCGCCTCATCCCGCAGCACATGCGCGATACGTGATGTCAGATGGGGGAGGAGAGATACTTTATCTGATAGTTTGGTCAGGCTATCGTGGCCCGATCTGCTCAGTGATTCTTTGATAGGCTCCAGCGCCAGCAGGCCGCGTTTGAGTTGTGAGATTTCGCGTGGGTTGGCTTTGTCCAGCGCCACTTTAGAGATCAGGCGCTCCATATCGCCCATGTGGCGCAGGTGCTTGCGCAGCTCATCGCCTGCGCTGTTGCTCTTCACATAGTACTCCACTGCATCCAGCCGCTCCTGTATCGCGCCGAGGTCTATGAGCGGCATCACGATCCAGCGCTTCAGCAGGCGCGCACCCATGGGGCTCACCGTGCAGTCCAGCACATCCAGCAGCGTACGGCCACCCTGATGCGGGCTATAGACCAGCTCCAGATTGCGGATGGTAAAGCGGTCCAGCCACACATAGCTCGTCTCGCTGATCCGCGTAAGGCGCGAGATATGCGAGAGGTTGTGGTGCTCGGTATCCTTCAGGTATTGTATCGCAGCGCCGGCGGCTATGATGGCCGTTTCTTCATTCTCTATACCAAAACCCTTCAGCGAGTTGGTCTCAAATAGCTTTAGCAGCGTGTCGTACGCATGCTCTTTGCTGTACACCCAGTCCTCCATCCTGTTGGCCGGTATACGGGTGCCAAAGTGCTCTACAAACTCCCGCTGCCGTGCACGCGGATATAGTATCTCTGCCGGGGCCAGGCCCTGTATGATCTTCTCGATATACGCCAGCGTACCCTCGGCTATCAGAAACTCCCCCGTAGAAATATCTACAAAAGCAGCTCCATACACATCCTTCTCAAAGAAAACCGAAGCGAGGAAGTTATTCGCTTTTGTATTCAGGATATTATCTCCCGTCACCACACCCGGCGTCACCATCTCCGTCACCCCGCGCTTAACGATGCCCTTGGCCAGCTTCGGGTCTTCTAGTTGATCGCAGACCGCTACTTTATAGCCAGCCCTGACCAACTTCGGCAGGTACGTATCCAGCGAGTGGTGAGGAAAACCGGCCAGCTCCACCTCCGTAGCCTTGCCATTGGCGCGCTTCGTCAGGGTGATGCCCAGCACCCCCGCCGTCGTCACCGCATCCCGCGAGAAGGTCTCATAAAAGTCCCCTACACGGAAAAGCAGGATCGCATCCGGGTACTTTGCCTTAAAGGTATTGTACTGCTTCATCATCGGTGTCTCCACCTCCGAGCCATCATTTTTGATGAGTGTTTTGGCCATATCTTAGGAGGCCGAACTTAATAATTATGGGAGAAAGACTAGAGGCAAGAAGTTAACAGCGTTTTTATTAGCTTTAGATATAATGCCATCTCAATGAAACCTGTCGCTATACTGCTTGTCTCACTGCTCGTATCCTATTCATTGCTGGCGCAAACGCCATATCAGCCTTTTCTTTCATCTAAGGCGTGGTATGAATATAATAGTACTACTCCAGGCTCTAGCGGTCCGGGTGAACAATATTTCAAAGGAGATACAGCCATCATTAATAACAAGATTTATACGTCCATAGTATCTACAGCTGCTCGGACGACTCAGGTAAGGGAAGATACAGTAATGAGAAAAGTATATGAGTTGACAGATAGCGGAGAGATCGTATTATATTCTTTTGCTTCTATACCTGGTCAGATCGATACTTTCTTAGGAACACCGACTCTTTTAGATTCTATTACCTCATGGAGTACATACTCCGGCCTCAGAAGAGCGTTTTGGTATCATGGCTTCCATCGACCCATAATAGAAGGAATAGGGAACATTTTTAATGGAGACATTTTCGGAAACTACCCATCCTACAAAATGTTGCATTGCTGCTACAATTCTGATGATCAGCTCATATATCGTATTCATGAACCTTATGCTGCAGATTGCGGCCCGGCACTTGCTATAAGTGATTTGCATCTAAGTGCCGAAACTTTAACGATGTATCCTAATCCTGCGAAACGACGAGTCACATTAAAATCATACATGGGATTCACTCATGCTGTCATAACTGCAACAGATGTTCAAGGTCGAAGCATCCTTCATTTAGAAAATTTTGATTCAGATCAGGTTGAAGTTGATATTGGCCCCGATTACACAGGCTTCATATTTTTTACAATCAAAGATCAAGAGGGATATGAGATCAGTAAAAAGGTATTGATAGAATAGTTTTGCGCTTTTGCGTTCTTTGCGGTTAATAAACCATGCGCAAACTCCAAAACTCCGAGCTCCCCCGCCTCACCCCCGAGCAGTTCAAAGCCAATGAGAAGCTACCCGTCATCATCGTGCTGGACAATGTCCGCTCGCACCTCAATGTCGGCTCCGTCTTCCGCTCAGCAGATGCGTTTCTGATAGAGGCCATCTACCTCTGCGGTATCACCGGCACACCCCCGCACCGCGACATCCACAAGGCCGCCCTCGGTGCCACCGAGACAGTAGAGTGGAAGTACTTTGATACCACTACAGCAGCCATCCATCAACTCAAAGCCAGCGGCTATCAAATAGCCTCCATAGAGCAGGCCGAAAACGCCACCATGCTCCAAGATCTAAACTACGCAGGAGAGAAACTAGCCCTCATATTCGGCAACGAAGTAGACGGCGTAGACCAGCAGATCGTCACCGCCTCAGACAAAGTAATAGAGATACCACAATATGGCACCAAGCATTCACTCAATATCTCAGTATCCGTAGGGATCGTTCTGTGGGAGGTAAGTAGAAATGCATTTCACACAAAGCCCACAAAGAACCCTAAGAATTAAAGGAAAGCAATAAGCACTCTAAGAGCTTAGCGTTCTTCAGTGTATTATCTTGAACTTTGTATTCTTCGTGCTCTTCGTGTGAAAAACTATAAGCGAACAACTATCTCCGCTCCCTCATACTCATACTCTTCATTAGAGCAGATGATCACGATGCGTTGCTGCGCGTCATTCTTCACGAGCGTGTTTGTCCAGTCGCGCCAGTGGTGATCCATATTAGCAGTAGGCTCATCGAGGAGCAGGATGTCGCTCTTGGTATAGTATGCCAGCGCCAGCTTCACGCGCTGCTTCATACCTGATGAGCAGTCGCGTATCTCTTTGGTAGCGGGTATATCTATTGCTTTCAGCAGGTCAGCCGTAGTGATGCCATGCAGCGACCGCATCTGCTGATGAAAGGCCACCATCTCAGCCACCGTCAGTTCCTCGGGCAGGTCCAGATACGGCGCACTATAGCTGATGTTTTTGTAGATGTCTTCGGCGGAGATAGTAGCGCCGTTATGCGTATAAAGCACCTTGCCTTCGTTAGGCGTTACCATGCCGGAGATCACTTTCAGCAGGGTACTCTTGCCGGAGCCATTGGCCCCCGTGATCGCATACCTGCCGCTGGGCTCAAAGATGGCCGACACGCCGCGGTAGATCCACTGGCTGCCGTACTTCTTGGAGACCTTGTCCAGCTCAATCTTCATATTTGCTATTGAAGCCCTTCATGATGCCGCGCACAGACTCGCGGATAAAGGTCACGATCTCATCGCGCTCCGGGCTATCCGGTATCTCCGTCTCCACGAGCTTCAGCGCATTGGATACGTTCAGCCCGCGCACGTAGATGATGCGGTAGATATCCAGGATATGGTTGATCTGCTCCGTGGTAAAGCCCCGGCGGCGCAGGCCTATAGAGTTGACACCTGCGTACGAAGACGGGTGACGCGCAGCGCGCACGAATGGAGGGATGTCCTTATTCACCAGGCTACCTCCGGAGAGGATCGCATGGCGGCCTATCTTTACAAACTGCTGGATATTGCACGCGCCACCCAGTATTGCAAAGTCTTCTATCTGTATGTGCCCTGCCAGGTTGGTATTATTGGCCAGGATGCAGTTATTGCCTATCAGGCAGTCGTGCGCCACGTGTACGTAGGCCATCAGCATGGAGTTATTGCCCACCTTGGTGGTCATGCTGTACTCGGTACCTTTATTGACTGTCACAAACTCGCGGATGATCACATTGTCGCCTATCTCCACCAGAGATTGCTCGCCCTTGTACTTCAGGTCTTGAGGCACGGCAGAGATCACTGCACCCGGGTATATCTTGCAGTTCTTGCCTATCCGCGCGCCCTCCATGATGGTCACATGCGGCCCTATCCAGGTGCCCGCGCCTATCTCCACATCCTTGCTGATACTCACAAATGGCTCTATCACCACATTGTCGGCTACCTTGGCACTAGGGTGTATGTAGGAGAAGGGTTGATTCATGGGATGTCGGATGTCGGTTTTTTGATTTCGGATAAACGGGTGTTGTATCCTTTTATTTCAGTGCTTGATTCTTATTTCTTGATTCTTGGCTCTTGCTTCTTGCATTGTCTCACTACGCAATACTCACTACCTCTATCCAAGCGCATTTCATCTAAATACTTACTACTAACTACTAAATACCGCGTTTACTCGCTCTGCTTCGCTGCCAGCTTCTTCCTGTCTACGATCTGTGCCATCAGCTCGGCCTCGGCCACCAGCTTATTGCCCACATAGGCGCTGCCTTTCATCTCTACCAGCCCGCGGCGGATAGGAGAGAGGAGCTCCAGTTTGAAGATGATCGTATCACCAGGCACCACTTTGTGCTTGAACTTAGCCTTGTCTATTTTCAGGAAGTAAGTATCATAGTCCTCAGGATTAGTGACCTCTTGCAGCACGAGTATACCACCTGTCTGCGCCATCGCCTCTATCTGCAGCACACCCGGCATCACAGGGTTGCCCGGGAAGTGCCCGTTGAAGAATTCCTCATTGATCGTCACATTCTTCACACCCACCACCGTCTTCTTATCCACGTGGATGATCTTATCGATCAGTAGAAACGGATACCTGTGCGGCAGTAGTTTCTTGATGCCCTCAGAGTCATATATTGGTGGCTTGCTCGGATCATACTCCGGAGAGTTGTCATGCTGGCGCGTCTTTTTGATAAAGGCCTTCAGCTTCTTGGCAAACTCCACGTTAGACTTATGTCCCGGACGTGTAGCGATGATATTCGCATTCACCGGCGTGCCTACCAGGCCCAGGTCACCCACTACGTCCAGTAGCTTGTGGCGGGCTGGCTCATTGGCATGACGCAGCTTTACGTTATTCAGTATGCCTTCTTCCACCACAGTGATGTCGGGCTTATTAAAGATCTTTTGCAGCTTGGTCATCTGCGGCTCACTCACCGGCTTGTCTACTATTACGATGGCGTTATTCACGTCGCCGCCCTTGATCAGGCCTGCATCATAGAGCATCTCCAGCTCATGCAGGAAGCAGAAGGTACGAGCAGGCGCGATCTCCTTTTTAAACTCAGTGACTTTATTCAGCGAGGCGTGCTGCTGACCCAGTACGTCAGACTTGTAGTCTATCATGGTCGTGACGCGGTAGTGGTCACTCGGCATAGCCAGTATCTCTACCCCATTCTCCTTGTCTACGAAGTTCAGCGTCGTACGCAGCTCAAACACATCCCTGTGCTCAGACTGCTCCTGTATGCCATTTTTCTCCAGCGCCTCTATAAAGGGCTCCGAGCTGCCATCCAGTATCGGTACCTCCATACCATTGAGGCCTATCAGCACATTGTCTACCTGCAGGCCCACGAGCGCGGCCATGAGGTGCTCTACCGTAGCCACCTTCACGCCGTTTTTCTCTAATGTAGTACCGCGGTCCACAGAGGTCACGAGGTCACAGTCGGCAGGTATGATGGGCTGCTCCGGCAGGTCTACCCGCTGAAATTTCACGCCGTGATTGGCCGGAGCCGGGTGAAAGGTCAGCGTCACCTGCTGGCCGGTGTGCAGTCCTACGCCACTGATGGTGAACTCCTGCTTTATAGTCTGTTGAAATGAATTCATTTACGATTTTTCAAAACTGACCAAAAGTAGGATTTTTTTGGTATTACGCCCTGTAAAATTAACCCGGTCTATTGGACTCGCAGTCTCTCGGCATTTGCCTATTTTGCGCAGGTGAAAATCACCCTGCATCCCTACCGCCTCGAGTTCATCTTCCCCTTTCGCATCGCCCATGGTGTGCGTACGCATACGGATGCCGTCTTTGTAGAGCTGGAGCTGGATGGTGTCATCGCCTTTGGCGAGGCTACGCTGCCGCCCTACCTGCCATACACTCAGCAGTCTACTTTAGGCTGCCTCCGGCAAATAGACGTAAGCCATTTGGACGCTCGCTTTACCACCGGTCAGGTGCTGGCCAGCCTGCCCACCACTATAGAGCCACCCGCTTTGGCCGCGCTCGATATGGCACTCTGGACCCTCGAGGCAAAGGTCAAAGACACCACCGTACCTGCGCTGCTCGGTATAGCAGGGGAGGACCACAGCATACGCACCTACACTATAGCTGTCTGTGACAGGGAGGAGATGAAGGACCGCCTAGCCTTCGGCAAAGAAAAAGGGTTCACCACCTTCAAGCTAAAACTGAATGGCAAGGACGATGAGCGCATGGTCAGCGATTTTCGCTCCATGAGTGATGCGCCGTTTGCGGTAGATGCCAATCAGGCCTGGACAGATATGGAGTATGCCGCCCGGCTGTCACAGATACTTGCAGGGCAGGGATGCCTGCTCATCGAGCAGCCTTTTCATAGGAGCGACATTGTGCTTACGCAAAAACTGCGGGACATCACTACCCTGCCGATCATAGCAGATGAGGCCTGTCAGGGCATCCATGACATAGGCCGCATAGCTGGCGCTTTTGACGGCATCAATATCAAACTCCAGAAATGTGGCGGCCTGCTCACAGCAAAAGCGCTGGCAGACCAGGCAAAGTCGCAAAAAATGAAACTCCTCATTGGCTGCATGTCAGAGTCGGCCATAGGCTGCACTGCCGCCGAAGCCCTCAGCCCGCTCTGCCAGTGGAATGACCTCGACGGCCGCTATCTGGTCCGAGAGGTACCTTTTAAAAATTGACGACCTATTTGCATTAAGCCCCAACGGGGCGCCCCGCCACTAGCGTTGGGCAGCGCCCATCGCCGACTTCCGCTGACTACCCCCGACCACCGCCGACTCTCCCGCCTCTTCAAATCGCTCTTTTACTAATTAACATCCATCAGGGGTTGAAAATCAATGATTAACATTTTGAATGCCCGGATTTTCTTACTTTCCTTTCCAAATCATGATGCCATGAGGCAAATTTTTTTACTCCTGCTATTTATATGTTTCTCGTTATATATAAATGCCCAATGTACGTCCCGCCGCTATCTTGATACGGTGTTTCATCATGTCACGGTCACCAGTGGTATCCAGTTTGGCAGTGCTACCACACAGGCGGGCCTGCCGCAGGACCTCTACCTCGACTTTTATGAACCTACAGGCGATACCCTTTCCAGTCGGCCATTGATCGTGTATGCTTTTGGCGGAGCCTTTCTGATAGGCACCAGAAATCAGCCACCCATCCCTACGTACTGCACTTACTACGCGCAGTGCGGCTACGCAGTGGCCTCCATAGACTACCGTATCGGCTTCAATGTGTTGAGCACCGGCAGTGCCATCCGCGCCGTATACCGCGCCGCGCAGGACCTGCGCGCCTCTGTACGCTTCCTCTGTCAGCGCTACCCTCAGTATAGGATAGATACAAACGCTATTTTCCTCACAGGGTCCAGTGCCGGTTGTTTCTCTGCGCTGCATTCCTGCTTTATGGAGCCGTCAGATGTACCGTCAGATGTGCAGGGCATACCGCTGGAGCCGAGCGACCTGGGCTGCTACGACTGCGCTACCAATGCTGACAATAACCGCCGCATGCCGCTGATACGCGGCATTATGAATCACTGGGGTGCCATACTCGATACAGCCTATATCCGGCCTACTGCCAAAGACAACGTACCCGTCATCTCCCTGCACGGAGATCAGGACAATCTGGTGCCTTACACCTCTGCGAGTCCCTTTGGCTATCCCATATTCCCGGTAGTAGATGGCAGTCTACCTATCCACATGCGGCTGACCACCCTCGGCATCAGAAATGAGCTGCACCCACTCTACGGCTATAGCCATGAGCCATGGCTGCTCGCGCCGCAGCTGCTCGATACTTGCTTTAAATATGAGAAGCCATTCCTGTACTCTATACTGAAGCCTCAACCACTGGCCATCACTGGCGATAGCGCTCTGTGTACCAGTACCGCCGGCACCTACACCGTACAGCAGCGCCCCGGTAGCCACTACTGCTGGACCTATCCCGGTGCCACCACTCAGAGCATCAGCGGCAATAGGATCACCCTCAGCTGGGCTACTCCTGGTACATATATGGTCATAGCACGCGAGATGAGCCGCAATGAGGTTAATGGCGACCCTGATACATTCTATGTGCATGTAGTAGCGCCACCCATAGCGGCCTTTGGTGAAGCGGTCTCGCATACAGTGGTGCAAGTGAGTGATAGTGCCCAGGGAGCTACCTCATGGCAGTACACCTTTGGCGATGGTGGTACAGCTATGCAGCCAGCGCCTTCACATACCTATCACAGCGCCGGTACCTTTACCATCCGCCAGATAGTGAGCAATGGCCTCTGCGCAGATACAGCCTACCGCTCTATCGTGACAGATACCTGCCCGGTGGTGCATCTGCACTACACCCTTTCTCATGATACGATCTATGTCTCTGCCGAGCCTGCAGGGCTGCTGAGCTATCATTGGGCCTTTGGTGATGGGACTGTGGATAGTGGTGCTACATCATATCATATATATAGCCACTCGCAAAACTATCTCGTGGCTCTCTCTACTATGAATGATAAAGGCTGTGCCGGCAGCGAGTCTGCCATCGTCGCCTACACTCAGCCCAATGGCGTGCAGGATATCGGGCTGGAGGGCATCAGCATCTATCCCAATCCTGCCCATGACCGTGTCACCATCAGCTGTGCCGAGTGCAACGTGGCCATCTTTGACTGTGTGGGTAGATTAGCGATTGATAAATATGGACTTAACAATATGATTTTAGATATTAGCGGGCTCGACGCCGGCGTCTATCAGCTGAGCGTCACTACCGGTGGCCGCACAGGATACGGTAGATTGATCATCAGATAGTAAACAATAAATGAAGAAAAAGTACTTAACAATAGGGCTCGCATTATTCATGACCGGCTCTATATTTGCCCAGAAGAAGATCCTTTTTGACAATACTAAAGCAGAGTCTGCCAGCAATGCTGACTGGGTAGTAGATGCCGACCTGCATGACCTCTATTTCAGCAGCAGCGGTGGCGTGACCAATACCGGCTCACAGTCTGATGCCCAGCGCTACCCCACGCCTTCACAGTCCAATATCAATAGCCTCACCCCCGAGAACTACTGGACGGGAGCTATCTCAGCCTGGGGTATAGAATGCGTCAAGTCCGGACTGACCGTAGAGTCCCTGCCGTATAATGTAGCGATCTCATATGGCAATAGCAGCAATCCCCAGGATCTGTCCAACTATAAGGTCTTTGTAGTAGATGAGCCAAATATCCAGTTCACTGCTGCGCAGAAAACAGCTATCGTCAACTTCGTATATAATGGCGGCGGCCTGTTTATCGTCTCTGACCATACTAATAGTGATCGCAACTTTGACGGATGGGACAGCCCGGCTATCTGGAATGACCTCTTCTCTACTAACAGTGTGCACGCTAATCCTTTCGGATTTAGTTTTGATCTGGATGATTTCTCTGGTTCATATGGCATCACCAATGTTTCAGGCGACTCCTGTATCAATGGCCCATATGGTACTGCTACACAGGTCAAATGGAGTGGCGGTACATCTATGACTCTCAATACATCAGCCAATGCTACCGTGAAAGCGGACGTCTACAAGACTGGTGGCTCAGGCTCTACCGGAGTGCTGTTTGCGCACGGCTACTATGGCAAGGGCCGTTTTGCCGCCATGGGAGACAGCTCACCTACAGATGATGCCAGTGGCGATACGGGAGATCAGCTCTACAATGGCTGGATCACTGATGCCAATGGTAATCACAAGAAACTCATCATGAATGCCACCATTTGGCTGGCTGGCCAGGAGACTGCATCTGGTGTAGAGAACCCCTTTGCAGATGCGGGCATCAGTCTCTACCCAAACCCTGCCGATCACATGGTAAAGGTACAGGCCCCTGAGTTATGCACATTGCAAATATTCGATATGTCCGGTCGCGTTTGTATTGAAACTCAGATTGATGCCGGAAGTGGTAAGTCTTTAGACGTCAGTGGTTTATCTACTGGTGTTTATACTTATAAGGTAACTGGTGTTGATGGATTCCACGCTGGCCGCTTTGTCAAAAAATAACCTGTTTTAACCTTGTCATCACATTGATTTTTAGAAATAAATTAACTTTGCAAAAAAATAACTAGATGAAAAAACTTACTACTCTCTTTGTCATGATGCTGGCGGTCGTTTTCGCTACTAACGCTCAGAGCATTATTTCTATCGACTCTGCCCGTACCAACGATCCTGCCACGGGAATATCTGTAGCTAACGGTCTCACAGTCCAGCTCACAGGTGTAGTATACGGTCCTGATGCCTATCCTACCAGCAATGGCCACCAGTTCATGCTCCGTGGTGCTACCAAGTCTATCAAGGTCTACTCTAAAGGCCGTTTCCAATACTCACTGACTGAGGGCGACTCAGTGACAGTAGTAGGTGTACTAAATCACTATTACGGAGATGCTGAGGTCAAGCTTGCCTACACTCATGCCGGAGATACCATCATCCGCTTAGGTGCAGGTACGGTGGCACCACCTACAGTGATCACCACTGCAGACCTCAACTCTAACGGTGAGTTGTATGAGTCTTCACTCGTAGAAATAGATAATATAGATATGGCGCAGTTACAAAACTGGCCTTCTAGCGGTACACTGTCTACTGTTGACCATTTTTCAGCTAAGGTTGGTGGACTTTATTTCTACGTAGATTCCTTTATGTCACCTGATTTCTGGGTGGGTGGTGCTCCAGCCGCTGGTATATACAATGTAGTTGGCTTCGGTAGCCAATATAGTACAGCTGCTGCTTTGAATAATGGCTACTCTCTGCAGCCACGCAGGCGTGCTGACTTCATCCTCCAGAATGTAGGTGTGAAGGATATCGCAAACCCTCTGACTGCATCTGTATATCCTAATCCTGCCGCTACCAAGGTGACTGCCGCTTTCAATAGCGACGCCGATGGCGAGTACACAGTACGCATGACTGACCTGACTGGCCGCGTAGCCCTCACACAGGAAGGCCACGTAGTAAACGGTGACAACGCTCTCTACATCAACACAGCATCTCTGAGCAACGGTATGTACATCCTCGAGCTCACTGCCGCCGGCAAGAACCTCATCACTAAGATCAATATCGCTAAGTAATCTTAGCCCGATCAATACTCAGAAAGGCCATTCCATCCGGAGTGGCCTTTCTCTTTGATAGAGAGCCTTATAGAAGCCCCGCTCCGGTTCAAAATCAATTATTGAAACCTAGCCGACAGCCAACAGTCACCTGACATCTATTTCCGTGGTCCGGTTCAAATTCAATTACGATAGCTGCTGTCCTTGTATTGAAATCTCACTTTAGGTCTCAGATTCCGATATAGTCGGGAGAGATTTAGAGGGCTGCTGTTCCCATTTCCCGGCTCCGGTTCAAAATCAATTTCCCTACATTTGACTTATGCTCAGTTATTGGGAGAAAGAGTCGTTCCTGTCATACGACCATATTATTATTGGTGGAGGCATAGTAGGTATGTCTGCTGCGCTGAGCCTTCGCGCGCGTTATCCCGATGCCAGCATATTGATTTTGGAGCGGGGCCTGCTGCCCACGGGAGCCAGCACGCGCAATGCCGGCTTTGCCTGCATCGGCAGTCTCACGGAGATACTAGACGATCTGCGTACCATGACGCCAGCTCAGGTAGTGGATCTGGTAGCCCTGCGCCGCAGTGGCCTGCGCCGGCTGCGGGAGCGGCTCGGAGATGACACCATCGGCTATGCCGAAAACGGCAGCTACGAGCTTATCACTGAGGGAGAGGTAGCCGCACTGGATCACCTCTATCATGTCAATGAACTGCTCCGCCCGCTGCTGGGATCAGAGGCCTTTAGCCGCTGCGATGAGAAGATCGCGGAGTTTGGCCTCGGAGAGACGGTCCGCCACCTGATCCGCAATAATCACGAGGGTCAACTGCATAGTGGCAAGGCCATGCGCGCCCTCATACAGCTATGCCTGGAGCAGCGCATAGAGATCAAGACGGGGGCTGAAGTAATACGGGTAGAGGAGCGGGTTCATTACGCTGAGGTGCTGGTGGCCCATACACATCTGGCAGAGCAGGTTGCCTTTCGTGCGGGCAGCGTCGCCATCTGCACCAATGCTTTTACTACTAGACTGCTGCCTGATCTAGATATACAGCCGGGCAGGGGACAGGTACTCATCACAAAGCCAATCCCCGGACTCAAGGTCAAAGGCATTTTTCACTTTGATCAGGGGTATTACTACTTCCGCGAGATAGATGGTCGCATCCTTTTTGGCGGTGGCCGGCATCTCGATTTTGAGGGTGAGCGGACGGAGTCCTTTGCCCACACCGATCTTATTCTCTCTGACCTCCGGTCAAAACTGGCAAGCATCATCCTGCCGCATACGCCGTTTGAGATAGACTATACCTGGTCGGGCATCATGGCCTTTGGCACTGACAAGGCACCAGTGATCAGGCACCATAGTCCGCATATCTATCTCGGTGTCCGCATGGGCGGTATGGGAGTAGCCATAGGCAGTGAGGTGGGCGAGCAGCTCGCAGCCCTAATGGTGGAAACAAAGCCATAGCCACTATACTTTTTAATAGTGCTGCGGAGCAATATTTCCCCGTTTTGCACGTCTGTATCCGATAATCGGTGTTTGAAGTTTATTCTTCGGCACTTCGGTAGGGTTGGCTTGATTTTAGATTGGTATTATCCATATTTTTGTGGCGTGAAAACCAAAATTTTATACCTCTCAGTTATGGTTCTTACTCTCAGCTCCTTCTCCTGGTGGCAGGTAGAGGGCTGGCTGCTAGAGCGTGAGAAAAAGGGTATAAAAGTTTTCACCCGCAAGGGCAAATGGGGAAAACTCCGCGACTCCAAGGCGGAGATGGCGCTCACATCTACCAATGTAGAGCAGGTAGTACGGTTTATCACAGATTTTGACAATTATCCTAACTGGATGCCACGCTGCCGGTCTGCCAAGGTGCTCGCCCGCCTCAGTGATAATGAGTTTATAGGATATACAGTGGTCAAATGCCCCTGGCCGCTCGCTGACCGCGACTGCGTGGTACGTGTCCGTATAGACCGCAATCCTGCCACCGGCGTAGTAGTGATCACCGAAACCTCAGAGCCGAGGTACATCAATCACAAATCTGATGTGGTACGCATAGAGCAGATGTACGCCACCTGGCGCATCGTACCTACCGGCGCAGGTGCTACTGTGACCAACGAATACTCTAGCAATCCCGGTGGTGGTATACCAGACTGGATGACCAATACACAGTCTGTAGAGCAGCCCTATGAGATGTTTACCACCATACAGAATGCCATACCACATAGCAGCTCTGGCAGCAGCAAATAAAACCCAATACCTATTATGGCACCAAACATTTACGAATACTCAGCGAGAGATACCGCTGGCAGGCAGGTCAGCCTCTCTACCTACAAGGGCAAGGTAATGCTGATAGTTAATACGGCCTCAGACTGCGGCTATACCCCGCAACTCGGGCTGCTGGAGGAGCTGCACCAGATGTATCAGGATCGCGGTCTGGTAGTGATCGGTTTCCCATCGGCCAGCTTTGCTCAGGAGCCTCTGGAGGGAGAGGACCTGATGCAGTTTTGCGAGCGAAACTACGGGGTTACATTTCCGGTCATGAGCAAGGTAGATGTCACAGGCACTACCATTCACCCTGTCTTCCATTTCCTCTCTGAGGGCAGGGAGGAGGCCCGCCCGCAGTGGAACTTCTTCAAATACCTCGTAGATCGTAGTGGTAAGGTAGCCAATATGTATCCGTCTAATACCGAGCCGGGAGATGAAGCGCTCGTAGCACAGATAGAGCGGCTGCTGGGATAGCAGGTGTTAATATGTCAATATCGAATCAAACCGGCTTAAACTTTATCAGGATATATTTGAATTCTCTTTTTAAACCAATATAAATCGTCAAACAAAATGGCAACTAATTTCACAGATGCGACATTTGACACAGATGTCATCAAATCAGATAAACTCACAGTCATCGACTTTTGGGCGGAGTGGTGTGGCCCATGCAAAGCTCTCGGCCCGGTGATCGAGCAACTCTCTACGGAGTACGCTGGCTCAGTCAACGTAGGTAAACTGGACGTAGATGCAAATCCGGAGGTATCTATGAAGTACGGTATCCGCAGCATCCCTACCATCCTCTTTGTAAAGGGTGGCCAGGTAGTAGACAAAGTAGTAGGTGCAGTGCCTAAGGCTCAGCTCGCAGCTACTATCGAGAAGCATAAATAATCTATGCCCACCGCATAGTAGTTTTATATAACTTAGACGTTCCGGTACATGCCGGGACGTTTTTGTTTTGATTAGCTTTGAAGTAAATAATTGGAGTATAGGGATAGTGTCGCTTGCGCCCCTTCGTCCCTCGTCCTCCGTCCCTCTCCTATATGGACACACCACTCTCACAGATACAGGACTTTGACAACCTCGAGCTACTGGCCAATCAGGTAGTGGAGGGCTTCATCATCGGCCTGCACAAGTCTCCCTTTCATGGTTTCTCCGTAGAGTTTGCAGAGCATCGGCTCTACAATCCTGGTGAGCCGACCCGCAATATGGATTGGAAGGTCTATGCCCGCACGGACAAGATGTTTGTGAAGCGCTATGAAGAGGAGACCAACCTGCGCTGCCAGATCGTGATAGATGCTTCATCCTCCATGTACTTTCCGCAGGATGGGACTATGAATAAGATGAAGTTCAGCGTCTATAGTGCCGCCGCTATCATCAATCTGCTCAAGCGCCAACGTGATGCCGCAGGCCTGAGTGTCTTCAGCGATAGTGTGAAGGTCAACACCTCTGCCCGCAGTACTACCAAGCACCAACAGATGCTCTTCGCACAGCTCGATGCCCTGCTGAAAGACAAACCTGCCAACGTGCGTACGAATGCCGTACAGGCCCTGCACGAGATAGCCGATACTGTACACAAGCGCAGTCTGATATTGGTGTTTAGTGATATGTTTGACGATCTGGGTGGTGCCAGGTCAGAAGAACTCTTTGCCGCGCTCCAGCACCTGAAGTTCAATAAGCATGAGGTCGTACTCTTTCACGTAGTGGACAAGGCAAAAGAGATAGACTTTGAGTTTGAAAACCGCCCTTACGTCTTCGTAGATATGGAGACAGGGGAGAAGGTCAAACTACAGGCCGCACAGGTCAAAGAGTACTATGTGGATCAGATGGCAAAGTTTGAAAAGGAACTCAAACTCCGCTGTGGCCAATACAAGATCGAGTTCGTAGAGGCCGATATCAATCAGGGCTACAAGCAAGTGCTGATGCCATTTCTGATGAAGCGGTCCAAGATGTTTTAATTGCGGGTTAACCGCAAAAACGGGTTACTAATAATTCATGGTTCTCAACTATAAGACTTTTGGTAGCGGCTTCCCGCTTATTATTCTACACGGTCTCATGGGCTCATTGGACAACTGGCAGTCTATTGCCAAGCATTTCAGCCAGCGCTATCAGGTCTATGTCATAGACCAGCGCAATCATGGCCGCTCGCCGCATAGCTCAGAGATGAGCTATGACCTGATGGTAGCAGACCTGCTGGAGTTTATGCAGGTGCATGGCATAGAGCGGGCACACCTGCTCGGTCACTCTATGGGTGGCAAGGTAGTCATGGAGTTTGCGCTACGCTATCCGGATAAAGTAGACAAGCTGATAGTAGTAGATGTGGCTCCGGTAGAATATGAAGATCGCCATAGCCAGGTATTCAAAGCCCTCTTTGCTGTTGACCTGGCCACCCTGGAGAGCCGACAGCAGGCAGAGGCCACCCTTCGTCAATACCTCGGCAGTGATGAATCTACCGTCCAATTTCTGATGAAAGGATTGTATCGCGATGATGACAATAAATTCCAATGGCGCTTCAATGTGCCTGTGCTACATGATGTCTACTATGCCATATCAGATGGTGTACGGTCGGACAAACCTTTCGAAGGACAAGCACTGTTCGTCAAAGGCCAGAAGTCAAACTACATAGATGCGTCCAACTACTCAGAGATCATGGACCTTTTCCCATACAATGAACTCGCAGAGATACCCGGTGCCGGCCACTGGGTGCACGCCGATAATCCGCAGGCATTCATCGAAGCCGTAGATTCTTTTCTGCAAAAGTAAGTGGGGCTTTACTTGTCAAACCACACCGGAGTCTTGTCATCCGGATCATGGTTATAGGTGATGGTCAGCTCCTCGCCCGCAGCGATATCCCTGCGCGTGATAAAGTGTATCGTACCATCATCATAGTAGGTCTCATAGATACAGTTAGGTTCATAGTCATGATTGTACAGGGAGCCATACCCGAGGCATATGGCGTAGTTCTTATGCTCGTCTCCCCAAAGGAAATAGTAGTTGTAGAGATGTGACTGATCTATGAGCGGACTGTCCTTTTCCGGTAGCACGAGTACAGGAGCGATCTCTACTAATGTCCCTGCCTCGATGGTCTCCGAGGTAAACACGCCTTTGCCTTTGCCCGGGCTATCTGCTATGTAGAGGCTACCCAGCAGCATCAGCTCCAGTCAGATTTATTGAGGCGGCGGGATGATTTCTTTTCAGAGGTCTTGCGCTTGGTGGCTTTAATCTGCTCTTTTACGGCTTTAGGCATCCTGGTCGCTTTCCTTTTCTTTGGTTTGATCAGGGCCTTCTCCAGCGTGTCATAGAGTTTTTCTAGTGCCGCTTCCTTGTTAGTAGCCTGAGACCGCGATTCACTGCTGGCCAGTTTCAGATAGCCTTCTTCATTGATCTTTGTTGCTAACTTTGGGGAGATGAGAGCTTTCTCCTCCTCTGATAGCTGCTGAGAGTTCATGACATGAAAGGCCAGCTCGATCTTGGTCGCTACCTTATTTACATTCTGTCCGCCCGGGCCGCTGCTGCGTGCTGCTGTAAAGCTACACTCGCGCTCCAGCCCTCTCTCTCTGATCGGTATCATACGGCCAAAGGTAAAATAAATAAAAACGGCTGTCAAAAATGACAGCCGTTTAGTACGTTCGATCAGTATACTTTAGAAAGGCAGCTTGATGCCCTTGGTCGCGTCCTTAAGCTTTTGAGCAGCATCTTTGGCTGCCTTGTCTGCAGCTTCCTGCGCTTGCTTTTTGGCTTGGTCTGCAGCTTTTTTAGCAGCGTCTTCCGCCTGCTGCTTGGCTTGATTGGCAGCGTCTTTCACGGCGTCTTTGATAGCACCGCCCGCAGAGCTTCCTATACCAGCCACATTGCCTACGGTTACTGTTGGTTTGCTCACGGTGCCACCTACTTTCAGCGTTACATTGATCTTCTCCGGCATCTTGAACGGTATGCCCGGTATCTGCGGTATCTTGCTGATCAGGCCACCAGTAGCCTGATTGAGCTCTGAGGTAGGTATGTCTGCTTTCAGATCGTAGGCGATGGTCTCATCAAAGCCATTAGAGCCCTGTATATTGATGTTATAGCCATTGCCAAACTTGACATCAAATGGCTCTACATCTACACGGCCATCGTGAAACTTGATAATGGTCCAGGCATTGTTGATAGCGAGGTTGTCCAGAGACTTTACCTTGGTCGCTTCTGCTATCTTCTGTAGTATTGGCAGGTTGACCACACGCGCAGATGGGATGGATACTTTACCGCTGCCGTTCAGGCTATTGTAGTCTACGCTCATGTCCTCTTTCAGTGCGCCGGTGCCACTCAGGTCAGAGCCAAAGGAGCCCTGTATATATTTCATCACCGGTGCCATCTTTGCAGCCATGTCTACAGCATTATAGGTCTGTGTGATGTCAAAGTTCTTGATGTCATAGCTGAATGTCACCTTAGGATGATTGGTACCCTTAGTATCATATAGCGCACTGATCACGGCAGAACCGCCCAGCAGGTTAGCAGCGAGATTTTGCAGGTGGATGGATTCATCGAAGATATGTACCGTACCATTCACATTGGTCAGTACCAGCTTTTCATACAGTATCTTGCCAAACTGTGAGCGCGCAGTGAAGTCTATACCTTTGGGTACATCAAAGTACTGCTTGCCACCAGCCGGTGTAGTGGTCGTGCTCTTAGGGTCTGCCGGGCTTTTTTGCGCGGTACTCGTGGTGGCATCATCTTTCACCAGCCACTCATTGGCGTCAAACTGGGTAGACTTCAGGTTTACCACGCCCACCAGATTACCTTTATTAAACATATAGCCGATCAGATTGTCTAGCGAGCCGGTAGCGTTGAAATCGCTCTTGCCCAGTACGGCGCTCAGGTTATCAAGAGATACTTTCTGTGGATTGAAGGTCAACTCGAGGGAGTACACGCGCACAGGCATCGGTGTAGACTTAGAGTCGTAGACCATGTTGGTCACCTTTACATTACCCGAGGCCTGGATGGCGGCATAGTTCTTTTTTTGCACATCACTCATGCGGCTCTTAAAGTTCAGGTTGGCTACCAGTAGGCCGGTCAGCTGCTTCAGCCCCTCCATAGGATAAAGTTTAGGCACACTGGCCAGGTCCAGTTTGCCGTTGATCTTGGCTGCTAAATTAGGATCAGATACCGGTGTGCTCACGTGGATAGAAGCATCTATAGGGTCATTGGCTATAGCCAGGTGCAGCGCTGGCACGTCTATCACGGTGAGGTCAGCAGAACCCTGTGGTTTATTGATATTGGCAGATACATTGATATCCGTCACAGCTGATGGCAGCGATGGATATTGAAACATCGCATTCTTCACCTGAAGGTTTAGCTTGATGCCCGGCAGGGTAGTGGAGTCATAGGAGCCTTTCACCGCGCCATCCAGCGCCAGTGTGCCAGAGGTTTTGATCTTATCAAAGTCTTTCTTGAATATAGCCGGCACCAGAGAGAGGATACTCTTGAAGTCAGCCTGCTTGGACTTAAAGGTCACATCCATACCGATGTCCTTCTTATTCATCTGTACAAAGCCATCAAACAGCAGGCCGAGGTCATTGAGGTCTATTTCATTCTGTTTGAAGCTGTATTTGGAATTTTTCTGGTCTACATCTATATCATTCTTGGCAGAGAGCTTGGCACTGCTCAGGTAGGATACCGCACCACTGCGGAAAGTAAGGGAAGCTATGTCAGTTTCTGTTTTGAGTTTATAAAGATCCTGGGTCACATCACCACTTCCTTTGAAGTTGAGATCGCCTATAGAGAGATAGGTGCCGCCCTTCTGGTCGTCATACACGATATAGGCGTTCTCTATCTTGTAGGTATTGATCTCTAGTGAGAAAACAGAATTGCTGCCACCAGTTTTCTCAGAAGACGAGGTGGACTTCATGATATCCCAATTGGCCTTGCCAGCCTTGGTCACGAGCGCATGCACTTTTGGGCTGCCTACTATGATCTCTTTTATCTTATACTTTTTGCCCTCTATCACAGACATCACATCTATCACAACGCGAAAGTCCTGCACAGAGAGCAGCGTATCCTTGGCAAAATCATCTATGCCTGCTACAGATAGCTTATTCATACCAAAGCTCAGGTTAGGAAAAGAGCGTATCAGTGAGAGATCATAGTCGGCATAGTCTACCTTGGCTTTGACCTGCTTATTGATCTCCGTTTTGATGGCGGCATTGATCTGGTCTTTAAATAAGAATGGGATAGCAATCAGCGCTCCGATGAAAAGAACGATAAATACACCGAGGCCTATCAGGATCTTCTTGAGCATGTGTGGGTTGTTTTTGTTCTGCGAGGGTCAATAATTGTACCAAAGTAAACCATTTATGCCCAATAGAAATCCACCGGCGGTGTATATGCAAAAAGGGTCGGACAGAGCCGACCCTTTTCACGTTTCTTTACCCTGCATTTCTCAGCCGATCACCTTCTTGATCTTGGCTATATCGTTAGGGTCCAGCTTGGCACCGTCTACATCTACCGTGGCTATGATGTTGTACTCAGACTTCTCACCATCGAGAAATGCGCCCATCTTGCCCAGACCGCCCATCACGCCGCCTGATTCTTTCATGCGGTCATTCTCAGAGCGGAGAAACTGGAAGGGCAGGTCAAAGGTCTTGGTCACTACCTCGCCCTCTTTGATGTCAAAGCCCTGATCAAATTTTACTTTGCCGAGCGTAAACTCTTTGGTCTCCTTATTGTCACCTGTACCTGTGGTCCAGGACTCTTCCAGCTTAAATTCTATGCTCTTAATACGCTGGTCGCTTTTGCCGGTGATGGTCAGGGAACCCGATACTGCTGTGTCAGAGGTCTTGAAGGTAGGTGGTACGGAGAGCTTGACAGATACGGTGCCGATCCCGAAAAATTGTTTGATCTTCTTGATAAAGGACATGTTGTTTGATTTAGGATGTTGTGTAAATAATTGACAGCGCAATGATACACTACACCCAAAAATGGGGCCATTCAAATTTTGATCAAAAATCGGAACTCTGATATGAGGCTAATACCAGATCAGTAGTCATTCTTAGGCAGTTCGGGTGCTGCCTTTTTCTTGAAGTCGCCATTCTTCAGCGCGCGGATAAACTCTGCCCAGGCCAGTGGGTTAAAGATATTCTGAGGTGCCTGCTGGTGGTAGTAGTAGGCCTGCTGTGCCCGTATCTGCATATAGCGCTGTGCGGCTTCACCACCGTCTATAGGCAGCTTCTCTCCGAGAGCGCTGAGCAGGCTGGCGTTAGTATTCTCCATAGCGCGCTCATCCAGGTCCTTAGGTGGCCTGGCCTCGCGAAATGCCTGTGGAAAATTTGACCGGGCACCCCAATAGTAAACTGTAGTAGTAGGGCCGGTAATATAGCCGCGGCGCATCAGGATGATGGTAGAGATCTTATTGTCCTCTACATTGCCGGGTACGATGTAGGTGCTCGGCTCATATCCCAGCGAGGTAAAGTACAGTGTATCACCTTCATTGACCGCAAAAGAGAAAAAGCCGTCCACACGTGCCACACCGCCCCGGTTGCTCCCGCGCAGTCCTATGTGAGCAAATGGAATCCCCGTCATAGAGTCCTGAGACATAGCAAAGCCGGAAAACTGGACGACAGGCCTTTCTTTCTTTTGGGCAGACGCTATGACAGGTACAAGCAGCGTGAGTAGGACGATATGTAAGATACTTTTCACAATATGAATCTATAACAAAGGTACGAATCTATCTACTTAATCATTACAAATGCGGTGCCGCTTTATGGCTTTCGCAAGATTTAACAGCCGGAGCAGATTATTATTGCGCATAGTATAGATACTGATTTTCACAGCGGTCATTCCACTTGCTACTGTGGACAAACAAAGCCTTGGGAAGCTCTAAAAAATTGGCAATACCCTGCTATTCCAGTACGTTTGGCTTATCATAGTCTGTTTATGAAATCCACGTCTGCTTATTTCTATTCCATATTTGCCACCACGCTGGTACTGGTGGTGATGGGTGTCGTGATCTCGATGGCTGTCGAGGCACGCCGCATTTCTGTAGCCCTAAAGGAAAATCTGATCGTAGAGCTGGTGCTGGATGATGAGACCCCGCAGGACACTGTAAATGTGTTGGCGCAGGACCTTAAAAAGGAGGCCTTTGTCAAGAACATCGTTTTTGTGTCTAAAGACTCAGCGGCCAACTCGCTGAAGAAAGAACTCGGAGAGAATTACCTAGACATCCTGGGCTACAATCCTCTGTACCCGTCGTTTCGTATCAATCTGAAGGAGCAGTGGGCCAACCCCGCCAGCTCAGACCGCATACAGCGCGAGCTGGCTGCCCTGCCGGATGTAAAGGAGGTGCATATACAGAAGACCGTGCTCAGTGAGCTGGACAAGACCATGCGCAATTTCACTTTCATAGGCCTGGTGATCGGTGCGCTTTTCCTTGCATTTGCTGTATCACTCATTTTCAGCTCTGTCAAGCTGGATATCTTCTCCCGCCGCCAGGTGGTCAGGAGTATGCAGCTATTCGGCGCCACACGCTGGTTTATCATACGCCCGTACCTGGGCCGTAGTATACTGAATGGCCTGATCAGCGGTGTGCTGGCTGCTCTGGTGGTATATGCCATCGGGTACTACCTGCATTATGAGTTTGCAGACCTTGTATTGACCACAGATTTGGTTATTTTCGCCATGCTATCGGCGCTACTGGCACTATCCGGTATCCTGATCACTATGGTCAGCACCGTGATAGCGCTGACCAAGTATCTGAATTACAAACTAGACGATCTCTATTAAAATCGTATCATGGCTACGACCAAACCGCAAATAAAAACCAAAGCGCCAGTGGCAACACCGGCAGCTGCTCCTGCTTCTAAACCTAAGAAGCCCGCCAGCGATCTTCCATTTATCTTTGACAGGACCAACTATATGATCATGGCTGCAGGTGTGGCAGTGATCATCGTAGGCTTCCTGCTCATGACCGGAGCTGCCAATGACAATCCCACTACATTCAACGCAGAGGAGATATACAGCTTCCGCCGTATCACGCTGGCACCGGTAGTGGTGATGATCGGTTTCCTCATAGAGGTTTATGCCATCCTGAAAAGACCTGCCGCTACTCAAGCATGACCACACTCGAATCAGTGATACTGGGCATCGTAGAAGGCCTCACTGAGTACCTGCCCATATCCAGCACCGGCCACATGATCATCACGCAGGCCCTCCTGCATATAGAGAGCTCTAAGTTTCTGAGCATCTATCTGGTCAATATACAGTTTGGCGCCATACTGGCTGTGGTAGTACTCTATCTGCGCCGCTTTCTCAATTTCAAGGCTCCATCTTTTTATCTTAAGCTGGCTGTTGCCTTTGTGCCCGCAGTGGTCATAGGCCTGGCGGTCAAGAATGTGGTAGAAGAGCTGCAAAAGCATGTGGAGGTAGTAGCAGCATCGCTGATCCTCGGCGGCATCGCGCTCATAGCAGCCGATTATATCTTTAAGAACCAGATCCACGACAAGGAAGAGCTCCATACCAAAGCAGAGGATGAAGAGTCCACTCCTCAAGATCCTGATAAATCCGGCATCCGCCTCAGCTATCTGCAGTCTGTCTTTGTAGGCTTTTGCCAGACGCTGGGTATGATACCGGGCGTATCGCGCTCGGCAGCTACCATCATAGCCGCGCTGTCACAGCGCCTCACTATGCGCGAGGCAGCAGAGTTCTCCTTCTTCCTCGGTGTGCCTACCATCACAGCGGCTGCGCTGTACAAGACGGTAAAGGGATTTCGCGATATCCACGGCGATCAGGTATCACTGCTCATCACCGGCAATGTGGTCTCGTTTATAGTGGCCATGATAGCCGTAAAATATTTCGTCGACTTTATCTCTAAGCATGGCATGAAGTTCTTTGGCTACTACCGTATAGCGCTCGGTATACTGCTACTGATACTGCCATACGTTTTCCATATTTCTCTCCAGATCAAAGAAGCTCAGTAATGGACTTTGCCGCAGGCACAGTACTACTTGTCAATAAGCCACTGAAGTGGACCTCCTTTGATGTAGTCAATAAGATACGTGGTGCGCTCAAGCGCAAATACGGGTCTAAGATCAAAGTGGGCCATGCCGGCACACTGGATCCCCTGGCTACCGGATTGCTTATCATCTGTACCGGGAAATTTACCAAGCAGATAGACAACTACCAGGCGCAGGAGAAGGAGTACACCGGGTCACTACTGCTGGGAGCTACTACCCCTACGCTGGATGCAGAGATGCAGCCAGATAGACTTTACCCTACAGAGCATATCACACCAGATATGGTGCTGACGGCAGCAGCTACCTTTATAGGAGATATCGAGCAGATGCCACCCGCGTTCTCTGCGCTTAAGGTGAATGGGCAGACCTCCTACAGTGCTGCGCGCAAAGGCATAGAGCTGGAGCTGAAGCCGCGCACAGTGACCATCCGTGAGTTTGAGATCACGCAGATGGAGCTGCCGGCTGTGTCCTTTCGCGTAGTATGTGGCAAAGGGACCTATATCCGCTCCATGGCGCGCGACCTGGGTCATGCGCTGGACAGTGGTGCCTACCTGACCGGCCTCTGCCGCACACGCATAGGAGAGTACAAGCTCACAGAGGCCTGGGAGGTAGCTGCGCTCATGGAGTATATTAATACACAGCCTTAAGGTCCAACATTTTCATCTTTTCCATGTTTCTACCGTGAGCTATATGGTATAAATTGTATTCCTTTGCCCTATGCGTGTTTTCAGAGACCTCCATCACCTGCCAGACTTCCGGCGCGCAGTCATTACCATCGGTACTTTTGACGGGGTGCACAAGGGGCACCAGAAGCTGATACAGCGCATCACTGATGTGGCGCAGCAGATAGGAGGGGAGAGCATCATCATCACCTTTCACCCGCATCCACGGCTGGTGATCAATCCTGACGACCGCAGCCTCCGCCTGCTCAATACGGTAGACGAGAAGATACAATTGCTCGAGCGCTGTGGTGTGGACAATGTAGTAGTAGTGCCTTTTTCACGTGACTTTTCCGAGCAGACAGCAGAGGAGTATATCAGCGACTTTCTGGTCCGCAATTTTAGGCCGGCCCATATCGTGATAGGCTATGATCACCGCTTTGGCCGAAACAGGGCCGGGGATTTTGCCCTGTTGGAGAGATACCAGGAGCAATATGGCTATGAGCTGGAGGCTATCACAAAGCAGATGCTGGACGAACTGGCTATCAGCTCGACCAATATACGCCACGCTCTGCAGGAGGGCAATGTGACAGAGGCCAATGACCTGCTGGGGCATAAGTACACTATATCCGGTATAGTGGTAAAAGGGCATCAGAATGGCCGCAAACTGGGTTACCCTACTGCCAATCTACAGGTATCTGACCCCAATAAACTGATCCCCCGTACCGGCATCTATGCGGTCAAAGTGCATAGCGATAGTGAGGTCTACAAGGGTATGCTGAGTATCGGGTTCAATCCCACCTTTGATGGCACTGAGCAGACGATAGAGGTCAATATCCTGGACTTTCATAAGGATATATATGGGGAGACTTTGACTCTGGAGTTTATCCAGTTTATCCGCTACGAAAAGAAGTTTGACAGCATAGAGGCACTCATAGCTGCCATAGATGGGGACAAGGTAGAAACTGAGCGCATTGTACAGCTCTGACCCTACATGTTGGGTTCAATTCATTGATTTGCAATATCTAGTAAATAAAAAAGCCCCCGGTATCGGAGGCTTTTTTAATATATTGAACTGAGTATTACTCAGCCACGGCTTGCCTTTTCTCAGAGATACGGCTTGCCTTACCCTTACGGTCACGCTGATAGTACAGCTTGGCGCGGCGTACGCGGCCTACCTTGTTTACAGCGATCTCATCTACGAATGGAGAGTAGAGAGGGAATACACGCTCTACGCCTACACCGTTAGATATCTTGCGTACGGTGAAAGTGGCAGTAGTGCCTGCGCCGTTCAGCTGGATCACATCACCACGAAACTCCTGGATACGCTCCTTGTTTCCTTCGGTGATCTTATAGCTTACAGTTATATTGTCACCAGGGCCGAACTTTGGATGCTTGTTTGGCTGGTTGAAGGTGTCGTTCACTAGTTTGATAGTGGGATTCATATTCAGTTGATTTTTACTCAGATTTTGAAAACGGAATGCAAATATATCCTTTTCTCCGGAAAATCCGCATATCCGGACGAAAAAGTTAACTTGGTTATCAACGGCTCATGCCTCCACATACCGACAATGTTTGTCCTGTAATGTAGGCAGATAGGTCGGACCCTAGAAATAGTGCGGCATTGGCTATCTCATCAGTCCTGCCCATGCGACCCAGCGGTATCTGCGTCAGGAGGTTTTTCTTGATATCTTCTCCCAGCACGTGTGTCATGTCCGTTTCTATGAATCCCGGTGAGATGGCATTGCACCGGATGCTCCGGCTGCCAAACTCATCCGCTATCGACTTGGTAAAGCCAATGATACCTGCTTTGGAAGCGGCATAGTTGCTCTGGCCGGCCTGGCCACGGAGGCCTACGATGGAGGTCAGGTTGATGATAGAGCCGGATTTCTGGCGCAGCATCAGTTTGGCTACCTGCTTGGTCAGGTTAAAGACAGACTTTAGGTTGGCCTGTATCACCTCGTCAAACTGCTCCTCGCTCATGCGCAGGATCAGATTGTCACGGGTGATGCCGGCATTATTCACCAGTATATCTATGCGCCCCAGATCGGCGGCCACGTCATTGACCAGCTGCTCTGCGGCTGTGAAAGAGGCGGCGTCAGACTTGTAGGCTACTACTTTCACGCCATACTCTGTGGTGAGCTCGTCTACCAGGGCCTGAGCCTTTTCTGCACTATTGAGGTAGGTGAAAGCGACATTGGCGCCATATGCAGCGTATTTGCGCACGATGGCCTGGCCGATACCACGAGAGCCTCCCGTCACGAGGGCATTTTTGCCTTTGAGATCCATGCTGTTGATTTACGGCGGGCAAAATAAGCAAATCCTGCAAATCCCCTATGCACAACTGTGCATGTGAGATAGTCAGTGCATGGCTACAGGCTGCCCTGCCTGAGAGGCCTCTACGTAGTGCAGGATGGCATCTATATCCTCATCCTTTAGCGTGGGAAACATGTTCATCTCAGAGGGAGAGTAGTTTTGTATAGTGACTGCGTAGGGATATTTGGCTCCCACCGGCTCATGCCAGTCTTTGATCCAGGCATAGAGCCACTGCTTGCCTGTCTTACCCTGATAGCTGCCTGCATCTTCCCAGCGCCGGGCCACGCCCATGAGTGCCGGGCCAGTCTGTGCCACCTTAGGGTTGTGGCAGGAAGCGCAGTTGCTTTTAAACAGTTCTTTGCCATGCTTCCACTGCTCGTCAGCAGGCGTCTTGGCAGTGGGAGATGGGGATGGCGCCGACTCTGTGACCGGCTCTACGCGCGGCGGCATAGATGTGTAGGGTGTGATATTCCAGACGAGTATAGAAATGATGATGATGAACAGTACGATGACTGCCAGCTCTGCGCGCTGCCTGTTAGGCTGATTCATAGTGACGAGAATTTAGAAAGTGAAGAACGATCAGAAATCGCGCGCAAGTTAGAGCACGATCGTGGGATCGTATAGCGCAGGGAAGGAAATATTTAGTGAGCGCTCAAATGGAAATAAAAAAGCCACCGTAGTGGTGGCTTTTTGTGTTCCCGTCGGGATTCGAACCCGAGACCCATACATTAAAAGTGTATTGCTCTACCAGCTGAGCTACGGAAACGACCTGCTTTTTAAAGCGGTTGCAAATATATGATCTTAAACAGGATTTTATAGCTCCTGTGGACAATTTTTATTTTTTGTCGAAAAGCACCCCGTCTGCGAGAAAGGTGAGGGCTACCTCCGGCTGAGTGATAGTCGCTATCTCTTTCTTAGACTTGCCAGCATCTTCGGCATAGTGTTTCAGCATCGCTACTGATGTAGTGTCATACTTTGCAGTACCTTGCAGGTAGGCAGTCTGGTTTTCGCAGTCGCGCGGTACGAAGAATGCATAGTCCTTAAAGCGCACGCGCATCGTACCACCTTTGCCATCGGCTACTTCCATCCAGCAGCCTTTCATTTTGCATACGCTGTTTACCTTGCCGGTGATCTTTACATTTTGTTTTTCTGTCACATTCTGTGCCTTCATGTCTTTCTCCAGCTGGGCTACAGTTATAGCCTTGTCCCGGGTGATAGCAGTGCCATAGCCACCGGCAGCGTTGGGAGTGCTGAGGGATTTGTATTTTGATTCTTTAGCTGGGTCGCAGGTCTGGCCCTTCTGAGCATAGGTGCAGCCGGCGGTGAGCAGCGCTGCGGAGAGGAGGATCGCTATCTTCTTCATCTTTTGTATTGAGGTGTTTACGAGAATAACAGTTTAAAGTAAAACCGTGGGTCTTTCAGCCGTGAGCGGAGATCGAGGTCTTCAAACATCGCCATGATCGTCTCGCGCAGTACTGCATTGCCATTGGCCTTACGCACCACAAAGTTAAAAATCGATGGATAATTCACCAATTGCTGCATGCGGTAGCTCAGGAGCAGTTCGCTCCACAGCCTGTCGTATACTGCCTTATCATATTGCGCCATAGTGGCCGCGTCAAATTTCTGCGTAGCGAGACAGCGCGATACCTGCTGCGCCGCCAGCATGCCGCTCATCATTGCATTGCCTATGCCCTCACCGGTGAAGGGGTCTATAAGCATAGCCGCATCTCCCACCAGCATGTAGTGATCTCCTGATAGCTGGCGCTTCTTGCTGCCCAGCGGCAGGCCATGGAGCTTCACATCGCCGATCATCTCAGCCTGCTCAAATCGCATCCGCACGGCAGGGTGAGAGGTGATGATCTTTTCAAATTCCTTCTTCAGGTTTAGCTTTCTATCGCTCATCACATCTGCACGCATACCTACACCTATATTGGCATAGCCATTTGGTAGAGGAAATATCCAGAAATACCCCGGGAGGAACTCCTTCAGGAAGTGCAGCTCGATAAAGTTCTGGTGATCCAGTCCGGATACATTTTTGTAGTAGGCCCGCAGGCCAAAACAGTTGTGCTCCGGCTCTACACGGAGTCCGGCTATATCTTTGGTAAAGGTAGAACCTGCTCCATCGGCTGCTATGATCATACTGGCCTCAAAGACCTCACCTGATTTTGCGATAGCCCGGTAGCCCGTTTCTGATCGCTCGTACTGCCTGATCTCAGTCTGCTCGCGCAGTGTGATAAGCGGCTGCTCGCGTACCTTCTCTACCAGCCACTGGTCAAAGTCCACGCGCTTTGAGATAAAGCCTGGCGGCGGGGTCTGCTCTCCGATGTCTTTTTTGAATGGCACCCTGAGTGCATCTCCATTAGGTGCTATGAAGGTCACACCATATGAGCCAAGAAACTCGCTGCGCATCTGGAGCTGCGCTACCAGAGCGGGATCCAGCTTTTTGAGTACCTCCACTACTTTGCCGCTCAGCGCGTCTCCACATATTTTGTCACGGGGGAAAGTAGCCTTATCTACCAACGTACATGGTATACCTAGCTTAGCCAGAAATAGTGCGGTAGTAGCCCCGCCGGGACCGGCGCCGAGTATCAGGATATCAGAGGCTGCCATATCAGAAGTGTGCTGCTACGCGGAAATAGCCTGAGGATCCGGGAAAGTACATAGGGAGCAGTGATCCGATCAGGTTGTTACTGCCTATGATAAAGTCGAGGTTCTTCCAGCGCTTGCCTACATCCATTCCGAGATTGAAGAGTGAATAGCCTCCGGCTCCTGCGCTCACAGAGGTGGTCCAGTCATGATCCAGCAGGAAGGCTGCTTTCACATAGCCGTATGCATAGTAGTTTTTGAGCAGGCGGGTATTGACTGATCCGGTCAGTATCATACTGTGCTTCTTCAGCTTGACGATATGAGAGAAGTTGACCTGGAAGATGGTAGGCAGGTTAGTCGAGTAGGCGTTATTACTTTTTCGCGGACCTATCACGCCAAAAACGGAGTCGAGCTTCAGACCTGATAGGCCGCTGCCGGATAGATTGGTCAGGTCACTGATCACGATACCGTTGTAGCGCAGTGAGGTATCACCGGTATAGTTAGTAGGGCGGCGGTTCCAGTTGATATAGCCCAGATCCTGTACGGTGACGCTCAGTCTCCACTTGTCAGTATTGTACCCGAACTGCAGGTCAGCAGAGAAACCCTTGCCATCCAGGTCAAAGAAGCTGGAGGCGCCGTTATTTGCTTGATTAAAGGTCATTGTGTATGCCACATCCAGGTACTCTCCGTAGGGAGCCGTGTAGAGGCTACCCTTGGGGTTTTTGAGCTGCTGGTCGCTAAACCCTTGCAGGAATGACACATTGACCCCGCCAAAGAAGTGCCCGTCAGATTTGCTCAGGCCGATAGAATACTGATTGTACATCAGGTTCTCAAAGTAGATGTTATTCAGGCTGGCAGTCTTGTCTTCAAAACGCTTATTGCCATAAAATGCCAGCTCAAATGCGTCGCGGTCTGTGGTCAGAAACCTCATATTGCGATGATAGTAGGATACGTATAGTGAGACAGATGGCTTCTTGAAATAATGCTTGTAGGCCAGGCCTGCCTTCATCTCGTCTTCGTACTTTATCATGCGCGGAGCATAGCTGACTATACGGTCCTTGAGCGAGCCGGTGATCTCCTTGCCTGTGAGAAATGCGCCTGCAAAGGTGGTGACAATGGCATTTGAATTGACATGAAAGTCGAAGTCCAGTTGTATCTCATTGGCATCATAGCACTCTGACAGCAGAGGGCTGAGGGAGCTGTACAGGTGGTCGTTGTGAAAAGTAGCCGCTGGTGGCGTCACCTTCACGCAGTGGCATACGGTGTCTGGTGTGCCGGCTGCCGCGCTATCTTGTGCCAATGATGAACTAACAGAGATAAATAGGAGGGAAAAAGCCGTATAGAAGTTTCTCATGCTGTGGTCCCGCTGCGTTAGAATTTGACTTTGTAATTGAAATCGCCCGTGATCGTAGCGTTGATATTGTAGTCGCTGTATATCTTCAGGTATTGCCCGTTGCAGGTGGCATTGCTGGATTTTGTATTAAAGACGACCGTCATGATTGCGTGCTTTGAGAAGCGCAGTTTGTCTATCACTTCCGCACTGGCATTGACATTGATCATAGACTTTTTAGCATCAGTAGCGCGGCAGGATGTGTTGATAGGAGCGGCATCCACCTGGGCATTATTGAGCAGGGTATCCAGTTTGTTCCATGCGCTATCGTAGGCCACGAGGGTGATATTGGCTTGTAGTGGAAACTTATTGTACAGGATCACATGCAGTACGCCATCTTTGATATTGGCCACATCCTTCTGACTATAGCCGAGGCTGAAGTTGAAAGAATCGCGCAGCGTCAGGTTATTGGCTATGAGGCTGAGGGGAAGGTTGATATCCAGATTTACCTTCATGCGGCTGTCTATGTAGGCAAAATCATCGTAGGTGCCACGATTACCATAAGGGTTGGTTTGTATCTTGACGTCATATGCTATCTGGTTTGGCAGATTGCTGATGAAGTCTGTGATATTTGAGGTCGCGCTATTGAGGTTGAATGTGGTGGTGCGTGGTGTGAGGGGAAAGTCAGTAGCTTTATTGACATAGAGCTGCCTGCCTATCACCGGAGTAGCAGAGTGATCTACCAGTGTCACTGACGTACCATTACTATTGATGCCTGTCAGGCTATTGATGAGTACCTGGCCATCTACACCGATACCATTCTCTACGGAGACGGACAGCGACGCCCTGTCAAATTTTAAAGCATTTGATGAATTACCGGCAAAGAGGTCGGCTATGGAGAAAGGTGAATTGCCCGCATAGCTGATCGTATCCCTGCCCGCGTATCCCTTGATGTATCTTGGCTTGATATTTCGCAGGAAGTATTGGATGTGTACGCTGTCTTTATTGGAAAGGGTTACCTCGTTTCCCGTTGAGTCAATTCTTGCTTGAATGATTTGCGTATAGGTATTGAATTCTGTTCCGCTACGACCAGTGAGATTAATGGAATAACCACTCAAATCATAGGACTTAGTTACTGTGGTGAGATTGCCGTTTAATGCAGGTGGAAGATCCGAAGAGGCAATCAGGCCATTGCCGCTCCTATCATATGCGCCTAGCATCTGATACTTCAAATGCAACGGCTGCGGTACGGAACTTGTAATTTGTACATCAAGTTGCCCTTGACTGCAATCTATATAGGTGAATTTCCTTGGGGCAATATTTTGAGTTAAATCCTGATTGATCGAGATAATATCTTGTGCTGGAAATACTGCTACTGCGCTATCAACACGAATATTAGTGATGAAGGCCCATATGGAAAGATACTGTGTGGTGTCAAGATATACTGTACCACTTCCGGTGCCGGGAATCGAAAAATTGGTAATTGTAAGTTTGAGACTAGAACCTATATTTACATTAGACAGATGGTAGCTCCTAGTCACACTGTCCTGAGGAGATATATTGGCTATATAATCACTGAGCAGAAGTTGATTGCTTGTGGAGTCTCTCAAATCAAAACTTACATTTTGAAGGGGTGTGGGTAGGTGATTTACAACGCTTATTAATAAGTCTGCATTAGTAATACGAGCTGTTTTATAGTATCCTGCACCATTAAAATAAAATGGAGATACAGTCAAACCCGAAACTGCAGGCAAGCTTGTTAATTGTCCATTATGTCCGATTATAAAATTGCCTAAAAGCCCTTGTCCGCTGGCATTAAGATTTAGGGCTAACTGTCCTAAGGAGATATTTTGTCTGACGCGGATATTGGGTAGCTGAAGCGAATCAATGGTATACTTTTGACCTATGGAGGTGTCTGGTATATGGATGAATTGGTCTGCTAGATTTAATTCATAAACAGTATTAGAATATACAAGAGATAATGAACTGTCTGAATTGGTTCGTAATATCGAGTCTTTGACTAGGTTGCCCAAGGTCATGTTCGTAGTAGCCAATGGTGCCACTAGTCCGGTGTCCCACCCTGTTCCGTCTCTTTTGCAGGAAGCTAACAGTAGCAGAAGCGTCATTCCGATGGCGTAGACAAAGGGTTTTCGCATAGTATATTGTGATGACGCAAATTAGTGAATCATAGGAAGAAATGCTAATGTTTATAGCAACATTTGCGCTGATCAAGCCCTTATTCTTTAGGTGACTTTAGATTTACCCAGACTATGTTGGCTGAAAAGCTCTTGTGTGAAATGTTAAGTGTTTGATTGTCATTTATGTAAACTCTATATCCGCTATTATTCAGGGCGTTTACCTGCGAGGAATCGGGTATAAAAGGGTATGAAGGAATATCTGTGTAAAACATAGCGTCGATAGGAGCTGGATAGTTAAACAAAACACATTTAGGGGTAGCGTTGGGTAGACTCTTGAGGTCTGTTACCCATTCTGGTTTTCTTTTTTCCAAAAAGGGTTTTGTTCTTTCATAGCAATACCGTATTGGTAAAACAATAAATAGTACGAGAAGAATCGTAGTTAGCGCCGTTTTCCACGATGATGTTTTTTTGTTTAGGCTATCCAGAGAGGAAAAGAAGAAGGCGGATGTAATAATGAAGAGAGCTGGACTAATAAATAAAACATAGCCCTGCATTTTAGTTTTTACTAATGAAAAAAACAGAAGAGGAACGTATATCCAGAATATGAGTGCCAGTATACGTGTTGGGTATGGCGATCTTCTTTTTATGATCAACCAAATCAAAGGAAGATATATGAGTTCTCCGTAGTTTATCCGAATACGATCTATGTAATAGTAAAAAGGATGGCTGTGGTTTTCTATAGACTCAAAAAGATGTCTTGTATTGTAGGAGCCTTCCCATTTTGCCTCCAGGGGAAACGCCATGTGGATATAAATTTGCCAAGGCAGGGATGTCGCCACTAATATGGCAATCAGTAAAAGAAAATGGACTACGATTTCTTTAATGGCAAACCTTTTCGAGTCAAAAACTACAAGTAGCCAGATAGGCAAAACGATTAAGGCAGGCAGCCATTTGCAGAGAATAGCCGCACCGATACAGAAGCCTGCTGCTACATTGTAAAGGACATTTCCCCTCCGGGCAAATACGATGCTGAAAAATATGGCCAGTTCTACAAAGAAGAGGAAGAATACATCTACATGATCCGTAGCCACCCGTCCGGCTGTCATCTCTATGATCAGCCCATTCACAGAATAAAAGAATGCCGCCAGATAACCTGTACGGCGATCAAAGAAATACTGGCCGATGTAATAAGTGAGGGCTATACCCATGGTGGTGAGGAGTATGGACGGCAGTCGCAGGGCTATTTCATTGACCCCAAACACAGACATGCTCAGCGCCATGGTCCACAGAGGTAGTGGCTGTTTGTGCAGCCAGATATGATTACCAGCCCAATTTTTGTAATCATAGGGTAGCACTGGATTTTCATATAGGGTGGGTATAAAAGGATGGTGCATCATATGCTTAGCCACCACAGCGTGAAAAGCTTCGTCCCATGGATGCAGGAAAAAGTCGCATGCTGTGAAAAGCCTTAGAATGCATCCGCCAAGCATCAAAAGGCTAATAGCCTGGAGATACTTATCACGGCGATAGTGATAACAAGAAAGGAGGTAGGCGCTGACCGACAGCAGGATAGTTAGTATTCCCCATGCAGGATTGTCCATCTGAAGTCTTTATAGCCTTTCTCCAAATATAGGAATCTATATGAATGCCACTGTTTCTTATTCTTAGCGCTGCCGGATATTCAGCTATGAAGACGATATTCCATACATTTGGATGTATATGCGGAGAATTAAAGAGGCTTTGGGTGAACGCTATTTTGCGCTCAAAGTCTTGCTGGTCCTTATCCTTTTAGCGATTCTGGTGCTGTACTTTGCTGCGAGCAGCCGCAAAGGAGGAGACTTTGTCACTTTTCTGGAGGCAGCTACCAAAATGTGGGACGGCAAAAATATCTATGCGCCGCCTTATATCAATCTCCGGTATAGCTACAGTCCCTTTTGGGCCATGGTGCTGGTCCCACTGGCGCTGCTACCTGATGGAGTCGGTGCATTTATCTGGCTTGTCATCAGCCTCGCTCTTTTCCTACGCACCCTTTGGCTGCTGTGGCATGAGTTTGAGATACGCAGTGCTGATCGGAGGCTGGACCGTATACTATGGATCGGCATTCTGCTATATATGTCCCGCTACCTGGAGCTGAACTTCCACCACGTACAGATGACCATCTTCCTGGTATGGCTGATGGTAGAGAGCCTCTACCGGACCGACATAGGTGAGGAAATAAAAGCGGGGATACTGGCTGGCATCGGTACTATCATCAAGGTGATGCCTGTGGTCTTGATCCCTTACTTTATATACCGCAGGCGGTTTATGGCTGCATGCAGTGCTGTAGTCACGGTAGTGGCCTGTTTCTTTTTGCCTTTACTGTTTACCGGCAGTGCGCTATTCTGGGAGATGAATCGGAGCTGGTATGCTATAGTCCGGCCCGATAGCCCAGAGTTTCAGTCAGATGCCGCCTGGCACCTGCCGCAAAATATGAGTCTGCTGCTCTACAGGCTGCTCGTACATACAGGTGCGCCATACACGCATCCGCTGCTGGACCTGAGCTATGATCAGGCTACTATTGTGATATGGATAGTGGTAGCCGTACTGATAGTGTTTACGCTTTATTTTCTGGCTACCCGACCTTTTGTGCATGTGCACAGCAGGCTGCGCCAGCTATATGAGCTGGGGTATATCATGCTACTGGTACCGCTCATCTTTCCCCATCAGATGAAGTACGCCTTTTACTTCGTCCTGCCGGCAGTGGCTTGCCTGGCAGTCTATCTGATGCAGCACTACACTACCGGTAATAAGAACTGGAGATACAGGTCTATTGCCACTTTAGTTATGCTGTCTTTTTTGCTATGCACTGCTACTACTGACCTACTGATAGGTATGGATCTCAGCACCATCACGCAGCACTACAAGACCATCACGGTGGGCACACTGCTGCTCATACCTGCGCTGGCACTTTGCAGAGACTTCTTTATTGGTAGGGAGTAGTTCTATTTCTTGTTGTCATGCCTGAGCCAGGCCTTGCTGCCGGAGCCGGTGATATAGTATTTGCCACCCTTAGGTGAACTGTATACTTTCTGGCCGCTGGGACCTTTCATAGTACGATCTTCAGGGTCCTTTACGGCTGCATTGGCTTTAGCTTCCACATTGCTGCTGGGGCGGTTTTCTTCTTTCTTGGCTTCTATTTTATCATGCTCTGCCTTCCTGGCAGCCTTGGTCGCTGCCTCCTTTTTGCGGGCATTGTTCATGATCTTTACATTGCGCAGAGAGTCGGCGCGCTGGGACTTTGCCGTAGGCGGATTGCTGTGTCGCTTCTTGCCTGTCACGCTGGTAGCTTCAGATGGATCTTTTGGCGCTTTCTTTATTACGGTACTGTCACTACCTGCAGTCTGGTCCTTGTCAGATGCTACCTTTTCGGTCTTTGGCTTTTTGTGCTTCTTTTTGTCGGCCTTTGAGGGCTCGGCTTCCTGTGCGTGCAGCACATTGGCACTGAGGGAGAGGAGTAGCAGCAGTGTGAGGTACTGGATAAACTTCATATGAGCGTGGGTTATGTCTTTTGTTTTTTCTTGCGCGCGGCTGGGAAGAGTACGTTATTCAATATCAGTCTGTAGCCCGGAGAGTTAGGGTGCAGGTTGAGATCGGTCTTAGGGTCGCCTACCAGGTGCTGGTAGTCCTCAGGATCGTGCCCGCCGTAGAAGGTCCACATACCCTTGCCAAACTCGCCATGGATATAGCGTGCTTCATTAGCAGCTTTGTTCTGGCCCATGACCAGTACATTTTTCTTGACGTAGTTCTTGTTGAAAGCCGTGGTCTGACCCAGAAATCCCTTTACAGTCTTGGTGTGGTTCTGTGTGAGCATTGTGGGTACCTGGTCCCATTTGGCAGAGAAGTCGAAGAGCGTAAAGTAGTCCAGGTCTTTCTGCACCGTCCGGCCAAAGTTGGCATCTATATCAGAGTATTCATACTCGTAGGGATTGGTGCGCAGGTGGTAGTTTTCAAATGCAAACCCCTGCGTGTAGTCCAGATGCTGCTGCGCATTTGGGTCCTGCGGATCATGATCAAACATCACATCGCAGATGTCGGTATTGTATGCATCCAGCGCTATATCATACGAGTCGGTAGCGCTACACATGGCAAACATAAATCCACCGCCGCCTACGAAGTCGCGTATCTTCTGAGCCACAGCCAGTTTTAGCTTAGATACTTTGGAGAAGCCACGGCGCTTGGCTATCTCCTCCAGGTCTGCTACCTGATCCTGATACCACTTGGCACCGGAGTATGATGCATAAAACTTGCCATACTGCCCCGTAAAGTCCTCATGGTGCAGGTGCAGCCAGTCGTATTTCGCCAGTTTATCATCCAGCACTTCATCATCATAGATCGCGTCATATGGTATCTCGGCGTAAGTGAGTACCATGGTCACGGCATCATCCCACGGCTGCATAGACCTGGGCTGGTACACGGCCATACGTGGTGCCTTTTCCAGCTTTACCACATCCATATTGGCCTCGGGGTTTGCTATCTCATTCAGTATGCCGGTGTACTGGCCATCAGCTATCACCTCTGCAGAGACACCGCGTATGGTACATTCGTTCTCTATATTAGAGACATACTTTGTAGCAAAGCTACCGCCGCGATAGTTGAGCAGCCAGTCTACCTCGCCGCCGTTCTTTAGTATCCAGAAAGCGATACCATAGGCCTTGAGGTGATTCTTCTGTGCCAGGTCCATCGGGATCAGGACATAGGAAGCCTGTGCCAGCCCTGAGCAGAGCAGCATACATAGCAGAAGTATTCGCCGTGTGACCATAGGGCTAAAGTTCGGCAAAAACCGGCAAAGTACCGATAGGGTAGTAGATGGTTAGAATATTTTGGGAAAGACGCTTAGAACCTCTCCACGCCGGCAAAGTGGAATGAAGCCTCGATAGCTGCATTCTCATCAGAGTCAGAACCGTGTACGGCGTTGCGCTCGATGTCTGTAGCATACAGCTTGCGGATAGTGCCTTCTGCAGCATTAGCAGGGTTGGTAGCGCCTATCAGCTTGCGGAAATCTTCTACTGCATTGTCCTTCTCCAGTACTGCTGCCACGATAGGGCCTTCAGTCATGAACTTGACGAGGTCATTGAAGAAACCACGCTCTTTGTGCACTGCATAAAACTGCTCTGCTGTCTCCTTAGAGAGACGAGTGAGCTTCATTGCCTGTATCTTGAATCCTGACTGGATGATGAGGTCGATGATTTTTCCGGAGTTGCCAGCCGCTACTGCGTCAGGCTTGATCATAGTCAGGGTGATATTGTTTGCCATTTTATAGTGCTTTTTGTGATTTTAAATTGCGCGGCAAATGTAGCCTATCACATGGATATATCAAATGGCTATCCTGCATTTTTTATGAAACAGCAAAAAAAGATATATATGTAATATCTGAAACTATCAGCCTATCACGATACCTGCTATGGTCGCACTGAGGTAGGAGGCCAGCGTACCGGCTATCAGCGCGCGTATGCCCAGCTGTGCCAGGTCTGCCCGGCGGCTGGGAGCCAGCTCACCTATACCGCCTATCTGCATGCCTACCGAGGAGAAGTTGGCAAAGCCGCAGAGCGCAAAGCTCACGATGGCCTGTGCTTTCTCTGACATAGTGGCCTTGATCTGTACAAAATTGAGGTATGCTACAAACTCATTTATGGTCATCTTCTGACCCATCAGGGTGGCGGCTTTTGTTACATCTTCATACGGTATACCCATAGCATAAGCAAATGGCCAGAAGAGCCAGCCAAAGATCATATTGAGGCTCAGGCCCGGGATCGGATTGCCCAGCAGGCCGTTTACTTTCACCAGTATATAGTTGATCAGCGCGATGAGTGCGATGAAGCCCACCAGCATGGCCACTACGTTGATAGATATCTTCATGCCATCAGCCGCACCGTGAGAGATCGCATCTATCACATTGGCATAGTGGCTTTTGACTTCTATAGATACTTTGCCCTGGGTCTGCGGCACCTCTGTCTCGGGGTAGATGATCTTAGAGATCACGATAGCCGCCGGTGCTGCCATGAGGCTGGCAGCTATCAGGTAGTCTGCCTTCACCCCAAACCCCACATATACGATCAGGATACCACCCGCTATACAGGCCATACTACCCGCCATAGAGGTCAGTATCTCACTGCGGGTCATACCCTCCAGGTACGGACGGATCATGACCTGCGCCTCCACCTGGCCTACAAATGCGCTCGCCACATTGCTCAGGGCCTCGGCGCCGCTCACTTTCATGATGGCATTCACACCCTTGGCTATGATAGCCACTACGCGCTGCATCAGGCCTATATGATATAGTATAGCCACGAGTACGCACACGAGTATGATCGTAGCCGGGATATTAAAGGCGAATACAAATCCATTATTAGGACCAAACACTTTGCCCAGCTGACTTGCATCTGGCAGTACACCACCGAGTACAAATTTGGCTCCCTCACGGGCAAACTCCTCTATCTTCTGCATGCCCTTACCCAGGGTCTGAAAGAAGGCCTGTACAGGAGGCACCTTCAGGATCAGGAGCGCAAGGGCAAGCTGCAGGCCCAGGCCGCTGAGCACGAGGCGATAGTTGATCTTCTTTTTATTATTTGACAAAAGGAAGGCGACGCCGAGTATCAGCACAATGCCCAATAGTCCCGTGAATCTCTGCATAAATGAGGCTGTAGATTAGATTGATAAAGTGCAATCTAGCAAAAAATGCGAAAGGTACTAATCGGCCTCTGTGTAATAAATGGTTTATCTCACCAGTGTCAGGTTGCCTTGCTGGCTGGTGGTATTGCCGCCGGCACTCTTCACAGAGATGTAGTAGACATAGACACCTATCGGTTGTGCTATGTTCTTGTAGGTGCCATCCCATCCATCACCTGAGTTGAGGTTGATGTCATAGATCAGCTCACCCCAGCGATTGTAGATGTGAAACAGTGTGATCTCCGCACCACGGCGTAGTATAGCCTTGAAGATATCATTGCGGCCATCGCCATTTGGTGAGAATGCGGTAGGCATGATAAAGTCCAGCTGCGAACTGGCCACCACTGTCACTTCTATAGATGCAGTAGCGCTACAGTTATTGCTATCTGCCAGCGTCACGGTGTAGGTGGTAGTATGATATGGAGACACGATAGGAGCGAGTGCGGTCACACTACTGATATTGGAATCCGGAGACCATACGATATTGTGATAGCTGCCGGATGGTATGATAGTGATAGTAGTAGAGTCGCCCTCCTCTATAGGGAGCGTGGCAGAGGTAGAGAGGCTGACAGTGCCCGGAGTATGTATGTAGACACTATCCATAGTGATGATACTATCGCAGCCCCGCGCAGACGTCTGTGTGAATGCCAGGATCGTATCTCCGGTATATGTGATGCCGCCTATAGTAGCCCGGCTACAGCTGTCAGTGCGGCGTGTGACTACCGTAGGCGTGATGACCTGCAGGTCTGTGACCCTGATCACGCTGTCGCAGCCGCCGACAGAGCGTATCGTATCCATATAGGTACCTGCGGTATTCTGGTTTTGGCCACCGGCGTAGTATGTCTGACCGGTATTGATACACACATTGTTTGGTACAGTACTCACTGCTATCGGAGTCACAGTGATAGTGGTAGTATGGTAGATGCTGTCGCAGCCTGTCGCCGTACTCTTTACCGTATCCAGCAGGGTGGTACTGTTGCTATAGGTATTGCCCAGGTAGGATACACTGCAGGTGCCGCTCACAGTTGTATTAGTACTCACCGGAGATACTACCGTCAGTGCTGTGGTCACTATACTATCGCAGCCCAGTGAGGAGCCGCCTACTACGGTGTCAATGTAGGTGCCACTCGCAGTATAGCTATGACTGCCTGCGGCAAAACTCTGCCCCAGGCAGATAGTAGGACTCTGAGAGAAAGTAGCGATAGGATTCACTACCACATTGACTGTCTTGATCAGGCTATCGCAACCATTCTGATAGTGGTAGTTTTCGGTTACTGTAGTGCTGCTGGTATAGGTGGTACCATTGTAGGTGGTCTGGCCGCATGCAGTAGGGAGTGTCACAGTTTGGAGTATCACTGTGTCTACAGTCAGGTTTACTACCACTATACTGTCACAGCTATTTACAGTGTGCAGGTTGCTGGTATAGCTACCTGTGGTACTGGCTGTAGCTCCGTCAGGGAGTGTGTATGGCGTATTGGCAGCACATACAGTCACATTTACAGTGTCGCGATAGATAGGATTTACCACTACCTGCACTGTATCTGTCTGGACACACAGTGGAGAGAAGGATATATCATCCAGTGCAAAGTCATTTCCAGAGGCTATTGTATTCTGATTCACGATGCAGATCTGTGCTGAGGTGGCTGTACCTGAGTTCCAGGTAGTGTAAAACTGTTGCCAGTTGCAATTGGCCGGTTGAGCACTAAACACAGATCCGATCAGCGCGCCATTGATGGAGAACTGAAGCTGAGCCGGATTGGAGGCTGTCACGCTCTGAAGCCATGTGGAGAAAGCATAATCTGTGCCCGGCACTGTACTCACTGTCTGGCAATAGATAGAGACATTGGCTGAGGTAGCGCCATTCACTATGAGCATATTGCCGGAGCCAGTGGTGTGGTCTCCACAAGGAGCCATTCCACCGTTCCATGTACTAGCGTTAGGCGATACGGTGTATTGGCCTTCGTTGGTATTATTGGTAGTGTATAGATAGCTGGAGCTAAACCCGGTGTTGCCACTGCTAAAGTCTCCGTTCACCATCTCATTGGCTGATGCTACCTGTGCTGTGACAGTATAGGTAGTAGTAGTATCAGGGGTAGCTACGGGGTTGGCTATGGTAGCACTGCTCAGGCTGCCGGCCGGTGTCCATGTGTAGCTCAGTCCTCCTGTGGCCTGCAGGGTGGTAGATGTACCACGGCAGATAGCCGTATTAGAGCCGGCATCTACAGTGATAGGGGCATAGGTCAGCGTGGTAGTGATCACACTGTCACAGCCGGAGGCGTTTGGTATAGTATCGTGATAGGTGCCCGCGGTACTATGGGTAGTAGTACCTATGGTCAGTGTCTGGCCCTGGCATAGTGCCACCTGCTGGCTGTAGGCGCTAGGGTAGTTGATCGTCAGAAATACAGCTACGTGTACGCTGTCGCAGCCGCGCACTCCTTTGATGGTATCCTGAAATGCAGTGCTGGTAGTATACGTAGTACCCCTGTACACAATACTGCTGCAGCCGGTCTGATTGACAGTCTGTGTGTAGGCGGTCAGCACGGTCAGGTCGGTATTGACCAGGCTATCGCAGCCGCTGACTGCGGTTAGTGTATCATGGTACAGGCCTGTAGCCGTGTAGGAGTGCCCGTTTACAGTATAGCTACTGCCAAAGCAGATCGTATCTGCATGGGTAGTAGCAGCGGGTGGTATCACTGTGACCACTACAGAGTCACGCAGCGTGTCAGGGCACAGTGTGCCGGAGAAATACAGTGTAAGAGGAGAGATGTCCAGTGGAGAAAAGGTATAAGAAGTATTCAAGGAGTCTGGCTGGGAAAATGTACCATTACCACCACTCCAGAATAAATGACGGAAGTTGCCTGTCTTGGAGGCATGAAGAGGAACTGTGAGAGGTGCGTGGCAGAAATTCACGGTAGTATCACTGCCTGCATTTACAGAAGGAGCTTGAAAAGGTGCATTGCAGCCATTGTTGTAATAGGTTGCGACATTGTTATAGGTATATGCTATGGATGCACCATTCTCAGCGGCAGTACCACCACCATGACCACCAGTGATATTAGTGAGAAGGCTACGATCATATGTCACAGTATCCCCGCAGTGCGCTGCTGTGTCTGTTATGTATAGTGTCCGGATACCTGGGGTGGCGTTGTAGTTTACAAAGTGGCCATTCGTATTGCCAGCACACTGAAACAAGATGTATATCGTATCACTAAGTGTGGCAAAAGAGTTAAATGATACACTCATGCTGGTACTTGTGACTATGATGGCTTGTGAGCCGGCAGGCAGGACGCCTCCGGGAGGTGCCAAAAGATAACCGCACCCGCCAATGGTTTGATTCAGACTGTCTATCTTGAGCTGATTGGTACAAAATCCCCTCCATGGATTTACTGTATTGGGCCAGGTGATTTTGATGTTATTGGTATTGAGAGGAGACGGCCCCACCTGGATGCGTACCATTTCATTCTCACCCTCCGGATTGCCGCAGGCATCAGCCAGTATGCTCGAAATTTCAAAGCATCTCGTCGGGATCTGGGCATAAGACTTTGGCCCAAAGCAAAAAATAAAACAAATAAAGATGCAAATTATGTGTAAAGACCTCCACTTCATATCGACTTATTCAGGTGCTGCAAAAATAGCATTTCAGGACTGAGAAACATTACTTTAATATTAACAAAAGACGCCCTTTTTACCCCAAAGGCTGTATTGCCCCCAAATAAAAAGGCCCCGTCATCATCTGACGGGGCCTGAGGTCTGAGGATCTATATGATCCCGTATGGTTACTTGACGAGTGTCACGCGTTGTGTTACCACTTGGTCGCCAGCCTTCACTTTCACGATATAGACGCCAGAGGCTTCATTGCTCATATCGAGTACAAAGGTGTCACCTGCGGTAGTTTCCCTGGCGGCCACATTGATCTGCTGGCCGGTCACGGTGTATACCTCCAGGTCTACCGGCATAGCATGTGTCAGCTTCACTGATACATGGAATACGTCGGAAGATGGGTTAGGGTATACATAAATGTTAGTGATGTTGCTACCCACTTCCTTGATGCCGATGATCAGGTCTACTGTATCGCGCTGGGTCACAGTACAGCCATTGGCGTCTGTCACCGTCACGAGGTAGGTATTGGCATTGAGGTTAGAGATAGTGCTGGTATTGGCACCGGTGTTCCAGTGGTAGCTGTATGGCTGTGTACCACCTGCGGCAGTCACAGTCACAGAGCCTTGCACACCACCTTGTACCTGGTTGGTGATATTGCTGCTCACAGTGAGTGCAGCCGGAGCCTGTATCGTATCCGTAGTAGTAGCTGTACAGCCGTTCTTGTCGGTCACTACCAGTGTGTATGCACCGGCAGGCTTGAAGAAGAGGCTGGATGTAGTAGCACCGCCAGGAGACCAGCTGTAGCCGTATGGCAGGGTGCCGCCTGTAGCATGTACATAGATAGATCCATCACTGGATGAGTGGCACTTAGCGTTTACCACGCTATCTGTCACGATGCCTACAGGTGCAGGCTGAGTCACGCTATCTGTGAGGGTAGCAGTACACTGGTTAGCGTCTGTCACTACCACTACGTAGCCGCCTGCAGCCAGGCCTGTCACGTCATCTGTGGTCTGAGTAGTACCTGTCCATGTGTAGCTGTATGCTCCTGTACCACCACTAGCGGTAGTATAGATGGCACCATTGCTTTGGCCGTTACATTTTGTACCCTTGGTAGAGTCCAGTACGATAGCCACAGCAGATGCCGGCTGGCGGATAGTATCAGAGTGCAGTACGAGTGTACACCCGTGAGCATCAGATATGGTATCTACATATGTGCCAGCAGCTACGCCTGTGAGCGGAGAGCCGGTCGCACCTGTATTCCAGTGGTGTGTATAGGCAGGAGTACCGCCAGATACAGTCACTGTCACAGAGCCTGTAGCAGCACCATAGCAGAGTACCGGAGTCACACTGTCAGTAGCCGCCAGTGCTGCCGGCTGTGCCAGTGTATCGTTGTAGATGTAAGTACAGCCACCTGCAAAGGTGATCGTATCTGTATAGACACCTGCTGCCAGTCCGGACAGGCTGGTAGTAGTATCACCTGTAGACCATGCGTGTGTAAACGGAGCTACACCACCGCTGAGGGCTATAGAGAGGGTGCCATTAGTATTGCCATAGCAGGTCGGCTCTGTCACTGTAGGAGTGACTACCGGAGCATGGTTACAGTTAGTATCCACTATAGTGATCTGGAAGTCAAATGTCTCACCTGAGCCGAAGTTGTCGCAGGCAGAAGATGCACCGTTGGTATTACCCTGGTTGCGGCTCCTGATACGCAGGCCGGTCACACCGAGACGAGTAGAAGTATTGATAGTGAATACTGCAGTACCACTGGTAGCAGCTACCGTAGGCTGTATCCACTCGTATGTGTCGTATACACCATTCTGGTTTGTATCTATCCAGATAGACGAGATAGATGTACCGGTCATGTGCAGGTAGAAGGTATAAGAACCGCCCCTCTGCAGTGATGTAGTAGAGTCACCGATAGCCGGGAAGACGGTATAAGCATCGCCACCGGTAGTAGTGTTACATGTAGTGTAGTTGATAAAGAAGTTGGTACCCTGTATGAGTGCAGTATCTATATCGTTGCCACCACAGCCTCCGCCCAGGTTTGTAGTACAGTAGCACAGTGTAGGCGCATTCATATTCACCGCAAATGCTGCAGTATATGATGAGTCTGCACAGTTTACCTTCACTCTGTAGTAGGTCAGGTTGGTAGGGTAGTCAGTATAGAAGTCATTGGTAGCGCCTACCAGATCCTGCCAAGTCACAGAGTCCAGTGAGCCTTGCCACTGCAGCTGAGTGTATGGAGAGTAGCCGGTCAGTGACAGAGCGGCTGCGCTGCCAGGGCACACGCTGGATGGGCCGCTGATCACACCAGCCAGTGGTGGATTAGGGCATGGTACTACCTCTTGCAGGCCAAAGTCGTCAAACGCGATATTGTCCGGAGAGAAGGATGCAAGCAGCTTCACACCAAAGAAGTAGTCGCCGCTGGTAGCAGGAGTGAAAATAGCAGAGTACTTCATGTACTGTGTATTGGTAGGGCCGGCTACAGGAGTGCCGATCACCTGAGTCATACCTGATGGAGACTGTGAGGTACCCATCAGCGCATACAGAGAGTCCCATCCTGTGAAACCATCTGTGCGATAGTAGAAGTAGAACTCGTACTGAGTACCACCTGTCAGGCTAAAGCTAGGAGTGTAGATGGTATCATCTGCATTGTACCTGTCAGTGATGTAGTGTGTGCCACTCCTCGCATCCAGAGTAGGGAAGAAGAATGGAGCATCTTCAGACTCCCACCTGCCGCTCGGCGTAGGCAGCCAGCAGCTAGGTACGATGTCTATACCGACAGTGTTCATACCTTCAAAGTTCTCAATCCAAGGTATGGATGTGATAGCATTACAAGGAGTGCTGAAGCCTGTAGGTCCTACCCAGTAGCCTACTCCGAGCGGGCTACCGCAGTTTGACTGTACGTAGAAGTCGTAAGCAGTATTAGCAGTGAGGCCTGAGATAGATGCAGTAGTCACACCGGCAGCTGTAGTGCCTGATGCTATCACTGTACCATTCACGCTATCACCGGCAGCTACTACTACCCAGTTGTACCCGCTGGCAGGAGCCGGAGAGCCGGCAGTCCAGTTGGCAGTAGCAGTAGTAGTGCTGGCAGGGGCTATGCCTATAGCTGTAGGGCCGCCTGCACATGGGCTGCTCTGGAAGATATGGAGATTGTCAAAGCTCACATTGTCGCCAAATGCTGAGTGGAACTTGAAGCCTACGTATACCGTAGCCTGGTTGCCCGCAGCGGCTGGTAGTGTCAGGTATTTCTGCTTCCACATGCCTGTGCCGGATGCCAGTGAGGCATCCTCTCTAGGGTAAAACTGTACATCAGTCCAGTTCACCAGGTCAGTGGAGTACTGTACGGTCATACCTTCTGTGAGGTAGTTGCCCGCAGTGTAGTAGGTGCTATGCTCATTAAACCAGTAGAAGCTGATATCTACGCTAGGTGTACCGGTAGTAGTGATACCAGGAGATACGAGACGTGTCTCATTGCCCGAGCTGATACCATATCCGTTCCAGAATACATAATCTGTACCTTCCTGTGGTGTAGTGAGAGGGTTGAATGATGATGCTACATATTGGAGATCATCATTACCTACTACATACTGCTGACTCCAGCATGATGGGATAGATCCAGAGTTAAAGCCTTCTATCAGAGGCAGGGTAGCATTCACGCATGCTGTCTGCACTGTGATAGGACCAGCCAGGCTGCCCAGGCCAGATCCGCCACCGCAGTCAGACTGTACGTAGAAGTCATAGATCGTATTTGGTGTCAGGCCTGTGATGTTAGCTGTATCGCCGGTCACATCGCCAGAGTCTATAGCGGCACCGGGACCTGCTCCCGTAGGAGTGATGATCCAGTGGTAGCCTACTGCAGGTGCAGGAGAGGCTGCGGTCCAGTTTACGCTGGCAGTGGTAGGAGTCACTCCACCCACTTGCAGTGCCGTAGGGGCACCTGCGCAGGCTGGAGTAGCATACAGGTGCAGATTGTCAAATGCACAGTTATTGCCATACTCTGAGTGGAACTTGAAGCCTATGTAAACCACAGGCTGGTTAGCCACTGCAGCAGGCAGTGTGAGCAGTTTCTGGAACCATGCGCTGCCGGTAGGCTGCAGGTTCAGATCCACACGAGGGTAAAACTGAACATCAGTCCATGTAGTACCATTCAGAGAGTATTGTACGGTCACACCTTCATTCAGGTACGAGCCGGTAGTATAGTTGGTAGCATCATGCAGCCAGTAGAAACTGATGTCTACACTTGGAGTGCCGGTAGTCACTATAGGAGGCGATACCAGGCGTGTTTCCACGCCCGCCGTAGTAGGGGTATTGTAGGAATTCCACTCTACAAACCCGGCTCCTTCTTGTGGTGCAGTTGCCGGATTGCCCATAGTGTTGGTATAGATGAGTACACCTGTGCCAGATACACTTTGCTCTGTCCAGCAGGTTGGCCTGCTTTGGCTGTTAAATCCTTCGATCAGAGGCAGCGAAACGCTGGTGCATGTAGTGAGGAATGCCAGAGAGTCAGTCCATGCGCTGGTATCAGTAGCACTGCACAGGGACCGTACATAAAATACATACGGCGCATTCGTGTTGAGGCCGGTGATGGTAGCAGTAGTCACACCTGCAGCTACTGTACCGGTAGCAGCCGGTGTGGCAGATGGGCCGGAGCCAGATGGTACCGCAGTCCACTGGTAGCCGTTAGCCGGAGGGGTCAGAGAGGCAGTCCATGAGATCGTAGCACCGGATGAATTAGCGCTATTTAGTGTCAGAGCACTCGGAGCCAGGCAGCTGGCAGAGAGCCTTAGGGAGAAGTCATCAAACGCAATACCATTAGGAGAATATGTAGGGCATGAGTCATGATGGCCAAAGTAATACACGCCGGTGGCAGTTGCCTGGAATGTGTAGGTCACCTTGGTATATCCGTTTGGAGAAACGGCATTGGTAATAGTACCTAGTATAGTAGTCATGCCACCTATAGAGGCACTTGTACCTACTGCAGATACAAGTACGTACCCGTTAGTGTTGTCTGTAGTGCGATACCAGAAGGAGTAGTCATAATTAGTACCGGCAGTGAGCTGGAAGCCTGGTGTGAATTCCCACACATTAAAGTTCCAGCTGCCACCCATGAAGTTAGAACCAGTGTTTGCTGTGTTGCTGTTGCAGGTGGCTGAACAGGTATAGTTAGTGTTATTGATGTTAGAGTATGTCCAGCAGCTAGGATAGATATCAGTACCGGCTGCCGCTGGTAGTGTCTCAAATCCTTCTGTCCATGGCAGAGTCGTGATCGCGTTGCATGGCGTGGTGACGGACAGAGGTCCGAGCCATGTACTGCTATCAGTAGAGCTGCACACCGCCCTCACATATATATCATATGCTGTGGTAGCGGAGAGGCCTGAGATAGACGCGGTAGTCACACCGGCAGCAGTAGTGCCGCTCACTACCGGAGTACCTGTAGGGCCGGCACCTGATGCTACAGCTTCATAGATGTAGCCATTAGCCGGAGCAGACAGGGAGGCAGACCATGATACAGAGGCCGATGTAGCTGTAGCAGCTGTCAGCGCGAGGGCTGTAGGTGCTATACAGTTTGGAGACAGCTGCAGGGAGAAGTCGTCAAATGCGATACCATTTGGTGCAGAGGTAGGACATGAGTCATGCAGGCCAAAGTAGTATACACCAGTGCTAGCCACCTGGAAGGTGTAAGTCACCTTAGTATAAGCACCTGATGAGGTAGCATTGGTCATAGTACCCAGCACGTTGGTCATAGCAGTCGGGCTGGCAGATGTGCCGTATGCAGATACTACTACGTAGCCGTTGGTATTGTCAGCAGTCTTGTACCAGAATGAGTAGTCATAGAAAGTACCCGCTGTGAGCTGGAAGCCAGGAGTATATTCCCAAGTATTGAAAGACCAGCTACCACCTATGAAGTTGCTGCCGCCATGAGCTGTATTGCTGTTGCAGGTAGCAGAGCAGGAGTAGTTGCTGCTGTTGATATTGGTATATGTCCAGCATGCAGGATATACGTTGGTACCCGCTGCAGCCGGCAGTGTCTCAAATCCTTCTGTCCACGGCAGTGTAGTGATAGCATTGCATGGTGTAGTGACAGAGAGTGGTCCTACCCATGCGCTGGTACCGGAGCCGCAGTTTGCCTGTACATATATATCGTACCCGGTCTGAGTGGTCAGGCCTGATGCAGTAGCTGTGGTCACACCTGCAGCTACGGAGCCGGAGGCTACCGGAGTACCTGCAGAGCCTGCGCCCGATGCTACTACCTCCCAGTTGTATCCGCTGGATGGGTTTGATGTCGATGCAGTCCATGAGAATGAAGCGCCCGTCGGAGTCACTGTACCCGCTGTGAGAGCAGATGGCGTGGTACATGCCGGAGTAGGCTGCAATGAGAAATCATCAAAGCTGAGGTACCATGGTGTACTGTTTGGCGAGCTGCTCTTCACACCAAAATAGTATACTCCGCTTGTAGCAGGTGTAAAGGTGCGTGTAAACTGCTGGTACGCAGTATTGCTCGCTGTATTGCCAGCTATCAGAGAATTGGTCATGCCACCAGGAGTAGCAGAGCTGCCATACGCCACATCCATAGTAAAGTACGTAGGCGTGCTGGCATCTATATTGGCCATCCAGAATGAGAAGTCATAAGATGTACCACCTGTGAGCTGGAAGCCCGGAGTGTAGATCCATGCAGTATCATTCCACTTGCTGTAGAGGAAGTTAGTGCCGGCGTGAGGGCCTGCATAGGTAGTGCTGATGGAACCGTTGTCGCTGCCCGGAGGGTTAGTGCCATATGTATTGACATATGACCAGCATGACGGGAATACAGTCGAACCCACAGTAGACATACCTTCAAATCCCTCTGTCCATGGCAGGCTGGAGATAGCCGTACATGCAGTGGTAAAGGAGTATACTGCAGACCATGTGCTGGTGTCAGACAGGTTGGTCAGGCTGCAGCCGGTCTTTACATATACATCATATGTAGTGTTTGCTGCGAGCACAGCACCGGTAGATGTCGTCGTAGTAGGAGCAGTCACCAGGTTGCTGGCTACTGGTGTAGCCCATGGTCCTGCATTGTGTGCTACTACCTCCCAGCCATATCCAGCCGGTGAACCTTGGGTAGGTGCGGTCCAGCTCAGAGTAGCAGAGTTTGAGGTGATAGCAGATGCAGTGACACCTGTAGGTGGGAAGCAAGTAGGCAATGTGCTTATAGAGAATTCATCTACACCCATATTGCACCTTCCTGAGCCATAGTTAGAGTTGGCGTTGAAACGGAAGATGACGGTCTGGTTAGTATACGCAGCCAGGCTTACAGCATTCAGGTGCCAGTTAGACACTGCTGAGCTGCTAGCCAGGGTAGAGTTTGTAGAGGTATGCGTATATAGAGCAGTCCATGTGGCACCATTGTCTGTAGATATCTCTAGCGTCAGCGGTGCAGGGCTGGTAGTATAGCCAGAGGAGCCGAGGAAATAATAGTAGCTCAGCTGCTGTGCGGCCGCGCCGAGGGTCACAGGCTGAGACGTAAGATAGTATGGATTATATGTATCATAGGCGTTATATACATCCAGATAGGCAAATCCTGCACCTGCGTATGGGCCGGCAGCGCCATGGCTGGCATCTGCTGCGCCTACGGTCCAGTGTACAGTAGAACCTGCCACAGCCTCACTGGTAGACCAGCAGGCAGGGAAGGTACCATCAAAAGCCTGGCTGTATGGCAGCGAGGCAGCGAGGCATGGGGTAGTGAACGTACCCGCTAATGACCATATACTTGTATCCGAAAGGTTTGTCATGCTGCAGCCTGACTTTACATATACATCATATGTAGTAGCAGGGCTCAGGGCAGAAGTGGTAGCTGTGGTAGATCCGATCACGAGATTGCTGTCTACGGCACCATTGTATGCGCCGGAGTTGTGCGCTACTACCTCCCAGCCATAGCCTACAGGAGTGCCGACAGCAGGAGCCGTCCAGCTCAGCGTGGCAGATGTAGCAGTGATATTGGATGCAGTCACTGCAGTAGGAGGGTAGCAGGATGGAGCTGCAGTCAGGGATACCTCATCTATACCTTGGTTAGTATACCCAAAGCCATAGTTAGAAGAGGAGTAAAAGCGAAACTGAACGGTTTGGCCTACAAATGCGGCCAGGTTGATAGCATTGAGGTGCCAGTTGGATGTGGCATCATCAGGGCCAAAGGTTGAGTTGGTTGCATCATGAGTATAGATATCCGTCCAGGTGGCACCACCGTCATTGGATATCTGTACTACCAGCGGGCTGGGGTCGCCTGCTGTACCCTGGTAGCCATCAGCTCCCAGATAGTAGTAGTAGCTCAGCTGCTGGGCGGCAGCCGGCAGTGTGAAAGATGGGGTGGTCAGTGTATATGGATTGTACAGGTCTTCACCATTGTACGCATCCAGATACATAAAACCGGCACCGGCCTGAGGTCCTGATACCCCGTTGGAGCCATCAGATGTGGTCTGGTCCCATAATATAGAATAGCCGGTACCTGCATCAGGTGTCCAGCAGTTAGGTACGCCCCCGGCGTCAAACGACTCTGTATAAGGGAAAGTCGTGATAGGCGTAGTACACTGCGCCATAGCACGTCCCTGCCACAAAGCTGTGAGCAGCAAGAGACAACACCACAATTTCATAGATCCAACTCTAGGTAGACGTTGATTTCTCATGTTGAGCGATTTTGTTCGGGGCTAAAAGTATGGTATTTAACAATAGTCAGTCTAGTTTTAACCTCACATTTTCGGTTAATGTGGATATTTACACGGGATAACTTATGTACACTGAAAAGGCAGGATTTTATCCACTTTTTATAAACCAAAAGACTATATTTGCCGCTCTTTTCCAAAAAGAACATCACTGATATGACCTCCGAAGTCAAGCTCCTGGCTGGTACCTGCTCACATTATCTGGCAGGTGAAGTCGCAAAACACTATGGCAGCCCACTGGCGCGTATGGACGTGCACCGTTTTAGCGACGGTGAGATGCAGCCGGAGATACATGAGTCAGTGCGTGGCAGCTTCGTATTCATCATACAGAATACGCCTGCCCCGGCAGACAATCTGCTGGAGCTGCTGCTCATAGTAGATGCAGCCCGCCGCGCCTCTGCTGATTATATCTGTGCTGTGGTGCCATACTTCGGCTATGCCCGCCAGGACCGCAAGGACCGCCCGCGCGTAGCCATAGCGGCCAAGCTGGTAGCCAACCTGATGCGCGCTGCAGGTATCCAGAGGGTCATGACCATGGATCTCCACGCAGGGCAGATACAGGGGTTCTTTGATATACCGGTAGACCACCTCAATAGCTCTGCAGTATTCATACCGTACATACAGGAGTCTGGCCTCGATAATATGTGCTTTGCTGCACCTGACGTAGGTTCTGTCAAGAGAGCCCGCGTCTATGCACAGTTTTTCCAGGCAGATATGGTGATCTGTGACAAATACCGCAAGCGTGCTAATGAGATAGCAGAGATGACCCTCATAGGCAATGTAGAAGGCAAGAACGTGATCATAGTAGACGACCTGATAGATACAGGTGGCACTCTGTGCAATGCAGCTGAGCTGCTCATGCGCAAAGGAGCCAAGAGCGTCCGCGCCATGATCACCCACCCGGTACTGTCTGGCAAGGCCTATGAAAACATAGAGAAATCAGTGCTCACTGAGCTGGTAGTATCTGATACGCTGCCTCTCAAACAGGCGGCCCCAAAGATCAAGCAGCTCTCCGTAGCGCAGCTCTTTGCTACAGCTATCCGCAATACACATGAGCACACGTCTATCAATGACCTGTTTCTCACGCCGTCCGTATAAGTTGTTTATTTATTTTTTAATCATAAAACCGAAGTAAAAGATGGAAGTAGTAAAAATCGAAGCGCAACTGAGGACTGACCTCGGCAAGAAGGCGTCTAAAGGTCTGCGCAAGCAAGGCAACATCCCTTGCAATCTTTATGGCGGTAAAGAAAATGTCAACTTTTATGCTCCAGCATCGAGCTTTAAGGCGATCATCTTTACGCCAGATTTCAAACTTGCAGAGATCTCAGTAGGCGGCAAGACCTATCGTGCTATCCTGAAGGATCTGCAGGCTGAGCCTGTGACTGACAGGATCGACCACCTGGATTTCCAGGAGCTGGTAGATGACAAGCCTGTAAAGGTGGCTGTGCCACTCAAGTTCACCGGTACGCCAAAGGCTGCTGCTATGGGTGGTAAAGTAGAGCAGACCATGCGTAAGCTCAACATCCTGGCCCTGCCAAAGGATCTGCCTAGCGTGATCACTCTGGATGTGTCTGACATGGACTTTGGCCATATCAAGCGTATCAAGGAGCTGAGTGTACCTGGCGTCACTATCCTGCACTCTCAGAGCATCCCTGTAGCCCGTCTGCAGGTGACTCGTGCCGTGAAGGAAGAAGCTGCTGCTGCTGCCAAGGCTGCACCTGCTGCCAAGAAGTAAGACTCTCACACGAAGTCATACAGCCCCGGAGGACACCCTTCGGGGCTTTTTATTTCCTACCGCTTTGGTATTTGTCTTGGTTCTTGACTCTTGGTTCTATTATCTTCGCGCCTATGAATTTTCTCATAGCAGGTCTGGGCAATATAGGCGACGAATACACAGAGACACGGCACAACATAGGCTTCAAAGTAGTAGAGGCGCTGGCCTCAAAGAATGGCAGCACTTTTACCCTGGACCGGCTGGCCCACTACTCCACCTACAAGACACGGGGCAAGAACGTACACCTGATCAAACCTACCACCTATATGAACCTCAGTGGCAAGGCGCTGCGCTACTGGATGCAGGAGCTGAAAATACCTCAGCAAAATGTGCTCGTGGTACTGGATGATCTTGCGTTACCATTTGGTTCCCTTCGCTTGCGTGGCAAGGGGTCTGACGGGGGCCACAATGGCCTGAAGGATATAGATGCCACTCTCGGCAATAACAACTATCCGCGCCTGCGCTTTGGTATTGGTAGCCAGTTTGAGAAGGGCCGCCAGGTAAATTATGTACTGGGCAAATGGACCGTAGAGGAGATGAAAGACCTTAATCCAAGGATCGACGCTGCCTGCGAAGCGGTCAATAGCTTCCTGTTTGAAGGATTGGAGCGCGCCATGAACAAGTACAATAAATAGGATAGTTCTCCATTTCTTTGTTCAAACATCCCATTAAATCCATTCTTCAATTCCTATCTTTGACAAAAGCAATTGTCATGAAAAAGTCATTTTTACTGGCCGCTGGTCTTATAGCGGCTACCTTTCTGCTCTCTGAGTGCAAGACCAAGAAAGCTGCTACTACCACAAACCCGGAACCCGCAAAACCTGCTGCTGAAATGGCTGAGATAACTGCCGGCCACGATCTCTTTGATAATAAATGTGGCACCTGCCACAAACTGCCTAGTCCGCGCAAGCATGACGATGCCGGCTGGGGCGAGACCATGGACCGCATGGCACCAAAGGCTCATCTAAATGAAACCGAAAAGGTACAGGTACTCAAATACCTGACTGCGTCAAACAAGTAACTCAATGGCTACATACGAGGACCAGCCTGCGTCAGACTACGATATAGTGCTGATAGGTGCGGGTATTATGAGCGCCACGCTCGGCACCTTTCTCAAGGAGCTACAGCCTGATCTGCGCATAGCCGTATATGAGCGTCTGGACCGCATAGCTGGTGAGAGCTCCGATGCCTGGAATAATGCCGGCACTGGCCACTCTGCCCTCTGCGAGCTAAACTACTGTCCGCAGCTGCCTGATGGCTCGGTAGACATATCCAAGGCCCTCAAGATCGCTGAGACCTTTGAGGTATCAAAGCAGTTTTGGTCGTATCTGCTCGGGCATGGATACATGGGCACTGCACACGACTTTATCAATAGTACTCCCCATATGAGCTTCGTCTGGGGCGCGGATAATGTAGACTACCTCCGCAAGCGGCATGAGGCCATGATAGCGAACCACCTCTTTCGCGGGATGGAGTTTAGCACAGATCATGGACAGCTGCGCGAATGGATGCCACTGGTCATGGAGGGGCGCGACCCCGGTCAGCCCGTAGCTGCCACACGCATCACTATCGGCACTGATGTCAACTTTGGTGTACTGACCCGCAGCCTATTTGCGCACCTCAGCCAGGCACATGGTACTGAGGTGCATCTCCACCACGAGGTACACCACATAGATCGCCTGGATGGCCACTGGCATATCGGTGTCAAGGATCTGTCTACTGATGAAGAGCTTCATATCCGGGCACGGTTTGTCTTCATAGGCGCAGGAGGCGGTTCACTGCCACTGCTGGAGAAATCGCACATCGATGAAGGCAAAGGCTTCGGTGGCTTCCCTGTCAGCGGCCAGTGGCTCGTATGCCACAATAAGGCAGTGATAGAGCGTCACCACGCCAAGGTCTACGGCAAGGCCTCTGTCGGAGCACCGCCTATGTCTGTACCGCATCTGGATACCCGGATGATCGATGGGCAGAAGGCGCTCCTCTTTGGCCCCTATGCAGGCTTCTCTGCTAAATTCCTCAAGGAAGGTTCCTACTTTGACCTGGCTGGCTCGCTCCGGCTGGATAACCTAATCCCTATGCTGGGTGCCGGCGCTCACAATCTGGACCTGACCCGATACCTCATAGAACAGGTGACACAATCTGATGAGGACCGATTCAAAGCCCTTCAGGACTACTTTCCTCAGGCTCAGCCTGAGGACTGGACCCTGGCCATAGCCGGCCAGCGCGTACAGGTGATCAAGAAGGATGAAAAGGAGGGTGGCATCCTTGAATTTGGTACTGAGGTGGTCAGTGCTGCTGATGGCAGTATCGCAGCTCTGCTCGGTGCTTCGCCTGGAGCTTCGACATCTGTCTCTATCATGCTAGATGTACTGCACCGCTGCTTCCCTGAGCAGATGAAATCTGATGCATGGCTCACTAAACTCCGTGAGATGATCCCGACTTATGGCCATTCACTCGCTCACGAGGAAGGCCTCGCACTAGAGACTCGCAGGAGGACACATGCTGCCCTGGGATTGAGCCTCTGATTACGCTCCGGGTACTTTTTCCTCCAGTATTGCATTACCTGCCAGGTCATAATAAGTGCAGGTCATACCAAGCATATCAACGACCCATTTCCATACACCACTATCTGCTGCCTGCTGGCAAAAGGTCAGGTAGTCTGTCTGGCCAGCCTGATGTATGCGCAGCGCTTCCTCTAGTTTTGCGAGGGCCGGTTCGGTAGCTATGGTCATCTCTGGCCATTTGTCTGGCGAAGATAGCTGGTAAGCACCGGCTCCGAAATAGGTACAGTGCCCATGGGTCAGGTAATGGTCATAGTGCGTCACTCCCAGTGCTTTCATCTCCTGTACATAGCGGGGGAAATCAGCTCCGGTCTTTACCTTGGCATGAGTGGCTTTGATGGCTTCTAGCGTGAACATATTGTAGTGTTTTTGTGTCCTGCAAAAATGAACTGCAAGGACTTCTGCTGATTGTAAAAAATCGGCGATCTGCTATGGGGCAAAGAACTGCTCGGGCATCTCACCGGTAAAGGATTTGAACTCCCTGATGAAATGTGCCTGGTCATAAAAACCCGCCTCATATCCCAGATCAGTGAGCGATGCCTGAGGTTTGTAATGGCTCAAGGCCTGCTTGAACCTCACGATAGAGGCAAACTTCTTGGGTGTAGTCCCGATGATGCTTCGGAAGCGGCGCTCCAGTGTACTTTGACTGACATATAGAGCCGACGCCATCTCCGTGATCCTGATAGTGCCTCTGGTACGGTGGATCATACCCAATGCTGCCAATACTAACTGATCAGGCTGCGTAGGGGGCATGCGTGACAGCAGGAACCGCTCCACTATGCCGATACGGTCCTGGTCGGATCTTGCCTCCTGTATTTGCTCTTCCAGTAGCAGTAGTTCGGAGCGTAGCATGAAGCTATCCAGCGAGATGCTCTCGCGAAAAAGATCATCTATAGGCTGTCGGAAAAATGCTGCTGCTCCTCCTTCTGCAAAGAATACAAGTATGGAACCGACTTTGGGACTATTGTGGAAAACCCTGTAGGTGTCATTGATGCCAGTGATGCCGGCGGTACTAAGGGGAGTCTCAGTCCCATCAGCCAGATAGCCGAGCCTGCCGCTGTATTGGAAACCTATCACCACGCCTGTATCAGGCAGGATCTTGTAGTGGCTTTCTTCTTCTGCTTCTGATATCGCAAAATGCCTGATGTATGGCTTCAGCGCATCGCACGGCAAATGGATGTCGAAGCGCACGATACTTACGCTTCTGCCTCTTCAGCTACCAGGTAGCTCTCGAGCGCATTGTCATATTTCTCTTTCCAGCTATTCACTGTGCCCCACTTTTCACCATCTATAATGACCTGTGTGCCCCTTACTTCACCTAGCATGGCAAATTCTGAGTCCTGCTTCATCATCAGATTGATAAAGGCATTCTCACGGTCTGCTGGTACGGTGACCACTACGCGGCTCTGAGCCTCACCAAAGAGAAAGGCATCCTTGCGCACGTTAGGATCAGATTCTATGTTGAAGCCCTTGCTACCGGCCATGGCAGACTCTATCAGCGTGACGAAGATACCACCTTCTGATACATCATGAGCGGAGTTGATCAGGTTTGATTTGATCAGCGCCTTTACTGCTTTGTGCAATGCCAGTTCCTCATTGATGTCAAAGTGTGGAGCAGGTGAGTTTTGCACCTCAAAGTTCTGTAGTAAGTACTGAGATGATGAGATGTCGTCATGATTCTCACCGATCAGGTAGATCTTGTCACCATCATTCTTAAAGTTGAGCGACATAGAGGCGTACTTGTTTTCCAGTATGCCTACCATACCGATGGTCGGCGTAGGGAATACGGCACCACCATCAGTAGACTGGTTGTAGAAGCTCACGTTGCCGCCGGTCACCGGTGTGCCAAGTGCCTCGCAGGCCCTGCCCATGCCCTTGATAGCATTTACAAACTGCCAGTATACCTCAGGGTTATACGGGTTGCCAAAGTTGAGACAGTTAGTCACGCCTGATGGCTCACCGCCCGAGCAGACGATATTGCGCGCAGCCTCAGCCACAGCTATCTGCGCACCGACGAATGGATCAGCGTACACATAGCGTGCGTTGCAGTCTACGGTCACAGCCAGGGCCTTATTAGAGTCCTCTATCCGTATGATGGCAGCATCGCTAGGGCTGTTTGTGCTCATGTTTGGTATCCCTACCATAGAGTCGTATTGCTCATATACCCACTTCTTAGAGCAGATATTGAGCGATTGGATCAGGTTCTCAGCTACTTCCTTCATATCCTCCGGCTCCTGCATGTAGTTCATGTCAAAGCCCTTGCCGCTGGCGTAGTACGCCGGCTCGCGAAACTCGCGATCATAGACGGGTGCGCCGCCACCGAGGACGAGGGACTCGGCGGGTATCTTGCCCACCAGCTCGCTGCCCATGTAGTATTCTATGATCCCCCCGTCGGTTACTTCACCTATCTGTGTGCAGTGGAGGTCCCACTTGTCAAATACTGCCTTTACTGCTGCCTCCATACCTTTCTGTACCACGATCAGCATGCGCTCCTGAGACTCGCTGAGGAGTATCTCCCATGCCTTCATGTTAGGCTGGCGGGTAGGCACTTTGTCCAGCCATACCTTCATGCCTGACTTGCCCTTGGCGCTCATCTCTGAGGTAGAGCAGGTGATGCCCGCAGCGCCCATATCCTGCATGCCCACCACGGCTCCGGTCTTGATCACCTCGAGTGTGGCCTCTAGCAGCAGCTTCTCCTGGAATGGATCACCCACCTGCACCGCAGGGAGGTCATTCACAGAGTCCTTTGTGATATCCTTTGAGGCAAAGGCCGCACCATGGATGCCATCCTTGCCCGTAGCAGAGCCCACTATGAATACAGGGTTGCCTGCACCATGAGAGGTGGCAGATACAGTCTCATTCACTTTCACTATACCTACGCTCATCGCATTTACGAGCGGATTGGTCTGATATACAGGGTCGAAATAGACCTCACCGGCCACGGTCGGCACGCCAAAGGCATTGCCATAGTCACCAATACCCTTTACTACACCTTTCAATAAATATTTGGTACGATCATTTCCCAGATCGCCAAAGCGGAGGGAGTTGAGCGCTGCGATAGGACGGGCACCCATGGTAAATATATCGCGGTGGATACCGCCCACACCTGTGGCTGCACCCTGATATGGCTCCAGCGCAGATGGGTGGTTGTGAGATTCTATCTTGAAAGCGCAGCCCAGGCCATCGCCCAGGTCTATGAGTCCGGCATTCTCTTCTCCCGCCTCTACCAGCAGGTGCTTGCCCTTGCGCGGCAGGGTCTTGAGCCACTTGATTGAGTTCTTGTATGAGCAGTGCTCGCTCCACATCACAGAGTAGATAGACAGCTCAGTGAAGTTTGGCACGCGGCCGAGTATCTTTTTGATCTGGTCAAATTCCTCAGGGCGGAGGCCGAGTTGCTGTGCGGTTTCTACAGTGGTGGTGGCTAGTGATGCGTCAGACATATAGTGCTGGTATTAAGTAGTTAGTATTAAGTATTTAGACTGAGACGGAAATAGCCCGTACGCTGGTATCGGTATTGATCTTAATACTTAATACTAACTACTGACTACTAAAGTCGCGGCGAATTTAGCCATCCTTTCTCAACCGCAGCAGTGATTTTAGAGTATTGTTGATAAATAGAACATCTTCTCTGTCTATTAATAATCCGGAGATAGCAATGCCGTAATCTTTCATGAATATGGCCAGCATCAATATGCCACAGATAGTGAACCCCACCGAGGCGGCAGCACTGGCACCGGAGTAGTAGTAGCGAGGTATCAGTGTGTAGCACAGGGCTATGGAACTGATCAGTGCGAGCAGCTGTGCAAAGATGAGCCGGCCATAGGCCGCACGGCTCAGATAGATACTCTGTATTACCAGCATGAGATTGTACATCAGGATGCCGGGATAGAGCCATTTGACCTGATATTTCACATACATAAAGGACTGGCCGAAGAAAAAGCTATAAAAGCCTACCGGCAGGATGCCTATCACAAACAGGACCAATGCTGATGCCAGGAAGACCACCTTCAGATAGCGGAGTGTCTGCTGTACTGCCAGGCGCTCATTGTCATGATTGGAGAAGTCACTATAGTGGATCACGGATACGCTGCGCCCTAGTATCCAAGCCACCTCCAGCATGGAGACACCTATAGAGAACAGGCCCAGATCTGAGACCCCCTGTATATGATACAAAAGGTAGAAATACAGGCGGAAAAGAAGGAGCTGCAGCAGCTCAAATATCTGGTAGCCCAGGCCATATTTGAAAGAACTATCCAGGTCATCAAAGACCTCTGCAGATGGCCGCCAGGAGATGAATCGGTAGCAATAAAAGAAGCTCAATACGGCAGATACCGCATATGCCAGGTAGAGAGGGTAGAGGTAGGCATAGATATCCTGCTGGTGCAAAATGCGAATATGTATAATAAGCCCTATGAGGGTCAATACTACAGGTAGGAGAAGGACGATATTATAACGGCGTATTTCACGCTTTGCCAGTAGCACAGCACCATGGATATTGCTGGCGGACGCCAGGGCTGATAGCAAGCAGATATTCAGCGAGCGGCGCCAGGTGAAGATGTGGAAATGCCGGATCAGTATATAGGCGATACCTGCCACCAATAGGGTCCATATATAGGCCGGTATGATGAGCCGCTCTACTCTGAAGCGTGGCACCAGATAGACCAGCGCCTGCCCACCTACGAAGCTGCAGAAGAACACTAGGAAAGTGATAGTCGTGAGCATGATGGTAGCCTCACCCTTGACCTTCGGACCCAGAAAACGGGACAGCAGCAAGGCTATCAGGAAGTTGGACACCGTAGACAGTATGCGGAACAGTGATGTGTTTGTAATGCTCTGTTGCAAGAAGTTCAATTAAAATTAACTTAGTACCATCATCCTATGGATGCAATTTATAAAGATTAACCAAACCACCGTCGCCTATTAGGCAGATCATGAGTCAGTACCTGATAGACCTATCCCTCTTTGTACTCTACCTGGCGGTGATGGTGTGGTCTTTTGACCGGCTTCCGCTATTTGCCCATAGCTCACTCTCGCGTAGGGGACTGACTGCTTTCTTCAGCCTTAAACTGCTCTTCAGCATCGCTACTGTGCTGGTCTATACTTACTACTATACGGACCGCCCCCATGCGGATATCTACAAATACTTTGACGATAGCAAGGTGATCTACGATGCGATAGGGGAGCACCCCGGCACCTGCTTTCACGTGATCACCGGCATAGGCTATGATAAAGACGACGCGGAGCTAAAGGCCGTCATACATCCTACACAGCACTTTGACAAGAAAGAGGACGGCATCGGCGAGGTCAATAACCGGCTGGTCATACGCCTGCATGTGCTGCTCCGATTCATATCACATGGCAATGTCTATATCCACACCTTATTCTTTTGCTTCCTGTCCTTCATAGGCTGCGTAGCGCTGTACCGGGCCTTGCAGCCATTCTTTGAGTACAGGCAGGGGCGGGTACTGATCCTGCCGGTCTTTCTGATACCATCGGTGCTCTTTTGGACGTCTGGTATGCTCAAGGAAACCCTGGTGATGTGTTTCCTTGGGCTAATGGCATTCTCGGCTTTCCGGGTGCTCAGCTTCCAGAATATCATGACCAATCTTGTGCTGATGATATGCTGGGTACTGCTCATGTATTTGGTCAAGCCGTTCATAGCACTGAGCTTCCTGGCCGGGTTTTATGTGATGGCTACAGTCAACTTTAAAGGGCTGCCGCGGATCATCACCATCCTCTTTGGGGTGGCTATGGCCATGGGTGTCCTGTACCTGCACCAGACATTTATCTGCGAGGCCATGTCCTCCCTGATAGCCAAGCGCAATGACTTTATCCAGCTGGGTATGGCTATGAAAGCCGGCAGCCTGTCTGATACCACTATCCGGGAGACTACCTGTACAGAGCCTTTCAAACTTATCCCATCCGCTATCTACAATGTCTTTATGCAGCCCGCTATATGGAGCCCGGGTGCCATGAATAAGCTCTTTGGCCTGGAAAACCTGCTGGTCCTGCTGATGGCTGTGGTGTCCCTCCGCTATTTCAAACGGCCTAAGCGCGCTAAGATGCAGCTGGCTGCTTTCAGTCTCGTGTTTATCGTGCTCAACTATGGTGTGGTGGGTATCACTATACCGATCATCGGTGCGCTGGTACGCTATAAGGTGTTTGGTCTGCTTTTCTTTGTGGTATTAGTCTTCACTAATATCAGTATAAGAAAATTTATATCTAACTTTAAAAAGCTGCCCGGCGCAAAAAAAATGCTTGCCGGAGCCGGAAAATTTATTTTCTCTCGATCCTTTTAGTCAGATTTTCGGCTATTATCTACAAAAAGTTGATAAATCGACATTTGCCGATTTTTTTTCTGGCAGCGTAATTGTACCTTTGCGGCGCAATCGGACAATTTCTATTTAAAATCATTTCACCAACAAAAACAATACTATTATGTCAAGTGCGAGAAAGAAAGCAGTCGAGACTGTGATCAATCGTGAAGTAGTAGCACCAACACTGGCAGGAACCAAGGTTTCGGAGTACTATGCTTCCAATGTTTTCACCGACAAGGCGATGCGCGACCACCTCTCTGACGATGCCTACAAGGCCGTACGTGAGGCAGTCAAGACCGGCAAGAAGATCAGCCGCGAGATATCAGAGTCCGTAGCACAAGGCATGAAGGCCTGGGCTATGAGCAAGGGCGCAAACTCCTACACACACTGGTTTCAGCCGCTGACAGGTGCTACTGCTGAGAAGCACGATATGTTCTTTACCCCAAAGGGCGATGGCGCCATAGAGGTATTCAGCGGTGATGCGCTGGTACAGCAGGAGCCTGATGCTTCTTCTTTCCCTAGTGGTGGCATCCGTGCTACTTTTGAGGCTCGTGGCTATACTGCCTGGGACCCAAACTCTCCGGCATTCATCATGGAGATCGGTGATGGCAAGACGCTATGCATCCCTACTATCTTTATCTCCTACACCGGCGAGACACTTGACTATAAAGCACCGCTGCTGAAGTCTTCCCACTTTCTGGAGGAAGCTGCACTGCCTGTCGTACATATGTTTGACAAGGATGCTACCCGCGTGACAGCTACCCTCGGCTGGGAGCAGGAGTACTTCCTGATAGACGAGGCGCTGTTCTATAATCGTCCAGACCTGATGTTCTCCGGCCGTACGCTGGTAGGTTCATCTCCGGCCAAGGGCCAGCAGCTGGAGGACCACTATTTTGGTACGATCCCTGAGCGTGTGTACGCCTACATGCTGGACCTGGAGGTAGAGTGCCACAAGCTCGGTATCCCTGTCCGTACCCGCCACAATGAGGTAGCGCCGGCTCAGTTTGAGTGCGCACCTATGTTTGAAGAGGTGAATGTGGCAGTAGACCACAACCAGCTCCTGATGGACCTGATGGAGCGTGTAGCCCGCCGCCACAAGCTGCGTGTACTGCTCCACGAGAAGCCGTTTGCAGGTATCAATGGCTCTGGTAAGCACAACAACTGGTCTATGGGCACCGACACAGGCAAGAACCTCCTGAGCCCGGGCAAGACGCCTAAGAATAATATGCTCTTCCTCACATTCTTTGTGAACGTGATCAAGGCTGTGAGCGAGCATGATGACCTGCTGCGTGCAGCCATCGCCTCTGCCAATAACGATCACCGCCTGGGCGCTAACGAGGCACCTCCGGCTATCATCTCTGCCTTCATCGGCTCATACATGAGCAATGTACTGGACGAGATAGAGAAGCGTGTAGCTGCCGGCAAATATGACGAGCTGAGCAATGCCAGCCTGAAGCTGGATATACACAATAAGATACCAGACGTCATGCTGGACAATACGGATCGTAACCGTACCTCTCCATTTGCTTTCACGGGTAATAAGTTTGAGTTCCGCGCGGTCGGATCTTCTGCTAACTGTGCCCAGTCTATGACAGTCATGAATACCATCATGGGTAATCAGCTGATCGCATTTAAGGCAGAGGTAGACAAGCTGATCAAGGATGGTGAGAGCAAAGATGGCGCTATCCTACGTGTACTTCGCAGTTATATCACCAGCTCTAAGAGCATCCGCTTTGAGGGTGACGGCTACTCGGAGGCATGGGAGAAGGAAGCCAAGAAGCGCGGCCTGAACAATGTAAAGACCACTCCATACGCACTCGACTTCTTTGTGACCAAGAAGGCCAAAGACCTCTTCGTAAAGAATGGCATCTACTCTGAGCGTGAGCTGATAGCCCGCTACGATATCATGAACCACAGCTATGTGATGAAGATCGATATCGAGGCCAAGACACTGGCAGATATGGCTACGAGCGTGATCGTGCCAGCTGCGCTGAACTACCTCAATACCCTGATCACAAACATCAAGGGCCTGAAGGAAATAGGCGTAGCCGCTACTGCTACCAAGGCTCAGAAGGACCTGGCTACAAGGATCGCAGGCCACATCAACGGTATACAGGAGGGCGTAGCGAAGCTGGAAGCAGCCATGGCTACTGCGCACAAAGCAAAGAACGTATCAGACGAAGCCAAGGCATACTGCGATAAGGTGAAGCCTACCTTTGACCTGATCCGGGCTGAGATAGATGCGCTGGAGCTGATCGTAGACGACAATGTATGGCCTCTGCCTAAGTACAGGGAGATGCTCTTCATCCGCTAATCTGATGTCAGGTGCCGGTTGGCAGTTGACATGGAATACTATAGAGCCCTCAGCTTTTAGCTGGGGGCTTTTTTATTGGCGGGCTTAATGTCTCTGGTCTAAGTAAAGTCGCTGCCCAATAGTCCAGGGAAATGGCTGAGTAGCAGAAAGCGCAGGAGGAATACTACAGCACCACCCCCGGAGCCACCTCCAGTGTGCGCGGGTGGAAAGTGCGCGGGTCGAGCTTAGGCAGATTGGGTAGTGGTGTCTTTAGCTTGTCCTGCTTCATCTGCTTTTTTACAAAGTCTACTTCAGTCACTTTGATCGGGGCATCTTCTTCGTTGGTGTTGTATTCGGTGCCCTTGTAGTACTGTAGTATCCACTCTTTTTCTTTGGTACGGTAGGCCAGCTTGTATTGGGCGGTCCACTGTACGGATACGCCACCTGCATAGTTGAGGATGATTTGATTGCCATCTGTGTGCAGCGGTCCATCTACGGTGCTGGTGATCGGATCGCCTTCGCCACTGTTATTGCGTAGCACTATGCTGTCAGACTTCATATTAAATACAAGTGAGTCATTACCCTTGCCAAAGAGCACTACCAGGATGCGCGGATGACCATTGAACTTGGTGTCATAATGGTTGGTATTGAGATAGTCGGTGCCGGCCTGGTATACGATGGCGTAGTCTTCCAGCAGGTCGTTATTAAAATCGCCGGAGTCAATCAGGGCTACATCCCAGTTTCGCGGCTGAAAGGCGTCATAACCTTTGCCCTCCTGCAGGATAGTAGGTGAGGGGATGGCCTGTGAAAAAGCGGAAAGGGTAACGGCAAAAACAAAGAGAATAACGAGGGTAAGCCTATTCATGTCTGGTGTTTGATATTCGACAAAGGTAACGGAGAATAGGGGAATTAATTATAAGGCGAGTCGTTAAAAATATACACTTCGACCACCGGAATGCTATTCTGCAGCGCTCACAAACCGCTAAGAACGCGGAGAACGCAAAGAATATAGACAAGTAAATGTGCCGGACCGCTGAGCAATCAACATTATCAGCTAGATGGGTTATGTCTCACCACTCCTTGCACTTCTGAGAGAGCTTGCGCTTGAACTCTTCGCGCTCCTCGGCAGACATGTTTTGCATCTTCATTTTGACGCGCTCCTTCCAGAATTTATTCTTGCCGCTATTGGCCCAGCGGAATCCAAAGCCGCCAAAGAGGATGCGTGATATGACAAGCAGGCAGAGCGCCTGAGAGTAAGTGACCTCCTTGAGCCCAAAGACCTCGGGGATGGTGATATTCCAGAGATACTGGAAGGCGTATACAAAAAACAGGAAGCCCACTACGGCCAGTGCGCCTATCCCGATCCCTTTTCCTATGAGCTTGGAGCGATCCATATAATTTTATGATTGCTGAAATAGTTCTTCGTACAGAGACTGGAGCTCGTTTCGCAGAAACATTACCGCATACCTTTTGCGCGAAAGTAAGGTATTTACATTAGCTCCGGTGATCTCTGCGATCTCCTGAAAGCTTTTGTCCTCCAGCTCGTGCATGATAAAGACCTCGCTCTGCTCCTTTGGCAGTTTCTTGAGACTCTCTGTGATGGTCTGCATGATCAGGTCATTCATCATCTTGCCCTCCGCAGTACCATCGTGAGATGGCAGCATGTCTGAGAGGGAGAGGGTGTCTCCGTCATCCTTGTAGCCGAATGTCTGGTCCTCGAGCAGCTCGGGGCGTTTCTTGCGGTAGAAGTCGGTGATCCTGTTGCGCGCTACGGTGAAAAGCCATGAGGCTACCTGCTCTACAGGCTTCATGACACGGAATGTATTGACAAACTCGTACATGACGTCCTGCAGGATATCTTCGGCATCCTCAGTGGTAGGTACGCGCTGTTTGATAAAATTGAGCAGCCTCTTACTCTCTTTGGAGAAAGTTTCAACGATCTTGACGTTACTTTGGTCGGAGGCCATCGGGAGGGTTAAAGTAGTCATTTTGCTTGGCATGAATTGAAATATTAGACGACCACGTTTTAATAATATTGTACTATTGGATAAAAAGCGTGCCAACACGTATTTTTATGACATTCTGGCATCCTTTTGAACAGCTGAGTCGCAGAATGGTTTTGGCCGATCAGGAATGCCCTGGTGGGCTGCGCACTGATAGATATGTTATGCAGTGTACGGCACGCTATACTCTCCACATCCTGGCGGGTTTGATTTGATGGACTTATTCCTATTTTTACCCTGATGGAAAGAAAGCTGCTACTGGAGGTGAAGAACCTCGTCACTGAGTTTAAGACCGACGATGGCCATGTAAAGGCCGTGAATGATGTGAGTTTTAACCTATACCGTGGTGAGACGGTGGGTATAGTAGGGGAGTCTGGCTCGGGCAAGTCCGTGACCTCACTCTCTATCATGAACCTGATACCCAATCCACCAGGTCGTATCGCCTCGGGCCAGATCATCTACCACGCCAGAGATGGCCGCACCGTGGATCTGACCAAGATATCTGAAGCAGAGATGAGGAAGTTTCGCGGTGATGAAATCGCCATGATATTCCAGGAGCCGATGACCTCTTTGAATCCTGTCTTTACCTGTGGTGACCAGGTGATGGAGGCTATCATCCTGCACCAGAAGAAGAGCAAGCAGGAGGCCCGTGAGCTGACCCTGAAAATGTTTGAAAAGGTGCGCCTGCCAGACCCGGCCCGCGTACTGGATGCCTACCCGCATCAGCTCTCAGGCGGCCAGAAGCAACGGGTGATGATAGCCATGGCTATGAGCTGCAATCCTAGTATCCTGATAGCAGATGAGCCTACTACGGCTCTGGACGTGACAGTGCAGGCTACGATCCTGGACCTGATGAACCAACTGCGCCATGAGATAGACTCCTCTGTCATCTTTATCACCCATGACCTGGGTGTGATAGCTGAGATAGCAGATGATGTAATAGTGATGTATAAGGGCAAGATAGTGGAGCAGGGCTCTGTGATGGATATATTCAGCGATCCTAAGCACCCGTATACCCGCAGCCTGCTGGCATGCCGCCCGCCGCTGCACCAGCGCCTGCGCAAGCTGCCTACGGTAGTAGACTTCATGCGTGAGGAGAATGGCCAGATCATAGAGCTGCCTACCACGGTGAGCCAGGCCATAGCTGCCAATGTGATCACGCAGGCGGAGACAGACCGCCGCCGTGAGGACCTGCTGAGCCGCAAGCCGATACTGGAGATCAAGGGGCTCCAGACGTGGTTTCCTACCAAGCATGACTTCTTTGGCCGGGTGACTGGTTACGTGAAGGCGGTGGATGATGTGAGCTTCAATGTACATGAGGGTGAGACTGTGGGTCTGGTAGGCGAGTCTGGCTGTGGCAAGACCACGCTGGGACGTACCATCCTGCGCCTGGCACCAGCTACGGGTGGCCAGGTACTATTTGAGGGCCGCAATATCTTGGACCTGCCTAATAATGAACTGAAAGACCTGCGCCGCCATATGCAGATCATATTCCAGGATCCGTACTCGTCTCTAAACCCGCGTATGAGCATCGGCGCAGCAATACAGGAGCCTATGAGCGTACATGGCATCCATGCCAATGAGGCGCAGCGAAAGGAGAAAGTGCTGGAGCTGCTGGCCAAGGTAAACATGAAGCCTGAGCACTACTACAGGTATCCGCATGAGTTCTCTGGAGGTCAGCGTCAGCGTATCTGTATAGCCAGGGCACTCGCGCTCAATCCTAAGTTTATCATCTGTGATGAGTCTGTATCTGCGCTGGACGTGTCTGTGCAGGCACAGGTGCTCAACCTGCTCATACAGCTCCGCGAGGAGTTTAAATTCACCTATATCTTCATCTCGCATGACCTGTCTGTGGTCAAGTTTATGAGTGACCGCATGGTGGTGATGAATAAGGGCAAGATAGAAGAGATGGGGCCATCTGACGAGATATACAATAACCCTCAGAAGGAATATACCCGCAAGCTGATCAACGCTATCCCTAAGGGCGAGCTGGAGGATATCAGGAAGCGGATGGGTGCGACGGCCTGATAGCTTAAATCCACCAACAGAGGGAAGCAAGGGTTGTTTGCGATTGGCGGCAGTTAGTATTATCTTCGTGCTATGCGCGAGTTGAAGTACGATCCACCATCCTATACCATAGCCGACTACAATATGTGGGAGGGCCAGTGGGAGCTGATAGACGGTATACCGTATGCTATGAGTCCATCGCCTAGCCAGAAGCATCAGTGGTTGGCAGTGCTAATATCCGCAGAGATGGTGGCTGGACTACGCCTTCATAAAAGCGACTGCGGTAAATGCCGGGTGATGACGGATATAGACTGGGTCATCAATGATACGATCGTACTAAGGCCTGATGTAGCAGTAGTATGTGATCCCCTGGATACTTTTATCACCGCCCCACCAGTATTGATCGTAGAGATCGCCTCTCCATCTACCGCTCTGAAGGACCGAAAGACCAAGTTTGATATCTATCAAACGCAAGGTGTAACTTATTATATCCTTGCTGATCCAGCTACTTATAGCTTTACGATCTTTCACCTGGAGAATGGCAAATATGTGGAGATACAAACCACGACTTTTACTATACATAATGGTTGTTCAATTACTCTCGATTTATCCCTTATATTAGACGAGCTACGCAATAGTTAGTAGCTTTCATTTATAGTGGGGAAAAACACATGATTCCATTTAGTTTAAGGGGCCAGAGCAAAGCGATACGCGACCAAAAGCGCGTGCTGCGCAAGCTGCTGACCACAGCCTTTGCTACAGAGTTTGGTGTGCAGCATGGCTTCTTTGATATCCTGAACCATCAGGACATGATGGAAGAGTTTCGCCGCAGGGTGCCGGTACATACCTATAGTGATATGGCGGTGTGGTGGGACCGGGCACGCAAGGGTGAGCGCGACATCACCTGGAAGGGTATCATCAAATATTTTGCGCTCAGCTCAGGGACCTCTGAGGGGGCGAGCAAATATGTGCCGGTATCTAAGCACATGATCCGCGCCATACAGCGCTCCAGCCTGAAGCAATACGCCTCGATACTGAAAGATAAAGAAGTGCCGGTCACAGTCTTCAGCCATAGCTCTGTGATGATGGGCAGCAGTACCAATCTGCGCTATGTAGGTTCGCACCAGGAGGGTGACCTGAGTGGTATCGTGACCACACGTATACCACTGTGGTTTGAGGCCTTTGCCAAGCCGGGGGTGCAGACGCGCCGGATGGCCTGGCAGGATAAGATACACGCTATAGCAGATCAGGCAAAGGAGTGGGATGTGTCTATGATAGGAGGGGTGCCGGCGTGGATCATCATGCTTTTTGAGGAGATGTGCGAGAAGTACCATGTGAAGTCTGTACATGAGATATGGCCACATCTCAAGGTCTATTTTCATGGTGGGGTGGCTATCACGCCATACCTTACGGCGCTTCGTTCTTTCTTTGCAGAGGAGGTCTTTCTCTTTGAGACCTACCTGGCGTCTGAGGGGTTCTTTGCCTATCAGAGCAGGCTGCATGCGGAGGGTATGAAGCTGATCGCTAACAACGGCATCTACTTTGAGTTCATCCCATTTACGGAGGAGTACTTTGACGGAGAGGGCAACCTGCGTGACCGCTTTCCCAGGACGCATCATGTGGAGGAGATTGTAGAAGGGCAGGAGTATGCCATGGTGATCTCTACCTGCTCCGGCGCCTGGCGCTATCTGATAGGGGACACTATCCGGTTTGAGTCGCTGCGGTATATGGAGATATCTATCACTGGCCGTACCAAGCACTACCTGAGCCTCTGCCAGGAGCACCTCTCTGTAGAGAATATGAATGACGCGCTGGCTGCTACAGCCGCCGCCTTTGGCGTGCACTGCCAGGAGTACTGCGTGGCCGGGATCAAGCTGGAGGCTGGTTTCGCACATGAGTGGTATGTGAGTATAGATGCGGAGGTGGACGGAGAGCCCTTTACCCGCATGCTGGATGACAAGCTCAGGGAGCTGAATGATGACTACGCCACCGAGCGCGACTTTGCCCTGAAACAGGTAACTGTACGGTTTCTTCCTAATGAAGCCTTCACAGGTTTTCTGGCAGAGCTGGGCAAACAAGGAGCTCAGGTCAAGTTTCCCAGGGTGATAAAGGGGGCTCAATATGATCGCTGGGTAGCTTTCCTACAGAAAAATCAATTTTGATCTCTATTTATTTGATTATTAGTAGGAAAGGGTTAACTTAGTCATAACCTGAGAGGCGCATTTTTGTACCAATAAACCCCAAGCTATGCGTACAATTTACCCTAAGTTTATTACGACCCTCTTCATTATTCTGCTGGTAGCTGTGATAGTCCGCTATACCGGCACGCAGGGACAGGCTTCTGCTCATCAGGCTACTCAGCCACTGGGCTATACCAGCAGCAAATAGTATAAGCATGCAAGAAAAAGACGCTTAACAAAACCTTGTTGCAACGTCTTTCGTATATGCTTGTACCCCATGCAAAAAGCTCTTGACCCCATCCGCTCCTTTTGGGCCTGCCTGACATCGGTAGGCGCCTCAGATGATCTGGCCGCTCACGAGCGCAAGTACGTCCGGTTTACTAATGTAGTAGCTACGCTCACTGCCCTGGCGGTGGCCCTCTATATACCCATCAGTATCTGGCAGCATCAGTATCTGCTAGCCGCGCTACAGGCTGTAGATACGCTCTTTGTGCTCAGTGTGCTGTGGCTAAACTGGCGGCACTACACTAATGCTTCACGTTTCACTTATATAGTGGTGGTCAATGGCTTTGTGTATATCAACTCCTGCTTCATAGGCTATGAGAGCCATGTACAGGACTTTTTCTACATCTCCTATATCGTACCTTTTCTGCTCTTCAGCGCACGGGACTATCGCAATATCCTGGCAGGCGTATCCATAGCGATCGCCTTTTTCTTCATCTATGACCATACGTATCAGTATTTCACCGGCTATAATCTGGATGGGGTCACGCAGCTCGCTATTTACAACACCAATATCTGGATGAAGTTTATCCTCTTTGGGCTGGCTATCTATATCCTGTCATACTACAATTTCAGTACAGAAGCTGAGCTGGCTGACAGCAATGAGAAGCTGATGCAACAAGCTGCCGAACTGCAACGGTCCAATAAAGACCTGGAGGAATTTGGCTCTATCATCTCTCATGACCTGCGCGCACCTGTGCGCGGTATCAGCAGCTTTATGACCCTGCTGAAGCGCAGGTATGAGAGCCAGCTCGATGCTACAGCTATAGAGTTTATAGACATGGCTCAGGGTAGTGCCGAGCGTATGTCGCGCCAGATAGAGGACATGCTCTCTTATAGCAAGGTGGCCCGCAATCTGCCTCCTCCCGCCACGGTAGACGCCAATGCCATCGTCCGCATCATACAGATGGAGCTAGGGGAGAAGTTTGCGGAGCGCAATGCGCGTATCGTCGCATCAGGAGAGCTGCCGCGCCTCCGGGAAGTGCATCAAACCCTGATCCATCACATCTTCCAGAATCTGATAGCGAACGGTATCAAATTCAATACTGCTGCGGATCCACAGGTGGAGATCAGCCATAAAGTAGAGGGCGATATGTTCGTATTCCAGATACGGGACAATGGTATCGGTATCGATACGCAGTTTAGTGGCAAACTCTTCCAGATGTTCAAAAGGCTGCATACTGAGGAGCAGTTTGAAGGTACGGGCATCGGTCTGGCTATCTGCAAGAAGATCGTAAGCCACTATGGCGGCGATATCTGGTTTGAGAGTCAGCCGGGTGCAGGTACGTCGTTCTTCTTCTCCCTGCCCAATAAAGAAAACCTCTCAGTGGTCTATAGTATAGCGCGCACGGGCGGAGCCAGCATGCCTATAGCGGCACGTGCTCATGCAGGCACTCAGGTGTAGGCGTAGAGATCTCGTGTTACCTCCATGTAGCGCCGGTCTGTAGGGCGTACTGAGCTATACATATGTGGCTGCCTGCGGGCATCGCGGCGTAGGCTGGCGGATATAAAGTTGTCCGTATCACGTGCTGAGAAATCTTTCCCTTTTTTCTTGTCGTCCTCAGTGGGTGGTGGAGCTGTTTCATTAGCCACCTCGGGGCCCATCTGCGCCTCGGCCATCAGGTGGTCCGGTAGCTCCATTTCTTCTTCCCGGCGGGCGTAGCCGAAGTTATGCTTCAGGATAAAAAAGCAGGCAGTAGGATTTAGCTGCCTGGTCATAGCTGCCCCTTCCAGCTTGACTATAAAGAGCTGCTCTATCTGGCAGATGCGGGCCATGACATCGGGGTTATTGGCCCATTTCTTTTTCCAGTAGTACCAGAGCTGGCGGTAGCAGCGGTTTTCCAGCAGCGCCTGATTGAGGGTGAAAACGTGCTCCTTCTCTGCGGTGCTCATGATGAGCGAGAGGTGGATGAGTGTGGCTTTGAGCGGCCAGCGGTCTGGTAGCGGGCTATCTTCCAAAGGTCCCATAGTGTTTTGATTTTGGGTGATAAAATATGTACTGCAAATATCGCAGATGGGGCAAAGTTATTTTGGCGGAAATACTCACAAAAACCGGCGATCGGGATGGAAAATGTTGAGGTAGTGCGGCTTGCAGGAGAGAGGAGGAATTGTCCACAAAACAGCCACCCTCCAAACCTCCCTAAAGGGAGGCTTTAATGCAAACAGCACCCGACCTGAGTCTTTGCAAGCAGTGGGATGAGATAGTTTATAGCTGGGTGGAACGGATTGTTTTTTAACCGGAGGTGGGGGTTTAATTGATTGACTATCAATTATATTAAATTAAAATTTAAAATGTCTCATTATAACAACAATGGGGTGGGGCGCGTTGTTGAAATGTGACGAGACTCCGGCCTGCTGAGAGGAGGGTTAGGTTACTTTTGGCAGCTGATACAAAGTGTATGAAAAAGACGATATTGACGATATGGATGGGATGTGCGGTGCTGACGATGTATGCGGCGGGGACTACGCACAAAATAGCGAAGGGTGAGACGCTCTATGCGATAGCTAAGAAGTACCATGTGACAGTGGGTGCGCTGGAGAAGGCTAACGGCCTGACCGGAGAGAGTAAGCTGAAACCAGGTCAGGTACTGACCATACCGTCTGGTGCTGCTGCGCCTGCCAAGCCTGCCACTACCGGCAGCAAAACTACCGCCGATAGCAAGCCTGCAGAGAAGCCGAAGTCTTCTACTACTGTAGCCAAGAGTACCACGAATACTAAAGCTGAACCTACAGCAAAGCCTAAAACTGCTACCACTACCGATACAGAAACAAAGCCTGCCGGAGCACATGTCGTGAAGAAGGGAGAGTCGCTCTACTCTCTGGCCCGCGTCTATGGCGTGACAGTGCACAACCTGCGTGAGGCTAATGGCCTGGCAGATGATGCCGGTGTGAAAGTAGGCCAGCACCTGGTGATACCATCTAAGAATCCTGATGCAGCGTACAAGCCTGCAGAGAGCAAGCCCTCTGGTACTGAGCCGGTAAAGGATAAGGCGCAGATGGGGCACGAATACCTGAGCAGTCATGATATGCCTGCGCGCGAAAAACCTAAGGCTCCCGAGAAGAAGGAGGAGGAGATCAGGATCGTAGAAGCATCTACGCCCGTGAAGGTCTCTGACGAAAAGCCGACCACACCGCCTGTGACGGACCAGCCTAAGGAAGTAGTGAAAAAGGAGGTGGTAAAGGAGGAAAAGACGCCACCGGCAAAGCCAGCCGAGTCCGCGCTGAATAGCGATGTGGCTCCAGCCGACTACGCTACTGTATATGACGGATATGCTACCAAGGGCCGCCGCAAAGTAGTGTACCGTGGCATAGGCGGATTTCTGAAAAGTGAGAATCCCGGCAATCAATACCTGGCACTATACAACTATGCTGACATGGGCTCTATACTGAAGGTGACAAACCTGATGAGCAAGCAGGTGATCTATGTGAAAGTGATAGGCAAAGTACCACAAGCCGATGTGCAGGGCGATATCATACTCAAGCTAAGCAGTGAGGCTGCAGGCCAGCTGAAAGTGAATGAGGAGAAGTTTCTCGTAGAGGTATCCAGCTATATTCTACCCTGATCTCGTAACCAATCTTTGTGAATATCGTATGTAGCGGCAGGAGACGGTGTGTCCGTATCCTGTACAAAACTAGATAGTCATGAAGATCGCTACCCTCTTTGTCTTCTTAGGTATATCTGCTGCTGCCATCTGCGCAGCACCGGGAGCCCGCTACGCCTGGCATACGGTGGAAAAGGGCGAAACGATGTACTCTATCTCCCGCCTGTATGGTATCAAACCGGCTGAGCTGGCTTCATATAACGATGCGGTAGGCACCAGTATGTCTATCAAAGTAGGACAAAAGCTGCGTGTACCAGCCTCAGGTGAGGAAGCAGCCGAAGTGCCAGTGACCAGACACGCTGGCCCTGCGGCAGAGCCGGTAGCGATCAGCGAGAATACCAGGGCAGCGGCGGACGTAGTGCATGTGGTGAAGAAGGGCGAGACCTTCTACAGCGTAGCGCGGCTGTATAGTGTAGATCGCAATGATCTGCAGCAATGGAACGAACTACAAGACCTCAATCTGAAGCTAGGCCAGAAACTGGTGATACACCAGAGCGAACATGCCACACTGGCCAAAAAGCCGGAACCGGCCAGAGATGCCAGCGCGACGGCAAGTGCCGCAGATGAGGAACCCGCTAAGACAGCCTATATCAATATTGTGCCCACGGTACGCGAGCCCCGTGTATCTACCAACTCCGGTGATGTGACAGCCTCTGCCTCTATGGCCTCCGGCCTGGCCAGCAGCAAGACCATAAAATCATGGAAGACAGAGACCGCCTCTGAGCGTATGGAAAACTACCGGCCAAAGGCTGTCTATGATCCCGCCTCAGAGTATGAGTCTGTATACTACCAGAGTGTATACTCAGGCATGCCAAAGAAAACCGATAAAGGGGTAGCAAAGCTGACGCAAGACAATAACCAGGCATACATAGCCTACTACAATAGCGCCACGGTAGGCACCATCCTGAGGATCACTAACACAGATAATGGACGTACGACATACGCTGTGGTAGTCGGCAAAGTGCCAGAGGCCGAGAGTGGTGCCTATATGGTCAAACTCAGCGACCGTGCTGCACGCTCTATCTCCCTAAAGGATTATACTTCTGTAGAGTTGGTCTGCTACTCAGGTAATTAAGGGTAAACTGTTTGGTTACATATTTATTCAGCCCTGCGTTTCAACGTGGGGCTGCTTTGTTTTGGGTCGTGGGCAGCATAGCGCGAAAGCTGTTGTTTTTCATAGATATTTTATATCGCCGGCTTATACATTTTAGGGCTATATTTGCCCGGCTCTGACAGTGGTGCAGAGAGTCTATATATGAGTTTTTTCGAAGATCGTTTTGGTGCGCATGGCTTTGTGGGTGAGCACCTTTGGCTGGGCCATCTGGGCCACTTCTTTCTGGTGGTCAGCTTTATTGCTTCCCTATTGGCATTTGTGGCATATGCGGCTGCAGAGTTTAGCAAGCCTCACGCTGAGAAATCCTCCTGGCGCTCTATAGGCCGCTGGGCTTTCTCCATACATGGTGTATCAGTGCTGGGCGTGTTTGTCATGCTCTTTTTGATGATACTCAACCACTGGTTTGAGTACCACTATGCTTGGCGGCACTCGTCTACAGAGCTGCCTATGAAGTACATCATCTCCAGCTTCTGGGAGGGGCAGGAGGGTAGCTTCCTGCTGTGGCAATTCTGGATAGTAGTGCTGGGCTGGATAGGTATGCGCACCTGGCGTGACTGGGAGAGTCCAGTGATGGCCGTGACTGCTATCACGCAGACCTTTCTCGGATCTATGGTACTCGGTATCACGATACTGGGCTACAAGATAGGCAGCAACCCATTTATGCTGCTACGCCATGAGATGGCCCAGGCACCGATATTCCAGCGACCGGAGTACCTCACCTTCATACAAGACGGCAATGGGCTAAACCCGCTGCTGCAAAACTACTGGATGACCATACACCCGCCGGTACTTTTCTGCGGGTTTGCGTCGGCATTGTTCCCTTTTGCTTTTGTAGTAGCGGCACTGATACGCAAGGACTACACGGGCTGGGTGAAACCCGCACTGCCGTGGGCACTCTTCAATGTGGCCATACTGGGTACGGGCATCCTGATGGGTGGGGCGTGGGCGTATGAGTCGCTGAGCTTTGGTGGCTTCTGGGCATGGGACCCGGTAGAGAATATGTCCTTTGTACCATGGCTGCTGATAGTAGCCGGCTTGCATATGCATGTGGTCTATAAGTATACGAAACATAGCCTTTTCTCTACTTTCTTGTTTTACATCCTAGGCTTCGTAGCGGTGCTGTACTCTACCTTCCTCACGCGCAGTGGTGTGCTGGGAGATACGTCAGTACATGCATTCACTGATCTGGGTATGACGGGCCAGCTGCTGATCTATCTGTTTGTATTCCTTGTACCATCGCTGATACTACTTTTTGTACGGACATGGTCCCTGCCATCTGTAGAGAAAGAAGAGGAGCTCCTGTCTCGTGAGTTCTGGATGTTTATTGGTTCTCTCGTTCTCATCTTCTCAGCACTCCAGCAGACCTTTACTACCTCCATACCTGTGTGGAACCTGCTGTTGAAGAGTTTCTTTAGCGTGTCAGAAAACAGCAAAATAGCCCCACCGGCTGATGCAGTAGCTCACTACAATAGCATACAGATATGGCTGGCCATCCTGGTGGCTGTAGGTACGGCTATCATCCAGTACCTCGGCTACAAATCGTCTAAGGCGCCGTCTGTGATCCGCTGGGCGTGGTATACACTGGCGGCCTCAGTGGTGATCACTGCCGGTATCTGCTATGGTATGAAGATAGAACCCGTGATAGAACTCTCATTCCGCGAGCATTCATTCAAATTTATCTCGCCATATATGCTGATGCTGTGGTCGGCGGTATATACCGTACTGGCCAATGCCGCCTATGCACTCGTAGTACTCAAGAAGAATGCAAAGCTATGGGGCGGCGCGGTGACGCACTTTGGGTTTGGCGTATTTCTGGTGGGTGTGCTGATCTCGCAATACAAGAAGGAGGTGATCTCTCTGAATACAGCCGGTGTCAACTTTGGTAAAGAGTTTAAGGCACAGGAGACGGCGGAGAATATGCTGCTGATGCGCGACTCCCTGTACAAAATGGGAGGCTATGAGATCAGCTACCGCGGGCTGAAAATAGAGAAGCCGAATAACCTCTATCAGGTAGACTATATCAGGCGTGGCAAGGATGGGCAGGTAGATGAGCAGTTCTCCCTCTTCCCAAATGCACAGGTGAACCAGAAGATGGGCATGGTGGCCAATCCTGATACAAAGCACTACCTGAGCAAGGATGTGTTCACACACGTGAGCTCAGTACCGGATAACTCTAAGCTGAAGGAAAAGACCAACAACTTTGAACTGGCGGTGGGGGATACCTTCTTTACCAAGAAGAACTTTGTCGTATTTAAGGCGCTGGACAATAAACCGGCAATGCCAGCCGGTGTAGACCAAAAGAATAAGCTGGTAGTAGGTGCCAAGCTGGAGATCAAATCTCTGGACGGCAATGTATTAGAGGCGGAGCCAGTTTATATCATCAACCTGGCGGATAATACGACGGCGTCTGACGCATTTGACAATGAGCAGATGGGCCTGAGCATCGCTATCAATCGTATCAATCCGGATACGAAGAAGTTCACCTTTGCAGTGACCGAAAAGGAACTGGCTACGGACTTCATCATCATGAAGGCTATCATATTCCCCGGTATCAAGCTGGTGTGGATCGGTGGTATCATCACCTTCCTCGGGGTACTGCTCAGCATGTACCGCCGCATGGGTGAAAACAAAGCTAAAGCATAACATGGCTGCCATCACGCTGATAGGATCTGGCAATGCCGCTACAGCGCTGGGACGCGCACTGTACCGTGCCGGGCACAGGATCGTGCAGGTATGGAGCCGCTCTGCGGAGAATGCTGCAAGGCTGGCTGCGGAGCTGGATGCTACCGCCACCTCAGACCTGGCCAGTGTGAGCAGTGAGGCAGATGTCTACCTTCTCTCTGTGAAAGATGATGCAATAGAAGCCACCGCAAGGGCACTGCCACTGAGCGGCAAGATACTGGCGCATACCTCCGGTATCAAATCAAAGGAGCTGCTGAGCACCTCGGGCAGCTATGGTATCTTCTATCCCTTTGTATCTATGACGCGCGATACGGAGACCAATTTCACGGATGTGCTGATGATGATAGAGGGCAATAATGAGCAGACGCGGGCTACGCTCACAGCCGTAGCGCAGACCCTATCCCGCAGGGTGAAGCAGGTGGAGGAACGCGACCGCCAGTCGCTGCACCTGGCAGCTGTTTTTGCCAATAATTTTACCAACTATCTCTATACCGTATCGGAGCAGCTGCTGCAGGAGAGCGGGCTCTCCTTTGACGAGCTGCGGCCGCTGATCGCAGCGCATATACAGCGGGTGCAGGGGCAGTCGCCCTTTCAGCTGCAGACGGGCCCGGCCATCCGCCGCGACCAGTCTACCATAGATGTGCATCTGGACCTTTTGAGCCGCCATCAAAACCTGAAAGAAGTATATTCGCTCCTGACATCTTCTATACAGGATCTCTACCCGACCAAATGATCAAACAGCTATACGCAATAATGAGATTGACACGGTGGGTCAATCTGGTGATCATCGCGCTGAGCATGGTGCTCTTCCAGTACTGCGTGATACGTACCTACCTCTATGCCGCAGATGTACCGCTGACCATGACTGCGCCCTACTTTGCCCTACTGGTGCTGGCGGTGGTGCTGATAGCAGCAGGCGGCAATGTGGTAAATGACTATCTGGACTATGAGCAGGATGCGGAGCACAGACCCGACCGCGTGATCATAGGCAGGGATATCTCACTCGATGCTGCCTTCAATCTCCAACTGGGACTGAATGTTAGCGGTATCCTCATCGGCTTCTTCCTGGCGTGGCACTTTGGCAATCTGCGGCTGGGCTACATCTTTATCACTGCTGTGGCTATGCTGTGGCTCTACTCTCAGACGCTCAAGAAATACTTTCTGATAGGCAATGTGCTGATCGCTGCGCTATCGGCTATTGTGTTTGTGATGCCGGTACTGTTTGAGCCGCGGCTGTCGGATTTCTTTCAGACGGACTTTCAGGAGATGGCTGCGCATAGCATCCATGCGCAGCTGAAGCTGTATTGCTTTTTTGCCTTTATAGTATCGCTCATGCGTGAGATCATAAAGGACGCCGAGGACCGTGGCGCTGACGCCGCATACAATATGAATACGCTACCGGTGGTACTACCGGTGTGGGCTGTGAATGCCGTGGTGGTGCTCCTGATGCTGATAGTAGCAGGAGTGATAGCCTACATAGAGCTTTTCATGTGGCAGCATGGATTGAAGAAGCACTTCTGGTTTTCGATCTTCTTCCTGCAGTTTCCGCTGGTCACTAATATGTTTACCGTGATACCGGCCAGGAATAGCAAGGACTACCATAATATCAGTGTGCTGCTGAAGTTGCTGATGTTCTTCGGGCTGCTGTCTATGCCGGTTTATTATCTGTTTATCACAGTGTGGAAGTAAGGAGAGCCAAGAGAAATACAGGTTTAACCGCAGAGACGCGGAGGCGGAGAGGAATACAGGACGTATATTGATGCAACTTGCATTTTTCTCTCTGCGTCACTCCGCCTCTGCAGTGATAAAATTATCGAAGGATGACAAAGAAGAAGATTATACTAGCTTCTAAATCTCCGAGAAGGAGTGAGCTGATGAAGATGGCAGGGTTTAGCTTTGAGGTGCGGAGTAAGGATGTGCCGGAGGTACACCCGGCCAATACACTACCTGAAGAGATACCTGCTTATCTGGCGAAACTGAAGGGATCTGCGCTCGTAGCGGAGCTATCAGATGATGAGGTGCTGGTGGGGGCTGACACCATCGTGATACTGGATGGTAAAGTGTATGAGAAGCCGGTGGACCGTGAGGATGCTATCCGTATGATATCTGAGCTATGCGGGCATACGCACAAGGTAGTGACAGGGGTATATATCGCTGACAAGGCGAAAGAGGTGGTATTCTCCGAGACCACCTATGTGACTTTTAATGAGCTCACATCTGAGGAAGTGGCATACTATGTAGACAACTATAAACCGTATGACAAGGCCGGTGCCTACGCTTGCCAGGATTGGATAGGTGCAGTGGCGATACGCAAACTTGATGGCGATTTTTATAGTGTGATGGGACTGCCTATCAATAGGGTGTATGCGGAGCTGAAGGGGTTTTGATACTTTAGAAAGATGTTATTTGTTTTTTAATCATAAAGTGTATTTTTTTATTAGAATGTACTTTATGAAGAAAAATCTACTTGTCCTCTTGCTGCTGTTTTTTACTCTTGCTGTTAGTGCTCAAAGCGACATTTCTAAGTATAGAACTATAGAAATTCAGAAGGAAAATAGCTTTAATCTAACCACTCTTAGCTCCAGAAGCTACATTCCTATTCATATTCCAGAGAACACGAATGAATGGTTTATTGCATTTACTTGCTCTAGAGATGACGAGGCAATCTCACCAATTGGTTTGGTTGCTCAAATCACCTCAAAAATTGATAAATCAGGGCTTAGTTCATCCTTCGCTAATAGCTTATCAACTCCCAAAGGAACTGCATCCTTAGATGTATACGTAACTGATCGAGATAATATGCTTGCTTTTATGAATGGCTCGGACAACTATAGATACTTTCCTGATGTATCCCGAAAAAACTTGACTAACGGAATCATTCCAGTAGAAGGTCATGGTTATACAGGAGATTATTATATCCTGTTATATAATGAAAGCTATGTTACTAGTGTTAACACTACACTATCTGTAGTCGGGATAGTTCCTGATGCTTCTGTAGCTGCAAAATATGACAAGGCCATCATGTATGGTAATCTCGGTTGGAAGCAATATCAAAACGGTAATTTGGATGGTGCTATTGAGAATAGTAAAAAGGCGTTAGCAATAGATAGTACACTTTGCTGGGTTAACGCTAATATGGGCTTGTACAGTTTGATAAAAGGTAATCAAACTATAGCAACTGATTTTTATGTAGATGCGTTGACCTTACATTCTTTGCAACCAGAAACAGCTTATGAAATGATTGAGCAAGAAATCAAAGATATTGACGAAGCACTGATCAAATTTCCCAACTTGATTGGCTCAAAAGAGATAAAGGAGTTAATGGCTTTGGAGTTACAAAAGTACTAGCATTTACCCCTTTACCACTAGTGTGATCATCGTGAAGACGCATAATGATGCGTCTCTAAATGAAAGGCATACAAAACAAAAAGGCCTGTCTGATAAAGACAGGCCTTTTTGTTTATAAACGATCTTGCTTAGAGCTTCTCGATCACGATAGCAGAAGCGCCGCCGCCGCCATTGCAGATACCCGCCGCGCCTACCTTGCCGCCTTTGTGCTTCAGCACAGAGAGGAGCGTGCAGATGATACGCGCGCCGCTCATGCCTACCGGGTGGCCGAGGGCTACCGCACCGCCGAATACGTTGGTCTTAGCATGATCTATGCCGAGGAGCTTGATATTGGCTAGGGCTACGTTTGAGAAAGCTTCGTTGATCTCGAAGAAGTCAACGTCCTTCACTTCTTTGCTGGCCTTCTTCAGGGCCTTAGGGATAGCGATAGATGGAGATGTGGTGAACTCATCCGGAGTCTGCTCTGCGTCTGCATAGCCTGTGATCTTTGCGATAGGAGTGAGGCCGAGTTCTTTTACTTTGGCACCGCTCATGAGTACGAGGGCTGCGGCACCGTCATTGATCTTAGAGGCGTTCACCGCCGTCACTGTACCATCTTTGCCGAAGGCAGGTTTGAGGGAAGCTACCTTCTCAGGCTTCAGCTTCTTGTATTCTTCATCTTCCTTTACAAAGGTAGATTCCTTGCCCTTGATCTCTACTTCAAACAGCTCGTCATTGAACCAGCCATTCTTATAGGCATCGGCAGCGCGCTTGTATGACTCCAGTGCATAGGCATCCTGGTCCTCACGGGTGAAGTTATACTTCACAGCGCAGCGGTCACCGCTACTGCCCATCATCTGGCCGCTGTATGGATCCTGGAGCGCATCGCGTACGATAGCATCCTGTATGGTGCCATTGCCATAGCGGTAGCCATTGCGGGCGTTGTCCAGCATATATGGTGCATTGGTCATGCTCTCCATACCGCCAGCTACTACCACGTCCTTATCGCCCAGCATGATAGACTGCGCGCCAAAGATCACGGCCTTCATACCTGAGGCACATACTTTATTGACTGTAGTGCAGGTGGCGCCTACGTGTACGCCTGCTGCGAGGGCTGCCTGGCGGGCAGGAGCCTGGCCGGTGTTGGCCTGTATCACATTGCCCATGATGACCTCATCTACCTGGTCTCCGGTGATGCCGGCACGCTTGATGGCCTCCTTGATGGCCTGTGCGCCGAGATTGACCGCTGAGAGTGGAGAGAGTACGCCGCTCATACTGCCTACCGGCGTGCGGGCTATGGATACGATATATACTTCGTTGTTCATGATATGTTTTGGTTTAGAAAAATTGCGGAGCAAATGTAGTAAAATAGACGATAGACATGAGACAATAGACTTTAGACAAATGCAGGAGGCAGGTATACTCCATTATCACGGCATTTGACGTGTCAGTAATATTATCCTTTCATGAAAAAGGCCCATAAAAACCTGATTTTGGCCGGCAAATGGGGCGAAATCTCGGTTTTGTGACCAAAAATCCTACCTTTGTCGGCCTCATATCAAATCTACAATTCAGATGACTAAAGAAGAAATAGTAAAGCTCCTCGGCGAGGAGAAAGCCGAGTACCTGCTGGCGCATGAATCCAAGACCTTTGCAAAGGACTCTCTCTACCTCCCACGCAGGGATTTCGTAGAGCGCTACTGGAAGGACAGCAACCGCAATATACAGACCCTGCGTAGCCTGCAGGCGCTGGCCGGTACAGGCCGCCTCAAGAATACCGGCTATGTATCTATCCTCCCTGTAGACCAGGGTATAGAGCACTCTGCCGGTGCGTCTTTTGCCGCTAATCCGGTGTGCTTTGACCCGGAGGGTATCGTGAAACTGGCGATAGAGGGTGGCTGCAACGCAGTAGCCTCTACCTATGGTGTACTGGGCGCTGTAGCCCGCAAGTATGCGCACAGGATACCATTCATCGTCAAGATCAATCACAACGAGTTCCTGAGCTACCCTAATAGCTACGACCAGATCATGTTTGGCCAGATCAGGGATGCGTGGAATATGGGTGCTGTGGCAGTAGGCGCTACGATCTACTTTGGCTCGCCTGAGTCTAAGCGGCAGATCGTGGAAGTGGCCAAAGCATTTGACTATGCGCATGAGCTGGGTATGGCTACCATACTGTGGTGCTACCTGAGGAATGAGAACTTTAAGAAGGATGGTGTGGACTACCATGTAGCTGCTGACCTCACAGGCCAGGCTAACCATATAGGTGTGACCATCCAGGCGGATATCATCAAGCAGAAACTCCCTGAGAATAACGGTGGCTACAATGCGCTGAAGTTTGGCAAGACGGACAAGCGCGTGTATAGCAACCTGACCACCGACCACCCTATAGACCTGACCCGCTACCAGCTGGCCAACTGCTACATGGGTCGCGTAGGCCTGATCAACTCTGGCGGTGCATCTGCCGGTGACTCAGACCTGGCAGAAGCGGTATCTACGGCGATCATCAATAAGCGTGCAGGTGGCATGGGCCTGATCTCAGGTCGCAAGGCATTCCAGCGTCCGTTGAAGGAGGGTGTGGCCCTGCTCAACGCGATACAGGATGTGTACCTGAGCAAGGATGTGACCATCGCGTAATCTTTCGTATCTTTAAAATCTGTGGCTGTCCGTATCCGTCGATAAGGGTAGCCGCAGGGCGGAGGAGGTGGTTTTAGTCACTAAATCAAACAATCTGTGATTGTATTTCTTCACTGTATAAATGTGCCGGTCGGGCCTCTACGGGGCCAGGCTGGTGGAGATGATATATGAGTCAGGAAAGAGTGCCGTGGTGGAAGCGCCTGCGCAAAGGCGTAGAGACAAACACCGAGCAGAAACTGGAGACACCAGATGGCGTCTGGCATAAGTGCAACGGCTGCAAAAAAGTATACCTCACTACACAACTGGAGGAAAACCTCTACACATGTCCTCACTGCAACTATCACGAGCGGGTAGATGCGGAGGCATATTTCTCCATCCTCTTTGATGAGGAAGCGTTTGAAGAGCTTTTCACTGATCTGAGGCCGGTAGATTTCCTGGAATTTACAGACTCCAAGCCGTATGGAAAGCGTATCACCGAGACAGAGAGCAAGACCGGGCTGAATGAGTCTATGCGCGTGGCTACGGGCAAGACAGGTGGCTATGGGCTGACGGTGGCAGCTATGGACTTCCGCTATATAGGCGGGTCTATGGGCTCTGTGATGGGAGAGAAGATAGCGCGCGGCATAGACCACGCTATCCGCCATAAGACGGCTTTTATGATCATCTCACGCTCCGGTGGGGCGCGGATGCAGGAGTCGGCCTTTAGCCTGATGCAGATGGCCAAGACCTCTGCCAAACTCACGCAACTAGCGGATGCTAAACTGCCCTACATATCGCTGATGACCAATCCTACCACGGGTGGTGTCACAGCTTCCTTTGCCATGCTGGGTGACTTTAATATCGCCGAGCCGGGAGCCCTGATAGGTTTCGCCGGGCCGCGTGTGATAGAGGAGACTACTCGCAAGAAGCTGCCGGAAGGTTTCCAAACATCAGAGTTTCAGCTGGAAAATGGCTTCCTGGATTTCATCATAGACCGCAAGGAGCTGAAGAGTAAGATCGGAAAGCTGCTGGGATTGATGCAGGGATGATTCTCTTAGTTGCCTATTATCAGGGATGTAAAGACTACTGCCTGTCCTGACCTACTGTGTTGCGATATATCTGAGGGGATACGTCTGTATTGGTCTTGAAAAAACGGCTGAAATAATACTCATCCTGGTAGCCTAATTCCCAGGCAATCTGTTTTACAGGTTTACTGGTCAGGTATAGTTCACGCTTTGCCTCTATGATGATCCGCTCGGAGATGAGGGTAGTCAGCGTTTTGTTGAGATGAGTACGTGTGATCCTGCCGAGTGCTTTGGGGGTTATGTTTAGCATCACTGCATAGTCGCTTGCGCTGTGCTTTTCTTTGTAGTTTGACTCTATAGCATCTTTCAAAGATTGGAGCACGAATGGCTCTTTACTATTTGCCGTAGCTGTGGCTGCTCCCTGGTGCTGAACAGCTTTGAGCCGCGAGGCCAATATCAATATGATCTTCAAATAGGATATCAGCAATTCATATTGCGCTACTGCCGGATTTTGCATCTCTGCCCGGACCTGCTCTATGTGCATGCGCAGTATCTCTGCATTGGCTGCATCAATAGCCACCGTGGGAGGCTCATAGATATTATTAAACAGTACTCCATGGCATGCCACCTCCTGATGGTGCTTGTGAATACAGAAGAAGTCAGGATGAAACTGAAGGGTAGTGCCGCTCACCTCACCATCCGGCAGCAGCATAAAAGGCTGATAAGGGGAGAAAGCTAAAAGGTGGCCGGCGAAAAATCGATGACGCGAAAGGCCGTCTTTGACCTCACCGTCTCCACTATGTATCCATATCAGAGAGTAGTAGTTGTTTCGCTGTATATGGTCAAAGAAGCTATTGTCCTCAAAGGAGAAAACCTTGAAGGCCAGGTGGCCGGTAGACTGATCTACCAATGTGAGTGCGTTTTGAGTCTTCATTTCAGCTTGCGGTCTTGCTCATTTATGGGCATGTCATTGATACTGGCAAAACGTTTTCTCATCAATCCGTTTTCGTCAAATTCCCACAGCTCATTGCCATAGCTGCGGTACCACTGGCCTGCGTGGTCATGCCATTCATATTCAAACCTTACGGCCATACGGTTTTCTCTAAAGCCCCAAAGTTCCTTTTTTAATCTGTAATCCAGTTCCTTTTGCCATTTTCTGGTCAGGAAGGCTTTTACCTCCTCGCGGCCATTGATAAACTCGGTCCTGTTGCGCCATTCTGTGTCGATAGAATAGGCGAGGGCGATCCGCTCGGGGTCGCGGCTATTCCATGCGTCTTCGGCCAGTTGTACTTTGCGGAGTGCGCTCTCCATGTCAAATGGTGAGAGAGGGTGTCTTTTTTCTTCCATGTCTTTAGTTTTGTTTATAGCAGGGCAGAGGGTAGGTCTGCCCTGCTATACAAGATAATCAAATGCTCTGTGCCAACGGGAAATCTATCGCTACTTTTGTGATGCCATAGAGGTAATTCATAGCGGTCTTTTCTGCGACCAGCATCACCAGCTCTACTGCCTGGCCGCGCGTGTATCCAGCCTCGAGAAACGCCTCTACGGCATCATCGCAGCCGATGCCCTTTTGTGCTGTGATCTTAGCTGCGAGGGTGACCAGGGCATTCAGTTTTTTATCAAAGGAAGCACCACCCTTGCGGATCTCTATCGTCTGCTCCTCAGTGAGTCCGTTCATTTTGCCGAGAGCGGTGTGAGCCGACTGGCAGTAGAGGCACTCGTTTACCTGGCTTACTACCAGGTTGATCGCCTGCTTTTCTTTATTGGAGAATGTTGTCTTTGCATTCTGGAATGCCAGGTAGTTTGCCAGCGCCGTGTCTGAATGAGCCATCACGCCGTAGAGATTTGGCACCATGCCCAGGCCTTTTTCGAGCTTATCAAATATTTCCTGATTGCTTGCAGATACTTCACCTCTGCCGGGTACGTTGAAATTTGCCATTGCTTTTGTTTGACTGTTTATGTCGATATTGACAATGCAAAGGTGCGCGACAAGCATGGCCCGGAAAATGGATAATAGACGCATGGAGATGGACAATCTGGCCAGTGTCATGCTCTGGATTATTTTTGCCGGATCGGAAGAATGAGAGAAAGCGGGAAACGTCACGATAATCTGACATACACAAAAGCCCACTATTCCTATATTTGTCAGCTTCTTAAGTACTATCATGTATATGAAAACTATTTCACTCGCGCTCGCACTTTTTCTTTCAGTGTCCATATTGGCTCAGGTCGATACCAGCAAGGTATATACCGTAGTGCAGCAGATGCCGGAGTTTCCGGGTGGGCAGGACTCTATGGACCGGTACCTGATGACTCACATCCAGTATCCTGCGGCTGCAGCAGACAGTGCAGTGCAGGGCCGGGTAGTAGTGGGCTACGTAGTCAATAAAGATGGTACTGTATCAAACGTGGCTGTGAAGCGCGGCATACACCCCCTGCTGGATGCTGAGGCTGTACGTGTAGTGCGTACTTTCCCTAGGCACAAGGTGGGTATGCAGGGTGGTGTGGCAGTGCGGGTCGGTCAGGTGGTACCCGTCACTTTTCGTATCACCAGGGTGCCGGAGTTTGTATTGCCTGCATTCCCCGGTGGTGAGCAGGCGATGAAGGACTATATCAAAGCCAGTATAAGACGCACTAATCAAATGAATCGCTATCTCGGTGTGGTGCCGGTAGAGTTTACGGTAGATTCTGAAGGGGTTGTTTCACAAGTACTGTGTGTCAGGCACGTGTGGCCTGATGTAGACTCTGAGGCTGTGCGTGTGATCAGGTCACTGCCACGTTTTCAGCCCGGTCAGGAGCGAGGCAAGAATGTGTCGTCCAGGTTAGTATTGAATGTGTCATTTCTGGATGAAAAAAGTGTGGTAGACAATGGTGGTTTTTACAACGGAACGGCATTGAATGAGCAGCCTGATTTTCTGAATGGTACTGGTGGCAAGATAGAATTTGTAAAAGAGCATCTGCTGCAATTCTATAGCAAAAGAGATAAATCCAAAGGACTCGTAGTACAATTAACTTCTCATCCAGATAGCACTATATCTGATCTGAAAGTAATAGATGGCATCAACCCGCAAACAGATAGAGCGCTCCTGGATACTATACGCCAGATCAAAAAAATGCGACCCGGCATGTATAACGGACGACCAGTCAAAAGTAAAGTGATATTTTCTATTGATACTTTTTCGCAGATCATAGCAGATCCGGCCATGGATGTGATGCCTTCCTTCCCGGGCGGAGATGAGGCTCTCATGAGATTCCTGCAGGAGCATATGCAATATCCGGAACTGGAAAGGGAGAATGACATCCAAGGTACCGTAACCGTCGCATTTGACGTAGAAGATGATGGCCGTATCAGCCACGCTACGATCAAAAAAGGAGTGCACAGCGGTATAGATGCAGAGGCGCTCCGACTCGTCGGTCTGCTGCCTGCATTCACCCCTGGTATGCAGAATGGGAAACCGGTGAAAGTGAGCTACAATATGAGTATTGCCTTTAAACTAGCCTATCATGTGCTGGGTGAGTAGTGGTGCCTGATGACAAGTAAACAATATGTGTCTCAGATCAGCCTTGTGCTATGAAAGTTAAATGACAAAAAACGACATGAAGAAAGCTGTAATCGTAATTTCTTGTTTCCTTGTACTCCTGACCGCGGCAGCGCAGCGGGTGGAGAACCCCGTAGACAAAGTCTACGAAATAGTAGAAAAGATGCCGGTGTACGCTGGGGGAGAGGTGGCGATGATGACCTTTATCCAGCGCAATATCCGGTATCCGGACCTGGAGCGTGAGCATGATATACAGGGCAGGGTGATAGTCAGCTTCATAGTAGAGCGCAATGGTGAGCTGTCTGACATCCACATCCAGAGGAGTGTGACCAAAGGCATAGACGCTGAGGCACTGCGGGTAGTGAGGCTCATGCCAAAGTTTACACCCGGTGAAAGTGAGGGGCAGGTGGTGAGAGTGAGGATGCTACTGCCGATCAAATTTAAGCTGGCAGGCAATGATGATGAAATGAGCACGACCGTAGATACTGCCGTGAAAAAGTCGGGCCTCAAAGACGAACAGATGCTATATCAGAAAGGCAAAGTATACCTGGACTATGACAACTATCAATCCGCCTACCCATGGCTAAAGGCCGCCGCCGAGCGGCACTACCCCGCAGCGCTCTACAATGTAGGCTGGATGACCACCAAAGGCAAGGGCTGCGAAAAAGATGAAGCTGCCGGCCTGAAATATGAGCAAGAGGCAGCAGACTCAAACTATAGCGACGCCCAGGTAGAACTGGGGTATATGTATGAAAATGGAATAGGCACTACAGGCGATAAAACGATAGCCGCAAAATGGTATAAGCGCGCTGCTGACCTGAATAACCGGGTGGGCATAGCCAACCTTGCGCTATTCTACAAAAGTGGCTATGGTGGAGTGGGTAGTAATGATACGATGGCCAGGGCTCTCTATATGAAGGCTGCTGAGATGGGCAACTCCCGTGCACAGTATGAGATAGGCTATATGTATGAGCAGGGCGAGGGTGGCCTGCCTGTAGACTCTACCAAGGCGCTGGTCTGGTACAAGCGCGCCGAGGCACAGGGCTATCCTATGGCGCTGGTGAAAATGGGAGACTATGCCGCTGCTGGTGCAGCCGGTATGCGCCATAGTGAGTCGATAGCCTCATCCTACTACCAGAGAGCAGGAGAGTCGGGCAATGCATATGCGCTATACCAGCTGGCATGGAGGTATGAGTATGGCAAAGGCGGCATGGCCCTAGATACAGGCAAGGCGATGCACTACTACGACCTGTCTGCCGCCCTGAATAATGCCGGTGCCCAGAATAACTATGCCTGGCTCTGCTATCTGACCCATAGGGATACTGCCAAGGGGGTGGAGTATGTAAAGAAAGCCATGAAGGCAAATCCCAAGGACAGAAACAGGATAGATACATACGCTGCGCTACTCTTCCTGCAGGGAGACTATGCGGAGGCAGAGCGCCAGCAGAAGATAGTACTGGATATGGAGGGAGACAAGACGGCAGGATACTTGGAGCGCTATGGCAATATCCTGATGAAACTGAACCGTAAGGAGGAAGCGCTGAAATACTGGAAACAGGCAGTGTCACTGCCCGACCACAGCCCCAAACTACCTCAGGAGATCGAGCAGGGCAAATACCTGGATTAACATAAATGGATAATAAGATGAGAACACTTCTGATACTGATGCTGGCTGCGATGACGCTGCCGGTGGTGGCACAAACGGATACTGCGGAGCACCGTCCTGTAGTTTCGGACAAGATATTTACGGTGGTGGAGCAGATGCCTTCTTACCCCGGAGGGGAGAAGGCAATGATGCGCTTCATAGCCGAACATGTACAGTATCCGGCCTATGAGAGAAAGCATAACATAGAAGGCCGTGTGGTAGTGGGATTTCAGATAAATGAGGATGGAACCGTATCTGATATCGCGGTAAAAATGGGCGTCAGCAAGGGCATAGATGCAGAAGCTGTGCGGGTGATCAAGCTACTGCCGCCATTCCAGCCTGGCAGGCAAAAGGGCAAGCCTGTAAAGGTGTCTTTCATACTCCCGATCATGTTCAAGCTAGCGGGATAAGCGTTACCGATTCCGCCAGTATGCCTATATTTGAGCGTATAACCTGCATCTGATTTGAATACCGAGCTCTTTATAGTCCGCAAGATCGCCTTCAGCAGGTCGAGGTCGTTTTCGTCTTTTATCATCCGCATTGCTATCGCTGCGGTGGCCCTGAGCGTGGCGGTCATGATAGTGACATCCTCATTTATCAATGGTTTCCAGAAAGAGATACGGGGCAAGATCTTTGCCTTCTGGGCGCACATGCATATCAAGCCGTATAGCATGGCTGACTCGTATGAGTCAGGTGCGGTGTACAAGTATCAGGACTTCTACAAGCACCCGGAAATGTTGCCTTATGTCAAGCATATAGAAGTGTCTGCGATGAAAGGTGGCCTGCTGAAAACAAAAGACGACTTTGACGGGATCGTGCTGCGTGGAGTGGAAGAGGACTTTGACTGGTCGGTGCTCCAGCCCTACCTAAAGCGTGGGCAGATCATCGACGGTGACAGTACGGAGTCCATGCGGCAGATATTGATCTCAAAAGCTACGGCGGACAGGCTACAGCTGGATACAGGGTCTAAGGTCGTGGTGAACTTTATAGGACAAGAGATGCGGGCGAGGCCTTTTCGCGTACGCGGTATCTACGAGACGGGTATAGAGGAATTTGACAAGGAGATAGCAATGGTAGACATCCGTGTGATACAGGATATCAATGGCTGGGGACGCGACTCAGTGGGGGGATTTGATGTGTTTCTGAAAGACGGGCAACTTTTTAAAAGCAGGGCGCGGGCTTATTACCTGTCAGTATTTGGCGGGCTGCTAGACAAAGGGCGGTATGATGAACTAAACCGCGACCCGATAGATGATCTCACCACCCGCATGAACCATGAGATCAATGCAGACGACCTGGAGGTCAACTCTATCAAGGAGCTAAAGCCGGGCCTCTTTGATTGGTTAGATCTGCAAACTATGAATGAGCTGATCATACTCGTGCTGATGATACTCGTAGCGGTGATCAATATGGTGACTACACTGCTGATCCTGATACTGGACCGCACCAATATGATAGGCCTGCTCAAAGCGCTGGGTAGTAGCAATGGGTCTATGAGCAAGCTCTTTCTCTACTACGCGCTGGTGATCATAGGTGCAGGCCTGGTGATAGGCAATGTGGCCGGCCTCGGTATCTGCCTGATACAGCAGCACTGGCATGTGATCAAACTGCCTCAGGAGTCCTACTACATCTCCTATGCCCCGATCAGCATCAGCTGGATATGGATAGCGGCAGTGAATGTGGGTACTGTAGTGGTCTGCCTGGTACTGCTGATCGTACCCTCACGGCTGGTGAGCAGGATCACACCGGTGAGGGCACTCAGGTTTGAGTGAGATTTACCTTTGGGATTTGCGTAGGGCGATGCCCTACTCTAGAGGCGGGCGCCCCGTTGGGGCTGAATGCAAAGTTAGGTTGGTACGTATGCAAGTTTACTCATGCAGGTCGTCAAATCTCCACATACGGACCAATAACTTTCTGTGATGTCTCCTAGCTAAAGATTACTTTTGCGGCCATGCAAGAAAAAATACTGATCGTAGACTTCGGTTCGCAGTATACACAGCTCATAGCACGTCGCATCCGCGAGTCTGAGGTCTACTGCGAGATAGTACCTTTCAATAAAATCCCAACGCTGACACCTGACATCAAGGGGGTGATCCTCTCCGGATCGCCAGCTTCGGTGCGGGATGAGAGTGCACCGGATATAGATATAGAGCAGCTGACCGATCAGGTACCGCTGCTGGGTGTGTGCTATGGTGCACAGCTGCTGGCCCAAAAGTTTGGCGGCAAGGTGGAGAAAAGCGACAAGCGTGAATATGGCCGGGCGCACCTGGATATACAAGACTATGGTACAAAGCTCTTCGAAGGCGTGCCTGACCACTCGCAGATATGGATGAGCCATGGCGACTCTATCACATCGGTCGGCGATAGGTTTCAGATAGTAGCAAAATCTGACTCTATACCGGTAGCTGCTTTTCAGGCAAAGGACAAGGCTTTCGGCAATATCGTTTATGGCATTCAGTTTCACCCTGAGGTATATCACTCTACCGACGGGCACAAGATCCTGAATAACTTCCTCTTTGGCGTATGTGGGCTGGCACACAAGTGGACTCCGGCATCATTTGTTGCCGAGACTGTAGCTGGTTTGAAAGAACAAATAGGTGAGGAGCATGTACTGCTCGGCCTCTCCGGTGGTGTAGACTCCTCTGTAGCGGCACTGCTGCTGCAAAGGGCTGTAGGCACAAACCTGCTTTGTATATTCGTAGACAATGGTCTGCTGCGCAAGAATGAGTTTGAAGGAGTGCTGGAGCAGTATAAAGGAATGGGCCTGAATGTGGTCGGTGTGCGTGCGGGAGATAAATTTCTGTCAGAGCTGGCAGGGGTGACAGATCCGGAGCAGAAGCGCAAGATCATAGGCCGTGTATTCATAGAAGTATTTGAAGCGGAAGCTAATAAGCATCCTGAGGTGAAATGGCTGGCACAGGGCACTATCTATCCGGATGTGATAGAGTCGGTATCTGTGAAAGGGCCATCTATGACCATCAAGTCTCACCACAATGTGGGCGGCCTGCCTGACAGGCTAAATCTGAAACTGGTAGAGCCGCTGAGGTTACTCTTCAAAGACGAAGTGCGCCGCGCCGGCAAAGAGCTGGGACTGCATCCGGATATCCTGCACAGGCATCCTTTCCCGGGGCCAGGGCTGGCAGTACGCATACTCGGCGATATCACGCCGGAGAAAGTACGCATCCTGCAGGAGGCAGACCATATATTCATAGGTAACCTGAAGAAATATGAGCTATACGATCAGGTATGGCAGGCTGGTGTGATCCTGACGCCTATCAAGGCCGTAGGGGTGATGGGCGATGAGCGTACATACGAGAATGTAGTAGCGCTACGCGCCGTAAACTCTACTGACGGCATGACCGCAGACTGGTCTCACCTGCCGTATGAGTTTCTGGCAAAGACGTCTAACGAGATCATCAATAACGTGCGCGGCATCAATCGCGTAGTGTACGACATCAGCTCCAAGCCACCTGCTACGATAGAGTGGGAGTAAGCTAACAACTGTTAGTTTGCGGGTCTTCCTGCTTCCTGCAGATATATACCTGTGATCAGGAACCATTGGTAGATGCAATGTGTTTTTGAGTAATATAGTACTAAGAAACCAAGCCCGACTGTTATGAAACAAGTGCGCCTCTATCTGGCTATTGTATTGCCGCTGTTAACTGGGATAGCGGCTATCACTTATGTAGGCGGCTACGCGTATCCGGCTGTGATAGCGCACCATGAGATTGATTTTAGCCTAAAGCATAACCTCTCTGCTGCCTTTGACAACCCGCTGTCACTCGCACTGCTGCAGCTGATCATCATCCTCTTTGCTGCAAAAGGGATGGGCTGGATCTTTACTAAAATAGGCCAGCAGTCTGTGATGGGAGAGATAGTGGCCGGCATTCTGCTGGGGCCATCACTGCTAGGGTGGGTGGCGCCGGATGTGGCTGCGGCGCTATTCCCCAAAGAGTCTCTGACATACCTGGGCATACTGAGTCAGTTAGGACTTTTGCTTTTTATGTTTGTGATCGGTATGGAGCTGGATCTGGACTCTATCCGTGAAAAATTTGGTGAGTCCATAGTCATCAGCCATAGCAGTATCGTAGTGCCTTTCTTTCTGGGTACCGGCTTTGCCTGGTTTACCTATGAGCGGTTTGGAGTAGACAAGACCGGGTTTGTGGCTTATTCTCTCTTTATGGGAATCGCGATGAGTATTACGGCTTTTCCCGTCTTGGCTCGTATCGTGCGGGAGCGTGGCATAGCTACCCGGCCTACTGGCATAATGGCACTGATGTGTGCTGCTATCAATGATGTGACGGCCTGGTGCATACTGCCGGTAGTGGTAGCTATCACCAAGGCGGAAAGCTTTCACGGCGTGATAGTCACATTTATACTGACACTGACCTACGTGCTGCTGATGATCCTATGGGTGAAACCGGTACTGGCGCGGTACTATGCACGCCAGCAGGCACAGGAGCACAAGCGTGGTGTGGAGTTTATAGCGGTCTCTATGTTTGTACTGCTGGCCTCTTCCCTGGCATCTGAGATCATAGGCATACATGCGCTGTTTGGCGCATTTATAGCCGGAGCGGTACTACCTACCAACCGCGACCTGCGGCATAGCCTGACCGAGAGGCTGGAAGGAGTGAGCGTATCTCTGCTGCTGCCTATATTTTTTGTGATCACGGGGCTGCGCACCAAAATAGATGTACTCTCAGATACTGCACTATGGCCGATATTTGGATGTATCCTGCTGCTGGCTGTAGCGGGCAAACTGATCGGAAGCGCAGTAGCTGCGAGATTGTCGGGATTTGACTGGCGGGAGAGCCTGGAGATAGGCGCGCTGATGAATACACGCGGACTGATGGAGCTGATCGTACTCAATATCGGATATAACCTCGGAGTACTAAAACCGGAGGTGTTTACCATGATGGTATTCATGGCGCTGATCACCACCTTTATGACCGCTCCTATACTAAACTATCTGGAGCGATGGTCCGGCAAAAGCCACAATTAAACACTTGTTATTTCGTCTGTTAAAAAGTAAGCATTTCCCTGTTTGCACGTATATATTATGTGTGAGGATTGAGAATTCAGTGGTTTTATGTTTAGTTTCAAAAAAGAAAGGAGTCTAGTATGGATCAATATCTGGTAGAGATGAGCCTCCCTGAGATGACGGAGGAGTTTATGGAGCTGATACCGGCGCAGCGGGCATTTGTAAATGAATGTATGGTGAAAGGTAGTATCCTTAGCTATTCGCTGGCTGAAGACAGGTCTAAGCTATGGATCGTCTTCTCGGCCAAATCACGAGTGGAGCTAATGAAAGTACTACATAAGTTTCCGGTGATAAAGTATGTGACAGTGAAGACCTTCCCGCTGATGTTTCACAACTCTATGGAGCTGATGCTGCCTGCTATATCGCTGAACTAAGCTGACTGGATAGAACTGCCGTGACCGCGCAGGAACTCTTCTATACCCATCCTTTTCTTGCCTTCCAGCTGAATATCCAATAGATCGAGATAGCCATCTGTGCAGTAGTAGCGCAGGAATGTCTTGCCATCTGTATCCGGCACTCCGATAGGCATATTGTGGGCTATCTCCCGCTTTTCAGCTTTATATATCTTGATAGTCTTGCTGTAGATGCTGGTCCACGCAGTTGGGTAGGGACTGAGGCCCCGGATGAGATTATAGATCGAGGCGGCGTCTTTATTCCAATCTATGCTGCCGGTCTCCTTATTGATCTTAGGTGCGTGCTTGATATCTATGATATGGTCCTGAGGTATCTGCGGATAGTCGCCATCTGCTATCGCATCTATGGTGCGCAGCAGCGTATACTTGCCCACATCCATCAGCTCATGGTACAGTTCGCCTACGTTCTCATCATCGCGTATGGCGACCTTGTCCTGGTGTATGATCATACCGGTGTCTATCTCATGGCGTAGCCGGAATGTGGTGACACCAGTTTCTTTCTCACCGTTGATGATTGCCCAGTTGATCGGTGCTGCGCCACGGTACTGGGGCAGGAGGGAGGCATGGAGATTGATAGTGCCAAGTGGTGGCATATTCCATACCAGCTCAGGCAGCATGCGGAAAGCTACGACCACAAAGATATCTGCCTGTATATCGCGCAGCTGATGGAGGAAATGTTCATTCTTGAGTTTCTCAGGTTGTAGCAGGCGGATATTATTGGCTACGGCATATTTCTTGACCTCAGACTCCGAGAGATGCATGCCACGGCCGGCTGGTTTGTCTGGCGCAGTAATGACGGCGGCTACCTCATGGCGTGAGTGATGCAGGATGTCGAGCATGGCTACGGCAAACTCAGGAGTACCCAGGAAAACGATCTTTAATGGACGGGACATGATCAATGTATTGCGTGTCAAAGAACGTGAATTTGCTTAAACATCTGAGAGAAGTTATCCAACTGACAAGGCGCTCTAAAAAAATAGCGCAGCAGGTGCCGCGCTATGGTGAAGATATTTTTTGTCTTTGCCTATTTGCCCCCGGCTGGTGTGGTGACAGGCCGGCGGCTGGAGGCTGGCTTGACCAGTGAGCGCTCATTATTCTCTTTTTGCAACTGGATATAATCGATGAAACCAGCAGGCATAGGAGTGGGCTTCCAGTTCCGCTTCATCTCCTCCTGGAGCTTCACAGCGGCATCATAGTCTACAGGTGGCGCTACGGCATCCTGATTGTACTTGCGGGTATCGCCGGGTCCCCATACAGGGTCGCAGCCAAAGCGATGATCCTGGAAGTGGAGGCGCTTAGCTACAAGCCTCCAGCTGAAGGCTGCATCAGAGCGCCCGCTGTTCTTCTCATGTACGGTGAAAGATGTATGTGTCTTGGTGACAAATACCTCCTGGCTCTCTCCCTCCATCTGGATGAATACGTGCATAGGGTGAGTGTCGTCTATGAATACTGTTTCCAGGAAAAGCTTGTCCAGTTCTACAGTGCATTCACCATTGTTGAGGTGCCCTTCGCCAAAGTCTTCAAACCACACCTCCGGGCTTTCATTGACGTACAGCAGCTGATTGCCCACGCTGGTGCCTACAGAGGCTGATTTGGTGCCGTTTGCTATGACGTGATTGCCATTGAAATAGCCGCTATAGTTGGCGTTGTTTGTTCGCCAGCCTACTACTGCTATGTCCTGATTGCCTGTCGGTATACCACCACCAAAACCGATCCCTACCACACCCAGGCCATAGGCAGATCCATTGTATGATCCATAGACACCCATATGCTGCGCTCCTGATGTGATAGCGTTATATCCTGTCACACCAGCACCGGCATTGGTAGCTGCAGGTGTGGATACCACTCCATAAACACCTGTGCGCGTACTGCTCGTAGAGGTGCCATTAAAATTACCCAGTGCACCAGCTCCTGTGCCGGATCCGCCATAGACACCTTGTACTGCTGAGAATGCAGTGCTGGACGTAGAGAGGATCTCCCCCCATGTGCCTGCGCCTCCAGCTACACCACAGTAGCCATTGACTGCAAAATTAAGCGAGGCCGTCGCCACACCATCCAAGAGATCTCCCGCATAGGGAGAGCCAGTGGCTCCAGCTACTATCTCTCCATCGGTAGGGTTGATACGCATACGTTCCAAGTTGTTGCTATAAAGTTTAAACGGCTGGGCATTGGTAGTGCCGATGAAATCGGTGCTGACAGCAGCGTTGCCGGTTGTTTTCCAGAAGAGGCCATTAGTTGTTTGTGCCTCCCATTGGCTGCTGGTGCCATTATAGACCATGATCTGGCCGGCAGTAGGGGCCGTAGGTGAGACTGCGGTACCTTGCAGCGCGATCACTTTAGGATTAGGATAGGTGCCGCTGAGGTCTCCACCTGCGGTACCCAAGGGGCCCGTAGGACCTGTGATACCTTGTGCGCCTGTCGGTCCCTGTGAGCCTACTGCACCGTCATTACCTGTAGGTCCCTGATTGCCCGTAGGGCCTTGTAAGCCTTGCGCTCCGGTAGGTCCAGCGCTACCCTGCGCACCCGTTGGCCCTTGCAAACCTTGTGTACCGGTGGCTCCAGCTATACCTTGAATACCTTGAGGACCTGTAGGGCCTGCGACTCCGGCTGTACCTTGTGCGCCTGTAGGACCTTGTATACCTTGTGCGCCTGTAGGACCTACTGGGCCATCATTTCCCGTGGCACCCTGTGTACCTGTTGGGCCTTGTATGCCCTGGGCTCCAGTTGGACCGGCTATGCCTTGGATACCTTGAGCACCTGTAGGGCCTGCAACACCGGCAATGCCTTGCGCTCCTGTTGGGCCTTGTATACCTTGAGGGCCAGTAGCGCCGGCAGTACCATCATTGCCCGAGGGACCTGTAGGACCGGTGGCTCCGCCATTTCCTGTCGGTCCCTGAGCTCCGGCAGCTCCAGCATTACCTTGAGCTCCCGTTGGTCCTTGTAAGCCTTGTGGCCCTGCAGCGCCTGCTGCGCCATCAATACCAGATGGACCTTGCAAGCCTGTGGCGCCTTGCGCACCAGCAGGACCTGCTATACCTTGGATGCCCTGCGCACCGGTAGGACCAGCAACACCAGCGGTGCCTTGTGCGCCTGTCGGGCCTTGTAAGCCTTGCGGACCTGTAGCTCCTGCTACACCATCAATACCTGAAGGACCTTGCAGACCTGTGGCGCCTTGTGCACCGGCAGGACCTGTAGGACCAGCAACACCGGCGGCGCCTTGTGCTCCTGTGGGGCCTTGCAAGCCTTGAGGACCCGTAGCACCGGCGGCGCCATCCACACCTGATGGACCTTGCAAGCCCGTGGCACCTTGCGCACCCGCAGGACCTGCTATACCTTGAGCACCGGTAGGGCCAGTAACTCCGGCAGTACCTTGTGCTCCTGTTGGGCCTTGTAAACCTTGAGGACCTGTAGCACCGGCTGCGCCATCCACGCCTGATGGACCTTGCAAGCCTGTGGCACCTTGTGCACCGGCAGGACCTGCTGTACCTTGGATGCCCTGCGCACCAGTAGGACCAGCAACACCGGCGGAACCTTGTGCGCCTGTTGGGCCTTGTAAGCCTTGAGGGCCCGTAGCACCGGCGATACCATCACTGCCTGATGGGCCCGTAGGGCCTGTGGCTCCGCCACCCGCACCAGTTGCTCCCGTTGGGCCAGTAGCGCCGGTATTGCCAGCCGATCCCTGCAAGCCCTGTGGTCCGGTTGGACCATTGCTACCTTGTACACCGGCAGGACCCTGAAGGCCTTGCGGGCCTGTGGCACCTGGTAAGCCATCATTGCCAGCTGGACCGGTAGCACCGTTATTTCCTGAAGGACCTTGCGCTCCTGTAGCTCCTTGTGCACCCTGTGGGCCGACAGCGCCATCATTACCAGATGGACCTGTCGGACCGGTGGCGCCACCGCCTACACCGGTAGGTCCTGTAGGACCAGTGGCTCCGCTATTACCTGCAGCGCCTTGCGCTCCTGTAGCTCCTTGTGAACCTTGTGGGCCTGCTGCGCCGTCATTACCAGATGGCCCTGTCGGGCCAGTGGCGCCGCCGCCTACGCCTGAGGGACCCGTAGGGCCGGTGACTCCATTATTACCTGTAGTACCTTGGGCTCCTGTCGGTCCTTGGGTACCTTGCGGACCTATAGCTCCATCATTGCCAGATGGACCGGTTGGGCCGGTGGCACCACCGCCTACACCTGTAGGTCCTGTAGGACCAGTGGCTCCGCTGTTACCTGTGGCGCCTTGAGCACCTGCAGGTCCTTGTGAACCTTGTGGACCAGCAGCGCCATCATTACCGGATGGACCTGTCGGGCCGGTAGCACCACCGCCTACACCTGTAGGTCCTGTTGGGCCAGTAGCTCCATTGTTACCTGTAGCGCCTGGGGCACCTGTAGGTCCTTGTGAACCTTGTGGACCAGCAGCGCCATCATTACCGGATGGACCTGTCGGGCCAGTGGCGCCGCCGCCTACGCCTGAGGGACCTGTAGGGCCGGTGACTCCATTATTACCTGTAGTACCTTGGGCTCCTGTCGGTCCTTGGGTACCTTGCGGACCTATAGCTCCATCATTGCCAGATGGGCCTGTTGGGCCAGTTGCTCCGCCACCTAGACCTGTAGGTCCGGTAACACCCGTAGCTCCAGATGCACCGGCAGACCCCTGAGGGCCTGTCGGACCTGTAACTCCCGGGTTACCATTCTGTCCTGTAGGGCCTGTAGGGCCATTTGCGCCAATAATTCCTTGAATACCTGTTGGTCCTGTGAATCCCTGTGGCCCGGTAGCGCCAGGATTTCCTGCCAAACCTTGCGGTCCGGTAGGACCTGTTACTCCTTGGTTACCATTTGTGCCTGTCAGACCTGTCGGACCATTGGCGCCGGTATTACCTGCCGGTCCCTGCGCGCCGGCGGTGCCCGGTGAACCCTGAGCACCTGTCGGGCCTGTAGCACCTCTGGCACCAGTGGGGCCCGTAGATCCACCACCAGCATTGCCGGCAAAGAGGGCATAGGGTACGCTCATGAGCTGCTGCGTACCCATATCGGTGTAGTTAGTACCGCCATTGACATCACACTCCACCTGCAGGAATTTGGGGCCCGAGCCCCATGCTACCGTGCCAAGATTGCCACCACCGGTGCCTATCACACTATTGAAAAGGCCAAACTGATTAGTGGTCTGGGCATGCGTCTCCTGAAAGACGACTGTACCCGAGGCTGTCTGGTCGTGTATCGTAAACCGGATGGCAACATGCGCATTGGCTACTATGTTACCTTGCGCATTGCGGACTATGGTCTGGTAGTTAATGCCTTGCGGCGGAGCCTGCGCTGACAGGAGGGAATAGCAAAGCAGCAGGATAAATAGGTATCCATTCTTCATACAGGAGGTTTTAGGGATTAGTACAGAATCGGAATTTAACAATCAGAGGGCAGAAAGTCAAGTTTCCCTTCAGTTTTTCAGTGAATACAAGATATCAGCAAGTTTATGGAATAAGGTATATTGAGGCATCCGGAATGTATGATACAATACGGTATGCTCTGCATAATGCTATCTGCTGCTATCAGCGGAGTAGCTCAATCGAAGTCTGGCTGGCTGGATAGGTTCCCGGGTGGTGCGGATTCTCTGCAGCGCTTTGTGCAGGGACATCTGGTGTATCCGGATACAGCGAGAGCCCTGAGCCGCGAAGGGAAGGTGATAGTCTCGTTTCATGTAAAGACGGATGGGACGCTGTCTGATGTAAAGGTAACGAAGCATAGCCACAGGCTACTGGATGCGGAGGTACTGCGCGTGATGGGTACAGTGCCAAGATGCAGGGTAGGGCCGCCGGATACGATTACCTATCGCATCCCCGTGGTCTTTATGCTGCGGCGTGATCTATAGCTGCAGCATATCACAAATACAAAAGCCCCATAGCGGGGCTTTGTAGTAATATTGATATCAATACTGATTAGTCAGCAGATTCAGTCTCAGCTGCAGATTGGAACTCTACAGGCACCTTGCTGTCTACAGTCAGGGTGATGTGGTTGCTCCTCTTGCGCAGGCGGTATGCACGGCCCTGTGGTGCAGGGAGGAAACGCTTCATAGTAGCGCCCTGGTCTACAGAGATAGACTTGACGTACAGCTCATGGCCTTCATCAGCCTTGAGGTTATTCTTCTGCTCCCAGTTATTGATAGCTGACAGGAGGAGTTTCTCCAGCTTGCCGGCAGACTCTTTCTTGTGAAACTTCAGTATAGCGAGGGCATCACCTATCTTTTTGCCACGGATCAGGTCTACCACGAGCCTTGTCTTGCGCGGAGATGATGGGTTGTTATTCAGTTTTGCTACTGCTTCCATTTTATTATGGTTTATTTTTTTGAGCGGTGATTCGCATCACCATTACTATTATCTAATGCTTTCTACTACTTGATTACTTCACCTTCTTAGATGAGTGACCCTTGAAGAGGCGTGTAGGGCTGAACTCACCGAGCTTGTGGCCTACCATGTTCTCCGTCACATATACAGGGATGAACTTCTGTCCATTGTGTACTGCAAATGTGTGGCCTACCATATCAGGGATGATCATAGATGACCTGGACCAGGTCTTGATCACGGTCTTCTTATTGCTATTGTTCAGCGTCTCTACCTTTGCGAGCAGGTGGTGAGCGATGTACGGTCCTTTCTTTATTGATCTTGCCATTGTCTTACTTTATTATGGTTTGCCTGGATTATTTATTGTTTTGGTTTGCTATAGCACCCTTGCGACGCTGTACGATCACCTTGTCAGATGCCTTGCGTGGTGTACGGGTCTTCTGGCCCTTAGCCTTGATACCGCCACGTGAGCGTGGGTGACCACCTGATGCACGGCCTTCGCCACCACCCATCGGGTGATCGACAGGGTTCATCGCTACCGGCCTAGTACGAGGACGGATACCCATCCAGCGCTTACGACCGGCCTTACCCAGAGACTGGAGATTGTGGTCAGGATTTGACACAGAGCCTACAGTAGCCAGACACTGCTTGAGGATCTTGCGAACCTCACCGGAAGGCAGCTTGATTACTACGAACCTTTCTTCCTTGGCCATGAGCTGAGCGGAAGCACCGGCAGACCTTACGATCACACCGCCGCGGCCAGGATGCAGCTCGATATTGTGGATGATAGAACCCAGTGGGATATTCTCCATAGGGAGTGTGTTGCCTATTTCAGGCGCAGCACCCTTGCCAGATACGATGGTCTGACCCACCTTGAGGCCCTGAGGGGCTATGATATACCTTTTCTCACCATTGTGGAACTGGATGAGAGCGATGAATGATGTACGGTTTGGATCGTACTCGATGGTCAGCACTTTACCCTCGATACCGAAGTTTTCGCGCTTGAAGTCGATGATACGATAGCGACGCTTGTGGCCACCGCCTGTGTAGCGCATGGTCATACGTCCTGATGAAGTACGGCCACCTGAGCTTTTCATCGGAGCGAGGAGGCTCTTCTCCGGTTTGCTGGTGGTTACCTCTTCAAAGTTTACGAGCGTCGTGTGACGGAGGCTCGGTGTGGTCGGTCTGAATTTTCTGATACCCATTTGATTCTTGCTTTGTCTTATCAGCAGTTTTGCTTCTGCTATATTTGGTTAACTAAGTATTTAGTAATCAGTATTAAGTATTAAGATAATACAAAATACAATTCTGAATTATTTATACAGTGCCGTAGAAGTCGATCTCCTGACCTTCTTTCAGGGTCACGTATGCCTTCTTGTAGGCTGGCTTCATACCGCGGGCGATACCCTGCTTGGTCTGGCGCACTTTCAGTTTGCCTGGTATTACGGCTGTGTTTACGTCTTCTACTTTTACATTGTAGGCTGTCTCTACTGCCTTCTTGATCTGGAGGCGGTTAGCTTCACGGTCTACGCGGAATGCATAGCGGTTGAGCTTTTCTCCCAGTTTGGTAGACTTTTCAGTGATGATTGGTTTGATCAGTATATTGCTCATTGCCTCAGATTAATTAGTTGTTAGTGAAATTTGCTTCCAGCGCTTTGATAGCGGCCTCAGTGAGGACTACCTTCTTGGCATCCATCACGTCAAATATACCTACCTGTGTAGCAGGCATCACATTTGTCTTGGCGATATTGCGAGAAGAGAGGAAGAGGTTGTTGTTTTCTTCGTTTACCAGAACGAGTGACTTGATGTCAGACAGGTTGAGGCTTTTCAGGATCGCTACGAAGCTCTTGGTCTTAGCTTCAGAGACAGAGAGATTGTCTACTACGATCAGGTTGCCGGCTTTCACTTTGTGAGCGAAGGCGGAGATCTTTGCCAGATCCTTTACTTTCTTATTGATCTTAAAGTCATAAGAGTGAGGCTTAGGGCCGAATACACGGGCACCACCGCGTACGAGTGGAGACTTCATGTCACCACGGCGGGCACCACCTGTACCCTTCTGGCGGAACGCCTTCTTGGTAGTACGGGCTATTTCCCACCTTTCTTTCGCCTTGTGCGTGCCCTGGTGCAGCGCAGCCTGGTGCTGACGTACAGCGAGCCAGATGGCATGGTCGTTTGGCTCAGCGCCGAAAATTGCATCGGAAAGTTCGATTTCCCTGCCTGTTTCTTTTCCTTCCTGGTTGAGTACCTTGACTTTCATTTGAATCTCTTTTGTTTTGTGTCCCGAGAAAAATGAAGTCGTGCGCAAAGCGTTGGTACACCTTGTGGAGAGCAGCGAAATCATTTCAAAGAGGACGGTGACGTTTCTATACTTTTAGAAAACGGACTGCAAAAGTAGGATTCTTTTTGAAATGTCCAAATATCTGGTTAAAGAATTTTTGATCAGCATTTGCAGGATTCAAGAATTGACAGGAGTGAACATGGTTGCTTTAATGCAAATATGAGTTAAATAACATGAGGAAACCTGAATTTGACCTATGTACTACTTACTTTTCGTAGAAATCTATCCAATGCAGCGCAGAACCCTACTTCTCTTTATTCTACTAGGTATAATCATAGCCTATGGCACCCGTCACCACACCGCTACCATAGGCCGGGATAATGCCTGGGAGTACAATGACCCGCTGCTGGTAGACCTGCATATACCGGATCAGGTCACGGCACACGAGAGTACGCTGCATGTGCAGCTGGCGGGTACCAGTGTGAGTGTAGTACCACCAGCAGGGTATGAGCAGCTGGCAGCTATGAATGGCTACGGAACTGCCGATACTACCATAGATGTGATAGAGGATACCCACCACTCTTATAGTGAGAAGAAGGCTGAGATAGATCAATACATCGCTTATGTAAAACGGGACAAAGGCGATGACCAGCAGGTGGCCTACCGGAAGGATTTTCGATTCAATGGGTATCCGGCATCTGTGATCTGCCTGTCTGATACGACCCGCACGCGTACGGCTATCTATATGATCTTTGGCGATGACCATTTCTGTGTGGCTATGACGGGTACTACTACATCTGACTCTGTGGAAGTGCAGGAGGTCATCATCCAGACCATGCTCACTGCTACCTACAGGCGCGCCTAGAAGATTTAAGGAAAAGATAAGATAGCGGCTGCGGGCATAGCGGTTTATCTTTTTAGCTTTACGCTATACCATCTCATCTATCTCATGGACTCACGGAGGGAGTTTCTCAGGAAGGCGGCTATGCTCTCGCTCACGGCCGGGGTGTCGCAGTTTCTGCCGGCATCGGTGCAGCGGGCTTTTGCCATAGACCCAGCTCCGGGTACCACCTGGCAGGACGCAGAGCATGTAGTTTTTCTGATGCAGGAGAATAGGTCCTTTGATCATATGTATGGTGCGCTACGTGGCGTACGTGGCTTCAATGATCCGCGAGCCATCCGGCTGCCAGGTAACAATCCTGTGTGGCTGCAGACCAATGACAAAGGGGAGACCTATGCTCCTTTTCGCCTCGATATACATAATAGCAAGGCCACCTGGATGGGCTCGCTGCCGCACTCCTGGAGCAATCAGGTAGATGCACGCAATGCCGGTAAATATGACCACTGGCTACAGGCCAAGCAGCCCGGTGGTGACTACAAGGAGATGCCGCTGACCATGGGCTACTATACGCGTGAGGATATCCCGTTCTACTATGCGCTGGCTGATGCCTTTACGGTTTGCGATCATCATTTCTGCTCGTCACTGACGGGTACTACGCCCAATAGACTGTACTTCTGGACTGGCACGATCCGTGAGGAGCAGCATGAGCACTCGCCTGCGCGGGTATGGAATGAGCAGACCGACTATCCCACCATGGGCAAATGGAAAACATACCCGGAGCGACTGGAGGAGCATGGCGTCTCGTGGAAGATATACCAGAATGACATCAGCGTAGATGGGCTGGTGACAGGTGAGCAGGACTATTGGCTGGATAACTTTACTGACAATCCGATCGAGTTCTTTGAGCAATATCATGTGAAGCTGTCGCAGCGCTACATACACTGGCTGGAGAGGAAAGAAGCAACGCTGCCTGCTGAGATCGCAGAGGTACAGCGCAAAATGACTGTGAAGGACATGCCCGCCAAAGGCTACGAAGCGCTACAAAAGGAGCTCAAAGATCTGCAGGCGCTGTATCAACGCGTGGTAAAAGAAAGGCCGCTGTACACACGTGCCAGATACGAAGAGCTATCAGCCTTTCAGAAGAGCCTCCACGAGAAAGCTTTCACTACTAATGTGGCAGACCCGCACTATCATGACCTGGAGCCGCTGCGCTACCGGGACGGCGATACGGACAGAGAGATACTGATCCCTAAGGGCGATGTGCTGTATCAGTTTCGCGAGGATGTGAGCAAAGGGAAGCTGCCTGCTGTCTCATGGCTCGTGGCGCCGGAGGCATTCTCTGATCATCCGGGATCAGCGTGGTTTGGAGCGTGGTATGTGTCAGAGGTACTGGACATACTGACGCAAAACCCTGAGGTGTGGAAGAAGACGATCTTTGTACTGACCTATGATGAAAATGACGGCTACTTTGATCACATGCCGCCATTTGTAGCGCCAGATGCACATGATAGAAATACAGGCCGCACCTCAGCACAGATAGACACCTCTGTAGACTATGTGACTATGGAGCAGGAGCGGTCAAGGCAGGGCGCTGATCCATCGCACATGCGCGAGAGTCCTATCGGCCTCGGCTACCGGGTGCCGATGGTCATAGCGTCTCCATGGAGCAGGGGAGGGTATGTGTGCTCTCAGGTATTTGACCATACATCATCGCTACAGTTTCTGGAGCGGTGGCTGGCACATAGGACGCACAAGGAAATAAAGGAGACCAATATCAGCAGCTGGCGGCGTGCGATCTGTGGCGACCTGACGGCGGCATTCCGGCCATATTATGGTGAGAAGATGACGCTACCCCAGGCGCTCAATAAAGAGCAGCTGATAGAGAGCATTCACAAGGCGAAATATAAAGGGCTGCCATCCGGCTACCACAAACTGTCTGAGCAGGAAATAACTGCCAGCCGCAGTCATGCGCAGGATGCCGTGTATATGCCTACCCAGGAGAAAGGCATCAAGCCCGCCAATGCACTGGCCTACGAGATGTATGCGGATGCCCGATGGAGCACAGGTGGTGCGACGCGTGAGCTCACACTGGCGGCTGCAGCCGGATCTATAGGTGTGCCGTACAATGTATATGCACGGCGTGGTAAAGTAGTGAAAACGCGCTCCTACGCTGTGGTGCCTGGTGATAAAATAACAGATACATGGGCTGCCGATGAGCTGGTAGAAGTATACGGGCCAAACGGGTTCTACAGGCGCTATGCGGGTGGAAGTGATATGGACGTACTGAGCAGCTATGGCAAAGATGGTAGCCTGATCCTGACCATCAGAAATAGCAATGGCACACCGCTACAGCTGGAGATGACGGACCACTATAGCAAGAAACCACAAATCATATCTATCGCTGCGCATGGCTCTCAGGCCATGACGATACAGACCACCGGCTACTATGGCTGGTATGATATAACGCTGGTAGTGAAGGGGAATAATGGCACTGAGATACGCTATGCAGGCAAGGTAGAGACGGGCAAAGAATCATTCACCGATCCGATGATGGGCGGGGTGGTATAGGGCAGCGGTATTAGCTACCTTTGCCGGATGAAACTTTCTGATATCATAGGGATGACCGGCGTGATCATGATGCTCGCGGCATATGTACTCAACCTGGCTAAGATCCGCTCACAGGATAGCCTTTTCTACATACTGATGAATATGATCGGTGGTGCACTGTCTACCACGGCGGCAGTGATGATCGTGTATGTACCCTTCATCCTGCTGGAGGGCGTATGGACGGCTGCCTCGCTGGTGGCTTTGGTAAACTACCTACGCCTGAGCCGTACTAGTGCATGATAGCAAACGGCGGCAAAGCGTTTAGCAGCAAGTACCAGAGCGCGGTGGTGAGCAGCGATAGCAAGATGCCTATGCTGACGGTGAGGTTGGCCAGGCGTGGGTTGAGGTTATACTGTGTGGCTATCACGCCTGCAGTGATCATGGGTGCCATAGCCGCCTCAAAGACGCTGATCTGAAGGACGGTGCCAGATGCATGTAGCCGCAATATCACCATCATAACAATACATGGTGCAAGCAGAAGCTTATAAACCAAACTCACAGACAGTAGTGGTAGCTCCTCCCGCCAGCCCTCAAAGCTGAGCTGCATACCTACAGAGAATAGGGCCATAGGCGCGAGCGTGGCAGCTATTTTATCAAAGAGTGGTACAGCAGGGGAGAGGTCTATAAACTGTGGCAAAATAATAGCCGCGAGGAAGCCGAGAAACGGCGGAAAGGTCAATAGCTTTTTGCCCACGGCGATGGCGTTTGGTTTCTCCGAAGGAGAGGGGCCGGAGGGTGTATCTGACGGTGTATTCATAGCCATCACAGAGGCGATGGTGGCCATGATGATAAAGCAAAGCTGATCACAGACCACGGCTATAGGGAGCGCCTGCTCCCCATAGTAGGCAGACACCAGCGGGAAGCCGAGAAAGGAAGTATTGCCTAAACCCGATACGAGTGTCAATGCGGTACGGGTAGCGGGTGAGATGGGCCTGAAGCGGCTATACAGCAGAAACAGCAGCCATGAGCCTACCCAGACGATGACAGGAGACAAGGCGGGCACCAGTAGCTCCGGTCCCCAGTGGATGGTCGGTACATACTTCAGCGCTACGGCGGGTACAGCGAGGTAGAGGACCCAGATATTGATACCACGGTGTGAGCCTTCGGGCAATATGCCGAGCCGGCGCAGCAGCCAGCCGGCTGAGATGCAGATCACGATGAGTACCAGATTGGCCATAGCAGGTGCGAAGGTCTGCAAATAGGAGGGAAGATGCAAGAAAACAAGAGTCAAGAGACGAGAACCAATAGACAAGAAACGGGAAGGCGTGGATTGCTAAGTGATATTTTAAGTGTCTTGGTTCTGGACTCTTGGCTCTAACATCTATTTCATTACATTAGCAGTATTGCATCACCTTAAACCTAATTAAACGTATGTTATTCGTATTCGGATGGGGGCGTCGCACCCGCACAGACTATGGTCAGACCATACCGGTCAAATGCACCAACTGCAGCAATGAATCCTACTGGCACCTGTCGCGTATGCGCACATGGTTTACCCTCTTCTTCATACCCGTGATACCGTATGAAAATAAGCATGTGCTCTACTGTAGCGTATGCTCTAATGGCGTGGTGCTGCCCTCTGCCAATGTAGACCGCGCACTCGAGCTCAATACACAGACCAAACGCTACCTCAATCAGGAGATCACGCGGGAGGAGTATGACCGCTCTATAGACCAGAGCCAGATACTGGGATAGAGTCAAGAGAAGAGAACTAAGAGACAAGAACCACGTATAGTGATTTTGATAAGGCCATTGCTTCTTTCATGCTTTTAATATCTTGGTTCCAAATTCTTGATTCTTGGTTCTAGATAAACTAGCCTTCAAAAGCCGCCTCAGGGCGCACTGCCTGGCGCTGATACAGCAGCGTGTAGATAATGCAGCCGCCGCCATGGAGCAGGCGCAGGAGTCTGCCAATAGCGATGACAAAAGCAGCGCTGGTGACAAGTATGAGACAGGCCGAGCTATGAGCCACATAGAGCGGGACAATGCTGCCTACCAGCTCAGTGTAGCCATGGATGACCGCAATCAGTTCATCGGTATAGACTGCGAGAAACTTTATGATAAGGTAGACAACGGCGCGGTGGTGCAGAGCGGAGATATGCTCTACTTTCTGGCTACCGGGCTGGGTGTTTTATCCTTTGAAGGGATGAAGGTCGTCGCCCTTTCGCCGAAGGCGCCGCTGTCTGCGTTGCTGCGTGGCAAGGTGAAAGGAGAAACAGTGACACTCAATGGTAAGGCTATCACTCTTTCTGATATTTTCTAAATCTTATATTGTCGGCCTAAATCTGCTACCATGACCGCCAAAGAAGTACTCGCAGAGCTGCAAACGCTCGGCTCGCCGTCTATCAAAAAAGTCCTCACCGCACACGGTGCACAGGAGCCATTTTACGGCGTGAAGGTGGAGGATCTCAAGAAGATCATGAAGAAGGTAAAGACAGACTACAAGCTGTCTATGGAGCTCTTTGACTCCGGTGTGTCTGATGCCATGTACCTGGCAGGGCTGATAGCAGATTCATCTAAGATGACAAAAAAAGACCTGCAGCACTGGGCGGACAAGGCCTACTGGTATATGCTGTCTGAGTACCCTGTGGCATGGGTCACGGCAGAGAGCCCCTACGGGCTGGAGCTGGCCCTGGAGTGGATAGAGAGCGACAAGCCGCAGATAGCATGCGCCGGCTGGTCTGCACTGGGCTATATAGCTGCGCTAAAGCCCGACACAGAGCTGGACCTGAAGCTCTACAAAAGCCTCATAGACCGCGTAGGCAAGGACGTGCACAAGGCTCCTAACCGTGTGCGCTACTGTATGAACTGCTTTGTGATCATGGCGGGGTCATATATCACCTCTCTCTCAGACCTGGCCAGAAAGACCGGCGACAAGATGGGCGCCGTGAAAGTGGACATGGGTGGCACTGCGTGCAAGGTGCCAAACATCTCTGACTACATAGACAAGGTGGATGCACGGGGCAACCTGGGCAAGAAGAAGAAAACGGTGCGTTGTTAATTGACAACTAACTTCTGCTATGCAGGGTATGACACAAACAAAAAAAGCCCCGCAGGTGGCAGGGCTTTGTAATGATAAAGGCTGATATTATTTCTTGACCAGCAGTTTGAATCCTGTGCCGTGTACGTTCAGGATCTCTACGCTTGGGTCTTCCTTCAGGTATTTGCGGAGCTTCGCTATATATACGTCCATGCTGCGGCCGGCAAAGTAGCTATCAGTACCCCATACCGTATTCAGCGCGATGTCACGCTCCAGCAGGCGGTCTAGGTGTACAGCCAGCATCTTGAGCAGTTCTGACTCCTTGGTGGTGAGCTTCAGAGAGGTGCCGCCATCGATTGTGAGGGTGCGGCTGGCATTGTTAAACACATAGCGGCCTATCTGAAACTCGCTCTGGTCACTGACCTCAGTCTTTGGTATACGCTTAAAGATGTTGTCCATGCGCAGGGTCAGTTCCTCCATGCTGAATGGCTTGGTCAGGTAGTCGTCTGCGCCGATCTTGAGGCCTTCTATCGTATCTTCTTTCAGCACCTTGGCAGTGAGGAAGATGACAGGCACCTGAGAGTTGGTGCGGCGTATCTCCTTGGCCAGGGTAAATCCGTCCTTCTTGGGCATCATGACGTCCAGGATGCACATATCAAACTTGCCGGCCTTAAATTCATTCCAGCCGTCTTCTCCATTCCGTTTGAGAGTCACGTCATAGTTCTTGAGTTCGAGAGAGTCCTGGAGGAGATTGCCGAGGTTTGTGTCGTCTTCCACCAGTAGGATGCGCCTTTTGATTGCCATGGTACGGGTTATTTTTTAACAAGTTAGACAACGTTAAATTTAACAGTTTAACCGTTAATAACCAATTAACAAAACTTTGCAAAAAAGTCGGTAAACACCCTAAAACGGAAGGAATATCTCAAAGCGACTGCCCTTTCCTAACTCGCTGGACACCTTGATCGTACCACCGTGGGCGTCTACTATGATCTTGACATAGCTCAGGCCGAGGCCAAAGCCTTTCACATTGTGAATATTGCCGGTAGGCACCCGGTAGAATTTCTCAAAGATCATCTTCTGATTCTCCGGGGAGATGCCGATACCATTATCCTCTACTGTGATGGTCACGCCGCGGCTATCGCTGGCAGAGGACACGCGGATGTGCAGAGTATCTTCCTTGCGGTACTTGATGGCATTCTCTATTACATTAAAGATTACATTATTGATGTGAGACTTGTCGCCCCTGATCTTGTCATTCACCGCGTCCAGCTGGCGGGTCAGCTCACCATTCTCCGAGGAGATGCGCAGCTCCAGTGAGTCGCAGATGTCGTTCAGCAGCTCATTGATATGGATATCAGACACATTCAGCGCAAACTCACCCTTGTCAAACCGGGCTACCTGCAGCACATTCTCTATATGGCCGCTGAGGCGTTTGTTTTCTTCTTCTATGATACCGCTGTAGCGCCTGATCTTCTCAGGATCGGCCAGTATCTTCTCGTTTTTCATCATCTGTGTGGCGAGTGAGATAGAGGCCACGGGCGTCTTAAACTCATGCGTCATGTTATTGATAAAGTCGGTCTTGAGCAGGTCCAGTTTCTTCTGGCGAAAGATGATATAGAACGAGGTGCCAAATGCCGCAGCGATGATCAGCACAAAGGTGATAGTGGTAGCCAGCATCAGCCACATGGACTGCAGCAGGTAGCTCTTCTTATTGGGGAAGTAGAGGACCAGGATGCCGGAGTTCTTGTACAGGTCATTGGCAAAGAGCGGCATGGTGTAGTAGTTCATCCTGACGGCCTTTGGCATATCCTTTAGCGTGCCGATGATGGGCACGTGGCTGAAGTGGTCAAACACTGCATACTTATACGGTGTCCGGATACCCGTCTCGGTGATCTCGCGCTCTATCAGGGCGCTGACGCGCTCGGAGTCCACACGGTCATGCAGGCACTTGTCATCCAGCATAAATTTGACCGCAAGGTCCTGAAACAGGGTGTTGTACTTTTTGAACTGCTGCTCTATCAGCTTGCGCTCGCGCTCGGCCTTGGTCATGGGCTGGGCCAGGTCGTACTTCTCCTCTACGATAGCTGAGGGGTGCTCTTGCAGGTAGGTGACAGTACCTATAAACTTGCTGACAAAAGCGCCCGATGTATCGCTAAAACCAAACTTGATCGCATGCTGGCCTACAGAGTCTATGAGCCGGAAATTAGTGTACTCCTTCATGCTCTGCACGGTGTCGTACATCTTGCTGACCATCTTACCCATATTAGGGTAGCCGGCATTGTGAAAGTAGGTGTCGGCCTCATTCATCTCCAGATTGAGAGAGACCTGGTTCATAGCCTGCAGCACACCCTGGTCAAACCGGTCCTCCCTGAGGCGGTAGCTCTGCCAGACCCACGCCACCTGTATGCCTACGAGGCCTATGAGTACTAGGCAGGTGCCTACGAGTATCGCATTGATATTACTGAGCTTCATGTGCATGCGAATGTAACGTTTTCACCGAAGAGGGCTGACGGGGGTTAACAGAGATTAACGGCGGGGGGGAGATAGACAGGAGACGCTAGACTTTAGACGATAGACAAAGGCAGAAGCAAGAACCAAGAAGTAAGACAGCATGCAGGTGTTCACGTTCACGGGAGGTGTTCACGGTAGCATGAACATGAACGGTTGGGTGTTCACGCTTGGGTGTTCATCGTGAACGTGAACACTTGGGTATTGATAATCAATGGTGAAGTGTTCACGGTAATGTTCACGGTGCGTTCACGCGGGTGTTCACGGTAGCGTGAACGTGAACATGAACGCTGTGGTTTTTGTTATGCTGAACGTGAGTGAAGCATCTATGCGTGCCTGATGACTTGATGGCTAGTAAAGATCCTTCGCTATCGCTCAGGATGACAAAGGGCGTCGTAGCCATTTTGTCCGTGGTTGGTGTCCCCACCGATAACAGGCTAGGCGCTACACTTGTGGTTGGCGGGGACGCACAACCACCGGCAGCCGGGGGGAGAAGGGGGATAGTGTTCAAGCAGTGTGTTCACGAGAGCGTGAACGTGAACACCTGTGTACTTATCTATAGTAAGGTATCTATAGTAATAATGACAATACAATCTATTATATCCAGGGATTAGAAACTATACCTATATACACTATCATTACGATAGATATACAGTGCAGAGCCATATTTGTTCTTCACTACGCTATCACCTGCTTTTACAAAATCTATAAACCGGTACTGATCCTCGTCACGGCCATCCATAATATGAAAAAAGTAACCGAAAGACTGACCCGGATACTGTCGAAAAGAAACATGGGGAATACCGCGATGGCTGGAATATACGCTGTCAATGCGCGAGTGTATCTCCAAGGCATCAAACCTTTGTTCTTGCTCAAAGGCATTCTTATTGGTAGAATAAAGTGCCGCTAGGGCCATGGTTATAAAAATCAATCCTAACATAGCCCAGATCCAAAAGCCTTTAGCCAGTTTGATACTCATAAAATTAAAGTTACCATAATTATTAAGGACTATTCTCTCTCTATCATCCTGTGTGACAGCGAAGGATATTTGCGCGCCGGATAGCTGTTATGTAAGCTCCCCCTTTTTTTAGGCCAGTGATAAGTGAACATTTCTACATTTTCGTAAGGT